>JAESGM010000043.1_pt1 | contig 422247 bp, 340 predicted proteins | sample 9269721 | NCBI WGS metagenome assembly JAESGM01 (sample SAMN15720920, study PRJNA650825) | algae metagenome | isolation source: Komarekiella atlantica HA4396-MV6 and co-occurring heterotrophs from... | place: USA: Theobald House, Kauai, HI | collected 2009-07-29
CGGCGGTGTTCTTCTGCATGCGGCGGTGGCTCCTTTCTCGTAGCCGGGACTCTCCCGGAGGTGATGGCTCACCTGAGAAGGTAGTCACCGCTTTCCGCGTCGTTTACACACCTACTGACGGTAGCTCTCTCCGCATCGCTCTCGACGATGGTGCCCGAGAGCATGGCCCCGCCCGACCGGAGGCGCACCCACGCGCCGCGCGGGAGCTGCGACAACACGCGAGCCCGCGCGGAGTCGGCGGGGCTGACCGGCTGCTGCGCCGCGACCGGCAGGGGCGCCGCCGCGAGCAGGACGCCCGCAGCGCCGCGGCGAATGGCTCGTGCCAGCTGCGACATGCTACCTCCATTGGTTCGTCCGCCCAACGCCTTGGCTTGTCCGCGAGTGGACCTACCTATGCCGAGGCGCGCCGGTAGTGCGTAGCGACCGCGCCGTTGCGGAGCGGCGTCGCCGAGACGAGATCGAGCCGCCGCGTGCTCGGCAGCCCGCACTGGTACAGTGTCGGGCCGCGGCCGACGATCCTGGGGTGGACGAGGAACTTGTACTCGTCGATCAGATCCAATCGGTCCAGCGCGGCCGCGAGCGTGCCGCTCCCGAGGAGCACGCCGGCAGGCGTCGCGTCCTTGAGCTGCTGCACGCCCGAGCGCAGGTCGCCGCCGACGTGGTGGCTGTTGGTCCACGGGAAGCGCGTCCGCGTCGACGACACCACGTACTTCGGCTTGGCCTCCAGCTTGACCGCCCACTCGCGCACCGCCGGCGGCGCCTCCGCGTCGCCGCGGGCGACCGCCGGCCAGTAGTTCTCCATCATCTCGTAGGTGACGCGGCCCCACAGCATCGCCCCTGCCTCGTCCATGAGGCGGGTGAAGAAGGCGTGCGTCTCGTCGTCGGCGACGCCCTCCCGGTGGTCGACGCAGCCGTCGAGGGTGACGTTGAGGCTGAAGGTCAGGAGTCCCATGGCGATGAGTCTGTTCCGAGTGGGGCGGACTGCCGGATCGTCACCGGTCGACGAGTACCTCGGAGCGGCTAGCGCCAACGTTAAGCTTCGGAGGCGCAGGGCTGGAGCTATGGATGCTGAGAAGCGGTGCGCGCCTCCGTCAGCTTCAGCGAAGTGATGTTTCCCGAGAGTCCTGGACGCCGTACCGTCGGGCATCCTCTCGCCAGGAGACATCGCATGCTGCACTCCGGCCTCGACCTCCACAAGCGCACCCTCGCCATCAGCACCGTCGACGCGGAGGGCCGGCCCGTCCGCGACGTGCAGCTGCCCACGCGCCGCGAGGCGATCACCGCCTACTTCGCCGCCCCGCCCGGCGGACCGGCGGCGCAGCGCGCGGTGGTCGAGTCCACCTCGAACTGGTACTGGCTGCGCGACCTGCTCGCCGCGCAGGGTGTTGACCTCCGGCTCGCCCACTCGAAGCATGTGAAGCGCCTGTGCAGGCGATCAGCTACGCGGAGGTGAAGACCGACGCCGTCGACGCGGCCACCCTGGCGCAGCTGCTCCGCGGCGACCTGGTCCCGGAGGCCCACATGGTCAGTCCCGAGTGGCGCGAGGCCCGTGACCTCCTGCGGGCGCGCCTGCAGCTCGTCGCGCAGCAGGTGCGGGTGAAGAACACGATCACCGGTCTGCTCGCCCAGTACAACCTGACCGCCCCATCGGCGCTTCCGCCCCTCGTACAGCTGCGCGTGCGGCTCCTGCTCGACCAAGCCACGCTGCTCGGCGGGCAGGCGAAGCGCCTCGCGGCGGAACTCAACCCCGTGCTCATCCCCACGCCTGACGTCCAGCGCCTGCTCTGGATCCCCGGGATCGGCCGCGTGGTCGCGTTCACCATCTGGCTGGAAGCCGACGGCATCCAGCGCTTCCCGAGTGCGCGCGATTTCGTCAGCTACTGCCGCCTGGTGCCCGGCTCGGGCAACTCGGGTGGGAAGACCCGACACAAGCGCACCAAGGACGGCAACCGCTACCTGAAGCTCGCCTTCAGCCACGCCGCCGTGCGGGCGATCCAGTACTTCCCCGAGATCCGCACGTTTTACCAGCGGCTCGCGCGTCGGAAGCCGCCGGTTGTCGCCCGCGCGGTCGTCGCCAAGGAGCTCGCGCGCATCGCGTACTACGTCCTCGCGAAGCAGGAGGCGTTCAACGGCACGTTCAAGGGCAAGCCCCTGAGTCGCACAAAGCAGCCGAAGTGGCCCCGTCTGGCCAGCCCCGCCGTCTAACTGGAGCCGGCGCTTCGGCGCCGGGCATCTCCGCCGCACTTGATTGGGCGCCAGGCGGCGTGCCGCCGACCGACCTCTGGGACCAGCCCTGGGGCTGCGAACCCGCAATGGTGTATGGCCGCCACGGAGGCATCCGGGCGAGACCGACCCGAGGTTGCCACCGGCACCGCCGCGCCGACGGCTGCAGTGCATCTTGCGGAAGCACGCGGTAGGCGGCTCTCGCTACCGCAGGACGTCCTTTACCTCTTGCGGCCGAACTCTCGAATGGCGTTATGCGTCATCGCGGTGCTGCTTGCCGTAGGTGCGCTCGGCGACTGCGCGGACCTGCTCGAACAGCCGGCGATCACGCCTCGGATCCAGGCCCCCGGCCCGGAACACGGCCAGCGCGAAGGCCTCTACATCAGCCGGGGGCGCAGCCTCGAGCGACGCGCGCAGGTCGGGGCGGACACAGAGCCCGAGGCGGGTGCAGACCTCGTCGAGAAGGAACGCGAGTTCGCGTGTGTTCGGCATCCGGGAGGAGTGTCTGTACGCATAACGCCCAAGTTCAGCTGCGGCGCCGGAGCCCGCGGGCGTGTTGCTGATTGCTCCGCTCACCGGCGTCGGCGGGCGCCCCACCATCATGCGTGACGGGCGCCGTCTGCTGCAACGCCACGTTAGGCGGCGATGCGGCGGCGGGTGGCGTGGCGCGGGGGGAGCGCGCGGGCCGGCCGCGCGTGGGGTCCGGCGCGCGCTCGCGGAGCCCGGCATCCAGGAGGTCGGCCGCTGGGCGCCCCACCTGATGCCGTTCGCGGTGTCCGTCCCAGCGGCACGCGGGCCCGCGGCGCACGTGGGCCGGCGCGATCGAGGCTGCTGCCGGGCACGGGTCCGGTGCGCGGAGGGGCGCGGGCACGCGGCGCTCACCCCCAACATCACCGGTGCCATGGCGTGATGCGCGGCGCCGCCTAACGCCGATTGGCCGGCCTGCCCAAGCGCCTTCGCCCTGCGAATGTCGCAGCCTACGCCCGCTCACCCACCCCGGCAACCGCGCCGGACTCGCTGCGACGTCGACACTTCGGCTCCTCTGCGCGCTCACGCCTCCGCACGAACGCTGCGCGCGATCGCTGCGGGATCGCGAGCCCGGCTCCGTCCGCCCCGACGGCCCCCGCGAACGACAGAAGCCCGGCACGACCGAAGTCGCTGCCGGGCTTCCCACTGGGGCGGGTGGATTCGAACCACCGATCTTCCGATTAACAGTCGGACGCTTTGCCAGCTCAGCTACGCCCCATCACGTCATACCGGGAGACGACCGTGGCACCGGCGCGTCACCCGACGCACCGCCGCGAGCGCGCCACACCCGGCCTGCACAGTCTAACGTGTCCGGCAAGCGCCGTGGGGCCCCGCCCCGCTCGACCCCGGCCCCCGTCTTGCCCGGCGACCGGGGGCCTATCTTCCCCACCCATGGCTCCCGCCCGACCGCCACACCTCGTGCCTCCCCGCGTCGTCCGCCGCGCGTCGTGCGCGCTGTTCCTGTCCGCCCTTGCCGTCGCGCCCGCCGACACCCGCGCCCAGCCCGCGCCCGCGGAGCGCCCGCCCGTCCTCGGCGCCCGCGACGCGGCCGTCGCCGGCGGCTTCGCGGCCGCCGGGGCACTCACGGCGCCGTTCGACCGCGCGCTCGCCGACCGGCTGCAGCACCCCGCCGTGCAGGCCAACCGTGCGCTGCGCGCCACGGCGGTGACCTTCCGCGACGTCGCGCAGCCCGGGCTCTACGTCATCCTCCCCGCGATCTGGGCGGCGGGCGCGCTGGCCGACGACCGCACCACGGCCGCCGCCGGCCTGCACGGGATCGAGGCCGTGGGCGTCGCGCTCACCGTGGTCGGGGCGGGGAAGATGATCGCCGGGCGCGCGCGGCCGAGCGTGCCGGGGCGCGACCCCACCAGCTGGCGCCTCGTGCGCGGGCTGCGCGAGGGGTCGGAGTACCGCAGCTTCCCCTCGGGGCACACCGCGGCGGCGTTCGCGGCCGCGTCGGCGATCACCGCCGAGCTCGCGGCGCGCCGCCCGTCGCTCCGCTGGAGCGCCGGCGTCCCCCTCTACCTCGGCGCGGCGACCACGGGGTGGGCGCGCATGTACGAGAACCGCCACTGGGCGACCGACGTCGTCGGCGGCGCGGCGATCGGCACTGTCGCCGGGCTCGCGGTCGCGCGCTGGCACCGCACGCGCCCCGACAACGCGATCGACCGGCGGCTGCTCGGCGTCGGACTCGCCGTGGGGACCGCGGGGCCGCGCCTCGTGCTCGTCCCGCTCGGCGCCGCGCCGCGTCGGGCGGCGGCCGGCAACGGCGCGCGCTGACGCGTGCCCGGCGCCCACGGGATCTTCATCCTCGCCCCGCTCGGCGGCGAGGCCGGCGCGCGCATCGCCGAGCTGCAGGCGGCGTACGACCCGAAACTCGCGCGCGAGTCGCCGCCGCACGTCACGCTCGCCGGTTCGTCGGGCGTCGGGCCGGTGCTCCCAGACACGCCGCGCGAGGCGGTGCGCGCCGCGCTGGCGCCCGTCGTCGCCGACACGCCGCCGCTCGTGCTGCGCTTCCAGGCGCCGCACCGCTTCCTGCAGACGAACATCGTCGTGCTCCCGCTCGACCCGCACGGCGCGCTGCGGCAGCTGCACGACCGCGTCGCGGCCAGCGGGCTGCGCTTCGGGCGCGCGCGCTTCACCTTCACCCCGCACGCGACGCTCAGCTTCTACCCGACGCTCCCGCCCGCGCGCTTCCGCGAGCTGCTCGCCGTCCGCATCGACGCGCCGGCGGTGATCGACCGGCTGGTGGTGTCGTACACGCGTTCGCCGCAGCCCGCGGTGACCTGGTTCGAGCTGCCGTTGACCGGGGGAGACGAGGGCGCGCGGTGAGCGGCGCGCCCTCGTCTGCGCACCGCTACCGCCCCCACCGGTCGAACCCGAACAGCAGCCCCGCCCGCACCAGCGCCCCGTCGCCGCGCCGCGTGTCCTGCTGCACGTCGAAGCGCGTGTACTGCGCCGCCAGGTCGAGGTGGATCGCCGGGCCGAGCGAGACGAGCAGCCCGAGCCCCCCGCCCACCGAGGTGCGCGTCGAGCCCGAGACCGTCACCACGTCCCCCTCGGCTTTCTGGCGCAGGAAGGCGACCCGCCCCGTGAGGTACGGGGTGAAGCTGCCGCCCGGCGCGAGCGCGACGCGCGGCTCCACGTAGGGGCCCTGCAGCGTCAGCTCGGTGTCGGTGTCGCGCAGCGCCTGCACGCTGCGCTGGTAGCCGCCGGCGAGCGCGAAGGCGCTCACCCCCACCGCGGCGTGCACGTCGAAGCCGTAGCCGTCGCGCACGCGCCCCGCCTCGCTCCCGCGGATGCCGGCGTACAGCCCGGCGCCGCCGACGGCGAAGGTGGGCTCGGCGCGGCGCTCCCACGGCGGCACGCCGCGCTGCGCGGCGAGCGGGGAGGCGGCGGACAGCAGGGCGAATGCGGCGACGGCCGCGCGCCGGGGACGGGTGGACACGGAGACGCTCCGGGAGTGGGGACGCCCGCCCCCGGCGGCAACGCCCGCGCCGGCGCCGGCCGTCCCGCCACCGCGTCAGAACCCGCGCTCCCACAACGGGTTGGCGTCGCGTGTTCGCGACCCGTCGACGCGCCGCTGTCGCCCGGCGGGGACGCGCGCCGTCGTCGCCAGCGGACGGCGGCGCGCGCCCCGCGGCCTCACTGCACGCTCGGCCGCACCTTGCGGTAGACGTCGGTCGCCTGGCGCAGCGCCAGCAGCGCCGAGGCCTCGAGGTCGTAGTCCAGCGTCAGCTCGCCGAGTCGGGCCGTCGAGTGGTCGCCGCCGTCGCCGATCCCGCGGCCGGCGCGCTCGCTCGTGCGGTGCCGGCGCGCGTACTCGCGGCTCGCCATCCAGAGGGTGTTGGCGGCGTTCCAGCACGGCTCCGAACGGTCGGGGTGCCCCTTCGCGGCGGCCTTCTCGTAGGCCGCGGCCAACTCGGTCAGCGCGTCGTCGGCCAGGCGCACCAGCGACTGGGCGGCGCGCTGCTCGGCGGTGAGGGCGCCCAGCTCGACCAGGCGCGCCAGCCGCTCGTGCTGCCGGCAGCACTCGAGGGCGCACCGGTACAGGGCGTCGGCCTTCTGGTAGAAGACGGCGATCGGGTCGCGGCCGCTCTGTTCGGCGGGGGCGGGAGGTGCGGCGGGGGACGACATCGACAGCTCCGGCGGGGACGGCGGGGGAGGGCGGGGGGCAGGGGCGACCGGGCGCGGCGGCCGGGGGGAGGGGGACGCCGCCGCGCGCGCCCCTAGTATATCGGACGGCCCGGGCGCCAGACACCGGGCGCGTATCGGTGCTGTCCCGGGCGTCCGCCGCGGCGTATCCTCCCGCCATGTCCTACGCCCACCTGCAGGTCGAGACGACGCCCGACGGCGTCCGCACGATCACGCTGGACCGCCCCGAGCGCCTGAACGCGGTCAACCCGGCGCTCGCCGAGTCGCTGCCCGAGGCGGTGCGCGACGCGGGGCGCGACGACGCGGCGCGCGTGGTCGTGCTCACCGGCGCCGGGCGCGGCTTCTGCGCGGGGCTCGACCTCGCCGAGCCGGCGATGCCCGACACGCGCACGCGCGCCGGGCGCCTCGACCCGCTGGCGTGGGTGGGGCGGTGGGTGCTGGCGCTGCGCGACTGCGAGAAGCCGGTGATCGCCGCCGTGAACGGCGCCGCCGCGGGGGCGGGGTTCGGGCTCGCGCTGGCGGCGGACGTGCGCCTGGTGGCCGAGGGGGCGACGATGACCGCCGGCTACGTGCGGCGCGGGCTCAGTCCGGACGCCGGCGTGACCTACCACCTGCCGCGCCTCGTGGGGGCGTCGCGCGCCGCCGACATCGTGCTCACGGGGCGCGACGTGTCGTCGGAGGAGGCGCTGCGCATCGGCCTCGCGAGCGCCGTGCTCCCCGCCGCGACCTTCGCCGCCGACGTCGCGGCCTACGCCGCCCGCCTCGCCGCCGGCCCGCCGCTCGCCCTCGCGCTCACCAAGCGCCTCCTGCGCCAGAGCGCCGACGCCCCACTCGAGACGCAGCTGCGCGACGAGCTGGCCCACATCCGCACCTGCTTCGGGACGGCCGACGTCGCGGAGGCGATGGCGGCGTTTCGGGAAAAGCGGGCGCCGGTGTTTCGCGGGGTCTGAAGTGCAGGCTCTGGCAAGATCTACTGAAAAGCAGGGGGGATGAAGATCTGAGAACGGCTCGGACAGGGCGCGGAGAAGCTCGGAGCTGTCAGCTCTCCCCGCGGTTTCCGAGCCGTTCTCAGATGTTCATCCCCCCTGCTTTTCTTGGTCTTGAAGAGCACCCCACCGATCAGAGCGCATCCCGCCGCGTCCGGTTCGCCAACTCGTCGGGGAGCGCGTTGAGCAGCGGGTTCAACTCCGCCGCCCGGTCGAGCGAGGTGACGAAGGTGAGCCCGGGGCGCGCGACGACGAGCATCCCGGACAGCCCGTAGAGCACCACCGTCGTGTCCCCGTCCGCGTGCACCACGCAGCTCGACGCGTCCACGAGGTGCGCCCGCCCCCACACGCCGTTCCCCGTGTCGTCCAGCTCGCGCACGCGGCGCAGCGACGCCCAGGTGCCCACGTCGTCCCACCCGAAGTCGCCCGGGAGCATCACCAGGTCGTCGCTGCGCTCCAGCAGCCCGCGCTCGATCGACACCGCCTGCACGAGCCCCGTGAAGCGGTCCATCTTCCCCGCCGCCAGCGCGGCCAGCCCCGGCTGCAGCTCCGGCGTGCGCTCCGCCAGCGCGTCGAGCACGCGCCCCGCCTGCGCGACGAAGATCCCCGTGTTCCAGAGCGCGCCCTGCGCGACCAGCTCCTCCGCCAGGATGTGCCCCGGCTTCTCGATGAAGCGCGCGACCGGGCGCGGGGCGTCGCGCGCCGGGGCCGCGTCGGCCGGCGGGCCGCCGTTGGTGGGCGCGGGGCGGGGGAGGAGGTAGCCGAACCCCGTCTCGGGGCGCGTCGGCGCGGCGCCGATCGGCACCAGCGCGCCGTCGGTCGACGCCAGCACCGCCGCGCGCTTCAGCACCCGCCGCAGCTCGTCCGGGTAGCCGACCGCGAGGTCGGCGTGCATCGCCACGAACGTCGCCTGGCGCCCCACCCGGTCGGCGATCGCCTGCGCCCCCCAGGCCAGCGCGGCGGCCGTCCCCATCGGGCGCGGCTCGACGAGCATGTTGGCCGCCGGGACGTCGGGGATCGCGGCGTGCAGCGCGTCGGCGATGTCGGCGCTGGTGAGCACCAGCACGCGCTCGGGGGCGATCGTCGGCGCCAGCCGGCCCACCGTCTCGGCGATCAGCGGGCGGTCCCCCACCAGCGCCAGCAGCTGCTTCGGGCGCTCGGGGGTGCTGAGCGGCCAGAAGCGCGAGCCGATCCCCCCCGCGAACACCACCGCCCACAGCGACAGCTCGGTCTCCAGCGACGCGTCCGGCGCCGGCTGTTCGGCCGGGAGCGTCCCCACCGCGTCGGCCGCCTCGTCGGGCTCGGCGCCGAACGGCGTGCCGAAGGGCGGGACGGGTTCGGAGCCCGGGGGGCCGTAGGCGTCGCCGAGGGCGTCGGGGCGGCGGTCGGTCATGGCGGGGCGGCGTCGGGCGTGGCCCGCCCGCGCGGCAGAGCGCCGGGCGGCGGGCGGTGTACGATAACGCGGGCGCGTCCCGTCCCACACCTGCCCCATGGCGCGTTCTGCGCCCCGCCTCCACCATGGAGGCGGCGCCGTCGCTCTCGCGCGCGCTCCTCCGGAGACCTCCCATGCCCGCCTCCCCGCCCGCCGCCCGCCCCCGTTCCGCCTTCCTGCTCGCGGGCCTCCTGGCCGGCGCCCTCGCCGCGCCGCTCGGGCGCGCCCCCGCGCAGGCCGACACCACCGGCGCCGTCGCCGGCACCGTGCGCGGCCCGGGCGGCAGCGCCATCAACGGCGCCGAGGTCGTCCTCACCCCCGCGCGCGGCCCGGCGGGGAACGCCATCGTCGCCCGCCGCGTCTTCACCGACGAGGAGGGGCGCTTCCGCGTGACCGGGCTCCCCAACGGGCGCGCCACGGTGGCCGTGCGCCGCATCGGCTACCGGCCCGCCACGCGCGAGCTCGAGGTCCCCCTCGCCGAGCCGGTGGCGCTGGCGCTCGACGCGGTGCCGCAGACGCTCTCGACCGTCGTCGTGAAGGACCGGCGGGTGCGCTACACCGGGTGGGCGGCGCGCTTCTACGAGCGGCGCGACCGCGGCTTCGGGCGCTACCTGGGGCGCGAGGAGATCGACCGCCGCAACGCGATCCGCACCACCGACGTGCTCCGCATGGTGCCGGGGCTGCAGGTCGTGAGCACGCCGCGCGGAAACCTGCTCCGGTTCCGCGGCAACCGCTGCGACCCGCTCGTCTGGATCGACGGCGCCCCGGCGTTCGCGGGCTACCTGGACGTCGACGCGTTCCAGCCGAACACGCTGGAGGGGATCGAGGTGTACAGCGGGGTCGCGACCGTCCCCGTCGAGCTGCGCGGCCCGCGCGGCGAGGAGAGTTGCGGCGTGATCGCGCTCTGGTCGCGCATGCCCGAGCCGCGCCGCCGCGGCCCGAAGAAGAGCTACACCGCCGACGACCTGGCCGCGCTCGTCGCCTCGGCCACCGTCTTCACCGCCGACCAGGTCGACCAGGCCGCGTCGCCCGACTCGGCGCACCCGGTGAGCCCGTACTACCCCGAGGCGCTGCGCCGCACGCGCACCGCCGGCGACGCGATCGTCGAGTTCGTGGTCGACACCGCCGGCGTTCCCGAGATGGAGACGATCGGCATCGTCGCCGCCTCGCACCCCGCCTTCGGCCTGGCGGCGCGCGACGCGGTCTTCTCGTCGCGCTTCTCCCCCGCCGTGAAGGACGGGCGCCCCGTGCGGCAGCTGGTGCAGGTGCCGCTGAAGTTCGAGCTGACGGCGCCCGGCGGCGGCTGACGCAGTCCTCGATGTCGTTGATGCGCCGCGCCCCGCGCCCACCCGCCGTCGCGAAGGCGGGTGGGCGCGGGGCGCGGCGCTTCTATGTCGCCCGCGACCTTACTTCGCCAGCACCACCTCGAGCTGCCCGGCCACCAGCAGCTTCACGATGCGGTGCGGGGCGGCGGTGCTGAGCCAGTAGACCGTCGGCTGATCGCTCCCGGTCGTCTCGACCTTGAACGCCTCGAACGTCCCCGCCGGGACCGTCACCGACTCGGTGCCGACGACGGCGTAGGTGAGCGGCACCGCCGCCCCCTTCCCCGCCGAGAACATCGAGACGACGTGCTTCGCGCCCGGCGCCCAGCGCAGCAGCGGGAGCGCGTACAGTCCGGCGTTGTCGTCGAGCGTCCCGGCCGGGAGCTCGGCGTCGACGGCGACCTGCTTGATCCCCTGCGCGCCGGGCGCGACCGCACTCCCCTTGGCGCGCCCGTCGGCGAAGGTCACGTCCGTCTTGGTGTCCTGCCCCTGCACCTTCCCCTGCTGCTGCAGCGCCCGCGGGGCGAGCCGCGCGTCGGTGCGGAGCGTCGTGCGCTGCTGGACCATCCCGCCGGCGATCGACAGCGCCTCGGTGATCACCCACCCCTCGCCGTCCCGCGCCAGCTCGTAGGCGGCGGCGCCGAGCGGGTTCCCCTGCACGCGCACGACGAAGCTGTCGCGGCGCGCGGCCAGGCGCCCGAGGTCGAGCGCGAGCGCCGTCGCACGCGGCGTGAGGTCGGCGGGCGTCATCGCGTCCCCCTGCGGCGTGACGATGCGCACCGGGCCGATCGCCTTCAGCTTCTCGTACACCTTCTGCCCGTCGCCGACGACCACGACCAGCGCCTGCTCCGAGCGCACCCAGCGCCGCGCCGCCTGCTGCAGCGTCGGCGCGGAGACGTTCGACAGGCGCGTGCGGTACGTCTGCAGGTAGTCGGCGGGGAGCCCGCGCGTCTTCACGAACGCCACGCGCTCCGCCACCTGCTGCGCCGTCTCGACGGTGAGCGGGAAGGAGCCGACGAGCGCGCCCTTGGCGTTGTCCAGCTCCGCCGCCGGCACCGCCTCGGCGCCGAGCCGGCGCAGCTGCGCGAGCAGCTCGACCAGCGCCGAGTCGGTGACCTCGGTGCGCACCTCGGCGGTGGCGTTGAAGTAGCCGGTGCCGCGCGGGCGGGCGAGCGACGAGTAGGCGCCGTAGGTCCACCCCTTCTTCTCGCGCAGCACGTCGAACAGGCGCGCGTCGGCGCCGCCGCCGAGCACCTTGTTGGCCACCATCGCCGCGTACAGCTGCGCGTCGCCCGGGCCGGCCGTCAGGTTGCCGACGACGATGTTCGACTGCACGGAGCCGGGGCGGTGCACCAGCACGATCTCCGAGCGGGCGCGCGACGGCGGCGCGCCGAAGGTCGGCGTCGCGGCCGGGTAGCCGGTCCACCCGGCGAAGTGCTGCGCGGCGAGCGCGCGCACCTGCTCCATCGTCACGTCGCCCGCCAGCACGAGCAGGGCGCCGCGCGGCTTGAGGCGCGCGGCCTGGAACGCGGCCAGGTCGGCGCGCGTGATCGCGCGCACCGTCTCGGGGGTCGGGCGGCGGCCGTACGGGTGGTCGCCGTAGAGCCCCGCGGCGAACACGCGCCCGGCGATCGCGCCCGGCTGCGACTGCTCGAGCTGCAGCGCCGAGAGCGACTGCGTGCGCAGCAGCTCCACCTCCTTCTCGGGGAAGGCGGGGCGCGCCACGGCGTCGCCGAGCAGCTCGAAGGCGAGCGGCGCGTTGTTCGCCAGCACGCTCCCCGAGAGCGACACGAAGTCGTCGTCGGCGGACCCCGACAGCGAGCCCCCCGCGCTCTCGATCGCCTCGGCGACCTGCTCGGCGGTGCGCGAGCCCGCGCCCTTGGTGAGCAGCCCGGCGGCGATCTCGGAGATCCCCTCCTTCCCCTTCGGCTCGTACAGCCGGCCGGCGGGGAGGACCAGGCGGAAGGCGATCACCGGGTCGCGGTGGTTCTCGACCAGCACCACGCGCAGCCCGTTGGCGAGCACCGCCTCCTGGAAGGGCGGGAGCTGCGCCGGCTGCACGGCGGCGGCCGGCGGCGGCGTGGTGGGGTACTGCGCGCGCGCCTGCGGCGCGAGCGCGACGATCAGCGCGGCGGCGCCCGCGGCGCGGAGCGAGTGGGGGGACGTCACGGCTTCGGGGCCTCGGGCGGGGTGATGAGCGTGACGACGCTGTTCTCCGGGCGGAGGTAGGTGCGCGCGACGCGCTGGACGTCGGCGGCGGTCACGGCGAGGTAGCGCTGGATGTCGGTGTTCACGGCGTCGGGCGAGCCGAGGAACATGGCGGCGTTGTGGATCGCCTCGGCGCGGCCGAGCGAGGTCTGGCGCGTGTCGATCGCCTGCGCGCGGAAGGCGTTCTTCGCCTTCGCCAGCTCGGCCTCGGTGACGCCCTCGGCGACCACGCGCGCGATCTCCTTGGCGATCAGCCGCTCCAGCGAGTCGACGGCGACGCCCTGGTTGGCGATGGCGAGCACGCCGAAGGTGCCGGGGCCGCGCGTGTTGCCGACCGCGTTGAGGAAGGTCTGCAGGCCGAGCGCCGCCTTGGCGTCGCGGGCGATGGCGCGGTTGAAGCGCGAGCTCTCGCCGCCGCCGAGGATCGTCGAGAGGAAGGTGAGCGCCGGCGTGTCCTCGTGCTTCGTCTCGGGGATGCGCCAGACGGTGAACGTCGCCGGGAGCGTGGCCTTGGCGTCGGCGACGCGGCGGCGCTGCTCGCCGGTGTTGAACGGCTGCTCGCACTGCACCGGCGGCGGCGCGTCGACGCGCGGGATGGCGCCGAAGTACTGCTCGACCAGCCGCTTCGCCTCGGCGGGCTGGAAGTCGCCGGCGACGACGAGCGTCGCGTTGTTGGGCGCGTAGTACTGCTTGAAGAAGGCCTGCACGTCCTCGACCTTCGCCGCGTTCAGGTCGTCCATCGAGCCGATCAGCTCGTGGCCGTAGGCGAAGCACGTCTTGGGGTCGTAGGTCGCGGCCAGCGAGACGAGAACGGTGCCGATGTACGGCTGGTTGTCGAAGCGCAGCCGGCGCTCCTCCTTCACCGCCTCCTGCTGGTTCTTCAGGTTCTCGGCGGTGACCGCGAGGGAGCGCATGCGGTCGGCCTCGAGCCAGAGCCCCAGGTTCAGCCGGTTGGACGGGAGCGTCTGGAAGTAGTTGGTGCGGTCGATCTGCGTCGTGCCGTTCATGCTCCCGCCGGCCCGCTCGACGAGCTGGAAGTGCTCGCCCTTCTTCACGTTGGCCGAGCCCTGGAACATCATGTGCTCGAACAGGTGGGCGAAGCCGGTGCGCCCCTGGCGCTCGTTGCGCGCGCCGACGTCGTACCAGACGTCGACGGTCACGACCTGCGCCGAGTGGTCCTCGGCGAGGATGACGGAGAGCCCGTTGGGGAGCTGGTAGCGCTCCATGGCGATGGTCGCCGGGAGCGCCTCGACGGCCGCGGGAGCGGGGGCGGGCGCGGGCGCGGGGGCCGGCGCCGGCTGCTGGGCGGCGAGGGGCGCCGGGAGGGCGGCGGCCAGAGGCAGGGCGAGCAGCCCGGCCATCCGTCTGGCAGTTCGGGGCAGGCGGCCGCGGGCGGAGCGCGGGCGGGAACGACGCGACACGACGGGTCCTCGGGTGAGGTGAGGAACGGGAGGGGCGACGGGCGTGAACGCCCGCCGGCGGCCGAAAGTTACGGCGCCGCCAATCTGCGGCAAACAGATGAACGCGCCGAGTCCCGGCGCTTCGTCGTACGTTCTGGGCGGGGCTACGTTTCGGGATGACGGAGCTCCGACCGAACACCGACACGTTGCTTACCGCGGCCGACGTCCTGGCCGCCCTCGACGCCGACGCGGCGGCCGAGGTGGGGGCGCAGTTCGTCGCCCTGGCCGCGGGCTACGTGGCGGAGGCGGCGCGTGGTGAGGGCCCCGTTACCTCCGCCGTCGGGCCGGCGCCGATGGCCGCCCGCTTTCGCGAGCCGCTCCCCCGCGCCGGGCGGCCGATGGCCGAGGTGCTGGACCGGGTGCGGCACCAGATCGTCGCCGAGTCCAACCGGCTGTACCACCCGATGGCGATGGGGCACCAGGTGTCGGCGCCGCTGCCGGCCGCCGTCTGGGCCGAGGTGGTGGTGGCCGCGCTGAACCAGTCGGTGGCGGTGTCGGAGATGTCGCCGAGCGGGACGGCGGTGGAGACCGCGGTGATCCGGTGGATGGCGGAGCTGGCCGGGTTCGGCCCGCGGGCCGGGGGGACGCTCACCTCGGGGGGGACGGAGGCGACCTTCGCCGCGCTGCTGGCGGCGCGGAGCCGCGCCCTCCCCGACGTCTGGACCGACGGGGTGGGGGCCGACCCGCCGGTGCTGGTGTGCGGGGAGCACGCGCACTACGCCGTGGGCCGCGCCGCCGGCCAGATGGGGCTCGGGTTGCGGCAGGTGGTGACGGTGCCGTCGGCCGACTTCCGGATGGACGCGGGGGCGCTGGAGCGCACGCTCGCCGAGCTGGAGGCGTCGGGTCGGCGGGTGATGGCGGTGGTGGCGACCGCCGGCTCGACGGCGACGGGCGACTTCGACGACCTGGCGGCGGTGGCCGACGCGTGCGAGCGGCGCGGCCACTGGCTGCACGTCGACGGCGCGCACGGCGCCTCGGCGCTGCTGTCGGCGGCGCACCGGGGGCGGCTGCGCGGGGTGGAGCGGGCGCACTCGCTGGCGTGGGATCCGCACAAGATGCTGCAGCTTCCGCTGGCGGCCGGGGTGGTGCTGGTGCGCGAGGAGCGGTGGCTGGAGGCGGCGTTCGCGCAGCGGGCGCCCTATCTCTTTCATGCGCCGCAGCTGAGCGACGCCGAGGAGTACGACGCGGCGCCGCGGGTGTGGGATCAGGGGCTGCGCAGCTTCCAGTGCTCGCGGCGGTTCGACGCGCTCAAGGTGTGGGTCGCGTTCCAGCGCTACGGCGCCGACGGGTTGGGGGCGCTGTACGACCACCTGTGCGCGACGACGGCGCGGCTGCACGCGCGGTTGGAGGAGCACCCGGCGTTCGAGCCGCTGCACGCGCCGGCGTCGAACATCCTCTGCTTCCGGTGGACGGGCGCCCGCGACGTCGGGACCGACGCGGCGGCGCTGGACGCGGTGCAGCACCCCCTGCGGGCGCGCTACAACCGCGCGGGCGCCGGGTGGATCACGGCGACGGTGCTGGGCGGCCGGCCGGTGCTGCGGGTGACGGTGATGAACCCGCGCACGGCCGACGCGCACCTCGACGCGCTGCTGGCCGGGTTGGACGCCGCGGGGCGAGCCGAGCAGTCGGCTACCCCGGCGCGCAGGGAAGAGCTGGCACCGTCCATGCCCTGAGCCTCGTCAGTCGGGGCCGCGCGCTGGTGCGCGGCCTCCACGCACGGTTCGGCCAACGGGGCACATGCAGCACGAGCACCGGGGCGCCGCCACGGCGGACGCAGAGGGCGCGCGCGGGCGCGCAATAAGCACCGGAGGGACGACGGCGGGCGGCCTGGCGGCGTCCGACGTCGCGGCACGCCCGTCGCCGGCGGACGCCGCGGAGGGGGTGCCGAGCGAGCAGCTCTGGCGCGCCGCGATCCGCGCGGCCCGCGAGGCGGCGGTGCTGGCCGCGGAGCTGCGCCGCCAGATCGCCGCGTCGGCGCCGCCGCGCGACGTCGCGTAGCGCACCTGCCGGGCGGGCGGCGCGCTACTGCAGCGCCTTGCGGACGGCGCCCTCGAGGTCCTGGTCGCCCCCCTGCCCGGTGTAGACGACTTTGCCGGCGCGGTCGACGAGCACGACGTAGCTGGTGGCCGGCGCGTCGTAGGCTTCGGTCGCCTTCCCCCGCGCGTCCCAGAGCAGCTCCAGGGGGAGCTTGTACTTCTGCGCGTAGAGGCGCACGCGCTGCGGCGTCTGGTTCACCGAGACGGCGACGCCGAGCAGCTTGACCTTCGCGCCGTGCGCGCGCGCGATGCGCTGCAGCTGCGGCTCGAGCGCCTTGCAGTTGGGGCACCAGGAGGCCCAGAACTCGATGAGCACCGGGGTGCGCCCGTAGTAGCGGGCGAGGTCGGTGGCCTTGCCGTCGAGCGTCTGGACGGCGGCCGCGGGGGCGGCGGTGCCGAGGGGGAGGCCGAGCTCCTGGGCGCCCACTCGGCTTCCAGCGGTGGGAACGGCGAGGAGAACGGCGGCGGCGAGGGCGAGGAGACGGGGCATCGGGGCGTTAACTGCGGGAGTCGTGACGGCGGGAGTCGACAGAGCGGGAGTCGTTACGGCGTAACCCTCGACCAGAGGCTTGGGGCGACGCAGTAACGACTCCCGTAGTATCGACTCCCGCCGTAACGACTCCCGCTCTTGGGGTTCAAGCTCGACTCCCGCTCTTGGGGTTCAAGCTCGACTCCCGCTCTTGGGGTTCAAGCTCAGATCCAAACGGTCCCAGCCTGCACGAAGTAGTACTGCGCCGCCCCGAGCATGAGCGCGGCGAAGAGACGCTTGATCCAGACCATCCACACCCCGGCGCGCGGCAGGCGGGCGACGGCGCCGCTCGACAGGCCGACGACGACCAGGAGCGCGCACATGCCGAGCGAGAAGGTGAACAGGTAGAGGAAGCCGAGCCCCGCGCTGCGGGTGGCCGAGACCCAGGTGAGGACGGCGGCCATCACCGGGGCGGAGCAGGGGGCGGCGACGAGGCCCGACATCGCGCCCATGACGAGCGCGCCGGCGAAGCGCCCGCCCGTCCCCGCGGTGGCCGCGCGCTGCACGAGCGCGGCGGGGAGGCGGACGGGGATCACGTCCAGCATCGCCAGGGCGGCGAGCAGGAGGACGTTCCCCATCAGGAGGAGCGCGTAGGCGTTGGTGCTGACGCTCCCGAAGAGGGTGCCGGTCATCCCGGCGAACAGCCCGAGCCCCGCGTACACCGCCGCCAGGCCGAGCACGTAGGCCAGGGTGAGGAGCGCGGGGCGCCAGCGCGGCTGCGCCGGGGCGGTCGCGCCTGGGGCGCCGAGCGTCTGCCCGCCGACGATCGCCGCGGTGATCGGGATCATCGGGTAGATGCAGGGCGTCAGCGACGTGAGCACCCCGGCGCCGAAGAGGAGCGGGAGGGCGGCCGCCGGGTGGGCGGTGAGCTGGGCGGCGACGTCGAGCTGCACGGCGGAAGAATAGCACCGGGGGCGGGGCGGGTCCCGGGGCGACTAGATTCGGGGGTCCGCACCACCCGAGAAGACCTTCCGGAGAGAGATCGTGGCTCCCCAGTTCATCTACGTCATGAAGGGCCTGCGCAAGGTGATCCCGCCGTCGCGGATCATCCTTGACGACATCTGGCTCTCGTTCTACCCCGGCGCGAAGATCGGCGTCCTCGGCCCGAACGGCGCCGGCAAGTCGTCGCTGCTGCGCATCATGGCCGGCGTCGACACGGATTTCCAGGGCGAGGCGTGGCCCCACAAGGGGACGCGCATCGGCTACCTGCCGCAGGAGCCGCAGCTCGACCCGACCAAGGACGTGCGCGGCAACGTCGAGGAGGCGCTCAAGGAGCAGCGGGCGAAGCTCGACCGCTTCAACGCGATCAGCGCCGCCTTCGCCGAGGAGGGCGCCGACTTCGACAAGCTGATGGAGGAGCAGGCGCGCGTGCAGGAGTACATCGACGCGCACGACCTGTGGAACCTCGACAACAAGATCGAGGTGGCGATGGACGCGCTGCGTCTGCCGCCGGGCGACGCCGACGTGACCAGGCTCTCGGGGGGCGAGCGGCGCCGCGTGGCCCTGTGCAAGGTGCTGCTCGAGGAGCCCGACATGTTGCTGCTCGACGAGCCGACGAACCACCTCGACGCCGAGAGCGTGGCCTGGCTCGAGCGCTTCCTCCACGACTTCCCGGGGACGGTGGTGGCGATCACGCACGACCGCTACTTCCTCGACAACGTCGCCAAGTGGATCCTGGAGCTGGACCGCGGGCGCGGCGTGCCGTACGAGGGGAACTACTCGGGGTGGCTGGAGCAGAAGCGCACGCGCCTGCAGCAGGAGGAGAAGTCGGCGTCGGCGCGGCAGAAGACGCTCGAGCGCGAGCTGGAGTGGGTGCGCATGTCGCCGCGCGCGCGGCAGAGCAAGAACAAGGCGCGCCTGCAGGCCTACGAGCAGCTGGCGAGCGAGGCGCAGCAGGAGAAGGTGGTCGCGAACGAGATCGTGATCCCCCCGGCGCCGCGCCTCGGCAACGAGGTGGTGGTGACGCGCGACCTGCGCAAGGGGTTCGGCGACCGGCTGCTGATCGACGGGCTGTCGTTCTCGCTGCCGCGCGCGGGGATCGTCGGGATCATCGGCCCGAACGGCGCCGGCAAGACGACCTTCTTCAAGATGGTCGCCGGGCAGGAGCGCCCGGACGAGGGCGAGGTGAAGATCGGCGAGACGGTGGTGCTGGGCTACGTCGACCAGAACCGCACGCTCACGCCGACGAACACGGTGTGGCAGGAGATCTCGGGGGGGAACGAGACGGTGCAGGTGGGGAAGCGCGAGATGAACACGCGCGCCTACCTGTCGTCGTTCAACTTCAAGGGGACGGACCAGCAGAAGAAGGTCGGCGACCTGAGTGGCGGGGAGCGCAACCGGCTGCACCTGGCGAAGACGCTGATGACCGGCAGCAACCTGCTGATGCTCGACGAGCCGACGAACGACCTGGACGTCGACACGCTGCGGGCGCTGGAGGAGGCGCTGCTCGACTTCTCGGGGTGCGCGGTGGTGATCTCGCACGACCGGTGGTTCCTGGACCGCGTGGCGACGCACATCCTGGCGTTCGAGGGGAACTCGGAGGTCGTCTGGCACGAGGGCAACTACCAGTCGTACATCGAGGACCTGAAGCGGCGGAAGGGAGCGGACGCGGACCAGCCGCACCGGATCGCGTACAAGAAGCTGGTGCGCGCGTAACCCATCGCTCGCAGGTCGAACGTACGAACGGCCCGGTCGCCCTACACAGGGTGTCCGGGCCGCTCCGTTGGGCGGGGCTGCCCGAGCCCGGCGCGCCGGGCGAGATTGTGCCGTCAGCGTCAGCCGGGGCATGCCCGGTGCGCGTCGGGCGGCACAGCAGGGAAGGAGAGGGTATGAGCGCGGGCGAAGTGGCGACGGGGGGCGGCGCCGATCGGCGGGTGGACGACGGGCCGAGACTCTTCGCCGGCCCCGGCGAGATGCGGGCGCGGTGCCGCGCACTCGACTGGACGGCGACCCCGCTCGGGCCCGTGGAAGGCTGGCCGCAGAGTCTGCGCACGGCGGTGGCCCTCTGCCTCGCGTCGGGCTTCCCGATGCTCGTGATGTGGGGCCCGGAGCTCGTGCAGCTCTACAACGACGCCTTCCGCGGCGTGCTCCAGGCCAAGCACCCGGCCGGCCTCGGCCAGCGCGCCCGCGACTGCTGGCCCGAGCTGTGGCCCATGATCGGGCCGATGTACCAGGGCGTGCTCGACACCGGCGCCTCGATCTTCCTCGAGGACCAGCTCTTCACGCCCGAGCGCCGGGGAGAGCCGGGGGTCGCCGAGGAGGCGTACTTCACGTTCTCCTACAGCGCGATCCCGGACGAGGCGCACCGGCCCGCCGGGATCCTGGCCACCGTGTTCGAGACGACGCGCCACGTCCAGTCGCGCGGGGAGCGCGAGCGCGCGCTCGAGCGGGCCAACGCCGAGCTCCGCGCCGCCGCCGCGGAGCGGGAGCGGCTGCTGGCGGAGAGCGAGGCGGCGCGCGCGCGGGTCACCGCCACGCTCGAGAGCATCGGCGACGCGTTCTACGCCGTCGACGCCGACTTCCGGTTCACCTACGTGAACCGGAAGGCCGAGGCGCTCTGGGGCCGGCCGCGCGAGACGCTGCTCGGCCGGCACTACTGGACCGAGTTCCCGCAGGCCGTGGACAGCGAGGCGTACGCGCAGCACCTCGCCGTCATGCGCGAGCGACGCCCCGCCCACTTCGAGGCCGTCTCGCCCATCGTGGGCCGCTGGATCGACGTGGGCCTCTACCCGGACCCCGTGGGCGGCGGCCTCGCGTGCTACTTCCGCGACATCGAGGACCGCAAGGCGGCCGAGGCCGCGCTGCGCGAGAGCGAGGCGCGGTTCCGGATCATGGCCGACGCCGTCCCGCAGATCGTCTGGATCACCGACGCGGACGGCCGGGCGGAGTTCTTCAACCGGCAGTGGACGGCCTACACCGGCCCGCCCTTCGAGCCCACGACGGCGGCGGAGGTCGCGGCGACGGCGGTGCATCCGGAGGACGGCGCCGTGACGATGGCGCGCTTCGACGAGGCGCGGCGCACCGGCGGCGTCTTCGAGGTCGAGCACCGCATCCGCTCGGCCGCCGGCGAGTACCGCTGGTTCCTGGTGCGCGCCGAGCCGTACCGCGACCCCGAGACCGCGGAGATCGTCCGCTGGTTCGGCGGCTCGGTCGACATCCACGACCGGAAGCAGGCGGAGGCCGAGCGCGAGCGGCTCCTCGCGGCGGAGCGCGCGGCCCGCGCCGAGGCGGACGCCGCGCGCGCCGCCGTCGAGGCGAACGAGCGGCGGCTCGCGGCCGTGATCGCGCACCTGCCCGTCGGGCTCACGTTCGCCGAGGCCCCGGAAGGCCGCCACTCCGTCAGCAACCCGGCCGCGGTCGCGATCTGGGGGCTGACGCCGGCGTCCCCGGAGGTGGCGGCGTACAGCCGCGACTTCGTGGGCTTCCGCCCGGGCCCGCCGGGGACCGACGAGCGCGCGCGCCGCATCGCGAGCGAGGAGTGGGCCGCTGGCGCGGGCGCTCCTCACGGGCGAGGTGGTGCAGGACGAGTTGGCCGAGATCGAGCGCCCGGACGGCACGCGCCGCCTGGTCAGCCTGAGCGCGGCCCCGGTGCGCGACGCCGACGGGCGGGTCGCCGGCGCGCTGGTGACCACGGTGGACGTGACCGAGCGCGAACGGCTGCTCGCCGACGCGCAGGCCGCCCGTGCCGAGGCGGAGGCGGCGAACCGCGCGAAGAGCGAGTTCCTGGCCGTGATGTCGCACGAGCTGCGCACGCCGCTCAACGCGATCGGCGGCTACGCCGAGCTGCTGGAGATGGGGATCCACGGCCCGGTGACGGACGCGCAACGCGTCGCGCTCGCGCGCGTCCAGCAGAGCCAGCGCCACCTGCTCGGCCTCATCGCCGGGGTGCTCGACTACTCGCGCGTCGAGGCCGGGGCGGTGACGTACCGGCTGGTCGACGTTCCGGTGGGGGAGGCGGTCTCGGAGGCGGAGACGCTCGTCGCCCCGCAACTGCGCGCCAAGGGGCTCGGGTACGCGTGGTCGGGCGCGCCGCCCGAGCTGCGGGTGCGCGCCGACCGCGAGAAGCTGCAGCAGATCCTGCTCAACCTGCTGGGCAACGCGGTCAAGTTCACGCAGGCGCGCGACGGGGTGCCGGGGCGCGTCGAGGTGGCGTGCGCGGCCGACGGGGAGCGGGTCCGCCTCCACGTGCGCGACACCGGCGTGGGCATCGCGCCCGAGCAGCGCGAGCGCGTGTTCGAGCCGTTCGTGCAGGCCGACCAGCGCCTGACGCGCGCGCAGGAGGGGATCGGGCTCGGCCTCGCCATCAGCCGCGACCTCGCGCGCGGCATGGGCGGCGACCTCACGGCCGAGAGCGAGGTCGGTGTCGGCTCGACGTTCACTCTGGTGCTGCCCCGGGCCTTGGGTCTCTAGCACCCATGTCGCCGGCCCGGCCGATCTCGCGGGTCGGCCGGGCCGCTCGCCGACGCCGGCGGAACGGATCCGGTGGGGCGTGTGGTCGGGGCGGCCGCGGCCGGCTACATTTCTGCCCCATGCCCGCGCCCGACCGTCGCGCCGCGCGCCGCGCGGCCCCGGCCCGTGTCTTCCGGCTCGGCGAGGAGCCGGCGGACGACGATCTTTCCGCGGTGACGACCGCCGAGCACCGCCTCGAGATGGTGGCCGAGCTCTCCCGCCGCATGTGGGAGCTGACGGGCCGCGCGACGCCGTCGTACGCGCGCGCGGCGATCCCGGTCCGCGTGGTCCGGCGCGGCTGACGGGCCCGTGACCGACGACTGGTTCGACCTGCTCGCCGCCCTGCTCGACGCGCGAGCGCGCTTCCTCGTCGTCGGCGCGCACGCCCTCGCCGTGCACGGTGTCCCGCGCGGCACGCAGGACCTCGACGTGTGGATCGACCCCGACCCCGCGAACGTCGAGCGCGTGTGGCAGGCGCTGGCCGACTTCGGGGCGCCGCTCGCGGGCCTCGGCGTCACGCGCGACGACCTGCGGCGCGTCGATACCGTGGTGCAACTCGGGTTGCCGCCGAACCGGATCGACCTGCTCACGTCGATCAGCGGCATCCCGGACTTCGCCGCGGCGTGGGCGGCGCGCGCAGAGCACGAGCTCCGCGGCCGCCGGGTGCCGTTTCTCGGGCGCGACGCACTGATCCGGAACAAGCGCGCGTCCGGGCGGCGCAAGGACCTCGCGGACGTCGAAGCGCTGGGGGAGGACCCGGACGCGCCGACCGCGGCCGGCTGAGCGTAGTGGGGGGAGCGCCTTCGGGGATTCGGCCGCGGCCGCGCTGCATACGGGTCAGCCGCGGAAGGGCGCGGACTCGGACATCCTGCCGACCGGCTACATGGGGGCGGAGATGTGCGACATCCAGCCCGGGGACGTGCTCGCGGTGTGGGGCGCGGGGCCGGTGGGGCTGTTCGCGATGGCGAGCGCGAAGCTCCTCGGCGCCGAGCGCGTGATCGCGATCGACCGCTTCGACTGCCGGCTGCAGCGGCCACGGCGCGCGCCGGCGCGACGGTCGCCGAGGCGCTCAAGGAGCTGACCGGCGGCCGCGGCCCCGACAAGTGCATCGACGCGGTGGGGATGGAGGCCCACGCGCCGGGCCCGGCCTTCGCCTACGACCGCACGAAGCAGGCGCTCCGCCTCGAGACCGACCGGCCGTTGCGACGCCGCGTAGTGCGGCTCCGCGAAGCGGAAGTAGAACGGCACCGGATAGGAATGGCGCGTCTCCTCGATCGCCGTGATCTCGCCGGCCAGCGTGGACGGGTTGTTGTAGCCGCCACTGCCCGCCGGCGCGCAGCAGCGCGTGACGTCACTCCGTCACGGGCGGGACCGCCGGCCCGTCCTGCGTCGCGGTCTCCAGACGTGAGACGAGGGGGAAGGCCGCGGGGTCGCGGATCGAACGCACCGAGAGGTCGACGTCCAGTCGCGGCCAGTACAGGTGGTCGGACGTCGGCCACTCGACGTCGAGCAACTGCTCGATCGTGGCACGCCGGAACCAGGGGAAGTTCGCGAACGGCACGAGCAGCTCCTCGTCGCCGAGCAGCAGCCAGAAGCCGTGCCGCGAGACGTGCGTGACCTCAGCGGCCGAAGTGGCGCGTCCAGGCATGGCGGATCTCTTCGTCGTGGCGGCGGACGATCGCCTCCGCTTCCGCGATCTGCCCCGGCGAGAGGCCGACGGCGGCGGCGAGTGCGATCTCCGGGACGATCCAGAACTTGGCCTCCCCGTCCGGGTGCGCGACGTGGACGTGCAGCCGCTCCTCCTCGCGGGAGAAAAAGAACAGCCGGAACGGGCCGACGCGGAGCACCGTGGGGGACATGCCGGAATCTACGCGGTGGCCTCTCCGGAGTCGCGGGCTCCCGCGCGGATCAAGGGCACACCGACGCCGACCAGCCGCACCGAATCGCGTACCAAACGCTGGTGCGCGCGTAGCGCCGCCGCGCGCCGCGCTCGCTGCTCACGCCGCGAACGCGGGGTCGCGAATCTCCGGCGCCGGCGCGGCCCGCACGAGCGCGCCGAACGCCCCCGCCGGGAGCGGTCGGGCGAAGAAGTAGCCCTGCCCGTAGGTGCAGCCGAGGGCCAGCAGCGCGGCCTGCTGGTCCTCGGTCTCGATCCCCTCGGCCACCGTCCGGAGCCCGAGCGTCGTCCCGAGCGCCACGATGGTGCGCGCCAGCGCCGCGTCGTGCGCCTCGCTCGCCACGCCGTCGACGAAGCTCTTGTCGATCTTGAGCACGTCGACCGGGAAGCGCTGCAGATAGCTGAGCGACGAGTACCCGGTGCCGAAGTCGTCGATGGCCAGCCGCACGCCGAGCGCCTTGAGCGCGCGCAGCCGCTCGAGCGTGGCGTCGGTGCGTCGCATGACCACGCTCTCGGTGATCTCGAGCGTCAGCCGGCGCGGCGCCAGCCCCGCGGCGGCCAGCGCGCCCTCGACGCCCGCGACGAGCGCCGGGTCGTCGAGCTGCCGCCCCGACAGGTTGACGCTCACGACGGGGCCCCGGTCCCCCCACGCCGCGGCCTGGCGGCACGCCGCCTCGAGCACCCAGCGGCCGAGCGACCCGATGAGCCCCGTCTCCTCGGCGACCGGAATGAACACCGCGGGAGGCACCAGTCCGCGCTGCGCGTGCCGCCAGCGCAGCAGCGCCTCGGCCGCGACCACGCGCCCGGTCGCCAACTCCACCACCGGCTGGTAGACGAGGTGGAAGTCGTGGCCGTCGCCGCCGTCCGACGCCCTCGACGGCGCGGCCTCCAGCCGCTCGAGCGACGCGCGCAGGTCGGCGTCCAGCTCCAGCCGCTCGACCGCCGCCGCGTGCATCGCGGGCTCGAACAGCGCGAACCGCCCCCGCCCGTCGCGCTTCGCCGTGTACATCGCGAGGTCGGCGTGCCGGAGCAGCGCGTCCGCCTCCTCGCCGCCGCGCGCGCGAGCGATGCCGACGCTCGTCCCCACGCGCACCGCGCGCGCGCCGTCGCCCTCCGCGTCCGGCCGGCCGAGCGCGACGCCCGGACGCATCGCCGCGAGGATGCGCTCCGCCACGATCACCGCGTCGTGGTCCGTCCGGACGTTCTCCAGCAGGACGGCGAACTCGTCGCCGCCGAGGCGCGCGACCGTGTCCGACCCGCGCGTCGCCTCGAGCAGGCGTTGCGCCACCGCGCGGAGCAGCACGTCGCCCGCCTCGTGCCCGAGGCTGTCGTTGACCGCCTTGAAGTGGTCGACGTCGAGGAAGAGCACCGCGACTTCCTCGGGGCGGCGCCCGGGGCGGGCGAGCGCGACGCCCACCCGCTCCGAGAAGCGGGCGCGGTTGGCCAGCCCGGTGAGCGCGTCGTGATACGCCTGGTGCGTGAGCTCGGCCTCGAGCCGCCGGCGCTCCGTGACGTCCTCCACCAGCACGAGCCGCGCGCGCCGCCCGCCGAAGGTCAGCGCGTGCGAGGTGACCTCGACGTCGACCACGGCGCCGTCCTTCCGGCGGTGACGCCACGCGCCCTACGGCGTGTGGCCGTCGGGCGCGGCGGCGACCGCGCGCTCCAGCGCCGGCACGTCCTCGGGCGGGCGGATGTCGCGCAGCGTCATCGCCAGGAACTCGGCGCGCGCGTACCCGTACTGCCGCTCGGCCGCCTCGTTGACGGCGAGGAACGCGAGCGTCTCCGCGTCGTACACCCACATCGGGCGCGGGCTCGCCTCGAACAGGAGGCGGTAGTGCTCCTCGCCCGCGCGCAGCGCCGCCTCGGAGCGGCGGAGCTCCGCGGTGAGGCGCTGCAGCTCCGCCGCCCGCCGCTCGGCGCCGCGCCGGCGGAGCCACGAGGACAGGAGCAGCGCCGCGACCCCGGCGAGCGCCGCGGCGGCCGCGAGCGCCCGGTACGGCGGCGCCGGGGTGAACGCGAGGTCCGCGGCGTCGCGCGGCGCGAGGCGGTAGCCGTCGGTGAACGGCGGGGCGGGGTCCGACTGCCCCGCGATCCCCGCCACCGCCGCGACCGCGCCGCGGGCGAGGTGCTCCCGCATCCCGGGCGCGCCGAGGATGCGCGGGGGAAGGTGCAGCGCGATCCGCCCGGAGCGGTCGCCGATCTCGTACGTCGTCTCGCCGTCCTCGTCGGTCCGCACGCGGATCGTTCCCGAGACGCGCACGAGCCGGCCGGCGTGGTCCTCGCCGCGCAGGTCGCCGACCATCACGTCGCGGGGCACGGGCACGGGCGCGGCGCCGTTCCGCACGAGCCGCTCGACGTGGAGCTCCTCGGCGCCCCGGAACTGCGCGAGGGTTCCCGTGGCCTCGATCGCGTCGCCCGGCCGCAGGCCGGCGAGCGGCCCGTTCATCGGCGCGAGGAGCCGGATCGCGCCCCGCCGGTCCTGGACGACCGCGAACTCGAGGGGCTCGCGTGCGATGCGCGGGGGGGCGGTGACCACCCCGCGGATGGTCACCCGCTCACCCAACCGGTCGGGAACGGCGTCGCCGTTCGCGTCGCGCAGCACGTCCGTGATCGCGACCGCGCCGACCGCCGGCGCGGCCTGGCCGCCGACCCGCGCCGGGAGCGTCGCGCCGAGAACTACGCCGATCGACGCGGCGGTTGTGGCGAGGCGTGCGGGCATCGGGGGGACGACGCATTCACCGGCGTCGGCGTCACTGCACGCATGGCGTAGCCTCCTGGATGAGATGCGGGCAACGCGTTGCACGCGCCGTCGGCGCTGTCCGAAAGCGCACACCGCCGTCCCACGAACGCACAGCGCCGCGCCGGCGCGTTCGGATGGCGAGTGCGTAAGGCGTTGCGCCGCGTACAGTTGGCGTCGTGTTTCGCGGCGGCGTGCGCGGTACGCTTCTTCCCCCGTGCGGTGGCGCTGCAGGCCCGCCGCCGGCGAGGCCGCGCCGTCCTCACGCCGCCCGAGCGCCCATGACTCGTCTCCTGCACCACCTCCGCCTGAGTGCCCGGACGCTGCGCCGCGAGCCCCGCTTCGCGACGGCCGCCGTGCTCACCCTCGCGCTGGGGATCGGCCTCGCGACCGCCGTGTTCACGGTGGCCGACGGCGTCCTGCTGCGGCCGATGCCGGTGGTCGAGCAGGACCGGCTCGTCGTGCTCGCGGGGCGCACGCCCGACGGGCGGATGGAGAACTGGCCGCTGAGCGTCGAGGACGGGCGCGCGTTCGCGCGCGCCACGCGCGCGCTGTCGCGCGTCAGCTTCTTCGGCTACGAGGGCGCGGTCCCCAAGCCGGTGCGCGTCGCCGACGTGCGCGTCGGCGGCGGCGGTCCGGACGACTCCCCGCCGCGGGCGGCCGGCGAGATCACGCGCCTGCGGCGCGCGCTGGTGGCGGGCGACTACTTCGCCGTGCTCGGCGCCACGCCGGTGCTCGGACGCGCGCTCCGCCCCGAGGACGACGTCGCGGGCGCGCCGCCGGTGGTGGTGCTGAGCCACCGCGCCTGGCGCGAGCGCTTCGGCGGCGCGCGCGACGTCGTCGGGCGCCGCCTGACGTACGCGGACGACGGCGCGGCGGCGACGGTCGTCGGCGTGATGCCGGCGGGGCTCGACTGGCCGCGCGGCACCGAAATGTGGGCGGCCGTGCGCGCGACCGTCCCGCCGGCGGCGCTGCCGTACGCGGCGCAGCACGTGCTCGGCCGCCTCGCGCCGGGCGCCACCGCGGAGCAGGCGCGCGCCGAGCTGACCGCCTTCTTCCGGCGCGACGGCGCGCCGCCGCCGATCCGCGCGCTGAGCGGCGTCGCGCACACGCTCCCCTCGCGCGTCGTCGGCGACACGCGGCCGGCGGTGCTGGCGTTCGCCGCCGCCTCGGCGCTGCTGCTCGTCATCACCTGCGTGAACGTGGCCAACCTGCTGCTCGTGCGCGGGCTGGCGCGGGTGCGCGAGGTCGCGGTGCGCCTCGCGCTCGGCGGCGGGCGGCGGCGGCTCGTCGCCGAGCGCCTGGTCGAGCACGCGCTGCTGGCCGCGGCCGGCGGCGCGCTCGGGGTGCTCGTCGCGGCGGCGGCGGTGCGCGCGTTCGTGGCGCTCGCGCCGGCCGGACTGCCGCGGCTCGACGTGGTCCGTCTCGACCTCACGGCGCTCGGCGCGGCGGTGGCGATCACCGCCGTCACCATGCTCCTGTTCGCGGTCGTCCCCGCGCTCCGGGCGACGCGCGTTGCGCCTGCGGCGGCGCTCCGCTCGGGGACGCGCGTCGGCCAGGGGCGCGGCGCCCGGCTCACGGCCGAGGGGCTGGTCGCCGGCCAGCTCGCGCTCGCGCTGCTCGTCGTCTCGGCGGCGGTGCTCCTGGGGCGCAGCTTCGTGCGGCTGGAGCGGGCGGACCTCGCCTTCGACGCCTCGCGCCTCGTCGTCGCCGAACTCGCGCTGCGCGTCGACCGCTATCCCACGCCGGAGCGACAACTCGCGGCGCTCGACCAGGTCGCGGCGCGCGTCGCCGCGCTCCCGGGGGTGCGCGCCGTCTCGCCGGTCGTCAGCCGGCCGTTCTCGGGCAACGCCGGGTGGGACGCCCGACTGGTGCGCGAGGGGCAGTCGCGCCAGGAGGCCGCGGCCAACCCGATGCTGAACATGGAGGTCGTCGCGCCCGACTACTTCGCGGCGTTCGAATTGCCGGCGCGCCGCGGGCGCACGTTCACCGCCGACGACCGCGCCGGCGCCCCCGCCGTCGTCGTGCTCAGCGAGGCGGCGGCGCGCACCTACTTCCCCGACGGCGACGCGGTCGGGCGGCGCCTCGTGGCCGTGGCGGGCGAGGGGCTGGTGACGGTGGTCGGCGTGGTGCCCGACACGCGCTACCGCGAGCTGCGCGAGGCGCGGGCGACGATCTACTTCCCGCTCGCGCAGTCGCAGTTCCCGTTCGCGCCGACGACGCTCGCGATCCGCACGGGCGGCGCGCCCGAGACGCTCGTCCCCGCGCTCGCCCGCGCCGTCGCCGAGGCGGCGCCTGGCGTGGAGCTGGCGAGCGCCGCGCCGTTCGCGCACTACCGCGACGCGCCGCTGGCGCAGCCGCGGCTCAACGCGCTGCTGCTGGCGGTGTTCGCCGGGGCGGCGCTGCTGCTGGCGGCGGTGGGGCTGTTCGGCGTCATGGCCACCACGGTGCGCCAGCGGACGCGCGAGCTGGGCGTGCGGCAGGCGCTCGGCGCGACGCCGCGCGCGGTCGCGCGGCTGGTGCTCGGGCGCGGGCTGGCCGTCAGCCTGGTGGGCGCGGCGGCGGGGGTGGGCGGGGCGCTCGCCCTCAACCAACTGCTCGCCGGGCTGCTCTACGAGGTGAGCCCCACCGACGGCGCGACGCTCGCCGCGGCCGCGCTGGCGCTGCTCGTCGTCGGCGCGCTCGCCAGCGCGCTGCCGGCGCGGGCGGGGGCGCGCGTCGACCCGGTGCGCGCGCTCCGCGCCGAGGGGTGAGCGGGGCGCGGAGTGCGTCGACGAGGCGGTGTTGCGGGTCGACGCGTGCCGACTCCGTTGTCTCACACCCGATGACCTGATAAACTAAGTCTGGTCAACTTGGTCGATCACACGTCACTATGCCTCGCGCCATGCCGCCGGTGACCGTCAACATCCACGAAGCGAAGACGCACCTCTCGAAGCTCGTCGACCGGGCCGCTCGGGGCGAGCCGTTCGTCATCGCGAAGGCGGGCAAGCCCCTGGTGAAGGTGGCGGCGCTCGATGCCCCCGCGACGCCGCAGCGACTCGGCTTCCTCTCGGGGGAGATCGCGGTGCCCGACGACTTCGACGAGATGGGACGGGCCGAGATCGCGGCGCTGTTCGGCACCGTGCCGTGAGCGGCCCGCCGTGAAGCTCCTGCTGGACACGCAGCTCCTGCTCTGGGCGGCCGGACTCCCCGAGCGGTTGTCCGCGGACGCCCGGGGCCTGTTGGACGACCCGCGCCACGAGTTGCTCTTCAGCGCCGCGAGCCTCTGGGAGGTCGCCATCAAGCGTTCGCTCGGACGCGACGACTTCCGCGTCGACCCGCGGGTCTTGCGCCGCGGGCTGCTCGACAACGGGTACGGCGAGCTGGCGATCACCAGCCAGCACGCGGTAAGCGTGGACGGCCTGCCCCCGCTTCACAAGGACCCGTTCGACCGACTGCTCCTCGCGCAAGCGCTCACCGAGGGGATTACCCTCGTCACGAGCGACGCTCAGTTGGCACGCTACGCGGGCCCGGTGCGTCGCGTGTAGCGGCCGGCTCTCACCGCGCCTCGACCACGAACACCACCGCCGTCCGCGCCGGGATCGCGAACCGTCCGCGCGCCGCGTCCGCGCGCGCCTCGCGCGCCGTTCGGTCCGCGGCGTCGGCCGCGCGGTGCACGGGGTGGAGCACCCACGCCCGACCGGCCGCCTCGGGTACCGCGACCTCGCGCGCGTCGCCGGAGACGTTGAGGAAGTAGAGCACCTCCGCGAACGCCGCGCCCGGGTAGTCCGTCCCGTCGAGGCGGCCGACGACCACCGCCGGGTCCTGCGCGGGCCCGACGTTCGGGAAGCGCAGCCGCCGGCGCACGTCGGCGGCCGTGCGCAGCCGGAAGAGGGTGGAGCTGGCGCGGATGCGCAGGAGGTCGAGCGAGGCGTCGCGCGCCCACCGGATCTCGGCCGCCGTCGGGGCGATGCGCGTGTCGGCCAGCGCGGGCTTCATCCACGGCCAGTCGGCCGCGTTGCGGTGGCGCGGCGGCAGCCCCGAGCCGAAGCCGTTGCTCTGGTGCGTCCAGTCGAGGCGGTTGAACCAGTCGCCCGAGTCGAAGCTGTCGCGGTCGAGCGACTTGGAGCGCAGCAGCTCGACGCCGGCGTGCAGGTACGCGATGCCCTGGCTGAAGGCGGTGAACGCGACGCCCAGCACCTGCGCACGCGCGCGTTGCTCGCGCGACAGGTCGCGCGGAAGGCGGAGCGCGAGCAGGTCGAAGAGCGTCAGGTTGTCGTGATTCTCGACGTAGTTCACGACCTCGCCGGGCTGGGCGGCGTAGCCGGCGGGCTGCCCCGCGTAGTCGAACGCCGCGAGCGGGCGGCGCGCGCCGTCGGCGCCGGTCATCTCGTAGTCGCGCAGCGTCCCGGCGAGCCCGACGCGCGCGAGGTCGGCGGCCCGCAGCAGCGCGCCGCGCGCGTCGGGCGCCTCGGGCGCGTCGGCCAGCCCGCTGAGCAGCCCCTTGTTCGCGACCAGCGCCGCGCCGCCGTCGCAGCACCCGCCGCCGCGCAGCGCGTCGCGTGCGCGGTCGCTGAACGCCGCGATCCCGCTCTCCTGCAGCGCGAGTTGCGACGCCTGCACGAAGCGCGCGCCGTTCGCGACCTCGCCGAAGTTCCACCCCTCGCCGAGGATCGGCACGCGGCGGCCGGCGGCCGCGTTCACCGCCGCCTGCAGTCGCTCCGTCGCGGCGCGCGGCTGGTGCCCCATGAGGTCGAAGCGGAAGGAGTCGACGCGGTAGTGGCGCACCCACGCCGCCGCCGACTCGATCATGAGCTTCGCCATCATCGCGTGCTCGGTGGCCGTGTTCTCGCAGCAGGTCGAGCGGGCGACGCGGCCGTCGGCGTCGAGCCGGTGGTAGTAGCCGGGGACGATTCGGTCGAGCACCGAGCGCAGGTCCTGCCCCGACGCGAAGGTGTGGTTGTAGACCACGTCCATCCCCACGCGCAGCCCGGCGGCGTGCAGCGCCATGACCATCGCGCGCAGCTCCCGCACGCGGGCCGTCGGGTCGTCCGGCGCGGTGGCGTAGCTCCCCTCGGGCGCGGTGTAGTGGAACGGGTCGTACCCCCAGTTGAAGCAGTCGCGCTCGCGCACGGCGCTCACCGCCGCCTGCTGCGCCTCCGCGTCCGGCGCGGCGCGCGGGATCGCGGGCACCACGCACCCGACCTCGGGCACAGACGCGAGGTCGTAGATCGGGAGCAGGTGGACGTCGGTGATCCCCGCGGCGGCGAGCGCGCGCAGGTGGCGCATGCCGTCGGAAGCCGGCTCGGTGAACGCGAGGTACTTGCCGCGCCACGGCGCGCGCACCGTCGTGTCCCCGACCGAGAAGTCGCGGACGTGCAGCTCGTACACTGTGAGGTCGGTGGGCGCGGCGAGCGGCGCCGGACGCGCGGCGCGCTCCCACCCGTCGGGCACCGTGGACGGATGTTGCAGGTCGAGCACCACGCTGCGCCGCGAGTTCGCGGTCAACCCCAGCGCGTACGGATCGGTCACGCGGTTGCGGACGACGCCCGCGCCGGGGACGACGACGTCGACGAGGTACAGGTACGGGCGGCCGTGCCCGACGCCGGCGACGGTGTCGCGCCAGATCCCGGTCGCTGAATCGAGGCGGAGCGGGTGCTGGCGCGCGGCCGCTCCGCGCGCGTGGGCGTAGAGACACACCGAGACGCGGCGCGCGGTCGGTGCCCAGAGTGCGAACGACGTCCCGCCGGCGAGCGGCGTGGCGCCGAGGTCCGGCGCGTCCGCCGCGGCGGCGTAGCGCGCGTCGAGGGCGCCGGGGAGCTGCACACCCGTCGCTGCCACCACGCGCCCCCGCTCGTCCTCGCGGACCAGCACGAGTTGGCCGCGCAGGAGGTCGTCGAGCCGCGCCCGGGCCGCGGACGGCAGCGCGAGCCGCGCGCCGGCGCCGACGAAGCGAAAGCGCTCCGCGAGCGTCGGCGGGAGCGGCGCCGACGCGGGCGCGAGTGGGATGCGCAGGTCGGCGCCCGAGACGGGCGCGCCCGCCGCGGCGCGGAGCGCACCGCGCGCCGAGTAATGCAGCGCGTATCGCGCGCGCTCGGGCGCGCCGGGCCACTGCAGCGTTGCCGCGTCGAGCCAGTAGGCGCGCGCGGCGGGGGCCGCAACCGTTGTCCGGAGCAGCGTGTCGGCGAGCGCCGCGCCGTCGCAGGTGGCGAGCGTGTGGGGCGCGAGCGGCGCGGCGGTGCGCTGCGCGCCGAGCGGCGGTGCGAGCAGGGTGGCGCCGAGCGAGGCGCACGTGAGGGCGGCCACGGCGTGTGCAACGCGGTGGCGACGGGGACGAGACATGCGGGGAAGCTGGCCTTGGGGGCGCCCGGTCGCTATGCCGCTCACGCTTGCTGCAAAAATGTGCCGATCTCCGCCCTGAGACTCGGCGGAAGTCGTTGCACGTCATTGCTTTGACAGCGTAAGCGGCATACGTTGCAAGATGGATCCCAACACCCGGGAGTACCTCGCGGCCATCGGCCGCACGGGCGGGACCCGGAGCCGGCGCACGCTCGCGCCCGAGGAGGCGCGGCGGATGGTGCGCGTCCGCGAAGCGCGGCGCGCGTTCCGGCGCTTCTACGCGCGCTGCTTCTGGTCTTACCGCCGCGACCTGCCGATCGGCGCCGACGACGTCGCGTGGGTCGCCGAGCAGCTCATGCGGCATGGGGACCACGAGGCCTGGCGCGTGGGGGCGGCGCTGTGCCGCTGACCGCGCTCCAGCGCGAGGTGCTCGCCGTCGTCGGGCGCAGCCGAACGCCCGACAGCTACCTCGCCGGTGGGGCCGCCATCCACTTCGCGCCGGAATCGCTGCGCTACAGCGCGGACCTCGATTTCTTCCACGACTCCGAGGCGCGCGTCGCGACGGCGTTCGCGGGCGACGAGCGGGCGCTGGCCGAGACGGGCTACGAGGTCTCGGTGGAGATCAGCCAGCCCGGCTTCATCCGCGCGCTCGTCCGCGGCGCCGCCGGCGCGACGCGCGTCGACTGGGCGCACGACTCGGCGTGGCGTTTCCTGCCGCCGGTACGTGACCCGCTCGGCGGATTTCTGCTCCACGACGTCGACCTCGCGATCAACAAGACGCTCGCCGTGGCCGGTCGCGACGAGCCGCGCGATTTCGTCGACATCCTCTACGTCCACGAGCGGGTCCTGCCGCTCGCGGGGCTCGTCTGGGCGGCCGTCGGCAAGGACCCGGGGTTCGGCCCACTCGCGCTGCTTGAGCTGCTGAAACGGCGCGGACGCTACCGGCCGGAGGAGATCGCCCGGCTCGATCTCGCCGCGCCGTTCGACCTCGCGGCCGCGAAGCGGACGTGGCTCGAGGCGCTCGACGACGCCGAGCGGTTCGCGCGCTCGCGCCCGCCCGAGGAGCTGGGGTGCCTCTACTACTCGCGCGCCGGCGCGCGGTTCGTCGTCCCGAGCGCGGACGATGCGTCCGCCGACGTCGTCCCGCACTACGGGCGCCCCGGCGGCGTCCTCCCCGAGGTGCCCGGCCGCGCGATACGCGACGTCTGACCGGCGTCCGTCCGCTGCGAGCGGCGCCTACCGCCCCCCGCGCTCGAGCCGGGCGTACAGCCGCGCGTACGACGCGAGCTGCGCGCGCATGTCGGCCGACGGCGCCCCGACCTGCGCCTCGAGCCCCTGGTACAGCGCGCCGAGGCGCGTCTGCAGCTCGGCGACGGTGTCGGCGCGCGCCCGCAGGCCGCCGCCGTCGCCGCCTCCCGCGGCGGCGCGCGAGCGCTCGGCCAGCGCCGCCGCGGCGCGGTACAGCGTCGCGACCGAGTCGAGCCCGGCGTGCCAGGCGCGGAACGCCGCCGGGCCCGCGTCCTGCCGGCGGTCCGGGCGCACGCTCACGGTGCGCCGGTCGACCACGCGGTCGCCCACGTGCAGCGCGACCTCGTAGTCGCCGGCGGGGACGAACGCCGCGGTGATGCCGCGCCGCGCGCCCGCCCCCTCCTCGCCCCCGTCCGCCGCGGGGGGCGGCGGCAGCGACGGGCGGCGGAGCGACCAGGTGGCGACCGTCGCGCCCCGCCGCGTCGTCACCGGCTGCCGCCACACTTCGGCGCCGCCGCCGGCGCGCCGGGCGACGAGCGTCGCCGCGACCCCCGAGTCGCGGGCGAGCACCGTGACCGCGAGGCCGGGCGCGGGGTTCTCGCCGCGGAAGTGCATGTCGCCGGTGTGCCCCTGCCGCGCGGCGAGCCGCTGCTGGTACGCCGCCGCCGGCAGCGGCGCGAGCGCGACGGGGGCGTCGAGCCCCTCGGCCAGTTGCCGCAGCGGGCGCACGTCGTCGAGCACCCAGAGCCCGCGGCCGTGCGTGGCCAAGACGAGCGCGTGGTCGCGCGCGTGGAGCGCGAGGTCGTTGACCGGCACCGTCGGCAGGTTCGCGCGCACCGGGAGCCAGCGCGCGCCGTCGTCGGTCGAGACGTAGAGCCCGAACTCGGTGCCGAGGTAGAGCAGGCCGGGGCGCGCGAGGTCCTCGCGCAGCACGTGCGGCACGCGCGCCGGCGGCAGGTCCGACGCGACCGACGTCCACGTGCGGCCGTAGTCGGCGGAGCGGTACAGCCAGTCGCGGAAGTCGCCGTTCTGGTGGCCGTCGAACAGCGCGTACACCGTACCCGGCGCGTGGCGCGACGCCTCGAGGTGCCGCACCCACGTGCCAGCCGGCAGCCCGGGGACGTTCGCCGTCACGTCCGCCCACGTCGCCCCCTCGTCGCGCGAGACGTGCACGCGGCCGTCGTCGGTGCCGACGTACAGCACGCGGCGGTCGCGCGGCGACTCGGCGAACGCGCTCGTCGTCGGGTAGAACGAGATGCCGTCGTCGAGCGAGAGCGAGGCCGAGTCGGGGCGCTGGCCCATGATCGCCAGCGTGCGGCGGTCCACCCGCGTCGTGAAGTCGCCGAGTCGCGTCCACGTGTCGCCGCGGTCGCGCGAGCGGTAGAGCGCGCGCATCCCGGCGTAGAGCGTGCGCGGGTCGTGCGACGAGAGGGCGAGCGGGGCGTTCCAGTTCGCGCCCTCCTGGAAGCGGCCGACGAGCGGCGCCGGCGGGCCCCAGTTGCCGCGCTTGTACACGTCGCCCTCGGGCCACATGGGGCGGATGGCGCGCCGCTCCATGGTCTTCAGGTCCACGCGCGTGAGCCCGAGGTACTGCGACGTGACGTAGAGGGTGCGGTTGTCGGTCGTGTCGAACACCGTGTGGAAGCCGTCGCCGCCGCCGACCGGGAACCAGTCCTCGTTGAGGATGCCGTCGCTCCACGCCGTCGCGCTCGGCCCGCACCAGCTCTGGTTGTCCTGCAGCCCGCCGCAGACGCGGAAGGGGACGGAGTTGTCGAGCCCCACGTGGTAGAACTGCGAAACGGGGAGCGCGCGCTGGTAGAGCCACCGCTGGCCGCGGTCGTACGAGATCCCCAGCCCGCCGTCGTCCCCCTTCACGACGTGGCGCGAGTCCTTCGGGTTCACCCAGATGATGCGGTCGTCGCCGTGCAGCGTCTGCCGCGGCTCGCGCCAGGTGCGGCCGCTGTCGTCGGAGACCGAGTACTGGACCTGGTACAGCCGGCGCTCGTCGTTCGGATCGACCAGCAGCTTGCTCGAGTACGCGGGGCGCGGATTGTGGGTGCCCATCTTGCGCCACGTCGCGCCCCGGTCGTCCGAGCGGTAGATGCCGCCCTGCGGCTCCTCGTACGAGATGCTCGACGTGTAGCGGCGCCCCTGCTCGACCGAGACGTAGACGACGTTCGGGTTGCGGCGGTAGACCGCGATCCCGATGCGGCCCAAGACGCCGGCTGGGAGCCCGTTGGTCAGCCGCTGCCAGTTCGCGCCGGCGTCGGTGCTCTTCCACAGCGCCGAGCCGGGCCCGCCGCCGACGAAGCCGAACGCCTGGCGGCGGCGCTGGTACGTCGCGGCGTAGAGCGTGTTCGGGTCGGCCGGGTCCATCGCGACCTCGGTGACGCCCGTGTCCTCGTCGCCCTTCAGGACGAGCTGCCAGCTGCGCCCGCCGTCGGCCGTCTTGTACAGCCCGCGCTCGGGGCTCGGCGCCCACAGCTTCCCGGGCACCGCGACGTAGACGACGCCGGCGTCGGTGGGGTGCGTGACGATGCGCGCGACGTGGCCGCTCTCCGGCAGCCCCACGTTGGCCCAGGTGCGGCCGCCGTCGGTCGACTTGTAGATCCCGTCGCCCCACCCCGAACTCTGTCGGTTGGTGGCCTCGCCGGTGCCGACCCACACGACGTCCGCATCGCCCTGGAAGACGGCGACCGCGCCGACCGAGTGCACGCGCTCGCGCTCGAAGACCGGGGCGAGCGTGACCGCGTTGTCGGTCGTCTTCCACACGCCGCCGGTGGCGGTCGCGACGTACATCGTCGACGGGTCGCGCTCGAACACGGCCACGTCGGTGACGCGCCCCGACATCGTCGCCGGGCCGACGTGGCGGAACCGGAGCGTGGAGAGCATGGCGGCGTCGGGCGCCAACCGTTGGGCGTGCGCCGGGAGCACGGCGCACGCGACGACGAGCATCGCGGCGGGGATGCGCATGGGGAGGGGAGGGGGGAGGGCGTCGCGGGCGGCGCAGAAGCCGCCGCCCGACCCTCCTATCCTACGGCCCGCCGTCGGCGCCGGTCAGGCCACCCGCTGCGGCTGCGGCAGCTCGGCCGCCTTCCCCTCGATCGGCCGCGTGTCGAGCGCCGGCGCCGGCGGGAGCCCCGTCACCGCGAGGATCTCGCGCTCGTCGAGCGTTTCGCGATCCAGCAGCGCGACCGCCAGTGCGTCGAGCGCCCCGCGGTGCGCGCGCAGCAGCCGCCGCGCCTCGTCGTGGCACTCGGCGATGATCCGCCGCACCTCCTCGTCCACCGCCTGCGCCGTCGCCTCGCTGATCTCGCGCGGCGCTCCCGACGGCGCGCCGCCCAGGAAGCGGTTCCCCGCCGGCGCGAGCTGCACCATCCCGAGCCGGTCGCTCATCCCCCAGCGCGTGACCATGCCGCGGGCGAGGTTCGTCGCCTGCTCGATGTCGTTCTCGGCGCCCGTGGTCTTCGTGCCGTACACGACCTCCTCCGCCGCGCGCCCGCCGAGGATCCCGACGATGCGGGCGCGGAGGTACTGCTCGGGGTAGTTGTAGCGGTCCGCGTCCGGCCGCTGGTAGGTGACGCCGAGCGCCTGCCCGCGCGGCACGATCGTCACGCGGTGCACCGGGTCGGCGCCGGGGACGACGAGGCCGAGGATCGCGTGTCCGCCCTCGTGGTAGGCGATGCGCTCGCGGTCGGCGCGGCTCAGCACGAGCGGGCGCTCGGGGCCGAGCACGATCTTCTCGAGCGCGTCGAGGAAGTCCTTCTGCATCACCTGCTCGCGCTCGCGCCGCGCCGCCAGCAGCGCCGCCTCGTTGACCAGGTTGCGCAGGTCGGCGCCCGAGAGCCCGGGCGTGGCCGCCGCCAGCTCGGCGAGGTTCACCTCGGGGGCGAGGGGGACGTTGCGCGTGTGCACCTTGAGGATCGCCTCGCGCCCCGTCTTGTCAGGCGGGTTCACCACCACGCGCCGGTCGAAGCGCCCGGGGCGCAGCAGCGCGCGGTCGAGCACGTCCGGCTGGTTGGTGGCCGCGAGCACGATGATCCCCTCGCGGCTGGAGAAGCCGTCCATCTCGGTGAGGATCTGGTTGAGCGTCTGCTCGTGCTCGCTCGTCCCGCCGAACCCCGCCATGTTGCCGCGGGCGCGCCCGATCGAGTCCAGCTCGTCGATGAAGATGATCGCCGGCGCCTGCTCGCGGGCCTGCTTGAACAGGTCGCGCACGCGCGCCGCGCCCACGCCGACGACCATCTCGACGAACTCCGAGGCGCTCATCGAGAAGAAGGGCACGCCGGCCTCGCCGGCCACCGCGCGCGCGAGCAGCGTCTTGCCGGTGCCGGGCGAGCCGACGAGGAGCACCCCCTTGGGCGCCGTGCCGCCGAGCCGCGTGTACTTCTTCGGGTCGCGCAGGAAGTCGACCACCTCGACCAGCTCGTTCTCCGCCTCGTCGATACCGGCGACGTCCTCGAAGGTGACGCGCCCCTCGGTGGTGGTGTCGACGCGCTTGGCCGTGCTCCGCCCGAGCCCGCCCGCGAGTCCGCCGCCCAGCCCGCCGAAGCCCCCGCGCGTGGCGCGGCGGATGAACCAGACGTAGATCCCGATCAGGAGGAGCGTCGGCGCGAAGCTGAACAGGACGCTCTGCCAGAAGCTCTGTTGCTGGATCGGCTCGGCGCTGATCTCGACGCCGCTGGCGATCAGCAGCTGCTCGAGCCCCTGGTCGGCGAAGACGGGGAGCTCGGTGGCGAAGTCGGTGATGGGGCGGGGCTCGACGGCGCGCCGGCGCTGCCGCCGGCCGGGGGCCGCGGCCGCCGCGTCGGCCGTGGTGTCGGGCCAGGTCACCGCGCGCGCGAAGCGCCCGGTGATGCTCACGCCGCGGCTGTACACCGCCTCGACGTTGCGCGCGACCACCTGCTCGCGGAAGAACGTGTACGGGACGGTCGCGATCGGCTCGGGCGGAAAGAGCACGCGGGCGAGCGCGACGTTGAACAGCAGGACGAGCAGGAAGGTGAGCCAGGTGCGGCGCGGCGGCATCGCCGGCTTCTGCCCGGCCTCGGCGGCGCCGCCCTTGTCGAAGCGGGCGTCGTTGCGCGGGCCGGGGGTGCCGGGGGCGGGAGGCGGACGGTCGGGCATGGGGCGGTCGGCCGGGGCGAGGGTCGCGGCCGCGCGGCGGCCGCGACTCCTTAGCGCACGGACCCGGCCACCCGTGCCCGGTGCGTCGGGTTGACTGTTGGCGTGCTGGGGTGCTGGTTCCGCACCACATGGACGCTCCGACCCCACCCGAGGCCGCCCACAACGGCGGGCCGGTCGCCGCGGGGCACGCCCGCTTCGCGGATGTGGGCGCGGCACGGCTCCGCTTCCTGCTGCGGCTCGCCGACCGCCTGCGCCACCTCGACGACCCGGACACGATCCAGCACGAGGCGGCGGCGCTGCTCGGCGCGCACCTCGGGGCGTGTCGCGTGGGGTACGCCGAGATCCTGTCCGACGGCGAGACGTCGCTCGTGACGCGCAACTACACCGACGGGGTGCGCGGGATCGAGGGGCGCTACCGCGTCGCCGACTACTCGCCGGCGCTCCTCGAGGCGCTGCGCGCCGGCCGGACGGTGGCGCGCGACGACGTCGCGGGCTCCGCCGACCTGAGCGACGCCGAGCGGGCGGCCCACGCGGCGCTGGAGGTCGGCGCGACGGTCGACCTGCCGCTGCTGCGCGGCGGGTGGCTGGTGGGCGTGCTGTTCATGCACCGCCGCGGGCCGCACCCGTGGTCGGCCGACGAGCTCACGCTGCTCGCGGACGTGGCGGCGCGCACCTGGGACGCGGTCGAGCGCTCGCGCGCCGCGGCGGCGGAGCGGCGCGCCCGCGCCGAGGCGGAGGCGGCGCGCGAGCGCACGGCCACCCTGCAGGCGCTGACGGCGGCGCTCTCGACGGCGTCCACCCTCGAGGGGGTGGTCGACGCGGTCGTGACGCACGTGTCGGCCGCCTTCGGCGCGGCGGGCACCGTGGTCGCGGGGCTCACCCCGGACGGAAGCCACCTCGAGATCCTGGGGGCGGCCGACATGGCCGACGAGGCCCGCGGGGCGTGGCGCCGCTTCCCCCTCGCCGCGCCCGTCCCGCTGGCCGACGTCGCGCGCACCGGGAAGCCGCTCTTCCTCGGGTCGCGCGCGGAGTGGGCGGCGCGCTACCCGCACCTGCTGCCGACGCTCGACGCCTCCGGGCACCACGCCAACGCGGTCGCGCCGCTCGCGGTCGACGGGCGCGTGCTCGGCGTGCTGGGCGTGGCGTTCGCCGGGCCGCGCGCGTTCGGCGCCGAGGACCGGGCGCAGGTCACCGCGCTGGCGCAGCAGTGCGCGCTGGCGCTGGAGCGCGCGCGGCTGTTCGAGGCGGAGCGCGCCGCGCGCGAGCAGGCCGAGGCGGCGAACCGCGCCAAGAGCGACTTCCTGGCGGTGATGAGCCACGAGCTGCGCACCCCGCTCAACGCCATCGGCGGCTACGCCGAGCTGCTCGAGATGGGGCTCCGCGGCCCCGTCACCGCGCAGCAGCGTGAGGACATCCGGCGCATCCGGGTGAGCCAGCGCCACCTGCTGGGGCTCATCAACGAGGTGCTCAACTACGCCAGGCTCGAGGCCGGGGCGGTGCAGTTCGACTTCACCGCGGTGCGCGTGCGCGACGCGCTCGCCGGGGCGGAGGCGCTGGTCGCGCCGCAGGCGCGGGCGAAGGGGCTCGCGCTCGCGGTGGAGGAGTGCGCCGACGGGCTGGCCGTGCGGGCGGACGCCGAGAAGGTGCGGCAGATCCTCGCCAACCTCCTGTCGAACGCGGTGAAGTTCACCGACCGCGGCGGGCGCATCACCCTCGCCGGAGCGCCCGCCGGCGACCGCGTCGCGCTCACCGTGCGCGACACGGGGATCGGCATCGCGGCGGACCAGCGGGAGCGGATCTTCGACCCGTTCGTGCAGGTGCGCTCGGACCTCACGCGCACCGCCGAGGGGACGGGGCTGGGGCTTGCCATCAGCCGCGACCTGGCACGCGCGATGGCCGGCGACCTGACGGTGCAGAGCGCGGCGGGGGCGGGGAGCGTCTTCACGCTCGTGCTGCCGCCCGCCTGACGCGTGTCCGCACCGCCGGCCTCGTCGCGCTGGTCGAGCGCGAGCTGCTCCCCGCGCCGCGCCTCGCGGCCGCGCGGGCTCACTTCTTCTGCGGCAGCCTCGCCACGTTGTTCCCGGGCTTCAGGTCGAACAGGAGGGCGCGCGGGTCGACGCCGGCCCACGCCGCCGCGGCGGGGACGGTGAGCGTGATCCGCTGCGCGCCCGAGCGGATGCGGTGCCACCGCCGGTACAGGGGCGCGCCGCGCGCACCCTCCGCGCCGTCGGCGAAGGCGCCGACCTCGATCAGGTCGTGCATCGGGAGCTCGCGCTCGACGCCGGCGGTGTCGATCACGATCTTGCGGGCGCGCACGTCGAGCGTCAGCCGCGTCATCCCGCCCGGCGCCGGCTCCGCCCGCACCGAGTCGGTGACGAGCTCCCACAGCGTGTTGGCGGCGAACAGGTCGTGCAGCAGGGGGCGCAGCGAGTCCGGCGTCACCACTTCCAGCTCGCGGTACAGGTCGCGCGTCGTCGGCAGCGGCGGCGCCGCCGGGGGGTGCGCCGCGAGCAGCCGCCGTAGCGCCGCGTTCACCTGCCCCGGGCCCACGTACTCGCGCAGCGCGTACATCGCGAGCGGCCCCTTGCGGTAGGCGAGGAACCAGTCGTCGGCGCGCAGCAGCGGCGGGTCCGCGGGCGCGCGCGGCGGCAGGTACGCCTCGCGCATCAGCGCCAGCAGCGCGTCGAGGTGCTCGCGGCCGTGGTGCGCCTCCACGACGCCCATGGCCGAGTACCAGGCGAGGCTCTCGCTCAGCAGCGCGCCGCCCTCGACCCGCGCCGGCGTGAGCCGGCCGCCCCACCACTGGTGCGCCACCTCGTGCGCGACGATGGCGAACGCGAAGTCGACGCCCCGCGCGTCGTGCTTCGGGTCGAACAGCGCGAACGGCTCCTCGAACGAGACGTTGATGGGGTACGCGTGCAGCGTCGGGCCGTCGCCGGGGTGCTCGACGAGCCGCAGCTGCGCGTGCGGGTACGGTCCGAACTCCGCCGTCAGGTGCTCCAGCGAGGCGCGCAGCGCCGCGAGCATCCCGTCCGCGTTCCACCGGTGCCGCGGGTGGTGGAGCACCTCGACGTCGACCCCGCGGCCCGACCCGGGGACCCACCGCGCGGCGCGCACCGCGTAGTCCGCCGAGAACAGCGCGTAGTCGTTCCGGATCCGCCGCTCGGGGGCGTACTCGAAGTACGCGCGCCCGCCTTCCGTCCACGTGCGCCGGAGCGTGCCCGGCGCGACGGCGCGCTGCCCCACGTCCGTCCCCACCGTCGCCTCGAAGGTGACCTGCTCGGCGCCGGCGCGGGCCGCCGAGCGGATCGCGGCCGTGTCGTCGAGCGGCGGGGCGGACGCGCGCGGCGGGAGCCCGAGGTCGCGCCGCTCCCCGGCGTCGCCCAGCTCGCGGTCGGGGCGGTAGCCGATCGTGGGCAGGGCCGCGTTGCGCAGGTACGTCCCGTTGGGGACGACCAGGGCGTCGACGCCGTCGTTCGTGAACCCGGGCCGGCCGACGCGCACGGTGAAGTCGAGCCGCGTGCTGTCGCCCGGCCGCAGCGGCTCGCGGAGCGCGATGACCCGGTAGCCGCGCCGGTCGTCGGCGAGGACCGTCGTCGCCGCGCGGTCCAGCGTCATCGGGCCCGTGGCGACGGACGGGCTCAGGCTCACGTGCAGCGACTCCACCGGCGCCGGCCCGTCGTGCACGAGCCGGTAGCTCACGCGGAGCTCCGCCGCCCCGCGCGCCGGGTAGAGCTCCGCGCGCAGGCGCACGCCGTCGAGCCGCGGCCGCGGCGCGTCGGCGAACCGGCGGTAGCGGCGCTCGTACTCCGCCGCCGCCTCGCGCGCGTCGCCGGACGTGCGGTACTCGTTGCGGACGTTCGTGTTGTAGAAGGTGAACCCGCCCAGCCCGACGGCGGCCGCCAGCGCCGCCGCGGCCGCGCCGAGCGCCCGGCGCGTCGTGCGGCCGCGCGCCTGCCGCACCCGCGCGGCGGCGCCGCCCTCGGTGCCGCGCGGCCAGAGCAGCGCGCCGGCGACGAGGAGCAGGGCGACCCACGCCGCCCAGTAGAGCTGGAGGACGAGCCACGGGCCCACCGACCGGCCGAAGCCGCGCATGTCGGAATACGACCAGCCCGTGTCGCCGGCGAAGACGAGCAGCCGGTGCTCGACGCCGAGCCGCGAGGCGAACATCGCGTACCCGTAGACGAGCAGCACCGCGAGGTGCCCGACGTACTTGTGGGCGACGACGACGTGCAGCACCACCGCGAGCGCGGCGAAGAGCAGGTGGTCGGCGAGGTGGAGCCCCAGGAACAGCCGCACGTGCAGCCACGGCTCGACGTCGCGCAGCCCCAGGCGCAGCTGCACGGCGACGGCGGCGAGCAACACGAACGCCTGCATCGTCGCCAGCGCGAGCGCGAGCCCCGCCGCGCGGCCCAGGAGGTACGTCCAGTCGGCGACCGGCGCCGCGCCCGCGATCTCCCCCAGCCCCGCGTCGCGGTCGCGCCACACCAGCTCGCCCGCGTAGTACGCGACGAGCAGCGGCGGGACGGTCGTGAGGAGCTCGCCGGGCGTCATCAGGTAGTCGGCGAGGTACGACGTCACCGGCACCAGCGGCACGCCGATGTGCTCCATCATCTCCGGCCCCAGGGCCGCCACGAGTGCGGCGAGGGCGAGCATGACGAGACCGCCCCAACCCAGCACGACGAGGCGCCACGACTCGCCCGCGATCGCCGCCAGCTGCCGCGTGCGCGTGCGCGCCCCGAAGGCGCGCGGGGCGCCCCGCACGCGCGCCGGCGCGGGCGTCGGCGCGTCCGCGGGCGTCGCGTCGCGCGCGCCCCCGGCGCCCGCCGCGTGGTGCGCGAACCGGAACCGCCGGTGCGTGGCCGCGAGCGCGGCGGCCGCCGCGCCGAGCCAGAGCGCGCGGTTCAGCAGGTACCCCGGCTGGAAGTACGGGAAGTCGTGGCGCTTCGCGGCCGGCGTCCACGCGCGCGACAGCTCGGCGAGCGCCGTGAGGCCGAGCGGGTCGAGGAGGGAGGCGGCCGCCCACTGGTTGAAGCGCTGCGAGAGCAGGAACAAGCAGAGCACCGACGCGACGAAGAGCGCCGCGACGGCGCCGAAGCTCGCCGCCGGGCGCCGGGCGAGGGCCGCCGCGCCGAAGGCCGCCGACGTGACGACGACCGCGTTCGGCAGCGCGACGAGGAGGTACGCGCCGAGGTAGTACTGCGGCCGCAGCGGGCCGAGGACGTCCGGCCCGGCGTCGGAGGCCAGGACGGCGAGCAGGATCCCGAGCGGCACCGCGAGCACCAGCAGTCCGGCCAGCGCGAGCGCGGCGAGGTAGCGCCCGCCGAGGTAGGTCGCCTTCCCCACCGGCGCGGTGTAGGCGAGCGGCGCCATGCGCGTCTGCGCGTCGCGCGCGGCGGCCTCGCCGGAGACGGCGGCCATCGGCAGCAGCGCGAACAGGGTGCCGACCAGCGTGATCATGGCGATCACGAACGGCGCGTTCACGGGCGTGTCGCCGCTCTTGGCGTCGGCGATCTGCGCCTCGCTCGTCATCTGGAAGAGCAGCGCGGCCAGCACGGCGACGTAGAGCCACGTCGCGGGGCGCCGCAGCTGGTACGCCAGCTCGTAGCGCGGAATCTCGCGCAGCTGGGCGAACCGGCTCATCCGGCGGCCGCCAGCACGGGGGCGTCGGCGCGGCCGACCGCCTGCCCCGAGCTTGTCGAGGGGTGGCCCGCCAGCGTGCAGAAATAGACGTCCTCGAGATCGGCCTCCGCGGGCTCGAAACCGGGGCCGGGGCTCGCGCCCGCGTACACGCGCACGAGGGTGCGCCCCGCGAGCAGCTTCGTGGACACGACGGCGTGCGCGCGCTCGAGGTCGGGGAGCGCGTCGCGGTCGACGACGCGCCGCCAGATCCGCCCGCGCAGCGCGGCCACGGCGCGCAGCGGCTCGTCTTCCAGGAGGATGCGCCCGCGGTCGATGATCGCCATCCGCGTGCACAGCTCGCTCACGTCGTCGACGATGTGCGTCGACAGGATCACGACGCCGTGCTCCCCGAGCTCCGAGAGCAAGTTGAGGAAGCGCACCCGCTCGGCGGGGTCGAGTCCCGCCGTCGGCTCGTCGACGATCAGCAGCGTGGGGTCGCCCAGCAGCGCGACCGCCACGCCGAAGCGCTGGCGCATCCCGCCCGAGTAGCCGCCGAGGCGCTGGCGGCGCACCTCCCACAGGTTCACCTGGCGCAGCAGCCGCTCGACCGTCGCACGCCGGTCGCGGCGGTCGGTGATCCCTTTCAGGATCGCGAAGTGCGTCAACAACTCTTCCGCCGTCGCCCGCGGGTGCACGCCGAACTCCTGCGGCAGGTAGCCGAGCGTCCGCCGCAGCCGGTCGGGCTCGCGCAGCACGTCGATCGCGTCGGGCCCCGCGCCGAGCGTGGCGCTCCCCGCGTCGGGCTGCTGCAGCGTGGCCAGCGTGCGCATGAGCGTCGACTTCCCCGCGCCGTTGGGGCCGAGGAGGCCGAACATTCCCCGCGGAATCGTCAGCGTGACGTCGCGGAGGGCGTGCACGCCGTTCGGGTACGTCTTCGCGAGGTCGCGGATGCGGAGTTCCATGCGGCGGGGGCGGGGCAGGGGGGAGGGACGGGCGCGGCAGGGCTGCCCGCGTCCCGGCTCCCCGACGGTGCCGTCCGCGCCCGGGTTTCAGCGGGCGCGCCGCGCGCCGCCGGCTTGACGGGGGGCGAACAGAACTTTACAGTACAAAGTGCGTGTCGACGTGCGGCCGACCGCGGCGTCCCCGCGCGCCCGCCGTCAGCCCACCAGGTCCGGCGTCGCGTCGCGGGCCGAGGCGCACCCGGCGAGCGCCATCGCCATGTCGAGCTCCGCGCGCAGCATCCCGAGCGCGGACGCGACGCCCGCCGCGCCGTCGCACGCGAGCCCCCAGAGCACCGGCCGGCCGACGAGCACCGCGCGCGCGCCGAGCGCGAGCGCCTTCAGCACGTCGGTGCCGCGCCGCACCCCGCCGTCCACGAACACCTCGAGCGCGTCGCCCGCGGCGTCGGCCACCTCGCGGAGCGCGTCGGCGGTGGCGACGGCGCCGTCGAGCTGGCGGCCGCCGTGGTTCGACACGACGACGCCCGACGCGCCGTGCGCCGCGGCGCGCCGCGTGTCGTCGCCGCGCACCACGCCCTTGACGACCACGGGGAGACGCGTGATCGAGCGCAGCCACTCGACGTCGCGCCAGGTGAGCGACGGGTCGAGCATCGTCGCCACGTAGGCGGCAAGCCCCGAGTCGCCGAGCGCCGGGTCGACCGCGCCCTTGCCGTGGCCGACGAGGTTCGCGACCGAGAGCCCGGCCGGCAGCGCGAAGCCGTTGCGCACGTCGCGCAGCCGGCGGCCGAGGAAGGGCGCGTCCACCGTCAGCGCGAGCGCGTCGTACCCGGCCGCCTCGGCGCGCTCGACGAGCGCGCGCGTGATGCCGCGGTCGCGGTACACGTAGAGCTGGAACCAGCGGCCGCCCCGCGCGCCGCGCTCGGCGTCGTACGCCGCGGCCACGTCCTCGAGCGTCGAGTTGGCGAGGGTGCTGAGCGTCATGACGGTGCCCGCCGCCGCAGCGGCGCGCGCCGAGGCCAGCTCGCCGTCGGGGTGCGCCATGCGCTGGAACGCGGTCGGCGCGACCAGCACCGGCATCGCGACGGGGCGGCCGAGCACCGTCGTCGACAGGTCGCGCGCCGAGACGTCGACGAGGCAGCGGGGGCGCAGCCGCACGCGCGCCCACGCCACCTCGTTGCCGGCGAGCGTCGACTCGTCGTCGGCGCCGCTGGCGTAGTAGTCGTAGACCATGCGCGGCAGGCACTGGGCGGCCACGTCGTGCAGGTCGCGGACGGTTAGCGGGACGGTCATGCGGCTCGGCGGGGGTGGGCGCGGGCGGGTTCGGCGTGCCAGGCGGGGCGACGCGCGGGCGCCGCGCCCCAAACTGAAGACCGCACCGCATCGCAGCCAGCCGACGGGCGCGTGATCGGCGTTGACGGCTACCCCGCCAGGAGCGATACTGGCTCCAGACTCTTTATCTAGACTCTGGAGGAAATGTGCCGCCACGGCTCGCGGTCGTGAAGGGAACGCTCGACGTCCTCGTGCTGCGGGCGCTCGCCCGGCGCGCGATGCACGGCTTCGAGGTGGCGACCTGGCTCGAGGAGCGGTCCGACCGGGCGCTCGATCTCGACGACAGCGCGCTGTACCAGGCGCTCTACCGCCTCGAGCAGCGCGGGCTGATCACCGCCGAGTGGGGGGTGACGGCCAACAACCGGCGGGCGCGCTACTACGGGCTCACCGACGCCGGCGTCGACCACCTGCGCCAGGAGACGGCGGTCTGGCTGCGCTACGCCGCCACGGTCACCCGCATCCTGACCGACCCGCAGCCCGCCGCCTGAGATGCCCACGCCGCGTCCTCCGTTTCCCGCCGGCGTGCGACGACTCCTGCGCCTCGACCTGCGCCGCCCCGGCGCCGCGCCGGACGACGTGGCCGCCGAGCTGCGATTCCACCTCGAGGAGCGCGTCGCGCAGCTCGTTGCCCACGGCTGGTCCCCGGACGACGCCGAGGCGGAGGCGCGCCGCCGCTTCGGCCCGTCGTGGGACGACGCCCTCCGCTCCCTCCAGCACGCCGGCCACCGCCGGGAGGAGCGCCTCGCCATGCGCGACCGCCTCGACGCCCTCGCCCGCGACCTGCGCTACGGGGTGCGCGCCCTGCGCCGCGCGCCGGCCTTTACCCTCACCGCGCTGGCGACGCTGGCCCTGGGGCTCGGCGCCATCACGGTGCTGTTCACCGTGGTGCGCGGTGTGCTCCTGCGCCCGCTCCCGTACGAGCGGCCGGCGCAGCTGGTGCAGCTGTGGACGGCGACGCAGCACGGCGACCGCGTGTGGTTCTCCGACCCCGACTTCGCGGACGTCGCGCGCGAGACGCGTACCCTGCGCGCGCTCGCGCAGTACCAGTTGGCCGCCGTCAACGTGAGCGGCGGCGCCGAGGCGGAGCGCGTGTCCGCCGCGTACGTGTCGCGCGACTTCCCCGCGGTGATGGGCGTGCGCCCGCTGCGGGGGCGCTGGTTCGTGGCCGACGAGCAGGCGCCGGGCGCGTCGCGCAGCGTGGTCGTGAGCGAGGAGTTCTGGCGGCGCGTGCTGGGCGCGACCGCGGAGCTTGGGCGGCGGCGCCTCGTGGTCGACGGGGAGCCGCACGCGGTGGTGGGGGTGTTCCCGGCGGGGTTCGCCTTCCCGGACGACGCGGAGCTCTGGCTGCCGCGCGAGCGGCGCGAGCCCAACACGAGCCGCACCGCGCACAACTGGAAGGCGGTGGCGCGCCTGCGCGACGGCGTCGCGCCCGAGGCGGCGCAGCCCGAGCTCACCGGGATCGCGCGCGCGATCCGGCGCGCCGCCGGCGACGACGCGAACATCCGCGACGTGCGCGTGGTGCCGCTGCACCGCGAGGTCGTCGGCGACGCGCGCGGGACGCTGCTGCTGCTCTTCGCGGGCGCGGCGGTGCTGGCGCTGGTGGCCGCGGCCAACGTGGCGACGCTCTTCCTCGCGCGCGCCGAGGCGCGGCGGCGGGAGCTGGGGGTGCGGCTGGCGCTCGGGGCGTCGCGCGGGCGGCTGGTGCGCGCGTTCCTCGTCGAAGCGGGGCTGGTGGCCGCGGGCGGCGCGGCGGGCGCGCTGGCGCTGGCGTGGGCCGCGACCCGCGTGCTCGCCGCCGCGCCGCCGGCCGCGCTCCCGCGCCCCGACGCCGTGCGCGTCGACGCGCTGGTGCTCGCCTTCGCGGCCGCGGCGGTGCTGCTGGTCGTGGGCGCGGTGGGGGGCGTCACCGCCTGGCGCGCCACGGCCCGGTCCCGCGCGACCGGCGACCGGTCGGCGCTCGGCGGGCGCGAGTCGGCCCGCAGCCGCAGCGCGCTGCTCGGCGCGCAGGTCGCGGCGACGACGGTGCTGCTCGTGGGCGCGGGGCTGCTGGCGCGCAGCTACGCCACCCTCTCGCGCGTCGACCCCGGGTTCCGCGCGGCGGGGCCGGTGGTGGTGTCGCTGCGCTTCCCGTGGGCCGAGGACACCGCGAGCGCGCTGCGGCAGCGCGCGAAGGTCGCGGCGGTCGTGGCGCGCCTGCGCGCGCTCCCGGGCGTGCGCGCGGCCGGCGCCGTGAACCATCTCCCCGTGCTGGGCGGCGACATGGGGAGCAGCGGCACCTTCATCGTGCAGGAGACGGCGGAAGCGCTCCGCGACTTCGACGACTGGGGGCGGCTGTCCAAGGACAGCGCGCGCACCGGCGAGGCGGCGTACAGACGGGCGGGCGACGGCTACTTCGCGGCGATGGGGATCCCCGTGCTGCGCGGGCGCGCCTTCACGCGCGACGACCGCGACGACGACCCGCCGGTGGCCGTGATCTCGGCGTCGCTGGCGCGCCGCCGCTTCGCCGGCGCCGACCCGCTCGGGCGGCTGATCCAGTTCGGCAACATGGACGGCGACCTGCGGCCGATGCGCGTCGTCGGCGTGGTCGGCGACGTGCGCGAGTCGGGGCTGGACGGGGAGCCGTACCCCACCGTGTACGCGCTCGACCGCCAGCGCCCGCCCTCGGCGAGCGCGGTCGTCGTGCTGGCCGGCGCGCCGTCGGCGCCGGCGCTCGACGCCGGCGCGCTCGCGGCGGCGGCGCGCGCGATCGTGCGCGAAGTGGACCCCGCGGTGCCGGTGCGCGTGCGCGCGATGGAGGAGGTGTTCGCGCGCTCGCTGGCGGCGCGCCGCTGGGGGCTGGCGATCAGCGGCGGGTTCGCGGCGGCGGCGCTCGCGCTGGCGGCGGTGGGGCTCGGCGGCGTCGTGTCGTACCTGGTCGCGCAGCGCACGCGCGAGTTCGGGCTGCGCCTCGCGCTCGGCGCGCGCGGCGCGGACGTGCAGCGGATGGTGGTCGGGCGCGGGCTGCTGCCGGTGGCCGCCGGGCTGGCGTGCGGGCTCGCCGTCGCGCTGGCGGGCGGGCGCCTGCTGGCCGCGCGCCTCTACGACGTGCGGCCGACCGACCCGGCGACGTACGCGCTGGTCGGCGTCGCGCTGCTCGCGACGGCGGTGCTGGCGGCGTGGGGGCCGGCGCGCCGCGCCGCGCGCATCGAGCCGGCGACGACGCTGCGCGGGGAGTAGCGCCGGCGCGCCGGCGCCTCAGCGGTCGGGGGCGCGTTCGAGCCCGTTGAGCACGCGCGCCGCCCGCAGCAGCGCCCCCGTGCGGTAGAAGTCCACCGCCAGCACGTTCGCCCGCCGCCCCCGCACCTGCTCGCACCGCCGCGCGCGCTCCAGCAGCACGCCGAGCGCGTTCACCGCCGCCGCGTCGGACGGGCGGGGCGCGGGCGCGGTCGTGATCCAGTGGTTCACCTGGAGGAGCGCGCCCGACGTCCCCCCGCGGTTGGGGGCGCACGAGAGCGTGTCCCCCGCCGCCGCGAAGGCGTACGGCGTCTCCTGCAGCACCGCGAACGCGGGCAGCATCCACGGCACCCCCGCGCGCCCCGACTCGAGCAGCACGACCAGCCGCTCGTCGCGCGCGATCAGCTCGCGCAGCGTCGGCCACGGCGCGCCCGGGGCGCCGCGGTAGGCGAAGCGCGTCACCCCGGCCGAGTCGAAGGCGCGCGCGAGGTCGGCGGGGGCGACGTAGTCCTCGACCACCAGCAGCACCACCTCGTTCGGGCGGCGCTCCAGGAAATCGCGGAGCTCGCGGAGCGCGTCGTCGAGCGGGACGGCGCCGAGCTCGCAGAAGCCGTGGCACAGGTACAGCCCGCGCGCCCCCTCGGCGCCCCCCACCAGCCGGTCGCGGATGCGCGTCGCGGCGGCCGTCCCCTCGGGCCCGAGCAGCCGCGCCGCCGCGCCGTCGGTCGCGCCGGCGCCGAGCACCGTGCGCACGCGGTCGCCCACCGCGGTACCGCGCACCGGCACGCCGTAGTGGACGTCCACGAGCAGCGCCCGCACCCCGTCCTCGAGCTGCGCCGCGATCCCGCGCTCCTGCTGCGCGAACATCCACCCCGGCGCGTCGAGCGACGCCATCGCGTTGTGCGTCCCGGCCAGCGTCACCTCGTCGAGCCGCCGGTCGCACAGCGCGGCGGCGCCGTTGCAGGCGTCGATGGTCGTCGGCGCGACCCGCGCGGCGCGGGCGCGGTTGGTGACCGCGATCCCGCCGGCGAAGGTCGCCGCGAGCAGCACCACGAGCACCGCGCCGACCGCCCACCCCTCGCCGCTCGCGGCCACCGCGCGCCCCAGCCGCGCGTCGGCCGGCGCGGCGTGCAGCACGACGCCGAAGATCTCGCGCAGCCCCACGAAGGCGAGCAGGAGCCCGGCGACCACGGTCAGCACCGCGAGCAGCGCCCCCGGCGCCACGACGGCCAGCACGCCCGCGGCGGCCAGCGCGAGGCCGCGCAGCAGCCGCCAGCGGCGGCGCCGCGGCTCGGCGACGGTCAGCCGCCGGAGGCGGACGCCCAGTTCGCGCACGTCGAGCCGCTCCAGCAGCGAGCTCCCCGCGGCCGCCAGCACGACGCCGATCCCGCCGAACATCAGCCCCCACCCGGGGACGCCGGCCAGCGCCACCGACCAGAGCCCGGCGAGCGCGCCCTGCGTGCGCGGCGCGTCGACCAGCCCCGCGATCACCCCCTCGCCGAGCGGCGGGATGGCCCACAGCGCGACGCCGACGGCGATCAGCGCCGCGCCGGCGGCCACCAGCGCGTCGCGCCGGTCGCGCATCGCCAGCACGCCGGCCGCCACCAGCGCGGCGCCGAGCGCCAGCGCCACCCAGGCGTAGCGCGCGACCGCGAGCCCGACGCGCGTCACGACCAGCGCGGTGCGCACGGCGGGGTGGGCCTGCAGGTCGGCGAGGCCGACGGCGACCGTCCCGGGCACGGCGCCGGCCAGCGCCGGGGAGCCGGCGAGCGCCGAGCGCAGCACGACCTCGAGGTCGGGGATCGACAGCACCACCGACTGCCCGGCCGGCGAGAAGAGCGCCGCGTGTGCGCGCCGCGCCGCCGTCCGCGCGACGCTGCGGAACGCCCCCGAGCCGACGACGTCTTCCGCGGCGGCCAGGATCAGCGGGCGCACCGCCGTCAGGTCCCGCTGCTGCATCAGCAGGGCGTCCGTCAGCCCCTCGGCGGCCACCGCGGCCACGCGCGGGTCGGCGAGGCTCGCCGCGGCGCGGTCGGCGAACACGTCGGGGCGCAGCAGCCGCGCGGCGTCGTGCAGCAGCGCGCCGGCCAGCAGCCCGAGCGCGCCGACGACGATGCAGACCACGCCGAGCGGCGTGCGGTGGAGGGCCATGGCGGGCGTCGGGGGCGGCGGCGGGACGGGCGAGATCTACACCGGGGCCGCCGGGCGGGCCACGCCACTTCCGCACGGGGGCACACGCGCGCCAGCGTACGCCGCGCGCTCCGCACGCTGCCCCCTCCCATCCCCCGACGCCTTGACCGCGACGCGCCCCGCCCCGCCGCCGGCCGCCGACCCCGCGCTCGCCCACTCGGTGCCCGCGAAGGTCCGCCGGCGGCTGATCCCGTTCATGTTCGTGCTCTACGTCGTCTCGTACCTCGACCGGATCAACGTCGGGTTCGCGGCGCTGCAGATGAACGAGGACCTGCGCTTCTCCCCCGCGGTCTACGGCCTCGGCGCCGGCATCTTCTTCCTCGGCTACTGCCTGCTCGAGGTGCCGAGCAACCTGATCCTGGCCCGCGTCGGCGCGCGCCGCTGGATCGCGCGCATCATGATCGGGTGGGGCTTCGTCTCGGCGGGGATGATGTTCGTGCGCACGCCGGCCAGCTTCTACACGCTGCGCTTCCTGCTCGGCGTCGCCGAGGCCGGGTTCTTTCCCGGGATGATCCTGTACCTCACGTACTGGTTCCCGGCGGCCGAGCGGGCGCGCGCGTTGGCGCTGTTCATGACCTCGACCGCGATGGCCGGCGTGATCGGCGGGCCGCTCTCGGGCGCGCTGCTGACGCTCGACGGGGTGGGCGGGCTCGCCGGGTGGCAGTGGCTCTTCCTCGTCGAGGGGCTGCCGGCGGTGCTGCTCGGCTTCGTCGTGCTGCGCTGGCTTCCCGACGGCCCGCACGAGGCGCGGTGGCTGACGCCCGCCGAGCGGGCGTGGATCGCGGAGCGGCTGGAGGCGGAGCGCGCCGAGAAGGAAGCGCGCCGGCACTACACGCTGCGCGAGGCGCTCACCAACGGCCGCGTGCTGCTCCTCGGGCTGACCTACTTCGGCGTGACGATGGGGCTGTACGGGATCGGCTTCTGGCTGCCGCAGATCCTGAAGGGGCTCTCGCTCCCCGGCAGCTTCGTCCTCGGCCTCGTCTCCGCGCTGCCGTACCTCGTGGCGGCGGTCGGCATGGTGGCCGTCGCGCGGCACTCCGACCGCACCGGCGAGCGCCGGTGGCACGTCGCGCTGAGCGCGTTCGTCGGCGCCGCGGGGCTGGCGGCGAGCGCCGCGGCGCAGTCGCCGGCGCTGCTGCTCGGCGCGATCTGCGTCGCGGCGCTCGGGATCTGGGGCGCGCTCGGCACCTTCTGGACGCTGCCGACGGCGTTCCTCAGCGGGCAGGCCGCCGCCGGCGCGATCGCGCTCATCAACTCGGTGGGGAACCTCGGCGGCTTCGCGGGGCCGTACCTGGTCGGCCTCGTGCGCGGCGACTCGTCGAGCTTCGTCGGCGCGCTCGCGCTACTGGCCGGCTTCCTGGTGCTCACCGGGGTGCTCGCGCTGCTCGTGGAGCGCCCGGCGGCCGCGCCCGTGCCGGCGCCGCTCGGCACGGGCTGAAGGCTCCTGTCGATGCGCGGTACGCGATGCTATTCTAGTGGTGTATGAATATCATTGCGCTGGTGAATAAATTGCATGCGCTGCGGGCGTGCCGATCGTGACCGCCCCCAACCCGCCCGCGGGCGCGCCGGTGCTACCGCGTGTCGCCGCCGCCCCCCTGCTGCGCGCACTCGGCGTGTCGCCCGTCGTGGTCGTCATGGGTGCTCGACAGACGGGGAAGAGCACGTTGGTGCAGACGCTGCCGGAGCTCGCCGGGCGGCCGTACCTCACCCTCGATGACCTCGACGTTCGCGAGGAGGCGCAGATCGCGCCCGACGCCCTCGTACGTCGGACGCCCCGCATGGTGCTGGACGAGGTGCAGCGGGAAGCGGACCTGGTGCTCGCCATCAAGCGCGCGGTCGACGAGCAGCGCCCACGCGTGCGCGGACGCTACGTGCTCACGGGTTCGGCGAACCTGCTCCTCATGACGCGCATCGCCGAATCGCTGGCCGGCCGCGCCAGCTACGTCACGCTGTGGCCCCTTACGCGGCGCGAGCGACTCGGGCTTGGGACGGCCGGGATCTGGCGCGCGTTGTTCGACTGGCCGGCGGCCGAGTGGTACGACCGGGTGCAGGCGGCGGATGCCGCGCCGGCCGACTGGCGTGCGGAGGCGCGCCTCGGCGGACACCCGACGCCGGCCTACGAGCTGGGATCCGACGCGGAGCGCGCAGTCTGGTTCTCAGGCTACGTGCGGACCTACCTCGAGCGCGATCTGCAGGATCTGGCGGCGATCGCGAACCTCGTCGACTTCCGCCGGCTCATGCGCGCCACCTGTCTGCGCCTGGGAAATCTGGTGAACCAGAGCGAGTTGGCGCGCGATACGGGACTCTCGCAGGCGTCGGTGCACCGGTACCTCAACCTCCTGGAAACGTCCTTCCAACTCGTGCGCCTGGAACCGTACGCGGTGAATCGCACCAAGCGGCTGGTGAAGAGCCCGAAGGCGTACTGGAGCGACACCGCGTTGGCGATGTTCCTGGCGGGCGAGACGGATCCGCGGGGCGCCCACCTGGAGAACCTGGTGCTCGCCGACCTGATCGCGTGGCGGGACACCGAGCTCCGGCCGCCGGCCGTGCTGTACTGGCGCACGTCCGCGGGCCGGGAGGTGGACTTCGTCGTGGAACACGGCGACGAGCTGCTCGGCATCGAGGTGAAGAGCGGTACGCGCCCCTCGCACGCCGACACGACGGGGCTGCGGGCCTTCGCCGAGGAGTACGGCGCCCGGGTGCGCGGCGGCCTGGTGTTGCACGCCGGGACCGAGACGTATTGGCTCGCCCCGAACGTGTTGGCCACGCCCTGGTGGCGCGTCGTATGACCGAAGGGGCGCGGCCGGAGCGCCGGGCGCGGACGCGGCGCTACTCGCCCCGCAGCACCTCCGCCGCGCTGACGCGCGTCGCGCGCCGCGCCGGGAGCCAGCTGGCCGCGGCGGCGGCGGCGAGCAGCGTGGCGCCGACGCCGGCCAGCGTCGCCGGGTCGCCGGGACTCAACTCGTAGAGCAGCGACGCCAGCGCGCGCGCGCCCGCGACGGCGGCGACCAGCCCGGCCGCCACCCCCGCGCCCGCCAGCCGCAGCCCCGAGCCGACGACCAGCCGGCGCAGGCTGCGGGGCTGCGCGCCGAGCGCCATGCGCACCGCCATCTCGCGCCGGCGCCGGGCGATCGTGTACGAGAGCACCCCGTACACGCCCACCACCGCGAGCGCCAGCGCCGAGAGGCCGAAGGCGCCGAGCACCGCGGCGGCGAAGCGCGGCCGCGCGACCGACTCCCGCACCACCGACGCGAGCGTCTGCACCTCGTCGACCGCGAGCTCCGGGTCGAGCGCGCGCACCACGCCCCGGGCCGCGCTCACGAGCGCCGCCGGGTCCCCCGCGGTGCGCACCACGAGCGTCGCGGCGGCGTCGGCGATGCCGGTCATCGCGGCGAACTGCGTGTTCAGCAGGTAGTAGATCGGCTTCGGCGCCTCGGACAGCGCCTCGGGACGCACGTCGCGCGCGACGCCGACGACGGTGACCCAGGGCATCTCCGCCTCCAGGCGGACGCGCTTGCCGACCGGGTCCTCGCCGGGCCAGAACTCGCGCGCCAGCGTCTCGTTGACCACCGTCACCGGCGCCGAGCCGCCGCCGTCGGCGGGGCCGAAGCCGCGCCCGCGCACGATCGCGATGCCGAGCGCGGGGAACACGTCGGCGGTGCCGGTGGCCAGGAAGGGCGTCGCGAGCTCGGGGGCGTCGGCCGCGCGCCCCTCCGGCTCGATCGACCACTGGACCAGCCGGTCGCCGAGCGGCAGCGAAACTGTCATCGCCGCCGCGCGCACACCCGGAAGCGCGCGCAGCCCCTCGAGGGCGCGGTCGTGGAACGCGATGATCTTGGTGGTAGTGTCGTAGCGCACGCGCGGCAGCACGACGTCCATCACCAGCGCGCCGTCGGCGCGGAACCCCGGGTCGACGGCGAGCAGCTTCTGGAAGCTGCGCCCCACCAGCCCCGCGCCCACCAGCATCATCGCGGCGAGCGCCACCTCGGCCCCGACGAGCGCGGCCCGCACCCGCCCGCCGCGCCGCCCGCCGGCCGCGGCGCCGCTGGCGATGACGGCGCGCACGTTCGTGGCCCCGGCGTGCACGGCGGGCGCGACCCCGGCGACGAGCGCGGCCAGCGCCACGGCGGCCACCACCGCCGCGAGCACGCCGCCGTCCACCGCCACCTCGGCGCCCGGCGGCACCACGGTCGGGTTGAGCGCCAGCAGCGCCCGCGCGCCGAGCGCCGCCAGCGGCACGCCGACGAGCGCGCCGCCGAGCGCCAGGACCAGGCTCTCGGTGAGGAGCTGCCGCGCCAGCCGCCCGCGTCCCGCCCCGAGCGCCACGCGGACGCCCATCTCGCGCTGGCGCGCCTCGGCGCGCACGAGCAGCAGGTTGGCGACGTTCACGGCGGCGAGGAGGAGCAGGAGCCCCACCGTCCCGAGGAGCGCCCTCATCACCGGGCGCGCGTCGCCGTACCACGCGTCGCGCAGCGGGCGCGCGGTCGCGGTGATGCCGCCGGCGCGGTAGCGGTCCGGGTTCTCGCGCACCGTGCGCGCCGCGAAGGCCGCCATGTCGGCGCGCGCCTGCGCGAGCGTGACCCCGGGGCGGAGCCGGCCGGTGACGCGCAGGTAGTGCGCCCCGCGCCCCGGCAGGCGCGCCGGGTCGAGCCCCAGCGGGACGAACGCCTCCGCGTCCGCCACGCGCCGCTCGGGCGGCAGCACGCCGAGCACGGTGCGGGTCACGCCGTCCAGGAGCACGGTGCGCCCCACCACCGCCGGGTCGCCGCCGAACCGCCGCCGCCAGAGCGCGTCGGAGAGCACGACCACCGGCCGCGCCCCCGGGCCGTCCTCCGCGGCGCCGAACGTGCGCCCCGCCGCCGCGCGCAGGCCGAACACGTCGAAGACCGAGGCGGTGGCGCCGGCCACGCGCACGCGCTCGGGGCGCCCGTCCCCGCCGAGCGTGCGGTCGACGACGCGCCAGGCGGCGAGGCCGGCGAACGCGCGCGCGCCGCGCACGAGGTCGACGTACTCGGGCGCCGACAGCGACCCGTACGCAGTCCCGGTGCCGGCGAGGTCGACGCTCACCTCGACCAGCCGCCCGGGCTCGGGGAAGGGAAGGGGGCGGAGGAGGACGCCGTAGGCGACGCTGAAGATGGCGGCGGCCGCGCCGATGCCCAGCGCCAGCGTGAGCAGCGCGGCGGCGGCGAAGCCGGGGGCGCGGCGGAGGCCGCGCAGGGCGAGGACGACGTCCTTCACGAGTTCCTCCAGGTGGTCGGCGGCGCGCCGGCGGCGCGCCAGGTCGCGGTCGATCGCCACGCACGCGCGCCGCACGTCGGCCAGGTCGCCGAAGCGGGCGCGCGCCGCGGCGCGCGCCGCCTCGGGGGGGAGCCCGCGCGCGCGCAGGCGCTCCTCGCGCATCGCGAGGTGGAACGCGATCTCCTCGTCGACGTCGTGCTCGACGCGACGCACGGCTGCGGGGAGGCGGAACGCGCGGCGCCACCCCGCCGGGCGGCCGCTCACCGCGGCGCCGCCCGACGTGCCGTGGAACGCGCCGTCACGCGCGCGCGCCGGCCGGCGGCGCGGCCCGCAGCGCGGCGGCGATCGCTTCGGCGTACCGGTGCCATGCCGGCGCCTCGGCGCGGAAGCGCGCGCGCCCCGCCGCCGTGTGCCGGTAGAACTTCGCGCGGCGGTTGTTCTCCGAGACGCCCCATTCCGCGGCGACCCACCCCTTCCGCTCCAGGCGGTGCAGGGCGGGGTAGAGCGTCCCCTCCTCCAGTGACAGCGCGTCCCCGGTCGCCTCCTCGATCCACTCGGCGACCGCGTAGCCGTGCTTCGGCCCCCAGCTCAGGGCCTTCAGGATCAGCAGGTCGAGGCTGCTGCGCAGCAGGTCGGTCTCGGCGTCGGCCATGGGCTCCCCTTGTGTGGCAAGGGCACGATGGCGCGCGTCCCCTGGTTTCGCAAGGGGAGTCGCGGGGGCGTGAGCCGGTCGGCGCGGCTTTCCCGCCTACCGGAACGTCGCCCGCCGGGGCCGCGCCCCCCGCGCCGCCGGACGCCGGGCGCCCCTACCCCCCGGAGGAGGTTGACCATGGCCACGCTCGCGCCCCCGTCCCAGCCCGTGCTCACCGACGACCTCCTGATCCGCTGCCAGGAGCGCGCCGGGCGCTACGACCGCGAGAACGCCTTCTTCACCGACGACTTCCAGGAGCTGCGCGACGCCGGCTACCTGCTCCTCCCCGTGCCCGAGGCGTTCGGCGGGCGCGGGATGACGCTGGCCGAGGTGATGCGCGAGCAGCGCCGCCTCGCGTACCACGCGGCGCCCACCGCGGTCGCGATCAACATGCACCTGTACTGGGTGGGGCTGGCCGCGGACCTCTGGCGCGCCGGCGACGCCTCGCTCCAGTGGGTGCTCGAGGAGGCGGCGCGCGGGCACGTCTTCGCCGCCGGCCACGCGGAGAGCGGGAACGACGTGCCCGTGCTGCTGTCGACCACCACCGCCGAGCGCGTCGACGGCGGCTACCGCTTCACCGGGCACAAGTCGTTCGGCAGCCTCACGCCGGTGTGGACCTACTTCGGGCTGCACGGGATGGACCGCAGCGACCCGGCGCGCCCGAAGGTGGTGCACGCCTTCATGCCGCGGAACACCGAGGGGTACGCGGTGCGCGAGACCTGGGACACGCTCGGCATGCGCGCCACGCGCAGCGACGACACGGTGCTCGACGGCGCCTTCGTCCCCGACCGCTACGTCGCGCGCGTCGTCCCCGCCGGCGCGGCGGGCATCGACGCCTTCGTCGGCGCCATGTTCGCCTGGGCGCTGCTCGGCTTCGGCAACGTCTACTTCGGGATGGCGCGCCGCGCGCTCGACCTCACCGTCGACACGCTCCGCACCAAGCGCTCGATCGCCCTCACGCGGACGATGGCCTACCACCCCGGCGCGCAGCACGCGGTCGCCGAGATGGGGATGGAGCTGGAGGCGGTGGGGCCGCACCTCGACCGGGTCGCCGACGACTGGTCGCGCGGCGTCGACCACGGCGCGCTCTGGCCGATGAAGATCATGGCCGCGAAGTACCGCGCCGTGGAGGGGGCGTGGCGCGTGATCGACACCGCGATGGACCTCGCCGGCGGCTTCGGGATCTTCCGCCGCGCCGGCATCGAGCAGCTGTTCCGCGACGCGCGGCTCGGGCGCATCCACCCCGGCAACTCGCTGTTCACGCACGAGGTGGTGGGGAAGTCGCTGCTCGGCATCAACCCGGACGAGCAGCCCCGCTGGGGGTGAGCGCGCCCGCCACAGGAGGACGATTCCCATGACGATCACCACATGCCCGCCCCACGCGCCGCGCGCCGCGGCCCTCGCAATCGCCGCACTCGTCGCGCTCACCGGCGCGTGCGACGACGGCCCGACCGCGCCCGACCGCACCGCCCAGGCGGTCGCCACGCTCCGGCGCGTGACGGAGCGCTACCACGACCTGAACGCCGCGAAGGGCGACGGCTTCGTCTTCCTGCACGGGTGCGAGAGCCGCCCCGGCGCGGGGGCGGTCGGGATGCTCTACGTCCACATGGACCGGCTGGCGGACGGCAAGGTGGATCCCGAGAAGCCCGACGCCCTCGTCTACGAGCCGATCGGCGCGAACGGCGCCAACGGCGCGACGCTCGTCGGGGTCGAGTTCGCGGTGCCCTACACCGCGTGGACGGGGCAGCGGCCCCCCGAGTTCCTCGGCGTCCCATTCCAGCCCGAGGACGAGTTCGGGGTGTTCGGCCTCCACGTCTGGGTCTGGCGCGACAACCCCAACGGGCTGTTCGCGGAAGCCAATCCCCGCGTCACCTGCTGACGAGAGAGGGCGCCATGACCCGCGCGACCATCCGCCGGCGGCTCCTCGCGCTGTTGCTCGGCGGCGTCGGACTCGGCGCCTGCTCGGACCTCGAGCCGTCGCGCCCGGCCGGCCCGGCGGCCGACGACCTGGACGCCCCGCTGCGCGCCGCCCTCGCCGGCCACCAGTTCACCGGCCGCGTCGCGACGACGCTCGAGCGGCGGCTCGGCCGGCGCGTCGACCGGCAGCTCGCGGAGGTGGGGCGGCTGCTCTGGTTCGACCCGATCCAGGGGCTGAACGACGACAACGCGTGCGCGGGGTGCCACTCGCCGACCCACGGCTTCGGCGACACGCAGCCGATCGCGATCGGCATCGACAACAACGGCGTCGTCGGGCCCGGGCGGGCGGGGCCGCGCAACCAGCGCCGGTCGCCGATGGTCATCAACAACGCCCTCTACCCGACGCTGATGTGGAACTCGCGCTTCCACTCGCCGTCGCGCGACCCGTTCGACCACCGCACGGGCTTCGTGCTGGCGACGCCGGAGGGGGAGATCCGCTCCTTCCTCGCGCACCTACTCACGGCGCAGGCGTTCGTCCCGCCGACCGAGCGGGTCGAGGCGGCCGGCTTCCACTTCGAGGGGGACGGCGAGGCGATCCGCGACGAGGTCGTGCGGCGCCTGAACGCGAGTAGCGGCTACCGCCGGCTCTTCGCGGGCGCGTTCCCGCACGTGAGAGGGGGAGCGCCGATCACCTTCGGCGACGTCGCCCGCGCGATCGCCGAGTTCGAGTTCACGCTGGTGTTCGCCGACGCGCCGATCGACCGCTACGCGCGCGGCGACGCGGCCGCGCTCACGCCGTCGCAGAAGCGCGGGGCGGCGCTGTTCTTCGGCCGCGCCGGCTGCGTCACCTGCCACGCCGTGGCCGGCCCGTCGAACGAGATGTTCAGCGACTTCCGGCAGCACGTCGCGGGAATCCCGCAGGTCGTTCCGTCGCACGCGAACGTGACGTTCGACGGCCCCGGCGCGGACGAGGACTTCGGCCTCGAGCAGGTCACCGCGAGCCCGACGGACCGCTACGCCTTCCGGACCTCGCCGCTGCGCAACGTCGCTCTGCAGTCCGCGTTCATGCACAACGGCGCCTTCGTCCGGCTGGAGGACGCGATCCGCTACCACCTGGACGCCGCGGGCGGCGCGGCGACGTACACGACGGCCGCGCTCCCGGCCGACCTGCGCGGCCCCACCGGCCCGCTCGCCCCGGTGCTCGAGCGGCTGGCCCCGCGCCTGCGCGCCCCCGTCGCGCTGACCGACGACGAGTTCGCGTCGCTCGTCGACTTCGTGCGCGACGGCCTGCTGGACCCGAACGCCCGGCCGGAGCGGCTGCGGCAGCTGATCCCGGCCACGCTGCCGAGCGGGCGCGCCCCGCTCAGCTTCCCGTGACGCCGGGCGCCGTCACACGAACATCGCCGGGCTGATCTCGAGCGACACCTCGGCGATGCAGTCGACCGGCAGCCCCGCGCGCCGCGCGTGCTCGAGCACGGCCTCGGGGTTCGGCGCGATGTACTCGCAGTAGATCTTCCCCTCGGCGTCCGAGACGTAGCTCTTCACCCAGACGACGTCGGGCATGTCGGCGAGCACCGCGTTCGACCGCAGGCCGGCGGCGCGCAGCTCCTCGGGGGCGAGCGCGCCGACCGTGCGCTCGATGACGTAGCGTGGCATGCGTCACTCCGCGTGCGTGAGGGGTCCGTTCGGCGGCGGCGGCGGCGGCGCGTCGCGCGGCGCTTCGTGCAGGGCTTCGTGCAGCGCCGCGTCCCCGACCTCGTCGGCGATCGCCCGCGCCGCGGCGGCCGCGGCGCGCGCCTCGTCTCGCGCGCTCTGGGCGGCGAGCACGCGGCTCAGCCGCTCCAGCATCCACCCCTCGCCGCGGCGGTCGCCCAGCTCGCGCCGCGCGGCCAGCGAGGCCTCGACGTGCGCCCGCGCCTCGTCGAGCCGCCCGAGCGCCAGGCAGACCTCGCCCTGCAGGGCGCGCGCGTGCGCGGCGAGCAGCGGCCGCCCGGCGGCCGCGTTGGCGCGGGCGGCCTCCTCCAGCACCGTGCGCGCCTCGTCGTAGCGGCGGAGCCGGTGCAGCGTGGCGCCCTGGCTGTTGAGCACCAGCCCCTCGTGCCAGCGGTCGCCGGTCTCCCGACACAGGCGCAGCGCCTGCTCGTACTCGCGCAGCGCCTCGGCGTAGCGCCCCCGCTCCCACCGCACGATCCCGAGGGCGTTGCGCAGCGCGAGCTCGCGCCCCCGGTCGCCGGCGCGCACGGCCAGGGCGAGCGCCTCCGCGTACTGCGCCTCGACCGCGGCCGGGTCGGCGCCGAGGCGGCGCCCGGCGCGCGCGAGCCCCTCCAGCGCCTCCGCCTGGCCGGCGGCGTCGCCGCCCGCCTCGCAGAGCCGCCGCGCCGCCTCCCAGGCGTCGCGCGCCGCCGCCGCGTCGTCCAGCCGCTCGTGCGCCGCCGCGAGCCGGCGCCGCATCAGCGCCTCCCCCGCGCGGTCCTCGAGCTGCGCGAACAGCGCCGCCGCCTCGCGCAGGTGCGGGAGCGCGTCGGCGAGGCGCCCGAGCCCGAACAGCACCTCGCCCAGCGACCGGCTCGCGTGGGCGAGGCCGTCGGCGTAGCGCGCGCGCCGGTTCAGCTCCACCGCCTCGCGGTAGGTGGCCAGCGCCTCCTCCGTCCGGCCGCGCGCCAGGTGGATGTGCGCGATCGCCGGCAGCGTGAACGAGGCGTTGATCGGGTGGCGCCGGTCCACCCCGTGCTCGCGCACGCGCCGGAAGTAGTCGAGCGCCGTGTCGAGGTTGCCGAGCTCCCGGTGCACCGTGCCGATGACGTTGAGCAGCGCGCCGTAGCGCAGCGGCGCGTCGCGCGGCGCCGTCCGCTCGAGCGCCTCCTCGAGCACCCGCAGCGCGCGGTCGCGGTCCCCCATCGCGCGCAGGATGTTCGCCAGCGTCGCCAGGTCCCCGGCCTCCGCCCGCGTGTCGCCGGCCGCGCGCCCCATCGCCAGCACGCGCTCGACGGTCGCCAGCGCCTCGCCGTGCCGCCCCTCGTGCGTGCGCAGCAGCGCCAGGCTGCGCAGCGCGTTCCGCTCTCCCGCGGCGTCGCCGCCCTCGCGGCTGATGCGCAGCGCGGTTTCCAGCGCGCGGTCGGCCGGCCCGAAGCGGCGCAGCAGCGTGCACGCGTCCCCCTGGCGCAGGTACGCCTGCGCCAGCCGCGGCGACGGGCCGTGCGGCGCCAGCCGCTCGATCAACTCCCCCACCAGCCGGAGCTGCCGCGCGCGCAGCCCGAGCGCCTCGCACAGCCGCTCCTGCCGCAGCAGCACGTCGGCGTGCAGGTCGCGCCGCGCCGCGTCGGCGGGGAGCCGCAGCGCCCACTGCTCGACGCGCTCCAGGGTGGCCAGGGCGTCGGCGTGCTGGCTCAGCGCGCCGGCGCGGTCGGCGGCCTGCAGTCCGTAGCGCACGGCCGCGTCCCACGCCTCCGCGCGGCCGAAGTGGTGCGCCAGCCGTTCGACGTGCTCGTCCAGCCGGCCGGCGTACCGCCGCTCGATCGCGCGCCCGACGGCGGCGTGCAGCGCCGCGCGCTGGTGCTCCAGCAGGCTCGCGTACGCCACCTCCTCGGTGAGCGCGTGCTTGAAGCGGAACGCCGGCTCGGGGACGACGCCGACCTGCCGCACGAGCCCCGACCCCTTCAGCCGCTCCAGGCAGCGCGCGAGGTCCACCTCCGGGCCGGCCGCGTCGGCCACCAGGCCGCGCGTGAACTCGCGCCCCACCACCGACGCCACGCGCAGCACGTCGCGCGCGTCCGGGTCGAGCCGGTCGAGGCGCATGTGGATGACCCCCTGCACGGTGCCGGGCACCTGCCCGGGCGCCGACCCGTCGACCGGCGCGGCGACGCCGTCGCGCACGCGCACGCCGCCGCTCTCGCGCAGCGCGCGCCCCACCTCCTCGAGGAAGAACGGGTTGCCGCCGGTGCGCTCGTGCAGCTCCGCGAGCAGCGCCGGCGCGACGCGCTCGGCGTCGAGCACCGCGCCGATGATCGCGGCCGCCGCGCCGGCGTCCAGCGGCCCGAGGTGCAGCAGCGTCTGGTGCTCGGCGCTCCCCCAGTCGCCGGCCCCCTCGGGGCGCGCGCTCACCGCCACCAGCAGCGGGTAGGCGGCGGCCACCTCGGCGAGGTGCCGGCAGGCGGCGCGCGACCCCTCGTCCGCCCAGTGCCAGTCCTCGAGGAGCAGCAGCGTCGGCGCGTCGCGCGCCGCGACGGTGAGCAGCGCGGTGATCGCCTCGAGCATCGCCGCCTGCAGGTGCTCGCCCTGCAGCTGCGGCGGGATCGGGAAGCGCTCGCTCGGCACGGCGAGCAGCGCGAGGTACAGCGGGAGGAACTCCTCGAGCGACGCGTCGATCGCGCCCACCGCGGCCACCACGCGGTCGTGCCGCGCCCCCGCGTCGGCGCACCCGGCGAGTTCCAGCAGCTCGTGCGCCGCCTGCGCGAACGGGCGGAAGGGCGCGCCGCCGTAGGCGTCGCACCCGCCGAGCAGCGGGCGGACGCCGGCGGCCCGCGCCCGCGCGCGCAGCTCGTGCAGGAGGCGGCTCTTCCCCGACCCCGGCTCGCCCACGACGACCACGAGCCGGCCGGCGCCCGCGCGCGCCGACGCCAGCAGCTCCGCCAGCGTCTCCAGCTCGCGCGTCCGCCCGACGTACGGCGTGAGTTCCGACGCGTCGGCCCCGTCGAGCCGCGAGCGCACGCGTGAGACGTCGAGCAGCGCCTGGACCTCGACCGGCGCGCCGTCGGCGCGCGTCGCGGGGAGCGTGTGCGCCGTCGCCGCCGCCTGCACGAAGGGCGCGGCCAGCCGCCGGCTCTCCCCGCTGAGGAGGATCGCGTCCGGCTCGGCGAGCGCGGCGAGCCGCGCGGCCACGTCGACGGGCGCCCCGGTCACGCGGAAGCGCGCGCCCCCGGTGCGAAGGCGCTGGGCCAGCACGCCCCCCGTGTGCACCCCCGCCCGCAGCCGCACGGCGCCCCCGAGTCGGCCGTCGAGCCCCGCGGCCAGCTCGGCGACGCGCGCGCGGAGCGCCAGCGCCGCGCGCGCGGCGCGCACGGCGTCGTCCTCGTGCGCCGTCGGGACGCCGAACAGCATCACGAACTCGTCGCCCGCGAAGTGGTTGACGATCCCGCCGTGGCGCGTGGCCGCCTCGGTGGCGGCGTCGCGGAGGCGCGCCAGCACGCGCTCCGCGTCTTCGGCGGGGAGCCGCTCGAAGAGCGCGTCGTAGCCGGCGACCGCGCACGCGAGCACCGTGACCAGCCGGCGCTCCCCCCCTCCCCCGAGCGCGAGCGCGGAGTCGCGCGCGCCCGCGGGCCCGTCGGCGGGGCAGGCCGCGAGCTCGGCGAGCAGCTCGGCGGCCCCGTCGTGGCGGTCGGCGGGGCGCTTCGCCAGCGCGCGGCGGAGGATCGCGTCGAGCGCGTCGGGGACCTCCGCGCGCAGGCTCGCCGCCGGCGCCGGCTCCGCCGTCAGCGCCGCGTAGCGGATCGCCTGCTCCCCCGGCCCGCCGAACGGCCGCTGGCCGGTGAGCATCTCGTACAGCACGACGCCGAGCGACCAGACGTCGGTGCGCCGGTCCACCGGCTCGCCGAGCGCCTGCTCGGGGCTCATGTAGGCGACGGTCCCCACCACGCCGCCGGTGTGCGTGACCGCCGCGTCGGCGAGCTTCGCGATCCCGAAGTCCAGCACCTTCACGTGCCCGTCGCGCGTGACGACCACGTTCGCCGGCTTCACGTCGCGGTGCACGATCCCGCGCTCGTGCGCCTTGGCCAGCCCGCGCGCGACCTCGGCGGCGACGCGCAGCGCCTCGGCGACGGGGAGCGGGCCGCCCGCGATCCGGCGGTCGAGCGTCTCGCCGTCGTAGTACGCCATCACGATGTAGAGCTGCCCGTCGTCGGTCTCGCCGATCTCGTGGACCGTGCAGACGTTCGGGTGCTCGAGCGCCGCGGCCGCGCGCGCTTCTATGAGGAAGCGCTGTTTCGCGGCGGCGTCGGTGCTGAGGTGCGGCGGCAGGAACTTGAGCGCCACGTCGCGGTCCAGCCGCTCGTCGCGCGCCCGGTAGACGACTCCCATCCCCCCGCCGCCCAGCCGCCCGACGATGCGGAAGCGCGCGCCGAGCGCGGGGGGCGCGAGCAGCGGCGCGATCACGTCGTCGGCCAGCACGTCCAGCCGGCCGCGCCCCTCGTGCGCGGCGAGGAGCGCCTCGACCTCCGCACGCGCGGCCGGGTCGGGGGCGGCGCCCGACAGGTACGCGGGGCGCTCGTGCGGCGGGCGCGCGAGCGCCTGCTCGAACAGCGCGCCGAGCGCCGCCCACCGGCGCGCCGCGCCCGCGGTCGCGCCGTCGGCGTCCGTGCGGGCCGGCGCGTTCGTCACGCGCTCAGCTCCCGGTTGAGCCAGGCGCGGGCGGCCATCCAGTCGCGCTTGACGGTGGCCGGCGAGAGCGCCAGCGCGTCCGCGGTCTCCTCGATGCTCAGCCCGCCGAAGAAGCGGCACTCCACCACCGCGCTCTGGCGCCGGTTCATCTTCGCCAGACGCACCAGCGCCTCGTCGAGCGCCTGCAGCTCGTCGGCGTGCTGGTCGACGGCGTCCGCCGCGGACTCCGCCGCCTCCAGGGGGACCGGGACGGCGCCCCCGCCGCGCTTCGCGGCCCGCCGCTGCGCCGCGTAGTCGATGAGCACGCGCCGCATCGCCCGCGTGGCCATCGAGAGCAGGTGCTGGCGGTCGCGCCACTGGATGCGGTCGAGCCCCTCGAGGCGCAGAAACGCCTCGTGCACCAGCCCGTCGGTCTCGAGCGTGTGCCCGCGCGCCTCGCGCCCGAGCTCGTGGTGCGCGATCGTGCGCAGGCGCTCGTACAACAGCCCGAGCACCCGGCGCAGCGCCTCGGCGTCGCCGCGACTCGCGACGTGCAGCCACCGCGTGACGTCGCCCTGCTCGCCCATGCGTCGCCTCCGGACGGGTCGGCCCGCCAATCATGCGCGCCTCGCGGGGGCGCCACCAGAGCCGCGCGCGCGGACGCGCCGGTCGTCGGCGCCACTCCCCGTCGGCAGAGGCGGCACGGGCGGACGAATCGGCTCACCCACGCCGCGCCCGCTCTGCGCGTGCGGCTACGATCGTGCGCCAGTAGACACGCCGCCGCGCCTCCCACCGCTCGCTTGACTCGGCGCTGCCGCCGAGCGTACGCTCGGCGGTCACGGGTCGCCGCCTGACGGTCCGCGGCGCGTCGGAATGATCACGACCGACGCCGCCCCGGTCTCTATCGTCGGGCATGTCCGCCGACCACTCCCTCGCGCCGAGGAGCGCCCCGACATGCAGATGGCCCCGCAGCGCAAGCGCTGGACGCTCGAGGAGGTGCACGCCCTTCCCGAGGACGGCAACAAGTACGAGCTGGTCTACGGAGAGCTCTGGGTGACGCCGGCGCCGACCAACCAGCACGAGACGATCATCGCCCGTCTCGCGCGCATCCTCGATCCATACGTCGGGGCGCAGGGGCTCGGCCTCATCTACCGGCCGAAGGCGGTGTTCCGCGTCGAGCGACACGTCGAAGTCGAGCCGGATCTCATGGTCCGCCAACCGCACCCGGATCCCCGCGGCTCGTGGGAGACAGCTCCACGTCCGATCCTCGTGGCCGAGGTCCTCTCACCGAGCACGCGCCGGCGCGACCTCGATCAGAAACGCGAGCTATACATGAAAGAGGGAATCCCCGAGTACTGGATCGTCGACGGCGCGGCGCGAACGATCACGGTCGTCCTCCCAGAGCGCGAGCCGCTGGTGGTGAGCGACCGGCTGACGTGGGCGCCGGCCGGCGCGAGCGAGCCGCTCACGTTCGACGTGGCGCGGGTGTTCGCGTAGCGGCAGACGCCGAAGGCCGCCCCGCCGCGCTCACTCCTCCGGCGGCAGCGCCGTGCGCCCGGCCTCGGTCACCTGCACGCGGCGCGTGTAGTCCGCCCCCCGCGCGACGACGATCAGCCCCTTGTCGCACAGCTGCGTCAGCAGCTGCGTGACTTGGTCCGCCGAGAGCATCGGCCCCGGCTTCTCCATCCCCGTGGCGAGCGCGGCGCGGTGGCGGGCCGCCAGCCGGTTGCGGATGGCCAGCACCAGCCCATCCCACCGCGGGCCGCCCCCGCCGCTCCCGGGGATCGGCGTGTCGACCTCCGCCACGACCTCCTCGAACACCAGCCGCTGGCGCGCCGTCAGGGTGATCCGCATGCGCACCAAGCTAGCGGACGTCCGCCCCGCGCCGCATCGCCGTCGCTTCGTCCTCCGTCGTCGGACGCACCTTGAGCACCGTTTCCTTGCGGATCTCGACCGTCCCCGGCTTCGCGCCGCGCGGCTTGGAGACGTGGCGCCCCTCGGTCATCGACACGGCCACCACGCCCCCCGCGCGCGCCTTGCTGTGGTACGCCGCCAGCCCGGCCGCCCGCTCGAGCGTCGCGCGGTCCGGCTCGCGCTCGCCGGACACCCGCAGCACCACGTGCCCGCCGGGCATTCCGCGCACGTGGAACCAGCGGTCGCGCGGGCGCGCCAGCTTGATGCTGACGTAGTCGTTGGCGGCGTCGGTCCGCCCGACGACCGCCTCCCACCCGTCGGGGAGCTCGTACTCGATGATCCCGGCGGGCGGGCGCGGGCCGCGGCGTTCGGCGTCGGTCACGGCGGCAATCTACCGGGCGGCGCCTTGCGGGCGGCGGTGCGGCCGAGGAAGATGCCCGGGTGAGCGCCCCGACCCCCGATCTCCAGGACGGCCCCGCCCCCGAGGCCGAGCGCGAGTTCTCCGACCTCGGCTTCGGCCGCGTCGTCGCGCAGGCGGTGCGCGGCCGCTTCCTCGGCCAGGACGGCGTCCCGACCAGCCGCAAGTACGGACTCGGCGCGCAGCGCGTGGAGCGCTTCTACCTCCAGGCCCTCAACGCCGGCTGGCCCGCCTTCCTCGGCTGGGGGCTGGGGGTGCTGCTGCTGCTGAACGGCTGCTTCGCGCTCGCCTACCTCGGGCTCGGCCCGGGCGCCATCCGCGGCGGCGAGGCGATGGGGCTGTCGGACCCGTTCCTGCGCGCGCTCGTCTTCAGCGTGGGCGTGTTCACCACCACCGGCCCCGCGCCGATGCACGCCGTCGGCCCGACGGCGCAGTGGCTGGTGGTGCTCGAGTCGTTCGCCGGGCTGCTCGTGCTGGTGACGGCGGGGGGGATGCTGGTGGCGCGGCTGACGCGCCCGCGGATGCGGATCCGCTTCAGCGAGTCGGCGGTGGTGGCGCCGTACGAGGGGGGGCGCGGGCTGATGTTCCGCATGGTGAACGCGCAGCCCGGGGAGCTGAGCGACGTGCGCGTGCGCATGAATCTGTCGCGCTTCGAAGACGTCGGCGGGCGGCGCGAGCGCAACTTCCACCAGCTCGCGCTCGAGCGCACCTCGGTGGAGTTCTTCACGCTGCACTGGACGGTGGTGCACCCGATCACCGCCGACAGCCCGCTGGCGGGCGTCACGCCCGACGCGCTGCGTGAGAGCGAGGCCGAGTTCCTGATCCTCGTCGACGCCCACGAGGAGACCTTCTCGACGCGCGTCACCGCGCGCACCTCGTACGTCGCCGAAGAGGTGCGCTGGGACGCCAAGTTCGCCAGCATCTTCACCAACGCGCCCGACGGCGTGATCGCGATCGACGTCGAGCGCCTGGGCCGGCTGGAGCGGCTCGACCCCGGCGCGACGGGCCGCCCGGCGGCGCTCGAAGGGCTGAGGGAAGATCAACTGAAAAGCAGGAGGGGATGAAAATCTGAGAACTGCTCTGAAACGGCGCGGATACGCCTGGGGCGCTGAGCTCATCCGCGCCCTTTCCGATCTTCTCAGATGTTCATCCCTCCTGCTTTTCTTGGTCTTGCAAGAGCAGCAAGGATCACCGCGCCCCCCCCACCCCCGCGCGCACGGCCTCGAAGTCCAGCTCCTGCTCCAGGTCCCGCAGCACGTCGTCCGAGATCGCCCCCTCGTTGCGCAGCCGCACCAGCATCCGCCGCTCGGCGCGCAGCATCTCGGCCCGCAGCCGGCGCCGCCCGGCCGGCTCGCCGTCGTGGTGCTCCAGCAGGCGCGCCCGGTCGCGCAGCTCCGTCCGCAGCCACGCCACGTCCGACGGGTCGGCCCAGGGCTCGCGCGACAGGTCCTCGAGCGTCTCGGCGCCGCGCCGCGCCGCCTCCAATCGCGCCAGCCGCGCCTCCGCGTGGTGCGTGCGCTCCGGCGGGAAGGCGAACGCCCGGATGAGCGGCGCCAGCGTCAGCCCCTGCACCACCAGCGTCAGCACGATGACGCACATCGTCACCACGAGGATCTCCTCGCGGTACGGGAACGGCGACCCGTCGGCCAGCGCGCGCGGCAGCGCCAGCGCCGTCGCCAGCGAGACGATCCCGCGCATGCTCGTCCACGCGACCAGGAACACCGCCTTCGGGTTCGGCACCGGGTCGCGCCGCCGCAGCTCGGCGCTCAGCCAGCGCGGGAGCCAGGTCGCCGCCGGCACCCAGAGCAGCCGCACCGCGATCACCACGCCCCCCACCACCGCCCCCGCGACCAGCAGCGGGCGCAGCGCCCCGTCCGGGACCCCGCGCAGCAGCGCGCCGAACTCCACCCCGAGGATGATGAAGATCAGCGCGTTGAGCACGAACACCGCGAGGTCCCACACCGAGCGGTTCTGCAGCCGCGACAGCGGCGCCACCGCGGTCGAGAAGCGCCGCCGCAGGTGCACGCCCCCCGCCACGCACGCCAGCACCGCCGAGACGTGCAGCGACTCGGCGGCCAGCCACGCCACGTAGGGGGCCGTCAGCGTCAGCAGCGCCTCGGCCAGCGGGTCGTTCGTGACGCGCAGCAGCCGCACGACGAGCCACGACACGGCGATCCCGATCAGCACCCCCACGCCCGCGTCGACGAAGAAGCGGACGACCGACTCCCCCCAGCTGAACGCGCCCGTGACCGCCGCCGCCACCGCCGAGCGGTAGAGGATCAGCGCCGAGGCGTCGTTGACCAGGCTCTCGCCCTCGAGCACCACGATCACGCGGTGCGGCACCGGGAGGCGCGACACGATCGCCGCCGCGGCCACGGCGTCGGGCGGGGAGACGATGGCGCCGAGCGCGATCGCCACCGCCCACGACATGTCGGGGAAGAGCGCGCGCGCCACCACCGCCACGGCGGCACTCGTCGCCAGCACCAGCCCGACGGCGAGCAGCGTGATCGGGCGCCGGTTCGCCTTGAAGTCGCGGAGTGAGGTGAAGAACGCCGCCGCCCAGAGGATCGGCGGGAGGAAGACGAAGAAGACGAGGTCGGGCTCGAGCTCCGGGAGGCGCACGCCGGGGACGAGCCCCACCAGCGCCCCGGCGGCGACCTGCAGGATCGGCGTCGGCACCGGCAGGCGGCGGGCGAGGGCCGTCACCGCCACGACCACCGCGGCGAACGCGATGGCGAGGACGATCGGGGGGAAGTCGGGCATGGCGGCGCAATCTTCCCCGGGTGCCGCGCCGCGGCCAGGGCGCCGGGACGCCGTGCCGCGGGGACGGCGTGTGGATCGACGCGGGCGTTCCGCGGGGCGTGCACGCGCGGTACCATTGCGTGACACTCTCGCCGCACCCCGCGCATGCCCGTTTCGTCCCGCCGTTCGGCCCCGCCGTCCGCCGCCCTCGCCGTCCTCGCCGTGCTGGCGGGCGCCCGCCCCGCTGCCGCGCAGCCCGCGGCCGACCCGCCGGTCGTCGGCCGCTGGGACCTGACCGTGACGCAGCCGGACGGCTCCACCGCCCCCTCCTGGCTGGAGGTCTCACGTTCGGGGTACACGGCGCTGGTCGGGCGCTTCGTGCACAACGTCGGCTCCTCGCGCCCGGTCTCGCAGGTCCAGTGGGCGGACGGCACGTTCCGCTTCGCCGTGCCGCCGCAGTGGGAGCAGGGGCAGGCAGAGTTCCGCGTCGAGGGGCGTCTCGACGGCGAGACGCTGCGCGGCACTTTCACCCTCCCCGACGGCACGCGCCGCGAGTGGACGGGGCGACGCGCCCCGACGCTGCGCCGCGCCGCCCCGCCCCGCTGGGGGGCGCCGGTCACGCTGTTCAACGGGCGCGATCTGGCCGGCTGGACGACGCAGGGCGGGGGCGAGAGCAAGTGGGCGGCCCGCGACGGCGTGCTCGCGAACACCGCCTCGGGCGCCAACCTGATGACGACGCGCACCTTCGACGACTTCAAGCTGTCGCTCGAGTTCCGCGTGCCGGAGAAGGGGAACAGCGGCGTCTACCTGCGCGGCCGCCACGAGGTGCAGGTCGAGGACAGCGGCACGAACCCCGAGCTGGCGTCGGTGAACGTCGGCGGCGTCTACGGCTTCCTCGTCCCCAACGAGAACGCGTCGAAGCGCCCGGGCGAGTGGCAGCGCTTCGACATCACGCTCGTCGGCCGCCGCGTGACGGTGGTGCTGAACGGCAAGACGGTGATCGCCGACCAGGTCATCCCCGGCATCACCGGCGGCGCCATCGACAGCGACGAGGGGGCGCCCGGCCCGATCCTCCTCCAGGGCGACCACACCGCGGTCGAGTTCCGCAACGTGGTGCTCACGCCCGCGCTGCCGGCGACGACATCGGTGCGCAAGTAGCCCCCAGCTGCGCGGCCCGAACCTCCCAGTCGTCCTGAGCGCAGCGAAGGACCTCTCCGGGCTGGCAGCCGCCGAGCTGCGAGAGGTCCTTCGCTGCGCTCAGGACGACAAGCAGGGTAGAAGCAGCCACGCAACACGCAGCCACGCAGCACGCAGTTCCCCCGCCGTTCCCCGCCGCATGCCCGCCCCGTCGTCCCCCCTCCGCTCGCTGCTCGCCGCCGCCTACCGCCGCCGCGTGGTCGCCGGCACGGTCACGGCGCTCCTCGCCCTCGGCATCGGCGCCAGCGCGGCGATGTTCAGCGTCGTGCGCGGCGTCCTCCTGCGTCCGCTCCCGTACCCGCGCGGCGAGGAACTCGTGTGGATCGCCGGCGCCCTCCCCGATCAGGGGATCACCGACATGGGCGTCTCCTTCCCGCGCTTCGAGACGTACGCGGCGAACGCCCGCGCCCTCTCCTCGGTCGGCGCCTTCTGGAAGCAGGACTTCACGCTCACCGGGTCGGGCGCGCCCGAGCGGCTCCCGGGCGCACGCGTCTCGCTCGACCTCTTTCGCACCCTCGGCGTGACGCCGACGCTCGGCCGCACCTTCACCGCCGAGGAGCAGGTGCCGGGGGGGCCGCTGGTCGTGATGCTCGGCGACCGCCTCTGGCGCACCCGCTTCGGCGGCCGCGCCGACGTGGTCGGGACGGCGGTATCAGTCGACGGGCAGCCGTGCACCGTGGTCGGCGTGCTCCCGCCCAGCTTCACCGAGCCGCTGGGCGACGTCGACGTCTGGATGCCGCGCGTCTTCGAGCCCGACCTCCTCCCGCCGCCGGCGGTGACCGGGGGCGCCGGCTACCTCGGCACGATCGGGCGGCTCAAGCCCGGCGCCACGGTCGAGCAGGCGCGCGCCGACCTGCAGCGCCTCGCCCTCGACTACCGGGCGCGCCAGGGCGACATGCGCGACGCCGTCTTCGACGCCAGCGCGACCCCGCTCGAGCGCTACGTGACGGCCGACCTGCGCGGGAGCATCGTGCTCCTCTGGGCGGCCGGGACCTTCGTCTTCCTGATCGCCTGCGCCAACGCCGGCAACCTCCTGCTCACGCGCGCCCTCGCCCGCCGCACCGAGTTCGGCGTGCGCGCCGCGCTCGGCGCCACCCGCGGCGCCATCGTGCGCCAGCTGCTCGCCGAATCGCTGGCGCTGGGCGCGGCGAGCATCGTGCTCGGCCTCGTGCTGGCGTGGGCCGGACTGCGGCTGGCGGCGCGGCTCACCGCCGAGATCCTCCCGGCCACGCGCCCGCCGGCGCTCGACCCCGCGGTCTCCGCCTTCGCGGCGCTGCTCGGCCTCGTCGCCGTGCTCGTGACGGCGCTCGCGCCGGCGCTGCGCGTGACGGCGCGGCAGGAGGCCGGCAGCGCGGGGGCGCTCGTCTCGACGTCGGTGCGCGGCACCGGGATCGGGCGCGGCGCGAGCCTCTGGCGGCAGGCGCTCGTGGTGGCGCAGGTGGCGGTGTCGTTCGTGCTGCTCGCCGGCGCGCTGCAGCAGGCGCGCGAGCTGCTGCGGCTGCAGCGCATGGACCGCGGCTTCGACCCCGAGGGGCTGCTCACCTTCCAGGTGGCGCCGTCGTCGCCCAAGTACGCGGCCCCCGACGCGCGCCGTGAGCTCTACCGCCGCGTGCGCGAGGAGGTCGCGGCGCTCCCCGGCGTGCGCGCGGTCGGTGCGGCACAGGCGCTCCCCGTCGGCGACGACCAGATGACGAGCTTCGTCCCCGAGGCGCAGCGCGCGCTCGAGATGGAGCGCCGCCCCAAGGCGCAGTTCCGCATCGTCACCCCCGGCTACCTCGAGGCGCTGGGCGTGGCCACGGTGCGCGGCCGCCTCCTGCAGGCGAGCGACGACGAGCGCGCGGTGCCGGCGGTGGTGGTCAGCGCCTCGCTCGCCGAGCGGCACCTCGGCGGCACCGACGTGGTGGGGCGGCGCGTGTACGTCGGCGCCAACCCCGACGCGCCGCCGCGCGAGATCGTCGGCGTCGTGGCCGACCTGCGCCCGCGCTGGACCGACGCCGAGCCCGAGCCCGGGATGTACGTCCCTGCGGCGCAGATGCCGATCCGCCTCCCGCCGATGACCTACCTCGTGCGCGGCGAGCGCGCCGGCACCGGGGAGCTGAACGCCGCCGTGCGCGCGCAGGTGCGCGCGGTCGAGCCCGACCAGGCGGTGACGCGCCTCCTGCCGATGCGCGAGCTGTTCGCGCGCGGGCTGGCGGTGCCGCGGCTGCGCGCCTGGCTGATGGTCGGGCTGGCCGCCGTCGGGACGCTGCTCGCCTGCGTCGGCGTGTGGGCGGTGATGGCGCAGGCGGTGCTCGAGCGCGGGCGCGACCTGAGCGTACGCATGGCGCTCGGCGCCTCGGGGCGCTCGGTGGTGGGGCTGGTGGTGCGCGGCGGCGTGGCGCTCGGCGTCGCCGGGCTCGCGGTCGGCGCGGCCGGCTCGGTGCTGGCCATGCGCCTGCTCGGCCGCGTGGTCGACGGGGTGAGCGTGCCCGGCCCCGGCGTGATGCTCGGCGCGGCGGCGCTGCTGCTGGCGGTGGCCTCGGCGGCGGCGTGGCTGCCCGCGCTGCGCGCCACGCGCATCCCGCCGTTCCGGGCGCTGGACCGCTGAGCCCTGAGCGCAGCGAAGGGCCTCTCCGACCCGGTGTGTCACGGTCGGAGAGGCCCTTCGCTGCGCTCAGGGCTCAAGCCATCACGCGTGCGGCGCCCACGCCTTGTCCCCCGGCTTGTACGGCGCGCACGACTCGTACCGCCCAGGCGACTCCACGTAGCGCATCGCCTTCGTGTAGCCGATCTCCGAGGTGAAGAAGCCGAGCATCGCCAGCTCCTTCATCATCCGGAAGTAGTGAGCCGGCGCGTCGGCGGCCACCGCGCCGCTGGCGACGTCGCCGGTGCCCGCGTTCTCCTGCCGCTGGTCGGAGAGGTTGGCGTCCGCCGAGTCGCTGGCCGCCTCCTTCCCGCGGATCACCCGGGCGGAGGTCCCCTCGGGCGGCGCCTGCGGCCCCGTCTCGGTGCGCTGCCCGCGCGCCGCCGCCGCGGCGACCGCGCGCTCGCGCGCGTCCATGTACGTCTTCGCCTCCTTGTCCAGCTCCGTCAGCACCGCCAGCCGCTGCGCCGGCGTGGCCTGCATGAAGGCGACGTTGTGCGCGCGCCGCGTGGCCGCGTCCACCTTTCCCATCCCGTCGCGGAACACCCGCTGCTCCGGCGCGCGGTAGGTGTCGGTGACCATCAGCGCCATGAACGGTCCCGTGGCCGCCGCCTTGGCGCCCGGGCTCTTCGCGGTGGTCGGCAGGATCGTGTCGGCGATCTCGTCGAGCATCGCCACCTCGTCGGCGCTGAAGATGCCGACGGCCTTGTAGCCGCCGTCGGCCGACGCCGCGGGGCGCTCCCCGCGCTCGCACGCCGTGAGCAGCCCCGTACCGCCGACCAGCGCCGCGCCGCCGAGCAGCGTGCCGACGCGCCGCACCGCCTCGCGGCGGGTGATCGCGGCCGGCGTCTCCGTCTCGTTCGTCATCGTCGGCGCCCCGGTCAGAGGTTCTGGCGCTTCAGCTCGTTCACGGCGAAGTCCGCCGCGCGGGCCGTCAGCGCCATGTAGGTGAGCGACGGGTTCACGCACGACGCGCTCGTCATGCAGGCGCCGTCGGTGACGAACACGTTCGGCGCGTCCCACACCTGGTTGTGCCGGTTGAGCACCGAGTTGCGCGGGCTCGTCCCCATGCGCGCCGTCCCCATCTCGTGGATCCCCATGCCGGGCGCGTAGTCGCCGTCGTAGACGCTCACGTCCTTGGCGCCCGCCGCCTCCAGCATCTCGGCCATGTCGACGCCCATGTCCTTGCGCATCGCCAGCTCGTTCTCGCGGATCTGGCAGTCGATCGCGAGCACGGGGAGCCCCCACTTGTCCTTCTTGGTGGGGTCGAGCGTGACCTTGTTGTCGTGGTGCGGGAGCATCTCGCCGAACGCCGTCGCGCCCATCCCCCACCGCCCCGGCTCGGCGGCCATGTCCTTGAACTCCCCGCCGACGCCTAGCTCCGCGACCGCGCGCGACCACCCGTCGCGCCCCGCGCCCCCCTGGTAGCCGAAGCCGCGCAGGTAGTCGCGCTTGTCGCGCCCGACGTTGCGGTAGCGCGGGATGTAGAAGCCGGCCGGGCGCCGCCCGTACTCGTACTTGTCGTCGTACCCCTCCATCCGGCCGGACGCGCCGACGCGGAAGTGGTGGTCCATCAGGTTGTGCCCCAGCTCCCCCGAGCTGCTCCCCAGCCCGCCCGGCCAGACGTCGGTCGCGCTGCGCAGCAGCAGCCAGGTCGAGTTGAGCGCCGAGGCGCAGAGGAAGACGATCTTCGCCGAGTAGTCGGTCGCCTCGTTCGACAGGGCGTCGATCACGCGCACGCCGCTGGCGCGCTTGGCGTCCTTGTCGTACAGCACCTCGCTGACGATCGCGAACGGCTTGAGCGTCAGCCGCCCCGTGGCCGCCGCGGCGGGGAGCGTCGACGACTGCGTACTGAAGTAGCCCCCGTACGGGCAGCCGAGCCAGCAGGCGTCGCGGAACTGGCAGGGGTTGCGGTTGGGGAGCTTGAGCGTGGCGTTGGCGACGCGCGAGTGGATCATGTGGCGCGCCCCGCCGAAGCGCGCCGCGATCTTCTTGGCCGCGTCCTCCTCCACGCAGTTGAGCGGGATCGGCGGCATGAACTGCCCGTCGGGGAGGATCTCGAGCCCGTCGCGCGTCCCCGAGATCCCGGCGTGCCGCTCGACGCGGTCGTACCACGGCGCCAGCTCGGCGTAGCGGATCGGCCAGTCGGTGCCGACCCCCTCGCGCGCGTTGGCCGCGAAGTCGATGTCGCCGTGGCGGTAGCTCTGCCGCCCCCACATCAGCGAGCGCCCGCCGACGTGGTAGCCGCGGTACCAGTCGAAGCGCTTCACCTCGGTGTAGGGCGAGTCCTTGTCGCTCGCCCACCAGTCGAGGTTCTTCTCGTTCAGCGGGTAGTCGCGCCGGAGGACGGGGTAGGCCTCCTCCATCGCCACCGTGCGCCCGCCGCGGTGCGGGTAGTTCCAGGGGTGCTTGGTGGCGTTCACGTAGTCCTTGATGTGCTCGATGTTCTTCCCCCGCTCGAGCATCAGGACGCGCAGCCCCTTCTCGGTCAGCTCCTTGGCGGCCCACCCGCCGGAGATGCCCGACCCCACCACGATCGCATCGTACTCCCTGCTCGCCTGCACGTCGCTCTCCTCCCTCGGTTGGCGTGCGCTGCCGGTCGTCTCCGGCGAATATCGCGCGTGGCGCGCCCGTCCGCACCCCGCCCTGGTGTCAGGGAGTACCCCGGGCTACGGTCCAAGGATGCGCCCGCGCCTCCGCGTCCTCGCCTTCGTCGCCCTCCTCCTCTCCGCCCCGGCCGCGGGAACGGCCCAGCCCCCGGCGCATTCCGCGCCCCCGATCGCGCCGGCCGAGTACCGGGCGCGCCGCGACACCTTGGCGGCGCGGCTCGGCGACGGGGTGGTGGTGGCGTTCGGGGCGCGCGAGCCGATGGCGAGTTGGCCCGCCTTCCGCCAGCTCCCGGGCTTCGCCTACCTGACCGGCTTCGCCGAGCCGGACGCGGTGCTGGTGCTGACGCTGCGCGGCGGGCGGGCGGCGGGGCAGCTGTTCGTCCAGCTCCCCGACGCGCGCTACCAGCTCTACGTCGGCATCCCCGCCGACTCGGCGGCGGTGGCGCGCGAGACCGGGCTGGCGCGGCGCGACATGGCCGCCCTCCGCCCCGCCCTCGACTCGCTCGCCCGCGCCGGACTCCCCTTTCATGTCGTCCGCGACGTCGGCTCGGGCGACGCCGCGGGGCGCGACACGGTGACGCTCGGCGCGACGTTCCTCCGCGACCTCGCGCGGGCGCACACGGGACTCGCGGTGCGCGACGCGCAGCCCGCGCTCGACCGGATGCGGGCCCGCAAGTCGCCCGCCGAGCTGGCGTTGCTGCGCCGCGCGATCGCGATCACCGACAGCGCGCACCTGGCCGCGCTGCGGGCCGTGCGTCCGGGCGCCACCGAGCGGCAGGCGCAGGGCGCCATCGAGCACGCCTTCCTCCGCCACGGCGCCGAGGGGCCGGCGTTCGCCAGCATCGTCGGCTCGGGGCCGAACGCGACCACGCTCCACTACACGCGCAACGACCGCACGATGCGCGCTGGGGACGTGGTCGTGATGGACGTCGGCGCCTCGTACGGCGGCTACGCGGCCGACGTCACGCGCACCGTCCCGGTGGGCGGGCGCTGGACGCCCGAGCAGCGCGCGGTGTACGCCGTGGTCCGCGAGGCGCAAGACGCCGCCGAGCGGGCGGCGCGGGTGGGGGCACGGTGGGCGGCGGCGCAGGCGGCCGCCGACTCGGTGGTGGCGCGCGGGCTGGCGCGGCTCGGGCTCATCGAGTCCGCCGACGCCGAGTTCGACGCGCCGTGGGCGGCGCAGTGCGCGGCGGTCGCGCGGCTGTGCAAGCAGTTCGCGCTCTTCCTCCCGCACGGGCTGGGGCACGGGATCGGGCTCGAGGTGCACGACCCGGCGATGTGGGGCTTCGACGACCGCACGCTGCGCGACGGCGACGTGTTCACGATCGAGCCGGGCGTGTACGTGAACCCGGAGCTGCTCAAGCTCCTCCCCGACACGCCGCGCAACCGCGCCATGCTCGCGCGCGTGCGCCCGGTCGTGGAGCGGTACGCGCACGTCGGCGTACGCATCGAGGATGATTTCCTGGTGACGACCCGCGGCCTGGAGCGGCTGTCGCGCGCCCCGCGCGAGGCCGACGAGATCGAGGCGGCGATGGCCCGGGCGCGGGGGCCGCTCCCCTGAGGGCGCGCTCGGCGCTGGCGGCCGCCGCGCTGCTCGCTGGCGCGGCCGGTGCGCAGCCGGTCCGGAAGGAGCAGCCCGCAGCGATGCGCGCCGACACGCTCGTCGCGGCGCCCCCGGAGGACGCGGGGTTCGCGCCGGAACTCGGGGCGCGGCTCGACTCGGCGATGCGGGCGCTGGTCGCGGAGGCGCGCGTCCCCGGCGCGGTGCTGGCGGTGGGGCGGCGCGGGCTGCTCGTGCACCTGCGCGGCTACGGCGCCACGGACTGGGGGCCGGACGCGCCGGCGGCGAGCGATTCGACGCTCTACGACCTGGCGTCGCTCACCAAGGTCGTCGCCACCACGACCGTCGCGATGGCGCTCGCCGACGCGGGGCGGCTGGCCCTCGACCGCCCGGTGCGCACGTACGTGCCGGCGCTCGACGCGCCCGACAAGCGCGGTATCACGGTGCGCATGCTGCTCGAGCACCGGAGCGGGCTGGAGGCGGGCGCGCCGCTGCACGGGACGACGCGCGGGACGGAGGCGTACGTGCGCGCGATCAACGCCCGGCCCGTGCAGGCGCCGCCCGGCACGTACACCGAGTACGGCGACTGGAACATGGTGCTCCTGCAGGCCGTGGTGGAGCGCGTCGCGGGCCGCCCGCTCGACGCCGTCGCGCGCGACCGCGTCTTCCGCCCGCTCGGCATGCGCGACGCGCGCTTCCGCCCCGACACCGCGGACGCCGCGCTGCGCCGCCGGATCGCGCCCACCGACGTCGCGTGGGGCGTGGTGCACGACCCGAACGCCCGCGCGATGGGGGGCGTGGCGGGACACGCCGGGCTGTTCGCGTCGGCGCGCGACCTCGCCGTCTTCGCGCAGGCGATGCTCAACGGCGGACGCTACGGACGCGCGTGGATCGCCCGCCCCGCGACGGTCGCGTGCTGGACCGCCGCCCAGCGCGCCGACGCCAGCCGCGCCCTCGGCTGGGACACCTCGGCGCCGGCGTCGGGGGCGGGCGCGCTCTTCTCCCCACGCAGCTATGGGCACACCGGCTTCACCGGGACGTCGCTCTGGATCGACCCGGAGCGCGAGCTGTTCGTCGTGCTGCTGCTGCACCGCGTGCACCGGCGCGGCGAGAGCGTGGGGATCGGCGGGGCGCGGCGGCGGGTGCACGACCTGGTGCAGCAGGCGGTGGTCGAGCCGGCGCCCACGGCACGATAAGCGCCGACGCGTGCCTTGTCCCCCGCCTCATGCGGGACGTAGCTTCCCCGTACAGACTGGTGACCCTTCGCCGTACAGACGACGTCGGAGGCGCCGGATGGGCGAAACCGCGCGTAAGAAGCGGTCGGCCGCGCGGCCGGAGGCCGCCAAGGGCCAGAAGACGACGGCGCCGGCCGAGGCTGCGGCAGGCGGCGCGGTGCGCCCGCGCCGCAAGAACCTGATCCTCGACCAGAACCGGATCGACCGCGCGCGGGCCGCGCTCGGCGCGGCGACCGAGACGGAAACCATCACGCGCGCGCTCGATCAGGCCATTGATCTCGCCGCCTTCCGGGCCGAGCTCGACGCCGGCTGGGCGAAGGTCGGCGGGAAGGGCGGCATCGAGAACGTCTTCGACGACCCTGAGGCGCTCGATTGGAGCGGCTTCGCAGACGTGTTCCCGTCGCGTGCGGCCAAGTCAGCGCGGCGCCGCCAGCCGGGCGCCGGGCGCGGCTGATCGGATCCGTGTACCTTCTCGACACCAACCTCTACATCGAGGCGCTCCGGAACGCCGACGACGCCGACCGGTTGTGGGCGCGGCACCGGGCGCTCGTGCCGAACATCTGGCTGAGCGCGGTCGTGGTGTTCGAGCTCCTCGCGGGCGCGCGCGACGACCGGCAGGCGGGCGAGTACGAGCGGGCGCTCTTTGCCCCGTTTCGCGGCCGCGGTCGGCTCCTCGTCCCACGCGAGTCCACCTGGAGCCTGGTGGCGCGGGTCGAGCGCAACCTGCGGGGGCACGGCGGCTACGCGCGCAGCCCGGCCCGGCGCTCGTTCCTGAACGACATGCTCCTCGCCGCGATGTGTCGGCAGGCCGGTGCCACACTCGTCACCGTGAATGCGCGCGACTTCGCCGTCATCCGCACGGTGTTCGCCTTTCGCTACGTGACCGCCCTACCGACGAGCTGAGCAGCTGTAAGGCGACCTAAGTCGTTACGTTGCAAGGGCCCCGATCGCCTTCTGGCGAGAGGGGCTCTCCTCGCGCGCCCTCCCGCGGTTCCCGCTCCCGCCGCATCCGCTCCCGCAGTTCCCGCCGTCCATGTCCGCCACCCTCCGCCCCACCGCCCCGAGCGTCTACGCGCCCGAGGCCGAATCGCTCGTCGACCGCCTCCGCGCCGCCGCCGAGCTGCTCGAGGCGCTCGTCGACGACCGCTCCCTCCTGGCCCACGTGTCCGAGGAGGACCGCACCCGCCTCCTCACCGCCGCCGGCCAGGTCTCGCGCCCCGACGTGCACGAGCGCCGCCGCCTGCTCAAGGCGAGCAAGCGTCAGCGCAAGCAGGACCGCGTGGAGCGCGCCGAGGCGCTGCTCGCCGAGACCGGGATCCGCCGCCTGCGCCGCGAGCCCGTCTTCGATCCGAGCAAGCTGTTCGCCCCCGTCGGCGAGGCGCCGCGCGAGGTCGGCGAGACCGCCGAGGCGCCGGCCGCGTACCGCGAGTCGCACGAGGCGCAGAACTGCTACATCTGCAAGCGCGACTACACGCAGCTGCACCACTTCTACGACCAGATGTGCCCCCCGTGCGCGGAGCTGAACTTCCGCAAGCGCACCGAGAGCGCCGACCTGCGCGGGCGCGTCGCGCTGCTCACCGGCGGGCGCGTGAAGATCGGCTACCAGGCCGGGCTCAAGCTGCTGCGCGCCGGCGCGTCGCTGATCGTCACCACGCGCTTCCCGCGCGACTCGGCGGCCCGCTACGCGCAGGAGCCCGACTTCGCGGAGTGGGGCCACCGGCTCGAGATCTTCGGCCTCGACCTGCGCCACACGCCGAGCGTGGAGGCGTTCTGCCGCCACCTCCTCGACACGCGCGACCGGCTGGACTTCATCGTCAACAACGCCTGCCAGACCGTCCGCCGCCCGCCCGAGTTCTACCAGCACATGATGGAGGGCGAGCTGGCCGGGTTGCACACCCTGCCCGCGCCGGCGCGCCGCCTGCTCGGCGCGTACGAGGGGCTGCGCGCCGAGCAGATGCTTCCCTCGACGGCAGGCGCCGCGCCCGCGATCGTCGGCGCCGACGGGCTGACGCACGCCGCCGCGCTGTCGCAGCTCGCACTCCTCCCCGAGGAGCACGAGGCGCGCGCCCACCTCTTCCCCGAGGGGGCGCTCGACCAGGACCTGCAGCAGGTCGACCTGCGCGACCGCAACTCGTGGCGCATGCAGCTCGACGAGGTGCCGAGCGTCGAGCTGCTCGAGGTGCAGCTGGTGAACGCCGTCGCGCCCTTCCTGCTCAACGCGCGCCTCAAGCCGCTGATGACGCGCACCCCGGAGCGCGACAAGCACATCGTGAACGTCTCGGCGATGGAGGGGCAGTTCTACCGCCGCTTCAAGACGACGCGCCACCCGCACACGAACATGGCCAAGGCGGCGCTGAACATGATGACGCGCACCTCGGCGGCCGACTACGTGACCGCGGGGATCCACATGAACGCCGTCGACACCGGCTGGGTGACCGACGAGGACCCGGTCGAGCTGGCGGCGCGCAAGACGGCGGAGCACCGCTTCCACCCGCCGCTCGACATCGTCGACGGGGCGGCCCGGATCGTGGACCCGATCATCTCGGGCTTCAACACCGGGGAGCACAGCTGGGGGATGTTCCTCAAGGATTACGCGCCCACCGACTGGTAGGCCGACGGCAGGGGCGCCCGGACTTCCGCGGCGCCCCTGCAAACCCTCCTGTCCTGTAGACTGTCTGAAGGAGGCTCCGATGCCCGCCGCCCGCGCCGACCTCCTGCAGGGGACCCTCGAGATGCTGGTCCTCACCACCCTGACCCTCGAGCCGATGCACGGCTGGGGGATCTCGGTGCGCCTGCGGCAGATCTCGGGCGAGGTGTTCGACGTCCAGCAGGGGTCCCTCTACCCGGCGCTGCAGCGGATGCTGCGCCGAGGGTGGGTCCGCGCCGAGTGGCGGGCGTCGGAGCACAACCGCCGCGCGCGCTACTACGAGATCACCCGCGAGGGGGAGCGCCAGCTGGCGGCCCAGCGGGCCGACTGGGCCCTCTCGTCGCGCGCGGTCGACCGGGTGCTCCGACACGCCTTCCAGGGAGGGTGAGATGGCCTGGTACCACGAGGTCGCCTCCGCGGCCCGCGCGCTCGTGCGCCGCCGCGAGGACGAGCGCGATCTGGACGAGGAGGTGCGCTTCCACCTCGAGATGGAGACGCGCGCGCTGGAGGGCGCCGGCCACCCGCCCGACGAGGCGCGCCGACTCGCCCGGCGCCGCTTCGGCGGGGTGGATCGGTACAAGGAGGAGGTGCGCGACGAGCGCGGCACCCGTCCGCTCGAGGACCTGGCGCAGGACGCCCGCTTCGCCTGGCGCGCGCTGCGCCGCCGACCGGGGCTGACCGCGGTCGCGACGCTCACCCTGGCGCTCGGGATCGGCGCCACGACGGCGCTCTTCGGCGTCGTGCAATCGGTGCTCCTCACCCCGCTCCCGTGGCGCGACCCGCCGTCGATCGCCGTCGTCTGGAGCGCCTGGAAGGGATTCGAGCAGACCTGGCTGTCGTACGACGAGTGGGAGGCGTACCGGGCCCGGATCCCGGCCTTCGCCGACGTCGCGATCTTCACCGACGGCGCGGTCACGCTCGGCGACGGGGCGGGGGAGCCGGAGCGCGTGCGCTCGGGGAGCGTGGGCGCGAACCTCTTCTCCGTGCTCGGCGTCGCCCCGGCGCTGGGGCGGAGCTTCACGGTCGAGGAGGACCGGCCGGGCGGGCCGGCGGTCGTGGTGCTCGGGCACGAGCTCTGGCAGCGGCGCTTCGGCGGCGACCCGGCGGTGGTGGGGCGCGCGATCCAGATCGGCGGGCGGGCGACGACGGTGGTCGGCGTGATGCCGCCCGGCTTCCGCCTCCCGCTCGACTACGGCGCCGCGGGCGCGACGCTGCTCTGGGTCCCGCTGGCCACCGATGCGGAGCAGAACGGCGCCGCGCCGGGCCCCGAGTTCGGCCCCAACGGCGGGAGCCACGGCTACTACGGGGTCGCGCGGCTGCGCCCCGGCGCCACCACCGCACAGGCCGACCGCCAGTTGACGGCGCTGCTGGCACGCGCGGACGGCGAGAACGGCTACCACATGCCGGCGCAGTTCCGCGCCTACGCGGTACCCGTCGAGCGGCAGATCACGCAGCGCGTGCGCCCGGTGCTCCTGGTGGTGTTCGCGGCCGTGGGGCTCGTGCTGCTCATCGCCTGCGCGAACGTCGCCGGGCTGCTCCTGGTGCGCGGCGAGCACCGGCGGCGCGAGATGGCGGTGCGCGTCGCCCTCGGCATCGGCGCGCCGCGGCTGGCGCGCCTCCTCCTGATGGAGAGCGCGCTGCTGGCGGCGCTCGGCGGCGCGCTCGGCGTGGCGCTGGCGGTCGGCGGCGTCTGGCTGGTGCGCGCGACCGCGCCGGCGGGGCTGGCGCGCGTCGCCGACAGCCGCGTCGACCTGCCGGTGCTCGGCTTCGCGCTGCTCGCGACCGCGGCGGCGACGGTCGTGGCCGGACTCCTCCCGGCGCTGCAGGGGATCCGCGTCGCGCCGGCGCAGGAGCTGCGCGACGGCGGGCGCGGCGCCACCGCGGGCGCGGCGCGGCTGCGCTGGCGGCAGGCACTGGTGGTCGCCGAGGTGGCGCTGGCGGTCGTGCTGGTGGCGGGCGCGGGGCTCATGGTGCGCTCGGTGCGCAACCTGTTCGCGATCGACGCCGGCTTCCGCCCCGCGGGCGTGCTCACGATGCGCCTGTCGACGCCGAGCACGTGGTACGGCGACTCGGTACGCGTGGCCGGCTTCTGGGACGAGCTGCAGCGGCGCGTGGCGGCACTCCCCGGCGTGCGTTACGTGGGCGCGGCACGCCTCCTCCCGCTGGCCAGCGAGATGGGCGACTGGGGGCTGCAGGTCGAGGGGTACGCGCCGCCGCCGGGGGAGGGGACGCCCGGCGACTGGCAGGTGGTGACGCCCGGCTACTTCGAGGCGATGGGGCTGCGCGTGCGCGCCGGCCGCGCGCTCGACGCGCGCGACGGGATGGCCGCGCCGCTGGCGATGGTGGTCAACCGCCGCTTCGCCGACAAGTACCTGGCGGGGCGCGACCCGCTGGGGGCCCGCGTGCGCGTCGGCGGCTCCGACAGCACGCTCCGCTACACGGTCGTGGGCGTGGTCGACGACGTGCGCCACAACGCGCTGGTGACGGAGGTCAAGCCGCAGTTCTACGTCACGCTGCCGCACTTCGCGCGGGCGCCGGGGAACACGTCGCGCAGCATGAGTCTCGTCGTCCACACCGGCGGGGACGCGGCGGCGCTGGCGGCGCCGGTGCGCGCGCATGTCCGCGCGCTCGACCCGCGGCTCCCGGTGAGCGAGGTCCGCACGATGGACGAGATCGTGGGCGCGTCGATCGCCGAGCCGCGCTTCGCGATGGGGCTCCTCGGCCTGTTCGGCGTGCTGGCGCTCGGCCTGTCGGCGATCGGGATTTTCGGGATCGTGGCGCAGGTGGTGGCGGCGCGCGCCCACGAGTTCGGGATCCGCGCCGCGCTCGGCGCGCGCCCGCGGGCGCTCGTGGCGCTCGGGCTGCGCGCGGGGCTGGCGCAGGCGGGGGCCGGGCTGGCGATCGGCGTGGTGCTCGCGCTCGCGCTCACGCGCACGCTGTCGGCCTTCCTGCACGGCGTGGCCCCCGCCGACCCGGCGACGTTCGTCGCCGTGCTGGTGGTGACCGGCGGCGTCGCCGTGCTGGCGAGCGTGCTCCCGGCGCGGCGCGCCGGCCGCGTCGACCCGGCCGCGGTGCTGCACGAGGGGTGAGCCGGCGCGGGCGCCGCCCGCGCCGCACTCGCGCGGGCGGCGCCGGCGCGTCAGCTTTGCGTGGCCACTCCGACCCCGCCCCCAGGACCCCCGTGAGCCTGCTCAACCGCCTGATCGGCAACGCCGCCGAAGTCGACGCCGCCGAGATGCAGGAGGAGTTCGCCCGCATCCTCGCCGACGGCGAGCGCGTCGAGCGCGCCTTCGCCCTCGTGCGCGACGCGATGCTCTTCACCAACCGCCGGCTGATCCTCATCGACAAGCAGGGGGTCACGGGGAGCAAGGTCGAGTACCACTCCGTCCCGTACCGCGCCGTGACGCACTTCAGCGTCGAGACCGCGGGCCACTTCGAGCTCGACGCGGAGCTCAAGATCTGGGTCTCGGGGCGCGCCGAGCCGTTCGCGCAGCCGTTCAAGCGCGGGCTGAGCATCTACCAGGTGCAGGCGGTGCTGGCCAGCTACGTCTGCCGCTAGCCGCCCCGATGCTCGCCATCGCACCGGTCGCGCTCGAGGGGCACGGCGTCCGCCTCGAGCCGCTCGCGCCCGACCACGCCGCGCCCCTCGCGCGGGCCGCCGAGGACGGGCGGCTGTGGGAGCTGTGGTACACGTCGGTCCCCGCGCCGCACGAGGCCGAGCGCTACGTCGCCGACGCGCTGGCGGGTCGCGACGCGGGGCACATGCTCCCGTGGGCGGTGCGCGACCTCGCGACCGGCGACGTGGTCGGGAGCACGCGCTACCACGACGTCGTCCCCGCGGTCGACCGGGTCGAGATCGGATACACCTGGTACGCGGCGCGCTGCCAGCGCACGCACGTCAACACGGCGTGCAAGCTGCTCCTGCTGGCCCACGCCTTCGACGCGCTCGGCTGCGCGGTGGTGGGGCTGCGCACCGACAACTTCAACGTCCGCTCGCAGCGCGCGATCGAGGCGCTGGGGGCGAAGCGCGACGGCGTGCTGCGCCACCACGCGGCGCGCCGCGACGGCACCGCGCGCGACTCGGTGATGTACAGCATCCTCGCCGCCGAGTGGCCGGACGTGCGGCGGCACCTGGCGCTGCGGCTGGCGCGGCGCGCCGCCCCGGACGCGTGACGGGCGCGCTCGCCCGCCTCGGGCTCGGCACGCCGGCGCTGCGCGCCTGGGCGATGTACGACTGGGCCAACTCGGCCATCTTCACCGTCGTCGTCACCGCCGTCTTCCCGACCTACTTCTCGCGCGTGCCGGCGGCCGCGCTCCCGGGCACCGCCGCGACCGAGCGCTACTCGCTCGCGACCACCGCCGCGCTCCTCGTGGCGGTCGCGCTGTCGCCCGTGGTCGGCGCCGTCGCCGACGCGCGGCCGGTGAAGAAGCGGCTGCTCGCCGCGTGCGTCGCCGTCGGCGCGCTGGCGACGGCGGCGCTCGCGCTGTGCGGCCAGGGGGCGTGGCTCCCGGCGCTGGTCGCCTTCGGCGTGGTGAACGTGGCGGTGAACGCCAGCAGCGTGGTCTACGACGCCCTCCTCCCGCACCTCGCCGCCCGCGGACAGCTCGACCGGGCATCGTCGGCCGGCTACGCGCTCGGCTACCTGGGCGGCGGCGTGGCGCTGGCGCTGGCGCTGCTCGTGATCCTGCAGCCCGGACTCTTCGGCCTCGGCGGCGTGGCGGCCCGCGCGCCGTCGGCGCCCACGCGGCTCGCCTTCGTCGGGACCGCGGCCTGGTGGGCGCTGTTCACCCTGCCGTTGCTGCGCCGCGTCCCCGAGCCTCCGGCCGCCGCCGGCGCGGGCGCGGCGGGGGGCGTCGGCGCCGCGGTGCGCGAGGCGTTCGCCGGGCTCGCGCAGACGGTGCGCGCGCTGCGCGGCATGCCGCAGGCGTGGCGCTTCCTGCTCGCGTTCATCCTCTACAACGACGCGATCAACACGATCATCCGCATGGCGACGGTCTACGGCTCGTCGCTCGGCCTCGGGCAGGCGTCGCTGATCGCGGCCATCCTCGTCGTGCAGTTCGTCGGCATCCCGTTCGCCTTCGCCTTCGGGTGGCTGGCCGACCGCGTCGGCGCCAAGCGCGCGATCCTGGGCGCGCTGGCCGTCTACGGCGTCATCAGCGCGGTGGCGTACGGGCTGCGCACGGAGCGCGACTTCTGGATCCTGGCCGTGCTGGTCGCGACGGTGCAGGGGGGCGCGCAGGCGCTGAGCCGCTCGCTGTACGCGAGCCTCGTCCCGGCGTCGCGCTCGGGGGAGTTCTTCGGCCTCTTCTCCGTCTTCAGCCGCTTCGGCGGGGTGTTCGGCCCGCTCGGCATGGCGCTGGTGACCAACCTCAGCGGGTCGAGCCGGCTGGGGATCGTGTCCGTGCTGCTCTTCTTCGCCGCCGGCGCGCTGCTGCTGTCCCGCGTCGACGTCGACGCGGGGCGGCGTCAGGCGCTCGCGCTCGACGACGCGGCCTGACGCCGCGACCGCCCGTCAGAGCAGACGGCGGAACTCGTCCACGGTGAGTCCGGCGTCGCGCACGATCCCGCCCATCGTGAAGGCGTTGACCGGGTTGTGGCGGGGGACCGTGACGATGCGCGTGCCGTCGGACATGACGGTGTGCTTCCCCTGCCGCACGACCCGGAACCCGGCTTTCTCGAGCGCCCGGATGGCGTCGAGGTGGTTGACGCCTGGTAGGCGGCCCGCGCGGGTCCTTACGCCGCGACCTCGATCTCGCGCACTTCGGCGCCGTGCAGCAGTTCGTCGCGCGCGGCCAGGTACTCGGCGATGGCGTCGGCGATGTTCGCCAACGCTTCGGCCTCGGTCGCGCCCTGCGACCAGCAGCCGGGGAGTCCGGGGACCCACACGCTCACGCCGTCCTCGTCGCGCTCGATGGCGACCTTGTAGGTCATCGTGATCTCTCGGTTCGAGGGCGCTGTCTTCGAGCAACGGTACGGCAGGACGCCGCGCCGCTCAAGCCTCGCGACGCTGACCACGTGTGCCGCCGCGGGAAGGATCGGTACGGGGGCGCCGTTCTGCGGGCGGCGTCAGGCGCTGGCACTCGACGCCGCCGGCTGACGGGCGTCGCGGCGCGGGGCCAGCGCCTCAAGGCGCGTCACCAGCGACGCGACGCGCGCCGCCAGCTCGGCCTGCCGCGCGCGCAGTTCGGCCACGCGCTCCGGACGGCGGCGCAACATCAGGAAGCGGCGCGCGTCGCCCCACGCCGCCCCCCCCCCTTCGTTGGTGAGGAGCGCCAGCAGGAGCAGCGGCGGCACGCCGACGAGCGTCGCCAGTGCGGCCGGCCAGCCGAGTGCCGCGCCCGCGAGCCCGGCCAGCAGCAGCGTCCAGACGAGGAAGCAGGCCGCCCCCACCAGCGCCTTGGCCGTGGCCCGCACGTCCGTCGCGTCGGCGCCCGGGAACAGTGCGGCGACGCGCCCGGTGAGCTGGTAGGGGACGTAGCCCAGCGCCGTCCCCACGGCGGCGAGCGCGCCGAGCGCGGGGAGGTGCAGGCGGCGGAGGGCCCACCCGGCCGCCGTGCCGACGTCGGTGGGCGCGCTCAGGTCGGCGGGCGCGAGGCGGAGCGCGCGCAGCAGCCGCGCGTGGCGCCGCAGGTCGCCGCCCAGTCGCGCCACCTCCGCCCGCAGCGCCTCGAGCACCGGGGGCGGCGCGGCCGCGTCGTCGCGCACCGCCGCGAGCAGCGCCGCGCCGAGCCGCCGCCGCCCCAGCCGATCGGCGCCCGGGAGCACCACCGCGCCCGTCCCGCCGGCGCCCGCGTGCACCGCGTCGGCCAGCGCGACCAGCCGCGCGTCCTCCCACGACGCGAAGCTCACCGTCACGCGCCGCAGCGCGTCGTCGACGCGGGCGGTGAGCGCGCGCACGCGCGCCGGCTCGGCGGGCGCGCGACCGGCCCGCGCGTCGGCAACGGCGGCGTCCGCGAGCTCCTCCCACGCCACCGGCGCGCCGACCACCAGCAGCCCCGCGGAGCGGAAGACGGCGCGGTCGTCGAGCGTGATCCCGACCGGCACCAGCGGGAAGGCGCCGCCGCGCCGCGCCGCGGTCTGCAGCGCCAGCCGCGCCGCGCCCGTCTTCAGCGGCGCCAGCCCCGGCGAGGCGTGGCTGATCCCCTCGGGGAAGAGCGCGATCGCGTCCCCGTCGAGCAGCGCCGCCTCGGCGGCGCGGAAGGTGTCGTCGTTTGCTTCCGTACGAGCCTGCCCTGAGCCTTCAGGCGAAGCGTCCTGCTTGCGATGCACCGGGATCGCGCCGCTCGCGCGCACCAGCCAGCCGACGTTGCGGTCGGTGAACAGCGGCGCCTTGGCCAGGAAGCGCGCCGGCCGCCCGACGGCGAGCGTGACCAGCGCCGGGTCGAGCAGCGAATTCGGGTGGTTCGCCACCACCAGCAGCGGCCCCGCGGCCGGCGGGCGGTCGCCCTCGACCTGCAGCCGGTAGAAGGTGCGGGCGACGAACGCGCCGAAGCGGCTGACGTGGTGGTGGACGGGCATGCGGGAAGGTGACTCTTCAAGACCAGGAAAAGCAGGAGGGGATGAAAATCTGAGAACTGCTCTGACAGGGCGCGGAGGAGCCGAGAGCTGTCAGCTCTCCCCGCCGTTTCAGAGCCGTTCTCAGATTTTCATCCCCTCCTGCTTTTCAGTTGACCTTACTCAGCCCGAGCCCGCGGCGGGCCCGCTCAACGGAACTGCGCCAGACACGCCCCCGCACCGCCGTCGAGCCCGGCCCGGAAGTTCGCCATCCGCTGCTCGTCCGTGCCGTGCCCCATCAGCTGTGCCCGCACCAGGACCGCCCGGTCGGCCCGCCGGTCGCCGGTGAGCTGGGGCGTCGGATCGCCCGCCGCCGCCATCCCGAAGAACGCCTCGTCGATGTCCCCCGGCTCGATCTGCCCGTCGGCGTCCGCCCGGCGCGCGAACGCCCCCGCGAGGCAGTCCGCCGCCCGCTCGTTCTGGTACGTGTAGCGCGAGACGCTGCCCAACTGGATCGCCACCGCGTGCCCCATCTCGTGCGCGATCACGCCGACCGCGGCCATGTCGCCGTCGGTCCCCAGCTCCAGCGCGGCGCGCTTGGCCTGCGCGGCCAGGAACACTTCGTCGTAGTAGATCGAGTTGTCGCGCGGGCAGTAGGCCGCGTTGCCGCCGCCCACCGGGCCGCACGCCGTGCGCACCCCCGCGCCGCGGAAGCGCAGCAGCCGGGGCGCGGCGAAGCGCTCCCCGATCTCGGCGAAGTGCGCCTGCCACATCGGGACGAGCGCGTTGTAGGCGTCGCGCGCCTCCAGGTTCGACGCCGCCACGTCGGCGGCGGTGAGCGAGACCGGCGCGCCGGCCGGGGCCGCGGGGGCCGCCCCGAGGAGGGGCAGGGTGCCAAGGACGGCGGCGACCGCGAGCGAGCGGCCGCGCCGCAGAACGGATCGTGTGGTCATCGTGTCACCTCCGCGCCTTCATACCCCGCGGGGGTGTCCGGGTTGCCCCGGATGCGGCGCTACCCGACCTTTGGCGCCGCGTACGTCGGCGCCGCCACCAGCGCCACCGCGCCGAGCAGCCGGTACTCGGCCGGGTTCCGGTCCGGCACCACCGGCGTCGCGCGCGCCGCGTCGGTGAGCGTGTCCTCGATCAGCGCGTGGCGGATCGGCCCGTCGAGCAGCTCCCACGCCGCCGTGATCTCGCCGCCGACGTAGATGCGCCCCGGGTTGAACGCGCTCACCAGCGCCGCCAGCCCGCGCCCGATGTGCGTCCCCGTCTCGGCGATCGCCTCGGCGGCCGCGGCGTCGCCGCCGTGGGCGCGGCGCACGACTTCCTCGACCGTCTCCGCCGCCGCCCGCGGGCCGCCGCGCGCCGCCGCGCGCTCGGCGTAGCGCGCCAGCGTCGCCCCGTTCCCGCACAGCGCCTCCCAGCAGCCGCGCTTCCCGCACACGCATGGCGGCCCACTCCGGTCGAGCGCCACGTGCCCGAACTCGCCGGCCGTGTGCGTCTCGCCGCGCAACACCTCGCCGCGCGCCACCAGCCCCACGCCCACCCCCTCCGACACGCTCACGTAGGCGAAGCTGTGGCCCCCCGTGATCCCGTCCGGGGTCAGCCAGAGGCGCGCCAGCGCGCAGGCGATCGGCGCGTTCTCGATGCGCACCTTCCGCCCCAGCCGCTCGGCCAGCTGCTCGCGCAGGTCGACGTCGCGCCAGCCGAGACGCGGCGCGTAGAGCACCCGCCCCGTGCGGCGGTCCACCATCCCCGGCACCACGAGGCCCACGCCGGCCAGCGTGCGGTCCTCGCCGTCGGGCGCGTCGGGGCCGACGTGCGCGTCCACCAGCGCGGGGAGCCGCCGGGCCAGCGCCTCCACCAGCGCCGAGGGCGACGTTGGCGTCGCGAACGCCTCGCGCGCCAGCACCTGCCCGCCGAAGTCGGCGATCGCCACCGCGGTGCGCCCCGGCCGCACGTCGATCGCGACCGCCAGGTGCCGGTTCGTGCGCACGCGCAGCTCCGTCGGCCGGCGGCCGCGCCGCGCCGCGCGTGTCGTCCCGCCCTCCACCACCGCGCCGCGCGTCACCAGCTCGCGCACCAGCGGCGTGAGGAGGGAGCGGCTCACCTCCATCCGCCGCGCCAGCTCGGCGCGCGAGATCGGCTGGTGCTCGCGGATCAGGTTGAGCACGATCTGCCGGTTCACCTCGCGCGTCGTCGTGCGCGTGGCGACGCGGAAGTTGCGCGTGTTGATCTTGCGCATCGCGTCAGGCCGCCGACGCGGGGCGGGCGAGCGCGACCACCTCGTGCGCCGGCACCAGCACCGCCTCGCCGAGCGGAAGGCGGCCGCCCGTGAGCTCGCCCAGCCCGCCGTGGTACGCCTTCTCGCCGTGCTCGGCGACGTCGACGCCGGCCAGCTCGACGTCGAGCGGGAGGCGCAGCGGCTGCACCAGCCGCACCAGCGTCAGGATCCCGAAGGTCGCCGCGGCCACGAACGCCATCGTCGCGACCACCGCCAGCAGCTGCACGCCGACCAGCGCCGCGTTCCCCGCCAGCAGCCCGTCGGCGCCCGCGGCGTTCACCGTGCGCGTCGCGAAGACGCCGGTGAGCACCGCGCCCACGATCCCCGCCACGCCGTGGCAGGCGAAGACGTCGAGCGCGTCGTCGACGCCCGTGCGGGCGCGCAGCTGGATGGCCGCGTAGCTCGCCGCCGCCGCCAGCGCGCCGATCGCCAGCGCCGCGCCGGGCGTCACGAACCCCGCGGCCGGCGTCACCGCCACCAGCCCGACCACGAGCCCCGTCGCCGCGCCGACCGCGGTGCACGTTCCCGTGCGCATCAGGTCCAGCACCATCCAGGCGACCAGCGCCGCCGCGGCCGCGGTGTGCGTGGTGGTCAGTGCGCCGGCCGCGACCCCGTTCGCCCCCAGCGCCGAGCCGCCGTTGAAGCCGAACCAGCCGAACCAGAGCAGCCCGGCGCCGAGCAAGGTGAACGGCACGTTGTGCGGCACCACCGGCGCGCGCCCGAAACGCGCCCGCCGCCCGAGCACCTGTGCCCCCACCAGCGCCGCCGTCCCCGCGCTCACGTGCACCACCGTCCCGCCGGCGAAGTCGAGCGCGCCGAGCGTGCGCAGCCACCCGCCGTCCCCCCACACCCAGTGAGCCAGCGGCGCGTACACCAGCGTCGACCAGAGCAGCGCGAACAGCAGGTAGGCGCGGAAGCTGAGCCGCTCGACCACTGCCCCCGAGATCAACGCCACCGCGATCGCCGCGAACATCCCCTGGAACGCCGCGAAGGCGAGGTGCGGGACCGTCCCGGCGTAGGTGGCGTTCGGCTCCGCGCCCACCCCGCCGAAGGCCCAGTGCGCGAGCCCGCCGACGGCCGCCGACCCCGGCGCGAACGCCAGCGAGTAGCCCAGCACCACCCACTGCACCCCGACCACGCCCAGCGCCGCGACGCTCATCATCAGCGTGTTCAGCGTGTGCTTCTCCCGCACCATCCCGCCGTAGAAGAGGGCGAGCCCGGGGACCATCAGCATCACCATCGCCGTCGATACCAGCACCCACGCCGTGTCGCCGGCCGAGATCGCTGCCGCGGCGGCGTCCTGGACGGTCATCGCGCCACCTCGTGGTAGGCCGTCTGCGCCGCGCGCTGCACCGCGTCGGCGGTCACGGGGGTGAGCGCCGCGTTGTCGCGCTCCCCGGTCCGGATGCGGATGACCTGCTCCAGCGGCTGGACGAAGATCTTCCCGTCCCCGACGCCGCCCGTGCGCGCCGCGTCGAGGATCGCCTCGATGGTCGGCTCCACGAACGGCTCGGAGCACGCCATCTCGATCCGCACCTTGTCGTGGAACTCCAGCAGCACCCGCTCGGCGCGGTACGACTGGACCACCTCGCGCTCCCCGCCGTGGCCGCTGACCGGGGTCAGCGTCATGCCGGTCACCCCGGCTCGAAAGAGGGCGGCCTTGACCTCGGGCAGCCGGTCAGGGCGGATGATGGCGATGATCAGCTTCACCGACGGGCCTCCGGGGCGCTGGAATCTGGCCGGAGGTTAATCGGGATCTGACCGTTCTGTCAACCAAATCATGCACAAAATGCACGTCACGAATCACGGCGCGCCCATGTAGACACGATTCTTCGCACAGAGACCACATGATTCGTGCACAATCTGCACGAAATAAAGATCACCCCGTATTCCGGAGCCCCTGCGCCAGCCCGCTCAGCGTCGACGCCAACGCCTCGACTACCGGCGACTCCTCGTCGCCCCCCTCCATCGCCCGCCGCCTGGCCAGCAGCCCCATCTGGAGCAGGGAGAGTGGGTCCACGTACGGGTTCCGCAGCGCGATCGCCGCCCGGAGCACCGGCTCTCCCTCCAACAGCGCATCCGCCTCGCGGATCCGCAGCAGCACCGCCACCGTCCGCCGGAACTCGTCCGCCAGCCGGTCGAACAGCCCGACGTCGGCCCCCAGCCGGACGACGTACGCCCGCGCCACCTCCAGGTCGGCTTTGGCGCACACCATCTCGATCTTCGCCAGCAGGTCGTCGAAGAACGGCCACGCCCGCGTCATCGCCCGCAGCGTCGCCAGCCCCTCCTCCGCGGCCGCGACCTCGCCGAGCGCCGTGCCGACCCCCAGCCACCCGGGGAGCATCAGCCGGATCTGCGTCCACCCGAACTGCCAGGGGATGGCCCGGATCCCCGCGATCCCTGCCCCGGCCCCGGGACGGTACGCCGGCCGCGACCCGAACCGCGCCGACGCCAGCTCCCCCACCGGCGTCGCCGCCAGGAACAGCGCGAACAGCGCCGGGTCCTCGTGCACCAGCCCGCGGTAGACCGCCACCGACCGAGCCGCCAGCGCGTCCATCACCGTCCGGTAGCGCGCCACCTCCGCCGGGTCGCGCCCCTCGCGCCAGTCGCCGAACGCCTGCAGGAGCGACCCAGCCACCGTCACCTCCAGCGTTCGTTCGGCGATCGGCGCCAGCCCGAACTGCTGAGAGATGATCTCTCCCTGCTCGGTGATCTTGATCCGCCCCTCGACCGTGTCCGGCGGGAGCGCCGCCAGCGCCCGCGCCACCGGCGACCCGCCGCCCCGGCCGACGCTCCCGCCGCGTCCGTGGAAGAGCAGCAGCTCGACGCCGGCCTCGCGGCAGACGGCCGCCAGCTCCTCCTGCGCCCGGTAGAGTGCCCACGACGACGCCAGGATCCCGGCGTCCTTTCCCGAGTCGGAGTAGCCGAGCATCACCTCCTGCCGCCGCGCGCGGGCCGCCAGCTGCCGCGCGTAGACCGGGTCGGCGAGCAGCGCGCGCAGCACGTCTGGGGCGCGCTCCAGGTCGTCGAGCGTCTCGAACAGCGGCACCACGTCCAGCCGCGACGTCGGCGGGTCGGCGGCCAGGTCGACCAGCCCGGCCTCGCGCGCCAGCAACAGCACGCGCAGCAGGTCCTCGGGGGCCGTGGCCATCGACACGATGTAGGTGCGCGCCGCCTCCGGCCCGGCCTCCTCCTGCACGGTGCGGACGGCGCGGAAGGTGTCGAGCACGCGGCGCGTCGCATCGTCCAGCGGGAGCAGCGCCCCCGCGAGCGGCCGGCGGCCCAAGAGCTCGCGGCGCAGCGCCTCCCCGTCGAACGGCGTCACGCCCAGCCGCGCCGCCAGGTCGGCCAGCGCCGCGGCGTGCGCGTCGGCGTGGTCGCGCACGTCCATCCGGTACCCGTGCAGCCCGTGCGCCCGCACCAGTGCCAGCACCGGGTCGAGCACCGTGCGACACGCCGCCTCCGCGCCCGCGGCCAGCAGCGAGGCCCGCACCAGCCGCAGGTCGGCCGCGAGCGACGCCGCGTCGGGGTAGGCGGCCGGCTCGACGTCTGGGCGCCCCGCGTCGCGCGCCGCCACGCGGCGCCGCGTCGCGTCCAGCCGCGCGGCGACGAAGGTCAGCTTGAGGCGCACCGGCTCGTCGGCGTTGCGGCGGCGGTTCGCCTCCCACACCGCCGGCAGCGCCAGGCGGTCCGCGTCGAGCGACTCCACCAGCGCCGCGTCGGGCGCCGCCAGGTGTGCCGCCAGCGACACGCGCTCGATCAGCGCCTCCACCGCCTCGCGGTAGCGGCCGAGGATCGCGTGGCTCGCCCGGCGGGCGGCGGCGAGCGTGACTTCGGGCGTGACGAACGGGTTTCCGTCGCGGTCCCCGCCGACCCACGTCCCCAGCTGCACCGGCGACGTGAGCCGCAGCCCGTCGTCCGCCGGCCCGAACTCGGCCTCGAACTCGCGCACCAGCGTCGCGTGCGTGCGCGCCCCGGCGTCGAGCAGCCGCGTCTCGAGGTACCAGAGCACGGTGCCCACCTCGTCGAGCACCGACGGCCGGTCGCGCCGCACCTCGGCGGTCAGCCAGAGCAGCTCGACCTCGCCTTCCAGCGCCTCGTCGATCGCGCGGCGCCCGTCGTCCGGCGCCTGCTCGCGGCGCAGCAGCAGGTCGGCCACGCGCGCCTGCAGCCCGAGCAGCGTGCGCCGCGTCGACTCGGTGGGGTGCGCGGTCAGCACCGGGCGCACGTCCAGCCGCCCCAGCGCCGCCCCCACCTCCGCCGCCCCCAGCCCCTGCGCCCGCAGCCGCCGCAGCGCCCACCGCACCGACCCCGGCTGCGGCTCCCCCTCGGCCCCGTCGCGGTACGCCTCGCGCCGCCGCACCCGGTGCACCTGCTCGGCGGTGTTGATGAGCAGGAAGAAGAGTGTGAACGCCCGCGCCGTGAGCGCCGCCAGCGGCAGCGGCAGCGCCTCCACCCGCGCCAGCAGCGCCTCGAGCGTCGGCGCCCCCGCGTCTCCCCGCCGCCGCGCCCGCGTCGCCCGCCGCAGCTCCTCCACCGTGTGGAACGCCTCGTCGCCCTCCAGGCGCCGGATCACGCGGCCGAGCGTCGCGGCGAGGCGGCGGACGTCGTCGTGGAGGGGGAGATCCTCTTGGCGTGGGGAGCTTGGAGCTGAGGGCATTCGGACCTGATTGAACGGCGTGAACGGGTAGGGCGTGAACAGATACTGCGTGAACGGATACGGCGTGACCCGCAGCCTCAAGCCGGCAGGTCACGCCGTATCCGTTCACGCCCTATCCGTTCACGTGGTATCCGTTCACGCCGTTTCAGGGTCGTAAGGCTCGCAGCGCATACCGTACGGCCAAATCGGTCGTGCTCCAAAGTTGCACGTCCGCGCCGGAGCCATACCGCACGGGGGTGAGCCGCCCCTCCGGAAAGTCGTAGCTCCACAGCTCGCTGTGAAAGCCCGACGCCTCGACCGCCGCCTCCACGCGCTCGGCGGCCTCGCGCAACTCGCGCGCGTAGTCGGCCAGCGCCGGGTCGGCACCGGCGAGCGCCACGTGGTGGGCGACGCCGAGCAGAAAGAGGTTCACCTCGCGCCCCCAGATCGCGCGCGGGCTGTGGTACAGGTCGTCGACGAACGCCTGCCACACCGGGGGCGTCGCGTAGGCGTCGTTGGCCACCGCCGGCCCCACGCCGTCGACCAGCAGCCCCACCGGGTAGGCGCGCGCGAACAGCCGCACGTCGCGCAGCACCGCCGCGCGCGCCGCCGAGTCGGCGCGGCCCCCGCGCAGCAGCGGCTCGCCGAGGAAGAGACGCGTCGCCGGGTCGCTGTTGGCGACTCCGATCGGGCGCCCCTCGGCGTCGAGCGAGAGCGCCAGGAAGTCGAGCGGGGCGCGGTCGGCGCCGGTGCGCGCGAGCACCGCGCGCCAGTGCGTGCGCTCGGTTTCGGGCATCGCCGCCAGCCGCGCGTCGACGCGGGCGCGCACCTCGTCGGCCGTGAGGCGCACCTCGAAGTGGCGGCCGGCGCCCCACCACGTCTCGGTTGCGCGGCGCAGCGCCGCCGGGTCGCGCGCCCAGTCGCCGAGCGGGGTGCCGGCGGCGAGTGCGGGCGTGGCGCGGAGCAGCGAGTCGCGCGCGAAGCCGAGGCGCCCCATGGCGTGCAGGATCGTCGCGACGGCCTCCAGCGCGTGCGGCGCCCAGATGGCGTTCACGTCCATCGCGTAGCGCCCGTTCGCGTAGCCCACGCCGCTGTCGCGCCAGCTCAGCGCCCCCCAGCGCGCCGAGTCGCGGCGCGCGAAGCCGATCAGGTTGGCCGGCGTCGGGTCGGCGGCGTAGGGCGCCGTCATGCGGGCGACCAGCGCCAGCTCGCGCAGCAGCAGCGTGGCCCGCGGCGCGCCAGCGTCGCGCGCGTCCAGCAGGAACGCCCGCCGCCGCGCCGCCGGGATCGTCGAATCGGCCAGCCAGCGCGCCGCCAGGATCGGCAGCTGCAGTTCGTCGTCGATCATGTGGTAGTTCTCGCGCACGCGGCGGTGGTCGCGCAGCACCGCGGCGGCGCGCGCCAGCAGGCGGTCGGCCGCCGCGGGCGCGGCGCCCGGCGCCAGCGCGCTGTCCACCAGTGCCGCGTACTCGGCGGCCGCCTCGCGCACCGCCTGCCCGCCCAGCGCCTCCTCGTGGCTCACCTCGCCGGCGGGAGACAGCTTGCGCAGCACGCTGGCGATGACCGCCGCCGGCACCTCGGGGCGCCAGATGGGGCGCATCATGAGCGCCGTCACCAGTTGGTCGCGCCCGAAGTAGGTGGCGTAGGTCGGGAGCCCCGCCATCAACTTCTCCCGCGACGCCAGCAGCTCGACGCCGCGCATCTGCCGCTCGGTGCGGCGGGCGCGCAGCCGCGCCTCGGCGCCCGGCGCGCGCGCCGCCTCGGCGGCGAAGGCGGTGAACGCCGGCGTGAAGATCTCGGCCCGGCGCAGCGGCGCGAGCGCGGCGCCGGTGGTCGTCACCCGTACCGTGAGTGGGACCGAGCGGCCCTCGCGGGCGCGGAAGGTCACCGCCTCGCCGGCGCGCGCCGCGTCGACCAGGCGCGGGTCGGCGTGCAGCTCGAGCGTCAGCGAGTCGCGGCCGTCGAGGGTGCGCTGGACGACCCGCGCCACCCAGCGCCCGCCCTCGGGCCCCGCCGTCAGTTGTGGGCGCACCCGGGCGCGCAGCGCGGCGACGTCGGCCACCCGCAGTGGCGCCAGGTGCGCGCGGCGCGTTGCCGCGGGGAGTCGCTCGAGGGCGGCGAACAGGCGCTCCTGCTCTTCCAGCTGGAACGGCGGGTCGGTGAACGGGGCGCGGTGCTTCTTCCAGTACTGGAAGTCGCGCTCCACGCGCATCGAGCCCAAGAGGAACCAGCCGACGCGCAGCTCGGGCGACTCGGCGGTCAGGCGGTACTCGAGGGTGCGCGTCGGGCCGGCGGCCGAGACGCGCCCGGTGGCGGCGCCCCAGCGGAGGGCGGCTGGCCGGTCGGCGCCGTCGCGGGCGCTGAGGCCGATGCTCTCGTTCTCGGCGTCGGCCCACAGGTGGACGACCCGCCCCTCGCGGTCGTCGAGGTAGACCTGGAGCGTGTTCCCCGCCGCGTCCTGCCAGAAACGGGTGCGGTAGCCGCGGTAGGCGGCGGTGTCGTCGAGCCCCGGTTCGGGGAAGGCGAGGAGTGGGGTGGCGTCGCGCGTCCGGGCGTTCGGCGCTTGAGCGTCGAGCGAGCGCGCGAGGAGCGGGAGCGCGAGGAGCGCGAGGGCGGACGGCAGACGCATGCGACCGGGGCGGGGACGGGCGGTCGCGCACGCGTGGGTGTCATCGAAGGAGGACGATGACGACGCGAGATACGTACACGACCTTGACATTCCTGTGGCCGAGGAGAATATCTGGCCGCGCCGCGCTCATCCAGCCGAGCATGCCGCGCGGCGTGACGCCGCGCGGGCGGGCGGGGTCTGGTGCAGATGATAGGAACAACCGTCGTGTGAACGTGCTTAGCCGCGCAATCCCGCTGCTGCCGGGAGCGCGGCGTCCGGTGCAGCAGGGCGGTGCCGCACGAATTCGTTCGGCACTTTGGTTCAGCGGTAGGACAGAACGTATCCCCCCCGCCTCCGTGGAGGACAGACGTATGGTAGCAGTGGCTCGTGGCTTCGTGCCCGTGCTCGTCGGCGGTCTCGTGTGGGCCGGCGCGCTCGGCGCACAGGCCTCGACTGGGACGATCAACGGCCGGGTCGTCGATTCCACCTCGCAGCAACCGCTCTCGAACGTGACGGTGTCCGTCGTCGGGACGCAGCTCGGGGCGCTCTCGCGGAACGACGGCGGATTCAACCTGGTCAACGTCCCCGCCGGGGCCCAGCGGCTCCGGGTCGCCCGCATCGGCTACGCCTCCCGCGAGGTGCCCGTCACGGTGAACGCGGGCGCCACCGCGACCGTCACCGTCTCGCTCTCCTCGGTGGCGACCGCCCTCACCGAGGTGGTGGTCGTCGGCTACGGCACGCAGCGCCGCGAGGCGGTCACCGGCTCGGTGGCGACCGTGCAGGCGGAGCAGGCGAACGTCGGCGTCATCCAGAACGCCGACCAGCTCCTGACGGCCCGCGTGGCCGGCGTGAACATCACCGCCAACAACGGCGAGCCGGGGGGCGGGGCGCAGGTGCGCATCCGCGGCGGCACCTCGATCACCGCCAGCAACGAGCCGCTGTACGTGATCGACGGCGTGCCGCTGCAGAACGAGAACGCGGTCGCCACCGGCGTGGCCATCGGCGGCTCGGCGGCGCTCAACCGCAACCCGCTCAACTCGCTGAACCCGAACGACATCCAGTCGATCACCGTCCTCAAGGACGCCTCGGCGACGGCGATCTACGGCAGCCGCGGCGCCAACGGCGTCGTGTTGATCGAGACCAAGCGCGGGCAGGCCGGCTCCTCACAGGTCGAGTACGAGACCTACGTGGGCGCCGCGACCGCGGCGCGCACCCTCGACTTCCTGACCGGCAACGAGTACCGGAGCTTCGTCGAGCGGCAGATCTCGGCCGGCGCGCTCCCGGCGACCGCCCGCGACGGGCTGGGCCAGGCCAACACCGACTGGGAGGACGAGGTCACCCGCGTCGGCTACGCGCAGAACCACAACCTGTCCTTCTCCGGCGGCTCGCAGACCACGCAGTACCGCGCGGCGCTGAACTACTTCGACCAGCAGGGCGTGGTCATCGCCAACGGGCTGACCCGCTACCAGGGGCGCATCAACGCGAACACGCAGGCGTTCCAGGGCAAGCTGCAGACGGGGCTCAACCTCACGGCCTCGCGGGTGAACAACAAGTACCTGCCGTTCGACAACACGGCCGGCTTCGACGGCGGCGTGTTCACGAACGTGGCGGTGTTCAACCCGACGCAGCCGGTCTTCTCGCAGGGCGGCACCTTCTACGAGGTCGGCGCCGGGGCGCAGTCGATCCGCAACCCGGTGGCCCTGGCGCGCCAGGTCACCGACGTGGCGCCCGAGAACCGCGTCCTCGGCAACGTCAACGCCTCGCTCGCGCTGCTCCCCTCGCTGACGGCCCGCACCACGGTCGGCGTCGACTACGCGAACTCGGTGCGCCAGACCTACATTCCGCTGGCCAATCCGGTGGGCGCGGCGTTCGGCGGGCGCGCGCGGCAGGCCGACCGCTCGCTGCAGAACGTGAACTTCCAGGGGCTGCTCACTTGGGCGCCGCAGTTCGGCGACAACCAGGAGATCGAGGTGCTCGGCGGCTACGAGTACTCGGACTTCCACAACCGCGGCTTCGAGGCCGAGGCGCGCGGCTTCCGCACCGACGCCTTCCGCTTCGACAACCTCGGCGCGGGCACGCAGCTCAACTCCCCGCCGCCGACCTCGTACATCGATGAGAGCCGGCTCGTCTCCTTCTTCTCGCGCGCCAACTACGGGTTCAAGAACCGCTACTTCCTGACCGGCGTGCTGCGCTACGACGGCTCGTCGCGTCTGGCGCCGGGCAACCAGTGGTCGGTCTTCCCCGCCGTCTCGGCGTCGTGGCGGCTGAGCGAGGAGGCGTTCCTGCGCAACGGGCCCTTCTCCAACCTGCAGCTGCGGGCCGGCTACGGGCGGCAGGGGAACCAGGCGGTGCGCCCGTACGGCACGCAGCTCCTGTTCCGCACGCAGAACGACGCGCGCTATCCGTTCGGCAACACGCTGATCACCGGCTTCGGCGCCACGCAGGTGGCGAATCCGGACCTGAAGTGGGAGACCTCGGACCAGCTCAACGTCGGCTTCGACTACGGCTTCGCCAACAACCGCTTCACCGGCGTCGTCGACTTCTACCAGAAGGACACCCGGGACCTGCTCCTCGACGTGCCGGTGGCGCAGCCCGCGGTGGTGGCGACGCGCGTCGAGAACGTCGGCCAGGTGCGCAACCGCGGCGTGGAGTTCAGCCTCGACGCCAACATCCTCGAGGGGGCGAGCCGCACGTTCAGCTCCGGGCTGGTGTTCAACGTCAACCGCAACGAGGTGGTGGACCTCGGCCTCGAGCGCGAGTTCATCATCACCAGCTCGGTGAGCGGGCAGGGCCAGTCGGGCCGCTTCGCGCAGCGCCTGATCCCGGGCCAGCCGATCGGGACCTTCTGGGGCCCGCAGTTCGTCGGCTTCAACGCGCAGAACAAGCAGGTGTTCGCGTGCAGCCGCACGGCGGCGGACTGCGTCGGCGGCCAGACGACGACGCCCACCGGCGACGACGAGCGGATCATCGGCGACGCGAACCCGGACTTCAGCCTCGGCTTCCGCAGCAACCTGACCTGGAACCGGTTCGACGCCAGCTGGCTGTGGCGCGGCGAGTTCGGCGGCGACGTGTTCAACAACACGGCGCTGGTCTACTCGACGACCGCCAACGCCGCCCAGGGGCGCAACTTCCTGTCGTCGGCGCTGGATCAGCAGGACGCCTTCCTGGAGCCCGCCATCTACTCGTCGCGCTGGATCCAGAACGGGTCGTTCGCCCGCCTGCAGAACGTGACGGTGGGGTACCGCCTGAACGTCGGCGGCCGCGACGCGCGGTTCTACCTGTCGGGCGACAACCTGCTCCTCTTCACCCCGTACGACGGCTACGACCCCGAGGTGTTCGTGCGCGCCGGCGACGGCGTGACCGGCGCGGCGTCGCGCGGGATCGACTACCTCGCGTACCCGCGCGCCCGGACCTTCACGGCCGGCGCCCGCGTTCAGTTCTGATCCCGCCCCCGGAACCAGACTCACCGGATCATATGCCGACCCTCATTCCGCAGTCCTTCCGCCGGCGCGCCCTCGGCGCCCTGCTGCTCGCCAGCAGCGCCGGGGCCGTGCAGGGGTGCACCGACCTGACCGAGGTCCCGCGCGACGCGCTCACCCCGCAGAACGCCTTCCGCACCGACGAGGAGATCCTCGCCGGCTCGGCGTCGGTGTACGCGCAGCTGCGCCGCACCCAGTGGGCGTACTACAACCTCAGCTCGATCACCACCGACGAGCAGCTGGTCCCGACGCGCGGCAGCGACTGGTTCGACAACGGCCGCTGGCTCGAGATCTACCGCCACACGTGGGGCGCGAACTCGGGCTCGGCGCTCGACGACATGAACGGCCTCTGGAACGACATGTTCTCGGGCGTCGCCAAGGCGAACCTGATGATCAGCGTCGTCGAGGCGGGGAGCAGCCCGACCAAGGAGGCGAACCTGGCCGAGCTGCGGACGCTGCGCGCCTGGTTCTACTACGTGCTGATGGACATGTTCGGCGGCGTCCCGCTCGTGACGACCACCGAGGTGGAGGCCCGCCCGCGCGTCTCGCGCGACTCGCTCTTCCGCTTCATCGAGTCCGAGCTCAACGCCGCCCGCGCCGTGCTCCCCGAGCGCTCCTCGGCGTACGGCCGCGTCAACCGCCACGTCGCCAACGCGATCCTGGCGAACATGTACCTCAACGCCCCGGTCTTCCAGGGCACGGTCACGTCGGCGGGGCTGCAGCGTGCACCCCAGCGCTGGCAGGCCGCGATCGACGCCGCCGACCGCGTCATCAACTCGGGCGTCTACTCGCTGGCCAGCGACTACCGGGCGAACTTCGCGGCGAACAACGCCAGCTCTCCCGAGCTGATCTTCGTGATCAACAACTCGGAGACGCCGGGGCTCGGGAACTCGTTCCCGCAGCGCACGCTGCACTACAACCAGCACGGCGTGCAGGGCGGGCCGTGGAACGGCTTCGCGACGATCGCCGAGACGTACCAGTCCTACAACCCCCAGGACGTCCGCCGCAGCGTCTGGCTCGCCGGCCCGCAGTTCAGCTTCGTGACCGGGGCGCCGGTGAATGACCGCGCCGGGGCGCGGCTCGTCTTCACCGAGACCATCGGCGACATCACGCGCGCGGGCGAGGGCGAGGGGGTGCGCCTCAACAAGTTCTCCCCGTTCATCGCCGCGCCCGACGGCGACTCGCACCCGCACGACTTCCCGTACTTCCGCCTGGCCGAGATGTACATGATCAAGGCCGAGGCGCTGAACGAGCTCGGGCGCACCGGCGACGCGATCGCGATCCTCAACCAGCTGCGCGCCCGCGCCTTCGACCCCGACCAGCCGCTGGCCGCGTCGCTCACGCAGACCCAGACCCGCGACGCGATCCTCCGCGAGCGCATGTACGAGTTCGCGGGCGAGGCCAAGCGGCGCCAGGACATGATCCGCATCGGCGGCTTCACCGCGGCCCGCCGGTTCAAGACGGCCTCGGAGGGGTACCGCGTGCTCTTCCCGATCCCGTCGACGCAGATCCAGAACAACCCGCAGCTCGTGCAGAACGCGGGGTACTGAGGCCCTCCGGCCCCACCCCCGCGGCTGCGCCCATCGCCTGCCCCCGCTGTGCCGGGGGCAGGCGATGGTGTATATGTGAGGCCCCCCCCGCAGCACCGCCGTCCCCTCCGATGCCACCCCTCGCCCGTCCCACCGCCTCCCTGGCGGCCCTCCTGGCGCTCGGCGCCCTGGTCGCCGGCTGTCGCGGCGCGGCCGGCGACGCGCCCGACCACGAGGCGCCACCCGCCGCCCGGGGCGAGGCTCCGGCCCCGGACGGGCGGCTGTTCACCCGCCTTCCGTCGTCGTACACGGGGGTCCGGTTCGTCAACCGGCTGCACGACACCCCCGAGTTCAACGTCTTCACCTACCGCAACTTCTACAACGGTGGGGGGGTCGCCGTCGGCGACCTGACGGGGGACGGGCTCCCCGAGCTGGTGCTCACCGCCAACCAGGGCGGGCCGAAGCTCTACCAGAACCTCGGGAAGTTCCAGTTCCGCGACGTCACCCGGGCGTCGGGGCTCACCGGCGGCGGCTGGACCACCGGCGTCACCCTCGCCGACGTGAACGGCGACGGGCGCCTCGACGTCTTCCTCGGCAAAGCCGGCAACGGCGCCCCCGCCGAGCGTGCGAACCAGCTCTGGGTCAACGAGGGGGCGAGTCCCGACGGCACCGTGCGCCTGCGCGAGCGGGCGCGCGAGTTCGGCCTCGCCGACGAGGGGTACGCGACGCACGCCGCCTTCCTCGACGCCGACCGCGACGGGGACCTCGACCTCTTCCTCATCAACAACTCGCCGCGCCCCGTCACCTCGTTCGGGATGCGCAACACGCGCCGCGTCCGTGACCCGCACGGCGGTCACAAGTTCTTCCTGAACCAGGGCGGCCGGTACGTCGATGCCAGCGAGCGGGCCGGCGTGTACGGCAGCGAGATCGGCTTCGGGCTCGGGCTCGCGGTCGGGGACGTGAACCGCGACGGGGTCCCCGACGTCTACGTCGCCAACGACTTCTTCGAGCGCGACTACCTGTACCTCGGCAAGGGGGACGGGACCTTCGACGAGGTGCTCGACCGGCAGATGCCGGTGGCGAGCTACTATTCGATGGGGCTAGACGTGGCCGACGTCGACAACGACGGGTGGCCCGACGTCTACACCACCGACATGCTGCCGGAGGACGAGTACCGGCTCAAGGCGTCGGCGGCGTACGAGGGGTGGGACGTCTACCAGACGAAGCTGCGCAACGGCTACCACCACCAGTCGATGCGCAACATGCTCCAGCGCAACAACGGGGATGGCAGCTTCTCCGACGTCGGCCAGCTGGCCGGGGTCGACCGCACCGACTGGAGCTGGAGCGCGCTGATCGCGGACCTCGACCTCGACGGGCTCAAGGACGTCTTCGTCACCAACGGGCTGCTGCGCGACGTCACCAACCAGGACTACATCGCCTTCCTCGCCGACCGGCAGACGATGGCCGACGCGACGAAGGGGCGCCGCGTCGACTACCTGAAGCTGATCGCGGCGATGGACTCGGCGCCGCTCCCCGACTACGCCTTCCGCAACCGCGGCGACCTGACCTTCGAGAACGTCTCGAAGGCGTGGGGGCTCGACACCCCCAACCTGTCCAACGGCGCGGCCTACGGGGACCTCGACGGCGACGGCGCACTCGACCTGGTGGTCAACAACGTCCACCAGGAGGCGTTCGTCTACCGCAACAACGTGCGCGCGCTGCACCCCGACCGCCGCTGGCTGCAGGTGCGGCTGGAGGGGGAGGGGATGAACCGCTTCGCCGTCGGCGCGCGCGTCACGGCGTGGCACGGCGGCGCGCGCCCGGTGCAGGCGATGCAGGAGCTGGCGCCGGCGCGCGGCTTCCAGTCGAGCGTCGACTACGCGCTCACCTTCGGCCTCGGCGCCGACTCGGTCGCCGACTCGCTCACGGTCGACTGGCCCGACGGGCGGCGCACCGTGCGGCGCGACGTGCGTGCCGGGCAGGCGCTCGCGCTCCGGCAGGCGGAGGCGCCGCCTGCTCCCGCGGCGCGCCCGGCGCCGGCGTCGCGCACGCTGCTCGCCGCGGTCGACGACTCGGCGGCGTTCGACTACGCGCACCGCGAGAACGACTTCGTCGACTTCGACCGCGAGCGGCTGATCCCGAAGCTCGTCTCGACCGAGGGGCCGTACATGGCGGTCGGCGACGCGAACGGCGACGGCCGCGAGGACGCCTTCGTCGGCGGCGCGAAGGACCAGCCGGGGCAACTGCTGCTGCAGGACGCGGGCGGGCGCTTCCGCCGCACTCCCGTCCCGGCGTTCGACGCCGACGCGATCTCCGAGGACCTGGGCGCCGCCTTCTTCGACGCCGACGGGGACCGCGACCTCGACCTGTACGTGGTGAGCGGCGGGAGCGAGTACTCCGACATGGCGCCGGCGCTGCAGGACCGGCTCTACCTCAACGACGGGCGCGGGCGCTTCGCGAAGGCGCCGGCGGGCGCGCTGCCGACCGAGTACGCCAGCGGCTCGCGCGTCCTCGCGTCGGACTACGACGGCGACGGCGACGTCGACCTGTTCGTCGGCGGGCGCGTGGTGCCGTGGAAGTACGGCGCGGTCGCGCCGCGCTCGATGCTGCTGCAGAACGACGGGCGGGGACACTTCGCCGACGTCACCGACCGCGTCGCGCCCGGACTCGGGGCCGTGGGGATGGTCACCGACGGCGCGTGGCAGGACGTCGACGGCGACCGGCGCGCCGACCTGGTGCTGGTCGGCGAGTGGATGCCGGTCACGGTGTTCCGCAACGCCGGCGGCGGTCGCCTCGCCCCGCTCGCGGCGCCGTCGCTCGCGCGGAGCCACGGGTGGTGGAACCGGATCGTCGCCGGCGACTTCACGGGCGACGGGCGCGTCGACTTCGTGGTCGGCAACCTGGGGCTCAACGCGCGGCTGCAGGCCGCCCCCGGCGAGCCGGTGACGATGACGGTCAAGGACTTCGACGGGAACGGCTTCGCCGAGCAGGTGCTGGCGACCTACCGGCAGGGGAAGAGCTACCCGCTCCCGCTGCGGGACGACCTGATCAAGGCGATCCCGCCGCTCAAGACGCGCTTCCTGAACTACAAGGACTACGCGCGGCGCACGATGGACGACGTCTTTCCCGCCGAGGCGATGAAGGGGGCCGTCGTGCACCGTGCGGAGACGTTCGCGACGACGCTCGTGCGCAACGACGGGGGCGGGCGGTTCACGCTCGTCCCGCTCCCGCGCGAGGCGCAGCTCGCCCCGGTGTACGGGATTCTCGCCGACGACGTCGACGGCGACGGGCGCACCGACCTCCTGCTCGGCGGCAACTTCGACGGCGTGAAGCCCGAGATCGGGCGGCTGGGCGCGAGCTACGGCCTGCTGCTGCGCGGCGCCGCCGGCGGCGCGTTCGAGCCGGTGCGGGCCGCCGAGAGCGGCTTCCGCGTCGAGGGGCAGGTGCGCGACATCCGGCGCCTGCGCACCGCCGGCGGCGTGCGCTACGTCGTGCTCCGCAACAACGACCGCCCGGTCGTCTTCCGCCCCGCCCCCCGCACGGCGCCGCGCGCGACGGTCGCCGTCGCGCCCCGCCGCTGACCCGCGAAACCCGCGGTCCCTCCCATGCGCCTCTCCCGCCTCCTCCCCGCGCTCGCCCTCGCCGCGCTTCCCGCGCTGGCCGGGTGCGAGCGCGCGCAGGCCACCTCGCCCCGCCCCCGCACCGACGCCGAGCTGCTGCACGACGCGGTCAAGCAGCTCACCGACGTCATCGTCTACGACATCTTCAGCCCCCCGCAGGCGAGCCGCGTCTACGCCTACAGCAGCGTGGCGGCGTACGAGGTGATGCGGCAGGGGCGGCCCGAGTACCGCACGCTCGCCGGGCAGCTCAACGGGCTGACGCCGGTGCCGGCGCCCGAGGGGGAGATCTCGGCGCCGCTGGCGGGGGTGCACGCCTTCATGACGGTGGGGCGCGCGCTCACCTTCTCGCAGGCGCGCATGGACTCGCTGCGTGCCGCGGCCGACGACGCGTTCCGGAAGCGCGGACTGCCGGCGCCGGTGGTCGCGCGCTCGATCGCCTACGGCGAGCAGGTCGCGGCGCACGTGCTGGCGTGGGCCGGGCAGGACCGGTTCAAGCAGAGCCGCGGCTACCCGAAGTTCAGCGTCACCGCCGCCGCCGGGCGCTGGGTGCCGACGCCGCCGGCGTACATGGACGCGGTGGAGCCGAACTGGGGGATGCTGCGCCCCTTCGTCCTGGACACGGCGTCGCAGTTCCGCCCCGAGCCGCCGCACCCGTACGACACCGCCCAGGGCAGCGCGTTCATGCGCGAGGCGCGCGAGGTCTACGACGTGCGCGCGACGCTGACGGCCGAGCAGCGCGAGATCACGGCCTTCTGGGACTGCAACCCGTACGTCATGCAGGTGCAGGGGCACACGATGTTCGCCCTCAAGAAGATGACGCCGGGGGGGCACTGGATGAGCATCGCCGGGATCGCCGCGCGGAAGACGGACGCCGGCGCGGCGCGCTCGGCGGAGGCGTACGCGCGCACGGCGCTGGCGCTGGCGGACGGCTTCCTGAGCGCGTGGGACGAGAAGTACCGCAGCGCGGTGGTGCGCCCCGAGACGGTGATCAACCAGCTGATCGACGAACAGTGGCAGCCGCTGCTCCAGACGCCGCCGTTCCCCGAGTACACGAGTGGGCACAGCGTGATCTCGACGGCGGCGGCCGAGGTGCTGACGGACGTGTTCGGGGACTCGGTGGCCTACGCCGACTCGACGGAGGTCGAGTACGGGCTCCCGGTGCGCTCCTTCACCTCGTTCCGCCAGGCGGCCGCCGAGGCGGCGATCAGCCGGCTGTACGGGGGGATCCACTTCCGGCGCGCGATCGAGCAGGGGGCGGTGCAGGGGCGGAAGATCGGCGAGCTGCACGTGGCGCGCGTGCGGACGCGCGAGGCGGCGGTGGCGGCGCGCTGATGGCGGCGACGCTCCGGGGGCTGGCCCTGGTGGCTCTTGCAAGTTCTACTGAAAAGCAGGGGGGATGAACATCTGAGAACGGCTCTGACAGGGCGCGGAGAAGCTCCAGGCTCGCAGCTCTCCCCGCCGTTTCAGAGTAGTTCTCAGATCTTCATCCCCTCCTGCTGTTCAGAAGGCGACACACCGTCAATCCCGCCCACATGCAGGTCCGCCCCGCCGTCCCCTCTCGCCTCCGCTCGATGGCGTTCGCGCTGCTGCTCGGTGCCTGCGCCCCCGAGGGCGCGTCGGCGCCGGTGGGGCCGCCGCTGTTCGAGCGGCTGGAGCCGGGGGCGACGGGGGTGACGTTCGAGAACCGGCTCCCCGAGGCGCCGGACTTCAACATCCTGAACTACCTGTACTACTACAACGGCGGCGGCGTCGCGGTCGGCGACGTGGACGGCGACGGCCGCCCCGACCTCTACCTCACGTCGAACCTCGGCGAGAGCCGCCTGTACCGGAACCTCGGTGGCTTCCGCTTCGAGGACGTGACGGCGAAGGCGGGGGTGGCCGGCCCCGGGGGGTGGACGACCGGCGCGACGATGGCCGACGTCACCGGCGACGGGCACCTCGACCTGTACGTGTCGGCGGTGCGCTACCTGGGGCAGCGCGGGCGCAACGTGCTGTACGTCAACCGCGGCGACGGCACGTTCGAGGACCGCACCGAGGCGTCGGGGCTCGCGCAGGCCGGCTACGGTACGCAGGCGCTCTTCCTCGACTACGACCTGGACGGGGACCTCGACGCCTACCTGCTCAACCACTCGACGCACAACGAGCGGCAGATCGGCAGCGGCGGGCGCGCCGACGGACGCTCGCCCGCGGCGGACCGGCTGCTGCGCAACGATGCCGGTCGCTTCGTCGACGTCAGCGAGCAGGCCGGAATCCGCGACGGCGTCGACGGCTACGGGCTGGGCGTCGTGGCGAGCGACTTCGACGACGACGGGTGCCCGGACCTGTACGTCGCCAACGACTTCCAGGGAAACGACCAGCTGTACCGCAACAACTGCGACGGCACCTTCACCGAGTCGCTGGCGCGCGCGGTCGCGCACACGAGCCGCTTCTCGATGGGCGTCGACGCCGGGGACGTGACGGGCGACGGGCGCCCCGACCTGTTCGTCGCCGACATGCTGCCGGAGCGCGAGGAGGTGCTCAAGACGTCGGCCAGCTCGGAGACGCACAACCTGTTCAACCTGCGACTGCGCGCCGGCTACCACCCGCAGTACGCGCGCAACACGCTGCAGGTGAACCGCGGGACCGCCGACGGCGGCCCGGGCGTGCCGCGCTTCGGCGACGTGGCCTTCCTGGCCGGCGTGCACGCCACCGACTGGAGCTGGGCGCCGCTGTTCGCGGACCTCGACAACGACGGGCGCAAGGACCTGTTCATCACCAACGGAATCTACCGCCGCCCGAACGACCTGGACTACATCAACTACGTCGGCAACGACGCCAACCAGGCGGCGCTGGCGCGCGGCATCACGCGGCGCGAGCTGGCGCTGCTGGAGCGGATGCCGCAGATCCCGCTCCCCAACCACGCCTTCCGCAACGAGGGCAACCTCGCCTTCACCGACATGGCGGCGGCGTGGGGGCTCGGCGACCCGGGCTTCTCCAACGGCGCGGCGTACGCGGACCTCGACGGCGACGGCGCGCTCGACCTGGTCGTGAACCGGCTCAACGCGCCGGCGGCGATCTACCGCAACGCGGCGCGGCGTGTGAACGGGAACGGCTGGCTGGCCGTGGAGCTGAAGGGGGAGGGGGCGAACACGGGCGGGATCGGCGCGCGGGTGACGGCGTGGGTGGGGGGCGCGCCGCAGCTCGCCGAGCGGCAGCCGACGCGCGGCTTCCAGTCGTCGGTCGACCAGCGACTGCACTTCGGGCTCGGGAAGGCGGCGCGCGTGGACTCGCTGATCGTGCGCTGGCCCGACCGCCGCGTGCAGCGGCTGACCGAGGTCGCGGCGAACCAGCTGCTGACGCTCCGCCAGCAGGACGCGGCGCCGATCGCACCCGCGCCGCGCGCCGCCGCGCAGCCGCTGTTTGCGGACGTGACGATCACTGCCGGCGACTCGGCGGTGCACGTCGAGAACACCTTCGAGGATTACGACCGCGAGCCGCTGATGCCGCACCGCCTGTCGGCCGAGGGGCCGGCGCTGGCGGTGGGGGACGTGGACGGGGACGGGCTGGACGACGCGTACGTCGGCGGCGGGAAGTGGCAGCCCGGGACGCTGCTCGTGCAGCGGCGCGACGGGACGTTCCGCGCGCGCCCGCAGCCGGCGATCGCCGCCGACAGCCTGGCGGAGGACGTCGACGCCGCGCTGTTCGACGCCGACGGGGATCGGGACCTCGACCTGTACGTGGTGAGCGCGGGAAACGAGTTCTGGGGCGAGGCCGACGCGCTGCGCGACCGGCTGTACGTCAACGACGGGCGCGGCGGGTTCGCGCGATCGGCGGACGCACTCCCGATGTTCTCGGAGAACTCAGGGTGCGTCGCACCGGGCGATTACGACGGCGACGGCGACGAGGACCTGTTCGTCGGCGGGCGCGTGGTCTCGCGCGCCTACGGCTCGATCCCGCGCAGCCGCCTGCTGCGCAACGACTCGCCGGGCGCCGGCGCGACGCCGCGCTTCGCCGACGTCACCGACAGCGTCGCGCCCGAACTGCGCCGCGCGGGGATGGTCGCGGCCTGCGCCTGGTTGCCCCGCCCCGGGGGCGCGCGCCCGTCGCTGGTCGTCGCCGGCGAGTGGATGCCGGTGCGGCTGTTCGCGCAGGAGAACGGGCGCTTCGTCGACCGGAGCGAGGCGGCGGGGCTGGCCGGCACCGAGGGGTGGTGGAACAGCGTCACCGTCGCCGACCTCGACGCCGACGGGCGGCACGACCTGGTGCTCGGGAACCTCGGGCTCAACTCGTACCTGAGGGCGAGCGCCGACGAGCCGGCGCGCATGTACGTGCACGACTTCGGCGGCACGGGCGCGCTCAAGTCGGTGGTGACCTTCTACAAGCAGGGCGTGAGCTACCCGCTGGCCGGGCGCGACGAGCTGGTGCGCCTGATCCCGCCGCTGCGCAGCCGCTACCCGAGCTACGCCTCGTTCGGCGCCGCGACGGCGGAGTCGATCTTCGGCGCCGAACTGCGCAAGGCCGCGGTGCTCGAGGCGCGACAGCTCGCGAGCGCGGTCGCGATGGCGGGCGTCGACGGGCGCTTCACGGTGCGCGCACTCCCCGCCGAAGCGCAGGTGGCGCCGGTGCACGCCGCGCTGGCGCACGACTTCGACGGCGACGGCCGACTCGACCTCCTGCTCGCCGGCAACGACTACGGCTTCCCCCCGCTCCTCGGCCGCCACGACGCGAGCGACGGCCTCCTGCTGCGCGGTACGGGGGGCGGCACCTTCGCGCCGGTGGGGCGCGCCGAGAGTGGCGTGTTCCTCGAGGGGCAGGTGCGCGACCTGAAGCTCGCCCGCGGCGCCGACGGCGACCCGCGCGTCCTCGTCGCCCGCAACGGCGAGCGGCTGCGCATCCTGAAGGAGGTGGGGCGGGCGAGGTACGGCGTGCGAGATCCTACGAGCGAGGTACGGCGAGCGAGGTGAGGCGACCGTCCGCCCTACCTCGCACGCCGTTCCACGCACGCTGCGTTTTGCTCGCAGTATCTCGCTCGTGGTATCCCGCCCGCCGGATCCCGCCCGTAGTATCCGGCTCGCAGTTCCCGGCTCGCCTCATCCCGCCCGCCCCACCCGAAATGCTGACCCTCCTCGCGCCGCTCTCCGGCGTGGTGGTCCCGCTCGAGCGGGTCCCCGACCCGACCTTCGCCCAGAAGCTGGTCGGCGACGGGATCTCGCTCGACCCGCTGAGCGACCGGCTGCTGGCGCCCTGCGACGGGCGGGTGGCGCACGTGCACCGCGCCGGGCACGCGCTGACGCTCGAGGCGGCGGGGCTCGAGATCATGATGCACGTCGGGATCGACACCGTGCAGCTGGCGGGGGACGGGTTCCGGCCGCTGGTGAAGGAGGGTGACGTCGTGCGCGCCGGCGACGCGCTGATCGCCTTCGACGCCGACCTCGTGGCGCGGCGCGCGCGCAGCCTGCTGACGCAGGTGCTGGTGACCAACATGGACCGCGTGGCGGCGCTGGAGGGCGCCGACGCGCGCGTGGTGGCGGCGGGGCGCGACGTGCTGCTGCGGGTGCGGCTCGTCGGTGACGGCGCGGCCGCGGGGGCGGGGGCGGGGGCGGGGGCCGCGGCGGGCGACGTGGTCGAGTCGGCGCCGGTGCCGATCACCGCCGCCTCGGGGCTGCACGCGCGCCCGGCCGGCGTGCTCTCGGCGCTGGCGCGCCGCTTCCGCGCCGAGGTGCGGCTGCGCAAGGACGGGCGCGAGGCGAGTCTGCGCAGCACCACCGCGATCATGAAGCTGGAGGCGCTGCACGGGGACGCGGTGACGGTGGTGGCGCAGGGGCCCGACGCCGCGGAGGCGGTAGCCGCCGTCGTCGAGACGCTGACGACGACGCTGGCGCACGACCACGGCCACCCGCCGGCGGCGCCGCGCGCGGCCGCGGCGCCCGCGCCGGTCGCCGCGCCCGCGACCCCGACGCGCGTCGCCGGCCCGCCGGCCGACGGCGTGTACCGCGGCGTGTCGGCGTCGGCCGGGGTGGCGGTGGGGAACGTCTACCAGCTGCGCCACGACGACGAGGTGACGGTCGCGCGGGCCGCCGACCCGAAGGCCGAGCGCCGCGCGCTCGACTCGGCGATCGGCGAGGCGCACGCGCAGCTGGAGCAGCTACAGGCGCGGCTGGCGACCGAGGCCGACGCCGACGAGGCGGCGATCTTCGCCGCGCACCGCGAGCTGCTCGAGGACCCCGAGGTGCTCGACCGCGCCGACGCCGAGATCCGCGGCGGCGCGTCGGCGGCGTGGGCGTGGCGCGAGGCGTACCGATCGCAGGCCGAGGAGCTGCTGGCGCTGCGCAACCCGCTGCTGGCGGCGCGCGCCACCGACCTGCGCGACGTCGGCCGGCGCGTGCTGCGCCTGCTGGTGCGCGGCGACGCCGCGGGGCCCGAGGTGCCGGTGGACTCGATCGTCGTCGCCGAGGACCTGACGCCGTCGGACGCCGCGTCGCTCGACCGCACGCGCGTGCGCGGCTTCTGCACGACGATGGGGAGCGCCACGTCGCACGTCGCCATCCTCGCCCGCGGGCTGGGGATCCCGGCGGTCGCCGGGATCGACCCGCGGGTGCTGGAGCTGGCCGCGGGGACGCGCGCGGTGCTCGACGGCGACGCGGGGACGCTCAAGCCGGCGCCGAGCGCGGAGGAGGAGGCCGCGATCGTGCGGCGGCGCGAGGCCGCCGAGCGTCTGCGCGCCGAGCAGCTGGCGGCGGCCGCGCAGCCGGCCGTGACGCGCGACGGCCACCGCGTCGAGGTCGCGGCCAACATCGGCGACGTCGGCGAGGCGGCGCGCGTCCCCGAGGTCGGCGGCGAGGGGGTGGGGCTGCTGCGCTCCGAGTTCGTCTTCATGGACCGCCGCGAGGCGCCCGACGAGGACGAGCAGGCGCGCCTCTACGAGCAGGCGGCGCGGGCGCTGGGACCGGAGCGCGTGCTCGTGATCCGCACGCTCGACGTGGGGGGCGACAAGCCGCTCTCGTACCTCCCCATCGGCGCCGAGGCCAATCCGTTCCTGGGCGAGCGCGGGGTGCGGCTCACGCTGGCGCGCCCGGAGCTGTTCCGCGCGCAGGTGCGGGCGGTGCTGCGCGCCTCGCCGGCGGGAAAGGTGGCGATCATGTTCCCGATGATCGCGACCGTGGCCGAGTGGCGCGCCTGCCGGGCGCTGGTCGAGCGCGAGCGCGAGGCGCTGGGCGTGCCGCCGATCCAGGTGGGGATCATGGTCGAGACGGCGGCGGCGGCGATCATGGCCGACGTGTTCGCGCGCGAGGCCGACTTCCTCTCCATCGGCACCAACGACCTGACGCAGTACACGCTGGCGATGGACCGCACCAACCCGCGCCTGGCGCCGCAGGTGGACGCGCTGCACCCGTCGGTGCTGCGGCTGATCGACCGCACGGTGCAGGGGGCGCACGCGCACGGGCGCTGGGTCGGCGTGTGCGGCGCGCTGGCCGGCGACCCCGTCGCGGTGCCGGTGCTGGTCGGACTCGGGGTGGACGAGCTGAGCGCCGACGTGCCGCTGGTGCCGGCGGTGAAGTCGCGCGTGCGCGGGCTGTCGGCGGCCGAGTGCCGGGAGACCGCGCGGCTGGCGCTGGAGGCGGAGGACGCGGCGGCGGTGCGCCGGCTCGTCGGCGAGCGGCACGGCTGAGCGGTGGCGGACAGACCAACCAGGGAGCGCACATGAATGTCGTGAAGTCCGCCTTCGGCGTGCTGCAGAAGATCGGGAAGGCGCTCATGCTGCCGGTGGCCGTGCTGCCGGCCGCGGGGATCCTGCTCGGCGTGGGGAGCGCGCGCTTCATGCAGGAGCTGTCGCCCGCCGTCGCCAACGTGATGGCGCAGGCGGGGGGCGCGGTGTTCGGCAACCTCGCGCTCATCTTCGCCATCGGCGTCGCGCTGGGGCTCACCGCCAACGACGGCGTGGCGGCGCTGGCGGCCGTCGTCGGCTTCGCCGTGATGACGGCGACGATGGGGGTGATGGCGCCGTTCGTCGGCTACGAGCCGAAGCCGATCATGGGGATGCCGTCGATCGAGACGGGGGTGCTCGGCGGGATCATCGTGGGCGCGCTGGCGGCGGCGCTGTTCAACCGCTTCTACCGCATCCAGCTCCCGCCGTACCTCGGCTTCTTCGCCGGCAAGCGCTCGGTGCCGCTGCTCACCGCGGTGGGCGCGATCTTCCTCGGCATCGCGCTGAGCCTCGTCTGGCCGCCCGTGGGGCGCGGGATCGACGCCTTCTCGCAGTGGGCCGCGAACGGGAACCCGGCGGCGGCGTTCTCGATCTACGGCGTCGTCGAGCGCTCGCTGATCCCGTTCGGGCTGCACCACATCTGGAACGTGCCGTTCCAGAACCAGATCGGCGAGTACGTCCACCCGATCACGGGGCAGATCTACCGCGGCGAGATCCCGCGCTACGCGGCGGGCGACCCGACGGCCGGGTACCTCGCGGGGGGCTACCTGTTCAAGATGTGGGGGCTCCCGGCGGCCGCGCTGGCGATGTGGCACACGGCGCGCCCCGAGAACCGCAAGCGCATCGGCGGGATCATGATCTCGGCCGCGCTGACGTCGTTCCTGACGGGGATCACCGAGCCGATCGAGTTCGCCTTCCTGTTCGTGGCGCCGGTGCTGTACGTCGCGCACGCGCTGCTCGCGGGCGTCGCCTACCTCGTGTGCGTGCTGCTGGGGATGCGCCACGGCACGACGTTCTCGAACGGGCTGATCGACTTCGTGGTGCTCTTCCCGAACTCGACGCGCGGGCTCTGGTTCCTCTGGCTCGGGCCGCTCTGGGCGCTGCTCTACTACGGGCTGTTCCGCACGATGATCACGCGCCTCAACCTCAAGACGCCGGGGCGTGAGATCGACGAGTCGGTGCCGGGGGACACGACGACGCCCGAGGCGCTGGCCGGCGAGGGGGGGCAGGTGCCGGGGGCGCGCGACCCGCTCCCCGGGGCGGTGCCGGTGGGCGCGGCTGGCGGGATGGCGCCGCGGCTGGTGGCGGCGTTCGGCGGGGCGGAGAACATCCGCGCGCTCGACGCCTGCATCACGCGCCTGCGCGTCGAGGTGCACGACCCGTCGCGCGCCGACGACGCGGCGCTCCGGTCGCTCGGCGCCGCGGGGGTGATGCGGGTGGGGAGCGGGGTGCAGGCGATCTTCGGCACGCGCTCCGAGAACCTGAAGACGGACATGGAGGAGTACATGCGCGGCGCCGGCACGGACGCAGCGCGGCGTTCGGCGGCGCCGGCCGCACCCGCGCGCACGCCCGCGCCGGTTGCGGCGGCGAGCGCAGTGGCGGTGAGCGCGGCGCAGCGCGCGCGCGCGGCGTCGCTGACGGCGGCGCTGGGCGGGGCGCGCAACGTCGTGCGCGTCGAACCAGTGGCGGCGACGCGGTTGCGCGCGCAGCTCCGCGACGCCGCGGCGGTGGACGAGGCGGCGCTCGAGCGCGCGGGGGGCGCGGCGGCGTGGCACGTGGGCGGCGACGTGGTGCACGTGATCGTCGGCGACGAGTCGGAGGCACTCGCCGCGGCGATGGGCGACGGCCACCGCTCGGCCCGGTGACCCCGACGCGCATGCTTCGATCGCTCCGACGTCCGCTCGCCGCGGCCGCCGTCGCGGCGACCGCGTGCCGCACCGCCCCGGCGCCCGCACCCGCCGCCTCGCCCGCCGACGGCCGCTCTGCCGCGGCGCGTGCGGCGGGCGAGGCGGCATACGAGCCGGCGCGCGACCTCGGCGCGCTGTTCGCCGCGGTGCAGCTCGCGCGCGTCTTCCCCGACGGCAAGACGTTCGTGGACGCGCGCCCGCTGGAGGAACCGTCTGCCCTGGCCGCGCGCTACGCCGCCGAGGGCGGGCGCCCGGGGTTCGACCTGGCGGCGTTCGTGGCGCGCACCTTCGAGGCGCCGCGCGCCGCCGGCGCCGACTACCGCCCCGACTCGGCGCGCACGATGGAGGCGCACATCCGCGCCCTCTGGCCCGCGCTCACGCGGCGCGCGGATGTGCCGGACCCGCGCTCCTCGCTGCTCCCGCTCCCGCACCCGTACGTCGTGCCGGGCGGGCGCTTCCGCGAGGTGTACTACTGGGACTCGTACTTCACGATGCTCGGCCTCGTGGAGAGCGGGCGCGCGGACCTAGTGGCGAGCATGCTCGACAACTTCGCGCACCTCGTGCGCACGGTCGGGCACATCCCCAACGGGAACCGCACCTACTACCTGGGGCGCAGCCAGCCGCCGTACTTCGCGGCGATGGTCGGGCTCTACGCCGCGGCGACCGACACGGCGCGGGCGCTGAAGTACCTCGACGCGCTGGAGGCGGAGCACGCCTTCTGGATGGACGGGGCGGAGCGCGTGACGCCCGGCGCCGCGTACCGCCGCGTGGTGCGCACGCGCGGGGGCGCGCTGCTCAACCGCTACTGGGACGACGTCCCGGCGCCCCGCCCCGAGTCGTACCGCGAGGACGAGGAGCTGGGGCGCTCGTTCGCCGAGGGCGCGGCGCGCGAGCGGTTCTACCGCCACGTGCGCGCGGCCGCCGAGAGCGGGTGGGACTTCTCGAGCCGGTGGATGCGCGACCCGCGCGACCTGCGCACGCTCGAGACGACGGACCTCGTCCCGGTGGACCTGAACAGCCTCCTGTACCACCAGGAGCGCACGATCGCGCTGCTGCGTCGGGCGCGCGGCGCGGCCGGGGACGCGGCGGCGGCGGCGCGCTTCGAGGCGGCGGCCGCGGCACGGCGCGCGGCGCTGCTGGCGGCGGCGTGGGACGCGGCGACCGGCTTCTTCTACGACGTGCGCTGGACGACGGGGGAGCGCGTGACCGACCGCCCGACGCTGGCGGCAGCGGCGCCGCTCTACTTCGGGCTGGCGACGCCGGAGCAGGGGCGCCTGGTGGCGGCGCGGCTGGAGCGCGAGTTCGCGCGGCCGGGCGGGTTCGTGACGACGCTCGTCCGCTCCGGCCAGCAGTGGGACGCGCCGAACGGGTGGCCGCCGCTGCAGTGGCTGTCGATGCAGGGGGCGCGCTGCTACGGGCGCGCGGACCTCGCCGACACGGTGCGTGCGCGGTGGCTGGAGCTCAACCGTCGTACGTACCGCAACACGCTGAAGATGACCGAGAAGTACGACGTGATGGACCTGACGCGCCCGGCCGGGGGCGGCGAGTACCCGAACCAGGACGGCTTCGGGTGGACCAACGGCGTCGCGCTCGCGCTGGCGGCGCAGGTGGCGGGCGCCGAGAGGCCACCGGCGGACCAGCGGCGGGCGGCGGTGGAGACGCCGTGTCTGACGAGGCAGTAACGATCCGGGCGTTTGTAAGACCAAGAAGAGCAGGAGGGATGAAAATCTGAGAAGGTCGGATGAAGATCTGATGGGCTCCGTGTGGTGGCGGGGAGCGTCGCGCCGGGCACGCCCCATCAGATCTTCATCCGACCTTCTCAGATTTTCATCCCCCCTGCTTTTCAGTTGATCTTGCCGAGCACCGCTAGAACACGCACCCCGTGCGCGCCGGTACGGTGATCACCGTCTCCGCCCCCTCGCGCCGCGGCGCCGCGCACCCGCCGACCGCGGCCGCCGGCAGCTCCATCGCCGGCACGCGTACCTCGGCGGCCCTAGTCGAGTCGTTGTTGAGCGCGATCACCGAGCGCCCGCGCCGGTAGACGAACTGCTGATCCGAGACGTGCAGGTGCTCCGGCGGCGCCCGTCGCAGCTCGGCGCGCTCGGCGCGCAGCTTGAGCAGCGCCTGCACGTGCGCCCAGACGTCCTGCTCGACGGGCGTGCGGCCGGCGGCGGTGAAGGCGTCGCGCGCGTCGCCGGGGAAGCCGCCGGGGAAGTCGCGGCGGTTGTCCGGGTCGTTGCCGCCCGGCATCGCGATCTCGTCGCCGTAGTAGACGAGCGGCGTCCCGCGCGCGGTGAGCAGGAAGGTGTAGGCGAGCTTGAGCCCCGCCGGCGTCGCCCCCGGCTCGCCCATGAAGCGCCCGACGTCGTGCAGGCCGAGCAGCGTGACCAGCGACTGCGGGTCGCGGTAGAGGCGGTCGCGCGCGAGCATCTGCGCCACCTCGCGAATCTGGTTGCCGCGCGCGAAGGCGCTGCGGATCGGGTAGAAGAGCGGGAAGTCGAAGAGCGCGTCGACGCCGTCGTCGATCCCGTCGAACTTCACGCGGCCCCCCTCGAAGAAGGCGATCATCGTCGGGTCGCCGTCGAGCACCTCGCCGACGACGCTGAGCGTCGGGTGTTCGCGCTTGATGGCCGCCATCCAGTCGCGCCAGAACGCGCGCGAGACGTACGGCCAGGTGTCCTGCCGGATCCCGTCGATCCCCGCCGCGCCCACCCACCAGAGCGTGTTCTGGATCAGGTAGCGCGCGACCTCGGGGTCCTGCTGGTTGAGGTCGGGGAGGATGTCGATGAACCACCCCTCGAGCGTCGCCTTCCGCATCTCGGGGGTCGAGTACGGGTCGGCGAGCGTCCACGTCTGCCAGGTGTTGGCGAGGTGGCGCTCGGCGGTCCCGTTGTACCAGGTGGGCGTCGGCGGGTCCTGCACCCACGGGTGGTAGGCGCTCGTGTGGTTGGCGACCATGTCGAGCACCACCTTGATCCCCTGCGCGTGCGCCGCGTCGACCAGCCGGCGCAGCTCCGCAAGATCGCCGAACCGCTCGTCAACGGCGTAGTAGTCGATCGCGTGGTAGCCGTGGTAGGCCGTCGTCGGCTTTCCGTCGTACACCTCCTTCGTGTCGAGCGTGTTCGTGTTGTCGTAGATCGGGTTCATCCAGATCGTGGTGACCCCGAGCGCCTTGAGGTACGGCAGGCGCTGGCGCACCCCCGCCAGGTCGCCGCCGTGCCACCGCCGCGGCTCGGCGCGGTCGAGGATCCCGCGCGACGCCGCCGGCTCGTCGTTCGCCCGGTCGCCGTTGGCGAAGCGGTCGGGCATCAGGAGGTAGAGCACGTCGTCGGGCCCGAAGCCGCCGAAGCGGCCGGCCGCCGCCAGCGGGGGCGAGACGGTGAAAGGGACGGTCGCCTGGCCGGCGGCGGTGCGCAGCGTCAGCGGGTAGCGCCCGGGGGCGGCGTCGCGCGGGAGGGTGACGTCGACGAACAGGTAAGTGCCGGCCGCGCTGACCGTCGGCGCACCGCACGACAGCCGCGGGCACTCGAGCCGCGCGCCGGCGAGGTTCCGGCCGCGCACGAGGAGGCGCACCGGGTTGATCGAGTGCTGGGCCCACCAGTCGGGGGGCTCCACCTTCTCGACCACGGGCGTTTGGGCGCCGGCGACGCCGGCGATGAGGGAAAGGGCCGCCAGCAGGAGGGCGCGCATCATGGCGATAGGGGCAACGAGTCCTTCACAACGCGAGGTACGGGGCACAACTTCACCCCGTCGAGCCCGTCCGCCAGCCCCCACCCCGACGCGTCGAGGGATCGTCCGCATGTCGCGGCCCCGCCTCAGCTTCTGGCAGCTGTTCAACATGAGCTTCGGTTTCCTCGGCATCCAGTTCGGCTGGGGGCTGCAGCTCGCGAACATGTCGGCCGTCTACGAGCGCCTCGGCGCGCGCCCCGACGAGGTGCCGCTGCTCTGGCTGGCCGCGCCGGTGACGGGGCTCCTCGTGCAGCCGATCGTCGGCGCCCTCAGCGACCGCACCTGGGGCCCGCTCGGCCGCCGCCGCCCGTACTTCCTGGCCGGGGCGATCCTGGCGTCGATCGCGCTCTTCTTCATGCCGACGTCGGGGACGCTCTGGATGGCGGCGGGGCTGCTCTGGGTGCTCGACGCGTCGATCAACATCTCGATGGAGCCGTTCCGCGCCTTCGTGGCCGACAAGCTGGACGTGTCGCAGCGGACGTCGGGGTTCGTGATGCAGTCGCTGTTCATCGGCGTGGGCGCGAGCCTCGCCAACGCGATGCCCTACGCGCTCAGCCAGTTCGGCGTCGCGGGGAGCACGGCGAGCGGCATCCCGCTCACGGTGAAGTACTCGTTCCAGGCGGGCGCGGTGGTGTTCATCGTCGCGGTGCTCTGGACGGTGTTCACGACCAGCGAGTTCCCGCCCGAGGACATGGCGGCGTTCGAGCGCGCGAAGAAGGGGCGCGGGGGGCCGGGGGCGCTGCTCGGCGAGATCGGCGAGGCGGTGCGCGAGATGCCGGCGACGATGCGGCAGCTGGCGGTGGTGCAGCTCTTCACCTGGCTCGGGCTGTTCTGCATGTGGCTCTTCTTCGTGCCGGCGGTGGCGCGGCACGTCTTCGGGGCCACCGACCCGCAGTCGGCGCTCTACACCCGCGGCGTGGAGTGGGGCGGCTTCGTCTTCGCCTTCTACTCGATCACCTGCTTCGTGGTCGCGCTGGCGCTGCCGAAGCTCGCGGCGGCGACGAGCCGCAAGGCGGTGCACGCGGCGGCGCTGGCGTGCGGCGGGCTCGGGCTGCTGTCGGTCTACCTGATCCAGAACCAGTACCTGCTGGTGCTGTCGATGGTCGGCGTGGGGGTGGCGTGGGCGTCGATCCTCTCGATGCCGTACGCGATCCTGTCGACGGCGCTCCCGCCGGCGCGGATGGGGGTGTACATGGGCGTGTTCAACATGTTCATCGTCCTCCCCGAGATCGTCGCCGCGCTCGGCTTCGGCCCGTTCACGCGCGCGGTGTTCGGCGCCGACAACCCGCAGGCGCCGCTGTACGTGGTGATGATCGGCGGCGGCTGCCTGCTGCTGGCGGCGCTGCTGGTCGGCCGCGTGCAGGACGTGGGGGACCGCGAGGTGCCGGTGCGGGCCGTGATCGAGGCGGACGAGCGCGAGCCGCTGACGGTGCCGGGGAGCGTGCAGCCGGTGCCGAGCTCGGGGCCGGTGCGCTGAGCCCTGGCCTCCAGTCATCCTGAGCGCAGCGAAGGATCTCTCGAAGCCGGCCGAGCGACGGGCCCCGAGAGATCCTTCGCTGCGCTCAGGATGACTGGAGCACGGAGCCTCACACCGTACAGATCCGCACCGCCTCCCGCAGCGACGTCAGCGGGTCGCGCGTCGGGATGAACTCCTGCGCGACGTACCCGGCGAACCCCAGCTCCGCGAGCGCGCGCACGATCGCCGGGTAGTGCAGCTCCTGCGAGCCGTCGATCTCGTGGCGCCCCGGCACGCCGGCGACGTGGTAGTGCGCGATGTGCTGCTGGTGCTGGCGGATCGTGCGGATGACGTCTCCCTCCATGATCTGCATGTGGTAGACGTCGTACAGCAGCTTGAATCGCGGCGAGCCGACGCGATCGACGAGCGCGACCCCCCACGGCGTGCGGTCGCACTGGTAGTCGGCGTGGTCGACCTTGGAGTTCAGCAGCTCCATGACCACCGTCACCCCCAACCGCTCGGCGGCCGGCATCAGCTGCCGCAGCCCCCGCGCGCAGGCGTCGAGCCCCGCGGCGTCGGAGAGGCCGGCGCGGTTGCCGGAGAAGCAGATCACCTGCGGCACCTGCGCCGCCGCGGCCAGTTCCAGCCCTTTCTCGTAGCCCGGCAGCAGCCACTCGTGGTTGGCCTCGCGGTTCCACCCGACGGTGAGGCGCGTGCGCGGGTCGCCGGCCGGGGCGTAGCCGACCGCGCAGGTCATGCCGAGCGCGCGCACCGCGGCGTACTCCGACGGCTCGAGCAGCTCGACCGAGGCGATCCTCATCCCCTTCGCGGCGCGCGCCAGCGCCGGCACGTCGAGCGTGGCGAAAGGCCAGCGCGTGACCGAGTGGCGGAAGGCCGCCCCCTCCGCGTCGCACGCGTGGAGGGCGGCGGCGGGCAGCGCGCCCAGCGCCGCGGCGCCCGCCCCCACGCGCACGAAGTCCCGACGGTGCATCGCCCCCTCCCGGTCAGTGGCCGCCGACGTGCGCCGGCACCCCGTGCGCCCGCCGCGCCGCGCCCGTGCGCACGAACAGCACCGTCACCGCGGCGCAGAGCAGCAGCCCCCCCGCCAGCCGGATCACGTTCTCCGGGTTCCCGCCCAGGAGCGAGCGGTAGAAGAGCGGGAGGGTGAAGATCTGGATCATCATGGGGATCACGATGAACATGTTGAAGATCCCCATGTAGACGCCCACCCGCTCGGGCGGGATGGAGCCGGCGAGCATGACGTACGGGTTCCCCATGATGCTCGCCCACGCGATCCCGATCCCGACCATCGGCACGAGGAGGAGCGCGCGGTCGGTGATCGAGGGGATCCAGAGCATCGCCAGCCCGGCCGCCGTCAGGGCGAGCGAGTGGGTGACCTTCGGGCCGAGGCGGCGCGTGGCCGGCACCATGGCGAAGGCGGCCACGAAGGCGACGAAGTTGTAGAAGCCGCCGATCTGCCCGTTCACCAGCCCCGCCTCGCGGAAGCCGGCCGACGAGGCGTCGTTGGTGTCGAACAGCGTCACCGCCAGCGAGAGCACGATGTACTGCCAGTAGCAGAACATCGCGTACCACTGGAAGAGCTTCATGACGGCGAGCTGCTTCATCGTCGTCGGCATCTCGCGGAACGCCTCGGCGACCTCGCGCAGCGCCGCGCCCATCCCGCGCGGGAGCGCCTGGATGCGCGCCCGCTCCTCGGCCGACAGCGGGAGCTCGGGCGTGGTGCGCACCGTCCACCAGATCGACGCGATCGAGAAGACGGCGCCGATGAGGAAGGCGCCGACGGTGGCGTACGGGATGCCGCGCGCGTTCAGCAGGTCGCGGTTCAGCCCCAAGACGACGAGCAGTGACGGGGTGAGGTACGACAGCGTCTGCCCAAGCCCCGTGAACGCGCTCTGCGTGAGGAAGCCGATCGAGTGCTGCCGCTCGTCGAGGCGGTCGCTCACGAAGGCGCGGTAGGGCTCCATCGTGATGTTGTTCCCCGCGTCGAGGATCCAGAGCAGGCTGGCGGCCATCCAGAGCGCGGGGCTGAACGGCATGAAGAGCAGCGCCAGGCTGCACAGGACGGCGCCGGTCAGGAAGTACGGGGTGCGGCGGCCGCGCGGGCTGAGCGTGCGGTCGCTCATGGCGCCGACGATGGGCTGCACGAGGAGCCCGGTCATCGGCCCGGCCAGCCAGAGGAGCGGGAGGCTCGCCTCGTCGGCGCCGAGGTAGCGGTAGATCGGGCTCATGTTGCTCTGCTGCAGCCCGAAGCTGTACTGGATGCCGAAGAAGCCCACGTTCATGTTCACGATCTGCCAGAACGAGAGCGTCGGCTTGCGCGGCAGCGCGGGGGCCGCGGCGGGGGCGGGGAGGGTCGCCGTGTTTGCCATGCGGGCGAAGATAGGGCGCGGGCGGGCGACGGCTAGCCCGCGGACCCGCCCCCGTACACCTTTCCGCGCGCCATGCCCTCCGAGGATCTCCACGACCGGGCCGTCGCCCTGCTGCGCGCGCTCAGCGGGCCGCACGGGATCCACGCCTCGCAGGCCGAGACGGCCAACTACCGCGCGGTGTTCACGCGCGACGCAGTGATCGCCGGCGTCGCCGGGCTCCTGCTGGGCGACGACGCCATCGTCGGCGGGCTGACGCGCACGCTGGAGCGGCTGCGCGCGCTGCAGGGCCCCGAGGGGCAGCTCGCCTCGAACTTCGAGGTGCGCGACGGGGGGCCGGCGCGCGCGAGCTTCGGGTCGCTGGTACCCCGCGTCGACGCGGTGACCTGGTACCTGGTGGGCGTGGCGCTGGCGGCGCGCGCCGGCGCGGTCGACGCGGCGCCCTACGCCGACTCGGTGCGCGCGGCGGTGCGGCTGCTCGACGCGCTCGAGTACAACGGGCGCGACCTCGTGTACGTCCCCGCCGGGGGCAACTGGGCCGACGAGTACGTCTACGAGGGGTACATCCTCTACGACCAGGTGCTGCGCGCGTGGGCGCTCCGCCTGCTGGCCGCCACCTACGGCGAGGCGCGCTGGGCCGAGAAGGCCGCGCGCGTCGCGGCGGCGATCGACGCACGCTACTGGCCGCACGCGGCCGCCGACGGGCCGCGGCGCGGGCACCCGGTGGCGGCGTTCTCGCCGGTGCGCACCTGCGACGCCTTCGACCTGGCGGCGTGCGCGCTGCTCGGCGCCGCGGCGGTCGCACCCGACACGGCGGCGCCCGCACTGGACTGGGCGGAGGCGCACTTCCTGGCGCGCGGCGCGCTCCCACCCGCGTTCCACCCGGTGATCGACGAGGCGCACCCCGACTGGCCGGCGCTCGCGCGCTACCACCTGTTCGGCTTCCGCAACCGCCCGCACGAGTACCACAACGGCGGCGTCTGGCCGGTGTGGCTCGGCTGGCTGGCGCTGGCGCTGGCGGCCACGGGGCGCGACGCGGCGCTGGCGCGGCTGCGCGAAACGGTCGAGGCGCGCCTCGCCGCGGCGCCGGGGTTCGACTTCCACGAGTACCTGCACGGCGTGACGGGCGAGCCGGGGGGGACGCCGCGCATGGCCTACACCGCGACGGGGCTGGTGCTGCTGCGCGCCGCCGGCTCGGACGCGCACCGCCGGCTGTTCGCCGCGTGACGTCGCCCGACGCGCCGCTCAACGCGGACCGCACGGCGCGGCAGCCGGAGTACGACGCGCTGGCCGAGGCGCTCGCCGACGTCCTGGCGCGCGACTTCGGCGTGCCGGCGCGCGGGCGACTCGTGGTGGGCGTCGCCGGCGAGTCGGGGAGCGGCAAGTCGGTGACGGCGACGAACCTGGCGCGCGTGCTCACGGCGCGCGGCGCGAGCGCGGCGGTGCTCCACCAGGACGACTACTTCCTGCGCCCGCCGAAGGTGAACCACGCCGCGCGCCTCGCCGACCTGGGTGCGGTGGGACCGCACGAGGTGAACCTGTCGCTGCTGGCCGAGCAGGTGGCGGCGTTCCGCGCCGGCGCGCCGTGGGTCGAAGGGCCGCTGGTCGACTACCCGAACGACCGCTTCCTGACGCAGCGCCACGAGCTGGCGGGGCGCGCGGTGTTGATCGTCGAGGGGACCTACGCGCTGCACCTTCCCGATCTCGACGTGCGGGTCTTTCTGGAGGCGACGCACGAGGACACGGCGGCGCGGCGCGTGGCCCGCGGGCGCGATCACTGGGAGCCGATCATCGACACGATCCTCGACATCGAGCACCGAATCATCGCGCGGCAAGGCGGTGGGGCGGACGTGGTGATCGACCGGGAGTTCCGGATCGTGCGGCCGTGAGTGGGACCGTGGAAGATCTACTGAAAAGCAGGGGGGATGAAAATCTGAGAACTACTTCGGAAAGGGTGCGGAGAAGCTCTGAGCTGTCAGCTCTCCCCGCGGTTTCCGAGCCGTTCTCAGATTTTCATCCCCTCGTCAGTTGCTCTTCAAAGAGCCGCCACCCCGTGCCGGCCCCCCGACGGGAACTTCGCCTCCGCGCCGCGCCGTTGACGCCGGCGATGCAGATCCCGCAGACGTCTCTCCCGCCCGAGCGCATCGCGCCGCTGAACGATCGCTCCGCAGACCCGACGCGCGACGTGGTCGTGTACTGGCAGACCATGGCGCGCCGCACGCGCTACAACTTCGCCCTCCAGCACGCCGTCCGGACGGCGCTCGCGCTCGGCAAGCCGCTGGTCGTGCTCGAGGCGCTGCGCGCCGGGTACCCGTGGGCGAGCGCGCGGCTGCACCGCTTCGCGATCGACGGGATGGCGGACGACGCGGCGGCGTACGCGAAGGCCCGCGTCGCGCACCTGCCGTACGTCGAGCCCGAGCCGGGCGCGGGGGGGGGGCTGCTCGAGACGCTGGCGGCGCGCGCGTGCGTGGTCGTCACCGACGAGTTCCCCGAGTTCTTCCTCCCGCGCATGCTCGCCGCCGCGGGGCGCAAGCTCGACGCGGCGGGGACGCGGCTCGAGGCCGTCGACGGGAACGGGTTGCTCCCGCTGCGCGCCGCCGGGCGCGCGTGGCCGACGGCGCCGCACTTCCGGCGTCACCTGCAGAAGACCCTCCCCGAGCACCTGACCTGGTTCCCCGCCGAGGACGCGCTCGCCGACGCGCCGAGACTGCCGCCGCTCTCGCCCGCGCTCGGCGCGTGGCTGGACGAGGTGCGCGCGCGCTGGCCCGCGGCGTCGCCGGCGCTGCTCTCCGGTGGAGGCGCCGAGGGGGCGCGCGCGCTCGCCGCGCTCCCGATCGACCACGACGTCCCGCCCGTCCCCTTCCGCGGCGGGGCGCGCAAGGGCGACGCGGTGCTACGTGGCTTCGTCGGCGAGAAGCTCGGGAGCTACAAGGCGCGTCGCAACGAGGCCGAGGATCCGAGCAACAGCGGGCTCTCCCCCTACCTGCACTGGGGCTTCGTCTCCGCGCACGCGGTGTTCGCCGCCGTCGCCGAGCGCGAGGACTGGACGCCCGACCGGCTGGCGCCGCGCCCCAACGGGAAGCGCGAGGGGTGGTGGGGGATGGGGCCCGACGCCGAGGCGTTCCTCGACGAGGTCGTGACCTGGCGCGAGCTGTCGTACAACACCGCGCACTACGTCGACGGGCACGACACGTACCCGACGCTCCCCGACTGGGCGCGCGCGACGCTCGAGGCGCACCGACGCGACCCGCGCGCCGAGCTGTTCACGCGCGACCAGCTCGAGGCCGGGGCGACGTACGACGCGCTCTGGAACGCCACGCAGGGGCAGCTGCGCGCCGACGGGCGCATCCACAACTACCTGCGGATGCTGTGGGGGAAGAAGTTCGTCGAGTGGACGCGCGCGCCCGAGGAGGCGCTCGAGCTGATGCTCCACCTCAACAACCGGTGGGCGCTCGACGGCCGCAACCCGAACTCCACCAGCGGCATCACCTGGGTGCTCGGCCGCTACGACCACGCCTGGCAGGAGCGCCCCGTGCTCGGCAAGGTGCGCCCGATGTCGAGCGCCGCCACCGCGCGCAAGATCAAGGTCGACGGCTACGTGCGGCGCTACGGCGGCGCGGCGCTCACCGGCCGCCCGCCGTCCGCTGCGCCTTCCACGCCGCGAGCACCTCGGCCTCGCGCTCCGGCGTGATCCCCGCCCGCAGCGTGGCCTGCCGCTCGGCGGACTGCGCGTGGTAGTAGTCGAGCGTGTCCTTCGCCGTCACCGCGAGCGGGCGGAAGGTGAGGCCGAGCGCGATCTCGCGCGACAGGTCGAAGCGCGCGAAGCCGGCGCGGTTGCCGCGCGCCGCCTGCCACACCGGCATCTCGGCGTAGCCGCGCACCTTGTGCTCGTCGAGGAAGGCGGTGTCGACCCAGGTGAACTGCGCCTCCGACGTCGTCACCGCCTTGATGCCGTGCAGGAACTCGGCGAACGAGCGCGGGTTGCGCGGCCCCACGCCGCTGTACACGCCGGTCGCGTCCCCCTCGGCGAGGCGGACGAGCCACTCGGAGAGGTCGCGGGCGTCGATCACCTGCACCGGGTCGCTGCCGTCGCCCGGCGCCAGCACCTCGCCGCCGCGCTCGATGCGCACGGGCCAGTAGGTGAAGCGGTCGGTGAGGTCGCCCGGGCCGACGATGAGTCCCGGGCGCACGATCAGCGCGCGCCCCGGGAAGTGCTGCTGCGCGGCCTTCTCGGCGAGCGCCTTGGCGAGGCCGTACGGGAGCGGCTTCCCCGCCTCGACCGGCGTGTTCTCGCGCGTGAACACCGGCGCGTCGACCGTCATCGGGACGCGGCTCGTGTCCGAGTACACGGAGCGCGTCGAGACGAAGAAGTACCGCTTCACGCGCGGCGCCAGGAGCCTGGCCGAGCGCTCCACCCAGGTCGGGTCGGTGGCGGAGTTGTCGATGACGACGTCCCAGTCGCGCCCCTCGAGCGACTTGAGGTCGGTCGCGCGGTCCCCCTGCAGCTTCTCGACGTTCGGGAAGAGCTGCGGGTTGGTCTTGCCGCGGTTGAAGAGCGTGACCGTGTGGCCGCGGTCGAGCGCGTACTGCACCTGGTACGGCCCGATGAAGCCGGTGCCGCCGAGGATCAGGATGCGCCGCGGCGCGACCCGCGTGCGGACGAGGATCTCGGGCGTGCGGGGGGCGGCGAGGGCGCGGGCGGCGGCGGCCGGCGCGGCGCCGAGCGCGCCGCCGGCGACGGCGGCGAGGCGGACGAAGGTGCGGCGGGGGAGGGGCATGGCGGGGGCGCGGGGTGGGGGAGCGATGCGTCACGAATGCGCGCCGGGCGGAGGCGCGTCAAGCGCGCGCCCGTCAAAGGTGCGTCCGCGCGCCCGGCCGGCGGGGCGTCGCACCCGGGCGAGGGGGGAGATATTGGGGGTCCCAACTGATCGTTGGGATCGCAACGGTCTGGCCGCCGTCTTGCGCTGCACCCGCGCGCCCCCGCTTGGGGGCGCTCCGCGTGGGTGTGCGCGCCGCGGCCCGCACCCTCAACGACCGCTCCGCCCGCCGCGCCGCATGCCGAGGCCCACCGCCGTCCCCGCCGCCCGCCGCGAGCCGACGCTCGCGCTGCTGTGCTTCCTGGTCACGCCGCTGCTGCTCGCGCTCGGCGTGCAGCGCCTGGGCGCCGCCCCGGGCGCGTCGGCGACCACCCCGACGCCGGCGACCGATGTCCGCTGACGGCGCCGTGCGGGGCAACTCGCGGGGGCACCGCCCGCGCTACGCGTCGGCCGACCGCCGCGCGGTGCTCGAGGTGCTGCGCGACAAGGGGGTGGAGCTCAAGCCCCCGTACGCGGCGCTGTGCATCGTGCACTGGCTGCACGAGTGCGGGCACGACGCCGTGACCGCCTCCGACGTGCGGGCGCTCTTCCCGGGCGCGCGCGAGGGGCTCACGACCCCGCTCCGCAACCCGGCCGACGTCCTCCGCCGCGCCCGCGAGGGCGGGATGCTCGAGGCGCTCGGCGACGGCTGGTACCGCCTCACCCCGCTCGGGCGCGCCGTGGTCGCGGTGCTCCCCGACGGCGCGATGGTGGGCGCGATCCGCGGCTGCCGCACGGCGGCCTGCGCGGCGCGCTCGGGGGCGGTGCGGCGGGCGGGGTTCGCCGCCCGGGCGGCCGGGGCGGCGCGCGACGGCGGGTGAGCGAGGCGCCGCCGCCGTCGGTCAGCGCGCGCGCTCGCGGCGGCCGGCGCGCGGCGCGATGTCGGCCAGCAGCTGGCGGGCCTCGGCGCGCTCATCGGCCGTCATCACGTCCCGCCCCTCGGCCACACGCTGCGAGGCCAGCACCTCGTCGCACAGCTCGCGCAGGCGGAGCAGGTGGCGGCGCTCGTCGGCGGCGGCGGCAACGTCGGGGAGGGCGGGGGACAGCGGGGTCGGGTTCGACATCGGGGATGCGGGCGGAAACGGGGAGCGCACCGCTTCGAGGAGGGGAGCGGCCGCGCCCGCCTTAATGCAGGGCGCGGGCCGCGGGTCGCGCCCCGGTCGGCGGGCGACTACGTTTCTCCCACGTCCGGCGCCCAGACGCCAGACGCGCGCGCGGGGCGGCAGGCCGTTCGTGGCCCGCCGCCCCGCGCCGTCTTTGCATTGTTCGCACATCGGAATGGCTCGTGCGGAGCGGGGCTTCGCCGACCGAACTGCCGCGCGTTGCCGCGGCGAGGTGACCCGTGAACGACCGCATGCCCGCCGACGCGCCCGAGGCGCCCGCCCCCGTCGACGCTACTCTCGACGCCCCCGACGCCGCGCCTGACGCCCCGGCCGACGCCCCGGCTGACGCCCCGGCCGACGACGCCGGGCAGCCCGGCTTCGCCGCGCTGGGACTCCACACGTCGCTGCTCGAGGCGCTCACCACGCTCGGGTACGAGGAGCCGACGCCCATCCAGCGGACGGCGATCCCGCCGCTGCTCGCCGGGCGCGACCTGCTGGGGCAGGCGGCCACCGGCACCGGGAAGACCGCGGCGTTCGCCCTCCCGCTGCTGCACCGGCTGATGGCCTACGAGTCGCGCGGCGACCGGCGGCGCGCCCCGGGGGCGCTGGTGCTCGTGCCGACGCGCGAGCTGGCGATGCAGGTCGCCGAGGCGGTGCACAAGTACGGCAAGGGGTTCGGCGCGCGCGTGCTGGCCGTCTACGGCGGCCAGTCGATGGAGCCGCAGCTGCGCGCGCTGGCGCGCGGCGTGGACGTGGTGGTCGGGACGCCCGGGCGCGTGCTCGACCACATCAACCGCGGGACGCTCGACCTGTCGCGCGTCGGGACGGCGGTGCTCGACGAGGCCGACGAGATGCTCGACATGGGGTTCGCCGACGAGCTGGAGGCGATCCTGGAGCGGCTGCCGCCGGCCGACGAGGGGCGGCAGACGGCGCTGTTCAGCGCCACCATGCCGCCGCGCATCGCCGCCATCGGGGAGCGCCACCTGCGCGACCCGGAGCGCGTGGCGATCGCGCGCGAGCGGGTGGCGCCGGGCGAGGCGCCGCGCGTGCGGCAGACGGCGTACGTGGTGCGGCGCGAGCACAAGCTGGCGGCGCTGGGGCGCGTGCTCGACATGGAGGCGCCGACGTCGGCGATCGTCTTCTGCCGCACGCGCGGCGAGGTGGACGAGCTCACCGAGTCGCTGGCCGGGCGCGGCTACCGCGCCGAGGCGCTGCACGGCGGGCTGTCGCAGGACCAGCGCGATCGCGTGATGCGCCGCTTCCGCGACGGGAGCACCGAGCTGCTGATCGCGACCGACGTCGCCGCCCGCGGGCTGGACGTGGAGCAGCTGTCGCACGTCGTGAACTACGACCTGCCGACGTCGCCGGACGTGTACGTGCACCGCATCGGGCGCACGGGGCGCGCCGGCCGCGAGGGGGTGGCGATCACGCTCGCCCAGCCGCGCGAGCACCGCCTGCTGCGCAACATCGAGGAGCTCACCGGGCAGCAGATCCGCGTCGAGGCGGTGCCGTCGGTGATCGACCTGCGGGCGCGCCGGCTCGAGCTGCTGCGCGCGTCGCTGCGCGAGGCGATCGTCGCCGACGGCTTCGACCCGTACCGCGCGGTGGTCGAGTCGCTGGCCGAGGAGTTCGACATCATGGACGTCGCGATGGCGGCCGTCCAGCTGGCGCACGCGGCGGAGGGCGGCGCGGCGGCGGAGCAGGACGTGGAGGAGATCCCGGCCCTCACCTTCCCGTCGGGACGTGGGCGCGACGGGCGCGGGGCGCGCGGCGACCGGTTTGGCGGGCGCGAGCGGCCGGGGCGCGGCGAGCGCTTCGACCGCGGCGACCGCGGCGACCGCGGCGACCGGTTCGGGCGTGGCGAGCGGCCGGAGCGCGCGGAGCGGCCGGCCCGGTTCGAGCGCCCCGAGCGTCCCGAACGGGCGGAGCGCCCGGCGCGGAACTTCGCGCCGCGCGACGAGGGCGGGGGCTACGGCGCCGAGGAGCGCGGCTACCCGCGCGAGGAGCGGGGCGGCTACCCGCGGCCGGAGCGCGGCGGGTACCCCCGCGAGGACCGCGGGTATCCGCGCGAGGAGCGCGGCTTCGCCCGCGAGGGGCGCGGCTACGAGCGGGAGCGCCCCGGGCGCGACGCCCGTGGCCCGCGCCGCGGCGGCGGGGGAGGGGGAGGGGGGGGCGATTTCGCTCGCGTCTTCGTGGGGCTGGGGCGGCAGGCCGGGCTCCGCCCGGCCGACCTGGTGGGTGCGATCGCCAACGAGGCCGGGGTCGACGCGCGCGACATCGGGAGCATCGACATCGCCGACCGCTTCTCGCTGGTCGAGGTGCCGGGACCGGCGGCCGACCGCGTCGTGCGGGCGCTTCGCGACACGACCCTCCGCGGCCGCCGCGTGGAGGCGCGCCGCGACCGCGACTAAGCGGGGGGACGACGGGCTCTACCGCCCGTCGTCCGTCGCGAAGGTCCGGAAGCTCGTCCCCACCCCGGGGTGGCTGCGCAGCAGGTACCAGCCCATCACCACCGCCGCGACCACGTTCCCGATCGCGACCTGGTACCAGGCGATCTCGCCGATCGCGTTGACCTCGAGGAGGGCGACGAAGCCGGTGAAGGCCACCTCCACCGCGGCGAAGAGCATGAGGAGGAGCGCCAGCAGCGACGGCGTGCGCTCGGCGCGGTGCACCAGGAAGACCGCGAGCACGCCGACGACGCCGAAGGCGACCACGTGGATGAGGCTGTAGAACGCGGCGAGCCCGAAGCGCGAGGCGCCCTCGGCGGCCGCCGCGGCGTCCGGGGCGCCGGTGAGCACGGCCCCGAGCAGGGCGGGGGTGTAGAGCGGACGCCCGCCGAACACGTCGACCGCGAGGAACCAGAGCGCCACGGCGACGGCGCCCAGCATCCCGGTGGCGAGCCCCTCTCGGATCAGTCCGTGAGAGTGGGCGGCGCCTGCGGCGCGCGTGCCGCCCTCGTGGTACGGTCCGGCCATCCTGACCTCCTGTCGTGAGACGACGTCTGCGGCTGGGGGCGGACACGCGCGCCGCTGGCATGCAAGCGCCCCCACCGCAGGCCGGGGTTCCCGCCCGGCCGACCGCGTCCGTACGGTGCGTGATCCGTGCCCGCCGGCGGGAGGGTCTACGAATGGCGCGCGGGCGCGCCGGAGGTCAACATCCGGGGCGGCGCCAGCGTAGCCGGGCGCCGACCACAACGCCGAGGATCCCCATGCGCGCGCGTTCTGCCCTCATTCGTGTGCTCCTTCCGCTCGCCGTCGGCGCCGCGGCCGCGGGGGCGCAGGCCCCCGGCTTCACGATGGCGCAAGTAAAGGGCTACCCGTTCCCGACCGAGCTGGCCGCCGCCGCGACCGGGAGCCGCCTCGCCTGGGCATTCGACGAGCAGGGGCGGCGCAACGTCTGGGTGGCGGAGGGGCCGGCGTTCCAGGCCCGGCCGCTCACCCGCTTCGACGCCGACGACGGGCAGGAGCTGACCAGCGTGACGCTCTCTGCCGACGGGCGGTGGGTGGTGTTCGTGCGCGGCGGCGAGCACTCGGGGAACTGGGACGACCACCTCCCGGTCGACCCGACGTCGAGCCCGGGCGGGGCCAAGCTCCAGCTCTGGGTCGCGCCGTTCGACGGGAGCGCGCCGCCGCGCGTGGTGGCCGACGGCGGCGACGAGCCCGCCCTCTCCCCCGACGGGCAGCGGGTGGCGTTCGTGAAGGACCGCGCGCTCTGGGTCGCTCTGCTCGACGGGTCGGCGCCGGCGCGCAAGTTCGTGGCGACGCGCGGCGAGCCGTCCGAGCCGCGCTGGGCGCCCGACGGGCGGCGGCTGGCGTTCGTGTCGGGGCGCGGCGACCACGCCTTCGTCGGCGTCTGGAGCGGCGACTCGACCCCGGTGCGCTGGCTCGCCCCGTCCACGTCGCGCGACGGCTCGCCGCGCTGGTCGCCCGACGGGCGGCGGATCGCCTTCGTGCGCCGCCCCGGGAGCGGGGGCGCCCCCGATTCGATCCTCGTCGCGCGCCACCAGCCCTGGGGGATCTGGACGTCGGACGTCGCGACCTGCCTCGCCTCTCCGGACGCCGACGCGGGGTGCCCGGCCGCGCGGCGCTGGCAGGCGCCGGCCACGCTGCGCGGCTCGCCGCCGTCGACGCACGGCGGGACCAACCTGCACTGGACGCGCGCCGGGCGGATCGCCTTCGCGTCGTACCAGGACGGGTGGCCGCACCTGTACGCGATCCCCGAGGACGGCGGCGACGGCGCGACGCCGACGCTGCTCACCCCGGGCGGCTACATGGTCGAGCACGTGTCGATGGCCCCGGACGGGCGCGCGCTGCTCGCCTCGGCGAACACGGGCCCCGACGCGCGCGACATCGACCGCCGCCACCTGCTCCACGTCCCGCTCGACGGCGGCGCGGCGCGCGTGCTCACGCCGGGGACGGGGCTCGAGTGGATGCCGGTGGTCACCGGCGACGGCGCGCACGTCGCGTTCGTGAGCGCGACCGCCCAGCGTCCGCCGCTTCCCACGGTGCTCCCGCTGCGCGCCGGCGCCGCCGCCGGCACGCCGCGCCTGCTGGCCGCCGACCGCGTTCCCGCCAGCTTCCCGGCGCAGCGCCTCGTGACGCCGACGCCGGTGGTGTACGACGCCCCCGACGGGGTGCGGGTGCACGCGCAGCTGTTCACGCCCGCCACGCCGGCCCCCGCGGGCGGCAAGCGCCCGGCCGTGATCTTCGTCCACGGCGGCCCGCCGCGGCAGATGCTCCTCGGCTGGCACTACGGCGACTACTACGCGAACACGTACGCGGTGAACCAGTACCTGGCGAGTCGCGGCTTCGTGGTGCTGTCGGTGAACTACCGCCTCGGCATCGGCTACGGCTACGACTTCCACCGGCCGGCGGGGACGGGGGCGCAGGGGGCGGGGGAGTACCAGGACGTGGTGGCCGCGGCGAACTGGCTGCGCGCGCGTCCCGACGTGGACGCGTCGCGGATCGGGATCTGGGGCGGTTCGTACGGCGGCTTCCTCACCGCGATGGCGCTGGCGCGCAACTCCGACCTGTTCGCGGCCGGCGTGGACGTGCACGGCGTGCACGACTGGACCACCGAGCGCGCCCGCGGGATGATGGACCGCAGCCGCTACGAGACGCCCCCCGACGCGCAGCGCGCGCTCGAGGTCGCGTGGCAGTCGTCGCCGGTGTCGTCGATGGCGACCTGGCGCTCGCCGGTGCTGCTCATCCACGGCGACGACGACCGCAACGTGCGCTTCAACCAGACCACCGACCTGGCGCGCCGGCTGGCGGCGGCCGGGGTGCCGTACGAGGAGATGGTGATCCCGGACGACACGCACCACTTCATGCGGCACGCCAACCTCGTCCGCGTGAACTCGGCGGTGGCGGACTTCCTGGAGCGCACGATCGGGGAGCGGCGCCCGCCCGCGCGCACGGCGGCCCGGGAGCGCTGACGCGCCGGGGCACGGTCCTCGCCTCGGAGGCGCGCCCCGGCACCACCCTCGCGCACCCAGCGGCCCCAGCGGCCGACCCGATACGGAGGTCCCCATGCGTCACCGCACCGTCGCCCTCTCGCTCGCCGCGGCCGCGCTGGCCGCCTGCGGCGGCGGGCAGAACGACTCGGCCGTCGCCGACTCGCCGGCCGCCGTCGGCCCGTCGGTCGACTCGATCCGCGACGTGAACGACAGCAGCTACGTCAACGCGCAGCAGCGCCTCGACAGCCTACGCGCGGCCGGCGTCGGCCCCGCCGACGGCATCGACAGCGCCGCGGCGCGCGCCCGCGGGTCGCTCGCCAACGACACGACGCGCGACACGCTGTACTACCCGGGCGGGCGGCGGCCGTAACCGCCCCAGTCGCCCTGAGCGCAGCGAAGGGCCTCTCCGAGCTTCATGGCCGGCGCTCGGAGAGGCCCTTCGCTGCGCGCAGGGCGACTACCAGCGTCCAACCCACCCTGTCACGAACGCAACCCCCGCTGTAGACTGCGCCTGTTGGTATCGAGCCGAGAATTACCTCGCGCTCCGCGACATGCGATCCCGCCGGCGAGCGCACACGCTCGCCGGCGGTCGTGCTCGGCCCGCCGTACTCCGACGTATGAAGCTGTCCCGCCGCGCCCTCGCGGCCGCCGTGCGAGCGCCCGTCGGCGACGGGCCGACCGGCCTCCAGGCCGAGAACTGGCGCCTGCTCCGCGAGGAGCTGGCCGCCGACGCCGCGGGCGTCGCCGAGTACGCGCGCTGGGCCGCGCGGCGGCGGGCCGCGCTCCCCGAGTTCCGCGCCCTCGTCGAGCGCTTCGTGGCCGGCGAGGCGGGGCTGGAGGAGCTGCGCGCCACGCTCGACCGGCGCACGCGCCGCGAGTGGGATACGCTCGGCCTGCGCGGCGTGTCCGGCGCGATGTTCCTGAACCAGCTCGCGCGCCGCGTTTCCGAGCCGCGCGCGCTCGAGCGCGCGCTCCGCGCCGCGCTCCGCCGCCCCGCCGGCGCCGCGGAGGCGCGCGCGCAGCTCGACGCGCTGGTCGCCGCGCTCGGCGCGAGCGGCGGGGCGCGCGCGGTGTTCCTGGCCAGCGTCGCCTGGCACGCGCAGGACCCGGCCGCGTGGCCGGGCTACCACCCGTCGGCGCGGCAGGCGCTGGCACTCGAGGACGCGCTGTTCGTGGCGTCCGGGCACGCGGCGGCCGACTACCTGGCGTTCCGGGACGCGTTCCTGGCGCTCGCCCGCGCCGTCGGCGCGTCGCCCGAGGAGCTCGAGTTCCTCTGCTGGTGGCACCAGCGCCGAGCGCCCGCGGGTGATCCGCCGGAGGCCGACGACGAGGGGCCGGACGACGAGTCGGCGGAGCTCCCGAACGCCGACGTCAGCCCGTCCCGCCGTCGGCGCGCCGCGCCCCCGCCCGCGCGCGTCGTCGAATACCCGCGGCCGGCGCCGCCCGCGCGCGCCGTCGTGCGCGAGTGCGCGCCGCCGGCCGACGTCGCCCCCCCCGCGGACGACCCGGCCGCGGAACCGTCGGCCGACGCGCCCGCGCCCGACCACACGCACGTGCAGTGGACGCTGGCGGCGCTCGGGCGCTCGCTCGGGTGCCAGGTGTGGGTCGCGGCCAACGACCACGCGCGCGAGTGGGGCGGCGAGCCGCTCGGTGCCCTCAGCGTCGACCGCCTGCCGCCGCTCGGCCTCGACCCGGCGTCGGAGCGGCTCGTGCGCCTGATCGACGTCGTGTGGCTGCGCGGCGCGCACCAGGTGGTCGCCGCGTTCGAGGTCGAGCGCACCACGTCGGTGCATTCGGGGCTGCTGCGCATGGCGGACCTCGCCGCGCTCGCCCCGAACCTGAGCTTCCCGCTGTACGTCGTCGTGCCGCGCGCGCGGCTCGCCAAGGTGCGCCGCGAGCTGGCGCGCCCGACGTTCCAGGCGCTCGAGCTGCACCGCCGGTGCGGGTTCTTCTCCGCCGAGGCGCTGCTCGACGCGGCGCCCGAGATCACGCGCTGGGCGAGCGGGCCGGGCGTGATCGAGAAGCTGGCCGAGCGCGTCCGCGTCGAACTCTGAGCACGGCGCCGCGGCGCCGTCACTCGGTGTGGATCGCCTCGATCGGCGCCAGCCGCGCCGCGCGCAGCGCCGGGTAGCAGCCGAAGACGAGCCCCACCAGCACCGCCGTCCCGAGCGCCACCAGCAGCGTCCCGCCGGTGGTCGCCGCGTAGACGCGCGCCTCGGTCTGCGCGCGCATCAGCGCCGTCACGCCGTACGCCGCCGCGAGGCCGAGTGCCGTGCCGACCGCGCTGCCGGCGGCGGTGATCGTCACCGACTCGGCGAGGAACTGCAGCAGGATGTCGCGCCGCTTCGCCCCCACCGCCTTGCGCACGCCGATCTCGCGCGTCCGCTCGGCCACCGAGGCGAGGAGCACGTTCATGATGCCGATCCCGCCGACGATCAGCGTGATTCCGGTGATCGAGCCCATGAGCAGCTTGAACACGAGCATCCCCTGCCGCACCTGCGCCAGCCGCTCGCGGGCGCCGGCGCCGATGCGCCACTGGCGCTTCCACTCGGGATCGCGCGCCGCCAACCACCGCTCGACCCGTCCGCGCATCGCCTCCACCTCCTCGGCGCCGGCCGCGGTGGCGACCAGCATGGCCTCGGGGGTCGGACCGAGGCGCGCCGCGCTGAGGGCGGGAGTGCCGGCGGCCAGCGAGGTGGTGAGGGCGAGCAGGCCGGGGCGCGTCTGCACCTCGAGGTCGTTGACGGTCACGCCAACCACCCGCACCCAGCGCCCGGCCAGCGGCACCGAGTCGCCCACGGCCGCCGCGACGCCACGCGGGCCGCGCCCCGAGTCGGCGAGCAGGGTCCGGGCGAGCGCCTCGTTCACCGTCGCGACGGCCGCCCCCTCACGCGACTCGGCCGGCGTGATGCGGCGCCCCGCCACCAGTCGCAGCCCGAGCGAGTCGGGCTTCCCGAGCGCGACGGCGGTGATCACCACCGCCCGCCGCCGCGTCGGGTGCCCCACCTCGGCGAGCCCGGTCCCCCGCCGGTGCAGCGCGGCGCGTTCTCCCGCCGCCAGCGCCGCTTCCAGCGACGCGACGTCGGCCACGGTGAACCGCCGCACGTCGGCGCGGGGGACGAACGTACCGTCGACCGAGTCCTCGGTGATCGGGCGCACCTGCACCAGGTCGTACCCCTCGCGGCTGACCGCGTCGCGCGCGAACCGCTCCACCCCGTCGCCCACCGCCAGCACCGAGACGAGCGCCGCGGCACCGATCACGACGCCGAGGGTGGCGAGCAGGGCGCGGACGGGGTTCGCGCGCAGGGCGTCGGCGCCGGTGCGGAGGGCGGTGGCGTAGGGGGCGATCGGCATGGCGGGGCGGGTGGAAGGCTCGGCCCGTACGGTCGGGGGCGGTCGGGCGTTTCGTCGGGTCGGGTTCGGGGTACGAGGAGTCGTGATCAGTTCGTCGCATCCGCAAACTGCCGCGCCCGGTCGTGACGCCCGCGCCGGCGCGTCGTCCGCCTCGCTGCGAGGCCGCGATAGATTGGTCGCTCGCCCTCTCCGCCCGGACGTGCCCGCACGTTCGCCTTCCGCTCCACGTCGTTCGCAGCAGATGTCGGGTCTCCCCACCTCCACGCTCCTCCGCCTGGCGTTCGGCGCGGCCCTCGCGGCCGGCTGCGCGCCCGAGGCGGCCACTCCGGGTGCCGTCGCCGCCGCGCCGACGCCCGCCGACACGTCGCGGGTCGACTCGGCCGCGGGCGACGTCGCCGCGCCGCCGACCGGGGCGCCGACCGCGACGCCCGCCCCGGCGCCGGCCTCCGACTCGACGCCGGCCGCGGCGCCGAGCGACACGGTCAAGCGCGTCACCGGGCAGCTCCTGCCGTCGCGCAACAAGCACGACATGCAGTCGCTGCTGGCCGCGATGCGCCAGGGCGAGAAGAAGCTCCCCGCCTGGCCCAAGTGGCCGGCCGCGGCGCCCGGGGCACTGCTCCCCGACAAGCGCATCGTCGCCTACTACGGCAACCCGCACTCGAAGAAGATGGGCGTGATCGGCGAGTACCCCGAGCAGCAAATGCTCGGGATGCTCGACAAGACCGTCGCGTCGTGGAAGGCGGCCGACCCGTCGACCCCCGTCGTGCCGGCGATCCACCTCGTGACCGTCGTCGCGCAGGGCTCGCCCGGCTCCGACAACAAGTGGCGCCGCCGCGAGAACCCGGAGATGATCGAGCGCACGTACCGCTGGGCGAAGAGCCGCAACGGGGTGCTCTTCCTCGACATCCAGGCGTCGCACAGCACGCTGCGCGAGGAGCTGCCGCTCCTGCTCAAGTACCTCGAGCGCCCCGACGTGCACCTCGGCGTCGACCCCGAGTTCTACATGCACCACGACAAGGAGGGGGTGCGGCCGAGCGCGAAGATCGGGCAGATGAAGGCGAGCGACATCAACTACGTCATCCAGACGCTCGACCGGCTGGTGGCGGAGAAGAAGCTGCCGCCGAAGGTGCTGGTCGTGCACCGCTTCACGCGCCTGATGGTGCCGGACGCGCAGAACATCCGCCCGACGAAGAACGTGCAGGTGGTGATGCACATGGACGGGTGGGGGCCGCCGTGGCTGAAGTTCGACTCGTACCACCACTACGTCGTGAACGAGCCGGTGCAGTACACGGGGTTCAAGCTGTTCTACCACAACGACACGAAGAAGGGCGACGCGCTACTGACGCCGAAGGAGCTGCTGCAGCTCACGCCGAAGTTGAGCTACATCCAGTACCAGTAAGGGCGGGATGAACGGAGGGGCGGCGTCCGACCGGACGTCGCCCCTTTGGCGTCTCCGCTGTAGCTTGCCGGCATGTCCGACGCCGCCGACCCGCTCCCCTGGCCGCCGCTCGACCCGCCCCCGCCGGGGTGGCTCGGCGACGCGCCGCCGGAGGCGGACGCCGTCCTGCACCGGCTCACCCCCGCCGCCCGCCTCGCGACCGCGCACGCGCTCTTCGAGACCACCCGCTCCGCGCTCCGCGCCGGCGTGCGCATGCGCGAGCCGCACCTCGACGACGGCGCCGTGCGCGCGCGCGTGCTGGAGCTCCTCGGTAGTGGGCGCGCCTGACCTGACGTCGCTCTTCCTGCTGCCGCTCGACCGTCTGGGCGTGCCGTACATGGCGACCGGCGGTTACGCGGCCATCGTCTACGGGCACCCGCGGCTGACCGTGGACGTCGACGTCGTCGTCCGACTGCGCGCGAACCAGGCGGCGTCGCTGCACGCCGCGTTCGACGAGGACGCCTTCTACGTGCCCCCGGTCGAGGTCATCGCCGAGGAAAGCCGGCGCGCCGCGTTCGGCCACTTCAACCTCGTGCACCACGAGACCGGGCTGCGCGCGGACATCTACGCGGCCGGGGACGACCCACTCAACGCCGCGGCGCTCGAGGCGCGGCGGCGCGTCGACGTCGGCGCCGGGTCGGTGTGGGTGGCGCCCCCCGAATACGTCATCGCCCACAAGCTCACCTACCGCCGCGACGGCGGCTCCGACCGCCACGTGCGCGACGTGCGCGCCATGCTGGCCGTCAGCGACGCGCTGATCGACCGCGCGCTGCTGGCCGAGCTGGTCGACCGCCTGCGCGTGCGCGCGCAGTGGGACGAGGTGGTCGGGGCGCGTTAGCTTCCCCGCATGCCCGACCGTCCCCCGGCCAGCGCCCCGCTCCCCGTCCCCGGCGACGCCTCGCCGCTCCCCTTCTCGCGCGTCCTCGTCACCGGCGGCGCGGGGTTCATCGGCTCGGCGCTCGTGTGGGCGCTCAACCGGCGCGGCGTCGAGCGCGTGGTGGTGTGCGACCGCCTCGGCACCGACGAGAAGTGGCGCAACCTCGCGCCGCTCGCCTTCGAGGACTACCTCGAGGCCGACGACCTGCTCCCGCGCCTCGCCGCCGGCACGCTCGGCGACTTCGACTGCGTGCTGCACATGGGCGCCTGCTCGGCCACCACCGAGCGCGACGCGACCTACCTGGCGCGCAACAACTTCGAGTTCACCAAGGCGCTCGCCGAGTGGAGCGTGGGGCGCGGGGCGCGCTTCGTGTACGCGTCGTCGGCGGCGACGTACGGCGACGGCGCGCGCGGGATGGACGACCGCCCGCAGGACGCGGCGTCGCTGCAGCGCCTCCGGCCGCTGAACGCCTACGGCTACTCGAAGCAGCTGTTCGACCTGTGGGCGGCGCGGCGCGGGGTGCTCGACCGCCTGGTCGGGTGCAAGTTCTTCAACGTCTTCGGCCCCAACGAGGCGCACAAGGGCGAGATGCGCTCGCTGGTGCACAAGGCGTTCGGGCAGGTGGAGGAGACGGGCGAGGTGCGCCTCTTCCGCAGCCACCGCCCCGACTACCGCGACGGCGAGCAGACGCGCGACTTCCTGTACGTGAAGGACTGCGTGGCGATGACGCTGCACCTCGCCGCGACGCCGTCGGCGTCCGGGCTCTACAACCTCGGCAGCGGCGGGGCCAACACGTGGAACGCGCTCGCCGCCGCGCTCTTCGCGGCGATGGGGCGCGAGCCGCGCGTGACGTACGTCGACATGCCGGTCTCGATCCGCGACAAGTACCAGTACCACACCCAGGCCGACGTCGCGCGGCTCCGCGCCTCGGGCTACTCGGCGCCCGTCACGCCGCTGGCGGACGCGGTGCGCGATTACGTCACCCACTATCTCGCCGGCGACCGGCGGCTCGGGGACGAAAGGTGAAGATCAACTGAAGAGCAGGGGGGGATGAAAACCTGAGAACTGCTCTGAAAAGGCGCGGATACGCTTGGGGCTCTGGGCTCATCCGCGCCCCTTCCGACCTTCTCAGATATTCATCCCCCTGCTCTTCTTGGTCTTGCCGAGCCAGGCCCCCGCGCACGCCGCGTGCACCATCGGAACGCAACTCTGACGAAGGAGAGCGACCGATGAGCGACCGCCAGCCCGCTTACCCGAACGGCGACGGCCCCCGCGACCCCGACCGCAGCACCGGCCCCGACCAGGCGGGCCGCGCCGCGGCCCCCACCGCCGGCCACGCCGCCAACCACGAGGACGCCGCGCTCGGACTCGGCGGCACCGACGCCGAGCGCCCAGGGACCGAATCGCGCGAGGACGAACGCGCACTGCGCGAGGAGGGTGGCTCCGGTCTCGAGCTCGGCGCGCAGTCGCTCGGCAGCCAGAGCAACGCGGCGCGGCGGGTGGACGCGTTCAACGTGCCGGGACAGACGGGGTGAAACGTGCGAGGTGGGGCGTGCGAGTGACGGCGTGCGAGGTACTACGAGCGAGGTAGAGCGTTCTCACGCTTCACCTCGCTCGTAGTACCTCGCACGCCGTCACTCGCACGCCCCACCTCGCACGTTTCAATCGGCGTAGAGCCCCGCAAACTGCCCCGACGGCGACGGCACCGACGCCACGTTCACGTCGATCGGCAGCGACACCCCGCCGTGCCGCTCCACGACGTCCAGCACGCCCTGCCAGACGTCCGCGAACTGGTGCCCGACGTCGGCCGGCGCGGCCTCGCGGTGGAAGCCGCGCCCGCTCGCCACCCACATCGGCGGCTCGGCCGCGACGCCCGCCGCCCGGTACTCGGCCACCAGGTCGTCGTGTACCGTCGCCGCGTTGTGCGCGTGCACGTACACCCCCGGCACGTAGCGCCCGTCGGCGAGCAGCGCGCGCGTCCAGGCGCGGTAGTAGTCGCGCATCGTCTGCGGCATGCGCTCCATCCGCTCGATGTCGAGGTAGACCACCGTCCCCCGCGCGAACCCCTCCGCCCGCGTGCGCGCGATCGCGTCGGCCGCCTCGGCGGCGCCGCGCGGGCCGCTCACGAAGTGCGTGTTGCAGCGCTTCCCCGTCCGCTCCGCCAGCCGCGCCGCCGCCGAGTTCGGCCGGGGCGTACGGTCCCACGTCTGCTGCCCGACGTAGACCACCGCCAGCCCCCACCCCATGTCGGTGAGCGTCTGCCGCTTGCCGCTCCACGACGGGTCGCGGTGGCAGGGGGCGGGGAGGTAGTAGCCCACCCACTCGTAGACGCCGGCGTCCTTCCACGTGCGCATCGTGCGGTCGCCCGGGTAGTCGCTCGTGTCGAAGCCGAGGTGGCGTCCCGTCGCCTCGCCGGACGCGTTCGACGCCAGGCGCGCCAGGTCGTCGCGCAGCGGCGTGTCGTAGGCGGCCGCGACCGCCGCGCCCGCGCTCGTCGTCTCGATCGAGGCGAGCTCGCCGACGCCGTGGCGGATCACCCACGGCGTCGCGAGTGCGGCGGCCGCGGCGGTGACCAGCCACGACGTGCGGGCGCGACGCAGCACTCGGCGGGCGAGGAGGGCGGTCTGGGTCATGGATGGCGTTCGGCGGTGGAGGCAGTGCGCGTGACGTACATCACATGCTACGTCGTGCGGCGGCGCGCGTTCCCCGGCGATCGGCGCCGAGATCGCGCGCCGCTGACTCCCTGGTCAGCCGCGCTCGTGCACCCGCGCGCCGGCGCCTTGCGCGTGCTGACCGCGTGTCAGGATTCCACGCACACGGCCTCGGATGCGGTGCGCAGCACGCGCCTTGCCCGGCCGTCATGTGCTGGGCCGACCGGCACCGGCATTTCATTCATGCGACCACGGCAGTGAGGATACGATGCGCCAGATGAGAAAGTGGGGAACCGCGGCGCTGCTCGGCGCGGCGTTCGCGCTCGGCGCCTGCGGCGGCGGGGGAAACGACACGGCGAGCGGCACCGACACGGCGGGGACGGCCGCGGGGGAGGTGGCCGCGGGTGGCCCGATGGGCGGGACGAGCGACTCGGGCGCGATGGCCGGGACGGGCGGCGCCCCGAGTGAACTGGCCGCGCTGAGCGCGCCCGACATGATGGCGGTGATCGGCGCGTCGAACGCCGCCGAGATCGCCACCAGCGAGGTCGCCGTCGAACGGGCGCGCAACGCCGACGTGAAGGCGTTCGCGCGCAGGATGGTCGACGAGCACCAGACGATGCAGGGGCAGGCGGACCAGCTCGCGACGCGGCTGAACGTCACGCCGGGGACGCCGCAGCGGGCGCAGGAGAAGGTCGAGATGGCGAACCAGATGGCGCAGCAGCTGCGTACGCTGGCCGTGGGCGACGCGTTCGACCGGCAGTACATCGACGGACAGGTGCTGGCGCACCAGCAGACGCTGGCGGAGCTGCAGGCGATGCAGAACACCAGCAACGCCGACATCCGCACGCTGATCACGCAGGCGATCCCGAAGGTGCAGGCGCACCTGCAGGAGGCGCAGCAGATCCAGAGTCGGCTGGGCGGCAACACGGGCGCGACTGGTGGCGCAGCCGGCGGCGCCGGGACGACCCCGGCGACCGGCACGCCCCCCGCGACCGGAACGACGCCGAGCGGGCGCTGAGCGACACCGCATTTCGATTCCGAACACCCGCCGGCTCGCGCGAGCCGGCGGGTGTTCGCGCGTCGGAGGGCGGCGCTGGCATGGCGCGCGCACTGTGGCACGGGCGGGCCGGCGCGGCGCCGGCCGCCGACGACGACCGAGGGAGGAAGGCCATGCACGATAGCAGGGGGCGACGGAGGGGCGCGGCGCGCGCGGCGGTGCGCGCGCGGCCGCAGGGCGGGCTGACGCGCGAGCTGGTGGCGGCGGCGGCGCTGACGGCGCTGGCGGCGCTCGGGATGACTGGCTGCGGCGGGGGCGACGACCTCCGCGACGAGCAGCCGGCGCGCACGGGGCAGAGCGCCGGCGAGGTGGCGGTATCGGGCGCCACGGCGAGCGTCCCGGACACGGCACCCGTGCCCGGCACGGCGGGGAGCGGGACCGCCGCGGTCGGGAACGCGACCGGAAGCATCGGCACGCCGGGGAGCGGCGCGGTGCAGAGCGGCGACCCGAGCGACGCCGCGGTGCGCTCGCTGATCGACGCGGTCAACGCCAACGAGATCGAGGTCAGCCAGCTCGCCGTGCAGAAGGCGCGACACCCCGAGGTGAAGCGCTACGCGCAGGCCATGATCGCCGCCCACCGGCAGGCGCCGCTCGACCCCGCGGTCGCGGCCGCCGGGACGAACAGCGCCAACGACCTGCTGCTCCCGATGACCGAGATGCACCGCGCGACGATCGAGCAGCTCCAGGGGCTCGCCACCGGCCCGGCGTTCGACCGCGCCTTCATGACGGCGCAGGTGCGGCACCACGAGGGCACGCTGCAGGCGCTCGAGCGCGCCGAGACGGCGGCCGACGACGCGACGCTGATCGACCGCGTGCGGCGCATGCAGTCGGACGTCGAGCGCCACCTGGCCGAGGCGCGCCGCGTGCAGGCGCTGGCGCAGTCGGCGGCGCGCGGGGGGCGGTCGTGAGCCGCGCCCGCGCGTCCGCGCTCGCTCTGGTGCTCCTCGCCGCGTGCGGCGGGGGGCAGGAGGGGCGCCCCGAGTTCGCCAACGACGGCGACACCGGCGCCGCCGCCCCCGCCACCCAACAGACGCTGAGCCCCAACCCGGCGATGGGCGACAGCACGCAGGGGCTGCAGGGGCGCACGGGCCTGCCCGGCACGGCCGGCGACTCGGGGAACCCGGCGGTCACGCGCCCCGACACGTCGCGCGGTCAGAACCTGCCGCCGGTACCGCAGCCGGGGCAGCCCAGACCCTGAACGACGCTGCCGGCCGCGGGCTGCGGATGTCATCCTGAGCGCAGCGAAGGATCGCTCCGCAGCCCACAGCCGACAGCCCACACCGCACGCGTGCGGTGTGGGGCGCGTTCTCAGTTCATCGCCGTCGCGTTGGCCTGCTTCGGCTTCACGTACCGATCCAGCCAGGTCACCATCTCGTACAGCGTGTGCCCGATGCTCTCGCGCGCGCGGTACCCGTGCGCCTCGGCGGGGAGCTGGACGTAGCGCGCCTTGGCGCCGTTCCCCTTGAGCGCGGCGTAGTAGCGCTCGCTCTGCACGGGGAAGGTGCCCTGGTTGTCGTCGGCCATCCCGTGGATGAGCAGGATCGGCGTCTTCACGCGGTTGGCGTACGTGAACGGCGACATGTCGGTGTAGAGCTGCTGCGCCTTCCAGTAGTCGCGCTCCTCCCCCTGGAAGCCGAAGGGGGTGAGGGTGCGGTTGTAGGCGCCGCTGCGCGCGATCCCGGCCTTGAAGATGTTGGTGTGCGAGAGGAGGTTCGCCGTCATGAAGGCGCCGTACGAGTGCCCGCCGACGCCCACGCGCTCGCGGTCGCCGACGCCCATCTCGACGATCTTGTCGACGGCCGCCTGCGCGCTCGACACGAGCTGCTCGACGTACGTGTCGTTCGACTCCTTCCCGGGCCTGGCGACGATCGGCATGGTGGGGTTGTCCATCACGCCGTAGCCCTGCGACAGCAGGAAGAGGTGGCTGGCCCCGTTCGGCCGCGTGAAGCGGTAGGGCGAGCCCACGACCTGCGACGCCGCCTCCGCCGAGCCGTACTCCAGCGGGTAGGCCCAGAGGAAGAACGGCAGCGGGCCGTCCTTGGCCTTGTCGTAGCCGGCCGGCAGGTACACGGTCGCCGACAGCTCGACGCCGTCGGGGCGCTTGTACGTCACGAGCTGCGAGGTGACGCCCGCGAACTGCGGCGCCGGGTCCTTGAACGCGGTGAGCTGGCGCGGTTGAGACGCGCGCTCACCGAGCGTGCGTGTCCAGTAGTTCGGGACCTCCTGCGTCCCCTCGCGGCGGGTCAGCAGGGTGCCGCCGTCGGGGTCGAGCACCGCCACCGGCTCCTCGTAGTACGGCGCCTCGGAGCGGAAGAGGCGCTCGGTCTTGCCGGTCGCCAGCTCGTAGCGGTCGAGGAAGGGCCGGTCGCCCTCGGGCGACGCGCCCTGGCCGCCGAGGAAGGCGTGCTTCCCGTCGGCGGTGGTGAGCAGCGTCAGGCGGCCGTACTGGTTGGGCGCGAGCTCGAAGCGCCCCGGGTCGCCGTAGCGGTCCTCGGACGAGCGGTCGAACACCTTGCGCGGCGCCGCGGACGGGTTCGACGGATCAATCGCCCAGGTGCGCGTGCGGCGCGTGCGGCGCCAGTTCTCCGTCACGAACGCGAGGTCGTTCCGCGCCCACGTCACGCCGCCGCCGCGCCACTCGAGCTGCGCGTGCTCCACCGGCTGCCCGGTGAAGGGCGCGCTCAGCGACTTCACGGCGTCGCGCTTGGCCGCCGGCTTGGCCGGGTCGCCGCCGTCGAGCGCCTCGACCCAGGCCAGCGTCGCCGGCGCGTCGGCGCGCCACGACACGTTGCGCGGCCCGGGCGACACCTGGTCGAAGCGCCGCGACACCTGCTCGTCGAGCGGCGCGTCGTCGACCAGCTTCGCGACCCTGCCCGAGAGGTCCCACACCTCGGTGCGGCTCGGGAAGGCGCCGAGCGGGACGAGGTAGGAGTAGGGGCGGCGCGTGGTCTCGACGAGCAGCCAGTTGCCGTCGGGCGACGGCGCGACGCGCGTGCGCAGCGCCGGCTGGCCGAGGCGCGTCGCCTGCCCGTCGAGGGCGATGAGCGCGACCTGCGACGTCAGGTAGTGCTCCATGAGCTGCTCGTCGGCGGGGCTCTTGAGCAGGTCCTGGAACGTCGGATTGGGCGCGGCCTTCCCCTCGGACTCCTGCGAGATCGGCCCCGTCGGGATCGCGGAGGCCACCGGGGGCGCGCCGCGGCCGGCCGGGATGGTGAGGCAGGCGAGGCGCGCGCTGCCGACCCACGAGCACGGGGCCCCGGCGGTCGCGTTGAGCGCCAGCGACGAGACGCGGCGCGCGCTCACGGGGGCGCCGGTCGCGCCGGCCGGCACGTCGGCCGCCCACAGCGTGATCGAGCCCGGCCCGGTGACGGTGAAGGCGATGCGCTTGCCGTCGGGGGACCACATCGGCTGCCCGATGCGCCCGGCGCCGGCGGGGACGGTGACGGCGCGGGTGGCGGTCCCGCCCACCGACTGGAGCGCCAGCCCGGTGTACGAGACGTCGCGCGAGCCGCCGTTGGTGCGCGGGTTGAGGCGGAGGCCGGCGAGCCGGAGCTCGGGCGCGCCCACCTCGTCGATGCCGGGGAGGCCGCGCCGGCGCAGGTGGAGGAGCCACTTCCGGTCGGGGCTGACGCTCACCGCCGGCAGCGGCTCGGCGTCGAGCGCCTGGGCGATGGGCTGCGGGGGCTGCCGGTAGGCGACCTGCGCGGCGGCGGGGCCGGCGGCCGCGGCGGCCGCGACGAGGGCCGCGCCGGCACGGAGCGGGTGGACGGGACGGGGCATCGGGGGACCGAAGCGGGGGTGGGGCGGGGCGCCGCGCCGGGAGGGCGCGGGCGACAAAGGGGTACGTGCGGGCGGCGGTCAGCGCTGCGCGCGGGTTGCCGCGGAACTCAGAAATCCAGCCCGGTGCTGCAGCACCCGCTCGCGCACCGCAGCCACCCGCCGTCGCCGATCCGCGCCAGCCGCCCGAACGCGGCCGAATCGACCATGGGCATGTAGTACCGGCCCAAGAAGCTCATCCAGTCGGCGAGGAAGACGAACCGCGCGATGTTGGGCGGGGTGTCGCCCGCCGTGTCGCTCTCGCGCATCACGACGGTCAGCGGTTTCGGCGTCGGGCTCCCGATCCCGCGCACCAGCACCGCCTCGGCGGACCAGCCGCGCGCCGACGCGGTCTGGTTCGGCTTGAGGGCGGCGCCGGCGTCGTAGCGCATGCGGAGACAGTACAGCCCCGGGCGGTCGAGGAGCGGCGGGTACGCCTCACGCAGTCGCAGGTAACCGACCGTCGCGCCGTCGGCGTCCGAGAGCTGGGCCTGCGACGGCCCGTTGCCTGGGACCGCCATGATCGTGGCCAGCGCCGCCGACTCGCGGTCGAGCGGGTTGCCGCCGCCCTTCGCCCGCGTCAGCAACCCGGTACTGCGCTGCCAGTGGCGAATCTTGCGTTCGGCGTCGGCGTCGCAGTCGCTGGGTACGTTGGCGACGAGTGCGGTGTCGTCGGGCGTCAGCGTCGGCTCCCGCTCGGTGGGCGCGCGGGAGACTGGCGTGTCGGGCACCTGGGACGATTGGGCGCCGCGCCCACAGGCGGCGACGAGGGCGAGCGTTGCGAGGAGGCTGACGGCGAGCGGCGAGCGAGGGAGGGCGGTCATCGGCGTCCGAGGGTGAGGGGGGGCCGGCGCGCTACGGGAACCTCCAGAGCGTCCGCGCCGCGGCCGACCAGCGCGCCTCGACGGCGCGGTCGCCCGCACGCCGCGCCAGGTCGGCGCGCAGCGACATGGCCCGGACGAGGCACGCGGCGAGCGGCGCGCTCGCGATCAGCGACGTCGGCATGGCGGGGAGCGCGCCGAGCGCCGCGTCGAGGAGCTGCGCCGCCGACGCGGAGTCGCCGACGGCTACGCGGATCCACGCCTCGTGGAACACGACGTCCATCGACAGGTCACTGGCTCTGAGGACGCGGCGCGCCTCGGCGCGGCGACGCAACCGGTCTCGCACGACGGTCGGGTTGCCGCGCGCGAGTGCGGCCTGCATCTCGACGAGGTAGTCGCCCGACACGTCGACGTCGCGCAGCGCCTCGGCGCCGAGCGTCGGGAAGGCGTGGACGGCGGCCGGCAACAGTGCCGCGGCGAGGGCCGCCGCCTGGTCGCGCGGCGCGACGTACGAGCGCACGATCGCCTGCAGGCGCTCGCGCCGCGCGCGGATGCTGTCGACGGGCCGGCCGATCGCCGCGTACGCGAGCAGGGCGCGCGCGGGCGCCTGGAGTGGGTCGGCGTCGGCTCTGGCCGCCCGCTCGCCCAACGACGCGGCGTCGTCGGGACGACCGACGAGCGCCGCCGCCACCTCCAAGCGGTCGGCCGTCCCGCTGTCGGTCGCCTGCCGCGGCACGCGGAGCGCCGAATCTGCCGCCGCGGCCGCTTCCGCGAAGCGGCCGAGCTTGAGGAGTACGCGCAGCTCGTGCACGAACAGCCGTGCACGAAGTGCGTCGTCGCCGGCCGCGGCGCGTGCGCCGCGCAGCGCCCCCAGCGCGCCGAGCTCCGAAGACGCGCTACTCTCCAGGTCACCCGCCGACTCGCGGGCGACACCCAACAGCTCGAGGGCGGCCGCGTCGGCGAGATGCGTCTCCGCCCAGCGCTCGGCGATCCGGAGCAGCACGCGCTGGTTGCGCGCGACGGCCGCCGCGGTGGTCGGCGACGGCGCGGTCCACGGGCGCGCGCTCGCGAAGTCGGCGGTGGGGTAGGGGATGAACGCCAGCGTGTCGACGTCGAGCGAGGGCGCGGCCGCGAACGTGAGCGTGTCGCCGCCGACCGGCGCGTGCCCCGTCCGCAGCGCGTTGAAGTTGGTGAACAGGGTGTGCTGCAGCCGGTCGGGCGCGTCGCGCCCGAGCGCCACGTGCAGCGCGGGCGCGCTCACGAGTGCGCGCTCGTACGCGCGCAGCATGGCGGCGCCGCTGCTGCGGAAGCGCCAGCCGCTCGGACTCGCGCGGTCGGGCAGGACCACCTCGTCCTCGCGCAGACACTCCGCCAGCCCGAACCACGCGGCGACGTCGAAGCTGTCGCGCGCCACCAGCGTCCCGTAGCGTCCGCAGGCGTCCGGGAATCGTCGCTCCGACAGCGCGAGCAGCGCCTCCGCCCGCAGCGCGTCGTCGGGTGCGAGCCGCGCGCGGCCGGCCAGCGCGCGACGGACCGCCTCCTCGACCGCGTCGCGCGGGGGGCGCGGCGTCCAAGCGAGCACCTGCGCGCGCCACAGCTGCGCGGGCGCGAAGTCGGCGTCGAGCCGCACGGCCGCGTCGAGCCACCGCGCGGCGGGCGCGAGCTCCCACCGCGCGAGCGACGCCAGCGCGCGGTCGTACGCCTGCCACGCTTCCCACGACGAGGTGGCGCGCGCGGCCGGGACCGACCGCGGCGCCGCGGCCAGCGAGAGCAGCAGCGAGTCGGCGAGCGGAGCGAGGTCGCGCGCGTCGCCGCCCTCGCGCGGCAGCGTGACGCGCGCCTCGCGCCCCGCCTGCTCCCCCTGCGCCGCGTCGTAGAGGGCGACGCGCACGTGCGACCTCGCTCCGTCGTGCGCGATCCTGCTCCACACCAACCAGCGCGCGCCGACCTCGCGCGCCCGTCCGAGCGTCGCCGAGAGCGTGGGCGGCGCCGCGGTCGGCCGGTCGTCCGCGCCGCGCAGGCGCTCGCCGCCGAGGACGCGCACGTCGCGCCAGCGAGCGAGCCCCGCGCCGAGCGCCTGCACCACGGCCGCGCGCGTCTCAGCGCGCAGGGTGTCGGCGGCGTCCTCCGCGACCGGCGGCGCGACGAGGAAGGCGCGGTCGTCGGGCGGCGTGTCGCCCGGACGCGGCCGGAGCGCCATCCAGCCGCCGGCAGCAACAGCCAGCGTCAGCGCGGCGGCGAGCGCGCGGCGCCGCGCGACGTTCGGGCGCGGCGCCGCGGGCGGCGCGAGTGCCTCCGCACACCCCTGCAGCGCCGCCGCCATCTCCCCGCCCGTCGCGAAACGCCGCGCCGGGTCCGCCGCCAGCGCCCGCGCCAGCACCGCGTCCGCGCGCCGCACCAACGCCCGCGGCAGCTCCGGCCGCGCCGCCCCCACCGACGGCGGCGGCCCCGCCACCAGCCGCGCCATCGCCTCGAACGGCGAGCTCGCGTCGGCGTGCGGGCGCCGCCCGGCGAGCATCTCGTACAGCACCACGCCGAGCGCCCACACGTCCGACCGCGGGTCCACGTGCCGGTCGCCGCTCGCCTGCTCGGGCGCCATGTACGCCGGCGTCCCGACCGCGCGCCCGCGCCCCGTGCGCCCCTCGGCGCTGTCGGTCGTCGCCTCGGTGAGCCGCGCGATCCCGAAGTCGCACACCAGCGCGTGCCACCGCCCCCCCGAACTCTGGTCGCGCGCCGGCGTGCGCCCGTCCGGGTCGTACCCCGAGAGCAGCACGTTCTCGGGCTTCACGTCGCGGTGCACCACCCCCTGCCCGTGCGCGTACGCCAGCGCGTCCGCCACGTCGAGCGCGACCCGCAGCGCGTCGGCCGGCGGGAGCGCGCCCTCGCGCTGCAGGCGCGCGCGCAGCGACCCGCCCTCGACGTACGGCACCACGTAGAACAGCGACCCCGCGGCCTCGCCCGAGTCGAGCAGCGGGAGCACGTGCGGGTGCTGCAGCCGCGCCAGCAGCGCGATCTCGCGGTGGAAGCGCGCCGCGTCCAGCGACGAGGCGAGCGCCGGGTCGAGCACCTTGATCGCGACGCGCCGGTCGTGCCGCCGGTCGCGCCCGAGGTACACCACCGCCGTGGCGCCGTGCGCGAGTTCGCGCTCGACCACGAACCGGCCCGCCACCTCCGCCGTTACGCGCTCCCGCAGCATCGCCACCGTCCGCCCCCGGGCTCGCCTGCCGGGCCAACATACGGGCGGGGGGGCACGATGGAAAGCGATATAGCGTGCGAGGTACTGCGAGCGGGGTAGGGCGTGCGGACAACTGCGAGCGGGGTGAGGCGGACTGTCGCCCTACTCCGCACGCCGTTCCTCGCACGCCCTATCTCGCACGCTCCACCCCGCTCGCTCCGCCTCGCCTCTCCGCCAGCGCCCCGATCCACCCCGCCAGCAGCTCCGAGCGCAAATCGTCCCCCGAGCGACCGACGGGCGGCGCCGTCGCCGTGAACAGCCGCGTCGCCCGCGACGGGTCGCCGAGGCGGATCGCCGAGACCACCGCCCCCTCGTGCAGCAGCGCCGGCTTGAGCCACTGGTCGCCGCGCGCCGCCGCCCGCACCAGCACCTCCGCCGCGTCCGCCGCTTCGGCGAAGTCGTACGCCGCCAGCCCGCGGAGGAAGCGCGCCGACGCCCGCACCTCGGCGGGGGCGCGCGCCGCGTCCAGGTAGGCGAAGAGGCGCGCGTAAAATGTGGTGTCGGCCACCCCCGCCGTGCCGCCGTGCAGCTCCGCCTCCATGTCGGCGGCGTGCGCGACGAAGCGGTGCCAGTCGGCCGGCGCCCGCCCGCTCGCGAGGATCGCCTCGAACGCGGCGCGCCGGTAGACGGCGTCGCGCACCCACGCCGTCTCGCCGCCCGGGAGGCGGAGGAAGGGCGCCTCGTCGTCGCCGCGCGGCGCGCCGTCCGGCGCGTACGCGGCCCACGCCTGCCGCACCGCCGCCCCGCGCGCGCGCGCCGTGGCCCGCGGCATGTCGAGCGGCGCGACCGGCGCGTCGGCGAACCCCACGCGCCACCCGCGCAGCGCCGCCGCCATGTCGAAGCGCCCCGCGTGCAGCGCCCGGAACCCCGACGCCGACTCGCGCAGGAAGCGCGTCCGCTCGGCGCCCAGGTCGAGCAGCGGGTAGTAGTCGGAGTTCGGGCGCGCCCACGCGTCGAGCACCGGCGCCAGCGCGGCGCGGTCGAGCAGGCGCAGCGAGGCCAGCGTCGCCGAGTCGAGGGGGAGGGTGCGTGCAAGGTCCTGCGACACGCCGGGGAGGGCGACGACGTTCCAGTCGGCGGGGTGCAGCGCGGGCGCCGTCGTGGCCACCACGAACAGGTCGGCCCCTGACACCGCGTAGACCTCGTACGCCGGGAAGTTGCGGTGCAGCGCGGCCAGCACCGTCAGCACCAGCCGGTCGTCGATCTCGTACAGGTGCAGCCACTGCCCGAACACCCCGCCCGGCGCCAGGTAGCCGCGCACGCGCCGGTAGAACTCGTCGGTGAACAGCCCCGATACCCCGCTCACCCACGGGTTCGACGGCTCGGAGACGATCACGTCGAAGGTGCGGCGCGCGCTGGCGAAGAACGCCTTCGCGTCGTCGACCACGAACGTCGCCCGCGGGTCGTCGAAGACGCGCCGGTTGGCGGGGTAGAAGGCGCGCGAGCCGGCGATCATCTCGGGCTCGATGTCGATCGTCGACAGCGCGCGCAGCGCTGGGCTGCCGAGCAGCAGGTGCGACGTCATTCCCGAGCCCTGGCCGATCACCGCCGCCGAGCGCGCGCCCGGTTGGTGCGCCAGCGCCAGGAGCGGGAGGAGCGCCTGCGTCACCTGGTCGCCGACCAGCGGGCGCCGCGGCGCGTCGCCGAGCGGGGGGCGCACCCAGTCGAGCGAGAGCGAGGCGTCGGGCTTCCCGTTGGTGGCGAGCGTCAGCATGCGCGTCCCGCGCGCCTGCCGCACGCTCACCGTCGCCGTGCGCCCGTCGCGGTAGAACGGCACGTCGTAGCCGCGCGGGTCGGAGACCTTGGCGTAGCGGTACACGCCGCTCGTCAGCACGGCGGCATGGAAGGGCGTCACCGTCGCGACCAGGAGCAGCGCGCCGACCGCCACCACGGCTGTCGGCAGCAGCGCGCCGCGCCCGGCGCGGGCGGTGCGCGCGACCCACGCCGGGCGCGCGCGAACGGGCGCGGCGCGCGCCGTCGCACCGTCGGCCGCCGCGTCCCCCGCCAGCGCGTCGCGCCGCGCCAGCAGCCAGACGCCGAGCGCCACGTCGATCAGCGCCCCCGTCACGAGCAGCCACTTGAGCCCGAGCAGCGGCATCAGCACCAGCCCCGCGGCCGCGGCGCCCACGATCGAGCCGAGCGTGTTCACCGCGTACACCTGCCCGATCGCGCGCTCGCCGGCGCCGCGCGCCATCAGGATGCGCGTGATGAGCGGGAGGGTGACGCCGGCGCAGAAGGTCGCCGGAAGCATCACCGCCAGGCAGAAGAGGTAGCGCACCACGGTGAAGACGCGGTAGCCGCCCTCGTTCAGCTCGAGCGCGTTGAGCAGCCCGGCCATCGCGTGGAAGGTCGCGAGGTACACCGGGAGCGTGGCGACGGCGAGGCTCCCCATCACCCACTGCACGACGCCGAGGGTGCGCAGCGGGTCGGCCAGCCGGTCGGCGCGCCCGCGGATCCACCACGCGCCGAGCGCGAGCCCGAGGATGAACGCCGAGAGCATCAGCTCGAACGAGTGCGTGGCGCTCCCGACGACGAGCGACAGCATGCGGATCCACGCGATCTCGTAGACGAACGACGCCGCCGCCGTCCCGAACGCCACGACCAGCAGCGCGCGCACGAGCGGGCGCGGCGCGCCGGCCGGCGCCGCGGCGGCGGGTGCCACTGGCGTCGACTCCGGAGCAGGCGCGGTACTCGGCGGCGCCTCCGCCGGATCGAGCCGCGACACCAGCCACGCCCCCAGCGCCACCGCCGCGTTGCACAGCGCCGCCGCGCGCAGCGTCCCCGGGAGCCCCGCCGCCGAGAGCAGGGTGAAGCCGGCGAGCAGCACGCCCGTCGCCGCGCCGAGCGAGTTGGCGAAGTAGAGCAGCGCCAGCGTGCGCCCCGGCCGGTCGGGGGCGCGGCGGATCGCGCCGGCGCTCATGAGCGGAAAGGTCGCGCCGAGCAGCACCGACTGCGGCAGGATGAGCAGCGCGGCGATCGCCCACTTCACGACCAGCACCACGCCGCCCGCCGGCAGCCGCGGGAAGAAGGCGTCGTACGCCGCGTCCGTCGTCCACTGAAACGCCGCGTGGAACGCCAGCCCGATCGCCGCCACCAGCAGCTCGACGCGCGCGTACCAGAGCAGCGGGTCCCGCAGCCGCTCCGACCGCCGCCCCACCAGGTGCGCCCCCAGCGACATCCCGCCCAGGAAGATCACGAGCACGAGGACCTGGGCGTACGCGCCGTGGCCGACGAACAGGCCGAGGTAGCGCGACCAGATCGACTCGTACATCAGGCCGGCGGCGCCGGAGATGATGAAGATCAGATAGAGGAGCGGCAGCATCTACCATTGGTAGTGCGGGAGTCGATACTACGGGAGTCGATACGGCGGGAGTCGTTACTGCGTAACCCTCGACTTCAGGCTTGAGCGACGCAGTAACGACTCCCGCCCTTGCGACTCCCGTAGTAACGACTCCCGCTCTTCAGGTTTCGGGCTTACGCGATAAGGATCCCGATCTTCCCGACAGTCTCATTCGATTCGAGCCTCGCGTGCGCCGCCGCGATCTCCGCCAGCGGGTACGTGCGCTCCACCGTCGCCCGCACCGTGCCGGCAGCGAGGAGGGGAACCACCTCGTCGGCGAAGCGGCGCGCGGTCGCGATGCGCTCTTCCAGCGGGCGGGCGCGCATCACGGTGCCGCGCACCGTCAGGCGACCGCGCAGCACGCGCCCGAGGTCCAGCGTGGCCGCGTTCCCGGCCACGAGGCCGATCAGGATCAGGCGGCCGAGCGGGGCCATCGCGTGGAGCGTGGCGGCGGTGTAGGCGCCGCCCACCAGGTCGAGCGCCACGTCGGCGCCGCCGCGCGCGCCCGCGTGCGCGCCCACGGACTGCCCCACGAACTCCGCCAGCGCCGCGCCCAGCGCCGCCGGGTCGTCGGCGGTGTCGCGCGCCACCGCCAGCGCCGCATCCAGGCCGTGCGCGCGGGCCGCCTCCAACTTCGACGCCGTGCGCGCCGTGCCGAGCGTGCGCAGCCCGAAGGCGCGCGCCAGCTGCACCGCCGCCAGTCCGACGCCGCTCGCGACCGCGTGCACCAGCGCCGTCTCGCCGGGGCGGGCGTGCGCCTGCACGAGTGCGTCGTGCGCGGTCATGAACGCCTCGGGCACCGCGCCCGCCTCCGCCCACGAGAGCGCGTCCGGCACCCGCACCGCCGTGCGCTCGTGCACCACGAGATACTCGGCGTGCCCGCCGCCGCCCGTGAGGCCGAACACGCGGTCCCCCTCGCGCCAGAGGCGCGCCCCCGGGCCGAGCGCGGCGACCTCCCCCGCGTACTCTAGCCCCGGAACGTCGGCGGGGGCGCCCGGCGGGGCGGGGTAGCCGCCGCGGCGCTGCAAGAGGTCGGCGCGGTTGAGCGCCGAGGCGCGCACGCGCACCAGGATCTGCTCGGCGCCGGGGGTAGGGGTCGGGACCTCGCGCACGGCGAGGACCTCGGGCGGGCCCGGACGGGTGATGACGGCGGCGTGCATGCGGGCGAGGGCGGGGGTCAGCGGGGGTGGAGCGTCATCGGGATCCCACCGCGCGGGCGCAGGGTGATGATCGGCTGCGGCGCGACGCGCGTGCCGGGGGCGAGCGCCAGCCGCCAGCGCGGCGCCAGCGTCGCCAGCACGAGCAGCGCCTCCGTCCAGGCGAACTGCTCCCCGACGCAGACGCGCGTCCCGGCCCCGAACGGGAAGTAGGCGAAGCGGTGCCGCCCGGCCGCGGCGTCGGGCGCCCACCGGTCGGGGTCGAAGCGATCGGGCTCCGGCCACCAGCGCGGGTCGCGGTGCGTCACCCACTGCGAGGCCAGCACGCCGGCGCCGGCCGGGATCCGGAAGCCGCCGAGCGTCACCTCCTCCAGCGCCACCCGCCCGAGCGCGTACGCCGGCGGGTAGAGGCGCAGCGCCTCGTGCAGCACCTGGCGCGCGTAGCCGAGCCGCGGCACGTCCGCGAACGCCGGCGTCCGGCCGCCGAGCGCCTCGTCGAGCGACGCCAGTAGCCGCGCCTCGACCGCCGGGTGCGTCGCCAGCAGGTACCACGTCCAGGCGAGCGCGTTGGCCGTCGTTTCGTGGCCGGCCAGGAAGAGCGTCATCGCCTCGTCGCGCAGCTGGAGGTCGGTCATCCGCGCGCCGGCGCCGTCGCCCTCGTCGTCGGTCGCCTCCAGAAGGAGCGAGAGCAGGTCGTCCCCGCCCCCGGTCCGCCGCCGCTCGGCGATCAGTCCATAGATGACTGCGTCCAACTCGGCGCGGGCGCGGCGGAAGCGGCGCGCGGCCGGGATCGGCAGGTGCACCGCCCACCGCCCCAGCGCCGCGAACGCAGGCGTGGCCGCGTGGAGGGCGTCGTCGAGCGCCTGGGCGACCGCGTCGGCGACCCCACCGGGCCCCCGCGTCACGTCGCGCCCGAACAGCGTCTCGCCGACGATTGCCAGCGCCAGCGCCCCCATCTCCTCGGCGACGTCCACGGTCGTCCCGGCGAGCGGACGCCAGCGCGCGTCCCACCGCTCGGCGGCCCCGACCATGGCGCGCGCGTAGCCGGCCACCCGGTCGCGGTGGAAGGCGGGCTGGGCGAGCCGCCGCTGGCGGAGGTGGAACGCCCCCTCGCTCGTCAGCAGTCCCTCACCGAGCAGAAGCTTGAGGGTGCGGTAGCGGTAGCCGCGCCCGAAGCGGCGCTGTTCGGTGACCAACAGGTCGCGTACGACGTCCAGGTGCGAGACCAGCACCATCTCGCGCCCGGCCATCCGGAAGCGCGCCACGTCCCCGTGCGCGCGCCGCAGCCCGTCGAGGAAGCCGAGCGGGTCGCGGGCGAAGGCGCGCAGGTGGGCGCCCGGGTAGGGAGCGCGGGGGCCGGGCGGCCGGCGGACGGCGTCGGCGGGCATCGCCGAAAGGTGGACTGGGGCGAACGACCCACGCCAGGCGGATCACGGCCGCCGACAATTCGGTATCGGTCTCGTTTCATGCAAGTACTTACTTGCATTCCGCCCCTGGGAGTGGTAGCGTTGCGCGCACATGGAAAACCGCTGCCGAATTCTCGAGGCCGCCGCTCGGGTGTACGCCCTGTTCGGCTTCCGGGGGGCGACCACGCGTCGCATCGCCGAGGAGGCGGGCGTCAACGAGGTGACCCTCTTCCGGACCTTCGGGTCGAAGGAGGCGCTCATCGCCGAGGCGCTCCGTCAGCGCGCCACCGCCCCGGCCGCCCCGCTGGCCCTCCCCGCTGACCCGGTCGACCCCGAGCGCGAGCTCACCCTCTGGGCCGCCGCCCACCTGGCGGAGCTGCGCGCGTCGCGGACGCTCATCCGGCAGGTGATGAGCGACCTCGACGAGCGCCCGGAGGTCGCCCCGTGCGTCGCCTCCGGGTGGAGCGCGGCCGACGCCGAGCTGCGGCGCTACCTCGTGCGCCTCGTCGAGGGCGGGTTCATCGAGCCGGCCGACGTGCCCGCGGGCACGCGCGCGGGTGGTGGCGCCGTGACCGGGCCGGCGCTCGCCCGGTACGACGACGTGCTGGCGGGGGGCGCGATGCTCATGGCGGCGCTGTTCTCCGACGCCATGGGGCGCGACATGATGCCTGAGCTCTTCCCGCAGCCGGCGGACCGCGCGCCGGTGCTCTACGTGGGCCTCTTTCTGCGCGCGGTGCGCTGCCGCCCGGCCCTCGCCGACCGCGCCGCCGACGCCCCCCCCTCGACCGCCGCCGGAGCGCGCTCGCGCCCGCGCCGCCGCGCCTCCTGATCCTCCCGACCCCCGCTGCCATGTCTTTCCCCCTCCGTGCCCTCGCGCTGGGGCTCGCGCTCGCGGGCGCCGCGTCGTCGGCCGCCGCGCAGGCGCCCGCGGCGCCCGCCCGGGCCGGCCGCGCCCTCTCGCTCGAGGAGGCGCTCCGCATCGGCGAGCGCCAGAGCGAGAACGTGCGCGTCGCCGAGGCCGGCGCCCTGCGCGCGCGCGGGCAGTACGTGCAGGCGCGCAGCCAGCTGCTCCCGCAGCTGAACGCGAGCGCCACCTACCAGAAGCAGCTCCAGAACCAGTTCCAGGCGCTGCAGGAGCAGGCGCCGCAGCCGGACCCCAACGCCCCGCCGGCGCCGGTCTCGCTGTGCACGCCCAACATCCCGGCCGACGCGACGCCCGAGGCGCGCGCCGCCGCGCTGGCGCAGGCGCAGAGCTGCTCGCAGGACGGCGGGCTGGGCTCGATCACGCGCGTCTTCGCCAACCCGAACAACATCATCCTCGGAATCAGCGGCTCGCAGACGCTCTTCTCCGGCGGGCGCGTGACGTCGGGGATCCGCGCCGCCGACGCCGGCCGGCGCGCCGCCGAGATCGGCGTCCGCTCGGCGCGCGCGCAGGTCGCGCTCGACGTCGCGCAGGCGTACTTCGACGCCGCGCTCGCCGACCGGCTGGTGGCGATCAGCGAGTCGTCGCTCGTGCAGACCGAGCGCGCCTTCCGCCAGACGGCGATCGCGCGCGAGGTCGGCAACGTGAGCGAGTTCGACCTGCTGCGGGCGCAGGTGTCGCGCGACAACCAGCGCCCCGTGCTCATCCAGGCGCGCACGCAGCGCGACGTCGCCTACGTGCGGCTGCGCCAGCTGCTCGACCTTCCGCTCGACGAGGCGCTGGCGCTCACCACCGCGCTCCCCTCGGCGCCCGACGCGCTGCCGACGCCCACGCGGGCCGCGGCGGCCGACGCGACGGCGGCCCCGCGCGCCCCCGCGCCGACGCCGGCGCCGGGCGCCGAGGTCGGCCCCGGCGGCGCGCGCGTGAGCGTGGCCTCCAACCCCGCGCGCCGCTTCGAGACGGTGTACGTCGACCCGACCGAAGCGCTGGCCGAGGACCCGGCGGTGCGGACCGCGATCGACAGCCTGGTCGCGACCGCCGACACCGTTGCCGGCGACCGCGCCCCGGCGCGCCAGGCGCGCGAGAACGTGGCGACGCAGCGCAACCTGCTGCGCGTCACGCGGGCGCAGCGGCTTCCGGCGCTCGCGCTGTCGACCAACTACCAGCGCTTCGCCTACCCCGCCGGGGACGGGATCACCTTCCCGACGGCGCTCAACCAGTTCTTCCCCAACTGGACGGTCTCGCTCGGCGTCTCGGTGCCGCTGTTCACCGGCGGCCGGATCCGGGGCGAGGAGCTGGCGGCCGAGGCGAACCTGCGCGAGGCCGAGCAGCAGGCGCGCCAGGTGGAGGAGCTGTCGGCGCTCGACGCGCGGGTGGCGGTGTCGCAGCTCGCGCAGGCGGAGGCGACGTGGCGCGCCAGCGCGGGGACGGCGTCGCAGGCCACGCGCGCCTACCAGATCGCGGAGGTGCGCTTCCGCGAGGGGCTCGCGACGCAGGTGGACCTGGCCGACTCGCGCCTGCTCTTGCAGCAGGCGGAGGCGAACGCGGCGACGGCGGCGCGCGACCGCGAGGTGGCGCGGCTGCGCCTCGCGCTCCTGCGCGACCTCCCGCTGTCGCAGCAGAACGCGGCGGGGGCGGGGGCGGGCGGCGCGACGCAGCAGGGCACGCAGGCGCAGCAGCAACAGCAGCGGCAGCAGCAGCAGCAGCGCTCATTCTCGCCGCAGGGCGCGCCGGGCTCCGCCCAGGGCGCGGGCGGCGCTCAGCAAACCGGCACCTCTGGGGGCTTCCAATGACCGTCGTTCACTCGCGCCGCGCGGGCGCGCGGCTCTTCCACGCGGCGGTGCAGGCGGCGGTGGCCGCGACCGCGGCCGGCGCGCTGGCGGCCTGCGGCGGCGACGGCGACTCCGCGCAGGCGGCGGCGGCCGGCGCGCCGTCGGCCGTGACCGTCGGCCCCGAGAACGTCACCGTCGTCACGCGCGACAGCATCGAGAGCGGACCGGCGATCTCGGGCTCGCTCCAGCCCGAGCGCCAGGCGACCATCCGCGCCGAGGCGTCGGGCACCGTGACCGCGGCGCTCGTCGAGGCGGGGCAGCGCGTGACGCGCGGCCAGACGCTGGCGCGCATCGAGACCGGCGGGCTGGCCGAGCAGGCGGTGAGTGCGCGCGCCGCGGTGACGTCGGCGGACCTGGCCTACCAGCAGGCGCAGCGCGACGCCGAGCGCTCGGCGCGGCTGCTGCAGGCCGGCGCGATCGCCGAGCGCGACGCCGAGGCGGCGCGCACCTCGGCCGCGGCGGCGCAGGCGCAGCTGCAGGCGGCGCGGGCGCAGGCCACCATCGCCGGGCGGCAGCTCGGCAACGCGACGGCCACCGCGCCCTTCACCGGCATCGTCGGCGTCAAGCGCGTGAGCACCGGCGACGTGGTGAACCCGGGCGCCGAAATGTTCACCGTCGTCGACCCGTCGAGCATGCAGCTCGAGGGGAGCGTGCCGGCCGACCAGCTCGGGCAGGTGCGCGTCGGCGCGCCGGTGCGCTTCAGCGTCACCGGCTACCCCGACCGCACCTTCACCGGGAGCATCACGCGCGTCGCCCCGGTCGCCGACCCGACGACGCGACAGGTGCAGATCATCGCCTCGATCCCCAACGCCGGCAACACGCTGGTCGGCGGGCTGTTCGCCGAGGGGCGCGTCGCCAGCGCCACCCGCGAGGGGCTGCTCGTCCCGAGTGACGCGGTCGACGCGCGGGGGGTGCGCCCGGCGGTCGTGCGCGTGAAGGGCGGCAAGGTGGAGCGCGTGAACGTGGAGCTCGGGCTGCGCGACGAGGCGCGCGAACTCGTCGAAGTGCGCGGCGGCGTGGCGGCGGGCGACACGCTGCTGCGCGGCGCGGCGCAGGGCATCTCGAACGGCACGCCGGTGCGCGTCTCGGCCGTCGGCGACGCGGCCGCGGCCCCGGCGCAGCAGGCGCCCGCCGCGGGCGCCGCCGGCGCGCCCAAGCAGCGGTAGCAGCAGCGCGGACCCTCACATCCGGAAGGCGGCATGTTCATTTCCGATTTCGCGATCAAGCGGCCGATCATCACCGTCGTCTCCATGGTGGCGCTGGTGGTGTTCGGGCTGTTCGCGCTGCTCCGGCTCCAGACCGACGAATTCCCCGAGGTGGCGCCGCCGTTCGTGACGGTGGCGATCCCCTACCCGGGCGCCTCCCCCGACGGCGTCGAGCGCGAGCTGCTCGACCCGATCGAGGAGGCGATCTCCGCGATCAGCGGCGTCAAGAAGGTCATGGGGACGGCGCAGGACGGCTACGCCACCATCATGGTGGAGTTCAACTTCGACAAGCCCCTCCAGGAGGCGACGCAGGACGTGCGCGATGCGATCTCGGGCATCCGCAACGACCTGCCGCTCGAGATGGAGGAGCCGATCATCAAGAAGTTCAACGACACCGACCAGCCGATCATCTCGCTGGCCGTGTCGTCGACGGTGCTGACGCCCGCCGAGCTGACGCGCCTCGCCGACCCCGGGATCACGCGCCAGCTGCGCTCGATCGCCGGCGTCGCCGAGGTGGCGATCCCCGGCAAGGTGGAGCGCGAGCTGACCGTCGAGATCCAGCCCGACAAGATGCAGGGGGCGGGGATCTCGGTCGGCGAGATCGTGCAGGCGCTCCAGCTGCAGAACCTGGCCACGCCGGTCGGCCGCGTCGCCGGCTCGCTCGACGAGCGCTCGATCCGCCTCAAGGGGCGGCTGGAGCGCCCCGAGGAGTTCGCGCAGATCGTCGTGCGCGAGCGCGACGGGCAGCTCGTGCGCCTGGGCGAGGTGGCGCAGGTCCGGGACGCCACCGAGGAGCCGCGCACCCTCGCCCTCTACAACGGGCGCGAGGCGGTCGGCATCGACATCAAGAAGTCGGCGGGCTACAGCACCACCGACGTCGCCGACCAGATCATCGCCCGCATCGACGAGGTCAAGAAGACGCTGCCGGCCGGGACGACGATCGACGTCGTGAAGGACAAGGGGACGAACGTGCGCAACTCCGTGCGCAACGTGCAGGAGGCGCTGGTCGAGGGCGCGCTGCTCACGGTGCTGGTGGTGTTCCTCTTCCTCAACTCGTGGCGCTCGACCGTGATCACGGGGCTCGCGCTCCCGGTCTCGGTGCTGGCCTCGTTCATCGCCGTCTGGGCGCTCGGCTTCCGCCTCGAGACGATGTCGCTGCTCGGGCTCTCGCTCGCGATCGGCATCCTGATCGACGACGCGATCGTGGTACGCGAGAACATCGTCCGCCACGTCGAGATGGGGAAGGACCACTACACGGCGGCCCGCGAGGGCACCGACGAGATCGGGCTGGCGGTGGCGGCGACGACCTTCTCGATCCTCGCCGTGTTCATCCCGATCGCCTTCATGCCGGGCGTCGGCGGCCAGTGGTTCCGCCCGTTCGCGCTGACGATCGCCTGCTCGGTGCTGGTGTCGCTGTTCGTCTCCTTCTCGCTCGACCCGATGCTCTCGGCCTACTGGCCGGACCCGCACGTGCCCGAGGAGAAGAAGGGGTTCATCACCCGCACGCTCGACAAGTTCAACCGCTGGTTCGACCACCAGGCGGAGCGCTACCGCGGCGTGATCGCGTGGGCGCTCGACCACCGGTGGAAGGTCTCGCTGCTGGCCGCGGGGACGTTCTTCTTCGCGCTCGCCATGCCGATGATCACGATCGGCAACAACGCGCTCGTCGGGGTGAGCTTCTTCCCCGAGGACGACAACGCGGAGCTGAACATCATCGTCGAGACGCCGCCGGGCTCGAACCTCGAGTACACGCGGCTCAAGACCGAGCAGATCGCGGCGATGACGCGCAAGCACCCCGAGGTCCGCTACACCTACACGACGCTCGGCAGCGGCGAGGCCGGCGCGGTGGACATCGGGAAGATCTACGTCAAGCTGGTGCCGAAGGACGAGCGGTCGATGACGGTCGAGCCCTTCTCGGCGATGCTGCGCGAGGAGTTCGGCCCGACCGGCGGCGCCAAGGTCGCCGTGCTCGCCACCGACTGGGGGGGCGGGCGCAAGCAGGTCGCCATCGAGCTGCGCGGCAACGACAGCGAGGCGCTCCAGGAGTTCGCCAACCGCGCGCAGGAGGCGGTGCGCCCGGTGCCGGGGCTGGTCGACGTCGGGCTGTCGTCGAAGGGGCAGAAGCCCGAGCTGAACGTGGAGCTGAACCGCGGGCTGGCCAGCTCGATCGGCCTCACCGTGGGGCAGGTCGCGCAGTCGCTGCGCCCCGCCTTCGCCGGCGTGGACGTCGGCGACTGGGTGGACCCGAGCGGCGAGACGCGCGACGTCTACGTGCGCCTCTCCCCCGAGGCGCGCCGCCGCGCCGCCGACCTGCGCCAGCTCCCGCTGGTGGTGCAGGGCCCCGACGGCGCCCCGCGCACCCTCCCGCTCGGCCAGGTGGCCACGATCACCGACGGCCTCGGGCCGGCGGTCATCAACCACCTCGACCGCGACCGCGTGGTGCAGGTCGAGTTCAACACCTCCGGCCGCTCGATGGGCGAGGTGACCTCGGACGCCATGAACCGCATCAACGCCCTCACCAAGCCGCCGGGGGTGCGCGTGTCGACGGGCGGCGAGGCGCAGCAGCAGGCCGAGGTCTTCGTGCAGATCTTCTCGGCGCTCGGGCTGGCGCTGCTGTTCATGTACCTGATCCTGGTGGTGCAGTTCGGCAGCTTCCTCGACCCGCTGGCGATCATGTTCTCGCTCCCGCTGTCGCTCATCGGCGTCATGCTGAGCCTCGCGATCTCGCGGAACACGATCAACCTGATGTCGCTCATCGGCGTGATCCTGCTCGCCGGGATCGTGGCCAAGAACGCGATCCTGCTCATCGACTTCGCGAAGATGGCGCGCGAGGAGAAGGGGCTGCCGTTGCGCGAGGCGCTGATCGAGGCCGGCGCGATCCGCCTGCGCCCGATCCTGATGACGACGTTCGCGCTGGTGGCCGGCATGCTCCCGGTGGCGCTCGGGCGCGGCGAGGGCTCGCAGTTCCGGAGCCCGCTCGGCATCGCGGTCATCGGCGGCGTGATCACCTCGACGCTCCTCACGCTCGTCGCCATCCCGACCTTCTACGAGATCCTCGACGGGTGGCGCGAGACGGTGGCCGGGTGGTTCGGCCGGCGGCCGTCGCAGCGCACGGCGGAGCACCGGCTGCCGATGGGCGGCCCGACGGCGACGCCGGTCTCGGGCGACTGACCGCGCGGCAGGTTGCACGAAGGGCGGGCCTGTCCGGTGGACAGGCCCGCCGCTGTTTACAGGCCGACGTAGCTGATGCGCCAGAGCCGGCCGGAGCGGTCGTCGGCCACGAAGAGCGCGCCGTCGGCGCCCACCGCGAGCCCCGTCGGGCGGGCGGCCGCGGTGAGGCGCGACGTGGCCGCCGCGCCGGCGAAGCCGTCGGCGAAGACCCGCCACTCGCCGGTGGGCGCGCCGCCCTGGAACGGCACGAACACCACCGCGTAGCCCGGCGCCCGCGCGCTGGTCACCCCGGGGCGCGTCCCCCAGAAGTAGTCGCCGTGGAAGGCGACGAAGGCGCCGCCCCGGTACTCGGCCGGGAAGGCGGTGCCGCGGTAGAACAGCATCGAGATCGGCGCCCAGTGCGCGGGAAGCGCGAGCAGCGGCTGGCCGACCGTCGCGCACCGCCCCTGCGTCACGCGGTCGCCGCCGTACTCGGGGGCGAGCACCTTGCGACGCGCGTCGCCGTCGTAGTAGCAGTACGGCCACCCGTAGTCCCCGCCCGACGTGATGCGGAAGAGTTCTTCCGCCGGCAGGCGCGCGTCGTCGGCCTGCGTGTAGAGCGCGGGCCAGTTGTCGGCCAGGTTGTCGCGGTTCATCTGCACGCCGTACAGGACGCCCGCCGAGTCGGCGGCCAGCGCCACCATGTTGCGGAGGCCCGTCGCATACCGGCGCAGCTGCGAGAACGTCTGCCCGGCGATGGTCGCGTCGAAGCTCCAGACGCCGGCGCGCGTCGCGAGCTCGGGGCAGTCGGGGATGCCGGGGGACTCGCGCTGCCGGTTGCGCACCTGGCAGGCGTTGGACGCCGAGCCGACGTTGACGAACATCCGCCCCGGCCGCCCGGGCACGATCGTCTTGGTCACGTGCTCGGTCCGGTCGGGGAGGCCCGAGACCATGACCTGTCCGGTGGTCCGCGGGCCGAGCGCGCTGGACGACTGAAAGGTGTAGCGCATGATGCGCCCGTTCTCGGCGAAGTACAGGCGGTCGCCGATGAACGCGACGCCGTTGCCGCCGGCGCTCCCGAAGGCGACGCGGCGGTCGGCGCGGCCGTCGCCGTCGGTGTCGCGCAGGCCGACCACGCCGCCCGCCGTCGTTCCCGTCGTCGCGACCGCAACGTACACGTCCCCGTTCGGGCGCACGGCCACGTGTCGGGCGGCGCCCAGCCCCTCGGCGAACACCGAGGCGCAGAAGCCCGGCGGCAGGGTCAGGCCGCCGTTCTCGGCGTCGCACCCCGCGAGCTGCGCGGTGGGTGCGGACTGCGCCGCCGGCGCGGCGCGCGGCGCCGGGTCGGGCGCCGCGGGCGTCGCCGGGCGCTCGGCGCAACCGGCGAGAGCCGCGAGGGCGACGATCCGGGCACCGGTGTGGCGGGTCGGGCGCGTGGTCGGCATCGGCGGCGGGGCAGGGGAGGCGGGTCGGGCGACGATACCGGCCGCCGGCGGCACGCGCAACGCGGCGGCGTACCGCGCCCCCATGTAGCTTTCCGCTCCCGTGGTCCCCCCCGTCCTCCTCGCCGCCGCACTCGCCGCCCAGCCGGCGCTCTCCCAGGGCGAGCGCCTCTGGCTCTACCTGACGTTCGGCGCCAGCCCGATCGTCACCGAGGAGCTGGCGCCGCTGCTCGGCGGGCTCGCCGCGTCGCAGGGGCGCGTGGCGCTCGCCCCCGTGGTGGTCGCGCTCACCGTCGGCGGGTGGGTGGCGACCGCGCTCCTCTACGCGCTGGGGCGGTGGCGCGGGCGCTGGATCCGCCGCCGCTTCCCGCGCGCCGGCGCGGCGATGAAGAAGTGGCTGCGCGCGGTGCGGCGGCGGCCGTGGCGGAGCGCCTTCGCCGTGCGGTTCGCGTTCGGGGCGCGCCTCCTCCTCCCGCTCGCGTGCGGCGCCGCGCACGTGCGGCCCGACGTCTACCTGACGGGGAGCTTCCTCAGCTCTGCCATCTGGTCGGCGCTGTTCGCGGCGCTCGGCTTCGCCTTCGGCGAGACGGCGGTCGCGGCGCTGCAGCAGGTGCGCCGCTACGACCAGTACGCGGTCGGGGTGCTGGCGGGGCTGGGCGTGGTGGCGTGGCTCATGATCCGCCGCCGCCGGCGCCCGCTCGTGTGACCCCGGTCGCGGCGCGCGCGTCGTGGGGGTGTCGCATCCGACCCGTGACGGGTGTAGGATTGTGCGCTCCCTCACGACCGTCGTCCCCCGCATGTCCGCCCGCCCCGCCCCCTCCGCCCGCCGTCCGGTCGCGCGCGCCCTCGCCGCCTGCGCGCTCCTCCTGGCCGCCGCGCCGCTGACCCCCGCCGCGCCGCTCGGCGCGCAGACGCTGCGCGGCTCGCGCGACGCCGTGGACCGCGCCTGGCGCACCGCGCACCGCCGCGACCTGCCGTTCGTGCGCTCGCGCCGCGAGGTCGAGCGGCTGGCGCGCGAGGGGGACTACGTGCGCCTCTCGGGGACGCGCACGGTGCGGCTCAAGGGGGTGTCGATGCCGTACGTGCGCCCCGTGACGCGCAGCTTCCTGTCGACCTTCGCGGCGCGCTACCACAAGGCGTGCGGCGCGCCGCTGGTGGTGACGAGCGCGATGCGGCCGACGAGCATGCACCTGCGCAACTCGACCGAGAAGTCGGTGCACCCGACGGGGATGGCGCTCGACTTGCGCGCGCCGGGCGGGAGCTGCCGGAGCTGGATGCGCCGCGAGCTGCTGGCCTACGAGCGGCGCGGCGTCGTCGACGCCACCGAGGAGCGGCACCCGGCGCACTTCCACGTCGTGGTCTACCGCGCGCCCTGACCGCGGCGTGCGGTTTGATGCGCCGACGTTCACCGAAGCTGCCCCGTTTCATGACGTGCCGCCGTCCGGTCCTTGCCGGCTGCTTCGTAGCCGCCCTGCTGTCGCCCGAGCTGCGCGCGCAATCCCCACGACCGATCACGCTCGACGCGAGCGTGGGTCAGTCGGGCGGCGTCGGCGGGGGTGAGCTGAAGGACCGGCAGGGGATCGCCGTCGACGGCCTGCTCGCGTACGCCTTCCGGCGTGCGCCCGGCGGCGCGCTGCTGGCGGGGCTGAGCGCGTCGTTCCAGGGCGGGCTGGGCAGCGACGACATCTGCGTCGTCGGCTCGCGCGGCCAGTGTCTCGACGACTTTCCGCTGGTCACCGCGGTCGGCGTGCTGGCCGGATTGGAGGGCCGTCGCCGACGGGCGCGTTCGACAGGCGCGACGGCCCGACTCCTCGCCGGGCCGGCATACGTGCACATGGACGGCAACGACAGCGCCGGGCAGCGCGGCTCGACGGCCGGCCTCCTGGCCCGCCTCGACCTCGCCTCGCCGCACCTCGGCCCCGTCGCGCTGGTGGGATCGCTACGCGGGACCGCCGTCCCGCGCTTCCGCGGCGAGTCGTACGGCGTCTGGGCCGTCGGGTTCGGGGTGCGCCTTCGCTAGTGCTCGGACCTCGTCGGCGGTGTACGTGCTGCGCGCGCCTCAGCGCCCGCCCGCCGGCGCCCGGTTGTACTTCCGCAGCGCCGCCAGCAGCCGGTCGTGCGGCAGCGCGAACACCCGCACGTCGTCGGCGCCGGTCATCGTCTCGGCCGCCAGCATGGCGTTCAGGATCGCCTCCTCGGTCGCCTGCACCGTCGCCGCGAACAGCGGGTTGATGCGCGCGTTCGGCAGCATCGCCAGGCGCGCCACCCCCGTGTCGGCCGCGGTGCGCGCGTTGGCGGTGGAGAACGCCACGAAGATGTCGCCCGAGCTGTTCTCGCCGCGCCCGCCCATCCGCCCCACGCCGAGCGAGGCGCGGGTGGCGATGCGCTTGAGCTGGTGTGGGAGCAGCGGGGCGTCGGTGGCGACGACGATGATGATCGAGCCCTGCCCGGCGCTCGCGTCGTCCTCGCGCGCCGCCGCCGCGGCCCCCACGCAGCGCGGCGTGCCCCGCGCGACCGTCGTGTCGGGCGACGCGGCGCACGGGAGCAGGTCCGGGATCTCCTCCCCCACCGGCACGCCCGCCACGCGCAGCTCGCGCCGAGCGCCGTAGTTGCACTGCACGAGCACGCCCACGGTGTAGCCCCCCGCCGCGTCGGGAACGCGGCGTGACGCGGTGCCGATCCCGCCCTTGAAGCCGTGGCAGATCATCCCGGTGCCGCCGCCGACGTTCCCCTCGACGACCGCCCCCGCCGCCGCGCCCTCGAGCGCCGAGAGCGTGTGCGCCGGCGTGACGTGGAAGCCGTTGATGTCGTTGAGGCGCCCGTCGTACGTCTCGGCCACCACCGGGAGCCCCCACGGCTGCAGGCCCGGGCGCCGCACCTGCCACTGCAGCACCGCGTCGCGCACCACGCCCACCGAGTGCGTGTTGGTGATCCCGATCGGCCCCTCGAGCACCCCGCTCTCCTGCAGCCAGGTGGTGCCGGTCATCTCGCCGTTGCCGTTGAGCGTGAACCAGGCGCCGAACACCGGGTCCGCACTCCCCCGGCCGCGCGGGTGCACGATCGTGACCCCCGTGCGCACCGGCCCGCGCCCCACCACCAGCCGCCCGCTTCCGCTCACCAGCGTGGTGTGCCCCACCTCCACGCCCGCGACGTCGGTGATCGCGTCGAGCGGCCCGGGCGTGCCGCCGATCAGCGCGCTGATCCCGAGCTCGCGCGCCCGCGACTTGGCCGGCGCGCCCCCCTGCGCGCCCAGCGGCGCGGCGCCCGCGAGGGCGAACAGCAGCACCGCCCCCCGCGCGCCGCGCGCCCCCGTCACGCCACCCCGCGCAGCACGCGCGCCAGCACGTCGAACAGCTCGTCCACGTGCGCGCGCTCGGCGATCAGCGGCGGCGACAGCGCGATGGTGTCGCCGGTCACGCGCGTCAGCACGCCGGCCGCGAAGCAGCCGAGGAAGGCGTCGGTGGCTCGCGCCCCCGGCGCCCCCGGGCGCGACTCGAGCTCGACCCCGGCGACCAGCCCCAGGTTGCGCAGGTCGACCACGTGCGGCAGCCCGCGCAGCGCGTGCACCGCCTCCTCCCAGTACGGCGCCAGCTCGGCCGCGCGCGCGAACAGCCCCTCCCGCTCGTAGACGTCGAGCGTCGCCAGCCCCGCCGCGCACGCCAGCGGGTGCCCCGAGTAGGTGTAGCCGTGGAAGAACTCGATCCCCTGCGCCGTGGCGTCGAGCACCCCGTCGTGGACCGCGCGGCGCGCGAACACCGCGCCCATCGGCACGGCGGCGTTCGTGAGCCCCTTGGCCACCGTCATCACGTCGGGCACGACCCCGAACCAGTCGGCCGCGAACGGCGTACCCAGCCGCCCGAAGCCGGTGATCACCTCGTCGAACACGAGCAGGATCCCGTGCCGGTCGCAGATCGCGCGCAGCCGCTCCAGGTACCCCGCCGGCGGCACGAGCACCCCCGTCGACCCGGCCATCGGCTCGACGATCACGGCGGCGATCGTCTCGGCGCCGCGCGCCGCGACCACGCGCTCCAGGTCGTCCGCCAGCTCGGCCCCGTGCGCCGGCTGCCCGCGCGTGAAGGCGTTGCGCGCCAAGTCGTGCGTGTGCACGAGGTGGTCGGTGTGCGGCAGCAGCTGGGCCGCGAACGCCTTCCGGTTGTTCTCGATCCCCCCTACCGAGATCCCGCCGAAGCCGACGCCGTGGTAGCCGCGCGCGCGCCCCACGAAGCGCACGCGCTGCGGCTCCCCGCGCGCCTGGTGGTAGGCGAGCGCCATCTTCAGCGCGGTGTCCACCGCCTCGGACCCCGAGTTGGTGAAGAACACCCGGTCGAGCCCCGCGGGGAGGATGGCGGTCAGCCGCTCGGCGAGCTGGAACGAGAGCGGGTGCCCCATCTGGAAGCCCGGGGCGTAGTCGAGGCGCGCGGCCTGCGCAGCGATGGCGGCCGAGATCGACGGGCGGCAGTGCCCCGCGTTCACGCACCAGAGCCCCGCCGTCCCGTCGAGCACCCGCCGCCCGTCGTCGGCGGTGTAGTACATCCCCTCGGCGGCGACCAGCATCCGCGGCGCGCGCTTGAAGGCGCGGTTCGCGGTGAAGGGCATCCAGTGCGCGTCGAGCGCGGGAGTGGTGGTCGCGTTCATGGTGGCCATCAGGACATCCAATTGGTGCCGGCCTCGCGGTTCCACTTGGTCGTGGTCTTCCGCGTGCGCGTCCAGAACTCGATCGAGCTCTTCCCCGTGATGTCGCCGACGCCGAAGTGCGAGTCCCCCCACCCGCCGAAGCCGAACGGCTCGCGCGGCACCGGCACGCCGACGTTCACCCCCACCATCCCCGCGGCCGCCCGCTCGGCCACGTAGCGCGCCGTCCCCCCGCGCTCGGTGAACACCGACGCCGCGTTGCCGTAGGGTGACGCGTTCTCCACCGCCAGCGCGTCGTCGACCGTCGGGACGCGCACCACGGCGAGCACGGGGCCGAACACCTCCTCCTGCGCGATCTTCATGTCCGGCGTCACGCCGTCGACCACCGTCGCCCCCACGTAGAAGCCCTCCTCGCGCCCCGGCACCGTGGCGCCGCGCCCGTCGAGCAGCACCCGCGCGCCCGCCTGCTCGGCCTCGGTGATGTAGCGCTCGATGCGCGTCTTGGCCTCGCGCGAGATCACGGGGCCGACGTCCACGCCGACCCGCAGCCGGCGCGCCTGCTCCACCACCTGGGCGACGATCGCGTCGGTCTGGCCGACGGCCAGCATCACCGACGCCGCCATGCACCGCTGCCCCGAGCACCCCGACATCGACGCCGCCACGTTCCCCGACGTCATCGTCGGCTCGGCGTCGGGCATCACGATCAGGTGGTTCTTGGCGCCGCCGAGGGCGAGCACGCGCTTGAGGTTCGCGGTGCCGCGCCGGTAGACGAGCTGCGCGACGCGCGTCGAGCCGACGAAGGTCACGGCGTCGATCCCCGGGTGGTCGCAGATCGCCTCGACCACCGCCTGCCCGCCGTGCACCACGTTGAACACGCCGGCGGGGAGCCCCGCCCGCTCGAGCAGCTCGGCGATGCGCCCGGCGCTCAGCGGCACCAGCTCCGACGGCTTGAGCACCATGCAGTTGCCGAGCGCGATCGCGTTCGGGATGGTCCAGTGCGGGACCATGCTCGGGAAGTTGAACGGCGCGATCGACGCCACGACGCCCACCGGCACGCGCTCGGTGCGGCACTCGACGCCGCGGCTCACCTCCAGCACCTCGCCGGTGGCGAGCTGCGGGAGCGAGCACGCGAACTCGGTGAGCTCGATGGCCTTCAGGATCTCGGCCCGCGCCTCGCCCTCGACCTTCCCGTGCTCCTCGACGATCAGCGCCGTCAGCTCGTCGGCGTGCTGTTCGAGCAGGGTGCGGTAGCGGTAGAGCACCTGCACCCGCTCCTTCAGCGTCGTCCCCGCCCACCCGGGGAGGGCGCGGCGCGCGGCGCGCACCGCCGCGTCGACGTCGGCGGCGGAGGAGAGCGGGGCGCGCGCGATCACGCGGCCGGTCGACGGGTCGTGCACGTCGATCAGCGGCCCGTCGGCGGCGACGCGCTCGCCGCCGACGTGGTTGCGCACGACCCCGTGACGGAGCGAGTCGGCGGCGGGGGCGTGGGGGGCGGCCGGGGCGGCGGTCACTGCACCGCCGGCGCGCCCGCGGCGCTCGCCGCCAGCCCGTTGAGGAAGAACTTGAAGGTGCCGTGCGGCTGCGCGCGGTACAGGATCTCGGGGCCGAACAGGTAGAGCGTCCCCTGGCCGACCTTGGCCTCGACGGCCGCCGCGCCCCCCTCGAGGTGCTTCTGCCCCCAGGCCCACCCGCTGCGCAGCGGCTCGGCCGTGTCGTACCAGGCCACGCGCTTCACGCCGCGCGCCTCGGCGTCCGCCCCGAGCGTGAACGCCGGCGAGTCGTCGAAGAAGACGTCGGCCTGTGCCGGCATCCCGAACGCCGCCGACGCCGTGGTGTCGACGCGCACGCGCAGCACCGAGCCGGGGACGTAGAACTGCTCGCGCGGCAGTGCCTTCCCCTGCGCGTCGACCAGCTTGTTGCCGACCGGGAGCCCGAGGTGCTGCGCCAGCACCGTCGAGGAGCCAATCGTGATCACTGTGCCCCCCGCCTCGAGGAACTGCTTGAGCTGCGGCACCGTGCGCGCCACCGAGGTGCTGCCGAGCGACGCGCGGAACTCGGCCGGCACCGCGTCCGCCCGCGGCTCGCCGCCCCCGCCGCCGCCGAAACCGCCCTGCTGGCCGTCGCGGGCCGGGACCGCGCCGTCGACGAGCACGATCGCGTCGTACTTCGCGCGCAGGTCGCCGGCGTCGAGCTGCGGCGCGTAGACGACGTCGAACGGGATCTTCTTCTGCTCCAGCAGCCAGCGCGTCCACCCCGACGGCATCGAGCCGCCGTAGCGGTCCCAGAGCGCGACCCGCGGCGCGCGGATCGCCGTCATCGCCCCCGCCGGCCGCTCGGCCGTCGGGACGTCGAGCCCCAGCTCGGCGGCGATCGGCGTCAGGCGCGCGCGCGTGCTCGGCTTGGCGACGACGTAGAACGAGCCCGCCGGGTGCCCCGCGTGCGGCGCCGAGAGGCGGTACACCTCCTCGCCCGCGGCCACGAGGCGCAGCGCCGCCGGGTAGGCGTCGTTGTAGTGCGACGAGAGCAGGTAGCCGGCCGCGTTCCCCGCGGCGACGGCGCCCGCCGCCGGCTTCACGTTCCACTCGCGCACCTCCGCGAACGGCCCGTCGAAGCCGTCGAGGACGCGGTCGAACTTCACCCCCATCTGGTAGGCGAGCGTCCACCCGGCGGCGTCGTACGGCGGGATCGGCGGCCCGCCCGGGTAGAGGAAGTCGTTCGGGTGGTCCTGCGGCTCGAACATGTCGAGGATGTGCGGCCGGAACGGCTGCGCCGTCTTGATGACGTACGAGCCGGCGGGGTAGCGCGTCCCGCCGACCGCGAACGCCGCCGTCGCGCGGTGCACGGTGATCCCGTTCTCGCGCAGCGCGTTGACCAGGTGCGTCACGCGCGGGAAGTCGGGCTGGTCCGCCGACAGGATGTAGCCGCGCGGGTCGCGCGCCGCGGGGCGGCGGAGCATCGCCAGGTAGCGCTGCGACGCCTCGGCGCTGGCGGCGCCGCCGAACTGCCCGCCGGCGGTCATCACGCCGGCCGGGGCCCCGCCATTCGCCGCCGTGCGCGCCGCCCCCATCGAGTCGCGCACCGCGTCGAGGCGCGAGGGCGAGACGGTCCAGCTGTCGCGGCTCCCGCGGTCGATCGAGTTCCGCCCCATCCGGTAGATGTTGTACAGGAAGGTGTCCTTGTACCGGCTGGCGACGTCGAGCACCGCGTAGTTCGCGGTCACCGAGTAGTCGACCGAGTTGCGGAAGCGCCACTCCTGCGGCGCGATCGGGCGCGGCAGGTCGGCGCTCGGCAGCTGGCGGTTGGCCACGAACGGGATGCGCATCGGCGTCGGGTTGCCGATCGTCTCGGTGAGCAGCCCGATCATGTTGTGGAAGTACACCGTCGTGCGCAGCCCGCCGTTCCACCACGTCGAGTAGTTCGCCCCGCGCCGCATGGTGACCCCCGGCTTGTCCTCGGCGATGAACCGGTTGTGCATCGCCGCGCCCACCAGGTCGAGCCCCGTCACGATCAGCGGGTCGAGCTGGTAGTTGAACGGGTCGCGGAAGGGGGGGGCGAACATCACCGTCCCGGTGGGCCCGGTCTGGTGGTGGTTGTACATGATCTGCGGGAACCACTCGTGGTACAGCTGGCGGTTCATGTTCTCCGACTCGGGCTGCGTCGACATGTAGAAGTCGCGGTTGTTGTCGTGCCCGATGTACTTCTGGTACAGGCGCGGGATCCCGCCCGTCGACCGCTTGAGCGAGTCGGGCTCGCGCATGTACCAGTCGGAGACCAGGTCCATCCCGTCGGGGTTGGCGTGCACCGCCAGCACGACCACGTCGCGCAGGATGCGCCGCGTCTCGGCGTCGTCGCGGCTGACCAGCTGGTAGACGGTCTCCATCAGCTGCTGCGCCCCCAGCACCTCGGTGGCGTGCAGCCCGCCGTCGAGCCACACGATCGCCTTCCCCTCGGCGGCCAGCTGGCGCGCCTGCGCGTCGGTGAGCCCCTCGGTCTTCGCCAGCCGCTGCGAGATCTGCTTGTAGCGCTCGAGCTGGCGGAAGTTCTCGGGCGCGGTGATGATCGCCATCAGCTGCGTGCGCCCTTCGGCGGTCTTCCCGATGTCGAGCACCCGCATGCGCTCGGACTCGCCGTCGAGCTTCCGCCAGTAGGCGGTGAACTTCGCGTAGTTCGGCAGCTGGTAGTCGGCGCCGATGCGGTGCCCGAAGAACCGCTCGGGGGTGGTGACGGCCGTCTGCGCCGCCGCGGGGGCGGCCGGGAGGGCGAGGAGCAGCGCGGCGAGCGCGCGGCGGCTGGGTCGGGCGATCGGCATGACGCCTCCGTCGGGGTTCGCGCGCGGGCGTATGCGCGCGCGTCTCACCGGCGGTGACGGTGCGCCCTCGCCCCGCACGACGCCGGTACGCCCCGGATAACGCACGGCCGCACCCAGTCGTTCGCCGCCGGGCGCGCGGCCGGCACGCCGTCGAATACGACGCTCGCACGCACGGCCGTTGCCTGCCGCCCGCGGACGTCACGCACGAGGGCGAACCACCCCGCCCTTGACATATTCCCATATAAGAATATGTTGGGATCCATGGCACGCACCCCCACGACCGCCGACGCCTTCAACGCCGTCGCGGAGGACGGCCGCCGCCGCATCCTCTCCGCGATCGGGGCGGGCGAGGCCAACGTCGGCGGCCTCGCCGACCGACTCGGCCTCGCCCAGCCGCAGGTGTCGAAGCACCTCGGCGTGCTCCGGACCGTGGGACTCGTGCTCGTTCGCACCGACGGGCGCCGCCGCTGGTACCGCGTGAACGGTCCGGCGCTCAAGCCCATCTACGACTGGGTGCTCCGCTTCGAGCAGACGTGGAACGCCCGCCTCGACCGCCTCGACGACGTCGTCGCCGAGCTCACCGAAGCAGAGACCGAGGAACACACGCCATGAGCAGCATGCGCACGAACCGCCACGGCTCCGCGACCGTCACCCTGCCCTCCGATCGCGAGATCCTCATCGCCCGCGTCTTCGACGCGCCGGCGCGCCACGTCTTCAGGGCGTACACGACTCCGGACCTCGTCAAGCGGTGGTGGGGCTTCCCGACCTCGGAGTGGCTGGTGTGCGAGAACGACCTCCGGGTCGGCGGGAAGTGGCGCTACGTCATCCGCGAGCAGGGGCACGAGGTCGGCTTCCACGGCGTCCACCGGGAGGTGGAAGCGCCGCACCGCCTCGTCTCGACCGAGGTGTTCGAGGGCTTCCCCGGTGGCGACGAGGCGGGCGCGCTGACGACCGTCGAGTTCGACGAGCAGAACGGCGCGACGACGATGCGCATGACCGTGCTGCACGCCGACAAGTCGCAACGCGACGCGCACCTCGAGTCGGGGATGGAGGGCGGCATGCAGATCTCGATGGACCGGCTGGAGGATCTCGTCGCCCTGCACCTCCTGGGTCCCGAGCTCGATCCCTCGTGGCGCCCGGCGCCGCGCGAGATCGAGCCGGGGACGGCGTGAAGCGCCCCAGCCGGCGCAGCGCTCTACCGCCCCCGGGTCGCGGAGACTCCTCTGCACCCGGGGCGGCCGAGACCCGCAGTACACGTTGCCAGGTAGCCGAGCCACCGCGCTCCGCGTGGCCGGAACGTTCAAGCCGCGCTGCGGCGCGCCGGCGCCTTGGGTGCGACCGCGGGCGCGCCCGCGGTCGCGGCGACGGGCCGGGACTCGCCTCCGCGCCGCGCCTCCACAAGCGCCCGCACGTGCGCGCGTTGCAGGTGGAAGAGCCACCCGCCGTACGCCGCCGCCACCACCTGCGCCGCGAGCAGTGCCGCCGGCGCCGCCGACCCGCCATGGTCCGCGCGTGCGCCCGCCAGCGCCGCCGTCGCCAGCAGCGCCGCGCCCCCCACGCGCCACGCCGTGTGCCGGTAGCGCAGCTCGCGCCGGCTCCACGCCTCGGCCAGCAGGTAGCCGGCGACGGTGAACGCCGCCAGCGTCTCGACCTGCCGCAGGATGCCGAGGCGCGTCAGCAGGTCGAGCCCCGCGTGCGGGTCGCCGAGCGGGAGGAGCAGGAGGTAGCCGGCCAGAAAGGGGGCCGCCATCGCCAGCGCCTCGGCCTCGAAGCGCCGCCCGAGCGCCCGTTCGTTCAGCGCCCGGCGCCCCAGGTCCCACGCCACGAGCGCCGCCAGCGCCGCGCCGGCGGCCAGCGCACGGGGCGCCGTGGCCAGCGCCGGCAGCGCCCCGGCCACGAACCACGCCCCCGCCGCGAGCGCCCCCTGCCAGGCGCGCAGCGTCCCCGCCGGGCCGAGCTGGCGCCGCTGGATCGTCCCCACCAGCGCGCCGCCGAACGCCGCCAGCAGCAGCAGCGCGACCGCGCGCGGCGCGACGCCGAGCAGCCGCGGCGCGTCGGTGGCCGCCACCCCCACCGCCGCCAGCGTGCACAGCGGAAGCGTCACGTACAGCAGCCCCGTCACCGGCAGCTCGAGCGCCAGCCGCCCCACCAGCGGCGTGTCGGCGCCGAGGGCGCGCGCCGCCCGCGCGTGCAGCCACGCGCCGAGCAGCGCCCCGAGCGCGTTGGTCGCGACGTCCACCGGCGACGGGTAGCGCCCCGGCTCGAACACCTGCACGACCTCGATCGCCAGGCTCACCAGCGCGCCGCCGGTCAGGGCGAGCGCCAGCGTGCGCCGCCGCGCGCGCGCGCGAACGTCGGCGGCGACGGGTTCCGTCGTCGCCGTGCGCGCCGCGCGCGTCAGCGCCCACACGAAGCCGAGCGGGACGAAGAGGGCGACGTTGGCGAGCGCGTCGAACCAGGCGCTCCACCCCATGACGGTGACGTGCGCCGGCCAGCGGAACCGGAACGGCTGCAGCGTGATCGCCCCGACCACGGCGGCCACGAAGCCGAGCACGGCGGCGCCCAGCCTGGCACCGGTCTCGCCGTAGGGTGGGCGGGGGGCGGCGGGGTTCACGGGGTGGGAGAGGGGGCGCATGACCCCGACGAGTCTCGGAGCGCCCGGCGCGCGGGTTGAGCGAGGTGACGCGCGCGTTGGCACCAGCGCCCCCGGTTTTCCGTAGGGACGAGCGTTCGCCGACAGGTCGTTTCACCCGCCGATTCCGGGAGGTCGCACGTGAGCGCTCGTCAGGGTACCACCGGCAACGTCATCGCTGCGCTGGCCAGCTTCTTCATCCCCGGGCTGGGGCAGCTCATCCAGGGGCGTCCGGGGAAGGGGCTCTGGCACCTCATCCTCTCGGTCGCCATCTGGGTCGTGTCGTTCGGGACGCTCGGCTGGATCATGCACATCTGGTCCGCCATCGAGGCCGCGCGCTGGGACGCGTGACCGACGGCTGGGCCGCGGCACGCGCGTCGGCCGGGCGCTTCCTCGCGGAGCGCCCGGCCGACGCGCGTTTCGTCGTCTACTGTCACTTCGACGCCGACGGGCTGGCCGCCGGGGCGCTGTTCGGGCGGGCGCTCCCCCGGCTCGGCTTCCGCGACGTCCGCGTGATCCCGTCGGGGCGCGCCGAGAGCGCCTTCTCGGACGAGGCCCGCGCCCGACTCCGCGCCCTGGCCCCCGAAGCGCTGGTCGTCACCGACCTCGGGGTGCGCAGTGAGGGGGTGCTCCCCGGCGTCCCGACGCTCTACGTCGACCACCACCAGCCCGACGGCGTCCCCGCCGACTCGGCGGCGACGGTCGTGACGGGCTACGGCTGGGACCCGATCCCGTGCTCGGCGTGGCTCGCCTGGGAGCTGCTGGCGCCGCTCGGCGAGGCGGCCGGCGCGCCGCTCGACGACCTGCTCTGGCTGGCGGCCGTCGGCACGGTCAGCGACCTGGGCGAGAAGGCGCCCTGGCCGACGCTCGACGAGGCCAAGCGGCGCTACACCGCCAAGTGGCTGAAGGAGGCGGTCGTGCTGGTGAACGCGGCGCGCCGCGCCGGGGCGTTCGACGTCGACACGCCGCTGGCGCTCCTGATGCGCGCCGACCACCCGCGCGCGCTAGCCGAGGACGACACCGGGGGCGCCGACCGGCTGCGGGCGTACCGGGCCGAGGTCAACGCCGCGCTGGCCGAGGCGCGCAAGGCGGCGCCGGCGTTCGCCGCCAACGGGTCGCCGTGGGCGCTGGTGCGCCTCCACTCGGCGTGCCAGATCCACCCGCTGCTGGCGCAGCAGTGGCGCGGCCGGCTGCCGCGGCACGCCGTGATCGCGGCCAACACCGGCTACCTGGCCGACGCGGTGGCGTTCAGCGCGCGCACCGCGCGCAAGGACCTCGACCTGCCGGCGCTGCTGCGCGCGACCGGCGTCGGCGACGGGAGCGGGCGCTTCGGGCACGGGCACGACCAGGCGTCGGGCGGGCACCTCGCGCCGGCCGCGTTCGGCCAACTGCTGGAGCGGCTGGGCTTCGCCGACGGGCGGGGGTGACGTCGTATGGCGCGGCCGGGTATCTACCAAACATGCCCTCGCCCGCCCGCCCTCGCACCACAGCGCTGACAGCGCTCGCGCTCGCCGCCGCCTGCAGCAGCGCCACCGACCCGCAGCCGTGCGACGACGGCCAGTGCGTGGAGCGCGTCGCCGTGGCGGCGGCGCGCCGCTACCTGCGCGTGGGCGACACCACGCGCGTGCAGGCGGAGGTGACGGTGCGCGGCAGCGCCACGCCGACGACCGTCGCCTGGCGCGCGGAGCAGCCCGCGATCGCCACGGTCTCCGCCCAGGGGCTCGTGACGGCAGTGGCGCTCGGCCGCGGCGTCATCACCGCCGTGCCGACCGCCGACGACGAGCTGACGGCGTCGGTGTTCTTCGACGTGGTGTCGGGCGACACGGCCGCCGCGCCGGTGTTCGCCGCGATCACCAACCCCGCGAACGGCGGCGCCGTCGAGCCGGGGGGGCAGGTGGTCGACTCGCTCGACCTGACGCTGGAGTACGTCTCGGGCACGCGCGCCGGGCAGCAGGTGACCGGGGTGCAGCTGCGCCTCGCCGGGACGTCGGGGCGCGACACGACGCTGACGCTCACGCCGGCCGCGGGGACCGGGATCGGGCGCAGCTCGACGCGGCTGCGCTTCGGCCCCCCGCCGGGGCAGACGGAGCGCGCCTTCCCGGTCGGCGCGTACGCCGGGCGCGCGATCCTGCAGCTCGCGAACGGGCAGGGGATCGCCATCGACGTGTCGCCGCTCTTCACCGTCGCGCGCTGACGGGCGCGTGACCGCCGGGCGGGGCGGTCGCCGGCTTGCCGCCCGCCGCGTCGCACCCCACACTTAAGGCAGAACCGAACACCGTTCGCCGATCCCCCCACCGGACCGCTCCCATGCCCAGCTACAAGGCGCCGCTCGACGACGTCCGCTTCCTCCTCACCGAGCTGCTCGACGTCGGGCAGCTGTCGCAGCTCCCCGGCTACGAGGAAGCCACGCCCGACGTGTTGCTCGCCGTGCTCGAGGAGGGGGCGAAGCTGTGCGAGGAGGTGCTGGCGCCGATCAACCAGAGCGGCGACGCCGAGGGGTGCCGCTACGAGAACGGCGCGGTCACGACGCCCAAGGGGTTCAGGGAGGCGTACGCCGAGTTCGTGCGCGGCGGGTGGCCGGCGATGACGGCGGCGCCCGAGCACGGCGGGCAGGGGCTCCCGCACCTGACGCGCTTCGTCTTCGACGAGATGCTCTGCTCGGCGAATCTTTCGTTCTCCATGTACCCGGAGCTCGGCCACGGCGTGGCGATGACGCTCGAGCGGTGGGGGAACGAGGAGCTGAAGCACCGCTTCCTCCCGAAGGTCGTCGAGGGGACGTGGGGCGGGACGATGTGCCTCACCGAGCCGCACGCCGGCACGGACCTCGGGATCATCCGCACGAAGGCGGTGCCGGCGGGGGACGGCGCCTACAAGGTCACGGGGACGAAGATCTTCATCTCGGCCGGCGACCACGACCTGACCGAGAACGTCGTCCACCTCGTGCTCGCGAAACTCCCCGACGCGCCCGCGGGCACCAAGGGGATCTCGATGTTCATCGTGCCGAAGTTCCTCCCCACCGAGGAGGGCGGGGTGGGCACGGCCAACGGCGTCACCTGCGGCTCCATCGAGCACAAGATGGGGATCAAGGCGAACGCCACCTGCGTGATGAACTTCGACGACAGCGTCGGCTGGCTGGTGGGCGAGGAGCACAAGGGGATGCGCGCGATGTTCACGATGATGAACGGCGCGCGCCTCGGCGTGGGCTTGCAGGGGCTGGGGCTCGCGGAGGTCGCCTACCAGAACGCGCTCGCCTACACGAAGGACCGCCTGCAGGGGCGCGCGCTGACGGGGAAGAAGGCGCCCGAGCAGGAGGCCGACCCGATTATCGTGCACCCCGACGTGCGCAAGATGCTGCTGACGCAGAAGGCGTACATCGAAGGGGAGCGCGCGCTCGCCTACTGGGTCGGGCAGCTGATCGACGTCGAGGAGAAGCACCCGGACGAGGAGAAGCGCAGGGAGGCGGCGGACCTGGTCGCGCTCATGACGCCGATCATCAAGGGCTTCCTCACCGACACGGGATTCGAGTGCGCGAACCTGGCGCTGCAGTGCCTGGGCGGGCACGGCTACGTGCGCGAGTACGGGCTGGAGCAGTTCGTCCGCGACGCGCGCATCGCGCAGATCTACGAGGGGACGAACGGCGTGCAGGCGCTCGACCTGATCGGCCGCAAGGTGCCCGAGGGGAACGGGCGCCTGCTGCGCCGCTTCCTGGCGCTGGTGCAGGCGGACGTGAAAGCGGCGCAGGACGACGCCCGCGTGGCCGACCTCGCGCGGCAGCTCGGCGACGCGCTGCGCAAGACGCAGGAGGGGATCATGACGGTGATGCAGAAGGCGATGCAGAACCCCGACGAGGCGGGCGCCGCGGCCACCGACTTCCTGCGGATGATGGGACTGGTCTCGACCGGCTGGATGTGGCTGAAGATGGCCCGCCTGGCCCACGACCGGCTCGAGGCGGCCGACCCCTCGCAGGGCTCGGGGCAGGCTCCGACGCGCGCGTTCTACGACGCCAAGGTCAAGACGGCGCGCTTCTACTTCGCCAAGCTGCTGCCGCAGGTGGACGCGCTCGCGGTCACCGTCAAGACGGGCGCGGCGCCGGTGATGGAGCTGGAGGCGGCGGCGTTCTGACGCCGCGCCTCACTCGACGAGCGCCGCCCCGCGCGTGGCGTCGCGCAGCGCGGCGACGAACGCGTCGCGCCGCGAGTCGGGGAGCTGCACCGCGTAGGTGACGTCGGCCGCGTAGGTCTCGCCGGTCACGCGCCCCTCGTGGGCCGCGATCACCTGCTGCACGAGGGTGACGTCGCCGTAGCCGACGGTGAGCGTCAGGGCGGCCCAGCGCACGCGCTCGGCGCGCGGCATCGTCTCCAGCGCCCGCTGCACGCCCCCGCCGTAGGCGCGCACGAGCCCCCCGGTGCCGAGCTTCGTCCCGCCGTAGTAGCGCGTGACCACCGCCGCCACGTCGCCGACCCCCGAGTGCAGGAGCGCGGCGAGCATGGGGCGCCCCGCGGTGCCGTGCGGCTCGCCGTCGTCGCTCATCCCGACGCGCCCGGTGCTCCCCGGCGGGCCGACGACGTACGCCCAGCAGTTGTGCGTCGCGTCGGGGAACTCGGCGCGCACGCGCGCCACGAACGCCTGCGCCGCCTCGACGCCGTCGGCCGGGGCGAGCGTCGTCACGAAGCGGCTGCGCGAGACCTCCTCGCGCGTGCGGTGCTCGGCGGCGGGGACGGGGTAGCGGTCGGCCACCCCGGCAAGCTAGTCGCGCGCCGCGCCGGTCAGCGCGACCCGTCGGGGCCCGGCTCGTCGCCGGCGTCCTCCGACGCGTCACGCGCGGCCTGCAGGACGCCCCGCGCCTCGTCGTACGCGTCGGCCGGCACGAGCACGTCCACCCCGCGCGCCGACGGGCCCTGGAAGCCCGGGCCGAAGAGCCCCGTGAGGTCGTTCCCGTACGCGCGCGCGGGGATGCCGGCCGCGCCGAGGACGGCGACGGTGAGGTCGGCCTCGAAGCCGCTCGCCAGGGTCGCGACCGTGACCCAGGGCGTGGTGGAGCCGGGCATCCCGTACGCCCCGTCGGCGCGTCGCCATCGCATGCCGAAAGATGGCCGGGCGCCCCGCGCGGCGGCTACTAGCGGGGGGCGGGCCCGCCGGTGGCTCAGAGGCGCGCCCACCAGCTCACCTTGGCCAGCAGCGTGTTGCGCGGCGCGGCGCCGAACAGCCGCCCCGCCTCCCGCCGCGCGTCGAACGCCCCCACCGCGCCGTCGGCCTGGCGCGCCTGCGTCCAGACCAGGAAGAGCGCGGAGCCGGGGCGGAACTCCCAGCGCGCGACCGCGTTCGCGCGCAGCTCGCGCACTCCGAAGTCGGGGGAGTCGAGCGCGAATCGGTCGGCGGTCACGTCGGCGAAGCGTGCGTCGAAGGCGCGCGCCCGCGGGTCGGCCACCTCGCGCAGCGCGCCGAAGGCGCCGACGCTGGCGAACGGCTGCGCCCAGAGCTGCAGCGTGAGCGCGCGCGAGAAGGTGAAGCTCGCGCGCGTGTCGACGGCGACGGTGGTCTGGCGGAGCGCGCCGACGACGTAGTGCGTGCCGCCCGCCGAGTCGGTCGGCGCGTCGACGTACTGCGCCGGGTCGTCGGCGCGCGTCACGCGCGGGCCCGCGGAGAGCTCGAGGCGCGTGGAGGGGCGGAGCGCGAGCGTCGGCGCCACCGTCCAGAGGCGCGCGCCGGCGTCGTCGCGTCGGCCGAAGAGTTGGAGCTGCCCGCCCACGCGGCGGCGCGGGTCGGCGGCCACGCGCAGGCTCCCGCTCCGCCACGCCGGCTGCACGAGCGCGGGGCCGCCGCGCAGCGCCGCCACGCCGAGCGTCGCCGGCCCGGCGCCCGCGTCCCCCCACACGCCCCACCCGTTCTGGAACTCGGCGCGCGCGAACACGTTGCCGCCGGCGGCGCGTGGCAGCCCGTCGAGCGACCAGGCGCGCCAGTGGTTGGTGTACACGCCCCAGCTGCGCAGCGCGCCGCGCGGCGTGAGTCCCTCGTACCCGAGCCATGCCGCGGCGCCCGCCTGGTCGCTGAGGCGGTGGAAGCCCAGGTCGTTGGCCTCGAAGCCGCGCGAGACGAGGTGCCCCGTGAGGCCCCACCGCCACGCGCCGCCGCCCAGCCGCCAGAGCCGCGCGTCGGCGGCGACGCCGGCCAGCGAGGTGCGCGTCGGGTCGTAGGCGCCGGCCGGGGCGTCGGGGCGCTGGAAGAGGTGCACGAGGCCGCGCTGCGTGCGCGCGACCGCGGCGGGGTCGCCGCGCACCAGCGAGCCGGCGACCGAGAGCTGCAGCTGCTGCGTGTTGTCCGCGAAGCGGTGGCGCAGGTCCGCGCCCCCGACCCACGCGTCGCGGTGCAGCGTCGCCGCGCCGAGCGAGTCGAGCGCGCGGGTGGCGCCGGTGAGCGTGGCGCCGACGACGGTCGCGCCGCCGCGCAGGTCGCGACTCAGGCGCGCGACGAGGTAGTTGGTGCGCGGCTCGAGCGTCGTCGCGTGCGCGCCGCGGGCGTCGCGCACCGTCACGCGCTCCTCCGCCGCGACGGCGTCGAGCAGCCCCACCGACCACCCGCCGGCCGTCTTCCCCGAGAGCTTCGCGGCGCCGAGCAGGCGCGTGGCGGCCGGGCGCAGCGCGCCGTCGGCGCCGTCGGGGAGCGGGAGCTGCGGGCGGCGGCCGAGGCGGCGCGAGTAGAAGAGCGCGTTCGGCCCGCCGAAGATCCAGTTCGACCCCCAGAGCGGGACCTGGAAGATGTCGCCCCCCTCGACGAAGAAGGGGCGCTGCTCGGGGAAGAACACTTCGAGCCCGGACAGGTCGAGCTGACTCGGGTCGGCCTCGACCTGCCCGAAGTCGGGGAGGAGCGTGGCCGTGACGGTGAGGTTCGACGTCAGCCCCGCCTTCACGTCGGCGCCCGCGGAGGTGCCGTCGCGCGCGAGCAGGTACGGCGTGACCTCGAGCCGCCGCGGCGCGCGCAGCCCGCGCAGCCCGCCGAGGCGCCCGAACAGCGAGACGTAGCCGGTGGCGTCCGGGGGGATCGGCGCCCACTCGTGGCGCTCGTTGCGGTGCGCGACGTCGCGCGCCAGCTGCAGCCCGAACACGGGGCCGTCGCCGCCGGCGGGCGCGGCGAAGCGCAGCTCGCTCCACGGGATACGGAACTCCGCCGTCCACCCCGACGCGTCGCGCGCCGTCGCCGCCTCCCACACCGCGTTCCAGCTCCGGTCCTCGGCCCACTCGGCGTCGTTGGCGAGCATCGCGTCCTGCTGCACGCCGCTCGGGTTGACCGAGAAGCGGAAGGCGGTGCGCCGGTCGCCGTACGAGTCGACGAACACGTGCGCCCAGTCGCTCGGCAGGTCGTAGTCGCGGCGGCCGAGGGCGGTGCGCACGGCGCCGGGGGTGGGCTCGGGCATGCGCAGCGCGACGTAGAGCGCGGCGTCGTCCCACGCCACGCGCGCCTCGGTGGCGCGCGACGCCGGCGCGCCCGGCTGCGGGCGCCGCTGCACGAACCCCGTCGCCGGCGCGGCGGCGCGCCACGCCGCGTCGTCGAGGCGGCCGTCGACCGTCACGCGGGCTGGAGCGCGCACGGCGTCGAGCTGCGGCCGACCGGCGGGCGCGCCGCGCGCCGGCGGCGCGGCGAGGCGCGCGGCGGTCTGCGCGGGCAGGGGAGACGCGAGCGCGAGCAGCGCGCAGGCGAGGCAGGTCGGGCGCGACACGGCGGCTCCTGCGTCCGGTGGGGCGTGCGGGGACGCGGAACACGGTGTCGCGGGCGGGCGCGCGCGTGGTGGTCGTGGCGCGAGGGCGCGGTGCGGATCGGGTCAGCGCACGTCAGGACGCGTCAGCGCGTGTCCGGGACCGGTGCGCGATTCGGACGGGCGTCGTGGCCGCGCGGAGCTCCCCGCGCGGGCATGGTGCCGCGAGAATGGGAGAGCGGATCATACGGATGAAGCGGATTCGACGGATCTCCTCCGCGCCGGCGGCGACGCTCCGTGCACCGGTGAGGAGCGATCCGTCGAATCCGCTTCATCCGTTCGATCCGGTCTCCCGAACGAGAGGAGCCCCCTCCGACGTCGGAGCCGTGCCCCCGCGCGGCTACGGCTGCAGCCGGTACCCGACCTTGCGCACGGTGATGATGTGCCGCGGGTGCGCCGGATCCGCCTCGAGCTTGCGGCGCAGCTCCGCGATGTGCGTGTCGACCGTGCGGCTGACGACGGCGGCGCTGTACCCCCACACCTCGCGCAGCAGGTCGAGGCGCGTCGCCACCGCGCCGCCGCGCCGCCAGAGCGCCTGCAGCAGCTCGTACTCGAGCGGCGCCAGCGGCACCTCCTCGCCGGCGCGCCGCACGCGCCGCGCCGCCGGCTCGATCTCGACCTCGCCGAAGCGCGCGCACCCGTCGGCGGCCGGGGCGTCGGCGGCGGCGCCCGGGCCGACGCCGGCCGGCGTCGCGGCGCGGCGCAGCAGGGCGCGCACGCGCGCCAGCAGCTCCAGCACGCCGAACGGCTTGGTGACGTAGTCGTCGGCGCCCAGGTGCAGCCCGCGCACCTTGTCCGCCTCCTCGCCGCGCGCGGTGAGGATCAGCACGGGCATCTGCCGCCCCTCGTCGCGCAGCGTCTTCAGCACGCGGAAGCCGTCGAGCCCCGGCAGCATCAGGTCGAGCAGCACCAGGTCGGGGGCGGCGGCGCGCACCGCGGCCAGGCCGGCCGGCCCGTCGGGCGCGACCTCCACCTCGTAGCCCTCGATCTCGAGGTTGTTGCGGAGGCCGAAGGCGAGATCCGGGTTGTCCTCGACGACGACGATGCGGGTCATGAGGTGGCGTGGGCGACGCGGGACGCGCCCGCGGGCTCGGAGGGAACCGACGCGGAGGGGACGGAGGGCGCGGACGGGGCGGGGTCGGCGGGAATCTCCAGCAGCAGGCGCGCGCCGCCGCCGACCGCCTCCTCGACGCGCACCCGCCCGCCGTGCAGCGTGACCAGGTCGCGCACGACGGCGAGCCCGATCCCGCTCCCCGCCACCGCCGAGCCGACGTCGCGCTCCAGGCGGAAGAAGGGGAGCCAGACGCGCTCGCGGTCGCGCGGCGCGATCCCGGGGCCCTGGTCTTCGACCCAGAGGTGCGCGTACGGGCCGGTGGCGCGCAGCCCCACGCGCACCGTCTGCCCCGCGGGGCCGTACTTCACGGCGTTGTCGAGCAGGTTGAGGAGCGCCTGCCGCAGCGCCGCGCGGTCGACGGTCGCGTACACGTCGGGCGCCAGCTCGCTGGCCACCGTGACGCCGCGCGCCTGCGCGATCGGCGCGAACGCCTCCAGCGTGTCGCGGACCTCGTCGGCCAGGCGCGTGGGCTCGGGGGAGAGGCGCGTGGCGCGCCGCTCGCTGCGCGAGAACTGGAGCACGTTCTCCACCAGGTGCGTCAGCCGCCGCGCCTCCTGGTCGATGATCTCGAGCGACCGCCGCCCCTCGGCCTCGCTGCGCACGCGGCCGAGCAGGAGCGTCTCGGCGAACATGCGCACCTGCGCGAGCGGCGTGCGCAGCTCGTGCGAGATGTTGCTGACGAAGTCGGAGCGCAGCCGCGCCAGCGCGTACTCGCGGCGGATCTGCAGGATCGCCACCACCACCAGCGCGCCGGTGAGCGCGAGCAGCGCCAGCAGCTGCGGGAGCCGCGCCCGCGGGAGCCCGCCGATCACCAGCCGGTCGGCGACGTCGGGGCGGAGCGTCAGGTTCACCACCAGCCCGCCGAACTTCTCCAGCCGGTACTGCGCGGTGAACGGGGAGGCGTACTGCGTCGACGAGCGGTACAGCTCGCGCCCCGAGTCGTCGGTCACGACCACGGAGAGGAGCGAGTCGTTGGGCGTGCTCCCGACCAGCGACGGCGGGAGCATCGCGTGGAAGCGCATCGCGTCGGCGAACACCGGGTACGCGAAGTCGCGGAAGGGGGCGCCGAAGCCGAAGGCGGCGACGGGCACGTCCCAGTCGTCGTAGCGCACCGCGTAGGCGATCAGCCAGCGGCGCCCGCCGGCGTCGGCCACCAGGTCGGCGTGGTCCCACTTCTTCGAGAAGACGGTCTTGGCGTGCCCGCCCACCGTCTCGCGCAGCCAGGGGGCGGGGGGCGCCTCGCCGCAGCCGAGCACCTGGCGCAGCTTGCCGCTCCGCAGGTCGAGGCGGAAGAGGAAGCGCGCCTTCGCGTCGACGGGGAGCGCGGCGGCGGCGGCGCCGGTGAAGCCGCGGCGCGGGTCGACGCAGCCGTCGCCGTGGCGCGCGCCGAGCGCCGCTTCCAACTGCGCGGCGGCCTCGGGGCGCTCGCCGCCGACGAGATCGGTGGGGCGCGCCAGCAGGGCGCTGGCGCGCGAGTAGATCCCCTCCTTGGCCCGCGACGCCATCTGCAGCGCCGCGAACTGCGCGTAGTCGCGCAGCGTGCGGTGCGCGGTGGCGCGGTGCGAGTGGGCCGCGTCGTTCGCCTGCCAGGCCAGGGCGGCCGTGAGCGCGAAGCTAGCCAGCAGGAGCGCGACGAGGGCGCCGACGCGCCGGCCGTGCGCGCCCGGGCCGGGCACGGGGAGGAGGGGGGACATGGCCGAATGCTACGCCCCGCCGCCGGCGCCCGCACGCCGCGGCGGGCGATCTTCACCCGGTCCTGACGCGCTCGGCCGCCCGGCCGACGTCGGTCGGTGGCGCTCGACCTTCACCCCGACCCATCTTTCCAGTCATGTCTCCGCCGCCGATCGCCCGCATGAACGCGGCGCCCGCGAGCTACCCGCCGAGCCGGATCACGCCGGCCGACGTGGAGGCGCTCTACGGCGAGGAGTGGGCGGAGTGGATGCGCCTGTCACCCCAGGAGCGCTGGGCCGCCAGCGCGCGACTCTGGGAGACGTATACCGCCCTCGGAGGCCGCCTCGATGACGACGCCGATCCACACCGTGCTGACAGCGACTCGACGGCACGGCGTGCGGTCGCTGCTCATGGGCGGTCAGGCGTGCATCGTCTACGGCGCCGCGGAGTTTAGCCGCGACGTCGACCTCGCGATCCTGGCCGACGAGGAGAACCTCCGGCGGCTGTCGGGGGCGCTGGAGGAGCTGCGTGCGACCGTGACGGCCGTCCCACCCTTCGCGCGCGAGTACCTCGAGCGGGGGCACGCCGTCCACTTTCGCTGCGGAGGCGCGGAGAGCCTGCGGCTCGACGTAATGACGCGGATGCGGAACGTCCCGCCCTTCGTGGCGTGCTGGGCGCGCCGGAGCGTATACGATCTCGACGGCGTCGGGGAGATCGACGTGATGGGGCTCGAGGACCTCGTCGCGTGCAAGAAGACGCGGCGGGACAAGGATTGGCCCATGGTGCGCCGCTTGGTCGACGTCCACTATCTCGACCCGGAGCTGGACGCGACCGAGGAGCGGATGCGTTTCTGGCTGCGCGAGCTCCGCACCCCGTCGTTCCTCGTGGACTGCGCGCGTCGCGCGCCGGAACTCGCCCGGGAGGTCGGCGGCGTGCGGGACGCGACGGCGGCGGCGGACCGTGTCGCGCGTGGGCAGGCGGACGAGGCAGCCGTGACCGCGGCCCTGACCGCCGAGGAAGCACGGGAGCGGACAGCGGACGAAGCGTACTGGCGACCGCTGCTCGCCGAGCTCGAGGTGCTTCGGCACGAGGCTCGCCGCGCACGCCGGACTCCGGAGGTCGGAGACGATGTGGGCGCCGTCGAGCGGCCCACGACGGAAGCCTCCACGTAGCCCAGCTCAGCGCAGCAGGTCCGGCGGCAGTCGCCGCACCCACCCCGCCGACAGCGCCCCCCAGAGCCCGATCAGCACCGCCTCGGCGGCGTCGTGCCGGAGCGAGGTGGGGCGCGGGGCGCCGCCGAAGACGATCGCGCGGCGGGCCAGCCGGTCGGCGACGGCCTTCATCTGCGCGCCGCTCCCGTGCTCGCGCGGCAGGAGGAAGACCGCCCGCCAGTCCTCGGCGCTCACCCGCTGGACGGTGAGGGCGCGCCGCTCCGCCTCGTGCGCCCAGGCGTCGGCCAGCGGGCCGCCCCCCTCGAGCACCAGCCGGGCGAGGTCGGGGACCTCGTCGAGCAGCGCGGGAATTGCCCGGCGGAGGCGCGGCGCCGCGCCGAAGTTGCGCGACCGGTACCAGCGGAGCCGGGCGTCGTCGCTCCAGCACGCGAAGCCGGTGCGCACCCCCACGTCCACCGCGAGGAGCGCGGTCACGGGCGTGCCGTCACAGGCGTGCCGTCACAGGCGTGGCGTCACGGGCACGCGCTCACGCGCTGGCGGCCCGCCGCGGCGCGCGTATCGTCTCCCGCCAGCGCCCTTTCGTTCGCGTCCCGCGCCCCCGAGGCCCCCATGCCCAGCCGCCGCTCCTTCCTGCTGTCCGCCGCCGCGGGCGCCGTCGCGGCACCCCTCGCCGCGGCCGGTGCGACCCCTGTGCCGCGCGCCCCGGCCCCGCCGTTCGGCGCCGGGGCGGGGCGGGCACTGCGCGCCGCGGCGGCCGTCGCCGGCGTCCGCCCGCCCGAGGCGCTGGCCGACGACGAGGCGTACTGGGGGGAGATCCAGCGCGCCTTCGACGCCGACCGCACGATGATCAACCTCAACAACGGCGGCGTCAGCCCCACGCCGACGCACGTGCTCGAGGCGATGATCCGCGACTTGCGCTTCTCGAACGAGCTGCCGGTGGAGCACATGTGGCGCGTGCTCGAACCGCGCATCGAGAGCGTGCGGCGCGAGCTGGCGGCGGAGTTCGGGTGCGACCCGGAGGAGATGGCGATCACCCGCAACGCCAGCGAGGCGAACGAGACGATGATCCTCGGCCTCGACCTCAGGCGCGGCGACGAGGTGGTGGTGACGACGCAGAACTACCCGCGCATGCTGACGACGTGGGAGCAGCGGGCGCGGCGCGACGGCGTGGTGGTCAGGGCTGTGAAGTTCGACGTCCCGTCCACCGACGCCCACGTCTTCGAGCGGGTGACGGCCGCCGTCACGCCGCGCACGCGGGCGATCGAGCTGCCGCACATCACGAACCTGACGGGGCAGGTGCTCCCGATCCGCCGGCTGCAGGACTTCGCCCGCGCGCGGGGGATCGCGCTGCTCGTCGACGGGGCGCACGCCTTCGCGCACTTCCCCTTCACGCGCGACGCGCTCGACTGCGACTATTACGGCACCAGCCTGCACAAGTGGCTGCTGGCGCCGGTGGGGACGGGCTTCCTCTCCGTGCGCCGCGAGCGCATCCCGTCGCTCTGGCCGCTGATGGCCGCGCCGAAGAGCATGGACGCCGACGTGCGGAAGTACGAGGAGATCGGCACGCACCCGGCGGCCAACCACAACGCGGTCGCGGCGGCGCTGGCGTTCCACCAGGCGATCGGCGCCGAGCGGAAGGCGGCGCGGTTGCGGTGGCTGCGGGATCGGTGGGCGAGGGCGCTGCTGGCGGCGAGCGACCGCGTGCGGGTGCTGACGCCACTCGATGATCCCGCGCGCGCCGGCGCGATCGGCTTCTTCTCGGTCGAGGGGCTGGACCCGGGGAAGCTGGGGGCGTGGCTGCTGGCCAAGCACCACGTCGTGACGACGCCGATCGTGTTCGCGGAGTTCAGCGGGATCCGGATCACGCCGAACGTCTACACCACGCGCCGGGAGGTCGACACCTTCGTGGAGCTGGTGGCGCGGGCGATCCGGACGGGTGTGGCTTGATTGCTCCTTTCGCTCGGCAAGACCAAGAAGAGCAGGGGGGATGAACATCTGAGAACGGCTCGGAAACCGCGCGGAGAGCTGACAGCTCCGAGCTTCTCCGCGCCCTGTCAGAGCCGTTCTCAGATTTTCATCCCCTCCTGCTTTTCAGTTGACCTTCCCAGTCCGAGGCGTTCGCTCACTCGGAGACGGGACGCCGCTGCCCGCCGACGGTCGCGCGCCCGATGGTGCCGACGTCGGTGCCGAACCAGATCTGCCCCGAGCGCCGATCGAACGTCATGTGGCGCACCGTGCCGCCGCCGCTCTGTATCGGCGTCGCGCCGAAGAAGGTCCCGCTGCGCGGGTCGAAGCCGATCAGGGTATTCGGCTGCTTCCCGGTCTCGACGAACCAGAGGCGGTCGCGGTCGTCGACCGTCATGGCGTAGGGGAGCGAGGTCGCGCCGCCGGGGTTCTGCCACTCCTTCACCTCGCCGCTGCGCGGGTCGAGGCGCCCCAGGTAGCCGCGCGAGTAGTCGACGTACCAGACCATGTCGTCGCTCGTGATCGCGATGCGGCGCGGGCGGGCGCGGTCGTCGGGGAGCGGGTAGCTGCGCAGCCGCATCGTCGCCGGGTCGATGGTGCCGATGGCGTTGGTGCCGAACAGGTCGAACCAGGGGCGCCCGCGCGCGTCGAGCACGAGGCCGTAGGGGCGTGAGCGCGCCGCCGGCGCCTTCACCAGATCGATCTTCCCCGTGCTCGGCGTCAGTCGGCCGACGGCGTTGCCGAACTGCGCGGTGAACCAGAGGTCACCGTTGGGCGCGAAGGTCATCGTGTGCGGGTCCTTGACGCTCGTGTCCGGCATCGGGAAGCGCGTGATCTTCCCGGTGGCCGGCTCCAGCTTGCCGATCATCCCGTTCCGGTTGCCCGCGTACCAGGCGTTGCCGTCGGGTCCGACGACGACATTGTGCGGGTGCGTCCCGGCGTCGATCTCGTAGCGCCGGAACTGCCCCGTGTTGGGGTCCAGGTAGGCGACGTAGTTCCCCGCCTGCCCGACGAACCAGACGCGCCCCTGCCCGTCGATCATCGGGTCGCGCGGGCGGCTGTCGTCCCACGGCACCTTCCACTCGCGCACGGGGACGGCGTCGGCGGTGGCGGCGGCCGGGGTGGCCTGCGCGGCGGCGGCAACGGGGAGCGCGGCCGCGACGGCGGCCAGGATCGTGCGGAGAAGAGGGCGCATCATCGGAGCTCCTGGAGGGCGGCGCTGCCGGACGAGAACGGAAGTGGGCGACGGCGCACGGCCGCGCCCGCCCGATCTACGCCTCTGGCGCGGCGGACGTTCACGGCCGAGCTTCCGGAATGTCGCCCTTCCAACCTGCGCCGGTGAGGCGCCCGCCCGCCATGCCCCCGCGCCGCCGCCCACTTCGCGCGCTCGCCCTCGCGCTGCTCCTCGCGGGCGCCGCGCTCCCCGCCGGCGCCTGCTGGCGCCGCAACACGGCCGGCGGCGAGGAGGAGCGCCCGACCACGGTGCGCGTGCGCAACCAGGGCTTCCTGGACGTGAACGTCTACGCGATCCGCGGCGGCCAGCGCGTGCGCCTCGGCACGGTCACCGGGAACTCGACGCAGGTGCTGCGCATCCCCGGCTTCCTGATGAACGGGATCACCCCGCTGCGCTTCCTGGCCGACCCGATCGGCACGCAGCGGCAGCCGACGAGCGACGAACTCGTGGTGACCCCGGGGGACGAGGTGCAGCTGTACATTCCGCCGGGCTGACGGACTTCAACCGAAAGGGCGTGAGCGGGTACGGCGTGAACGGGTACGGCGTGAACGGATACCGCGTACCCGCAGGCTTCAGCCCGTAGGTACGCGGTATCCGTTCACGCCGTACCCGTTCACGCCGTACCCGCTCACGCCGTACCCGTTCACGCCCCACCCGTTCACGCCCTATCCGTTCACGCCCTATCCGTTCACGCTCTTGTAGTTCAAGGCGCCAGCCACGCCTCCCGGTTCTCCCGCACGAACTCATCGTCGTTGAGCTCCGGGTACGAGCGCAGCACCCGGTCCAGCTCCTCCGCCTGCCCCGGCGACAGCCGCTCGTGCGGCTCCAGCGTCCACACGCCGCGCATCAGCCCCTGGCGGCGCAGCACTTCGTGGATGCCGGGGAGGCAGCCGGCGTACGCGTGGTGCGCGTCGAAGATCGCGCCGTTGGCGTCGGTGAGGGCGGCGGCGCGGGCGAGCCATGACGCGGGGAGGGCGCCCGACGCGTCGGGGCCCTGGGCGGCGACGGCGCGTTTGATCTCGTCGAGCGTCGTCACCGCGGCGCGCGTCCACACCGCCCACTGGCCGAGCAGCCCGCCGACCATGCGGCGCAGCACGCGCCCGCCGCCGGCCTGCACGGGGAACGGCGTGAGCAGGTCGACGACGATGTTGTCGTCGTTCCCCGTGTAGAGCGCCACGTCGTCGCGCCCCGCCTCGGCCACCGCGCGCACGACGTCGAACGTCCGGTAGCGGTCGAACGGGGCGATCTTGATCGCGACCAGGTTCGGCAGCTCCGCCAGCTCGCGCCAGAAGCGGTGGCCGAGCGTGCGCCCGCCGACCGCGGGCTGCAGGTAGAAGCCGAACACGGGCAGCACTTCGGCGACGGCGCGGGCGTGGCGCACCAGCGCGGCGTCGTCCGCCTCTCCCATCGCGGCGAGCGAGAGCAGCCCGGCGTGGTAGCCGAGCGCGCGCGCGACCTCGGCCTCGTGCACCGCCTGGCGCGTGTCGCCCACGACCCCCGCGACCAGCGCGAAATCGCGCCGCGCGCCGCCGCCGGCCGCCGCCTCGCGCGCCAGCGCGTCGCGCGCCGTCTCGGCGGCCAGCTCCAGCACCGGGCGGTAGAGCCCCACCTGCGGCGCGTGGATGGCGAACTGCGTGGTGTGCACGCCAACCGCGATCCCGCCGGCGCCGCTCGCGACGTAGTAGCGCGTCAGCGCCCGTTGGTGGCGCTCGTCGAGCTCGCGCGTGGGGGTGAGCGCGAGCGGGTGCGCGGGGATGACCTGCCCCGCCTGGAGGTGCCGCCGAAGGTTCACGCCGCCCTCAGTACCGCCCGTCCCGCACCTCGAAGCGCGTCGGCCGGCCGAGCGTCGGCCCGTCGTGCGCCAGCCACTCGCCCACCCATTCGACCAGCCGCGCCGTCGGCACCGCGGGCGGGCCGAATAGGCGCTGCGCGAGCGCGGTGTCGCTGAGCAGCGCGTCGGGCGCGATCAGACCGACGAACTGCGGCTGGCGGCGGAAGCGCTGCCCGAAGCGGCGCGCGACTTCCGCCACCGGGAGCGCCTCCGGTCCCGTGACGTTGACCGCGAACGCCGGCACGTCGCAGCGCGCGAACGCCTGCAGCGCCTGCGCGTTCGCGTCCCCCTGCCAGATCACGTTCACCCACCCGGTGCGCACGTCCACCGGCTCGCCGCGGCGCACCTTCTCCGCGACGTCGACCAGCACGCCGTAGCGCAGGTCGACCGCGTAGCTCAGGCGGACGAGCGCCAGCGGGGTGCGTGTGCGCTCGCACGCCCACTCGAGCACGCGCTCGCGGGCCACGCAGGCGTTGGCGTACTCGCCCACCGGCGTCAGCGGGTGGTCCTCGGCGGCGCCGCGCCCGGGCGCCGGCGTGCGCGGGTAGACGTTCCCGGTCGAGAAGGCGACGACGCGCGAGGTCGCGTAGCGCTCGGCGGCCAGCGCGGGGGCCACGGTGTTCGTGGCCCACATGCGCGCCGGCGCGTCGGCGGTGCCGAACTTGAGCCCCGCCATGTAGACGACCAGCGGCGCGTCGGGGAGCGCCGCCACCGCGCGCCGGTCGAGCAGGTCGGCCGCCACCGTCTGCACGCCCACCGCCTCGAATTGGCGGCGCACCGTCGGGTCGCCGAAGCGCGACACCGCCGTCACCCGCCGCCGCGCGTCGGCGCCGCCCAGCCGGTCGAGCGCGCGGCGGGTCATGCGGGCCAGCGAGAGCCCCATCTTCCCGCCGGCGCCGAGGAGGACGACGTCGCCCGGGTAGCGCGCCAGCACGGCGCACACGGGGTCGGTGGGGTGCGACAGCCGCTCCTCGAGCGCCTCGAGCGTCGTCGGCGGGCCCGGGTCGGCCGCCGGCTGCGCCGCGTCCGCCGGCGAACCGGGAGCGGTCACCGCGCCTCGCCCGCCAGCCGCGGGGCGGGGAGCGCCGGCGGCGCGGGCTCCGGCGCCGGCACCAGCGCCGGCAGGCGCGCGCCCGACTCCAGCTCCGCGCGCAGCTCGCGCCGCGCGGCGTCGATGAGTGAGCGCACCCGCTCGCGCAGCGCCGGCACGTCCTCGCCGCGCAGCCCGGCGGTGGCGATCGGCGGCAGGACGCGGCAGGCCGCGCGCGCGTGCTCGACGCGGAACGAGTGCTTCGCCATCGCGTTCCGCGTGCCGGCGATCGCGATCGGGAGCAGCGGCACCTGCGCCTCGACCGCCAGCGCGAAGGCGCCGTCCTTGAACGGGAGCAGGTCGTCGGTGTTGGAGCGCGTCCCCTCGGGGAAGACCATCACCGACGCGCCGCGTGCCAGCCGGTCGCGGCAGCGCGCCAGCGCCCCGATCGCGCTCTGCCGGTTGCCGCGCACGAGCGGGACGTCGCCGACCATGCGCATGATCCACCCCATCACGGGGATGTTGAAGATCGTCTGCTTCGCCAGCCACTTCATCTCCCAGGGGAGGTGGCTGAGGAGGAAGATGTCGGCGTACGACTCGTGGTTCGACACCACCACGTAGGGGCGGCGCGGGTCGCGGATGCGCACCCCGGTGGTGTGGAAGCGCCACCACGGGTTGAGCCGCGCGCCGAGCGCGCCGAACCAGCGGAAGGTGCGCCCCGGCGCGTAGCGCGCCGGGTCGAACGGCGCCGTCGCCGCGTACACGAGCGCGATGACGGGGAAGCCGACGAGGACGATCAGGACCCAGAGCGTCCACACCCAGGCGGTGACGAGGCGCTGCATGGCGGCCAATCTACTCCGCGGCGGGCGGGGCCGGCGGGGCGGGGGGCGGCGCCTGCGGGGCCGCGGGCTGCGGGGCGGCGGGCTGCGGGGCCGCGGTCTGCTGCCCGGCCGCGGCCTGCCCGGCGTCGAACGCCTGCTGGGCGGCGATCGCGCCCTGGAAGCCGATCTTGCTGTGCGTGCCGTCGCAGAACGGCTTCTTGGTCGAGGCGCCGCAGCGGCAGAGGGAGAGCGCCTTGCGCCCCTCGGTCGAGATCTCGTTCCCCTCGTGGTCGACCAGGCGCACCTGCGCCATCTGGTCGCCCGAGATGAAGAGCGAGCCGTTGTTGCGGACGGTGATCGTGATGCGGTCCATGCGGAGTCGGAGAGAGTCGGTCGGGCCGGTCAGGCCGGTCGGTCAGGCGGTCGGTCAGGCGGCGGCCGCGGCGTCGGCGGCGTGGCGCTTCAGGCGCTGCACCATCGCGTTCAGCCCGACCTCGCGCGTGTGCAGCCCCACGCCCTCCATGAGCTGGCGCACGTAGTCGGGCGGGAGGGCGAGCGTCACCGCCGGCGGCTGGTCGTTGACCGCCTGGAAGGTGATCGCCAGCACGGCGGCGATGGTCGGCGACTGGCGCGCGTTGACGTCGGCGTAGAAGTGCAGCGTCCCGTCGGGGCGCCGCTCGGGGAAGAGGTCGACGCGCGTCTGGCACTCGGGGACGTTGAACGCCGCGCGGTCCAGCGCCGCCAGCCGCTCGGGGAGCGGCTCCAGCTTGCGGGCGTAGGCGACGAGCGCCTGCATCTTCTCCTCGCGCCCCAGCCCGCGGAACCGGGCGAGCGTGCGCTCGATGCTGGGCGGGAGCGGGGGGTCGGCAGGGGCGTCGGGCATCCCCACACGAAAGACGGTGCGCCGCGCGCGGTCAAGCCGGCGCGCCGGGGCCACATTCTTGCGGCGGCGGCCCGCGACCACGACCACACACGGGAGGAGAACGGCATGCCCACGCGTCACGCCTCGGCGACCTGGACGGGGGACCTGCGCAGCGGGAAGGGGAACTTCAGCGGCGAGAGCGGCGCCGTCGCCGGCGACTACTCGTTCGGCACGCGCTTCGGCGACAGCCAGGGCACCAACCCCGAGGAGCTGCTGGCGGCCGCGGAGGCGGCCTGCTTCAGCATGGCGCTCGCGCTCGCGGTCTCGCAGGCCGGCGGGACCCCCGAGCGGATCGAGACCAAGGCCGCCTGCACCATCGACCAGGTGGCGGGGAGCTTCAAGATCACGACGATGAAGCTCGACGTCCTGGCGCGCGTCGCCGGGATGGACCGCGACGCCTTCAAGGACGTGGCCGAGGCGACCAAGAGCGGGTGCCCGATCTCCAAGGCGCTGATGGGGAACGTCGAGATCGAGCTGAACGCGCGCCTCGAGGACGCGACCCCGGCCGCCGGCTGAGCGGCGTCCGGCCGGCGGCGGGGCGTCAGGCGCCCGCCGCCGCCGCCCGCGCCGCCGCGCCGTCGCCCCCCTCGCCGCCGCGCACCACCACCGAGCGGGTCGGGAACGCGAACGCGATCCCCTCGGCCTCGAACGCCCGGAGCACGGCGAGGAAGATCCGCTGCTGGATGTCGGCGTGCACCAGGTAGTCGGCCGACAGCACGAAGTACACGGTCTCGACCAGCAGCGCCGAGTCGCCGAAGCCGCTCAGGTGCGAACGGTCGAAGCGCGTCATCGCCTCCGCGGCCACGATCTCGCGCACGAGCGCCGGCACCCGCTCCACCAGCGCCGGCGGCGTCGAGTACTCGATGGCGAGCGTGAACACGACCCGGCGCTCCTGCATCCGCCCGAAGTTGCGGATCCGCGCCTTCAGCAGCTCGGCGTTGGAGAAGACCAGCTGCTCGCCGGAGAGCGAGCGCACGCGCGTCGTCTTGAGGCCGATGTCCTCGACGGTGCCCATGAACGTGTCGACGATGATGAAGTCGCCGATCACGAACGGCTTGTCGAGCGCGATCGAGAGCGAGGCGAGCAGGTCGCCGAGCACGTTCTGGACGGCCAGCGCGACCGCCACGCCGGCGATGCCGAGCCCGGTGATGAGCGCCGTCACGTCGACGCCGAACGCCTGCAGCGCCAGCAGGAACAGCAGCACCCAGAGGACGATCCGGGCGACGATGGCGATCACGTTGAGCGTCGTCACGCTGGCCCGGTCGGTCGCAGCGCGCTCGCGCGTCATGCGCGCCAGCCAGAAGCTGATCGCCCCCGACCCCCAGCTGGCGAGCTGCACCAGCGCCACCACGGTGGCGAGCTTCTCGACCAGCGTGCGGCGCGCCGGCGCGATCTCGAGCGCCAGCGACGCCGCGACCAGCGCGAGCGCGAAGAGGAACACCCGCCGGGTGCGGCGCAGCCCGTCGAGCAGCACGTCGTCGACCATGGTCGCCGTGTGCGCGGCGGTGCGCTCGAGCCGCGACACGAGCAGGCGCCGCACGAGCACCAGCGCGAAGTAGACGCCGGCGAGGATCGCCGCGGCGACCCCCCAGGCGGCGAGCGGGTTCCCGAGGAACTCCCGGGCGAGCAGGTCGCGGAGCGTCATGCGTGAAGCGTCGGGCGGGGGTCGGGGGCGCTGGCGCGGCGCGGCGCGTCGTGTTGCGTCGCGCCGAGCCGCGGCGCGTCGGGATCGTCACGGCGATCGGCGTCGACTGACGGATGATGGGGCCGCAGCCGGTCGGCCGTCTCCGCGTGGGGGGCGGCGCGGCTGCGTCCCCTCACCCGGAGGTCCAGATGTCAGGGAGAGATAGCGGAATCACGCCGCCGCGCACACCGCGCGGGTGGCGTTCCGCGGCCTGCTGGCTCGCGCTCGGCGCGCTGCTGGCGGGCTGTTCGGACGAGCCGCCCAGCGGCCCCGCGCCGCGCCCCGTCGCGCCCGCGCACCCCGAGGTCCCGCACGCCCGGCCCGGCGAGCTGCTGCTGCACCGCACGTCGTCGGCGCCGGAGGCAATCGGGGCGGCGGACGGACGCGACGCGCGCGGCGCACGCCGCGCGCAGCGGCGCGAGACGTTCCGCGTGGCCGAGTCGGCGCTCGACCGCCGAGCCGGGGTCGTGCGACTGCGCGTGCCGGACGCGCGCACGCTGACGCCTGAGCGCCTGGCGGAGCTGCCGTCGGTGCCCGTCCTGCAGTTCCCGGCCCGGGCGGCGTCGGCGGTGTGCGACAACGCGCCCGCGTGGCGGCGCGAGTCGCGCGTCGGCGCGCTCACCGTGGTCACGCGCGGCCGCGGCGACGAGCCGTGGTCGACGATCGAGACGTGGGCGGACGGGCAGCTGGTCGCGCGTAGTCAGACCAAGTGGGAGCGCGGGAGCGGGAGTTGGCGCCTGGTCTCGCACGAGGACGTGGCGGTAGGCGGCGCGACGCGCACCTTCGCGGTCGACCGCTCGGGGCTGCGCGACGTCGGCGAGGCGCTGCCGCGCGTGCGCTGTGAGAATACGTCGGCCGATGTCGTGCCCGCAGTGGCGGCCGCCAGCGTCGGCACCGAGGTGGGGCCGGTGGGGCTCGCGCGCCTGGAATTGGCGGCGCGGTTCGGCGCGGAGGAGTGCACGCCGACGGACGAGGAAGCGGAAGCGGCCTGCGGAGCGCTTCTCGTCGCGTCGATCGGCGCGGCCGCCGGAGCGACCGCCGCCGCCGCCGGCATGTGGCTCGCGTGCATGCCGCCTGCTGTGGTTACGGCTCTGCCGTGCCTCCAGGCGACTGCCACGTTCACGGGCACTGCGGCGACGGCGGCCGTCGCGGCCCACGCGTACCAGGAATGCAGGCAGAAGGCGAAGGCGCCGAAGCCGTGCAGCTGCCCCGCGCAGCCAACGACCGAGCTCGTTGCGGGTGCGCTGACGGCCGGCACGCTCCTACCCGCTACGGCACCCCTGGCGCTTGACTGCGATCCCCCGGCGCCGCCTACTGGGGGCGGGAATGGCGGCGAAGGGGGCGGCGGCAGTCCCGGCGGAGGCACTGGCCGCTGGGTCGAGATCTGCCGGTACACCGACTACTACGACGGCGACGGCCGGTACCTCTACACCGTCGACCACGGCTGTGAGATCGTGTGGGAACAGTGAGCGCGCCCGGATGCACCATCCACGCACACCGGAGGTCCTGATGTCGAGACGCAGCTACAAATGGTTCGCGTTCGCGGCGCTCGCCGCCGCCGCCGCCGGATCGGCAGTCGGCGTGGTGCGCTGGCTGGGGCCCGACACGCTGGTGCGCGCGGTCGAGCCGCTGGGCCGCGCGCCGGTCTTCATCGGCGTCGTCGCTCCGCACGTCGCCTACTTCCTTGTGCAGCTACTGCCAGGTGGGCGAGACACGCTCTGGCTGGGGCGTTACGTCGGCGACGCATGGGTCCTCGTGCTCGGCCAGACCGCATTCTGTGCTACCGTCGCGGCCTTCCCGATGCGACGCGGCGACCTGTTGGACGCGATCTTCTCTGCGCCGTTCGCGCTGATCTCGACGTTCTTTTTCATCGACCGCATGCGCCGCGTCCAGCGCGAACTGGCCGGCCAGCCGCCGGTGCCCTCCGCGTGAGCGCCCCCGGCCGGGCGCGCGCCGCCTACCCGTCGGCGCGCGCCTGCCGGCGCTCCCACTGCGTCATCGCGTCGCACGCGTCGCACTGCCCGCACCGCCACTCCGGCTCCACCTCCTCGCCGAAGTACTCCAGGATGTAGCGCGTGCGGCAGCGCGCCGTCTGCGCGAAGTCGACCACCGCCTGCAGCTTCGCCTGGTCGCGCGCCCGCCGCTCCTCGTAGTCGGTCAGGTCCTGGCTCAGGTCCACCTGCGTCAGCCGGCCGGCCAGCCGCTCCCAGTGCCCGCCGCGGTGCTCGCGCACCAGCCCGTGCCGCTTGAGCAGCATCAGCGTGATCCGCGCCTTGCGCCGCGGCACCCCGCTGCGCTCGGCCAACTCGTCGAGCGGCACCGGCTCGCGCTCCCCGTACGTCTCGAGCACGATCGCCACCTTGGCCGCCTCCTCCACCTCGGGGTACTTGCCGCCGAGGAAGTAGCTCTGGATGCGGCGGTCCTCCACGCGGTAGAGCAGCGTGCAGGTCGACGGCCGTCCGTCGCGCCCCGCGCGCCCGGCCTCCTGGTAGTACGCCTCGATCGAACCCGGGAAGTGGTAGTGCGTGACGAAGCGGATGTCCGGCTTGTCGATCCCGAGGCCGAAGGCGTTGGTGGCGATGATCGCCTTCAACTCGTCGGCCATGAACCGGTCCTGCGCCGTCTTGCGCTCGGCCGGCGCCAGCTTCCCGTGGTACAGCCCCACCTCGAACTTGCGGTAGTACTTGTCCTTGAGCTGCTCGTAGAGGCGCTCCGCCTCCTTGATCGTCGCCACGTAGACGACGCCCGTCCCCTCGGTGGTCTCGAGCAGGGTGCGCAGCGCCTCGTCCTTCGCCACGTCGTTGACCGTGCGCTTCACCTCGAAGCGCAGGTTCGGGCGCGCGAAGCCGGTGATCGTCACGTGCGGGTCGCGCATCCCGAGCTGCCGCACGATGTCGGCGCGCACCTCCGCGGTGGCCGTCGCCGTCAGCGCGAGCACCGGCGGGCGCCCCAGCCGGTTCACCACCGAGCCGAGGGTGAGGTAGTCGGGGCGGAAGTCGTGCCCCCACTGGCTCACGCAGTGCGCCTCGTCGACGACGAACAGGCTCACCGTGCGCTGCAGGAGCATCTCGAAGAAGTCGCGGTCCTTGAACCGCTCGGGCGTCACGTACAGGATGTCGCCCTCCCCCTCGACGATCGCGCGCTCGGTGTCGCGCACCTCGCGCGTCGACTGGTGGGAGTGGAACGCCAGCGCGTCGACGCCCTGCGCCACCAGCTTGTCCTGCTGGTCCTTCATCAGCGCGATCAGCGGGCTGACGACGAGCGTCAGCCCGGGGAGCACCAGCGCCGGGAACTGGTAGACGAGCGACTTGCCGCTCCCCGTCGGCATGACGACCAGCGTGTCGCGCCCGCGCAGGACGGCCTGGATCGGCTCGTACTGCCGGTACTGGAAGTCGTCGAAGCCGAAGCGTTCCGTGAGGATCTTGCGCGCGCGCGCGCGAGTCAGCTCTCGGCCAGGGGTGTGGGCCGGAGCCGGGGCGTCCGTCGGGGTCATGCGCCAGGCCAGGGCAGGATTCGGACCGGACCCCGGCGCGCGCCGCGACTGGCCCCGCCGTTGCACAGGGAGGGGAGGCGCGCCCCCGCCCGGGGGCGTCCGACGAAGCAGACGGAGTCCCTGACGAGGAGGCGACGATGGCCGAGATTCGCGTGGAGCCGAAGCGGCGCAGCACGGCGTGGGTGTGGGTACTGCTGGCCCTGGCGCTCGTGGCGCTGGTCTTCTGGTACCTGAACAACGACGGCGTCAACCAGGTCGACACCGTCCCGGCGACCACCGCGCCGACGTCGGCGCTGCCGCAGGGCGGCGCGCCGGCGCCCGCCCTCCGCGCGGCCTGAGCGGGCGAGGAGGCACGATGGCACGAGATCATCACGCGTCGCGCGGGCTGCGCGACGAGGCGAGCGTCGGCCCCGACCCGCGGCGCGCCCGCCAGCTCAAGCGCCTGAGCGAGCTGAAGTTCCGGGTCGCCGACGGGGAACCGGACATCGTCGGCTGGACGGTGTTCGCCTCCACCGGGCGCGAGGTGGGGCGCATCACCGACCTGCTGGTGGACACCGAGGCGGGCGAGGTCGTGATGCTCGACATCGACCTCCGCCGCGGCGACCACCACACGCTGGCGCCGCTGCGCGCGGCGTGGATCGACCACGCGGCCAAGCGCGTCGTGCTCGACGCGCGCGAGCTGGAGCAGCACGCTGACGAGCTGCTCCCGGGGCTGCCGCGCAGCGGCGCGATCAGCGACGACGACGTGCGCCGCTTCAACGACGGCTACGTGCGCGCCTACGGCGACCGCGGCGTCGACCGCGACGCGCAGTGGCGGGTGCGCCGCGGCGAGGAGGAGCTGCACTTCGGCGTCGCCCCGCGCGCGGACCTCGACGCCGCGCCCCGGCGCGACGACCGCGACGCGCGCGCGGGCGGCGTGCTCGATCGCACCGTCGACCGCCGCACGGTCGACGACCGGCTGCACGACGAGCGGCTGAACGAGCGCGGCGGCGGCCCGCACTTCGCCGAGTCGCAGGCGATCGACCGGATCATGGAGGGGCAGCCCACGGCGCGCCCCGCCGACCGGCGCGACGACCGCACCGAGATCCGGACCGACGTGCGCGACGACGTCCGCCGCGACGACGAGGACGCGCCGCGTCGCCTGCTCTCGGCGGACGACGCGAGCGCGCTCCACCCGAGCGGCGCGATCGACCCGCGCGAGCTCGACGGGCGCGTGCGCATCGACGAGGGGGCGACGGTCGACGAGGGCGCGCCAGTGGGCGGCGTGCGCTACGAGGCCGGCACGGCGCCCGCCGACCGCGGCTACGGCCGCCCGGACGAGCGCTACGGCGAGGAGTACGGCACGGGGCGGATCGGCGTCGACCGGGTGGTCTCGCGCCACCCGCGTGCGTCGGACGATCCGTCGGACCTCGACCCGTCAGACCTCGACCCGGCGGACGCCGACCGGCGCCGCAACGACCAGGCGGCCGCCCCGGGCACCGACCGCAACCTGGTGCGCTACCGCCGCTACGACGACCCGCCTCCGTCGGACCTTCGCCGCTGAGGCGGCAGCCGACGTGACGGATCGGGCCGCGCCCGGCGGGGAGTCCGCCGGGCGCGGTCGCGTCGGGTTCGGGCGCGCCGCCGCGGGTGTAGCGGGTGCAGCACAGCGGGTGTGACCAGGGAACCGCGGCCGGCTTCTTCCGGTACGTCCGGCGAGCGGCCCGCGCCGTAGTCGTCGTGCGTTCCGCCTCTCACGCCAGCCCCGCGCCCGCGCACCCCTCCCATGCTCATTCGCCGCCCAGACGACGTCCGGTCCTCCGAGATCACCCCCGAGGCGGTGTACCGCGACCGCCGCCGTTTCCTCGGCGCCGCCGGCACGCTCGGCCTCGGGCTGGCGACCGGGCTCGTGGCGCCGGCCGCCTGCGCCCCCGGCGAGTCGGGCGAGTCGAACGGCGAGGTCGAGCGCGGCGCGCAGCCGGCGCTCCCCGACGAGCCGACGCCGTACGAGACGGCGACGACGTACAACAACTTCTACGAGTTTGGGACGGACAAGGAGGACCCGGCGGAGAACGCCGGCTCGCTGCGCACCCGCCCCTGGTCGGTGGCGGTCGAGGGGCTGGTGAAGAAGCCCGCCGCCTACGCGCTCGACGACCTGCTGCGCGGCGTCGCGCCGGTGGAGCGCACCTACCGCATGCGCTGCGTCGAGGCGTGGTCGATGGTGATCCCGTGGGTGGGCGTCCCGCTGCGCGACGTGCTGGCGAAGGTGGAACCGCTCCCGTCGGCGCGCTTCGTCGAGTTCACGACCCTGCTCGACCCGCGCCAGATGCCGGGGCAGCGGACGAACGTGCTCCCCTGGCCGTACAAGGAAGGGCTGCGGCTCGACGAGGCGCAGCACCCGCTGACGCTCCTCGCCACGGGGATGTACGGGCGCGCGCTCCCCAACCAGAACGGCGCGCCGCTGCGCCTCGTGGTGCCGTGGAAGTACGGCTTTAAGGGGATCAAGTCGATCGTGCGCATCCGCCTCACGGACCGGCAGCCGCGCACGACCTGGAACGACGCCGCGGCCAACGAGTACGGCTTCTACGCCAACGTGAACCCGTCGGTCGACCACCCGCGCTGGTCGCAGGCGCGCGAGCGCCGCATCGGCGAGTTCCGGCGCCGGCCGACGCTGCCGTTCAACGGGTACGCCGACCAGGTGGCGTCGCTCTACTCGGGGATGGACCTGCGCGTGAACTACTGATGGCCCTCTCGAAGGGGCGACGCCGCGCGCTCTGGTGGGCGGTCTTCCTCGGCGCCGCCTCCCCCGCGCTCTACCTCGGCTACCAGTTCTGGCGCGCCTGGAACTACCTGCCGAGCGAGCTGGGGAAGGACCCGGTCGAGGGGCTGGAGCACAAGACCGGGGAGACGGCGATCCGCTTCCTCGCCCTCACCCTCGCGGTGACGCCGCTGCGGCAGCTCACGGGGTGGAACTGGCTCGCGCCCTTCCGCCGCCAGCTCGGGCTCTGGATGGCGTTCTACACGACGGCGCACCTGGTGACCTTCTACGCGCTCGACCTGGAGGGAAACCTGGGCGAGGTGGCGGGCGAGATCGCCAAGCGCCCGTTCATCACGGTGGGCTTCGTGGCGTGGCTGCTCCTCCTGCCGCTCGTCGCCACGAGCACCACGGGGGCGATCCGCCGACTCGGCGGGAAGCGGTGGCAGCGGCTGCACCAGCTGACCTACGTGGTCGCGGCGCTCGCGTTGCTCCACTACTTCTGGAGCCAGAAGCAGGACCTCACCGACCCGCTGATCCTGGCGGTGGTGTTCGCGGCGCTGTTCGCGTGGCGGGGGTGGCGCGCGTGGCAGAAGCGCGGCGGCGCGGTGGTGCCGGCGCGCTGACCCGGACGCGGTAGCGGCGGGACGCGCGCGCGCGCATCCTACCGGCCATGTCCGCCCTCCTTCCGCTCCGCGCGGCCGCCCTCCTGGCGCTGTGCGTCTCTGCCGCGCGCGCCCAGTCGACCGCCGCGCCGCTGGTGCTGCGCCTCCCCGTGAGCACGCGCGCCCTGGCGATGGGGGGCGCGCAGCCGGTGGCGCAGGACGCCGAGGCGCTGCTCGCGCACCCGGCGCTGCTGGCGTGGTCGCGCGGGGCGAGCGCGCAGGGGCAGCGCTACGGCGCCGCCAGCACGCTCGGCGTCCTCGCCAGCGCGCTGCCCACGCTCGGCGGCACGACGGGGCTCGCGGTGCAGTACCTCGACTACGGCGCGGCCGGCGGCGACCTGCGCGCGGCGGCGCGCGGCGGGGCGGGCGCGCTCCCGGCGCGCGGGCCGGTGACGGCGTCGAGCCTCGCGGCGACGGTCGGCTACGCGCGCGCGGCGTTCGGGCTGCGCGTCGGCGCGGCGCTGCGCTACGCCGAGGAGCGGCTCGGCGCGGCGCGCGACGGCACGGTGTCGGCGGACGTCGGCGTGGCCAAGGGGTTCCTGTTCGACAACGTCACGGCGGGACTCGCGGTGCAGCACCTCGGCGAGGGGCTCCGCCTGCGCGGCGCCCGCGCGCCGCTCCCGACGCGCGTCACGCTCGGCCTCTCGGGCGCGAACTACCCGGTTAATTCGTGGCTGGACCTGGGCGCCGCGGGGTCGGTGTCGGTGGTGCGCGGCGGCGACGTGGTGAGCGCGGTCGGCGTGGAGGCGGCGCTCGTCCCGCTCCAGGGCTACGCCATCGCGCTGCGCGCCGGCGCCCGCCGCACCCTCGACCCCGGAGAACGCCCGGCGACCGCGGGGCTCGGCTTCACGCGCGACCGCGTCTCGCTCGACTACGCGTACGAGCCGTTCGCCGGGCGCGACGCGCACCGGGTGGGGATCCGCGTGCGGTAGCGAGGGCAGCGCCCCTCCGGTCACCGGGGCGGCCCTCCGCTCCGGCCAGGGTCCCCCGTGCTCTGGAGAACGGATCGAACGGATCGAACGGATCTCACGGATCACTCCTCACCGGCACACGGCGCGTCGCCGCCGGCGCGGAGCGGATCCGGCTGATCCGCTCCATCCGTGTGATCCGTATCCCAAGCTCACGGAGCGCCGCGTCCACGCGGTGGATTGCCTCCGACGATCCGACCGCCGGTGCCGCTCTTGCACGGTCGGCCCGCATGGCACGCGCGGACGCGGAGACGGGGCGGGGGAGCGCGGGGCGGGTCGTCGCGGCGACGGTGCTGTACGCGCTCGTGCACAGCGCCCTCGCGAGTTCGAGCGCGAAGGCCGCGGCCGCGCGCCTGGTGGGAGCGCGAAACCGCGACGGCTGGTACCGGCTGCTGTACAACGCGCAGGCGGTGGTGACCACGACGGCGCTGGCGGCCTGGGCGTGGCGGCAGCCGGACCGCACACTCTACCGGACGGGCGGGGTGGCGCGCGGCCTGCTGCGCGCCGGACAGCTCGCCGGGGTCGCGCTCGGCGCGGCGGCGCTGCGCGCGACGGGCTTCTGGCGCTTCGCCGGCGCGCCCAGCGCGTGGGACTGGGTGCGCGGCGCCCCCGTGCGCCCGCCGATGGAGGCGCAGGGCCCCGCCGACCGCGACGACGGCGCCCTCCGCACCGGCGGCGCCTTCGCCCACGTGCGCCACCCGCTGAACGTCGCTTTCGTGGCCGTGCTCTGGTGCAGCCCGCGCATGACCGTCAACCTCGCCGCCGCGAGCGCCGTGTCGACGCTGTACCTGCTGTACGGCTCCGCGCGCGAGGAGCGGCGGCTGCTGGCCCGTTACGACTCCGAGTACGAGTCCTACCGCCGGGGCGTGCCGTTCTTCCTGCCACGATGGCGAGTGCAAGAGCAACAGCATTGGAGGGGATGAAGATCGGAGGAAGGTCGGAAAGGGCGCGGATATGCTTGGAGCTCTCGGCTCATCCGCGCCCTTTCCGACCTTCTCCGATCTCCAATCCCTTCCAATGCTTTTGATCTTCCTCAGGGCCGCGCCGCGCCGATGCCGAGGTGGGTGAGGATCACCGTCCCCTTCTCGGTCTTGTCGAACTTGAGCCGCACCGCGCGCACCGCCGACGCGTCGAACCCCGGCGCCGCGGCCGCGAAGTCGGCCACCGGCATCACGAACGTCTGCGGCACCAGCTCGTACGTCGTGCGGTAGTTCTCCCGGTCGCGGTTCGCGCGGCGCAGGACCCGGATCTCGAGCGGGCGGCGCAGCGGCCCGTACGCCGCCGCCGAGAGCGGGGCCGCGCGGCCGGCGGCGTCGACCAGCTCCACCGTCAGGTCGAGCGGCGTCGTGTCGGGCGGGGTGACCTTGGCGCGCGGGCGGAGCCCCGGGATCCGGCGCACCACCGCCAGCGCGCCGCGCCCCGCGCGCGCCAGCGGCGACGGCCCGCGCCGCGCCGCCGGCCGCGCGGCGCTCGAGTCGCCGCGCGTGCTGTCGCGCGCCGTCTTGCGCGGCCCCGGCACGTCGCGCGTCGGCATCAGCGTCAGCACCACCGCCGAACGCGCGCCCACGTCCCAGGCGCGGCGCAGCGAGTCGGGGATCGCCACCTCCAGCGTCGCCGGCGCGCGGCGCGGGCGCGGCGCGGCCGTCGTGTCGGGGGCGCGCCCGCCGGCCGCCGCGGCGCGCGGGCGCGCGGAGTCGGCGCGCGCCGAGTCGGCGCCGCGCCGCGCGGGCGCGTTGTTCCACCCCAGCCAGGCGCCCCACATCCGGTACGTGTTGTCGCGCCAGCGCATCGGCACCTCCCCCTCGCGCCAGGTCGAGAGCGAGTCGCCGCGGATCGTCACCCCCGGCGCCGCGCCGCGCGTGACGTCGATCCGCTGGTCGAAGTTCGTCAGCGGGCGCACCGAGGCGTCGGCGTAGGCCGTCTGGTACATCGCGTCCGGCAGCCAGTCGCCGGCGGTGCGGTGGTCGCGGAAGAGCGGCAGGTACTCGCGCCTCCCCTTGAGCGTCGCCTCCAGGAAGCCGCCCATGAACACCAGCGCCATCTGCCGCTGCGCCTCGGGCGCGATCAGCCCGCGCAGGTCGAGGAAGCGCGCGCTCAGCTTTCCGTTGTCCTTGTTCCCCCACCCCGTGTTCCACTGCCCGTGGTTGGCGCGGTACATCCAGACCGCGCTCTTGAACCACGGGCCCTGGTCGGTGAAGCGCACGCGCTCCCACTGCCGCAGCCCGTTGTACGACGACACGTCGCCGTCGTGCGAGCCGTGCACCAGCAGGTAGCTCACGTCCTCGAGCGGCGTCCCCTGGCCCGCGGGGCGGTACTGCCCGTCGACCGGCGCGATCGCCACCAGCGCCCTGATCGGGAAGTTGTAGTCGAAGGTGACCGTCGCGTCGTCGGGGTAGTGCTTCAGCCGGTTGAAGGCGGCCGCCACCGCCACCGCCTCGCCCCCGCGCGAGTGCCCCATCAGCGCGATCTGCCGCATGTCGACCTTGCCGCGCAGCGGGCCGTCGACGCTGTCGGCGAAGCGGCGCCACGCCTTCAGGTGCTCGAGCAGCATCCAGCCGCGGGCGTCGTTCTCGTTGCGGATCCCGCCGTTGAGGAAGTTCTCGTCGACGCTCGCCAGGACGAAGCCGCGCGACGCGAGGTGCTCGCCCAGGTAGGCGTACCCCGGGTCCGAGAAGTCCTTCGGGTCGTGGTTCCCGTGCACCACCAGCACCAGCGGGTAGGGGCCCGGCCCGTCGGGGTACCAGACGCGCCCGTTCACCGGGAACGCCTTGGCGTCGAACCCCCAGTACTTCTTGCGCGACGCGGCCGCCGCCGGCTCGAGCGAGACGAACGGCGAGGCGTCGACGCTGCGGGTGCGCATCGTCACCGAGTCGCGGAAGCCCGGGCGGCGGCGGTCGGTGCCGCTGCCGTACGTCAGCGTGCGCACCGCCAGCGGGCCGCGCGCCCCCGGGTCGGGGGCGGCGAGCGTCTGCCGGGCGAGCACGACGTGCGCGTCGTCCTTGGCCAGGGTGAGCGGGGGCGCGCACGCGGCGGCGGCCGCGAGCAGGAGGAGGGGGGCGGAAAGGAGGCGCGGACGCATGGCGCCAATGTACGGTCGGGACGCGCGTCCGGCCCGTTACTTTCCGGGATGACTCGCCCCCACGCCGCCTTCGCCGTCGCCGCCCCCGGCCTCGCCCCGCTCGTCGCCGAGGAGCTGCGCGGGATCGGGCTGCGCCCGACGGCGGTGGACGAGGCGGGGGTCGCCTTCGCGGCGCACGACACCGGCGTCTGGGCGGCGAACCTCCGCCTCCGCACCGCCAGCCGCGTCCTCGTACGGCTGGGGGAGTTCCGCGCCGCCGACTTCCGTACGCTGGAGCGCGAGGCGCGCGCCCTCCCCTGGGAGCTGTTCCTGCCGGCGGGGGCGGAGCCGGCGCTGCGCGTCACCTGCCGCAAGTCGCGCCTCTACCACTCCGACGCCGTCGCCGGGCGCGTCGCCGACGCGATCGCCCACCGGATCGGCGGGCGCGGCGCCTGGGCCCCCGCGGCCTCCGACGAGCCGGACGCCGACGCTCCCGATGGCGCCGACGAGCCGGACGAGCCGGCGGACGACGGCGCCGCGCTCCCGCCGCCGCTGGTCGTCGTGCGCTTCCTCCACGACGTCTGCACGGTGAGCGTGGACAGCTCGGGGGCGCTCCTCCACCGGCGCGGCTACCGGCAGGCCGTGGGGCGCGCGCCACTGCGCGAGACGCTGGCCGCCGCGCTCCTCCTGGCGGCGGGGTACGACGGCTCGGCCCCCCTGCTCGACCCGCTGTGCGGCGCGGGGACGATCCCGATCGAGGCGGCGCTCCTGGCGCGCGGGATCGCTCCCGGGCGCCACCGCCGCTTCGCCTTCGAGGGGTGGCCGCGCTTCGACGCGGCGCGGTGGCGGGCGCTGCTGGACGAGGCCGACGCCCGCGCCCTGCCGCGCGCGCCGCATCCCATCGAGGGGAGCGACCGCGACGCCGGGGCGATCGCCGCCGCCGCCGCCAACGCCGCGCGCGCCGGCGTCGCCGACGACGTGCGCTTCGTCGAGCGGTCGCTCTCGGCGGCCGAGCCGGCGGATGGCGAGCCGGGGTGGATCGTGACCAACCCGCCGTACGGTCGGCGGGTCGGCGAGGCGGGGCCGCTGCGCGACCTCTGGGCCCGGCTCGGCGACCTGCTCCGCGTGCGGCACCCCGGGGGCCGGGTCGCCCTCCTCGGCCCGGACCCGGCGCTGGAGCGACAGCTGCGGCTGCCGCTCGCCCCCGCGCTGCGCACCGCGAACGGCGGGCTGCCGGTGCGGGTACTGGTGGGGCGCGTGCCCACGGGCGCCCCCTCGACCGTATCGTCGTAAGCGAGCCCGAGTGGCGCCAATCTTGCCGCCGGGCTTGCCTGAGCCAGTTGGCAGTAAACGTTTGTAAATTCGACGGCCGCACTCATGCGGACCGTCGCCCCGCGGCGTTGGTGCCGCCGCGCTTCCGTCCGGCTTTCCCGCCCCAGGATCCATCGTGCCCTCCCGCCCCCGCTCCAAGACCGCCGCCAAGCAGAAGCCCGCGGCGTCGCTCCCGACCACCGGCACCCCTGGCACCCGCACGGGTGCGCGGAAGGGCACACTCCGCTCGACCCGCCGCGGCGCCGCCGCCACTGCCGACGAGCCGCCCCCGCCGCCGGCCGGCGGCGGACGCCGGCGCGGCACCAAGAGTGATGGGAACGGTGCGCGCTCGCGCCGCGCCGACGCCGCGGCGGCGGCCGCCGCCGAGCGGCCGGAGGTCGTGTTCGGCGAACTCGCCCCGCCCGCCAACGGGCGCGGCCGCCGCGGCGGTGGCGGGCGGCGCGCCTACGAGCGCGAGGAAGACCTCGGGCGGCTGCGCGAGGGGCTACGCCGGATGCGCGACGGCGACTTCAGCTACCGGCTCGGCCGCTCGACCGACCCCGAGGTCGCCGAGCTGTTCGACCTGTTCGACGACGTCGCGACCCTCAGCGCGGGGCTGACCGCCGAGGCCGTGCGGGTCAGCCGCACCGTCGGGCGCGAGGGGCAGCTGGGGGAGCGCGTCACGCTCGCCGGGGCGACGGGGGAGTGGGGCGTCACCGTCGACGCGCTCAACTCGCTCATCAGCGACGTGCTGCAGCCGACCACCGAGGTGGCGCGCGTGCTCACGGCGGTGGCCGAGGGCGACCTGTCGCAGAAGATGGTGCTCGAGATGAGCGGCCGCTCCGTGCAGGGGGAGTTCCTGCGCATCGGCCGCACGGTGAACACCATGGTCGACCAGCTGCGCGCCTTCGCCTCGGAGGTGACGCGCGTGTCGCGCGAGGTCGGCACCGAGGGGCAGCTGGGCGGGCAGGCCAACGTGCCCGGCGTGGCCGGCACCTGGAAGGACCTCACCGACTCGGTGAACGCGATGGCCGGCTCGCTCACCATGCAGGTGCGCAACATCGCCGACGTCACCAAGGCCGTGGCGACCGGCGACCTGTCGAAGAAGATCACGGTGGACGTGCGCGGCGAGATGCTGGAGCTGAAGGCGACGATCAACACGATGGTCGACCAGCTCAACGCCTTCGCCGGCGAGGTGACGCGCGTCGCGAAGGAGGTGGGGACCGACGGCAAGCTCGGCGGGCAGGCCAACGTGCCGGGAGTCGCCGGCACGTGGAAGGACCTGACCGACAACGTCAACGTCCTCGCCAACAACCTCACCGGCCAGGTGCGCGACACCGCCGCCGTCATCACCGCGGTCGCCAACGGCGACCTGAGTCAGAAGATGACCGCGGACGCGCGCGGCGAGGTGCTCGAGCTGAAGAACACCGTCAACACGATGGTCGACCAGCTCCGCGTCTTCGCCGGCGAGGTCACGCGCGTGGCCAAGGAGGTGGGCACCGAGGGGGTGCTCGGCGGGCAGGCGCGCGTCCCCGGCGTGGCCGGCACGTGGGCCGACCTCACGGACAACGTGAACGCGATGGCCGGCAACCTCACCGGCCAGGTGCGCAACATCGCCGACGTGACCACCGCCGTCGCGCGGGGCGACCTGTCGCGCAAGATCACGGTGGACGTGCGGGGCGAGATGCTCGAGCTGAAGAACACCATCAACACGATGGTGGACCAGCTGAACGGCTTCGCCAGCGAGGTCACCCGCGTGGCCCGCGAGGTGGGCACCGACGGGCGCCTCGGCGGCCAGGCCAACGTGCCCGGCGTCGCCGGCACGTGGAAGGACCTGACCGACAACGTGAACCAGCTGGCCGGCAACCTGACGGTGCAGCTGCGCGACGTGTCGGGGGTCGCCACCGCCATCGCCCGCGGCGACCTGTCGCGCAAGATCACGGTCGAGGCGCGCGGCGAGATCCTGCAGATCAAGGACGTGATCAACACGATGGTCGACCAGCTCAACGCCTTCGCCGGCGAGGTGACGCGCGTCGCCCGCGAGGTGGGGAGCGAGGGGCGGCTGGGCGGCCAGGCGCAGGTGCAGGGGGTGGCCGGGACGTGGAAGGACCTCACCGACTCGGTGAACTTCCTCGCCGGCTCGCTGACCGCGCAGGTGCGCAACATCGCCGAGGTGACGACGGCGGTGGCGCGCGGGGACCTGAGCCGGAAGATCACGGTCGACGTGCAGGGCGAGGTGCTGGAGCTGAAGAACACCGTCAACACGATGGTGGACCAGCTCTCGGGCTTCGCCGGCGAGGTCACGCGCGTGGCCCGCGAGGTGGGCACCGAGGGCGTGCTGGGCGGGCAGGCGCAGGTCGAGGGGGTGAGCGGCGTCTGGGCGAACCTGACGCAGAACGTGAACGCGATGGCGAGCAACCTGACCAACCAGGTGCGCAACATCGCCTTCGTGACCACCGCCGTGGCCAACGGCGACCTGAGTCAGAAGATCACCGTCGAGGCGAAGGGCGAGATGCAGGAGCTGAAGGCGACCATCAACACGATGGTGGACCGCCTCAACAGCTTCGCCGGCGAGGTGACCCGCGTGGCGCGCGAGGTGGGCACCGAGGGGCGCCTCGGCGGCCAGGCCAACGTCCCGGGGGTCGCCGGCACCTGGAAGGACCTGACCGACAACGTGAACCAGCTGGCCGGCAACCTGACCGTGCAGCTGCGCGACGTGAGCGGCGTGGCCACGGCGATCGCCCGCGGCGACCTGACGCGCAAGATCACCGTCGACGTGCGCGGCGAGATCCTGCAGATCAAGGACGTGATCAACACGATGGTCGACCAGCTCAACGCCTTCGCGGGCGAGGTGACCCGCGTGGCGCGCGAGGTGGGCACCGAGGGGAAGCTGGGGGGCCAGGCGAAGGTGATCGGCGCCGCCGGCGTGTGGCGCGACCTGACCGACAACGTGAACACCATGGCCTCGAACCTCACCGGCCAGGTGCGCAACGTGAAGGACGTCACGATCGCCGTCGCCAACGGCGACCTGAGTCAGAAGATCACCGTCGAGGCGCGCGGCGAGATGCAGGAGCTGAAGGACACCATCAACGACATGGTGGACCGGCTCCGCGTCTTCGCCGACGAGGTGACGCGCGTCGCGAAGGAGGTGGGCACCGAGGGGAAGCTGGGCGGGCAGGCGATGGTGCCCGACGTCGCCGGCACCTGGAAGGCGCTCACCGACAACGTGAACGCGATGGCCAGCTCGCTCACCGTGCAGGTGCGCGCCATCGCCGAGGTGGCGACCGCGGTGACGCGCGGCGACCTGTCGCGGATGGTCACCGTGCCGGCCGTCGGCGAGGTTGATGAGCTGAAGAAGAACATCAACCAGATGATCTCCAACCTGAAGGAGACGACCGAGCGCAACGAGGAGCAGGACTGGCTCAAGACCAACCTCGCGCGCTTCAGCCGGCTCATGCAGGGGCAGAAGGACCTCGACGCGGTCGCCCGCCTCGTGATGAACGAGCTGACGCCGCTGGTGCAGGCGCGCACGGGGGCGTTCTACATCGTCGAGCAGGAGGACGGGCACCAGGCGCTGCGCCTCATCGCCAGCTACGCCTTCAAGCAGCGCAAGCACCTCGGCAACGTCTGGCAGGTCGGCGAGGGGCTGGTCGGGCAGAGCGCGCTCGAGAAGAAGCCGATCCTGCTCACCGCCGTCCCCGACGACTACATCACCATCACCTCGGGGCTCGGCGAGGCGCCGCCGCGCAACATCATCGTCCTCCCGATCCTGTTCGAGGGCGACGTCAAGGCGGTCGTCGAGCTGGGGAGCTTCCTCCCCTTCAGCACGATCCACCAGACCTTCCTGGACCAGCTCCAGGAGTCGATCGGCGTCGTGCTGAACATGATCCAGGCGAACATGCGCACCGAGGAGCTGCTCCAGCAGTCGCAGCAGCTCACGCACGAGCTCCAGAGCCAGTCGGAGGAGCTGCGCCGCCAGCAGGACGAGCTCAAGAAGTCGAACACCGAGCTGGAGGCGCAGGCCAAGTCGCTGCGCGCCTCGGAGGAGCTGCTGCGCGACCAGCAGGAGGAGCTGCAGCAGGTCAACGAGGAGCTGGAGGAGAAGGCCGCGCTCCTGGCCGAGCAGAACAAGAAGGTCGAGCAGAAGAACAACGAGGTCGAGAGCGCGCGGCAGGCGCTGGAGGAGAAGGCCAGCCAGCTGGCGCTCAGCTCGAAGTACAAGAGCGAGTTCCTGGCGAACATGAGCCACGAGCTGCGCACGCCGCTCAACTCGCTGCTGATCCTCGCCCGCCTGCTGGCGGAGAACAAGGACGGCAACCTCACGCCCAAGCAGACGGAGTTCGCGCGCACGATCCTCGGCTCGGGCACCGACCTGCTCAACCTCATCAACGACGTGCTCGACCTGTCGAAGGTCGAGGCGGGGAAGATGGAGGTGGTGTCGGGCGAGGTGCGGATGGACGCGGTGCGCGAGTTCGCCGAGCGCACCTTCCGCCCGGTGGCGGAGTCGAAGGGGCTCGAGTTCAAGGTCGACGTCCTGCCCGGGACGCCGGAGTCGCTGGTCACCGACGGGCAGCGGCTCAACCAGGTGCTCAAGAACCTGCTCTCGAACGCCTTCAAGTTCACCGAGCACGGAAACGTCACGCTCACCGTGCGGCGGGCCGAGACGGGGCGCCGCTTCGCGAACCGCATCCTCGACAAGGCGGAGACGGTGCTCGCCTTCGCGGTCTCGGACACCGGGATCGGCATCGCGCGCGACAAGCAGCAGCTGATCTTCGAGGCCTTCCAGCAGGCGGACGGGACGACGAGCCGCAAGTACGGCGGCACGGGGCTCGGCCTCTCGATCAGCCGCGAGATCGCGCGGCTGCTGGGCGGCGAGATCCGCGTCGAGAGCGTGCCGGGGCAGGGGAGCACCTTCACCCTCTTCCTCCCCGGGACGTGGGTGGACCCGGACGCCGACCAGGGTGCCCCGGGGCGCCGCCCGACGCCGGTGCGCGGCGGCCCGCTGCCGGGCACCGGCGTCGGGCGGCGCCCCGAGGGGGCCGACGCACGCGCCCGCGCCCGCCGGCGGCTCACGGGCGAGGGGCCGGCGGTCGCCGGTACGGCGGCCGACGCAACGGAGACGTCGGCGGGCGGGGTGACGGGCGGGGTGACAGAGGCACCGCCCGACGCGCCCGAGCTCGCCGACGAGTGGGCCGGCTTCGACGACGACGATCCGGAGGAGCGTCGCGCGCCGCTCAGCACGGACCTCCCGAACCCGGCCGAGGACGACCGCGACGCGGTGCAGGAGGGGGACACGGCGGTGCTCGTGGTCGAGAACGACCTGAGCTTCGCCAAGATCCTGCTCGAGATGGCGCGCGAGAAGGGGTTCAAGGGGCTGGTCGCGCTCGACGGCCGCACCGGGATCGACCTCGCGCACCAGTACCAGCCCGACGCGATCACCCTCGACATCGACATGCCGGGGGTGGACGGCTTCGCCGTGCTCGAGCGGCTGAAGAAGCACCCCGACACGCGCCACATCCCGGTGCACATCATCTCCGGCGTGGAAGGGCGCCACGAGGGGCTGCGCGCGGGGGCGATCGCCTACCTCGAGAAGCCGGTGACGAAGGAGGCGCTCGACGACGCCTTCGGGCGCATCACGCGCTTCCTGGACGCGCACCCGAAGCGGCTGCTGGTGGTCGAGGACGACGCGGCGCAGCGCGAGGCGATCGTGGCGCTGGTCGGGCACGAGGACGTGGACATCACGGCGGTGGCCACGGCCGAGGCGGCGCTCGAGGAGCTGGGGCGCACCGACTACGACTGCATGGTGCTCGACCTCGGCCTGGCCGACATGAGCGGCTTCGAGCTGCTGGAGAAGGTCAAGGGGGACGAGCGGCGGCACGACCTGCCGATCATCGTGTACACGGGGAAGTCGCTCACCCCGGCCGAAGAGACGCGCCTGCGGAAGTACGCCGAGACGATCATCGTCAAGGACGTGAAGAGCCCCGAGCGGCTGCTCGACGAGACGGCGCTGTTCCTGCACCGGGTGGAGGCGAACCTGCCCGAGCAGAAGCGCCGCATGCTGGAGCGGCTGCACACCGCCGACGCGGTGTTCCACGGAAAGCGCGTGCTGGTGGTCGACGACGACGTGCGCAACATCTTCTCGCTCACCAGCATGCTCGAGGAGCACGGGGTCGAGGTGTCGTTCGCCGAGAACGGGAAGGATGCCTTGGCCTGGCTCGACGACCACGGGGACGCGGTGGACCTGGTGCTGATGGACGTGATGATGCCCGAGATGGACGGCTACGAGACGACGCGCGCGATCCGCGCCCGCCCCGAGCTGCGCGCCCTCCCGATCATCGCGCTCACGGCCAAGGCGATGAAGGGGGACCGCGAGAAGTGCATCGCGGCGGGGGCGAGCGACTACATCACCAAGCCGGTCGACCCGGAGCAGCTGCTGTCGCTCCTGCGGGTCTGGCTCTACCGCTGAGCCTGAACCCTCAAGAGCGGGAGTCGTTACTGCGGGAGTCGACACGGCGGGAGTCGCTACTGCGTCGCTTCAAGCCTCAGGTCGAGGGTTACGCCGTCACGACTCCCGCCGTGTCGACTCCCGCAGTAACGACTCCCGCATTTGAGGTTCAAGCTCGACTCCCGCAGTACCCACCAGATGACCCTGCCGTCCGCCCCGACCGCCTACGATCCCGGCCTCGAGCGCCTCGAGATGGAGCTCCTGCTCGAGGCCGTCTACCGGCACTACGGATTCGACTTCCGCACCTACGCCTACGCCTCGCTGCGCCGGCGGGTGTGGAAGCGGATCCAGGCCGAGCGGTTGGAGACGGTGAGCGAGCTGCAGGCGGCGGTGCTGCACGACCCGGCGGTGCTCGACCGGCTGCTCGACGACCTGTCGGTCAACGTGACGGCGATGTTCCGCGACCCGGGGTTCTTCCTGGCCTTCCGGGAGCGGGTGGTCCCCCTGCTGCGCACGTACCCGTTCTTCCGCATCTGGCACGCCGGGTGCTCGACCGGGGAGGAGGTCCTCTCGATGGCCATCCTCCTGGAGGAGGAGGGGCTCTACGACCGGGCCCGGGTCTACGCGACCGACATGAACGAGCGCGTGCTGCGCCAGGCGCGCGCCGGGATCTTCCCGCTCGACCGGATGCAGGAGTACACCGACAACTACATCCGGGCCGGGGGGCGCCGCTCCTTCTCCGAGTACTACACGGCCGGCTACGACGGCGCCCTCTTCAACCCGACCCTCCTCCGCAACGTCGTCTTCGCGCAGCACAACCTCGTCACCGACCGGTCGTTCAGCGAGTTCAACGCGATCCTCTGCCGCAACGTGCTCATCTACTTCGACAAGGCGCTGCAGAGCCGCGTCCACCGCCTCTTCTACGACAGCCTGGCGATGTTCGGCGTGCTGGCGCTCGGCGGGAAGGAAACGCTGCGCTTCTCGTCGCACGAGGAGTGCTTCGAGCTGCTGGCGCCGGGCGAGAAGGTCTACCGCAAGGTGCGGTGACGTGCCCCCGGCCCCGCGGCTCGTGGTCGTCGGCGCCTCCTGGGGCGGGCTCCACGCGGTGAGCACGATCCTGGCCGCCCTCCCGGCCGACTTCGACGCGCCGCTGGCCGTGGTGCAGCACCGGGCGCGGGAGAGCGACGGCCTCCTCGTGGGGCTCCTCCAGGGGGTCACGTCGCTCCGGGTGTGCGACGTCGAGGACAAGGAGCCGATCCGCCCCGGCCACGTCTACGTGGCCCCCCCCGACTATCATCTCCTCGTGGAGGACGACCACTTTTCCCTCTCCCTGGATGGCGCCGTGCGCTACAGCCGCCCCTCGATCGACGTGGCCTTCGCCAGCGCCGCCGACAGCCTGGGCGCGGCGGCGCTCGGCGTGCTGCTCACCGGGGCCAACGACGACGGCGCGCGCGGGCTGCGGCACGTGGTGACGCGCGGCGGGCGGGCGATCGTGCAGGACCCGGCGACCGCGGAGGTGCGGACGATGCCCGAAGCCGGGATCCGCGCCCTCGCCGACGCGCCGCGCGACCGGTGGGAGACGGCCCCGCTCGACGCCATGGCCACGCGCATCGCCGCCCGCGCTGCCGGTACCGGTGGCGTCGGCGCCCCGCGGGCCGCGCTTCGGGGGGTGCGGTGAGCCGCGAGCTCGAACTCCAGCCCGCCGACGCGCCCGAGACCGCGGAGGAGCAGGCGCCGCGCCTCGCCGGCGCGCGCGCCGCGGAGGAGGGGGAGGGGGCGGTGAGCATCCTCCTCGTCGACGACCGCCCCGAGAACCTGCTGGCGCTCGAGGCGATCCTGGAGCCGCTGGGGCAGGAGCTGGTGCGCGCGACCTCGGGGGAGGAGGCGCTGCGCCGCCTGCTGGTGCAGGACTTCGCGCTCATCCTGCTCGACGTGCAGATGCCCGGGATGAACGGCTTCGAGGCGGCGGAGCTGATCAAGGCCCGCGAGCGCTCGCGCGCCATCCCGATCATCTTCCTGACCGCGATCAACAAGGAGGACGCGTACGTCTTCCGCGGCTACGAGGTGGGGGCGGTCGACTACCTGTTCAAGCCGTTCAACCCGGACGTGCTGCGCTCCAAGGTCTCGGTGTTCGTCGAGATGCACCACCGGCGCGACCAGATGCGCCGCCAGGAGCAGGCGCTGCGGGCCGCCGAGCGGCGCGAGCTGGAGCTGGCGATGCGCGCCCGGCTGCTGGAGCAGGAGGCGCGGACGGCCGCCGAGCTGCAGGCGCTCAACGCCGAACTGCAGGCGCGCCAGGCGGAGCTGGAGCGCGCGATGGCGTCGCGCAGCCGCTTCTACGCCTCGATGAGCCACGAGCTGCGCACGCCGATCAACGCCATCATCGGCTACAACACGCTCCTCCTCGACGGGATCTACGGCCCGCTCACCGACCAGCAGCAGCACGGGATCCGGCGCACCCACCACGCTGCGCGGCACCTGCTGGAGCTGGTGAACGACGTGCTCGACCTGTCGAAGATCGAGGCCGGGAAGTTCGAGGTGTCGGTGCAGCCGGCCGCCTTCCCGGCGCTGATCGAGGACCTGTTCGTCACCGTGCGCCCGCTGGCCGACGAGCACGAGAGCGCGCTGTCGCTGCGCCACGAGGGCGAGCGCGTCACGCTCGAGACCGACCCGCGCCGCGCCCGGCAGATCCTGCTCAACCTGCTCTCCAACGCCATCAAGTTCGGCGCCGGCCGCCCGATCGAGGTGCACAGCCGCGCGCTCCCCGACGGGGGATTGGAGATCGAGGTCCACGACCAGGGGGCCGGCATCGCCCCCGAGGACCTGCCGCGGATCTTCGACGAGTTCGTGCAGCTGGCCGCCAGCGGCAACACGGCGAAGCCCACCGGCACCGGGCTCGGCCTTCCCATCTCGAAGCGGCTGGCGGCGCTGCTCGGCGGCGAGCTGTCGGCCAGCTCGACGCCGGGGGAGGGGAGCACCTTCTGCCTGCGGCTGCCGTCGCGCCCGCCGACCGCCCCCCCCGCCGACGAGGGGTAGCGCGGCGGCCCCGTCCATGCATGAGGTGGGCGTCGGAGGTGGCGCGAGTGCCGACGACCATCCTACAGGCGGAGCAGCGGGCGCAGGCGCGGCGGCGGGCGGCGGATCGCAAAGTCGAGGCGATCCGGACCCGCCTGGCGGCGCGCCGCTCGCCCGTCGAGCAGCTGGCCGACGCGCTCACCCGGCTGGCCAGCTCGACGGGCTTCCTGGCGCTGCACGTGGTCTGGTTCGCGGGGTGGGTCGCCTGGAACGCGCTGCTCGCCCCCGACCCGTTCGACCCCTTTCCGTTCGGGCTGCTGACGATGGTCGTCTCGCTCGAGGCGATCTTCCTCTCGATCTTCGTCCTGATGTCGCAGCGCCGCGGGGCGCTGATCGCCGAGCTGCGCGACGAGATGACGCTCGAAATCGACATGCGCACCGAGGAGGAGGTGACCAAGACCCTCCAACTCGTGGCCGGCCTCTACGGCCGCCTCGGCTTCGCCCTCTCGGCGGACGACGAGGCCGACCTCAAGGCGATGCTCCGCCCGCTCGACCGCGAGCGGATCTCCGCCGAACTGGCCGCCCAGATCGACAGCACGCAGCCGCCGCCGGAGCCGCCGTCGGTGCTGGTCACGCTGCGCGCCGACGACTGAGATGGGGCGTGCGAGGCGGGGCGTGCGAGATCCGGCGTGCGGGGACCGGCGTGCGGGGTAGGGCGCACAGTCGCCGTTCTTCGCACGCCGGTCCCCGCACGCCCCGCCTCGCACGCCGTTCCTCGCACGCAGCACCCCGACGTATCCTACGCCTGTGACCATCCCCCCCCCGCAGAACGCCGTGCCCCCGGACTGGCTGCTGGAGAGCATCGGCGAGGGGCTGCTCGTGCTGGACCGCGGCTGGCGCGTGGCCTACGCCAACGCCGCCGCCGAGCGGATGACCGGGACGCGGCGCGAGGCGCTGCTCGGCGCCGAGGTGTGGGAGCTCTTTCCGACGCTGCGCGGGACGCCGGTGGAGGAGGCGTGGCGCGGGGTGATGGAGGCGCGCCGCCCGACGGCGCTGCGCACGGTGCCGCTCCCGCGCCGTCCGGGCGGGGCGACGGCGGCGGTCTTCGACGCCCGCGTCTACCCGGTGGACGCGCAGGCCAGCGCCGGGGGCGGGGGGATCGTGGTGCTGTTCGCGGAGGTCGGCCAGCGCGAGCGGCAGCAGCGCGAGCTGGCCGCCCGCAGCGAGGAGAACGAGCGGCTGCGCGAGCTGGCCCGCCGCATGGCCGCCGAGGCCGACTCGGAGCGGCTGCTCTCGGAGCTGTGCAGCGCGGCGCGCGCCCTGTGCGAGGCCGACGGCTGCACGGTGGCGCAGATCGGCGAGGGGGAGGGGCGCTTCGTCACCGCGCTCGGCCACCCGGTCGACGTCGCGGGGCACGCCTTCCCGCTGGACGGCACGCTCACCGGGCGCCTGCTGACGGCGTTCCGCGCCGGCGGGGAGGTCGCCATCCTGCGCGCGACCGACGCCGAGGCGCGCGACCCGGCCTACTGCGGCTGGCTCGACGACGGGCGGTCGGTGGGCGCGCTCCTGCTGGCGCCGCTGGCCGCGCACGGGGACCTGCTGGGCGTGCTGGCGATCTCGCGCGCGGCGGGAAGGCCGCCGTTCACCGAGCGCGACGAGCAGCGGCTGCGCGTGGTGGCCGACCACGCCTCGCTCGCGCTCTGGAAGGCGCGGCTGCTGGAGGCCGCGCAGACCGCGAGCCGCACCTCGAGCAGCTTCGTGGCGACGGTGAGCCACGAGCTGCGCACGCCGCTGACGGCGCTCACCGGCTACGGCGAGCTGCTGGCCGACGAGATCCTCGGCCCGCTGACGGTCGACCAGCACGACGTGGTGGAGCGCATGCGCGGCGTGACGCACCAGCTCACGGCGATGATCGAGGAGATCCTGACCTTCTCGAGCCTGGAGGCGGGGCGCGAGCTGGTGCGCCGGGTGCCGGTGGACATCGCGGAGGTGGTGCAGTCGGTGGTGACGATCGTCGAGCCGCTGGCGCAGCAGAAGGCGCTCGCCTTCTCGGTCGAGCTCCCCCCGCTGCCCCCGCCGCTGGTGACGGACCCCGACAAGGTGCGCCAGATCCTGGTGAACCTGTGCGGGAACGCGGTGAAGTTCACGGCCCGGGGCGCCGTGGCGCTGCGGGTCACCGAGGCGCCGGGCGCGGTCCGCCTCGCCGTCTCCGACACCGGCGTCGGGATCGCGCGCGAGGACCTCGGCCGCCTCTTCCGCCCCTTCAGCCAGCTCGACACCGGGCTGACGCGCCGCTACGGCGGGACGGGGCTCGGACTGTACATCTCGGGGCGGCTGGCGCAGCTGCTCGGCGGGGCGATCGAGGTCGACTCGGAACCTGGCCGGGGATCGGTGTTCACGCTGGTGCTCCCTACCGACGGCGTGAACGGGTAGGGCGTGAACGGGTGGGGCGTGAACGGATACCGCGTACCTACGGGCTCAAGCCGGCAGGTACGCCGTATCCGTTCACGCCCTATCCGTTCACGCCGTACCCGTTCACGCCCTCCCCGTTATTTTCAATCCATGTCATCCCCAGCCATCACCAGCGTCTTCAACGACGCCTACATCGCCGAGGCGTTCGAGTCGTACCGCCGTGACCCGGCGTCGGTGGACGAGTCCTGGCGGCAGTACTTCGGCATGATGGAGGCGCTGGCCGGGGCGGCCGGCGGGACGCCCGCGGCGGGGGGGGACCCGGAGCTGCCGCGCAAGGCGGCGGCGGCGGCGTCGCTGGTGCACGGGATCCGCGAGCACGGGCACCTCGCCGTGCAGCTCGACCCGCTCGGCTCCGCGCCGCTGGGCGCGCGCGAGCTGACGCCCGAGTACTACGGGATCACCGAGGGCGACCTGGACGCGGTGCCGGCGGCGGCGCTCGGGTTCGACGACGGGCGCTTCCGGACGGCGGCCGACGTCGTGCGCATGCTGCGCACGCGCTACTCCAGCACCTTCGGGCTGGAGTACTCGCACCTGGCGGCGGACGCGGAGCGCGAGTGGTTCCGCCACATGCTGCGCGAGGAGCACCACACGCGCCCGCTCACGGCCGACGAGAAGAAGGCGATGCTGCGCCGCCTCACCGAGGTGGACGGGCTGGAGCGCTTCCTCGGCTTCGCGTACCAGGGGAAGAAGCGCTTCTCGATCGAGGGGACCGACGCGCTCGTCCCGATGCTCGACGAGGCGATCGCGCAGAGCGCGGCGCGCGGCGCGCGCGAGGTCGTGATCGGGATGGCGCACCGCGGGCGGCTCAACGTGCTGACGCACGTGATGGGGAAGCCGTACGAGACGCTGTTCGGCGAGTTCGAGGGGCGCCACCCCGACGCGTCGAGCGAGAGCGAGACGGGCGACGTGAAGTACCACATGGGGTACCGCGGGCGCCGCACGGCGGCGGGGAGCGAGGTCGAGCTGCTGCTCGTGCCGAACCCGAGCCACCTCGAGTTCGTGGGCGCGGTGATCGACGGCGTGGCCCGCGCGCACCAGCGCGTCGAGGGGAAGCCGGGCGAGCGCGACGAGCGGCTGGTGCTCCCGGTCGCGGTGCACGGCGACGCGGCGTTCATGGGCGAGGGGGTGGTGGCCGAGACGCTGAACATGTCGCGCCTCGCCGGCTACCGCGTGGGCGGGACGCTGCACCTGATCGTCAACAACCAGGTGGGCTTCACCACCGACCCGATCGACTCGCGCTCGACCCACTACGCGAGCGACCTGGCGAAGGGGTTCGACATCCCGGTGCTGCACGTCAACGCCGACGACGCGCAGGCGTGCATCGTCGCGGTGCGGGTGGCCATCGCTTACCGCGAGGCGTTCGGCAAGGACGTGCTGATCGACCTGGTGGGCTACCGCCGCCACGGCCACAACGAGACCGACGAGCCGGCGTTCACGCAGCCCAAGCTGTACGACGCGATCAAGGCGCACCCGACGCCGCGCCAGGTGTGGGGGCAGCGCCTGGTCGACGAGCAGGTGATCGCCGCCGACGAGGTGGAGGCGGTGGACCGCGAGGTGCGCGCGGTGTTCCAGGCGGCGCACGAGCGGGTGAAGCGGCAGGACACGCACGAACACGAGTCGCCCGAGGGCCCGCCGGCCGCGCTCCCGGCGCCGGTGGTCACGGCGGTGCCGGCCGACCGGCTGACCGCGCTCAACGCGGCGCTGCTCGCGTACCCGGACGGCTTCACCCCGCACCCGCGCCTCGCCAAGATCCTCGCGCGCCGCGCCGAGACGCTCGGCGACAAGGGGGGGATCGAGTGGGGGCAGGCGGAGGCGCTGGCCTTCGCGTCGCTGGTGACCGAGGGGATCAGCGTGCGCCTCACCGGGCAGGACGCGGAGCGCGGCACCTTCGGCCACCGCAACGCGGTGCTGCACGACCCGAACGACGGGCGGACGCACGCGCCGCTGGCGGCGCTCCCCGGCGCGACGGGGGCGTTCGAGGTGTACAACAGCCCGCTCACCGAGACGGCGGTGATGGCGTTCGACTACGGCTACTCGGTGTCGGCGCCCGACACGCTGACGCTGTGGGAGGCGCAGTACGGCGACTTCGTGAACGTGGCGCAGGTGATCATCGACCAGTTCCTGGTCGCCGACCGCGCCAAGTGGTCGCAGGACTCGGGGCTGGTGCTGCTGCTCCCGCACGGCTACGAGGGGGGCGGCCCGGAGCACTCGTCGGCGCGCCTCGAGCGCTTCCTGCAGCAGTGCGCCGAGGGGAACATGACGGTCGCCTACCCGGGGACGCCGGCGCAGTACTTCCACCTGCTGCGCCTGCAGGCCCGCCGCGACCCGCGCCGCCCGCTGGTGCTGATGCAGCCCAAGTCACTGCTCCGCCTCCCGGCCGCCGCCAGCCGCCTGCAGGAGCTGGCGGAGGGCGCCTGGCAGCCGGTGGTGGACCTGGCCGCGGGCGCGCCGGAGCGCGTGCGCCGCGTCGTGCTGTGCACGGCGAAGATGTGGTACGACGTGACGGCGCAGCCGGTGCCGGACGCGGTGGCGGTGGTGCGCGTCGACCAGCTCTACCCGTTCCCGGGCGACGCGCTGCGCGCGGTGCTGGCGCGCTACCCGAAGGCGACCGAGGTGGTGTGGGCGCAGGAGGAGCCGCAGAACATGGGCGCCTGGACGTTCGCGGCGCCGCGGCTGCGCGCGCTGCTCCCGCAGCAGGTCGCGCTCGGCTACGTCGGGCGGCCGGAGCGGGCGAGTCCCGCCGAGGGGTACGAGGCGGCGCACAAGGCGGAGCAGGCGCGGATCGTGGCGGAGGCGCTGGCGATTACGGAGCCGGCGAAGCAGAAGGCGAAGGTCTGACCTCTCGAACGGCGGGAGTCGTTACGGCGGGAGTCGAAAGGGCGGGAGTCGTAGATGCGTCGCCTCGATGTTCGGGTCGAGGGTTACGGAGGGCGGCGCAGAGGGCGGCGAGGAGGCGGCCGGTGTTCGAGGCGTGGCGGCGGACGACGTCGACGGCGCCTCGCGATACCCGTCGGCCCCTCGCCGCTTCCTCCAGTAGAGAGTCCACCTCCTGCAGCGACGACCAGGCGATGTCGAAGAAGCGGAGGCGGTCTTTGGCGCCGAACCGCCCCCACCCTTCGGCGATGTTGAGGTGGACGGACGTGGCGGCGCGCGCGAGCTGGTCGGCCTGATCGCCGTAAGGTGTGCGATGCAAGATGTCGCACAGCGGGCGCGCCGCCTGCGCCAGGATCTGTGCCTCCTGCCAGACGCGCAGGTCGCGGAAGCTCAGCACGCGGTGAGGGCGTCGCTCACGATCCGTCATGCGCACGACAGTAACGCTTCCCTGCCGCTCGAACCGCGCCATTCCACCGCACCGCTGACCCTTCGGCCGCACCTCTCGACCAGAGGCTTGAGGCGACGCAGTAACGACTCCCGTAGTGATGACTCCCGCCGTAACGACTCCCGCCGTTCGATTCGGATGACCATCGCTCGAAGCTTTCGTTCCGCGGTTTCGCTTCTGGCCTTGGCTACGAGTTCCGCCTCGAGCCAGGAGGTTGGCGCCGCGGCGCTCGTGGACGCGGTCGAGGGCGTCGGCTCCACGACTCGCGCCCTCATCATCGGCGCCCACCCCGACGACGAGGACACGCGCCTCATCGCCTGGCTGGCGCGCGGGCGCCACGTCGAGACCTCGTACCTCTCGCTGACGCGCGGCGACGGCGGGCAGAACCTGATCGGGAACGAGCTGGGCGAGGCGCTCGGCGCGCTGCGCACCGAGGAGCTGCTGGCGGCGCGGCGCATCGACGGCGGGCGGCAGTACTTCGCGCGCGCCTACGACTTCGGGTTCAGCAAGAGCGCCGAGGAGACCTTCCGCCACTGGCCGCGCGACTCGGTGCTCGGCGACGTGGTGCGCATGGTGCGCGCGACGCGGCCGCACGTGGTGATCGCGATCTTCAGCGGCACGCCGGCCGACGGGCACGGGCACCACCAGGCGAGCGGGATCCTGGCGCGCGAGGCGTTCGACGCGGCCGCCGACACCGCGCGCTTCCCGGCCGCCGGCTTCGGGCCGGCGTGGGCGGCGGCGAAGTTCTACCGCAACACCAGCTACCGGAACCACCAGGGCGCGACGTTCCGCGCCGACGCCGGCGCCTACGACCCGGTGCTCGGCCGCTCCTACGCCGAGCTGGCGGCGGTCAGCCGCGACCAGCACAAGTCGCAGGGGCAGGGCGGTCCGCAGCCGAAGGGCGCGTCGATCGTGTCGCTGCGGCGGGAGACGACGCGCGCGAACGGCGACGCACCCGCCGAGCGCGAGGGCGATCTGTTCGACGGGATCGACACCACCTGGGCGCGCTTCCGCGACGCGGTGACGCAGCCGGCACGGCGCGCCGCGCTCGACTCGCTGGACGCGGCGTTCGCGGGCGTGCGCGCGGCGCTCGACGTGCGGCTTCCGGAAGCACTCCTCGCGCCGCTGGCGCGCGCGCAGCGGCTGCTCGAGACCGTGTGCGGGCGCGCCGAGGCGCGCGGCGCGTCGCCGTGCGAGGGGAGCGCCGGGCTCGCGGGCGACCTGGCGAGCGCGCGCCGCACCGCCGTCGAGCGGCTCTTTCGCGCCGTACAGCTGGCGGCCGGCGTGGAGCTGGACGCGACCGCGCCCGGCGAGCGGCTAGTGGTCGGGCGTCCGACGCGCGTGACGGTCACGCTGTACAACCGCGGGACGCGCCCGGTACGCGTGCGCACGTTGCAGCTCGAGGGGGTGGCGGACGCGCCCGACCTGCTGGCCGGCACCGGGGGCTTCACCGTCGCGCCCGGGGAGTCGGTGACGCGCCGCGGGGCGATCGTCCCGCGCGAGCCGACGCGGCCCTGGTGGCTGCGCGCGCCGCGCTCGGGGGACGTGTTCACGATCGGGGGCGGCGCGGCGACGCGCGAGGAGTGGCGCCACACGAGCGCCGCCGACGTGATCTCGGCGGTCGAGGTGGACGGCGCGCGCACGGTCGCCGAGGCGCCGCTGGTGCACCGCACCGTCGACCGCGTGCGCGGCGAGCTGGCGCGCCCCGCCGTGGCCGTGCCCGCCGTCGCCGTGACCTTCGACCGCGCCGTCGAGTACGCGCGCGCCGGCGTGGCGCTCGACCGCACGCTGCTGGTGCGGCTGCGCGTCGCCGACAGCACGTCGCGCGCCGTGACCGTGCGGCTCGCCCTCCCCGACGGGCTCCGCGCCGACAGCGCCGCGCGCACCGTGACGCTCGCCGGCCCGGACGCGCAGGCGACGGTCGCCTTCCGCCTGCGCGGCACGCTGCGCCCGGGGGCGCACGTCGTGCGGGCGGAGGCCGAGTCGGGGGGCGAGCGCTTCGCGGCGGGCTACGAGGTGGTGGACTACGAGCACGTGCGCCCGCAGCGCCTCTACCGCCCGTCGGCGCTCACGCTGCAGGCGGTGGACGTGGCGCTCCCCGCGCGGGCGCAGGTCGCCTACGTCCCCGGCGTCGGCGACAACGTCGCGCCGATGCTGGCGCAGCTCGGGCTCGCGGTCACCGTGCTCGACCCGGCCGCGGTGGAGCGGGCCGACCTGTCGCGCTTCACCGCGATCGTCGTCGGCCCGCGCGCGTACGAGGCGAGCGACGCGCTCGTCGCGCAGAACCGCCGGCTGCTCGACTGGGCGCGCGGCGGCGGGACGCTGGTCGTGCAGTTCGGGACGTACGAGTACCTGCGCCCCGGGATCCTGCCGTACGGAGTCACGCTCGACCGCCCGGTGCGCCGCGTGACGATCGAGGAGGCGCCGGTCGCGGTGGCCGACCCGGCGGCGCGCGTGCTCACCACCCCCAACCGCATCGGCCCGGCGGATTGGGAGGGGTGGGTGCAGGAGCGCGCCACGTACGTGCCGACGACGTGGGACGCCGCGTTCCGCCCGGCGGTCGAGTCGCACGACCCCGGAGAGCCGGAGAGTCGCGGCGCGCTGCTCGTCGCGCCGCTCGGCCGCGGGACGTACGTGTACGTGACGCTCGCGCTCTTCCGCCAGCTCCCGGCCGGCAACCCGGGCGCGGCGCGGCTGTTCGTGAACCTGCTCGACGCGCGCGCCGCGGGCGGGGCCGCGCCGCCTACGCCGGCACCGGCTCGAAGCGGCGCGACTCGCTCGCGGGAATGAGCGCGGTCCCCGGCCGGTCCCGCCCGAGCAGGTGCCGCGCGGCGCGCACCGCCTCGGGGAGCGCCAAGGCGAGCGACGCGAACGAAGCCAGCGTGGCCACCTGGCAGTAGAAGCAGAGGGCCTTGTTCTCCGCCCACTCCTCGCGCCCGAGCTTCACCGTGGTCGCCGCGTCGTAGGCCGTCTTGGCCGCGGCGGCGAGCGGGAGGGCCGGCTGCTCGGTGGCGCGGTTCGCGCCGCCGGCGGCGGCGAGCGCGCCGGTGACCGCGTACGTGCCGAGCATCAGGAACGCGTCGGGCGTCTGGAGCCGCTTGTAGGCGTAGTCGGAGGCGTCGACGCGCGACGAGTCGAACGGCCCCACCGGCGGGTCGGGGAGGCGCTTGATGATCCCCGTCTGGTAGAGCGCGACCATCTGCGCGGCCGCGGTGCCCAGCAGCGAGAGCCCGATCACCCAGCGGCGGCGGGTGAGGTCGTCGCTGCGTCCCTCACGCAGCTCCTGGCTCAGGCGGTTCGGCGGGACGTGCTGCATGGGACGGTTCCTCCGGATGGATGAAGAGATGGACCCGGCCCCGGGGGCAACGCGCATTCCACACGTGCCGCGGACGCCGGACCGGCCGACGGCCCCGGCCGCGCGCTATGTTCCGCGCATGACCGCCTCGTCGCTGGAGCTGCGCGCACTCGTGCGCCGCCACGCCGGCGCCGCGCGACCGGCGCTCGACGGGCTCTCGCTCGCGCTCGCGGCCGGCGAGCTGGTGGCGCTGGTCGGCCCGTCGGGGGCGGGGAAGACGACCGCGCTGCGGCTGGCCGCCGGCTACGAGCGCCCGGACTCGGGCGCGGTGCTGCTCGACGGCGCCGACGTCACCGGCGAGCCCGCCGAGCGGCGCGGTTTCGGGGTGGTGTTCCAGCATCACGCGCTCTTCCCGCACCTCTCGGTGACGGAGAACGTCGCCTTCGGCCTCGAGGCGCGCGGGGTGCGGCGCACCGAGCGGGGCGCGCGCGCGGAGCGGGCGCTGGCGGCGGTGGGGCTGGGTGGCGCCGGGGCGCGCGCGGTGCAGGCGCTCTCGGGCGGCGAGCAGCAGCGGGTGGCGCTGGCGCGCGCGCTGGTGATCGGGCCGCGCGTGCTCCTACTCGACGAGCCGCTCTCCAACCTCGACCCCGCGCTGCGCGCGGCGATGCGCGACGAGGTGCGGGCGCTCCTGCGCGACGCGCGCGTGACCGTGCTCCTGGTGACGCACGACCAGGAGGACGCCTTCGCCGTCGCCGACCGCGTGGCGCTGCTGGACGCGGGGCGGCTGCTCCAGGTCGACACGCCCGAGGGGCTGTACGACCGCCCCGCGTCGGCGGCGGTGGCGGCGTTCGTGGGGCGCGCGGCGCTCCGCCCGGCGACCGTCGCGCCCGACGCGGACGGCGTTCCGCGCGCCACGCTCGCCGTCGGCGCCGTCGCGCAGCACGCCGCGGCGCGCGCCGCCCCCGGGGTGAACGGCGCCGGGCTGGCCGTGCTGCGCCCCGAGCAGCTCGCCCTCGCGCCGCCCGACGCCCCCGGCGCCTGGCCCGGGCGCGTGGCCGCGCGCCGCTTCGCCGGGGCGGCGACGCTCTACCGCGTGGCGCTGGCCGACGGGACGCTGGTCGAGGTGGCGTCGGCCGACCGCGCGGCGCGTGAGGGAGACGTGGTGGCGGTGCGCCTCGCGGCGGCGCAGGTCGCCGTCGTCCCCGCGGGTCCGTAGATTCGCCCGCCATGCCGCAGCCCGCCGACAGTCCAGGAGACGCCCCCGCCGACGCGCCCACGGCCGCCGAGCGCGCGGCCGCGCGCGCCCGCTTCCGGGCCACGCTCGTGCGCGTCCTCGCCGTGCAGGTGGTGACCCTCGTGCTGCTCTGGCTCGTGCAGCGCCGCTACACCCTCTGAGGAGCGCGCGTGCACGCCATCGACTGGGTGATCGTCGTCGGCTACCTCGCCTACGTCGTGTACGACGGGCTGCGGCGGTCGCGCGACACGGACAGCATGGAGGGCTACTTCCTCGCCAGCCGCTCGCTCCCCTGGTGGGCGGTGGGGCTCTCGGTGATGGCGACGCAGCTCTCGGCGGTCACCATGATCGGCACCACGGGGCAGGGGGCCACCGACGGGCTGCGCTTCGTGCAGTTCTACTTCGGGCTCCCGCTGGCGATGGTGCTCCTCGGCGTCACCCTCGTCCCCTTCCTGCACCGCGCGAAGGTCTACACGGCCTACGAGTACCTCGAGCGCCGCTTCGACGCGAAGACGCGCTCGCTCACGGCGTTCCTCTTCCTGCTGTCGCGCGGGATGTCGTGCGGCACCATCATCGCCGCGCCGGCCGTCGTCTTCTCCGCCGTGTTCGGCTGGCCGCTCGGCTGGTCGGTGCTGCTGATGGGCGTACCGACGGTGGTCTACACCGTCGTCGGCGGCGTGCAGGCGGTGACGTGGGCGGACGTGAAGCAGATGGTGCTGATCGTCGTCGCCGTCGCGGCGATCGTCGCCGTGCTGCTGACGCGCATCCCGGTGCCGGCGGGGGACGCGCTCGCGATCGCGGGGGCGGCGGGGCGGCTGCGCACCTTCGACTTCTCGTTCAGCCTCACCAACACGTACACGGTCTGGTCGGGGATCATCGGCGGGACCTTCCTGATGCTGTCGTACTTCGGGACCGACCAGAGCCAGGTGCAGCGCTACCTGACGGCCCGGTCGGTGGACGAGGCGCGCAGCTCGCTGCTCATGAGCGCGTACTGGAAGATCCCGCTCCAGGCGCTGATCCTGCTCGTCGGCGTGCTGGTGTTCGTGTTCTACCAGTTCCAGCAGCCGCCCCTCCTGCACAACCCGGCGCACGAGCGCCGCGTGCGCGAGGCCGAGCCGGCGGCCATGGCGGCGCTCGAGTCGCGCTACGCGGGCGCGGTCGCGGGGCAGCAGCAGGCGGCGCGCGCGCTGGCGACCGCGCGCGACGCCGGGGCGGCGCCCGAGGCCGCGGCGGCCGCCGAGTTGCGCGCGCGCGAGACTGCGGTCGCCGCGGTACGCACGGAGGCGCTGGCGCTCGCCGAGCGCGTGACCGGGGAGCCGTCGCGCGACGTGAACTACATCATCCCGCGCTTCGTGCTCGAGCAGCTCCCGGTCGGGCTGGCGGGGCTGTTCATCGCCGGGGTGATGGCCGCCGCGATGTCGAGCATCGCCGCCGAGCTGAACTCGCTGGCCACGTCGACGGTCATCGACTTCTACCGGCGGTGGGTGCGCCCCGAGGGGTCGGAGGCGCACTTCCTCGGCGTCTCGAAGCTGGCGACCGCGGCGTGGGGCGCCTTCGCCTGCGTCGTCGCCGTCTACGCCGTGAGCCTGGGCTCACTCATCGAAGTCGTGAACCGCTTCGGCTCCTTCTTCTACGGCTCGATCCTCGGTGTCTTCCTGCTGGCGATGGTCCCGCGGACGCGCGCGCTCGGCGCGTTCGTCGGGCTGCTGGCGGGGATGGGCGCGGTGGCGGCGGTCAACTTCGGCGCGCCCGGCGTGTCGTTCCTCTGGCACAACGTGATCGGCGCCGTCGTCGTGGTCGCGGTCGGCGTGCTGCTCAGCCTCGGCGGCTCCGCAGACTCAGGGCGTCGCGCCGGGGCGTAGCGCGAGCTTCCGCGCCGACCAGTCCTGGTACGAGCCGTCGTACAGCTTCACCGGGTAGCCGAGCAGCCGCGCGACGAAGTAGGTCGCGCTCGCGCGGTAGCCGACCAGGCAGTACGTGACCACCGTGTCGCCCTGGCGCACGCGCTCGCCGTAGAGCCGCTGCAGCTCGGCGCGGTCGCGCAGCGTCACGCCGTCGGGCTGGAAGAGCTGCTCCCACTGGAGCTGCCGCGCGCCGGCGAGGTGCCCGTCGCTCTTCACGCCGTAGCGCTCTCCCGTGCCCAGGTACTCGACGTCGGTGCGCGTATCGAGCAGGGAGAGCCCGGCGTTCGCGAGGCGCGGCTCCAGCCACTCGGCGGTCGCGACGACGTCGGAGCGCGGGCTCACGGTGAGCCGCCCGCGCGTGGCGGCCGGCGGCGCGTCGGTGGCGACCGCACGCCCCTCGGCCTTCCAGCGCGCCAGCCCGCCGTCGAGCAGCGCGAAGCGGGTGTGGCCGAGGTAGTCGAGGGTGAAGAGGACGCGCGTGGCGACCGGGGCCGGGTCGCCGTAGACGACGACGCGCGTCGAGTCGCCGACGCCGAGCCCCTCGAACAGCTCGCGCAGCGCCTCGGGCGCGGGGAGCTCGGTGCTGAGCGTGCCGACGCGGGCGTTCACCGCGCTGTACGGGAGCGAGCGGGCGCCGGGGACGTGGCCGCGCGCGTACGCCGTGTCGGGCCCGACGTGCAGCACCACCACCTTCGGGTCGCGCAGGTGCTCGGCGAGCCACGCGGTGGAGACGACGAGGCCGGTGTCCTGCGCGGCGGCGGGGGCGGCCGCCAGCAGGGCGGCGGCGAGCAGGGCGAGTCGCATGTTGGGCGTCGAGGAAGAGGACGCCTGACGATGCGCGTTCGCTGCGGCCGCCGCGAGTGGCGCCGACGTCAGGGTGCGGTGCGCGCGCGCCGGGCCGCCACGCCCGCGACGGCCAGCAGCCCGGCGGCCAGGAGCGCGACCGTCGACGGCTCGGGGACTACGGTCGGGGTGACACCGAAGAGGAAGGTCACGCCGCCGAACGTCGCGTCCGAGCTGCCCTCGACCCCGAGCTTCGGTTCCGCCGGCTGGAAATCCGCGTAGGCGGCCGTGATCAATCGATAGCGGTCCGTCGGGCTGCGGCCGACGAACTCCGCGAACATCGGACACCCGCCCCCGGCGACCGGCCCGCATCCGGGCACCGGCGGCGAGTCGCGGAGCACCGAAACGTTGAGGACTGCGTCGTCATCGACCAGCGGGCGTGGCGGCGAGGGTTCGAGTATCGCTTCGGCGAACGCGTAGAAGTCGCCGGACGCGCGTGCGGCGCCGTCCAGGTCGGCGACGGCGTACGAGGTGAGCGCGCCGCGTGCGTCGAACGTGAGGCCGAGCTGCGAGAGGGCGGCGCATCGGGTCCCTGAGCAGTCCGTCTCGACGCCGGGCGAGGTTACCGCAAAGGCTGGGGCGGCCGAAAGGCGGAAGCCGACATACGACCGTCCACCCCGCGGCACCGCCAGGGGCGTCAGCAGGACCTCGCCGGGCGCTGGGGCTGCGGCGTTGACGCCCTGGACGATCGCAGCGAAGCCGGCGAAGGTCACCCCGCCCACGCGGCACCCGCCGCCCGGACCGAGGGCGAGGTAGTCGGCGACCGTGGCGGCAACGCACGTCGGTTGCGCGGCCGCCCGTGCCGGTGCCAGGCCCAGCAGCACTGCGGCAGTACCCAGTATGACGGAGGTGGTGAGGGTTCGCATCGACAGCTCCTCTCGAAGTGGGGTCGCGCCCCCAGTGTAGGACGGCCGCGTGCGGCGTCAAGCGCGGCCTCTGTACCGTGACTAGCACGCATCTCGCTTGACCACGCGCGGCCGGCGGCGCGGCGCGCCGACGCCGGCACGACTCTGGGGGCGCGCGAGCGAGGAGGGGAGGGGATGGCGACGACCAAGCGGGCGGCGACGAAGAGAACGACGGCGAAGAAGTCGACGGCGAAGCGCGCCACTGCAAAGAAGGCCGCCGGCCAGTACACCAAGCCCGAGCTGCGCGAGCGCCTCAAGGCGCGCATCATGCGCGGCGCGAAGGGCGGAAAGCCCGGGCAGTGGAGCGCCCGCAAGGCGCAGCTCCTCGCTCACGAGTACGAGGCCCAGGGCGGCGGGTACAAGGGCGGGCGTTCCGCCGCACAGAAACACCTCGGCCAGTGGACCAAGGAGGAGTGGACCACCTCCGACGGGAAGAAGGCGCAGCGCAAGGGGGGCACGACGCGCTATCTTCCCAAGAAGGCGTGGTCGAAGCTCTCCGATTCGGAGAAGGCGGCCACCAACCGCAAGAAGGTCGAGGGCTCGCGCCGCGGCCGACAGCACGTGGCGAACACGACGCGGGCCAAGCGCGCGCGGAAGACCGCGTCGCGATGAGGCCGGCGCGAGGCCGGCGGGGAGTCGCACCGTGACGAACATTCGTACGCCGCCGGACGCCGCGGCGGCCATCGACGAGACCGCGGCGCCGACCGTCGCGGGGGGGACCCGCACCGCCGCGATCGCCGTCGCGCCGCAGCGCCGCCCGCACGTCGTGATCGTCGGCGGCGGCTTCGGCGGGCTGCGCGCGGCGCGCGCGCTCAAGCACGCCGACGTCGACGTGACGCTCGTCGACCGCACCAACCACCACCTCTTCCAGCCGCTGCTCTACCAGGTGGCGACGGCGGTGCTGGCGCCGAGCGACATCACCATCCCCATCCGCTACGTGCTGCGCCGGCAGCGGAACGTGACCGTGCTGATGGGCGACGTGCGCCGCATCGACCCCGACGCGCGCACGCTCACGATCGACGACGAGGAGTGGACGCTCTCGTACGACTACCTGATCCTCGCCGCGGGGGCGCGCCACTCGTACTTCGGCAAGGACCAGTGGGAAGAGGTCGCGCCCGGGCTCAAGAGCATCGCCGACGCCTACGAGCTGCGGCGCCGCTTCCTCACCGCGTTCGAGGAGGCGGAGAAGGCCGCGACCGAGGAGGAGAAGCAGGCGTGGCTCACCTTCGTCATCGTCGGCGGCGGGCCGACGGGGGTCGAGCTGGCGGGCGTCATCCCCGACACGGCCAAGGCGTTCCGCAAGGACTTCCGCCGCATCGACACCTGCGAGGTGAAGGTTATCCTGCTCGAGGGGGGGCCGCGCGTGCTGGCCGCCTTCCCCGAGAAGCTGCAGCGCGAGGCGCTCCGGGACCTGGAGGAGCTGCGCGTCGACGTGCGCCTCTCGTCGATCGTCACGCGCGTCGAGCACGACGCGGTGTACGTGGGCGAGACGCGGATCCCGACGCACACGATCTTCTGGGCCGCCGGGAACGCCGCCTCCCCGCTCGGCGCGCAACTCGGCGCTCCGATCGACCGCGCGGGGCGCGTCACCGTGGAGCCCGACCTCTCCGTGCCGGGGCGCCCCGAGCTGTTCGTGGTCGGCGACATGGCCGCCGTGACCAGCGAGGGGAAGCCGGTTCCCGGCGTGGCGCCGGCCGCCAACCAGATGGGGGAGCGCGCCGCCGCGAACCTGCTGGCGACGCTGCGCGGAGAGCCGCGCGCCCCGTTCCGCTACCGCAACAAGGGAGACCTGGCGACGATCGGGCGCCACCGCGCCATCGCGGCGTTCGGCAAGGTGCAGCTGGAAGGGTACGTCGCCTGGTTCCTCTGGCTCTTCGTGCACATCCTCTACCTGGTCGGCTTCCGCAACCGGGTGAGCGTGCTGGTGCAGTGGACGTACGCGTACTTCACCTACCAGCGCGGGGTGCGGCTGATCAGCGGGGCGATGGCGCGCCGCGGGAGCACGGCCACGCCGTCGGAACCCCCGTCGTCCCGCCCGCCGGTGCCGGGGTGGAAGTGAGGCCTCCGCGGTGACGATTCCGTCGCCCGGGTGGGCTACTGCGCGGGCCGTCGCGTGGGCACCTTCCCACCTGGGCCCGCGTTGCAGCGCCAGAGCGGGTCTGGGGCGACGCCGCCCCGCCCCCTCGCGCTTTACCCGCTTCGCCGCCGTCATGCCCGACTCGGCCCCAATCCGCGTCCTGCTCGCCGAGGATGACCCCGAGACCCGCGACCTCTACGCGTCCCTGTTGACGGCCCACGGCCACCAGGTGGTGGCCGACGTCGGGAGCGGCCGCGACGCGGTCGCCCGGGCCCGCGAGCTGACCCCCGACGTGGTCGTCCTCGACATCCACATGCCCGAGGCGACCGGCGTCGAGGCGGCGCGCCAGATCGCGACCGCGCTCCCCGCGACCGCCGTCATCCTGGTCACGGGCGACCAGACGGTGTCGCTGAGCGACCAGGACGTGCTCGAGACGCACGCCGTGACGCTGCTCCCCAAGCCGACGCCGCCGAGCCTCCTCGACGGGGCGCTGCGGCTGGCCGCCGCCCGCGGGCGGGCGCTCGCGCAGGCGCGGCACGAGGCGGCCGACGCGCGGCAGGCGCTGGAAGACCGCAAGGTCATCGAGCGGGCGAAGGGGATCCTCATGCACCGCGCGGGGATCTCCGAACAGGAAGCCTACCGCATGCTGCAGCGCAGGAGCCAGGACCGCTCCACCCCGATGGTGGAGATCGCGCGGGCGGTGATCTCGTCCGATCCCAGCGCGCCCGCCCTCAAGTAGCGCGGCGTGGCGGCTAGATGAACGCGGTGCCGTCCAGCCCGGGCGGCACCGGCACCCCGAGCGCGCGCAGCGCGCTGGGCATCACGTCGACGGTCCGGCGGGGCGCGCGCGCCGGGGGGCGGCTGGTGAGCAGCGGCACCAGCATGTGCTCGCGGTGCAGCGCCCCGTGCGACGACACGTGCGGGATCGGCTCGTAGCGTGCGCGCAGGTCCCAGTCGCGCGCCGCCGAGACGATCACGTCGCCCGAGCGCGGCGCGCCGGCGAGGTGGGCGATCTGCACGAGCGCGTCGGGATAGTCGGTGGTCGCGCAGGCGTCGTACGCCGCGTCGGCGTCCAGCCCGGTCAGCGCCCCGTCGAGCCCCAGCGGGTCGCCGCCGCGCGGCTCGTAGGCGTAGCGGTAGGCGCGCGCGGGCGGCGTCCCGGAGTCGGGAGGGACGGGGGGCGCCGACGGGTCGGGGGTGCGGCGCACGACCGCCGCGCCGCGCCCGCGCCCGCGCACCTCGCAGGCGTCGGGGCCGAGCGGCAGCAGCACCAGATCCACCGCCGGGCGCAGGAGGAGGTCGTCGACCGCCGTCCCCCAGCGCGCGCCGAGGGCGGGCCACCAGGGGCGGGCGCGCCGCTCCAGCTCCAGGTAGACGTGCGCCATCGCGTTGCCGCTCACCATCACCGCCACCTCGCGCCGCCGCGCCGCGGTGAAGGGGTGCGCGACGGTGACGTGTCCGCGCGCGCGGAACCAGTCGGCGAGGTCCTCGTGCGCGCGCACCGGCGAGTGCCCGTGGTCGCTCACCACCCACAGGTGCGTGTCGCGCCACCACCCGCCGCGCTCCGCGTCGGCGCGCAGCTCGGCGGCCACCTCGTCGACGATGCGCATCGCGTTGCCGACCACCGGGGCGTCGTGGCCGGCGGCGTGCGACGTCTTGTCGATCCCGGTGAGCGCGCAGAAGACGACGCGCGGCGCGGCGCCGGCCGCGCGCCCCGCGCGCACGCGCGCCGCCACCGCCGCGCCGACGTCGCGGTCGATGCGCAGCCACCCGGCGACGTTGCCGGCGAAGTGCGTGCGCGCCGCACGCAGCGCGAAGGCCGACCCGCGCCCCAGCCGGTCGCCCGGCGCAAGCCCGCGCCCGATCACGTTGAGCGCCGCGAGCCCGGGCCCCGCGAGCTCGAACAGCGTCGGCGCGCCCGGCGCGAGGTCGCGGTCGACGTGGCGCATCTCGGCGCCGACGTAGCTGCGCGCGGCGTCGGGCCAGGTGGCGCGCGTGCGCGCCCGGTCGAACCAGCGCAGCCCCGGCAGCCCCACCGGCCCCGGGAAGCGCCCCATCAGGAAGGGCGCGTAGGCGGGCCCGGTGACCGACGGGAACGCCGTGGCGACGGTCGAGAGCGCGCCCTCGGCGCGCAGCGCGGCGAGGGCGGGGAGCTCGCCGGCGCCGAGGGCGCGCGCGAGGGTGTCGGGGCGGGCGCCGTCGGCGACGAGGATGACGACCAGAGACAAGACGGAACTGCGGGGCCGCAAGACGGCGGGTGGTGGCGCGGTTCGTGACGGGCGGCGTACGTTCCCGCTCCCACGCCAGGAACCCGATGAAGAAAGCTAGCACGCCCCGCGCGGCGAAGCCGCGCCCCGCGACGCCGCGTTCGGCGACGCCGCGCCCCGCGAAGGCGCACGCGGCCAAGCCGCGCACCGCCACCGGCAAGCGCGCCAGCCCGGACGTGCTGGAGGAGGCCGAGCGCGCGGCCCGCGAAGGGGTGCGCGAGCGCGCGGAGGAGGGGCACCGCAAGGCGGGGCGCACGCCGCCCACGCAGCGCGCCGAGCCGCCGCTCCGCTCGAAGGGCGCCACGCGCGTGGTCGACGAGTCGATCCGCGACTACCCGGCGGTCACCGAGGACGAGAAGCTGCTCGCCCTCCCCGACCGCCACGCGCCGGCGCCCGACTTCACGCGCACCGACCCGTGGCGCGTGATGCGCATCATGGGCGAGTTCATCGAGGGGTTCGACACGCTGAGCGCCGTGCGCCGCGGCGTGACGATCTTCGGCTCGGCACGCACGGGCCCCGACGACCCGCAGTACCGCGCCGCGGTCGAAGTCGGGCGCCTGCTCGCCGAGGCGGGGTTCGACGTGATCACCGGCGCGGGGCCGGGGATCATGGAGGCCGGCAACAAGGGCGCGAAGGACGGCGGCGGCCACTCGGTCGGGTGCAACATCGAGCTGCCGTTCGAGCAGGGGAGCAACCCGTACGTCGACACGCTGGTGAACTTCCGCTACTTCTTCGTGCGGAAGACGATGTTCATCAAGTACTCGGTCGCGTTCATCATCTTCCCCGGCGGCTTCGGCACGCTCGACGAGCTGTTCGAGGCGGTGACGCTGATCCAGACGGGGAAGATGTACCAGTTCCCGGTGGTCCTCTTCGGGCGCCACTACTGGGCGGGGCTGGTGCGCTGGCTGCAGACGCGCGTGCTGCAGGAGGGGAAGATCTCCCCGGGCGACCTGGACCTGATGATCCTCACCGACGACCCGCGCGAGGCGGTGGACGCGGTGGTGAGCGCCTACGCGGCGCAGCAGCAGCGGGCCGAGGAGCGGGAGGACGCGGCGCGGCCGCGGCGCGAGTAGCGCGGGCGTGCTGTTGCTTTCGTAAGACCAAGAAGAGCAGGGGGGATGAAAATCTGAGAACTGCTCTGAAAGGGCGCGGAGAAGCTTGGAACCTGGAGCTCTCCCCGCGGTTTCCGAGCAGTTCTCAGATTTTCATCCCCCCCTGCGGTTGATCTTGAACGGCCCCGGCCCCCCGGACTCACTGCTGGTGGATCGTCGTCAGCTGCACGACCTTCAGCCGCCGCGTCGCCGCCGGGAGCTTGAGGATCGCGGTGTCGCCCACCCCCTTGCCGAGCAGCGCGCGCCCGATCGGGGAGCCCATCGACACGTAGCCCTCCTGGAACTCGACCGCGTCGCCGAACACCAGGTTGTACGTCTCGCGCGCGCCGTTCTTCTCGTCCTCGACGACCACGATCGACCCGAGCCCCACCTTGTCCTCGGGGATCTGCGTCGGGTCCACCGACGAGAGCTTGCTCAGGCGCTGGTGCAGGTGCCCCAGGCGCGCCTGCACGAACTGCTGGCGCTCGAGCGCCGCCTTGTACTCCGAGTTCTCGCGTAGGTCGCCGTGCTCCACCGCCTTCCGGATCTCGTTCGGCAGCGTGACGTTGAGCTCGTGCTGGAGGCGCGCGGCTTCCTCGGACAGCTTGCGCTTCAGTTCTTCGATCATCGGGGTGCCACCAAGGTCCGGAGACGGCAAAAGGGGGGCGCCCGGCCAGATGCGGCCGGGCGCCGTCCCCGTGCGGGCAATGTAGCGCGACCGCCCCGGCGGGCGCAAAGGCCGCGCCGCGTCGCGCCCCGCCGCTTCCGGGCGCTTCCCGGCGCTTCCCGCCGCGTGGCGCGCGGCGTACCGTGCGGGATGCCGCGCGCCACGCTGCGCCTCGAGCGCCACGACGACGTCACGCGGCTGGCCTTCGCCTCCCCCGCCGGCCGGCTCGCCGGCTACGCCGCCAGCGTCTACCTCGTCGACCGCGCAGAGCGGGCGGGCGCCGACCCGCGCCCGGTGCTCGTCGACACCGCTTTCCCACACGCCGAGGAGGCGCTGCTCGCCGCGCTCTCCGCCCTGACCGGCGGCCCGTTGCGCGACGCGCTCGCCGGCGCGCTGCTCACGCACGCCCACGAGGACCACGCGGGCAACGCCGCCCGCCTCGCCGCGCTGGGCGTGCCGCTGGCGATGGGGAGCGCCACGCGCGCGGCGCTCGCCGACGTGGCGCCGCTCGCGCTCTACCGCCGCGTCACCTGGGGCGCCATGACGCCGCTGCGCGCCGACCCCGCGCCCTTCGACCCGGCGCCCCTCGCGCTGCACCCCGCCCCCGGGCACGCCCCCGACCACCACGTCGCGTGGGACGCCGAGCGCGAGACGCTGTTCGGGGGCGACCTGTTCCTCGGCGTGAAGGTGCGGATCGCGCACCTCGAGGAAGACCTCCCCGCGCTCGCGCGCTCGCTGCACGCCGCCGCCGCGCTGCGCCCGCGCCGCCTCTTCGACGGCCACCGCGGGCTGGTCCCCGACCCGGTTCCCGCACTGGAAGCGAAGGCCGCGTGGGTGGAGGACACCGTCGCCGCCGTCGCGCGCCTGCTCGACGCCGGGTGGCCCGCGCGGCGCGTGCGCGACGCCGTGCTGGGGCGCGAGGAGCTGACCGGGTGGCTCTCGCGCGGCGCCTACTCGCGCCTCGGCTTCGTGCGCGCGGTGGCGGCCGCGCGCGGCGCCGCGCCGTCGGGCGCGTGACGACCCGCCCCCCCGAGCCGCCCGTCGAGGCGCCCGACGCGCCGGCGCCCGACAGGCCCGCGCCCGACGCGCTGTCGCGGGCGCTCGACGGCGTGCTGGCGCGCTTCGCCGCCGCGGCCCGCCGGGCGGCGGCGCGCGCGGGACTCGACCGCGACGACCTGGAGGACCTGCTGCAGGAGGTCCGCATCCGGCTCTGGCGCGCCCTGTCGACCGCTGAGAGGATCGAGGGCGCGCGTGCGTTGTACGTGCACCGGGTGGTCGGCTCGGCGGCCGTCGACCTGGTGCGCCGCCGGCGCGCGCGGCGCGAGGAGGCGCTGACCGACGCCGACGACCCGGCCTCGCCCGCGCGCGCCGACGCCGACGCCGACCGGGCGGAGCTCGACGCCGCGCTCGCGCGCGCGCTCGACGCGCTGCCGCCGTCGCGCCGCGTGGCGGTGCGCCTTCACCTCGCCGGCTACGACCGTCAGGAGATCGCCACGATGCTCGGGTGGACGGAGCCGAAGACGCGCAACCTGCTCTACCGCGGCCTCGCCGACCTGCGCGCGCAGCTCGAGCGGGCCGGCGTGCGCGCCGGGGGGGACGCGTGACCCGGCCGCCCGACGACGACCGGCTGCGCGAGGCCTACGCGCGGCTGCTGGCGCGCGCCGACGCCGACCCGCAGGCGGCGCCCCCCGACCCCGAGGCGCTGCACGAGGCGCTCGCCGGCCGCACGTCCCCCGCCGACCGCGAGCGCCTCGTCGAGCAGGCGGCGCGCTCGGCGCGCGGGCGGCGCGAGTTGGCGCTCGTGCAGACGGCGGCGGGCGCGGCGCGCGAGGCGTGGCCCGTCGGGCGCCCCGCCGCCGCGCGGTGGCGCCCTGCGGCGCTGGCGGCGGGCGTGCTGCTCGCCGCGACGCTCGGCGGCGTCTGGTGGCGCGGCCGCACTGCGCCGCCCGACGCCCTGCGCGCGCCGGCCGCGCCGCCGGGCGTGACGCTGGTGCGCGAGGCCGTGCGCGCCGGCGAGGGCGCGACGCTCGCGTGGCGGTCGGTGCCGGGCGTCCGCATCTACGAAGTCGAGGTGCTGGCGCCCGACGGCGCGCTGGTGCACACCGGCGGCACGCGCGACACCACCTACCTCCTCCCCGCCGACGTGCGCCCGCCGACGGCGGCCCCGCTCGAGTGGGTGGTCCGCGCGCGGCTCTCCGACGGCGGCGTGCGCGCCTCGGCGCCGGGGCGGCTCACGCGCTGAGCCACGCCCGTGCCGGCGGGCGTCGGCGGGGACGATGGCGGTATCAACTGCAAGAGGGGATGAAAATCTGAGAACTGCTTCGAAACCGCGGGGAGAGCTGACAGCCTGGAGCTTCTCCCCGCCCTTTCAGAGCCGTTCTCAGATTTTCATCCCCCCTGCTCTTCTTGGTCTTACAAGAGCCGACAGGGCCGGCGCGCGGCCCCCCGCCGCGGGGACGCGATCTGTCCGAGAGGCCACACGCGTCCGTTCAGCGCCCCGGCCGCACGGCGGCGTCGCCGACCAGCGTGAAGGCCGCCCACTCGCGCGGGGGCGCGCCCGCGGCCCGGCGCGCGCGCGCGGCGCGGGCCAGCGCGTCGCCGGCCGTCGCCCCGGCGCGCAGCGCGGCGTAGAACGCCCCCATGAAGCGCGCGGCCTCGGCGTCGCGCACGGCCCACCGCGACGCGACCACGGCGCGCGCGCCTCCGGCCAGCAGCGGCGCCGCGAACCCCTGCACCCCCTCGCCGCCGGCCACGTAGCCGCCCACGCTCCGGCACGCCGAGAGCACCACCAGGTCGGCGCGCAGCGGGAGCGCCGACAGCTCGTGCGCGCGCACGAAGCCGTCCTCCCCGCCGCCCGGCGCGAGCACGAGCATCGTCGCCCACGGCTGCGCGTCGTCCACGAGCGCGTGCGTCGCCAGGTGCAGCACCGCGAACCCTTCGGCGGGGAGCCGCCGCAGCGCCGCCTCGCTGGCGTCGCGGCCGAGTAGGACGCGCGAGCCGGGGGCGAGGCGCGCCGCGTCGCGCGCCTCCCCCGCCGACGCCGGGAGCGGCGCCAGCGGCGCCGGCGCCTCGCCGCGCGCCGCATCCGCGCCGCCCGCCACGTCGCCGAAGTCGGGCGCCCCGAGCGCGAGCACGGTGGGCGCGCGCGGCGGCGCGGCGCGCCCCCGCAGCAGCGCGAGCGTCGTCGCCGAGGGGGCGAGCGACACGGCGTAGCGCGCGCCGAGCGGGCCGCGTCCGTCGGGGTCGAGCAGCTCGAACGGAACGAGGTGCAGCGCGCCGTCGGGGACGACCACGAGGCGCGTCACGCCGGCGGGGAGCGTGCGCAGCGCCGCGCCGAGCAGCGCCGCGCCCAGCTCGCGCGCGACGCCGCGCACCTCGGCGAGGCGCTGGGCGCGTCCGGCTCGTTCGGCCAGCCGCTCCGCCGGCGCCCGCAGCGCGTCTCCGGCGGGCAGCAGGTGCGCGCGCGCGCCGGCGCGCGTGACCACGAAGAGCGTCGTCGGCGCGTCGCCGCGCCCGCCGACGAACTGCAGCAGCGCCGTGCGCCCGTCGGCCGGGAGGGCGGCGCCCGCGTCCGCCGCGGCGCTCCCGGGGACGGGCGCGCCGGCGCGCGCGCCCCCCGCCCGCAGCAGCGCGTCCGCCAGCGCCCGCGCGCGCCGCCGCTCCGCGAGCGCGAGCGCCTCGGCGACGCGCCCCGCGGCCGCGACCCCGGCGATCACGCGCTCGGCGCTCGCGCGCGCCTCGAAGCCGTCGCGCGTCTGGAAGGCGAGCGCGCGCAGCCGCTCGTCGCCGACCGAGGCGCGCCAGGCGTCCAGCGCGTCGCCGGCGTCGCGCAGCACGGCCGCGGCGTCCGCCGCGTCGCCCTGCTGCAGCCGCGCCTCCGCCAGCGACGCGAAGATCTCGTAGCGGGCGTACGTCTGCGCCGCCACGAAGCTCGGCAGCGCGGCGCGCAGCTCGCGCTCGGCACGCGCGCCGTCGCCGCGGCGCAGCGCCAGCTGCGCGCGGTCGCGCGCCGACGACGGCGCCCACCGCGCCCCTCCGTGCCGCAGCAGCAGCGCCGACGACGAGTCGAGGAGCGCCGCCGCCGCGTCCCACTCGCCCGCGCCCATCGCCGCGTAGGCGAGCCCGCGCAGCGCGCGCGAGCCGAGCATCCAGCTGCCGGCCGCCGCCGCCCAGCGCGCGTTGGCCGCGAAGCCGGCGCGCGCGGCGACCCGGTCGCCCCCCTCGAGCGCCGCGGCCGCCGCCAGGTCGCGCGCCTGCGCGACGCCGCTCTCGTCGCCGACGCGCTCGAACAGCGCGGCGGCGCGGGCCGCGTACTCGGCGGCGGTGCGCGCGTCGCCGAGCACGCGCGCCGTCGCGCCGACGTTCACCAGCGCCCAGGCGGTCGGGATCAGCGCGTCACTCGCCGCCCCCTCGGCGAGCGCCAGGGCCAGCTCGCGCCGCGCCCGCGCGTGCTCGCCGACCGACAGCAGCGCGTAGCCGCGCCACTGGTGCAGCGCCGACAGCGTCGCGCGGTCGCCGGCGGCGCGGAAGGCCCCCTCGGCGCTGTCGAGCGCCGCGTACGCGCGCGCCATCTGCCCGGCGCCGGCGTGCAGCATGCCCCGCGCGAACTGGCACGAGGCGCGCGTGACGCGCGGCAGCGAGTCCCCCGCCGCGAGCCCGCTGTCGACCAGGGCGTGCGCGCCCGGCTGGCCGGCGGAGTTGGCCGCGCGCAGGCAGTAGATGGCCGCCCGCAGCCGCGCGTGCTCTCCCGGCGCGACCTCGCCCGCCTCCCCGCCGACGAGCCGCTGCGCGCTGTCGAGCGTCGCCAGGGCGGCCGGCGCGCCGGCGACGCGCGCGCGCACCCACGCCCGCGCCAACAGCAGCTCGACGCGCGCCCCCGCACCCCCGGCGCCGACCAGCGGCGTCGCCGCGTCGAGCGCCGCGCCGGCCTCGCGCAGCAGCCCGCGCGCGGTGAGGGACCGCGCCCGGCCGAGCGCGGCGTAGGCGGCGACGGCGTCGGCGGGGCCGGCCGCCAGCGCGCCGAGCAGCGAGTCGGCGCGCGCGTAGTCGTACGCCAGCCGGACGTGCGTCGCCAGCTCGAGCGCCGCCAGGCGGTCCGCCGGCGCGAGTGCGAGTCGCGCGCGCAGCGCGTCGCGCCGCGCCGCCGCGCTCCCCGCCTCCAGGTGGGCGGCGGCCGCGGCGACCGCCGCCGCCGCCTCGGCGGGCGACTGGGCGCGCAGCGCGACCGGCGCGGCGCCCCCGCCGGCCAGCCAGGCGAGCAGCGCGCCCGCGCGCCGGAGGGTGAATCGGGAGCCACGCATCGCGCCTACCGATACGGCGCGACGGCAGGGCGGGCAAGGGCTGCGGCGGTTACGCCACAGTGAGAATGCGCGGCGCCACCCTGCGTTGGACCGTCGACGCCCCGACGCGGCCCCGGCCCGCCGGCGGCTCGCCCACACCCTTCAGGAGGAACGTGATGCGTCTCGCCCTGCTGGTCGCGGCCCTCGCGACGCCGGCCGTCGTCGCCGCCCAGACGACCGTCTACTCGCAGAACTTCGAGTCGGGGTCGGCCGGCTCCGCCTGGTCGGGCGCGGGGAGCGTCCAGACCACCGGCGGACTGAGCGCCTTCGGCTTCGGCGCCAACCACCTGCGCAACGAGGGGCAGACCGCGTCGCTGCTCACCCTCGGCGGGCTGGGCTCGCACACGTCGATGACGCTCTCGTTCGACCTCGCGATGTGGGACAGCATCGACCAGGACACCGACATCTTCCAGGTCGCCGTCGACGGCACGTTCCTCTACAACGGGACCTTCGGGAACTACTACGATGCGTGCGAGGGGCCCGGGACGCTGATCAGCGACGAGTTCACGGGCTTTGCCACGCCCAACTACGGCGTGTCCGCCGGCTTCCGCGACTGCGCGCGCTCGGTCTCGTTCACCTTCGCGCACTCGGCGTCGACGGCGGCGTTCTCGTTCGCGTTCCCGAACACGCAGGGGACGACCGACGAGTCGTTCGGCCTCGACAACGTGATCGTGCGGACGAACAGGGTCGCCGACCCCGGGACGGTGGTGCCCGAGCCGGGGACGTACGCGCTGGTCGCGACGGGACTCGCCGGGCTGGTCGCGGTGCGCCGCCGCCGGCGCGCCTGACCGCGCGACGCCGACCGCTCACGGGTCGACGCCGAACAGCCGCGCCGCCTCGCGGTCGTAGTCGTCGAGCGCGCGGGCGGTCGCAGCGGCGTCCCAGCCGAGGAGGGGCGCGACCAGCGGGGCGACGGCGCGCGCCGCCGTGCGCCCCGCGTCGCGCGTCTCGAACGCCAGCGGCGTGCGCCGCACCAGGAGGTCGGCCAGCGTGCACGCCAGCTCGCGCTCCACCGCGTGCGCGTACTCGGCGCCCACGTACGGAAGCGCCGGGTCGACGCGCGCCGCGAGCGCGGGGTCGGCCTCGGCGCGCGCCCACACGTCGCGCCACGCGGCGCCGTGGGCGCGCGCGAGTCGCGCCGCCACCTCCGCGTCGCCGGCGGCGGCGCGCGCCGCGTCCGCCTCGTCGCCGCGCAGCGCGCCGCCGGGGAGCGGGCGCTCCGCGGTGCGCGACGCGCCCGCCGGCCGGCCGAGCAGCGGCGCCGCGGCGTCGACGACCTCGGCGGCCATCGCGCGGTACGTCGTGAGCTTCCCCCCGCTCACCGTCACCACGCCGCGCGCGTCGCGCTCGATCGCGTGCTCGCGCGACGCGGCGGCCGTACTGCCGCCGCCGGCGCCGCGCGCGCCCGCCGCCAGCGGGCGCACCCCCGCCCACGCGCTCACCACGTCGTCGCGCGTCAGCCGCGCCTCGGGAAAGAAGGCGTTGGCCGAGCGGAGGAGGTACGCGACGTCGGCCTCCGAGGCGCGCACCTCGTCGGGGCCGCGCTCGGCCGGCGTCTCGGTGGTGCCGAGGATCGTGCACGGGCCGGCCGGGAGCACGAACATCACCCGCCCGTCGACGGCGGAGAGCAGCGTCACCGCGCCGCGGTTGCGCACGCGCGCCGCCGGCACCGCGACGTGCACCCCCTTGGCGCCGAGCACCGCGGCGGGGGCCGACGGCTCGACGAGGCGCCGCACCGCGTCCCCCCACGGACCGGCCGCGTTCACCACCGCGCGCGCGCGGGCCGACACGCGTTCGCCGCCGACCAGGTCGTCGACCTCGACGCGCAGCAGCCCGTCGGGGCCGCGCGGCGCGAGCGCGCGCACCGCGGCGTGGTTCACCAGCACCGCGCCAGCGGCCGCGGCGTCGAGCGCGGTGGCGAGCGTGAGCCGCGCGTCGTCGGTGGCGGCGTCCCAGTAGGTCGCGCCCCCGCGCAGCCCCTCTCGCGCCAGCGCCGGCTCGCGCGCCAGCACCGCGTCGACGCCGAGCGGTCGGTGCCGCGCCACGTTCCCCCAGAGTGCCAGCGCGTCGTAGAGCGCCAGCCCCGCGACCAACTTCCAGCGCGGCACGCGCGCGCCGCGGTACACCGGCCAGGTGAACTCCAGCGGGCGCACCAGGTGCGGCGCCGTGCGCAGCAGTGTGCGCCGCTCGCGGCTCGCCTCGAACACCAGCCCGAGGTGACCGTGCTCCAGGTAGCGCACGCCGCCGTGGATCAGGCGCGACGAGCGGCTGGAGGTCCCGGCGGCGAAGTCGTCGCGCTCGACCAGCGCGACCGCGAGGCCCCGCAGCGCCGCGTCGCGCGCCACGCCGGCGCCGGTGATCCCGCCGCCGATCACCAGCAGGTCGAACGGGTGCTCCGCGAGGCGGGCGAGCGTGCCGGCACGACTGGCAGCGGGAGCGGAGGCAGAACTGGCGGCTGGAGTGGCGGTGGACACGGGGGCAAGCTACACGGACCCGTCGGCGTGGCGGGGGCGCCGCGGTTCGTCGCGCGCGCGCCCCGCAGCTCGCGCCCGCGGGGTCGATCGGGGGACCGGACAGTCACCAAAAGTTTACTGCGTAAAGAGCTGGCATGTAACGGCTTGCCGAAGTTCGTGGATTCGTGACGCGGGCCCCGTGTGGCGCGGCCCCGGGCGCGCTAGACTGGGGGCGCGACACCCGCCGCCCGGCGCGTGCCGCTCATCCTCCATTCCCTCCCATGACTCTCCGCCCCGTCCGGTGCGGGTCGACGGTCGCACGTCCTACCGTCGCGCTCGCCGCGTTCGCCACCCTGCTCGCCGGCTGCGCGGGCGCCGAGCGGGCCCTCGCCCCCGAGCCGTCGATCGGCGGGCCGCGCTTCAACACGGCCGCCGCGCTCCCCGCCGTGCGGATCAGCGAGATCCACTACGACAACGCGTCGACCGACGTCAACGAGCGCGTCGAGGTCTCGTTCCCGACCGGCACCGACCTGTCGACCTACAGCATCGTGCTGTACAACGGGAGCGGGGGCGTCACGTACGGCACGCGGGCGCTCGCCGGGAACCCGGTCACGTCCTGCGGCGATCGCAGCGTCGTGGTGCTCTCGTACCCGTCGAACGGCATCCAGAACGGCTCGCCGGACGGACTGGCGCTCGTGAACGGGACGGAGGTCGTGGAGTTCCTCTCGTACGAGGGCACCTTCGCCGCGACCAACGGGCCGGCGAACGGCCTCACCTCCACGGACATCGGCGTCGCCCAGGCGGGGACCGAATCGGCGGACGCCTCGCTGCGCCGCGGCTCGCCGGCGGGCGAGTGGGCGGCGACGCTGCCGGCCGGCACCAACACCTTCGGCGCCTGCAACGACCAGGGCGGGGGCGGCCCCGAGGTGGGCCCGCTCGCGTCGCTGACGGTGACCGGCGCGACCAGCGTCGACGTCGCCGCGACCGTCACGCTCACCGCCGTCGCCGAGGACGCCGAGGGGGATGACATCACCGCCGGCACCGTGACCTGGAGTGACGGCGACAGCCCGAACGTCACGGTGACGCCCAACGCGACCGGGCGCAGCGCCACCGTGCGCGGCGACCTGGCCGGCGGTCCGGTCGCGGTGATCGCGTCGATCACCGAGAACGGGGTGACGCGCGCCGACACGGTCACCGTGACCGTGACCACGCCGCGCCCGCCGGGCGCCACCGCGCGCATCAGCTTCAGCGGCTTCAACACCGCGCCGCTCCCCGTCGGCTACGAGGACCAGGTGTTCGCGACGCCGCGCGACGCGGCCGGCGCCGTCGTCGCCACGCCGATCACCTGGCGCAGCGTCACCCCCGAGCTGGCCACCATCGACGCCACGACTGGCGTGCACCGCGCGCTCGCCCCCGGCCGCGCGCTGTTCGAGGCGGCCACCGGCGACGGCTTCCTCGACACCGCGTTCGTGATCACCGGCGAGATCGCGCCGGCGACCACCGCCGTCTACGGCAACCACCTCGAGTTCGGGCGCCCGACCGACGCGACCCCCGGCGACGACTTCCTCGTCCAGTGGGCGCAGTTCGTCTCGTCGTACAACCGCACCCGCGGGCAGCCGAACTGGATCGCCTACAACCTCGAGGCCACGCACCGCGGCCCGGCGGAGCGCTGCGACTGCTTCACGCACGACCCGTCGCTCCCCGCCGACTTCCCGGTGCTCACCACCAACGACTACGTCGGCAGCGGCTACAGCCGCGGGCACATGACGATGTCGGAGGACCGCACGGCCGGCGGCTCGGCGACTACGACCTCGGTCGACAACGCGCGGACGTTCTACTTCACGAACATCGTCCCCCAGACGTCGCAGAACAACGGCGGCCCCTGGCTCGGCCTCGAGATCGCGCTCGGCGACTCGGCGTCGAAGTCGAACCGGGAGGTCTACGTCGTCGCCGGCGGCGCCGCGTACAGCGGGACGCTCAACGGCGCCGGCAAGGTCGCGATCCCGACCGTCACCTGGAAGGTCGCCGTCATCATGCCCCGCGACCGCGGGCTCGCGGACTTCCGCACGCCCGCCGACGCGCAGGTGATCGCGGTCGTGATGCCGAACACGACGACGATCCCGCAGAACCAGGCGGACTGGCCGAAGTACGTCGTGACCGTCGACTCGGTCGAGGCGCTCACCGGCTACGACCTGCTCTCGGCGCTCCCCGACCCGCTCGAGCGCGTCGTCGAGTCCGGGCGCACGCCGCAGGCGCCGACCGCCGTGATCGCCGGCCCGACCGCGGGCGACGAGGGCGCGACGCTGCAGTTCGACGCCCGCGGCTCGACCGACCCCGACGTCGGCGGCCCGCTGGCGGACGCGCTCTCGTACGCCTGGGCGGTGAACGGCGTCGACGCCGGCGTCGGCCCGACGCTCGGCCGCACCTTCGCCGACAACGGGACCTTCGCCGTGCGGCTGATCGCCGCCGACCAGTACGGCCTCGCCGACACGACGACGACCACCGTCACGATCGCCAACGTAGCGCCCGCGGTCGCGCCCTTCGCCGGCGCGACGCTGTACCAGGGCGAGACGTTCACGCGCACGGTGACCTTCGCCGACCCCGGCGCCGACAGCTTCACCGCGCAGGTGAGCTGGGGCGACGGGACGGCCGGGAGCGTCGCGATCTCGGACACGTCGATCGCGCTCTCGCACCTGTACACGAAGGCGGGCGCGAACGTGGTGACGGTCACCGTCACCGACGACGACGCGGGCGCGGGCTCCGCCTCGGCGACGGTGCAGGTGCGCACGCCGCTGCAGGGGATCGACGACCTCGCGGCGCTCGTGAATGCCTTCCCGCTCACCGCGACCTTCAACCACGGCGAGCGCAACGCGCTCCTCTCGAAGCTCGAAGCGGCCGGCCGGGCGCTCGAGCGCGGGAACGCCACGCCGGCGGTGAACGTGCTCGACGCGTTCGCCAACCAGATCCGCGCGCTGGTCGGCAACGGCTCGCTCTCGGCGGCCCAGGGCGACCAGGCGCTCTCCCTCGCCACGCGCGTCTCGCGCAGCGCCGCGCGCAGCGTCGCGCGCTGACGCCGCCGCGCACGACGCGATAAGCGACGCGGGGGGCTCGCCACCACGGCGAGCCCCCCGCGTCGCGTGCGTCCCCTCGATCTCAGGCGGCGCGCGAGCGTCCGACGGTCACCAGCGCCACCGCCGCGACGATCACCGCCGAGGCGAGCACCGTCCGCGCCCCGATCGCCTCCCCGCCGAGCGCCCAGCCGAGCAGCACGGCGACGACGGGGTTCACGTACGCGTACGTCGCCACCTTCGCCGGCGCGGCGTTGCGCATCAGCCAGATGTAGGCGGTGAACCCGACCAGCGACCCGAACACGATCAGGTAGCCCACCGCCCACAGCGAGCGCGCGACGCCCGGTTGCGCGGGATCGATCGCACCCAGCGATACCGGCGCGAAGTCGCCGTGCAGCGCCGCGACGCCGAGCAGCAGCACGCCGCCGACGAGCATCTGCATCGCCGAGCCGAGGAACGGCGACGCGGGCGCCGCCCGGTGGCGCGTCAGCAGCGAGCCGAGCGCCCACGCGACCGAGCCGCCGAGCGCCAGCGCGCTCCCGAACGGGTCGACGCTGCCGTGCCCCGCCAGCTCCGCCGGGCCCACCAGCAGCCCGACGCCGCCGAGCCCCAGCGCCGCGCCGCCGAGCACCAGTGCCCCCGGGCGCCGCCCGCCCGGGCGCAGCCAGTCGAGCAGCACCATCCAGATCGCCAGCGACGCCGCCAGCAGCGCGACGACGCCCGACGGCACCGTCTTCCCGGCCCACGCCACGCCGGCGTTCCCGCCGAGGAAGAGGAGCGTCCCGGTGACCGCGGCCCACCCCCAGGCGCGGAGCGGGGGCAGGGCGGGGCGCTCGCGCCACGCCACCCACGCGCCGAGCAGCGCGCCGGCGATGACGAAGCGCACGCCCCCCATCAGGAAGGGCGGGACGTGCTGCACCGCGAGGCGCATCGCCAGGTACGTCGAGCCCCAGACGACGTAGACGATGGCGAACGCCAGCAGCAGCTGCGCGCGCGACGGCGCGGCGTGAGCGGGCGCCGCCGACGTGGCGGGCGCGAGCGGGGCGGCCTGGGCGACGGAGCTGGTCACGCCCGCAAGCTAGCCCGCCCGCGAAGGGGCCCGGGGCATGCTACGTTGACGCGCATGACCGATCCGAACCGCCACGAGCGCGTCGCCTACGGTGCGCCGGGCCGCCGCGTGGCCGTCGTGGCCGGGCTGCGCACCCCGTTCGCCAAGGCGGGGAGCGCGCTCGCCCGCCTCTCCGCCACCGAGCTGGGGCGCCGCTGCGTCGCCGAGCTGCTGGCGCGCGCCGAGCTGACCGGCGAGGAGGTGCAGGCGATCGTCTACGGCACGGTCGTGCAGGCGGTGCAGGAGCCGAACATCGCGCGCGAGATCTCGCTCCTGCCGCAGCTGCCGCGCGGGATCCAGAGCTTCACCGTCAGCCGCGCCTGCGCCTCCGCCAACCAGGCCGTCACCGACGCCGCCGACCAGATCATCGTCGGCCACCTCGACTGCGCCATCGCCGGCGGCGCCGAGTCGCTGTCGCAGGTCCCGGTGCTGCACTCGCGCCGCATGAGCGACATCCTCGTCGCCGCCAGCAAGGCCCGCTCGCTCGGCGGACGCGTGCGCACGCTCGCCACCATCCGCCCGAAGGACCTCGTCCCCGTGACGCCGGCGATCGCCGAGCCCTCGACCGGCGAGACGATGGGGCAGAGCGCGGAGAAGATGGCGAAGCTCAACGGGATCGGCCGCGAGGAGCAGGACGCGTGGGCGCTGCGCTCGCACCGGCTGGCCGCGCAGGCGACGCGCGACGGACGGCTGCCCGAGGAGATCGCGCCGCTTTACCTGCCGGGCGGCGAGGTGCTCGACCGCGACAACGGGATCCGCGAGGACACCTCGCTCGAGCAGCTCGCGAAGCTCCCGCCCGTGTTCGACCGCAAATACGGCTCGGTCACCGCCGGCAACGCGTCGCCCCTCACCGACGGCGCCGCCGCCGTCCTGCTGATGCGCGAGGACCGGGCGCGCGCGCTCGGCTACGAGCCGCTGGCCTACATCCGCAGCTACGCCTACGCGGCGCTCGACCCGGGGGAGCAGCTGCTGCAAGGGCCCGTCCTCGCGATGCCGGTGGCGCTCGCGCGCGCCGGCCTCTCGGTCCGCGACGTCGACCTGATCGAGATCCACGAGGCGTTCGCGGCGCAGGTGCTCAGCAACCTGCAGGCGCTCCAGTCGCGCGCCTGGGCCGAGCGCGCCGGCTTCGCCGAGCCGGTGGGGGAGCTGGACCGCGACCGCATCAACGTCATGGGCGGCTCGATCGCGCTCGGGCACCCGTTCGGCGCCACCGGCGTGCGCGTGCTCAACGCGCTCTGCCACGAGCTGCGCCGGCGCGACGGGCAGTTCGGCATGCTCTCCGTGTGTGCGGCGGGCGGGATGGGGCACGTCATGATCGTGGAGCGCGCATGAGTCCGAGCGTCGAGCAGCTGCACCCCGTGCTCGCCCTCGAACTGGCCGACGGCGTCGCCGTCGCGACCTTCGACCTGCCCGGAAGCGCGGTCAACGTGCTCGGCGCGCCGGCCGCCGAGGCGTTCGGCGCGCTGCTCGACCGGGTCGAGCGCGATCGGTCGGTGCGCGCCATCGTGCTGCTGTCGGGGAAGCCGGACGCCTGGATCGCCGGCGCCGACGTCGACCAGTTCGCGGACGTGCACACCGCTTCCGACGGCGAGGCGCTGTCGCGCCAGGGGCAGGCGCTGGTCGACCGCGTCGAGCGCTCGCGCGCCCCGGTCGTGGCCGCGATCCACGGCGCGGCGCTCGGCGGCGGGCTGGAGGTGGCGCTGGCGTGCGCCTGGCGCGTCGCCACCGACCACCCGAAGACGACGTTCGCGCTCCCCGAGGTGCAGCTCGGCCTCATCCCCGGCATGGGCGGGACGCAGCGCCTCCCGCGCCGTGTCGGGCTGCAGCACGCGCTCGACCTGATCCTCACCGGGCGCTCGGTGCGCGGGCGGCGCGCGCTGGCGATGGGGCTGATCGACGACCTCGTGCACCCGGCGATCCTGCGCGAGGTCGCCGTGCGCCGCGCGCGCGAGCTGGCCGACGGGACTCGCGCGCCCGCCGAGAAGCCGCGGCGCGAGGGGCCGGCGGGCACGCTGCGCGGAATCGTGCTCGAGGACAACCCGCTCGGCCGCACGGTGGTGTTCAGCAAGGCGCGCGAGAGCGTCGCCCGGAAGTCGCGCGGGCACTACCCGGCGCCGCCGGCCGCGCTCGACGTGGTGCACGAGGGGTTCGCGCGCGGGGTCGAGGCGGGGCTGCGCGAGGAGGCGCGTCGCTTCGGCGAGCTGGCCGTGAGCCCGGAGTCGCGCGAGCTCGTCTACCTGTTCCACGCGACGACGGCACTCAAGAAGGACGCGGGCGTCGAGGGCGCGTCGGCGCGTCCGGTGCGCGCGCTCGGCGTCGTCGGCGGCGGCTTCATGGGCGCGGGGATCGCCGCCGTCGCCGCGCGGCAGGGGACGCCGGTGCGCCTCAAGGACGCCGACCCGGCGCGCGTGGCGAAGGGGATCGACGCCGTGCGCGGGATCCTCGCCGAGGCGCTGCAGAAGAAGCGCGTGACGCGGCTCGAACTGGCGCAGCAGCAGGCGCTCGTCACCGGCACCGCCGACGACAGCGGCTTCCGCCACGCCGACCTGGTGATCGAGGCGGTGTTCGAGGACCTCGCGGTGAAGCGGCGCGTGCTCAACGCGGCCGAGCGCGCCGCGCCGGCCGCGGTGCTGGCGACGAACACGAGCACGATCCCGATCGAACGCCTCGCCGACGGGCTCGAGGACCCGACGCGCCTCGTGGGGATGCACTTCTTCTCCCCGGTGCAGAAGATGCCGCTGCTCGAGGTGGTGGAAGGCGCGCGCTCGGCGCCCGAGTCGGTGGCCACGGCGGTCGCGTACGGCCGCCGGCTCGGGAAGACGGTGATCGTGGTGCGCGACGGGCCGGGCTTCTACGTGAACCGGATCCTCGCGCCGTACCTGAACGAGGCCGGGTGGCTGTTGGAAGAGGGCGTGTCGATCGAGGCGGTGGACGACGCGCTCACGGCGTGGGGCTTCCCGGTCGGCCCGTTCCAGCTGATGGACGAGGTCGGGCTCGACGTCGCGGCGAAGGCGGGCGCGGTGGTGGGCGAGGCGTTCGGCGCGCGCATGGCGCCGGCCCCCGCGCTGCGCCGGGTGCTGGAGAGCGGGCGCGCGGGGCGGAAGGGGCGCGCGGGCTTCTACGCCTACGACGGGGAGGGGAAGCGCCGCGGCGTCGACCCGGGGGTGTACGCGCTCGCGGGCGTCCCGGCGACGCGTGCGCCGGCGCCGCGCGGCGAGGACGGCGCGGCCGGCCCGTCGGCGGCGGAGATCGTCGAGCGCGCCGTCTACCCGATGCTCGACGAGGCGGCGCGCTGCCTCGCCGACGGCATCATCCGCTCCGAGCGCGACGGCGACGTCGGCGCCGTGTTCGGCATCGGCTACCCGCCCTTCCGCGGCGGGCCATTCCGCACCGTGCGCGCGCTCGGCGCCGACGCGATCGTGCGCGCGCTGGAATCGCACGCCGCGCGCGCCGGCGGCGTGCGGTTCAGGCCATCTGAGGCGCTAGCAAGATCAACTGAAAAGCAGGGGGGATGAACATCTGAGGACGGCTCGGAAACCGCGGGGAGAGCTGAGAGCTCCGAGCTCCTCCGCGCCCTGTCAGAGCCGTTCTCAGATTTTCATCCCCCCTGCTCTTCTTGGTCTTCCAACGCCCATCACCGCACGTCGCGCTCACGGGACCGTCGCGGCGCACCGTGCGGCGGCGGCACCGGGGCGAGCCAGTGAGTGCCGGCGGGCGCGGGCGGGCGCGTGTCGCGGCGGCGCCGGGCGCGCAGGCGGCGCCAGGGGCGGAGGCCGAGGCGCGCGCGTCCCGAGCGGCGGCGGTCGTAGGGCGACCACTGCGTCGGCCCGAGGCGCGGCCGCGAGGGCGACGGGATCACGTCGAGGACGCGCCGCGCGAGCGCGACGACGAGGACCATCGCGGCCAGCGCGCTGAGGCCGGGGAAACCAACCAGGGCGATCAGCGCGCACGCGACCGCGCCCATGATGCCGGCCGCAAACAGGCCGCCGAGTGTGTACTGCCGTCCCTGCACCGCTACGTCTCCATCTCGTCCGTCGTCCGTCGGGGGCGCCACCCGCGACGCCGCCCGCCGCCCCGTCAAACGCACGTCACGGACCGCGCCCGCCGGCGGGCGGGGTGAGGTCGTCGGCGCGCGTGCGAACGATTCCGGGCGTCGCGGTGTCTCACCGGCGAGGGGTCGGACGGGTCCCTGGTCGGGGCGGGCAACGTCGTGTCGGGAGCGGAGTTCCGGGCCGTGACGCAACCGTGGCGCGCGAGTATATCTCCAGGAACGTCCGGCTCGGCGCGGTGCACCGCCGAGCCGGTGACCCAGGTGCACGGACGGGGGTCTATCAGTCGTGGAGATGAGCGACGCGGCGATCGTCGCCCAGGTGTTGGGCGGGGACGTCGAGGCGTACGCGCAGCTGGTGGGGCGGTATCGGCCGCGCCTGTCGCGCTACGCGGTGCGGATGCTCGGGAACCGGGAGGACGCGCAGGAGGCGTTGCAGGATGCCTTCGTGCGGGCCTACCGGTCGCTCGGGCGGTGCGACGACCCGGAGCGGTTCGGGTCCTGGCTGTTCAGCATCCTCGTCAACCGATGCCGGACGACGGGGGGGCGGTCGGCCAGACGGGCGCGCACGTTCGTCTCCGACGAGGCCGCGGCGCGCGTCGCCGTGGACGCCCACCCCGCGGAACAGGCGGCGTGGCGGGAGGAGATCGAGCGGGCCCTCGGCTTGCTCGATGCGGAGCAACGCGAGGCATTCCTGCTCAAGCACGTCGAAGGCTTGAGCTACGAGGAGATGGCGGAGCTCACCGGTGCCGGTGTGTCCGCCCTCAAGATGCGCGTCAAGCGGGCCTGCGATCGGCTGCGCGGACTGCTGCAGGAGGCGTACAGTGCTTGAACACCATCTGGCCGGGCGCGACCCCGACGACGACGCGGTGAGCCGCGCCGCGCGTGCGCTGCGCGGGCCGGAGGATCTGGGTCCGGCGGTCGACCTCGCGGTCATGGCGGCCGTGCGCGCGGCCCCGCTCTCGTTGATGGCTGGCGGGGCGCCCCGCCGTGCCGCGGCGCGCCCGGCGGGCCGCGCCGCGCGCGCCTGGCGCTGGCTGGTGCGGCCGCGCGCGGTGCGCGTCTCGCCCATCGGCGCGCTGGCGGCGGCCGGGCTGGCCTTCGTGGCCGCCACGGTCGGGCTGCGGCGCGACGCCGAGCGGCAGCGCGGCGAGGAGGGGCAGACCAACGAGTTCCCGACGATGACCGGGGAGTTCCCCGCCGTCGCCGCGACTCCGGCGTCCCGGACACGCGACGCGGCGGTACCGACCCGTTTCGTCTTCGTGGCGCCGAACGCGCAGTCGGTGACCATCGTCGGCGACTTCAACGATTGGGACCAGCAGGCCACCCCGCTGGTCCGCCACCAGGGCGTCTGGACGGCCGAGGTCACCCTGCCGCCCGGGCGCTACGCCTACGCCTTCCTCGTCGACGGCAAGCGCTGGATCGCCGATCCGGACGCTCCGCCCGCGGTCGGCGACGACTTCGGGCGCCCCAGCTCCGTCGTGACGGTCCGGAGGACCGACGCATGAGCCCCCTCACCGGGCGCGCCACGCGTGCCCTGCTGGCCTGTTCGGCCGCGTTGACCCTCGCGGGGGCGCCCGGTGACCTCGTCGCCCAGCAGCCGGCGACCGCGCGCGGCCCGGCGCCGGCCTGGCTGCGCGCCCGGCTGGAGGGTCGCCTCGACGCGGCCAGCCGGGTGGCGGTCGAGCGGGTGATCGACTCGGTGCACGCCCGCGGCCTGCCCGCCGAGCCGCTGGTCGACAAGGCGCTCGAGGGGGCGAGCAAGCGCGCCCCGCGCGACGCCATCCTGAAGGCGCTGCGCACGATGGCCGCCGACCTCGCCGTCGCCCGCGAGACGCTCGGCGGGCAGTCCCTCGCCGACGAGCTGACCGCGGGGGCCCTCGCCCTGCGCGGCGGGATCGACGGGGAGGCGCTCCGCCGCCTGCGCCAGGACCGCCCCGGGCAGCCGCTGGTGGTCGCCATCGGCGTGATCACCGACCTGGTGGCGCACGGCGTCCCCGCGCCCGACGCGGCACGCGCGATCATGGGGCTCACCCGGGCGGGGATCACCGACGAGCAGCTGGTGGCCTTCCGCCGCGACGTCGAGCGCGACATCGGGATCGGCGCGCCGCCGGCCGCCGCCGCCACGCTGCGGTTGAGCAGCCTCGCCGCACAGCTCGACGGCGGAGCCCCGGGCTCGGCGAACCGCGCCCCGAACGGGCGCGTCAAACCGTAACGGCCGGGATCGTCACGGTCGCACCAGTCCGGCACGCGCGCTAATTTCGGGGGCATGGTTCCCGCCCCCCGCCCGCGCGCCGTGTTCGTGGTCGTCGCGCTCGCGTGGGGCCTCGTCCCCCGGGCCGCCGGGGCGCAGTTCGGGACCCGGGTGACGGCCAGCCTCGACGTCGGCGCGGCCACCGTCGCCTACGACGAGTTCGAGCGGGCCAGCCTCCTGTCGATCACGCCGAGCGTCCGGGTCGAGGGGGCGCGCACCATGTTCGTGGTGCGCGGCGCGTACTCGCGCTTCGAGACCGGGAGCACCAGCCTGCAGGGCTCCGTCGCCGGCTCGCTCGTCTCGCCCGCCTTCTGGAACCTGCGCGGCGAGCTGTTCGCGACCGCCTCGGCGACGCGCTACCGCAACTTCTCCGCGGCCTCCAACCTCGGCGCCCTCGGCCGCCTGCACTACGCCACCGAGAGTTATGGGGCATGGGGGGGGGCGGGCGCCGGCTTCGTCGCGCAAGGGGACTTCTTCCCCGACGCGCTCTACCAGTTCGACACGGGGGTGTGGCGGCGGATCGGGCGCACCGTCTACTCCGTCTCCGCGACCCCCACCTGGGTCGGGCGGTCGGACATGGTCGGCGTCGGGACGTTCGCACCGGCGGGACGGGTAGACTACACCGACTACGCCGCCTCGATGCGCTGGCAGCACCCGAGCGCCGAGTTCGTCGCGACGGCGGGGCTGCGAGCGGGGGCCGGCCCCGACCGGCTCCCCGGAGCCAAACGGTGGCTGGAGAGCTGGACCACCATCTGGGTCTCGCGGCGGCTGGCGCTCGTCGGCGGGATCGGCGCCTTCCCGACCGACGTACAGCAGGGACTCCCGGGTGGGCGCTACGCCTCGGCGGCGCTGCGCGTGGCCACCGGGCGCCCGCCGGTGAACGACCCCGCGGTGCGCGCCGAGCTGACGCTGCCGTACGAGTTGAACCGCCTGCGCCTCGGGCGGCTGTTCCCCGAGCGGTTCACGGTGGCCGACGACCAGGCCTCGGGGCTGCGCGTGATCACCGTCCGCGTCCCCGACGCGCGCCGCGTCGAGTTGATGGCCGACTTCACCGACTGGCTGCCGGTGCCGCTGGAGCGCGTCGGGAACGACTCCTGGCGCCTGGCGACGGTCATCGCCCCCGGGGTGCACCGCGTCAACCTGCGCGTCGACGGCGGGCCGTGGGTGGTGCCGCCCGGGCTGAACGCCGTGCGCGACGACTTCGGCGGCGAGGTGGGGCTGCTGGTGGTGCGCTGAGCGGTCGCCGGCGCTCGGGGGCACGACGCGCGACGGGGCGCCGCAGAGTGCGGCGCCCCGTCGCGTTCCGGCGCGTTCGGATGTCGGGTGGCGCGCTCAGCGACCCCCGACGGTGAGCGGCACGTCGACGTAGACGTCGGACGGCGGCACCACGTGACGCACGCGGACGGTGTAGCTCCCCGCCGCGGCGGCGACCACGCGCCGGTCCTGCTGCACGACCGAATCGCCCGGGGCCAGCGTGGTCGTGGCGCTGTAGGCGGCGCACAGGATGAACGGGTTGGCCAGCACCTCGGTGCGGTCGTAGTCGAGGCCGCAGACGACGTGCTCGACGCGCGTCGGCGCGCTGCCGCGGTTCACGAGCACGGAGCGGATGGTGACGGTGTCGCCGGTCGCGGGGCGCGCCGGGGTGACGGTGACGCGCTGCTGCAGGCCGCCGGCGGTGCGCTCGACGGGGGTGGTGACGAGGTTCGGGGCGGTGATCGCGTCGGCGGACGCGCCGCTGCCGCAGGCCGCCGCGAGGGCGGCGAGGCCGCCCGCGGCGCCGAGCGCGAGTCGGCGGCCGACGCGCGAAAGGTTCGGTCGAGACATGGTCGTTCGTGGTGGGTGGGGCGGGCCCGCGGGCGCCGGTCGCGCGAGCCGCGCCGTCGCCCTTCCCCCACTACCCGGGGCGCCGCGCGACGGTCACCTTCTCCGCCCATGACCCGCCTCCGACTCTTCCGCGCCGGCCGTGCCGCGGCGACGCTGCTCCTGCTGGCCGCCTGCGCGCGCGCGGGCGCGCCCCCGAGTGCCACCGCCACCGACGCCGCGCGCGTGCGCGCCGAGGCGCGCGGCGCGGCGCCGCGCCCCGCCACGCGCGCCGAGCGGTCGCGGTACCTCGAAACGTCGCGCCACGCCGACGTGGTGGCGTTCCTCGACACGCTGGCGCGCCTCGACGGGCGGCTGTACGTCACCTCGCTCGGGCGCACGACGGAGGGGCGCGACATCCCGCTCGTCGTCGCGTCGCGCCCGCGCGTCGCCACGCCGGCGGAGGCGCGCGCGCTCGGCCGCCCGGTGGTGTGGGTGCAGGGGAACATCCACGCCGGCGAGGTGGAGGGGAAGGAGGCGCTGCAGATGCTGCTGCGCGACCTCGCGCTCGACCCGCGCCCCAACGTGCTCGACTCGCTGGTGCTGCTGGCGGTGCCGATCTACAACGCCGACGGCAACGAGGGCGTGGGGCCGCAGGCGCGCCAGCGGTCGGAGCAGAACGGCCCCGAGCTGGTGGGGCAGCGCCCGAACGCGCAGGGGCTCGACCTGAACCGCGACTACATGAAGGCGGAGGCGCCCGAGACGCGCGCGTCGCTGGCCGCGTTCGCGGCGTGGGACCCGGACGCGTTCGTGGACCTGCACACCACGAACGGGAGCTACCACGGTTACGCGCTCACCTGGTCGCCGTCGCTGCACCCGGCGGCGCCGCTGCGCGCCTTCAACCAGGACACGCTACTCCCCGCGCTGCAGCGGCGCGTGCGCGAGCGGCACGACGTGGCGACCTTCCCGTACGGCAACTTCGCGCTGGAGTACGGCGCGGACGTCAACGCCGACACGACGAAGCAGGGGTGGTTCACCTACGACCATCGCCCGCGCTTCGGCACGAACTACTACGGGCTGCGCGGCCGCCTGTCGGTGCTGAGCGAGGCGTACTCGCACGACCCGTTCGAGACGCGCGTGCGTGCGACGTATGCCTTCGTGGGCGAGCTCCTGTCCGAGCTCGCGGCGCTGGGCGCGGACGCGTCGTCGCGCCACGCGCGCTTCCGCGGCGCGTCGACGGAGGGCGCGCTGCGCGCGCAGCTCACCGAGCGCCCGGTCGTCACCGACGTCGTGGCCGAGGACCTGGTGCGCACCGGCGACTCGACGCGCACGCAGGCGGGCGTGCCGCCCGGGCTGCGGCGCACGGGGCGCTACCGCACGGTGCGCATCCCGGTGCACGACCGCTTCGTGGCCACCCGCACCGCGCGCGTCCCGGCCGGCGGGTGGCTACTGGACGCCGCGGCGCCGGGCGCGGACAGCGCGGTCGCCCTGCTGCGCCGCCACGGCGTCGAGGTGCGCCACGCGCCGGGCGACGTGCCGCTCGACGTCGAGGCGTTCCGCGTCGACTCGGTCGTGCGCGCCGCTCGGCCGTTCCAGGGACACCGCGAGGTGCGGCTGGAGGGGACGTGGCGGCGCGAGCGGCGCACGCCCGCCGACGGCACCTGGCTGATCCGCGCCGGGCAGCGGCACGCGCTGCTCGCACTCCACCTGCTGGAGCCCGAGAGCGACGACGGGCTCGCGGCGTGGAACTACCTGGACGCCGCGCTGGCGGTGGGGCGCGACTATCCCGTGGTTCGGGTGCACGGGACGGCGCGGTGAAGCGTACGAGATACGGCGCGCGAGTGACGGCGAGCGAGGTACGACGAGCGAGGTAGGGCGGACAGTCGCCTCACCTCGCTCGCAGGTATTCGCACGCCGTTACTCGCACGCCGTCCCTCGCACGCCCCACCTCCTCAGCACACCAGCGTGTAGTTCTCCGCCAGCACCTCCGCCCGCGGCCCGGGCCCGTCCTGCGCACCGGCCAGGTTGCGCGCGCTGCACGCGAACGTCTGCGTGCTCGCCGCGCCGCCGCGCGCGGGGCCGCTCTCCAGACGGAAGACGAGCCACGCGCTGTCGAGCGGGAGCCCGGCGGGGCGGGGGAGGCGGAAGCGGAGGCCGGTGAGGGTGCGCGCGTCGCCGACGCGCAGCGTGTCGGCCACCGGGACCGGCGCGCTCTCGGCGTGCGCGGTCCACGGGCGCGCCTGCACCGAGTCGAGCCGCGCACTCGTCACGAGTAGTGCCGTGACGCGCGTGTCGACCGCCACCAGCGGGCGCGTGTCGACGAGGCGACCGTCCTCGCGGAACGCCATCGGCTCGGCGCCCGCCGTCCCGCCCGGCCAGGGGGCGGTGACCAGCGCCGAGTCGACGCGCACCTCGACCGCGTCGGCCGTGACCCGCCACGCGCCCCGGAAGCGCGCCGCCGGCGAGTACACGCTCTCCAGCGACGAGATGTCGAAGTCGGGGCGCGGCGCCCCGCGGCGTCCGTGCGCGCACGCGGTGGCGGCGAGCAGGGCGAGCGCGGCGAACGCGTGGAACGCGGGGCGGGGCGCGGGCATCGGGAACGGTCAGCGCGTGAGGGCGAACTGGAACGGCTGCTGGACGAGTTGCCGGACGGGGCGCCCGCCCACCCGGGCCGGCTCGAACCGCATTCCCATCAGCCCCTCGCGGACGGCGGCGACGAACTCCGGACCCGTGGACTTCAGGACCTTGAACGTTGCCATCTCGACCAGGCCCGTCGTGTCGACGACGAACTGCGCGAGCACCTCCCCCTCGCGCCCCGCCGCCCGGGCCTCCGCAGGGTAGCGCGGCCCGCGCGCGCCGTCCACCGGACGCACCGGGTCCTCGACCTGGAACTCGAAGTACACCGCCCCGTCGCTCGTGGCCTGCGGCGGCTGCGCCCGCTGTTCGCGCAGGGCCGCGTTGAGCTCCTCGACGGCCGCGTCGACCCGCCCGGCGCCGGCGCGGGGGGCGACCACGTCCGGTACGCCGCACGCCAGCAGGAGCGCCAGGAGCGAGCCCGCGCCGCCGGCGGCCAGCCCGGCGGTGCGGACCGCCCGCGCCCACGCCCGCACCGGGCGGGCACGCATCGCCTCGATGCGCCGCGCCAGGTCGCTGCGCGCCGGGGCGAGCGCGGCCAGCGCGGCCAGCGCGTGCGGGGCGCGGGGCACGCCGCGCTGCGCGACCGCCAGCAGGAGCGTTCCGTAGCGCGTCACGTCCGGGTGCGCGCGCAGCACCCGCGCGTCGCAGTCGATCTCGACGGCCGCCCGGAGCCGCCGCGCGATCCACCAGGCGGCCGGATTCCAGGGCATCAGCGCCACCAGCGCCGCCCCCGCGACGACGAGTGCCGGGTCGCCGGCGCGGGCGTGCTCCAGCTCGTGCCGCAGCACCAGCGTGCGCAGCGGGCGCTCGAGCGTCAGCGCCCACCCCGGCACCGCGATGCGGGGCGGGCTCACGCCGAGCACCGCCGGGCCGAAGTACGACGTCACCTCGACCCGGATGCCGTCGACCACGCGCGCCTCCCACCCGCGCGCCGCCGCCTGCAGCGTCCGCCCGGTGCGCCAGAGGAAGGCCACCCCGAGCGCCGCCGACCCGCCCCAGAGCAGTGCCAGCGGCAGGTCGAGCCAGCGCAGGTCGCCGAGCGCCACACCCCCTGCCGCACGCACCACGACCGGCGCCAGCTCGAGCACGTCCGACGGGCCGCTGGGGAGCGCCGCGGCGCGGGCCGACCCGAGGAGGAGCGCCTCCCGCGCGAGTTGGGCCGCCGCCGGCGCGAACGCCGCCGCACCGATCGGCAGGAGGGCGGTGACGACCAGCGCCGCCGCCCACGCCCCGCGCGCCGGACGTCCCCACAGCCGAAGCCCTCGCTCGGCGGCCGTCGCGGCCAGCGCCGCCGCGCACCCGCCGACGAGGGTGGCGAACATCAGCGGGGCGGTCACGCGTCACCCCCGCGGCCCCGGCGGGCGCGCTTTGCGGCAGACTCGTCGTCGCGGAGCAGCTGGGCGAGTCGCTCCAGCTCCGCGGGGTCGAGCGCGCGGTCGTGCACCAGCTGCGCGACCAGCGCTTCGGGGGAACCGTGGAAGAGCTTGTCGACCAGCCGCGACAGGGCGTTGCGCCGCGCCGCCACACGCTGGACGACCGGGAAGTACCGGTGGGCCTTCCCCTCGCCCTCGTGCCGGAGGACGCCCTTCGCCTCCAGGTTGCGCAGGATGGTGAGGACGGTGGTGTACGCGAGCGGGGTCGGGAGCGCGTCGCGCACCTCGGCGACCGTCCCCGACCCCAGCTCCCAGAGCACGCCCATGACGTCGAGCTCGCGCTCGCCGAACGAGACCTCCATGGCTCCTCCTACTAAGTGGGTAGTCGAAGCTGCACCTGCTGGAGGGTGGCGTCAACTACCGCGTTAGTAAAAGAGCTCTCTCATGAACGGCGGGAGTCGTTACTGCGGGAGTCGATACTACGGGAGTCGTTACTGCGTCGCCTACAGCTCGAGGCCAGCGCAGTAACGACTCCCGCGCTGTCGACTCCCGCTCTTACGACTCCCGCTCTTACGACTCCCGCCCTCACGGGTAAGACGCTCAGCCGCCCGTCCGCTGGTAGTCGAGCCCGTCGAGCCGCAGGACGGTCCCGGTCACGTCGACGAGCAGGAGGTACGAGGCGCGGAGCAGCGTGTCGGCGGCGCCGGGGCGCTGGAAGCGGAGGAGGAGCACCCCGCCGCCCGCGCTCCAGGCGAACGGCTGCTGCTCGGTCGCCAGCGCGACGCCGAGCGCGGTGCGCGTCACGGTGAGGCGGGCGCCGGCGCCCCCCTCGAAGAAGACGAAGGTCTGCTCGGTGAGCACGCCCGTCCCGGCGCCGCTGACGCGCGTCCAGCTGCCGATCAGGGGGGCGGTGCCGCGCGCGACCACGCCGCCCGCCCCCCCCAATGTGGTGCCGGCGCCGGCGGAGAGCGCGGACGGGGCGAGCACCCCCTCCACGGTGCTCGTGCCGTCGCAGGCGCCGAGCAGCGCGGCGAGCAGGGGGACCAGCAGCGCGGCGGGGCGCGCGGCCAGCGCGCGGGCGGGGACGAGGGGGATGCGCATGGGCATACCTGCGCGCGTGGCGCGCTCCGGGGTCGCGGTGGGGGCGGCGGCGCCCGCTCCGCCCCGGGGTGCAGGGATCGTGCGCGGGCGCGAGGCCCCCGGACGCGGAGTCCCGGCCGCGCCGCTGGTATATTTCCGGCCTTCTGCCGGCGGCGCCCCCCGCCGCTGCCGCCGCCACTTTCCGCCCACATGCTGCGCAACACGCTCCTGTACCTCTCGAACCAGCAGCAGGTCTTCCGCTTCGTCCGCCACAACGGGCTGGCCAAGCGCTTCGCCTCGCGGTTCGTGGCCGGCGAGACGGTGGAGGGCGCGCTGGACGCGGTGGGCGCGCTCAACGCGCGCGGGATCCGCGCCTCGCTCGACCTGCTGGGGGAGAGCGTCACCAACGCCGACGAGGCGCGGCAGACGGGGCGCGAGTACGTGCGGCTGCTGGAGCGCATCCAGGAGCGCGGGCTGGACGCGAACGTCTCGGTCAAGCTCACCGCGATGGGTCAGGACGTCGACGAGCAGCTGTGCGTCGACACGATCACGTCGGTGCTCGAGACGGCGCGGCGTTACGGAAACTTCGTCCGCCTCGACATGGAGTCGAGCGCGTACACGCAGCGCACGCTCGACCTGTTCTACGGGCGGCTCTACCCGGCGTTCCCCGAGAACGTCGGCATCGTCCTCCAGAGCTACCTGTTCCGCACCGACGACGACGTGGCGCGCGCGAACGCGGAGCGCTGCCGCGTGCGGATCTGCAAGGGCGCGTACAAGGAGCCGCCGTCGGTGGCGTACCCCGACAAGGCCGACGTCGACGCGGGCTACGTGCGCGCGATGCACGCGCTGATGCGCGACGGCCGCTACCCCGGGCTCGCGACGCACGACGAGCGACTGGTCGACGAGGCGAAACGCTTCGCGCGCGCCGAGGGGATCGGCCCCGAGCGCTTCGAGTTCCAGATGCTCTACGGCGTGCGCCGCGACCTGCAGGACGCGCTGGTGCGCGAGGGGTACAACATGCGCGTGTACGTCCCGTTCGGCACGCAGTGGTACCCGTACCTCATGCGCCGCCTCGCCGAGCGGCCGGCGAACGTCGCCTTCATGACGGGGAGCATCGTGAAGGAGCTGGTGCGCGGGCGGCGCGCGGGGAACGGCGCGCCGCCGCGCGCGCGCGTGACGGGCGACGCGCCGGAGCGCGAGCGGGCGCACGCCGACGTCGCGGGCCCCGGCGCCGACCGCCGCTGACCGCGCGGGCGCAGGACGCGAACGCGATGTCGGGGCTGCACCTTCCGCCCGAGCCGGCCGCCGGCGACGAGTCGACGCTCGGCGGCTACGCGGCGGTGCACCGCCGCCCGGCGGCGTTCGAGGGGCCCGACGGGCTGGCGTACTCGGTCGAGCTGTGCGCCGACGCCACCGGCGACCCGGCGCGCCCGTGGGGGGCGTACCTGCTCTTCCTGCGCTGGCGCCGCGTCGGCGCGCCGGGAGTCGAGGCGCACCTCGAGACGGACTTCATCGTGCGCGGCGGCGACGAGGACGCGGTGCTGGCCGCGCTCGGCCGCATGCCGCTGCTCACGGCGAAGGCGACGCTCGACGCGCTGGTGCGCAAGCAGGCGGGCGGGGCGCCGCGGCGGAAGTGGTGGGACGTGATGGCGGCCGAGGACGACGCGTGACGGGCGCCCGATGAACGGCGTCGTCCTCTCCGGCACCGGCGGCGTCTGGCGCGTGCTCGGCGACGACGGCGCGGTGCGCGAGGCGTCGCTGCGCGGGCGGCTCAAGAAGTCCGACGAGGGGCGGCGCGCCGACGGGTCGCTGCGGCGCGACACCGCGTCCGCCGCGGAGCGGCGCGGCAAGCTGGCCGTCGGCGACCGGGTGACGCTGGCCGCCGACGCGCGCGACTCGGGGGCGTGGGCGATCGAGGCGATCGAGCCGCGCCGCTCCAAGCTCGCCCGTCGCAGCCCGGGCGGCGGCTTCGGCGAGCGCGTGCTGGCCGCCAACGTCGACCAAGTCGTCGTCGTCTTCGCCGCCGCGCGCCCCGAGCCGCACCCGCGCATGCTCGACCGCTTCCTCGTGGTCGCCGAGGCCAACGAGATCGCCGCGCGCGTGGTGGTGAACAAGGCCGAGCTGGCGGGCGACGGCGACGCGGCGCGCGGCGAGGCGGCGGTGCGCGCGCGCTTCGCCGACTACGAGCGCGCCGGCTACGCGCTGCACGCCACCAGCGTCCCGCAGCGGCACGGGCTGGACGCGCTGCGCGACGCGCTGGCGGGGCGCACCTCGGCGCTCACCGGCCCGTCCGGGGTGGGGAAGTCGTCGCTGATGAACGCGCTCTTCCCGGGGCTGTCGCTGCGCGTGGGCGCGATCAGCGAGAGCGTGAACAAGGGGCGGCACACGACGGTGGGCGCGCTCCTCCACCCGCTCCCCGGCGAGGGCGCGGCCACCGAGACGGGGTTCGTGGTCGACACGCCGGGGCTGCGCGAGATCGGCTTCTGGGGGCTGCCCGCGGACTCGCTCGACACGTGCTTCCCGGAGCTGCGCCCGTACCTCGAGCAGTGCCGCTTCGCCGACTGCGCGCACGTCGCGGAGCCCGGGTGCGCGGTGCGCGAGGCGGTGGCGGCCGGCGACGTGAGCGCGGCGCGCTACGACAGCTACGTGAAGCTGCGCGACGAGGTGCTCGAGGGGACGCCCCCGGAGTGGGCGTGAGATGCCGGCGTCACGCGAGTTCCCCACGACGATCGAGGAGGCCACCGCGGTGCAGCAGCAGCTGCGCGCCGAGGTGGTGCTGCGCCCGCCCGCCGACTTCGCGCCGCGGCTGGTGGCCGGGCTCGACGTGTCGATGGACCGCGACGCGACCGAGTGCGTGGCCGGGATCGTCGTGCTCACGCTCCCCGACCTGGTCACGGTCGACCAGGCCACCGCCGTCGCGCCGGTGCCGATGCCCTACGTCCCGGGCTTCCTCTCCTTCCGCGAGCTGCGGGCGGTGGCCGAGGCGTGGGACCAGCTGCGCACGCGCCCCGACGTGCTGGTGTTCGACGGCCAGGGGATCGCGCACCCGCGCCGCTTCGGGATCGCCTGCCACGGCGGCGTGCTGTTCGGCGTCCCGTCGACCGGCTGCGCGAAGTCGATCCTCGTCGGCCGCCACGCCGAGCTGCCGCCCGAGCGCCTGGCGCGCGCCCCGCTCGTGCACCGGCGCGAAGTCGTGGGCGCCGCGATCCGCCTGCGCGAGCGCACGCTTCCGGTGTTCGTCTCGCCCGGCCACCTGATGGACGTCGAGACGGCGGTCGACGTGGTGGTCGCCGCGAACGCCGGCTTCCGCGAGCCGGAGACGACGCGGAGGGCGCACAAGCTGGTCAACGACGAACGAAAGAAACGGAAATTGTAGGGCGTGAACGGATACGGCGTACCTGCCGGCCCAAGGCTGTAGGTACGCGGTATCCGTTCACGCCCCACCCGTTCACGCCGTATCCGTTCACGTTCTATCGCTCGCCGACTTGCCCGACGAGTATCGGCGTCGTCGTCGGCGCCTGCGACCCGCCCTCGGGCTCCACCGACACCGCCGCGACGTCGATCGTCAGGTCGGCGGGGACGCGCAGCACGGCGCGCGCGGCGCCCCCCGAGTCGGCCGCGAACAGGCCGAGGCTGCGCGGTGCGCCGCCGGTCGGGATTCCCCAGAGTTGGTAGGTGCGCCCCGCCGGCGCGGGCGCGAGCGACTGCGCGGTGAGGACCACGACTCCCTCGCGGCGGTTCCAGATCACGCGCACGTCCGGGCCCCGTCCGGTCGCGGCGAGGCGCGCGGTGCGCACGTCGGGGGCGAGCACGGTCGCGAGCAGCGAGTCGCGCGCGGCGACCGTCTCACGCGCCTCGGCGAGCGCGCCCTCGGCGGCGGTGCGCGCGGCGCGCTCGTCGCCGAGGCGGCCGTTGAGGAACACCGCCAGCAGGACCCCCGCCGCGGCCGCGACCCACCCCGGCCACGCGGGGATCCCGCGCGCGGGGGCGGCCGGCACCACGGCGGCGGTGCGCGGCGACGGGCGCGACACGACGACCGGCACCGTGGGGGCCGCGGGCGTCGCGGGACGGGCGGTGGCCCGCGCGGCGGCGAGGACGCGGTCGCGCAGCGCGGCGGGCGGCTCGGCGTGTGGGAGCGCGTACGGCAGCAGCGCAACCGCGCCGGCGAGCGCGCGCACCTCGGCCGCGCACTCGACGCAGCCCGCGAGGTGCGCCTCGTACTCCGCCCGCTCCCCCTCGTCGAGCGCGCCGAGCGCGTAGGCCGGCGCGAGCGCGAGCTCGGGGTGCGAGAGCGGCTCCGTCTCGGGCCCGGTCACGGCGCGTCTCCGGGGGGGAGGAGCGGGCGCAGCGCCTCGCGCAGCTTGAGCATCCCCGAGCGGATGCGCGTCTTCACGGTCCCCAGCGGCTGGCCGAGCGCCTGCGCGACGTCGGTGTGCGACATCCCGCCGAAGAAGGCGAGCTCGATCGCGCGCCGCTGCGCCTGGGGGAGCGTCGCCAGCGAGGCGCGCACCGCGCGCGCGACCTCGGCGCGCTCGGCGTCCGCGTCGGGCGCCCCGACGTCGCCGAGCGACACCGCGAACCCGTCGCCGTCGGCGGCCGCGCGCTCGTGCAGGCGCGAGCGGCGCCGTTGCGCGCGCAGGAGGTCGAGGGCTCGGGAGCGGGTCATCGTCGTGATCCAGGCGGCCACGCTGCCGCGCGCGGCGTCGTAGCGCGACGCGGTCTGCCAGAGCTGCGCGAACGCGCTCGCCACCACGTCCTCGGCGTCCGACGCGCCGCCCACCAGCGCGCGGGCGAGCGCGTACGCCGCCCGGCCGTGCCGGTCGTAGAGCGCGGCGAGCGCCGACGCGTCGCCCTGGGCGGCGCGCGCTACGAGGCGCGCGTCGTCGGCCGCCGCGGCGGGGAGGACGGAGGGGAGGTGTGGGTCGGCCACCGACGGCCAATATACGCGGCCGGCGGGCGGGCGGATTGCGGTCGCGCGCGCGGCCTCCGCCGTCACCCGCGATCAGTCGGCGCGCGGCACCGCGGGGAGCGCGCCCGGCACCAGCGCCGGCGCGCCGGGGTGCGCGAACAGGTATCCCTGCGCCAGCTCGCACCCGACGTCGGCCAGCCAGGCGCGCTGCGCGGGGCGCTCGACCCCCTCGGCGACGGTGCGCAGCCGCAGCGCGCGCCCGAGCGCCACCACCGAGCGCACCACCGCCTCGGCGTCCGCGTCCTCCGGCGCCGCGCCGACGAAGGCGCGGTCGATCTTGAGCTCGTCCACCGGGAAGCGCTGCAGGTGCCCGATCGACGACGCCGCGCTCCCGAAGTCGTCGATCGCCAGCCGCACGCCCAACTCGCGCAGCGCGTGCAGCGTCACGAACGCCTCCTCGGGGCGGCGCATCACCGCGGCCTCGGGCAACTCGAGCGTGAGCTGCGAGCCGGCCACGCCCGCGCGCTCGAGCGCGTCGGCGACGTCGCGCAGCAGCGTCGGCTGCTCCAGCTCGCAGCGCGACAGGTTGACGCGCACGCACGGGCGCTCCCCGCCCGCGCCGGCCGCGGCCTCCCACCGCCGCAGCTGCGCGCACGCGGCGCCGAGCACCCAGCGGCCGAGCGCGACCACGAGCCCAGTCTCCTCGGCCAGCGGGACGAAGGTCGTCGGCGGCACCTGGCCGTACGTCGGGTGCCACCAGCGCGCCAGCGCCTCGTACGCGCTCACGCGCCCCGTCGCCAGCTCCACCACCGGCTGGTACGCCAGCGAGAGGCGCCCGCCGGCGGGGTCGCCGTCGAGCGCGCGCTGCAGCTCGGCGTGCATGCGCTGCCGCTCGTCGGCCAGCGCCTCCGCGCCCGCGGCGTAGGCGGCGGTCAGCCCCTTGCCGGCGGCCTTCGCGCGGTACATCGCGAGGTCGGCGTCCTTGAGCAGCTCGTCGGCGCCGACGCCGGGGCGCCCGCGCGCGACGCCGAGGCTCGCCCCCACCACCACGTCGCGCAGCGGCAGCGCGATGGGGCGGCGGAGCGCGGCGGCGATGCGCGCCGCCACCGCCTCGACGTGGTCGGGGTGCACGATGCGGCCGAGCAGCACCGCGAACTCGTCGCCGCCGAGGCGCGCGATCAGGTCGCAGCCGCGCGTGCTGTCGACCAGCAGCGCGGCCACGCGGGTGAGCAGCGCGTCGCCGGCGGCGTGCCCCTGCGTGTCGTTGACCTTCTTGAAGTCGTCGAGGTCGACGAAGATGACCGCCACGTGCTCGCCGCTCGGGTCGCGCGCCAGCGCCTGCTCGACGCGGTCGCGGAAGAGGGCGCGGTTGGCGAGCCCGGTGAGCGGGTCGTGGAAGGCGCGGTGCGCGAGCTGGTCCTGCAGCACCCGGTGCGCGGTGACGTCGTGCGCCACGAGGTACGCGCCCGCCACCCGCCCGTCCTCGACGATCGGCACGGCGGCGAGGTGTGCGGTGCTGCGGCTGGGGCCCCCGTCGGCGCCGCCCGCCATCGTCGCCTCCCAGCTCTGCGGCGCCCCGAGCATCGCCGCGGCCAGCCGTTCCGCGCTCCCCGCGACGTCCTCGGGGGCGAAGAGCGTGCGCACGTCGCGCCCGCGCAGCGCGGCCGGCGGCACGCCGAGCAGCGCGCCGGCGGCCGCGTTCGCCTCGACGACCGAGCCGTCGGGCGCGACGGCCAGCACGCCGTCGACGTGCAGGTCGAAGAGCGCGCGCAGCCGCGCCGCCGCGCCGGCCGCCGGCGCGCCGCGCGGGGTCGGCGGCGCGGGGTCGGCGGCGGGGGCGGCGCGGCGCAGGTCGGGCGTCATCGGTGCGGTCATGGACGGAAGGAACCGGGCGGCGGTCCAGCGAAGCCGACGCCGCGGCGCAAGCGCCGCACCGCGCGGGTGGCTCCTGCCGCATGATGGGCGCTTTCCGCCGTGCCGCAAGACACAGCGCCCTCACGCACAGCGCCGCGACCGTCACGCGGACACCGCGGCGCGGGACGCTCCCCCGCGGCGGGCGCAAGTGCTATCTCTCGGGGCGCGCGCCACCGAATGCACGTCGCGCGCCTTCCTTCCCGCGACCGTCATGACCCTCCGCCGTCTCGCCGGGGTGGCGCTCCTCGCCGCCGCCCCGCTCGCCGCGCAACCCGCCGCGCCGGCCGCCGCGTCCGCCCGGCTCCCCGAGCGCGCGGTGCGCCGCGACATCCCGCTGACGAACGCGATCCGCCGCGCGATGGCGGCCGGGACGCGCGACTCGACCGGGCGCCCCGGGCGCAACTACTGGCAGCTGCGCGCCGACTACACCATCGAGGCGCGCCTCGACCCGGCGACCTCGCGCCTCCACGGGCGCGAGACGGTGGTCGTGCACAACGCCAGCCCCGACTCGCTGTCGGCGATCGCGCTGCGGCTCGACCCGAACCTCTTCATCGGCACCACCCCGCAGGCCGCCACCTGGGTCCCCGCCGAGGTGACGGACGGGATGGTGATCACGCGCCTGCGCCTGAACGGCGACAGCGTGTCGGTCGGCGCGCCGGCGGCCGGGGGCGAGGGGGCGCGCGCGATCCAGGCCGCGCAGGCGGGGCAGGCGGCGCAGGCGCGCCCGGTGCCGACGCTGCTCGGCGCGCGCACCACCAACGCGCGCGTCACGCTCCCCGCGAAGCTCGCCCCCGGCGCCCGCGCGACGCTCGAGATCGAGTGGAACCACAAGCTCCCCGGCGGCCCGGGCGTCGGGCACCGCATGACGCAGCGGTGGGCGGACACGCTCTACCAGCCGACGCAGTGGTACCCGCGCGTCGCGGTCTACGACGACCTGCGCGGGTGGGACCCGGAGCTCTACCTCGGCCCGTCGGAGTTCTACAACAACTTCGGCCGCTTCGACGTGAAGCTCGACGTCCCCGGCGGGTGGGTCGTGAGCGGCACCGGCGTCCTCCAGAACCCGCAGCAGGTGCTGGCGGCGCGGGCGCGCGAGCGGCTGGCGCGCGTGCTGGAGAGCGACTCGGTGACGACGATCGTCGGCGCCGACGAGGTGGGCCCCGGGCAGGCGACCGCGCCGGGCGAGCGGCTGACCTGGCACTTCGTCGCCGACAGCGTGAACGACTTCGCGTGGGCGACGGCGAAGCAGTTCGTGTGGGCGGCGACGCGGGCGACGATCCCCGAGCGGGGGCGCGTGCCGATCCACATGGTCTACCTGCCGGGGCGCGCGAACCTCTTCCGCGACGCCGGCGCGATCAGCCGCCACGCCCTCGAGTTCTACTCGAAGCTCTGGTTCCCGTACCAGTTCCCGCAGCTCACGCTGCAGGACGGCCCGAGCTCGGGGATGGAGTACCCGATGGTCATCAACTCCAACCGCGGCGCGGCCGACCACGAGACGGCGCACCAGTGGTGGCCGATGGTGGTCAGCAACAACGAGACCTGGTACGGCTGGATGGACGAGGGGTTCAACCAGTTCATGAACGTCCTCTCCGACGCCGACGCCGCGGGGAAGCCGCCGGTGCTCGACGGGCTGGGGCAGTCGTACGGCCGCGTGAGCGGGAGCGAGGCGGAGCCGCCGATGATGTGGAACGCGAACTACGCGGGCCCGCAGTCCTACGGCTTCACGACCTACCAGAAGACGCCGCTCATGCTCTCCTCGCTCGGCGGCGTGGTGGGGGACAGCGCGGTGGTGCGCGCGCACCGCGAGTGGGCGCGGGCGTGGATGTACAAGCACCCGTCGCCGTGGGACTACATGTTCTTCATGAACCGCGCGCTCGGGCAGGACCTCGGCTGGTTCTGGCACTCCTGGCTGTTCACCACCGAGAGCGTCGACGGCTCGCTCGCCGACGTGACGACGAGCGGGACGCGCGCGACGGTCACGGTGCGCCAGGACGGCCAGATGCCGTCGCCGGTGATCCTGCGCGTGCGCCTGGCGCCGGGCGGCGCCGCGCGCGCGGTCCCCAACGCCCGCCTGCTCGACGCCAACACCGCCGAGGTGCGCTACCCGGCGGACGTCTGGTTCGCGGGGAGCCGGACGTTCACGGCGACGTTCGACTTCGGGCGGGCGGTCGAGCAGGTCACGTTGGACCCACAGTGTCGGTTCCCGGACCGCGAGCCGGCGGACAACGTGTGGCCGCGGGGGACGCTGCCGGGGTGCGCGGCGAGTTCGAGATGACTGCGTGAACTGCAACCGCGTGAACGGATAGGGCGTGAACGGATACCGCGTACCTACAGCCTCAAGGCTGCGGTTACGCGGTATCCGTTCACGCCTCACCCGTTCACGCCTCACCCGTTCACGCGGTTGCAGTTCACGCCTTTCACCTCGCCCTGAGCGTCGCCAACCCCCCGTCTACGCCGAGAATCTCCCCCGTCACCCACGACGCTTCGGGTGAAAGCAGGTAGGCGATCGCGGCCGCGACGTCCGCGGGTTCGCCGAGTCGGCCGAGCGCGTGCATGCCGAGCGACGCCTGCTCCGCCGTCGGGGAGCCGGTGATGCGCGCGGCGAGCGGGGTGCGCACGAGTCCCGGGGCGACGCAGTTCACGCGCAGCCGCCGCGCGGCGTAGGTCGCGGCCGCCGAGAGGGTGAGGGCGAGCACGCCCCCCTTCGCCGCGGCGATCGCCTCGTGGTTCGCGAGGCCCAGGCGCGCGGCGGCGGAGGCGACGAGCACCACGCTCCCGCCGTCGGGCTGCGCGGCCATCACGCGCCCGGCTGCACGCACCGCCGCGAACGCCGTCGTGAGGCTCTGCGCGACCGTGCGCGCGTACTCGTCGGCGCTCGTGAGGTGCGCCGGCTTGAGGAGCAGCGAGCCCGCGCAGTTGGCGAGTCCCGCCACCGGGCCGTGGCGCGCGGCCGCGTCGGCGAGCAGCGCGTCGACGCGCGCGAAGTCCGTCGCGTCGAGGGCGGCCGTCTCGACCGCCGCGGCGCCGAGGTCGGACGCGAGCGCGTCGAGCCGCGCCGGGTCGCGGGCGGCCAGCACGAGACGCGCGCCGCCCGCCGCGAGTCGTTCGCAGAGCGCGCGGCCGATCCCGCCGGTCGCGCCGACGATCACGTGGAGGGGGGAGGCGTCGGTCGTCACGCCGTCGTGAACGCGACGCGGGGGCGCCGGTTCCCCGACGCCCCCGCTCACGGGATTGCTGTCGCGCTCAGTTGCGCTTCGTCGTGATCTCGATGACGCCGCGCTCCGCCGAGGCGCGGCTGCCCAGTGCCGTCGGCGGCGCGCACCACGAAGCCGCCGTTCGTCGCCTCCGCCACCGTCACGTCACGTTCCGACCAGACGCAGCGCCGCCGGGCGTCCGAGCAGCCGCAGCGCCCGTTCGGCGCCGGCCGCGGCCAGCCCGATCAGGGCCCCGCCGAGCGCGGCGAGCAGCATCCAGAGCGCGATCATTCGTCCCCCTCCGGCTCCGGCGCCCGCTCCGACTCGCGCCCGTGCGCGTCGAGCACCGCGCGTAGGCGCGCCAACTCGTCGGCGTCGGCGCCGCGGGTCTCGACGAGGTGGGTCAGCAGCAGCTCGGGCGACCCGCCGAAGACCGTGCCCAGCAGGCGGCGCAGCACGCTGCGCCCCGCGGCGTCACGGTCGACGAGGGCGTGGTAGCGGTGGGCGCGCCCCTCCTCCTCGTGGCCGACGTGCCCCTTGGCCTCGAGCGTCCGCAGCACGCTCAACACGGTCGTATAGGCCAGCGGGTCGGGCAGTTGGTCCCGCACCTCGGCGACGGTAGCGGGGCCCAGGTCCCAGAGGACGGTCATCACGTCCAGCTCGCGGTCGGTGAAGGCGACGTCCACGGTTCCTCCTACGAGTTTTCTAGTAGTTAACACCTGCCGTCAACCGTGTCAACTAGAGTTCTAGTTGCCGATACTCGCGTTGCACCCGCCCCCAGCGCCGACTCGCTCCCTCCACGCACGACGCCGGTGGTCCCCCGACTTCCCGCCCTCACCCGCCGCCCCCTCGCCGTCCTGACCGCGGCCGCCGCGCTCGTGGCGGTCGGCCAGGTCGCCATCCAGTGGGGCCTCGCGCGGCAGCGGGCCACGCAGGCGGCGATCGGCGTCGTGGCCCGGCACCGGATCGTCGCGGTGCGGCTGACGCGGGAGGCGCTGGTGGCGGGGAACGACGCCGCGGATCCGGCGACACGCGCCGCCGCGCGGGCGGAGTGGCAGGACGCCGCGCGCGAGCTCGAGGCGCTGCGGCGCGGGTCGGGCGACGGCGACGCGATGGCGCGGGTGGAGGGCCGCCTGCTGCCGGCCGCCGCGGCGCTCGTCGACGGCGCGCCGGCCGCGCGACCGAGCGCGGTCGCGGCGCTCGCCGCCGCCGACCGCGACCTCGCCCGCGTCTCGCTCGACGTGTGGGGCCAGCTGCACGCCGCGCTGAACGCGCAGTCCGTCGTCGTGCGGCGCGTCGAGGCCGCACTCGCGCTGGTCGTTCTGCTCACGCTCGCCCTCGGCGCCGCGCTGGTCGTGCGCCCCGCCGCGCGCGCCTCCGAGCGGCTGATGGCGGCGCTGCTCGCCTCGCGCGCTCGGCTGCAGGCGGCGCGCGGCGCGATGCTGCGCGAGCGCGAGTTCGCGACCGCGATCGTGCACTCGGCAGCCGACGCGATGTTCGCCTTCGACGGCGCGCTGCGCATCACCGCCTGGAACCCGGCGATGGAGGAGTGGACCGGCGTCGCGCGCGCCGACGCGGTCGGGCGCCGGCCGGAGGAGATCGCCGCGGAGCTGGACTGGGGCGCCGCCGGGCGCCCGTACGGGCGTGCCCTCGCCGGGGAGACCGTGGTCGCCTCCGAGCGCCCGGGGCGCGCGTCGCCCGACGGCCCCGTGCGGCTGTTCGACGCCACGTGCGGCCCCGTGCGCGCCGCCGACGGCACGACCGCGGGGGGGCTCGTGTCGGTGCGCGACGTCACCGAACGCGTGCGCGCCGCCGAGCGGGTGCGGCGCAGCGAGGCGCGCTTCCGCACGTTGTTCGACCAGGCGCCGCTCGGGATCGTGCTGCTCGACCAGAGCGCGCGCGTCGTCGACGCCAACGGGGCCTTCGCCGCGCTCGTCGGCCGCGACGCCGCGGCGCTGCGCGGCGTGCCGGCGGCGGCGCTGCACGCCGACGAGGACGCGGGCGCGGTGGACGCTCAGCTGCGCGCGCTGCGCGAGGGGCGCACGGACGGCGCGACGATCGAGCGCCGGCTGGCGCGCCCGGACGGCCGCGCGGTGTGGGCCAGCCTCACCGTCTGCCGCCTCGACGCGGCGGGGGAGAGGGCGACGCTCGTCGGCATGGCGCTCGACGTCACCGAGCGGCGCGAGCTGGAGACGCGCCTCAGCCACCAGGCGTTCCACGACCCGCTCACCGGGCTCGCCAACCGCGCGCGCCTGCGCGACCGCCTGGAGCGCGCGCTCGCCGACGGCACGCGCGATCCGCGCGCCGTGGCGCTGATGTACGTCGACCTCGACGACTTCAAGCGCGTCAACGACTCGTTCGGCCACGCCGCCGGCGACCGCCTGCTGCGCGAGGTCGCCGACCGCCTGCTGGGCGCCACCCGCGGCTCCGACACGGTGGCGCGTCTGGGGGGCGACGAGTTCGCGATCCTGCTCGGCCGCGTGCGCTCCGACGCCGACGCCGTGGTCGTCGCCGAGCGCGTGTCGAACGCCATGCGCGCGCCGTTCGCGCTGGAGGGGCGCGCGGTGCGCGTCGGCGCGAGCGTCGGCGTCGCCCGCGCCGTCGACTCACCCGACGCCGCGCCGCTCGGCGCCGACGCGCTGCTGCGCAACGCGGACGCCGCGATGTACCAGGCGAAGCGCGACGGGAAGGGGCGGTATGCGCTGTACCGCCAGCCGGTCGCGGGCGAGGTACGGCGAGCGAGGGACGGCGTGCGGGATACGGTGAGCGCGGTGGGGCGTGCGAGGTAGGGCGTGCTGCCGCCTCACCCCGCTCGCAGCACCGCGCTCGCCCTACCTCGCACGCCCCACCGCGCTCGCCGTCAGGGAGAGAGTCTCTCCCTCACCCACCCCCCTCCCTCCCGCCGGTAGAGCACCCGGTCGTGCAGCCGGCTCGGCCGCCCCTGCCAGAACTCGGCCGTCTCCGGCTCGACGCGGAAGCCGCCCCAGTGGTCCGGCAGCGGCACGTCGGCGTCGGCGGCGAAACGCGCCTCGACGGCGGCGTACGCGCGTTCCAGCGTCGCGCGGTCGGGGAGCGGCGCCGACTGGCGCGACGTCCACGCGCCGAGGCGGCTGCCCCGCGGGCGCGAGGCGAAGTACGCCGCCGACTCCTCGCGCGAGGTGCGCGCGACGCGCCCCGTCACGCGCACCTGCCGCTCCAGCTCCGCCCACCAGAACACCAGCGCGGCGCGCGGGTTGGCGTCGAGCTGGCGCGCCTTGGCGCTGCGGTAGTCGGTGTAGAAGGTGAAGCCGCGCGCGTCGGCGCCCTTGAGCAGCACCGTGCGCGCGTCGGGCGCGCCGTCGGCGGTCGCCGTGGCGAGCGTCACCGCGTTCGGCTCCAGCGCCTTCGCGTCGAGCGCCTCCTGGAACCAGGCCCGGAACTGTGCGACCGGGTCCGGGTCGGCGTCCGCCACGTCGAACTGCGCCCGCGCGTAGGTGCGGCGCAGGTCCGCGATCGTCGGGTCGACCGGCGCCGCCTCGGGGCGGCCGCCCATGGTCGGGTCGTCGCCTCCGCTCACCGCACCTCCAGCAGCGGGAGGGGGGCGCGCGGGTAGCTCTCCGGGATCGCCGCGAACGGGTCGCCGTCGAAGGGGGCGCCGTCGGGGGTCTCGAGCACGAAGCCGGCGTCGCGGATCATCTCCAGGTCGGCGCGCGCGGCCGCGCCCTGCGTGGTCAGGTAGTCGCCGATGAAGATCGAGTTCGCCGGGTAGAGCGCCATCGCCTGCATCGAGCGCAGGTGCACCTCGCGCCCGCCCGCCACGCGGATCTCCTGCGACGGCAGGAGGAAGCGGTACAGGCAGAGGATGCGCAGGCAGCGGCGCGGGTCGAGCGTGCGCACGTCGGCCATCTGCGTCCCCGGCACCGGGATCAGGAAGTTCACCGGCACCGACTTCACCTCGAGTTCGCGCAGCGACAGCGCGAGGTCGATCACGTCGTCGTCCGTCTCCCCCATCCCGAGGATCCCGCCCGAGCACGTCTTGAGCCCCGCGGCGCGCACCTGCTCGACCGTCGCCACGCGGTCCTCGAACGTGTGCGTGCTCACCACCTCGGGGGTGTAGCGCGCCGACGTGTTCAGGTTGTGGTTCACCTGCGTCACGCCCGCGTCCTTGAGCGCGTGCGCCTGCGCCTCCGTCAGCAGCCCGAGGCAGGCGCAGATCTTCAGGTCGTGCCGCGCCCTCACCTCGCGCACGGCGTCCAGCACCTTCTCGAACACGCGCCCGCCCGGCGAGCGCCCCGAGATCACCATGCAGAAGGTGCCCGCCTTGAGCGCCGCCGCGCGGTCCGCCGCCTCCAGGATCCGCTCGCGCGCCAGCATCGGGTACTTGTCGATCTCGGCCAGCGACAGCTTCGACTGCGAGCAGTAGCCGCAGTCCTCCGGGCACAGCCCGCTCTGCGCGTTGAGCAGGAAGTGCAGCCGCACGCGGTTGCCCCAGAAGTGGCGGCGCACGCGCCAGGCGGCCGCGAGCTGCGCGGGGAGCTCGGCGTCGTCGGCCGCGAGCACGGCGCGGGCGTCGTCGCGGGACGGCAGCGCGCCGGCCAGGGCCTGGTCGGCGAGGGTGTTCCAGAGCGTCATCGGCGGGGGGTGAAGGCCGACGGTAAGCTAGTCGGGGTAGCGGCGCCCGATCAGCGCCCCCACCGCCGCCTGGAAGGCGCGCACGTCGGGCGTGACGTCGGGGCCGCGGCAGCGCCCGTCCCGCCCGGGCCACGAGTTCGCCATCGTGCGCTCCAGCACGCGCCCGTCGGCGACGAACCGCACGTGCATCCCCGCGCCGTCGACGAGCCGCGTGTCGACGCACTCGCGCGGCCACGCCCCCACCCCGGTCACGCGCGCGGCGGTCCAGAACGTCCGCCACGCCTCCGCGCTCGGCGTCACCGTGATCGAATCGGTGGCGCGCGGGTCGAAGAAGTCCCGGCGGACCACGACCAGCGACGTCCCGCGGAGCGTCACGTCGTGGCTGCCGTAGCCGAAGCCGCTGAAGCTCACCGCGAACTCGGCGGGCGCCCCCTCGCGCGGCAGCGGCGCGGCCGGGTCGGAGCAGGCCGCCAGCGCGGCGAGGAGGGCGGCGGGGCGGGCGCGCATGGCGAGGACCTCAGGCCGGAGGAAGGAGGAGCTGCGCCAGGCGCGCGCCGGCGTCCGCCAGCCGCGCCCGGTCCTCCCGTGCTACCTCGTTGAGGTAGGGCATGGTCACGAGCGGCACCGCGCCGAGCAGCTCGCGCAGCACCGAGGCGTTGGTCTCCTCCGCCAGGTCGACCGGACGCGCGCGCACCTGATTCAGCACGACCGCGCGCACGCGCAGCCCCCGCCGCGCCGCCTCCTGCACGGTGAGGAGCGTGTGGTTGAGCACCCCCAGCCGGTCGGCGGCGACCACCACCACGTCCAGCGCCCACGCCCGCATCAGGTCCGCGAAGCAGGTGGTCCGCGTGAACGGGACCAACAGGCCGCCCGCGCCCTCGACCACCAGCGCGTCGGCGCCGGCGGCCAGGCGCGCCGCGGCCGCGTCCAGCCGCGCGAGGTCCACGGGGCGCCCGGCCCGCGCGCCGGCCACGTACGGCGCCAGCGGCTCCGGGTAGAGGATGGGGCACACGTCTTCGGGGTTCCCGGCGCCGCCGGCCGCGCGGTGCAGCCGCGCGGCGTCGGTCCCCGCGTGCCGCTCGACCACCCCCGTCTCCACCGGCTTCATGGCCCGCGCGTCCAGTCCGCGCGCGCGCAGCGCCGCCAGCAGCGCGCAGCTCACGACCGTCTTGCCGACGCCCGTGTCGGTGCCGGTGACGGCGAGGCGCAGCGCGCCGGTCACGCGTCGTCCAGCACGCCGCCCGCCGACGTCGCGGCCGCCGCGGCGCGCGCCCCCTCGAGGAAGCGCGCGACCGCGCCGTAGATCGCCGCCAGCTCGTCGTCGGTCGTGCAGTAGGGCGGGAGCACGTAGCAGGCGTCGCCGAGCGGGCGCAGAAGGACGTCCTGTTCGAGCGCGTACGCCGCCAGCTCGCGCCCCACCGGGTTGAGGTAGCCGCCGCCGCCGCGCGGGTCGACCAGGTCGAGCGCCGCGACCGTCCCCAGCACGCGCGGCGCGCGCACGAGCGGGTGCGCCGCCAGCGCGCCCAGGTGCCGTCGGTGCGCCGCCTCGATGCGCGCGCGCGCCGCCGCGCAGGCGTCCGACTCGAGCAGGCGCAGACTCGCCAGCGCCGCCGCGCAGGCCAGCGGGTTGGCCGCGTACGAGTGGCCGTGGAAGAGCGTGCGCGCGCGGTCGTCGCTCAAGAACCCCTCGAACAGCGCCTCGCGCGCCGCCGTCGCGCCGAGCGGAAGGAAGCCGCCGGTGATCCCCTTCGAGAGGCAGACGAGGTCCGGCGTCACGCCGGCGCGCTCGCACGCGAACAGCGGTCCCGTGCGCCCGAACCCGGTCATCACCTCGTCGGCGATCAGCAGCACGCCGGCCGCGCGGCACCGCTCGGCGAGCGCGCGCAGCGTCTCCTCGCCCCACACGCGCATCCCGCCCGCGCCGAGCACCAGCGGCTCGACGATCAGCGCCGCCACCTCGCGCCCGCGCGCGTCGAGCAACGCGTCGAACGCCGCCAGCGTGGCCGCCGGGTCCTCGCTCGGGTCGGGGAGGCGCGCGACGTCGAAGAGGAGCCGGTCGAAGGGCGCGCTGAACACGCCGCGCGCGCCGACGCTCATCGCGCCGAAGGTGTCGCCGTGGTACGCGCGGTCGAGCGCGACCACGAGGCGCCGCGGCTCGCCGCGGTTGTGCCACCACTGCAGCGCGACCTTGAGCGCCACCTCGACGGCGGTCGAGCCGTTGTCGGAGAGGAAGACGCGCGTCAGCCCCGCCGGGAGCACGCGCGCCAGCGCGGCGCACAGCTCGACCGCCGGCGCGTGCGTGAACCCGGCGAAGATCACCTGCTCGAGCGTCCGCGCCTGCTCGGCGATCGCCTCGGCGATCGCGGGCTCGCCGTGGCCGTGCAGCGTCACCCACCAGCTGGAGATCGCGTCGAGGATCGCGCGTCCGTCACGCGTGTGGAGCGTGGCGCCGCGGGCGCGCACGACCTCCACTGGCGCCGGCGCCTGCCAGTGCTGAGTATAGGGGTGCCAGACGTGCCGCGCGTCGAGGTCGGCGACGGCGTCGGGGCGAATCGGGAGGATCTGGTCGTGCGTCGTCTGAGCTTGCAGCATCTGCGTCACGCGTTGAGAGTGGCCGCCGTCGTCACGCTCGGCGCGTGCGAACCGTCGGGCACCGTCGGCGTTCCCTCGATCGCGCGGGTGCGCGTCACCCTGGAGCGTCCCTCGGTCGCCGTAGGCGACAGCGTGCGCGTCATCGGGGAGGCGTTCGGGAACAGCGGCGGGCTCGTGCTGCACCGCCGTCGCGTCGTCCAGTTCACGTCCGCCGACCCCTCGGTCGCGACGGTCACCGGCTCGGGCGTCAACGGCGTCGTACGCGGCGTGCGCGTCGGGACGACGTACATCGTCGGGCAGAGCCAGGGCGAGCGCGACTCGGCTCTCGTGCGGGTCACGCCCGCTCCCTGAGCGCCTCGCGCAGCGCCGCCAGCAGCCCGTCGACCTGCGCGTCGGTGTGCGCCGCACTTGCACTGATGCGCAGGCGCGAGCCCCCGGGCGGCACCGTTGGCGGGCGGATGGCACCCACCAAGTAGCGGTGCGCGCGCAGCGCCTCCCCGACCGCCACCGTCGCGCGCGGGTCGCCCACCGGCACCGGGACGATGTGCCCGTCGGGCGCGCCCGGGCTCGGACGCCCCATCGCCGCCAGTCCGTCGCGCAGCCGCCGCGCGACCGCCCGCACACGCGCACGCCGCTGCGGCTCCTCGTGCAGCACCGCCAGCGCGCGCAGTGTGGCGGCGGCAAGCGCCGGCGGCGTTCCGGTCGTGAAGACGAACGAGCGCGCGCGGTGCCGCAGCAGCTCTACCAGCGCCGCGCTCCCGGCGACGAACGCCCCCGCCGTGCCGAGCGCCTTGCCGAGCGTCCCCACCGTCACGTCGACCGCGCCGTCGACCGTCCAGTGCGCGGCGCTTCCGCGCCCGTCGGGGCCGAGCACTCCGGTGGCGTGCGCGTCGTCGACGTACGTGTACGCGCCGTGCGCCCGCGCCACCGCGACCAGCCGGTCGAGCGGGCACAGGTCGCCGTCCATCGAGTAGACGCCCTCGACGACGATCCACCGGCGGCGGAAGCGCCCGCGGTCCTCCGCCAGCAGCCCGGCCAGCGCGTCGAGGTCGTTGTGCGGGAAGACGCGCACCGTCGCGCGCGACAGCCGGCACCCGTCGATCAGCGACGCGTGGTTGAGCGCGTCGGCGTAGATCGCATCTTCGCGCCCGGCGAGCGCGGGGAGCGCGCCGGCGTTCGCCGCCCACCCGCTGGCGAAGAGCAGCGCGCGCTCGGTGCGCTTGAGCGCCGCCAGCGCGTCCTCGAGCGCGTGGTGCGCCGGGTGGTCGCCCGAGATCAGCCGCGCCGCGCCCGCCCCCACGCCTCCCGCCGCGAGCGCCTCCGCCGCCGCTGCCGCCGGGCGCGGGTCCGCCGCCAGCCCGAGGTAGTCGTTAGAGGCGAAGTCGACGAGCGTGCGCCCCTCGGCGTCGCGCACGGTCGCGCCGTCGACGCGCGTCAGCGGTCGCAGCGTGCGCCGCAGCCCCGCCGCGTCGATCGCCGCCAGCTCCTCGGCCAGCGCGGCGTCGAGCGAGGCCGTCGCAGGAAAGGTCGCGTGCGCCGTCATCCGGTCAGCGCAGCGCGCGCAGGTCGGCCGCGATTCCTTCGGGGCGACTCTCGGGCGCGAACAGCACCCGCAGCCGTCCCTCGGGGTCGATCACGAAGGTGCGCGGCGTGTGCGAGACCATCGTCATCGGCGCGGCGCCGGCGCCATGCTCGGCGTGCGGGTCGGCCTGCGGCGTTTCCGGGACCGCCGAGATCCCCCAGGCGCCCGTCACCGCCTCGATCTGTGCCGGCGTCCCGCCGAGCCCCACGAACGACGGGTCGAACCGCCGCGCGTACGCCGCCGCCGAGTCGGGCGGGTCGCGCTCCGGGTCGACCGAGACGAACACCCAGCGCACGCCGGCCGTGTCGGCGCCGAGCAGCGCGCGCGCCTTCTTCCAGTCGGCGAGCGTGGTCGGGCAGACGTCGGGGCAGCGGGTGTAGCCGAAGAACACGAGCACCACGTTCCCGCGCTCGCGGGCCAGGTCGAACGTCGTGCCGCCGGCGCCCGCGAGCTGCAGCGCCGGCGCGGGCGCCGGCGGGTCGACGGGGGCGCCGTGCCAGTCGTGCGTGAGCGTGCACGCCGTCGTCATCGAGAGCGCGACGACGTGCAGGACGAGACGGGGGGCGAGCGGCGACATGCCGGCAATCTAGTCGCGCGCCCGCCCCTGTCCGCGTCTCACGCGGCGACCGTCTGCGCCTCCGGCCCGTCGCGCGGCGCGCGGACCGCCGGGAAGTCGATCTCGGTCCCGGCGACGCTGTTGAAGTAGTTGGTGAACGCGTTCAGCGCGACGTGCGCGACCACCTCGCCGATCTCCCCGTCCGAGAGCCCGGCGTCGCGCGCCCGGTCGAGGTCGGCATCGGCCACATGCCCGCGCGCCGCGACCACGGCGCCGGCGAGCGTGAGCGCGGCCGCGGCGCGCGCGTCGTCCGCCCGGCCGTCGCGCGCGGCGTCCGCCTCGGCGTCGGTCAGCCCACCCGCCTTGCCGAGGTACGTGTGCGCCGCCGCGCAGTAGTGGCAGCCGTTCGCCTCCGCGACCGCGAGCGCGATCTGCTCGCCCAGACGCCGGCCGAGGCGCCCGCGCGCGAGCGCGCCGCTCATCGCCAGGTACGCGTCGAGGACGGCGGGGCTCTGCGCCATCGTGCGCATCATGTTCGGGACAACGCCAAGGGACTGCCGCACACCGGCGAGCAGCGTCTGGGCGCGGGGGTCGGCGGCGGCGGGGTCGAGTGCGTCGATGCGGGGCATGGGAGTTTCTCCGGTTGGCCGCGCGGTGGCGGCTGGTGTTGAGGGTGGACGCGAAGCCGGCGTCCGGCGGTTTCTACCATCTAGTAGGTAGATTGACGATCGTGAGCGCGGGGTTAGGGTCGTGCGGTCACGACGCGCGGAGCGTCTGAACGAGCCAGGAAGCGGCCTGCTTGTACCGCGCGATGTCGCGGCAACTGCGCGCGACCAGCATGGCGCCCTCCAGGGCGGCGAAGAGCGCAGTGGCGGCGGCCTCCGCGTCACCGGCGAAGGCGAGTGTGCCCTCCGCCCGCCCCCGCTCCAGCGTGCGCGTCAGCCAGGCGACGTTCGCCTCGACGAAGTGTGTGACCTCCGACTGCACCTCGTCGGGCAACGTCGGGAAGTCGGCGGCCAGCATCCCGCCGAGGCAGATGCGGCGCTCGGCGCCCGGCACGCTGTCGGCCAGCACACTCTGCAGCAGATCGGCGTACGCCCGGAGCCGCGCCGGGGAGTCGGGGGCGGCCGCGTCGATCCCCCGCAGCATCCCGAGGATCGTGTCGCGGTAGCGCACGACCAGCGCGCGGCCGAGGTCGGCCTTGCCTGGGAAGTGGTAATGGATGCTCGCCGTGCGGATGCCCACCCGCTCCGCCAGGTCTCGGTAGCTGAACGCGTTGTAGCCGCGCGTCTGCACGAGGTCCTGGGCGGCGTCGAGGATCTGCCGGGCGGTTTCCGATTCCTGCATGGTCATCAACCTATGCATAGATAGGCAGAGCGCAAGGGGGAGAATACTGCGCGGTTTCGGCGCCTGCCGGCGGCTGGGACTCGAACGCCGCTCTGGAAACCAGGCCTCTGCGCGGCCCGTACGCGCCCGTGGATGCCCGAGACGCTCAGCTACCACGCCGACGCCTACCACCAGCGCACGCGCCAGCCGCCGCACCAACACGACGCGCTGCACCTGAGCCTCGTGCTGAGCGGGCGCGTCGCCGAGTCGGTCGGCGGCGCGACGGAGTACGCGGGGCCGCTGAGCGTCGTCGCGAAGGACGCCGGGGTGACGCACGCCAACGACTTCGGCGGGGCGGGGGCGCGGCTGGCGCGACTCACGCTCCCCGACGGCTCCATCGGCGCCCTCGTCGACGACCCCGCGCGCTCGCCCGGCTGGCGGTGGACGCACGACCCCGCCGTCGCCGCCCCGTTCCTGCGGCTCGTGCGCCGCGGGCAGGCGGGCGCCCGCGCGTTCGCGAGCGACGACCCGGACGTCGTCGACCTGCTGGCGGCGTTCACCGCTCGGCCGGCGGGGGCGCCGCGCGGCCGTCCCCCCGTCTGGCTGTCCGAGGCAGTCGACGAGCTGCGCGCGGGGTGGCACCCCGGTCTCACCGTGCGACAGGTCGCCGCGCGGGCCGGCGTCCACCCCGTCTACCTCGCCCGCTGCGTGCGCCGCTGGTACGGCACGGGGGTCGGCGAGGAGCTCCGCCGGCTGCGCCTGCGCTGGACCGTCGGCGCCGTGCTCGGGTCGCGCCGGCCGCTCGCGCAGGTCGCGCACGCCGCCGGCTTCGCCGACGAGCCCCACCTCTGCCGGGCGGTGCGCGAGGCGACGGGGGTGACGCCGGGGGCGCTCCGCACGCTGGTCGGCTCCCTCGACTACCAGTGGCGCGGCCGCGGGTGACGACGCGGCGGCGGTTGCGCGGCTTCAAGCGCGACGGTGCGCCGGCCGGCATACGTGGGGCGGGACGGTCGCCCCGACTGCCCCTGGACCCCGCGCCCCGCCGCACGACATGCCGCGTCGCTTCCCCCCGCTCGTCGCCCTAGCCCTCGTCGTCGGAGCGACGACCGTGACCACGCCCGCCGAGGCGCAGCGCCACGTCGCGCCCGCCGCCGTCGCGCGCGCCGTCGACTCGCTCGCGGCGCTCGCCGTCCGCCGCGGGATCGCGCCCGCTCTCGGCGTCGCGCTCGCCGTCGACGGCCGCACGGTGTACGCGCGCTCGCACGGCCTCGCTGACGCGTCTGCGAACGTTCGGGCCGACGACCGCACGCTCTGGTACGTGGCCTCGACCAGCAAGTCGCTCACCGGCTTCGGCATCGCGCTGCTGGCGCACGAGGGCGCGCTCCGCCTCGACGCGCCGATTACGCGGCTCCTCCCGAATGCGCGCTGGAGCCCCGCGGTGCGCGCCGAGTCGCTGACGCTCGCCCACTTCCTCTCGCACACGCACCGCGTCGCCGACGACGCCGTCGTGACGAGCGCCGCCTTCACCGGCGCCGTCCCCGAGTCCGCGTGGCCGGCGCTGCTCGCGCTGGCCGGCCGCGCGCCCACGGACGACCTGGTCTACTCGAACCTCGGCTACAACGTCGCCGCGATGGTGATCGACCGGCTCCGCCCCGAGGGGTGGCGCCGCTTCCTGGAGGCGCGCGTCTACCGGCCGGCGGGGATGCGCGACACGTACGCGCGCGTCTCCGGGCTCGACGCGCGGCGCTTCGCGCGGCCGCACCGCCTGCGCGCCGACGGCGGCTACGCGACCGAGCCGTTCTACAAGACCGACGCGACGATGAACTCCGCCGGCGGCCACCTGTCGACGCTGCGCGACCTCGCGCGCTGGACGATCGTGCAGATGGATTCGGGCGTGATCGACGGGCGGCGCGTCTTCCCGGCCGAGGCGGTGGCGCGCTCGCACCAACTCCTCGCGCGGCACACGCGCGCGCAGGCGCGGCGCTTCGCCTTCTTCGACCGCGAGGGGTGGGGCGCGGGGTGGGACCTCGGCGCGTACGACGGGGAGCCGATGGTGAGCCGCTTCGGGAGCTACCACACCACCCGCTCGCACCTCTCCTTCCTGCCGCGGCGGCGGATCGGGGTGGTGGCGATGTCGTCCGGGGGCGTGTCGGCCGTGACCGACGTGATCGCCGCCTACGCCTACGACCTGGACGCCGGGCGCCCCGACGCGCAGGCGCGCGCCGCCGCGCGGATGGCCGAGCTGGAGGAGCGCGTCGCCGCGCTGCGCCGGGGCGCCGCCGCGCGCGATTCGGCGCGGGCTGCGCGGGCGCGCGAGCCGCTCGTGCGCCCGCTGGCCGACTTCGCCGGGCGCTACGCCGCGGAGGGCTTCGGCACGGTGACGCTCGCCCTCGCCGACGGCGCGCTCGCCTACCGGTGGGGGGCGCTCCACGGGCCGGTCGAGGTCTACGACGGGCCGAAGGGGGAGCTGCGGCTGGAGGTCGCCGGCTCGGGGGAGGTGGTCCGGGTCGACTTCCCGCCGGCGGGGCCCGCGCAGACGATCGTGCTGCAGGGGACGACGTTCACGCGCGTCGCCAGCCCCTGACGCGCGACGCCCCGGCCGCTCGCAGGAGGGCCGGGGCGTCGGGCGTGCGAGGGCGGGGGCCGCCGCTCAGCGCGCGTAGCGCTTCTTGAACTTGTCCACGCGCCCCTGGGTGTCCACCAGGCGCTGCTCGCCGGTGAAGAAGGGGTGCGACATGTTCGTGATCTCGAGCGGGACGACCGGGTACTCCTGGCCGTCGCTCAGGCGGATCTTCTGCTCGGAGGTCATCGTCGAGCGGGTCACGACCAGCTGCCCGTTCGAGAGGTCCTTGAAGACCACCGGGTGGTAGAGAGGATGGATGTCGTTCTTCATCGCGCGGTGTGGCGAGGGGTCCTTCGAGAGTGGCCGATGCCGACCGGCCCGGCGCGCGCGCGGAGGTGCCCCGCCACGCAGCCTCCAAAGCTAGCCGGTCGCCCCGCCGATGTCGAGGAACCGGGCCCGCTGCTCGGGGGAGGGGAGGAGGCAGGCGTCCGCCCCGCCGGCCAGCCGCAGCCGATTCCGCGCGACCAGGTCGTAGACGCCGTCGCGCACCACGCGCGGCACCGCCCGCCCCAGCGCCGCCAGCAGCCGCCAGCCGCCGCCCAGGTACGCCATCGCGCGCAGCGCCGCGTCCGAGCGCACCAGCACCCGCCGCACCGCACCGTCGGGCGCCGGCTCGACCCAGAACACCGAGTCCACGCCCACCAGGTCGGGGCGGGCGGCGCGCGCCCGCTCGCCTACCGCCCCCTGCAGCGTCGCGAAGCGCAGCGACCGGTCGCGCCCCTCGCGGTTGAGCACGAACTGCACGCTCTTCGCGCAGAAGCCGCAGTCGCCGTCGTAGAGCAGGATCGGGGCGGGGCCCGGCAGAGGCGTCATGACCGAAAGGTGTACTCCCGGCCCCTGTGCGTCCACGGGCTCCCCGCCGGTGGGAGGACGCCGGCCGCGGCGTGACGCGAGCCGGGCGGAGCCCGTCCTGACCGGACGTCCGCTCCCGCCCCGGTCGCCTCGATGCCTCACGTGCCTCGCTCTTTCGCTCTGCTCGGGCTCATCGGGCTCGCCCCGATCGCCGCCCACGCGCAGATCAACGTTCCCGCCACTCCGGCCGGCGCGTCGCGCACCGTGCTGGCGCTCGACTCGATCGACCTCACGGCGGTGCGCACACTCGCCGAGCTGCTGCAAGCGCGCGTCCCCGGACTCGTCGTGACGGCGCAGAGCGGAAGCGCGGGCGCGGCCGCGCGCGTCGGCGCGCGCGGCGTGCGCAGCGTGTACGAGTACGGCGACCCGCTGCTCGTGATCGACGGCGTGCGCGCGGTCGGCGCGCAGCGCGGCTTCGAGATCGACGACGCCGTGACGATCTCGCGCCTCGACGACGTGGTGCTGGAGCACGTCGAGCGCATCGAGGTGCTGCTCGGCCCCGCGGCCGCCGCGGCGTACGGACCCGGCGCCGCCAACGGCGCGATCGTGGTCACGACGCGCACCGGCACAAGCGGGCCGGCGCGCCTGCGCGCCTACGCGCAGGCGTCGGCGGCGCGCGACCGCGCCGAGTACCCGCTGCTGTACCGCGGCGTGGGCGTCGGGACGAACGGCGCGCCACGCACGGACTGCACGACCACAAGCGGCTGCACCTCGTACCGCATCGAGGGAGTGCGCCCGTTCGCGGCGCTCCCGTCGCGCACGGCGGCGGGCGCGACGGCCGGCGTGACGGCCGCCGGCGGTTCGGCGCGCGCGCGCTGGTGGCTCGGCGCGGACGCGCGGAGCACGCCGGGGGTGCTCGAGGGGAACGACGCACGCCGGCTGGCCGCGCGCGCGAACGTGACGCTCGATCCGTCGCCCGGCACGTCGCTCGCGCTGCGCGTCGGCGCCTCGCGCGCCGCGACCGACCTGCGTCCGGGCGACCAGCTCTCCTTCGTCGACGCGGCGGTGCTCCGCGGGCTCGGTCTCGCGCTGGCGGCCGCGCCGCCGGCCCGCCAGGACGCCGACCGCATCGACGCGTCGGTGCGCGGCGAGCAGCGGGTCGGGGGGGCAACGTTCTGGGTGGCCGGCGGGCTGAGCGACGTGCACCGGCGTGAGGCGTGGGAGCAGGGTGCGCCGACCGCGTCGATTCCCGGAGGGCCCGCGCTCCCCGCCGCGGCGTCCGCCGAGGGCGACGGACACGCGTGGGTCGCGAGCGGCGAGGCGGGCGTCGACCTGCGCGCGCGCGTCGGCGCGGCGGCCACGACGACCGGCCTCAGCGTGCACCGGTTGGGCGAGCGCACGGTGCGCTTCCGGGAACGCCGCACCACCGGCAGCAGTCGCACGCAGTGGTCGTCCTTCGGGCTCGACAGCTGGGCGCTGCGCGGCGCGCAGACCGTGGCGATCGGCGACCGGGTGTTTGTCGACGGGACCGTGCGGTGGAACGCGGTCCCGGGGCGCCTCTCGGCCGGCGAGGCGAACGTCGACGGCGCGCTGGCCGCCTCGTGGGCGCCGCTCGGCGCGCGCGGCCCGCGGCTCCGCAGCGCCTGGGGGGCGTCGTCCGTCACCCGCCAGGGGCAGACGCTTCTCGGTCTGCTGTGGCTCGGTGCCGTACGCCCAGGCGTCTCGCCGTTCCCGGACGCCGACGACCCGTCGGGCGGGCGCCGCTCGCCCGCCGAGCGGACGACCGAGGTCGAGGGCGGGGTGGACGTGCCGATCGCGGGGCGCGCGGCGCTGCGCGTGACCGCCTTCGGCCAGCGCAGCCGCGGCGTCGCGATGGGCGTGTCGACAGCGGCGCCCGGCCTCGGCGGCGCCTCCGCCGGCCCGATGACCTACGGCGCGGTGCGCAACGCCGGCGGCGAGGCCACGCTCGACGGCACGCTGCTGGCGCGCCCGTCGCTCGGACTCACCGCGCGCCTGTCGGCCGGGTGGCTGCACAACCGCGTCCAGTCCGTGGCCGATCCTCGCTACGGCGACCGGGAGCGGTCCGGCGGCGCCGGCCAGCCCGTGCTCGAGCAGCGGCTGGTCGCCGGCGTGCCGCTCGGCACCTACCACTACCGGGCGTTCACGGTGCGCGACGACGACGGCAACGGGCTGGCGACCGCCAACGAGGTCCGCACGTCCGCCGACGCGCCGCTCGTCGCCGCCGGCAGCACGCTCCCGACGCGACTCGGCGCGGCGGAACTCCGCGGGCGCTGGCGGCGGACGTCCGTGGCCCTGCTGGCGGAGTACCGCGGAGGGCACGCGACCGCCGGCGGGCGCCCCGCGCTCGTGCTGCGCGGCGACCGCGCCCTGGTGGACTCCGCGGCGCCGCTCCGCGACCAGGCGGCGGCGCGCGACTTCAACGCCCAGCGCGCCCTGCTGGTGCAGGACGCCGACTTCATTCGCCTGCGCGAGCTCGCCGTCTCGCACGCGTTCGGCGCGTCGCGCGCGCACGTGCTCACCGTCGCCGCTCGCAACCTGTACACCGCGACCCGCTTCGACGGCACCGATCCCGAGACGACGGCGAATCCGCTGCACCCCCTCGCCGCCGGCGGCTACTTGATCCAGCCGCTCCCCGCCACGCTCTCGGTGCGCCTCGCCACGGCGTTCTGACGGGGCGGGGCGCCCTCAGGTGCCCTCGCCCTCCAGCTCCAGCCGCCAGGTCACCGGGATGTTCGGATCGAGCGAGTCGCGCACCGAGCAATACTTCGTCACCGCCAGCTCGATCGCGCGCTCGGCGTGCACGCGCTCGATCCCCGCGCCGCGCATCCGGTACACCAGCTCCACCGCCGTCAGCCGCCCGGGCACGCCGGCGAAGCGCTGCGCCTCGGCCTCGATCGTCAGCGCCTCGACCGGGGTGCGCCGCTTGGCGAGGATGTCGACGACGTCGACCGCGGTGCACGACGCCAGCGCCGACACCAGCGTGTCGACCGGGCCCGGCCCCGTCTCCGCCGAGGCGTCGATGCGCACCGCCGGGCCGCCCGACGCGCGCGCCGCGTCGAAGCGCTTGTCCCCGGCCCACGTCACCCGCACGCGCGTCGGCGGCCGGCCGGCCGGCGCGGCGGGCGGCTGCGCGTCCTGCGGCTGCGTCGTCTGCTGCGTCGTCTGCTGCTCCGTCTCCGCCATCACTCCGCTCCCCGCGCGATCGGCGCGCGCACCGCGTTCCCCCATTCGGTCCAGCTGCCGTCGTAGTTGCGCACCTTCCCGTACCCCAGCAGGTAGGTGAGCACGAACCAGGTGTGGCTCGACCGCTCGCCGATGCGGCAGTACGCGATCACGTCCGAAGCGGGATTCAGTCCCGCTTCGTTCTCATAAATCGCGCGCAGCTCCTCGGCGCTCTTGAACGTCCCGTCCGCGTTCGCCGCCCGCGCCCACGGCACGTTGCGCGCGCCCGGGATGTGCCCGCCGCGCAGCGTCCCCTCCTGCGGGTACTCGGGCATGTGCAGCTTCTCCCCCGTGAACTCGGCGGGGCTGCGCACGTCGATCAGCTTCCCCCGCGCCTCGAGGTGCGCGTGCACGTCGGCCATGAAGGCGCGGATCCGCGCGTCGTCGCGCTCCGGCGCCGCGTACTGCGTCGGCGGGTAGCTCGGCCGGTCGGTGGTCATCGGGCGCCCCTCCTGCTCCCACTTCGTGCGCCCGCCGTCCATCACGCGCGCGTTCTCGAAGCCGAACAGGCGGAACACCCAGAAGGCGTACGTCGCCCACCAGTTGTTCTTGTCGCCGTAGAACACCACCGTCGTCGACTCGTCGATCCCGAGCGCGCGCAGGCGCGCCTGGAACTGCTCGCGGTCGACGTAGTCGCGCACCGTCGCGTCGTTCAGGTCGGCGTGCCAGTCGATCTTCTGCGCGCCGGGGACGTGCCCGACGTCGTACAGCAGCAGGTCCTCGTTGCTCTCGAGCAGGCGCAGCGAGGGGTCGCCGAGGTGGTCGGCCACCCACTGGGTGGAGACCAGCACCTCGGGGTGCGCGTAGCCCTTCGCGGCCACGCTCGGGTCGGTCGCGGAAGCCATGGGGCGGGGTTCCGTGTGAGTGGTGGTGCGGCTGTGCGTCGCTCCCCGTAAAGCTAACGCGGTGCCCTCGGCATCCTTCATCGCGCCTGCGCTCACCGCCTCACGCCACCCGCGTCCCGTCCGGCACGGCCGCGTCCAACGCCAGCAGCACGACGTCCCCCGGCGCCGGCACGCCGCCGAGCACCAGCACCTCGCTCGTGAACCCCGCGACGCGGCGCGGCGGGAAGTTCACCACCGCCACCACCTGCCGCCCGACGAGCGCGTCCGGGGTGTAGCGCGCCGTGAGCTGGGCGCTCGAGCGCCGCCGCCCCAACTCGGGGCCGAAGTCGATCTCCAGCTTGATGGCCGGCACGCGCGCCTCGGGAAACGCCTCGGCCGCCACCACCGTGCCGACGCGGAGGTCCAGCGCGCGAAAGTCGTCGATCGTCGCCATGCCCGCTACGTTACCGCGCACCCCTCCCCCCCGACCACCGGTGTCCGAGCTCACGCCCGCCGCCGCCCTCCGCGTGGACGGGGCGGCCATCGTCTACCGTCTGTACGACGTCGGCTACGAGATCGCGCTCGACCGGGCGCTCGACCTCCTGGCCGCCAGCGCCCCCGAGCGGGTGCGCCCCGTGCGCGGCGAGGCTCAGGCGCTCCAGATCCGCAACCCGCCCGTGACCGTCATCCTCGGCCACGAGGAGGTCGCCGTCGCCGGGGCGGCGCACGCCGCCGAGCTGTCGGCCCGCATTTTCGACTTCGGCGTCGTGTCGCTGCGGGCGCGCGTGGAGCTGCCGCCCGCGATGCCGTGGGGCGAGTTCGCCGCCCTCGGCCCCGCGCTCGAGGCGGCGCCGGCGCTCGCCGCCAGCTTCGCGCACCACCTGCGCCTGCTCGCCGAGCGCATCGCCCCTGCCGTCGAGCGGCCGACGCCCGCCACGCAGACCGAGGACTACGTCGTCTACCGCGTCGGCCGCCTCGTCGACGGCTCGGGCGCCCCCGTCTCCCCGCAGGCGCTGCGCGACGAGGACGTCGTGCCGCTCCTCCTCAACGAGACGCGTGCGCTGTCCGCGGCCGCCCGGCGCGAGCTGCTCCCGCACCGCTTCAGCTACTACGAGGACGACCTGGCGATCCTGTCGTGGGAGAACGCGCTGGTGGTGGAGCCGCGCCCGCACGACGCCGACGTGCAGTTCATCCTCGAGTTCGCGAACGCGCAGCTGCTCGAGCTGCGCTACTACGACGCCCTGCTCGACGCCGAGCTGCCGCGCATGTACGACCGCGTCGCGGCGCTCCGGCGCGGCGGCGGCCGCTCGCTCCTCCGCAACCGCTACGCGGGGCTGCTCGCCGACCTCCAGGCGCAGGTCGCCGACTCGACCGAGCTCGTGGAGCGGGCGGAGAACGCGCTCAAGGTCACCGACGACGTCTACCTGGCGCGCGTCTACTCGGCGGCGTTGGAGATCTTCCGCGCCCGCGCCTGGCGCGCCGGGATCGACCGCAAGCTGGCCATCGTGCGCGAGACGTACGGCATGCTCAACGGCGAGGCGCAGGCGGCGCGCGCCGAGGCGCTGGAGCTGGCGATCGTGCTGCTGATCGTCCTCGAGATCGTGCTGGCGTTCGTGGTCAAGCCGTAGGCCCGGGGTTAGGTTGGGGAGGGCGGCCGCCGCGGTCGCCGCGCCACCCCACACGCAGGAGGCGGCCGATGGACTTCGCACCCGGCCCGCTCCACGCCCTCCTCGAGGGCGGACGCATCCCGCTCGACCGCGACGCGACGCTCCACCTTCTGGTGGGGGGCGGGGGCGCGGCGCTGTTGGCCTACGCCGCCTGGGCGCACGCCAACGCCCGCGTCACCGTCGCGCAGCTGCGCGGGCTGGTGGCGGCCGGCGTCGGCTTCCTCCTCTCGACCTACGCGTCGATGGCGCTGCGCGACCGCGGCGCGCTCGGGATCGCCGCCTCGCTCTTCGGCAGCGCCCTCGTCCTCTGGGGCGCGCGGACGCTCGTGCGCGAGCGGCAGCAGGCCCGCACCCCCGGCCGCCGGCCCACCGACCGGCGCGGCTGAACGCGAAGACGCGCGGACCCGGCGGCACTGGAACGCCTGCCGCCGACCGGCGATTGTGCGGGCACATGGCCGTTCCGTCGCTCGCCCCCGCGCCCCACATGGAGCGCTACCGCCGCCACGTGCTCGTCTGCACCGGCGGCTTCTGCTCCCCCGAACGCCGCGGGCGCGAGCTGTACGCCCTGCTCGCCCGCCTCCTCCAGCGCGAGGGGCTCCTCTTCGGCGCCACCCGGGTCAAGCGCGGCGAGACGCCCTGCCTCGGCGTCTGCTCGCACGGCCCGATCGTGGTCGTCTACCCCGAGGGGACGTGGTACGCGCGCGTCACCCCGGCGCTGCTCGAGCGGATCGTCGTCGAGCACCTGAAGGATGGGAAGCCGGTGGTGGAGCACGTCTTTCACCAGCTCACTGGGGCTCGGCAAGACCAAGAAAAGCAGGGGGGATGAAGATCTGAGAAAGTCTGATGCAGATCTGATAGTGCGTGCCCGGCGCGCGGCTCCCCGCGGCCACACGGAGCCCATCAGATCTTTCTCAGATCTTCTCAGATTCTCATCCCCCCTGCTTTTCAGTTGACCTTACCCGAGACGACAGCCCCGTCTCAGCGCGCCAGCGCCTCCAGCCTCGCCACGCGCTCCGCCGTCGGCGGGTGGGTCGAGAACAGCTTCCCGATCCCCCGCAGCGCCTGCCCGCCCAGCGGGTTGACCTGCGCTAGGGGAGCCATCGCCGGCGCGACGTGCATCGGCATCGCGTTCGCCCCCGCCTCCAGGCGGCGCAGCGCGTTGGCCAGCCCCAGCGGGCGGCCGGTGATCTCGGCGCCCACCCGGTCGGCCTTGAACTCGCGCTGACGGCTGATCGCCATCTGCAGGATCATCGCCGCGATCGGGGCCAGGATCATCATGCCGATCGCCACGATCGGGTTGCTCCCCTCCTCGTCGTCGCTCGCGCCGCCGAACAGGAAGCCGAACTGCGCGACGTTGGTGATCGCGCCCGCCATCGTGGCGCTGATCGTCTGCAGGAGCATGTCGCGGTTCTTGATGTGCGCCAGCTCGTGCGCGATCACCCCCTCCAGCTCCTCGCGCCCCATCAGGCGGAGCAGCCCCTCGGTCACGCACACCACCGCGTGTTCCGGGTTGCGCCCGGTGGCGAACGCGTTCGGCTGCCCCTGCGGCGCGATCGCCACCGTCGGCATCGGCAGCCCGGCGCGCTGGCGCAGCCGGTCGACCATCTCGTACAGCTCCGGCGCCTCGGCCGCCGTCACGGTCCGGGCGCCGTAGGCGCGCAGCACCATCGACGACGAGCCCCAGTACATCGCCAGGTTCATCAGGGCGCTCACGCCCACCATCACGGTCGCGCCCGTCGAGCCGCCGAAGGCCCCGCCGAGCGCGACGAGCAGGGCCGTGAGCCCCGCCATCAGCACGAACACCTTCACGTTGTTCATCGCAAGTCCTCCGAGGTCCGAACGCGCAACAGGCGAGCCCTCCGCCGTGCGGATCCCGTGCTCGACGGGCCGCCCGTTGCGAAGGTCTCGCCTGATCGTGTGGACGACCCGACCGGACCGTGCGGCCCCGCGCGGGCGCCGCAGTCTTGACGATCCGGCCGCGCGGCGCGGGCCGCGTGGCTACTCCCCTTTCGTGTTCCTGACTGGAACGCCGAATGATACCCGCGTCCGCCTCGCGGGTTCAATCGGGGGCCGCCGTCAGCGCTGCCCCAGCACGGGGCTCGGCGGGGCGTCGGGGCGGCCCGGTGCGAAGGCGTCGAACCGCCCCACGCCCAGCTGTCCCACCGTGTTGCCCCCCCAGCAGTAGGCCACCCCGTCGGCGCCGACACCGCACGCCACCCCGGCGCCCAGCGAGAGCGACCGCAGGCGCAGCTCGGGGAACACGCGCACGGCCTCGCCCGGCGGCGCCGAGGTGGGGGCGCCGGGGCCCCAGCACCACACCCCGCCTCCCGCGTCGAGGGCGCAGGCCTCTCCCCCGTTCTGCCCGGCGCTCAGCGACACGAACGGAACCGGCGCGGTGATTCGGCGGGGGACGGCGTACTCGAGCGGGGCGGGGAACCGATTGGGCACGAACAGGTCGCTCCCCCAGCAGTGCGCCGCCCCGTCGGCGTCCAGCCCGCACGTCGACCGCAACCCGGTGGCGAGCGCGGTGAAGCGCACCCCGCCGCGCACCGGGGCCGGCGCGGCGACGCAGTTCAGCGGCTCGGTCGACCCGCGGCAGGTGGTCACGCTGTCGCCGATGCCCAGCTGTCCGCCGCGGTGCTCCCCCCAGCACCAGGCGCGCCCGTCGCGCGCGAGGCCACAGCTGTGGTACGCGCCGGCCACGACCTGCGTGAACGCGACGTCGCCGGCGACGCGCGCCGGCGTCGCGCTCCCGCTTCCCGTCACGCCCGTGCCGAGCTGGCCGAGGAAGTTGCTCCCCCAGCAGAAGGCCGCGCCGGCCTCGTCGACCGCGCAGCTGTGCGCGACGCCGGCGCTCACCTGGCGGACGCGCCCCGGAACCGCCACCCGCTCCGGCGCGGTGACGCCCGACGTCCGCCCGACGCCGGTGCGCCCGTCGGCCGCGACGCCCCAGCAGTAGAGCGCACGCTCGGGCGTGATCCCGCACACGTGCGCCGTCCCCGCCCACAGCTCGGCCAGGGCCGGCACCCCGGCGACCCGCGTCGGGAGGGCCGCGCACCGCTCGACCCCGCGCTGCACGTCGCGCGGGTTCCGCCCCTCGACGGCGGGGACGAAGAACTCGCAGCGGTCGACGGGGTCGGCGAGCGCGAGCTGTCCGCCCGCGTCGCTCCCCCAGCAGCGGGTGCCGCCCTCGGAGTCGAGTCCGCAGGCGAACGCACCGCCGGCGCCCACCGCGAGGTAGCGGGTCGGCGGGGCGGGGGCGCGCACGGTCACCGACACCTGGACGCTGTCGGCGCCGGCGCGCCCGACGATGCGCGCCTCACCGGGCGCGACGGCGCGCACCACGCCGCGGGCGTCCACTGTGGCGACCGCGGGCGTGCGGCTCTCCCACACCGCGACCACGGTGTCGGGGGCGCCCAGCCGTCCGGTGAGCCGGTACGCGACCAGCGGGCGTTCGAGCCCCGGGACCAGCACGTTGCGCTCCGGGCTCGCGTAGAGCGTGGCGGGGCGCGCCACGACGGCCACCTGAACCGTGGCGCGCACCGCCCCAGCGGCGACCGTGACCGTCGTCCGCCCCGCCCGCACCCCCTCGATCATGCCCACCCGGTCGACCGTGGCGACCGTCGTGTCGGCGCTCGTCCACGTCGGGAGCGACGGGTCGACGTCCCCCGCCGCGTCGTAGAGCAGGGCCGTCGCCCGCGCGCGCTCGCCCGACCGCACCGTCACCGACTCGGGCGCCGCGACGATGCGCACGACCGGCGCCGGCGTCACCGTCACCGGCACCTCGGCCGTCACGCCGCCGACCGTGGCGAGTAGCGTCGTCTGTCCGACACGTCGCCCGTGCACGACCCCTACGGTCGTCACCGCCGCCACGGCGGTGTCGCGCACCTCCCAAACGACGCGGAGGCCGGCGAGCACCCCGTTGCCGCCGCCGAGCGGCTCGGCCGTCACCCGGAGCGAATCGGCGCGCGCGACGGTGACCGCGTCCGGCGTGATGCGCACGGCGCGCACCGCCGGCTCGGTGGGCCAGCCGCTTTCGCCGCAGGCAGCGAGGGCCGCGACGACCGCGAGGGCGAGGACGGAGCGGCGCGCGCCGACGGTCGTGACGATTGGATGGGGGGAGCAGAACGGCATACGGCGGCGACGGCGGGACGGCTTGGGGCGGACCCTCGTATCCTCGCCGGCGGCGACGCGCGTCGCCACCCGCCGTGCCGCTCAGTTCTCGCGCGCGCCGGCGTCGGCGCGTTGGCGCGGCGCGCCGCGCCGGCGCTGGGCGACCTCCTCCTCCACCGCCCGCAGGTGGCGGGGCCAGACGTGCCGCGCCCACCGGCGGAAGTTGCGCAGCGACGCCGGTTCGTCGGCCAGGAAGGCGGCCGCCGTGCGGTGCCCCTTGCGTACGTTGCAGGGCCCGCAGGCCGTCACTAGGTTGCCCCCCGACCGGTCCCCGCCCCGTACGCGCGGCTGCACGTGGTCGACGCTCAGCTCCTCGGGCGGGAAGAGCTGCCCGCAGTACACGCACCGGTACGCGTCGCGCGCGAAGACGTCCTCGCGCCTCACGCGCCCCCCCGACCCCGCCCGCCGCCGGCCGCCGACGTCGTGATCCCGCCGCTGCCCGACTCGCGCCGCTTCCTGCTCGGCATGGCGAAGAAGCTCGTCGACCCCGACGAGGCCGCGCCGGCGCCGCACGACGCGCCCCCCCGGCTCACCCACTCCGCCCTGCGCTCGGTCCCCGTCCCCACCCGCATGTCCCGCTCCCGCGAGAAGATCCTGGCCAACTTGGAAGAGATGTACCGCGAGGCGTTCGACCGCGCGCGCGCGGTCGACGACCTCCAGCAGCAGGCGTCGCTCGACTTCGCCTACCGGCGCGAGCAGCTCTACTTCGAGATCCTGCTCGACGTGCGCGACGCGCTGGAGCGCCGCGCCTGATACCCCCGTGCGGCGCGCCCCGCTCCTCCCCCTCGCGGGGCTGCTCGCCCTCGCCGCCGTGAGCGCCGGGGCGTCCGCGCAGCCCGCCGCCGCTCCGGCGGAGGTCACGCTGGTGGTGGTGAACGCCCGCGTCTGGACGGGGAGCGCGCGGCGGCCGTGGGCCGACGCCGTGGTGGTGCGCGGCGACCGCCTCGCCCTCGTCGGCTCGAGCGCGGAGGCGCGCAAGCTCGCCCCCGCCGGCGCGCGAGTGATCGACGCGGCCGGCCGCTTTCTCGTCCCGGGGTTCGTGGACGCGCACGTCCACTTCCTCGACGGCGGCGCGCGCCTCGCCTCGGTGCAGCTGCGCGACGCCCGCACCCCGGCCGACTTCGCGGCGCGCCTCAAGGCCTTCGCCGCCACCGTCCCCGCCGGCACCTGGATCCTGGGCGGCGACTGGGACCACGAGGCGTGGGGCGGGGAGCTTCCCGCGCGCGCCTGGGTCGATTCGGTGACCCCCGACCACCCGGTGTTCGTGAGCCGGCTGGACGGGCACATGGCGCTCGCCAACTCGGCCGCCTTGCGCGCCGCCGGCGTCACGCGCGCCACCCCCGACGTCGACGGCGGCACGATCGTGCGCGACGCCGCCGGCGAGCCGGCCGGGGTGCTCAAGGACAACGCGATGGAGCTGGTCTGGCGCGCCGTCCCGCCGGCCCCCGCCGAGCGCCTCGACGCCGCGATCGACGCCGCCACGCGCCACGTCGCCGCGCAGGGGGTGACGGCGGTGCACCACATGGGGAGCTGGGAAGAGCTGGACGCGCTGCGCCGCGCGCGCGCCGCCGGCCGCCTGCGCACCCGCGTGTACGCCGCGGTGCCGCTCGCCTCGTGGGCGCGGCTGCGCGACACCGTGGCCGCCGGCGGACGCGGCGACGCCTGGCTGCGCTGGGGGGGGCTCAAGGGGTACGTCGACGGCTCGCTCGGCTCGCACACGGCGGCGATGCTCGAGCCGTTCGCCGACGCGCCGCACGACCGCGGGCTGTTCGTCACGCCGCCCGACTCGCTGGAGGCGTGGGTGCGCGGCGCCGACGCCGCCGGGCTGCAGGTGATGGTGCACGCCATCGGCGACGCCGCCAACCGCGCGCTGCTCGACGTCTACCAGCGCGTGCTCGCGGCCCACGGCCCGCGCGACCGGCGCTGGCGGGTCGAGCACGCGCAGCACCTCCACCCCGACGACGTGCCGCGCTTCCACGCCCTCGGCGCGGTCGCCAGCATGCAGCCCTACCACGCGATCGACGACGGGCGGTGGGCCGAGAAGGTGATCGGCGCCGCGCGCGCGCCGGGCGCGTACGCCTTCCGCTCGCTGCTTGACGCCGGCGCGACGGTGGCGTTCGGGAGCGACTGGTACGTCGCGCCGCCGACGCCGCTCGAGGGGATCTATGCCGCGGTCACGCGCGCCACGCTCGACGGCGCGCGCCCTGGCGGCTGGGTCCCGGCGCAGAAGGTCACCGTCGAGGAGGCGCTCCGCGCCTACACGCGCGCCGGCGCCTTCGCGTCGTTCGACGACGGGGAGCGCGGCACGCTGGAGCGCGGGAAGCTGGCCGACTTCGTCCTGATCGACCGCGACCTCACGCGGGTCGCGCCGGCGGCGATCCGCGACGCGCGGGTCGACCTCACCGTCGTGGGCGGCCGCGTCGTGTACGAGCGCGGCGCGCCGCCCGCGCCCTGACGCCACCCTCAGCCTCGGAGCCCATGTCCGTCCTCTCGCCCGCGGCCCTCGCCGCGCGCCCCGCCGCCGACGAGTGCGCGCCCTACTACGTCCGCTACATCGAGCAGGTCCCCGACGGCGACGTGCTCGAGACGCTCGAGCGCCAGCTGGAGGAGACGGTCGCCCTGATGGACCGCGTCGGCGAGTCCGGCGCCGAGCACCGCTACGCCCCCGGCAAGTGGAGCGTGAAGGAGGTGCTCGGCCACCTCACCGACGCCGAGCGGATCTTCACCTACCGCGCCCTCTGCGCGGCGCGCGGCGAGCCGGGGTCGCTTCCCGCCTTCGACGAGAACGCCTACGTCGCCGGCGCCAACTTCGACGCCCGCACGCTCAACTCCCACCTCGGCGAGCTCACCGCCGTCCGCCGCGCCACCCTCGCCTTCTTCCGCGCCCTCACGCCGGCCGAGTTCGACCGCCGCGTCGTCGCCAACAACGTCCCCGTCACCGTGCGCGCGCTGGCGTGGATCGTTGCGGGGCACGAGCGGCATCATGTGAGGATCGTGGAGGAGCGGTACCTCGGAGCTTGAACTACAACGGCGGGAGTCGTTACTGCGGGAGTCGAAGAAGCGGGAGTCGTTACTGCGTAACCCTCGACTGAAGGCTCGAGGCGACGCAGTAACGACTCCCGCAGTGAAGACTCCCGCCGTAACGACTCCCGCAGTGGATCAGGGCTGCGGGCTCAGGGCTTGAGACTCAAGCCTTGAGGTAATTGCCCCCCCGCTTGATGTCGCGCGCCCCCGCCGCCACCCCGAGCCCCACCGACACGCCGAAGCTGAGCGCGGCGAGCGGGCCGACGAAGGGGAGGACGAGGGCGACGAGGGAGCCGAGCACCCAGGCGCCGGCGCCGGCGAGCCAGGGGGTGGAAGCGCGCTGCGCGGCGTCGACGAAGCGCAGGCGCTCACGCACGAAGCGGCGCGCCGCCGCGTAGCCGCCAACGCTGGCGGTCAGGACGGCGAGAAAGACGATCAGCGAGATCAGCGTCGAAATCATGGAATCTCCTCCGGGCTGCCCTCCCTACCGGCGGCGGGGGACGGAAGTTTCGGGGGCGCGGCGCCGGGGCCGTGCCGGCGGGTGGGTCGTACGACCCACGCTGGCCGGGCCGGGCGCCGCTATCCTCACCGCCGGGTCGGACGCTGGTGTCCGGCCGACACCGGCATGTCGGCGCACGCGCGCCGCGAGGAGACCCCCGTGACCGCTCCCCGTCATCCGCTCGCCTCCCGCGCCGCCGCCCTGCTGTGCGCGGCCGCGTTCGTCGCCACGCCCGCCGCCGCGCACGCGCAGTTCGGCAAGCTGAAGGACCTCGGCAAGAAGGCCGCCGGCAGCGTCGTCGAGAAGAAGGTCGAGGACGAGGCCTCGAAGAAGGTCGGCGGCGCCGTCACCGCGGCCGACCCGGGCGCCGCGCCGAGGCCGCGCAACGTCGAGTTCACCGACGACGTCCTCGAGATCACCGAAGCGCGCCTCGCGCAGCTGTCGCGCGGGGTGGACGCCGAGGAGGCCGCGCGCCCGGCCGCCGAGAAGCGCTACCAGGCGCGGCTCGCCGCCGCCAAGGAGGCCGAGCGCACCTACGACGCGCGCCGCGCCGCCTACGACCGCGAGTACGCGGCGTGGGACAAGCGGAAGACCGAGATCGAGGCCTGCCAGGACAAGGTGCTCAAGAAGTACGAGCGCGCCGGCGCCGCCGACGAGAAGCGCATCCAGGCGATGAACGACAAGGTCGACGCCGAGATGACCGACGCCAAGGAGGCGCGCCTCAAGTCGCTCGGCGACCGCATGACGGCCGCCCAGAAGCGCGGCGACCAGGCGACGGTGCGCGCGCTCGCCGACTCGGTGCAGAAGGAGATGGCCGGCGTCATGGCGGCGGGGCGCGAGGGGATGGCGATCACGGAGAGCGTGAACGCGACGACCGCCGCGATGCAGAAGGAGTCGAAGGCGTGCGGCACCGTTCCGGAGGCGCCGAAGTCGCCGGACGCCGGCGGGTTCACCGACACGGAGATGGCGCGCCGCGAGGCCAGCGCCGCCGGCGCAAAGGCGGCGGGCCTCGACGAGCGCCAGTACGCGGTGCTCCGCGAACGCGTGGAGGGGTACGCCCGTCTGAAGGGGCGCACCGGCCGGTCCTCGCTGTCCTACACGGCGGGCGAGCTGCAGGTGCTCGGCGGCGAGTCGGCGAAGGCGCTGTTCGCGAAGCCCGGCTTCGGGAAGACCGAGTCGTGGGTGCCCGACGGCGAGTGACGCCGCGGCGGGCCGCGCTCGGCGTCGTGCTGGGCGCGCTGCTCGGCGCGGCCGCGGGGGTGGCGCCGGCGCGCGCTACTGCCCAGGCCCCGCAGGCGGCGCTGGCGGTGGACGCCGGCGGCGGGTGGCGCGAGTGGTGGCGCGCCGAGCGGGCGCCGCGGCGCTGGACCGGCGACGTCGCCGCCGTGCGCGAGGCGGTGCGCTGGCGCGCCGCGGCCCCGGGCGTGGAGCTGGGCGAGCTGCGGCTCTCGGGGGAGGGGGAGGCGTGGCGCGTGCGCGTGATCGTCGCGCGGCTCGACCCGGCGCGCGTGGCGCTCCGCCTCCACACGCGCGCCGGCGCCGACGGCCGCCTGCAGCCGTGGACGGTCGACGACGCCCCGGCCGAAGCGCTGGTGGCGCTCAACGCCGGGCAGTTCGACCGGCTCGGCCCGTGGGGGTGGGTCGTGCGCGACGGCGTCGAGCTGCGCCGCCCCGGCCGCGGCCCGCTGGCCCCCGCGGTCGTGGTCGACACGGCGGGCCGCGTGCGCCTCGTGCCCGCCGACAGCATCGCCGCGGTGCGCGCCGCGGGGGGCGTGCGCACCGCGTTCCAGTCCTACCCCGCCATCCTGCTCGGCGACGGCGAGGTGCCGGCGGCGGTGCAGGGAAGCGTGCCGGGCGTGGACACGCGGCACCGCGACGCGCGCCTCGCGCTCGGCACGCTCGCCGACGGGCGCGTGCTCGTCGCGCTCACCCGGTTCGAGGGGCTCGGCGGAATGCTCGACGAGATCCCGTTCGGCCTCACGGTGCCCGAGATGGCGGCGGTGATGGGGGCGCTCGGCGCGCGCCGCGCCGTGCTGCTCGACGGCGGGATCTCGGGGCAGCTGATGGTGCGCGAGCGCGGCGACGCGCGCGCGTGGGAGGGGCTGCGCGACGTGCCGCTGGGGCTGATCGCGGTGCCACGCTAGTCGTCCTGAGCGCAGCGAAGGACCTCTCGTGGCTGGCAGCGCCGAGCCACGAGAGGTCCTTCGCTGCGCTCAGGACTCGGGGCTCAGTACCCCGCCAGCTCCTCGTACGCCTGCCGGAACGTCTCGACCTGCGGCAGGATCGCGTCCTCCAGCTGCGGCGCGTAGCCGACGAAGGTGTCGGTCGACGCCACGCGCTTCACCGGCGCGTCCAGCCAGGCGAAGCAGTCGTCGGCGATGCGGGCCGCGATCTCGGCGCCGTAGCCCCACGAGATCGAGTCCTCGTAGGCCACGATCACGCGCGACGTCTTCTTCACCGACGCGTAGACCGTCTCCCGGTCCCACGGCGAGAGCGAGCGCAGGTCGATCACCTCGACGCTCAGCCCGCGCTCCTCGGCGATCTGGTTGGCCGCCGCCAGCGCGCGCTGCACGGTGGCGCCGTAGGTCACGACCGTGAGGTCGCTCCCCTCGCGCACCACGCGCGCCTTGCCGAACGGGATCATGAAGTTCGGCCCCGGGTACCGCCCCTTGTTGTACGTCTGGCGGTACAGGTGCTTGTGCTCGAGGAAGATCACCGGGTCCTCGCAGCGGATCGCGGTGCGCAGCAGCCCCGCCGCGTCGAGCGCGTTGCTCGGGCAGACCACGCGCAGCCCCGGGCAGTGCGTGAACAGCGACGCCCCCGTCTGCGAGTGGTAGATCGCGCCGCGGATGTAGCCGCCGTACGTGGTGCGCACCACCACCGGCGACGCGAAGGCGTTGTTCGACCGCCAGCGCATCGTCGCCAGCTCGTCGCGCAGCTGCATGTACGCGGTCCAGATGTAGTCGAAGAACTGGATCTCGACCACCGGCTTGAAGCCGCGGTGCGCCAGCCCGATCGCGCGCCCGACGATGTTCGCCTCGGCGAGCGGCGAGTTGTAGACGCGCGACGACCCGAACTCCGTCTGCAGCCCGTGCGTCGCCTTGAAGACGCCCCCCTTCCCCTTGACCTTGCCGAGGTACTGCTCGCGCGACACGTCGGCCACGTCCTCGCCGAACACCAGGATGCGCTCGTTGCGGCGCATCTCGTCGCGCATCACGGCGTTGATCTGGTCGATCATCGTCGTGTCGCCGCCCGAGAACTGCGGGTCGTCCTCGGTGTCGAACGACTCGCCGGTCGGGTCGACGTCGGGCGAGTAGACGGCGTGGTACACGGTCGACGCGTCCGGCTGCGGCTGCGTCAGCGCGTCGTCGGTCGCCGCCAGCACCTCGGCGTCCACCTCGGCCTGGATCGCGGCGACCTCCTGCTCGGTCGCGTGCCCCTCGGCGACCAGCCAGCGCGGGAAGGTCGTCACCGGGTCGCGGCGGGCGTCCTCGTCGCGCTCCTCCTGCGGGCGGTAGAGCGTCTCGTCGTCGGAGAGCGAGTGCGAGTAGGGGCGGATCACCTTGGCGTGCACCAGGGCCGGGCCGCGGCGCTGCCGCGCGTGCTCGACGGCGCGCCACACGGCCTCGTAGCTGGCCAGCAGGTCGCACCCGTCCACCCGCTCGATGTGCAGGTCGGGGAACCCTTCGAGGAGGTTGGAGATCGAGCCGCCGGCGGTGTTCACCTCCACCGGGACCGAGATCGCGTAGCCGTTGTCCTCGACGAAGTAGACGACCGGCAGCTTGAGGTTGCTGGCCGTGTTCAGCGACTCCCAGAACTCGCCCTGGCTGGTCGTCCCGTCGCCGGTCGAGACGAAGACGACCTCGTCCCCGTGGAACCCGTCGGTGATCCCGAGCAGCCGCGCCCGCAGCGACCCCTCGGCCGCGCCGACTCCCTGGAGGAACTGGGTGCCGGTGGGGGAGGAGGAGCTGGCGATGTTCAGCGCCTTGTGCCCCCAGTGGCTGGGCATCTGGCGCCCGCCCGAGCTGGGGTCGGCGGCGGCGCCGACGGCCGAGTAGAGCATGTCGCGCGCGGTCATCCCCAGCGCGAGGCAGAGGGCGCGGTCCCGGTAGTACGTGTAGAACCAGTCGTACCCGGGCTTGAACACGAAGCCGGCCGCCGTCAGCACCGCCTCGTGCCCGGCGCCCGAGATCTGGAAGAAGATCTTGTTCTGGCGCTTGAGCTGGACCTCCTTGTCGTCGATGCGGCGCGACAGGAGCATCGTGCGGTAGGCGGCGAGCAGCTGCTCGCGGCCGAGCGGCGGTGCGCCCGCTGGGGCGGCGGCCGGGGCCGGGGCCTTGCGCGCGGGTCGGGTCGAGGTGGCCATCGGGATCGGGAAGGGGACGGAAATCGACGCCGAAACATAGCGGCCCCGCACGGGCGACCGAAGGGAAATCCGGTCGCCCTCCCCTCCGACCGGCGCCCGGGGTCAGGCGAGCCGCGCGGGGGCGAACGTCTGGGCGGTCACGAGCGCCGTCGCGCCGAGCAGCCGGGGGTGGGGCGAGCTGTCGGGCACCACCGGCGTCGCCGCCGCCGCCGCCGTCACGGCGCGCGAGCCGAGTGCGAGGTGCAGCGCCTCGTCCAACAGCGGCCACGCCGCTGTGATCTCGCCGCCGACGTAGATGCGCGCGGGGTTGACCGTGTTGACGATCGTGGCGAGCCCGAGCCCGAGGGCGCGCCCCGTCTCGGCGAGCGCCGCCACCGCCGCCGGGTCGCCGCCGACCGCCCGCGCGATGACCTCGTCGATCGTCGGCGGCGCCGTCCCGCCCGCCCCCCGCCGCGCCCGCGGCCGCCCCGCGGCGGCGAGCGCGTGGTAGCGCGCCACCGTCGCCGGGTTCGAGGCGAAGGCCTCCAGGCACCCCGTCGCGCCGCACGAGCAGGGCGGGCCCGCGGGGTCGATCAGCGTGTGGCCGAACTCGCCGGCCGTGTGCGTCGCGCCGCGCACGAGGTGCCCGTCGATGACCACGCCGGTGCCGACGCCGTCGGACACGCTCACGTAGACGTAGCTCGTCTCGCCGGTCGGCGTCGCGTCTGCCGGCGCGCCGTCGTCGGCCGGCCGGGCCAGCCAGAGCCGGGCGAGCGCGCACGCCACCGGCGCGTTCTCGACCCAGACGGGGAGCGGGAGCGCGCGCTCGAGCGCCGAGCGCAGCTCCACGTTGCGCCAGCCGAGCTGCGGGGCGCGCAGCACGCGCCCGCGCAGCGGGTCCACCATGCCGGGCACCACGACGCCGAGTCCCTCGCAGCTCCCGTCCGCCCGGTGCGCGGCGCGCAGCTCGGCGACGCAGGCGGCGATCGCCGCCACGAGCGCCCCCGGGTCGTGCGGCGTCGGGAGCGTCTCGACGCGGAGCGCGCGCCCCGCGAAGTCGCCGAGCATGACGGTGGTGCGGCTGGCCCGCACGTCGACCGCGGCCGCCAGCCGGTCGGCCGTGCGCACGTAGAGGTACGTCGGGCGCCGCCCGCCCGTGGCGGGCCCGGTGGCCCCCTCGACCACGAGCCCGTCGGCCAGCAGCTCGGCGACGATCGTCGTGACCTTGCCGCGCGCCACGCCCAGTTGGCGCGCGATGTCCACGCGCGAGATCGGCTGGCGCTCGCGCACCAGGTTGAGCACGATCCGCCGGTTGAGCGCGCGCGACGCCCCCCGGGGCGCCAGCCCCGCCCCGCTCCCGTCGAGCTTCCGCATCGGGGACAACCTAGCCGCCGCCGCGCCGGCTCACACGGGCGTCGCGCGCGCCTAGAAGCGCCTGTCCCACTCGGGGCCGAGCCCCGGGCCGGTGGGGACGGCGACGTGGCCGTCGCGCAGCTCGGGCGCCTCGGCCCGGTACTCCTGGACGCCGTAGAGGTTCGGCACGACCGAGGCGAAGTGCAGCAGCGGGGCGGCGGCGGGGAGCGCCTTCGGCGTGTGCGGGGCGACCCCGAGCCCGTGCGCCGCGGCGATGCGCGCCACGCGCAGCGCGCGCACGAAGCCGCCGTTGTAGAACAGGTCGGGCTGCAGCACGTCGAGCGTGCGCGTGCGCGCCATCGCCGCCCACTGCCAGCGGTTCGACTCCTGCTCCCCGCCGGCGACGACGAGCGACAGCGCGTCGGCGACGCGGCGCGTCCCCTCGTAGTCCTGCCAGGGGCAGGGCTCCTCCAGCGCCGCCACGCCGTGCGCCTCCAGGAGCCGGCCGACGCGGATCCCCTCGTCGACGTCGTAGGAGCCGTTGGCGTCGGCGTAGATGGTGACGCCGTCGCCGACGGCGCGGCGCAGCAGCGGGACGAGGCGCCCGGTGCGCCCCGGCAGCGGGTCGCCGCGCAGCAGGCGGCCGCCGACCTTGATCTTCACCGCCCGCGCGCCGCTGCGCGCGAGCGCGGCCTCGACCGCCGCCACCTCCTGCTCGGGGGTCGTCTCGCGGGTCAGCCGGGTGACGTAGACCGGGATGCGTGGGCGGCGCACCGCACCCTCGGCGCCGAGCGCCAGGCGGCCGAGCGGGAGGCCGACCCGACGGCCGAGCAGGTCGAGGCACGCCAGCTCCACGTGGCCGACGCAGTTCCACAGCGGCATCCCGGCGAACTTGTAGTTGCGCGCCGCGGCGTACACGTCGTCGACCAGGCGCTCGATCTCGCGGACGTCGCGCCCGACGAACGTGGGGACGACGAGATCGCGCAGGATGCCGAGGAGTGGGGTCAGCTGGTCGTTCGCCGGCACGGCGCCGACTGACCCGTCGGCCGCCGTGGCGCGGACGAAGCGCTCGCCGCCCACGCGCACGACGTCCACTGCGCGAAGGACGAGCGCGTCGGGGAGGAGCGCGGTGAGGTCGCGGAGCACGGGTGCACTCCACAACGCGTCCTCCGCAGCCCCGGGTCGCAGGCTGGGCGCCCGGCCCGACGGGGCAGGAGGGGGCCCCGTCGGCGCCGCCGGCGTCAGCGGCGCCAGGAGCGCCGCGACGCCGGCGCCGGCCGCGCGGGCCAGCACGGCGCGTCGAGAGAGAGGGGGGGCAGCCATGGGCGCGTGAACGGGAAGGGAAACGACCGGGGAACGAGTCCGGCTCTTGACGCCGCCGCGCCCCAATGTTAACCGTGTCGCCACAATTGTTCAAACTCGTAACAATGTGCTCCGGGCGCCCGCGCCCGGTCGACCCGACCGCGTCGATGCCACTACCGCCCGCCGCGCCCACTCCCACCCCGGCTCTGTCCGTGACGGCAGACCGCACGGCCGTCGCGGGCCCGGCCGTCGGCTCCCCCGGGGGAGAGGAGGGCGGGCTCCCGCCGCGCCTCGGCGCACGACACTGGCCGGCCGACGCGTACGACCGGAGCGCGCTCCCCGAGCGCCTGCTGGTCTTCGGCACCGGGATGCTCCTCCGCTCCCTCCCGCTGGCGCTGCTCGACGACGCCAACCGGGCCGGGCGGGCCGCCGGGCGCGCCGTGCTCGTGCAGAGCACCGGCGGCGGAAACGCCGAGGCGTTCGGCGCCCAGGAGGGGCTGTACGCGCTCGTCGAACGCGGTCTGGCCGACGGCGCGCCCGTGGAGCGCGCGCGCCTCGTCGGCGCCGTCTCGCGGGCGCTCGACGCGCGGCGCGACTGGGCGGCGGTGCGCGCGGCGGCCGCCACGCCGGCGCTGCGCGTCGTCGTCAGCAACGTGACCGAGGCCGGCTTCCGCGCGCACCCCGCCGACGGCCACGCCGCCGCGGACGACGCCGCCGGGCGCGCGCCGGAGGGATTCGTCGGCAAGCTCGTCGCGCTCCTCCACGCCCGCTACCGCGTGCTCGGCGCCGCCGCGCCGCCGCTGCACCTGATCCCGACGGAGCTCGTGGACGACAACGGCGCCGCGCTCGCCGCGCTGCTCGACGACGCGGCCCGCGGCTGGCCGGGGGGCGCGGGGTTCCGCGCCTGGATGGACGCGCGGGTGCGGGTGCACGCCTCGCTCGTCGACCGCATCACGACCGACGGCGGGCCGCCGGCGGCGCGCGCCGCCCTCCAGCGTGCGCTCGGCGTCCGCGACGCGCTCCTCACCGTCGCCGAGCCCTACGCCCTGTGGGCGGTGGAGGGGGACCCGGCCGAGCTGCGCGCCGTGCTCCCCGCCGACGACGGGGAGCGCGCGCTGTTCGCGCCGTCGATCGCCCGGTACCGGGAGCGGAAGCTGCGGCTCCTGAACGGCGCGCACAGCGCGCTCGCGCCCCTGGCGCTGCTCGCCGGGTTGACGACGGTGTACGACGCGACGCGCGACGCGGCGTTCGCGCCGCTGCTCCGCCGGCTGCTGCTCGACGAGCTGGCGCCGGCGACCACGCTCCGGCCCGACGAGGCGCGCGCCTTCGCGCTGACCGTGCTGGACCGCTTCGCCAACCCGTCGCTCGAGCATGCGTGGCGGGTCATCGCCGCCAACCAGACGGCCAAGCTGCGCCTGCGCGTCGTGCCCGCGCTCCGCGCCTGGGGGGCGCGCGGCGCCGCGCCGCCGGCGCTCGCCCTCGGGCTGGCCGCCGCGCTGCGGCTCGCGCGCGACGCCGACGCGGCCGGGCGCGACCCCGAGGCGCCGCGGATCGCCGCCCACTGGGCGGCCGCCGGCTCCGGCGCGCCCGCCGCCGGCGGTCCGGCCGCCCGCGTGGCGGCGCGTGCCCTCGCCGACCAGTCGCTCTGGGGGGCGGGCGCGCCGCTCGCGACAGTGCCCGGGCTCGTCGACGCCGTCTCGGCCGCGCTCGACCGGCTGCTGCGGGACGGGCCGGTCGCGGCGGTCGCGGCGGCGCTCGCGGCGAGCGCCGCGGGGGAGCCCGCATGACGGCCGCGCGCCCGACGCCGGCGGGCGCCGGCGTCGCGACGACCGGCTTCGACGTCGCGCTCGCGCGCGGCGTGCTGGCCGTGCTGCGCTTCGCCGACGCGGCGCACATCGCGCCGGCCGCGCGCGCCTGCGCCGCCGGGGGCGTGCTCGCCCTCGAGGTGACGATGACGACGCCGGGCGCGCTCGACGCCATCGACGCCTTGCGCCGGGACCCGACGATCGTTGGCGCCGGGGCGGTCGTCGGCGCCGGATCGGTGCTCGACGCCCGCGCCGCCGCGGCGGCGCTCCACGCCGGGGCCGGCTTCGTCGTCTCGCCGGTGTTCGCCCCGGATGTGGTCGCGCGCTGCCGGCATCACGGCGTGCCGGCGGTGCCGGCCGGATTCACGCCGAGCGAGCTCGCGGCCGCGGCGGCGCTGGAGGGGGCGGCGGTCAAGCTGTTCCCCGCGGCGCCGCTCGGCCCGGGGTACGTCGCCGACGTGCGGGCCCCGATGCCGCATCTGCGGCTCGTGCCGACCGGGGGCGTGACGCTCGCCACCGCCGCGGCCTGGATGCGGGCCGGAGCGGTGGCCGTCGGCGTCGGGAGCGCGCTGGCGGAGCCGGCGCTCGTCGCGGCCGGGCGTCTGGACGAGATCACGGCCCGCGCGCGGGCCTTCGTGGAGGCCGTGGCCGGTGGGCGCCCCGGGCGCGGGACGCCGTGAGCGCGCCCGCGCCACGCCCCGGGCCGATCGTGACCTTCGGCGAGGTGCTCCTGCGCCTCTCGCCGCCGGGCGCCGAGCGCCTGTTCCAGTCGCCGACGCTGCGCGTCTGGTTCGGCGGGAGCGAGGCGAACGTGGCGGCCGGCCTGACGCGGCTGGGCACGCCGGCCGAGCACGTGACGCGGCTGCCGACGACCGCACTCGGCGACGCCGCCCTGGCCGCGCTGCGGGCGGACGGGGTCGGCGTGGGCCGCGTGCTGCGCGGCTGCGAGCGGCTGGGGCTCTACTTCGTCGAGGGGGGCGCCGAGCTGCGTCCGCTGACGGTGGTGTACGACCGCGCCGGCTCGGCCTTCGCCGAACTGGTGCCGGAGGCGCTCGACTGGGACGAGATCCTGCGAGGGGCGGCCGGGTTCCACGTTTCGGGGATCACGCCCGCGCTCGGCCCGGGGCCGTGTCGGGCGGTGTTGGCCGCGCTCGCCGCCGCCGCGCGGCTCGACGTGCCGGTCAGCCTGGACCTGAACTACCGCCCCGCCCTCTGGCAGGGGCGCGACCCGCGCCCGGTGCTGCGCCCCGTCGCCGAACGCGCGCGGCTGCTCGTCGGCAACCCGGGGGCGATCGCCGCGATGCTCGGCGTCGAGACCGAGGGGGCGGCGCCCGAGCCGCCCGACGCGCTGCGCGCGACGGCGGTGCGCGTCCACGAGCGGTTCGGGTGCGCGCGCGTCGCCATCACCCAGCGCGAGACCCATTCGGCGAGCGAGCACGGGTGGCAGGCCCACCTCTGGGAGGCCGCGGCGCCGGACGCGCTGCTCCCCGGCGGGCGCTATCGCACGCGCGTCGTCGACCGCGTCGGCGGCGGCGACGCGTTCGTCGCCGGGCTGCTCCACGCCCTGCTCGGCGGGGCGGAGCCGGCGCGCGCGGTGCGCTTCGCCACGGCCGCGGGCGCGCTCAAGCTGACGATCCCGGGAGACGTCAACCGCGTCGGCGCCGACGAGGTCGAGCGGCTGCTCGCCGCCGGCGGGGGAACGACGTGAGCCCCGCCCCGACGCGGCGCCCCGCGCCGCCCGCGCCCGCCCTCCGCCCGCCCCCGACGCCGGCCGCGGTGCCGCCGGCGGGGGGAGCGCCGGCGACGCCCGCCGGCCGCCTGGGGCGCTACCGGTGGACGATCTGCGCGCTCCTCTTCGTCGCCACCACGATCAACTACATCGACCGCAGCGTCCTCGGGATCCTCGCGCCGACGCTGCAGCGCGAGGTCGGGTGGTCGGAGGCCGAGTACGGCGCGATCGTCTCGTACTTCACGCTCGCCTACGGGCTCGGGTTCCTGGTCGCCGGGCGCGTCATGGACGGGCTGGGGGTGCGGCTCGGGCTCGCCGGCTACGTCGTCGCCTGGAGCCTGGCGGCGATGGCGCACGCGCTCGCGCGCACGCCGCTCGGCTTCAGCGCCGCGCGCTTCGCCCTCGGCCTCGGCGAGAGCGGCAACTTCCCCGGCGCGGTGAAGGCGGTCGCCGACTGGTTCCCGCGCCGCGAGCGCTCGTTCGCCACCGGCGTGTTCAACGCCGGCAGCAACGTCGGCGCCATCCTCACGCCGCTCGTCGTGCCCTGGGTCGCGGTGCGCTTCGGGTGGCGCGCGGCGTTCGTCGCCACCGGGGCGCTCGGCTTCGCGTGGCTCGCGGCGTGGCTGACGATCTACCGGCGCCCCGAGGAGGCGGCCCGCGGCCCGCGCCCCCGGCTCTCGCCGGCCGAGTTGGCGCACATCCGGAGCGACGACGAGCCGGTGACGCCCGCCGTCGCCGTCGCCTGGCGCGCGCTGCTCCGCCACCGGCAGGCGTGGGCGTTCGTCGTCGGGAAGTTCCTCACCGACGGCGTGTGGTGGTTCTATCTGTTCTGGCTGCCGAAGTTCCTCGACGCGCGCTTCGGCGTCACACTCGCCGCGGTGGCCGCGCCGATGATCGCGATCTACCTGGTGGCCGACGTCGGGTCGGTGGCCGGCGGCTGGCTCGGCACCGCGCTGCAGCAGCGCGGCTGGGCGCCGAACGCGGCGCGCAAGACGGCGCTGCTCGTCCCCGCGGTGCTCGTCGTGCCGACGGCGTTCACCGCGCAGTTCGGCGCCGCCGGCGGGTTGTGGGCGGCGGTGGCGAGCGTCGCGCTCGCGGCGGCGGCGCACCAGGCGTGGTCGGCGAACCTGTTCACGCTCACGAGCGACCTGTTCCCGCGCTACGCCGTCGGCTCGGTGGTCGGGGTTGGCGGGGCGGCGGGGGCGCTGGGCGGATGGTTCTTCCAGCGCGCCACCGGGCGGATCCTCGAGGCGACGGGGGGCGACTACCGCCCGATCTTCCTGGCCTGCGGCGCGGCGTACCTGGCGGCGCTCGCCTGCATCCACCTCCTGGCGCCCCGCCTCGCGCCGGCGCGCCTCGCGGAGGGGGCGCCGTGAGCGCCGCCGGCGACGCGACGGTCGCGCCCGCGGGCGCGCCGGCGGTACACGCGGCGGGCGGCGAGCCGCTGACGCTGCACCCCGACCGCTTCCTCCCCGCGGAGCCCGCGGTGCGGCGCGTCGCGCGCGCGTTGTACGAGGCGACGCGGGCGCTCCCCCTCGTCTGCCCGCACGGGCACGTCGAGCCGGCGCTCCTGGCCGAGGACGCGCCGTTCCCCGAGCCGGTGGCGCTGCTGATCACGCCGGACCACTACGTGTCCCGCATGCTCTACTCGCGCGGCGTGCCGCTGGAGGCGCTCGGGATCCCGACGCGCGACGGCACGCCCGTCGAGGCGGACCCGCGCCGCGTCTGGCAGCGCTTCGCCGAGCGCTGGCACCTGTTCCGCGGCACGCCGACGCGCGCCTGGCTGGAGCACGAGCTGCACGAGCTGTTCGGCGTGCGCCTGCGCCCCGGCGCGGCCACCGCGCAGCGGATCTACGACCAGATCGCCGAGCGGCTGGCGAGCCCCGAGTACCGCCCGCGCGCCCTGTTCGCGCGCTTCGGCATCGAGGTCCTCGCCACCACCGACGCGGCGACCGACTCGCTCGTGCACCACGAGGCGCTGCGCGCGGCGGGGTGGGGCGGCCGCGTGATCCCGACCTTCCGCCCCGACGCGCTCTTCCGCATCGCCGCGCCGGGGTGGCCCGAGGCGCTGGCCGCGTTGGAGGGGGCCCACGGCGCCCCCGTCGCCGACGCCGAGGCGTTCGTCGCCGCCCTCGCCGCGCGCCGCCGGCACTTCCGGTCCCTCGGCGCCACGGCCACCGACCACGCCGTCGTCGAGCCGTACACCGCGACGCTCGCCCCCGAGACGTTCGAAGCGCTCTTCCAGCGCGCGCGGCGCGGCGCGGCCGCCGCCGACGACCAGCGCCGTTTCGAGGCGCACCTGCTCGTCGAGATGGCGCGCCTCGGCACCGAGGACGGGCTCGTGATGCAGTTGCACGCCGGCGCGCTGCGCGACCACAACGCCGCCGTCGCCGCGCGCTTCGGTCCCGACCGGGGCGCCGACATCCCGGTCGCCACCGAGTACACGCGCAACCTGCGCCCGCTGCTGGCCGCCCACGGCGACGACCCGCGGCTGACGCTCGTGCTCTTCACGCTCGACGAGACGGCGTACGCCCGCGAGCTCGCGCCGCTGGCGGGCCACTACCCGGCGGTCCGGCTCGGGCCGCCGTGGTGGTTCCACGACTCGCTGGAGGGGATGGCGCGCTTCCGCCGGCAGGTCACGGAGACGGCCGGCATCTACAACACTACCGGCTTCGTCGACGACACCCGCGCCTTCTGCTCGATCCCGGCGCGGCACGACCTCGCGCGGCGGGCGGACGCCGGCTGGCTGGCCGACCTCGTCGCGCGGCACGTGATCGACCTGCCCGAGGCGCACGCGATGGCGCGCGCCCTCGCCTACGACCTGGCCCGCGAGGCGTACCGGCTGGACGGCCGCGCCCCCGCCGCGCCCCCGCCTGCCGTCTGATGCGCCTCGCCTTCCGCTGGTTCGGCCCCGACGACCCGATCCCGCTCGCCCACGTGCGCCAGATCCCGGAGGTGCGCGGGGTCGTGAGCGCGCTGCACGACCTCCCCGCCGGCGTCCCGTGGCCGCGCGCCCGCATGGAGCGCCTGCGCGACGACGTCGAGGGCGCGGGGCTGCGGCTGGCCGTCGTCGAGAGCATCCCGGTGCCCGAGGACGTCAAGCTGGGGCGCCCGACGCGCGACCGGCTGATCGACGCCTGGTGCGCCTCGCTGCGCGCGGTGGCGGCGGCGGGCGTGCCGGTCGTGTGCTACAACTTCATGCCGGTCTTCGACTGGACGCGCACCGACCTCGCGTTCCCGCTCCCCGACGGCTCCACCGCGTTGGCCTACGACGACCGCGCGCTGGCGCGCGTCGACCTCTCGCGCGGCACCGGCGACCTGCCGGGGTGGGGCGCCGCGTACCCGGCCGACGCGCTGGCCGAGCTGCTGGCGGCGTACCGCGACGTGCCGGCCGAGCGGCTGTGGGAGCACCTGGCGTACTTCCTGGAGCGTGCGGTGCCGGCGGCCGAGGCCGAGGGGGTGCGGCTGGCGATCCACCCCGACGACCCGCCGTGGCCGATCTTCGGGCTGCCGCGCGTGGTCACCGACGGCGACGCGCTCGAGCGCGTGACGCGCCTCGTCGACCGCCCGGCGAACGGCGTCACGCTGTGCACCGGCTCCCTCGGGGCCGACCCGGCGAACGACGTGCCGGCGATCGCGCGGCGCCTCGGCGCGCGCGGGCGGGTGCACTTCGCGCACTGCCGCAACGTGCGCGTGACCGGCGCGGCGCCGGGCGCGCGCGCCTTCCACGAGGCGCCGCACCCGGGCCCGCTCGGGAGCGTCGACATGTACGCGGTGCTGCGCGCGCTGCACGACGTCGGCTTCGACGGCCCGGCGCGCCCCGACCACGGGCGGATGATCTGGGGCGAGACCGGGCGCCCCGGCTACGGGCTGTACGACCGTGCGCTCGGCGCCACCTACCTCGCCGGGCTGTGGGAGGGGATCGCGCGCGCGGCCGTGCCGGCGCCGCCGCGCGCGCCTCGCCCCGACTCGCCCCGACTCGCCGGCGTCTGAGCCCTCGCCTCCCGCCCCATGCCGACTGCCACGACACCCCGCCCCGCCGCGGCACGCCCCCCCGTCGCCATCGCCGCGCTGCTCGGCGCCCTGCTCGGCGCCCTGCTCGGCGCCCCCGTCACGGGTGGCGCGCTCGCCGCGCAGGAGACGGCGCAGGGGCTGATGAGCGTCGCGCCCCCGCCCGAGGCGATGCGCACGCAGGGGCTCGCGCCGCTGCCCGGGAACGTCCTCGGGCGCGAGCGCGCGGACCTGAACGGGCGCTGGCGCTTCATCCCCGACCTCGTCGAGCGCGGGCTCCGCAACCAGCGCCCGCGCTACAGCATCCCCCAGGACGACCGCCAGCAGCGCGGCGGGCCGCTCGTCGAGTACGACTGGGAGACGGCGATGGAGATGGCGGTCCCCGGCGATTGGAACTCGCAGGACTCGACGTTCCTCTGGTATGAGGGGCTCGCGTGGTACCGCCGCCGCCTCGCCGCGCCGTCGGCCGCGCCCGACGGGCGCCGCCTGCGGCGGCTGCTCTACTTCGAGGGGGCGAACTACCTCACGCACGTCTACCTCAACGGCGAGAAGCTCGCCGTGCACGAGGGCGGCTTCACGCCGTTCGCCGTCGAGGTGACCGGGAAGCTGCGCGACGACAACTCGCTCGTCGTCGGGGTCAGCAACCGGCGGCGCCCCGGCACCGTCCCGGGCACGGACGCCGACTGGTGGAACTACGGCGGGCTGACGCGCCCGGTGTGGCTCGTGACCGTCCCGGAGACGTACGTGCGCGACCTGCGGCTCGTGCTCGAGGAGCGCGGCGGGCGCCCGCTGCTGACCGGCGGCGTGACGCTCGACGGGCCGGCGCGCGCCGGCGCGGCGGTCACGGTGCGCATCCCCGCGCTCGGGCTGGCCGAGACGCTGCGCACCGACTCGGCCGGCCGCGCGGCGCTCGCGCTCGCGCCGCCGACCGCCGGCGCGCGGGCGCTGCGCCGGTGGTCCCCCGAGCAGCCCGCGCTCTACGACGTCGTCGTGACGGCGCGGGCCGGCGCCTCCGCCGACACGCTGCGCGACCGCGTGGGCTTCCGCACCGTCGCCACGCGCGGCACCGAGATCCTGCTCAACGGCCGGCCGGTCTACCTGCGCGGCATCTCGATCCACGAGGAGGCGCTGGGCGACGCGCCCGGCACCGGCGGGCGCGCGCTCGACTGGGACGCCGCGCGGCGCCTGCTGCTCGAGGCGCGGGCGCTCGGCTGCAACTTCGTGCGCCTGGCCCACTACCCCCACACCGAGCGGATGACGCGCCTGGCCGACTCGCTCGGGCTCCTGGCGTGGAGCGAGATCCCGGTCTACCAGGAGGACATCGCCTACGAGAGCGCGCACACGCTCGAGGTCGCGCGGCGCATGCAGCGCGTGAACGTCGAGCGCGACCAGAACCGCGCGTCCGTCATCGTGTGGGCGGTGGCGAACGAGACGCCGATCCACGAGGCGCGCAACCGGTTCCTCCAAACGCTCATCGCCGACGTGCGGGCGCAGGACCCGACCCGCCTCGTCTCGGCCGCGCTGAACCGGAGCGCCGGCGGCGGCCCGCTGGAGGTCGCGATCACCGACCCGCTCGGCGAGCACCTCGACCTGCTGGCGTACAACACGTACATCGGCTGGTACGGCCCCTTCGCCCCCGACTCGATCGCCGCCGTGCGGTGGCGCACGCCGTACGCGAAGCCGCTGATCCTCAGCGAGTTCGGCGCCGACGCGCGGGCCGGGCACCGAGGCGACGCGCGCGACCGGTGGACGGAGGAGTACCAGGCGTGGATGTACCGGCAGACGATCGCCAACGCCGAGACGGTGCCGTTCATCCGCGGCATGTCGCCGTGGATCCTCAAGGACTTCCGCTCGCCGCGCCGCTACCACAACGCGCACCAGCGGTTCTGGAACCGCAAGGGGCTGGTGAGCGAGACGGGCGTGCGCAAGCAGGCGTTCGACGTGCTCGCGGCGTTCTACGCCCGCAAGGCGGCGGGCGGCGCCGCGGGGGCGGCGCCGCGGTGAGCGCGCCCGCGGACCGCGCGTCGCCGGACGGCCCTCCGCGCGACCCGTCGCGGCGGGCCTGGCTCGCCGCCTCGGCCCTCGGCGCGCTCGGCGCCGCCGCCTGCGCGCGGGGCGGGGCGCGGCGCCCCGCCGCGCCGCCGGGGCGCGCGGCGGCCGCCGACCCGACGTCGGCGGCGATCGCGGCGATCGTCGCGCGCGTCCGCCCGCCGACGTTCCCCGGGCGGCGCTACCCGATCGCGGCGCACGGCGCGCGCGAGGGCGACGCCGACGCGCGGCCGGCGATCCAGCGGGCGATCGACCGGTGCGCCGCCGACGGCGGGGGGACGGTGCTCGTGCCCGCGGGGCGGTGGCGCGTCGACGGCCCGCTCCACCTGCGCTCGGGCGTGCGCCTGCACCTCGACGACGCCGCGACGCTGCGCTTCGCCGGCGAGCCCGCGCAGTACCTGCCCGCCGTGCCGACGCGGTGGGAGGGGACCGAGTGCTTCAACTACTCGCCGCTCGTCTACGCCTACCAGGCGGTGGACGTCGCGCTCACCGGCGGCGGCACGGTCGACGGGGGCGCGGCGGCGACGTTCGCGCCGTGGCGCGAGCGGCAGCGCGACGCCCAGGAGCGGCTGCGGCGCATGGGCGCCGACGGCGTCCCGCTGCACCGGCGCCTGTTCGGCGAGGGGGACTTCCTCCGGCCCAGCTTCGTGCAGTTCTTCGGCTGCCAGAACGTGCTCGTCGAGGGGCCGACCTTCGTCGACGCCCCCTTCTGGGTGCTCCACCCCGTGTACTCGCGCAACGTGACCGTGCGGGGCGTGACGGTCGACAGCCCCCGGCTGAACAACGACGGCGTCGACCCCGACTCGTGCAGCGACGTGCTCGTGGAGCGCTGCACCTTCCGCACCGGCGACGACGCGGTGGCGGTCAAGAGCGGGCGCGACGCCGACGGCTGGCGCGTCGGCCGGCCGACGACGCACGTCGTCGTGCGCGACTGCGAGCTGCCCGCCGTCCACAACGGCGTCTGCATCGGGAGCGAGATGTCGGGGGGGGTGCGCCACGTCTACGTCGAGCGCTGCCGCCTCGGGACCGTGCGGGGCGCCGCGCTGTACGTGAAGGCGAACCTCGACCGCGGCGGCGCCGTGGAGCACGTGCGCGTGCGCGACGTGACGGTCGCCGAGGCGGGGCGGTGCGTCGAGCTCACCACCGACTACCACAGCTACCGCGGCGGGCGGGCGGCGCCGCGCTTCGCCGACGTCGCCGTGGAGCGCGTGCGGTGCGAGCGCGCGGCGACCGCGCTCCACGCCGTGGGCGTCCCCGAGTCGCCGCTGGTCGACCTCGCGCTGCGCGACGTGGCGGTCGCGCGCGCCGACACCGCCGCCGTCGTGCGCCACGTGCGCCGCCTCGTGACGCGCGGCGTGCGCGTCAACGGCGCGCCGCTGGCGCTCGCCGCCGAGCCGCCGTGAACCGCCGTGAACCGCCGTGAGCCGCCCCCGCCCCCGCCTTCGCCGCCCCCGCCCCGCCGCGACCGCCGTCGCGCCCCACCCCCCGTCCGAGCCTCCGATGCGACTCCCCACCTCTTCCCCCGTACTCGCGGTGCACGTCGCCGCGGCCTGCGGCGCGCTCGCCGCCGCCCCCGCCGCGGCGCAGCAGAGCGGCGTGGCGGGCACCGTGACCACCGTCGAGGGGCGGCCGCTCCCGAGCGTGCAGCTCCGGCTGGCCGGCGGCGCGCTCGCCGCCCCGCGCACGGCGGTCACCGGCAGCGACGGCCGCTTCGTGCTGCCGCGGGTCCCCGCCGGCCGCTACACCCTCACCACGGCCTACATCGGCTACCGCCCGGCCGAGCAGACGGTGACGGTGGAGGACGGGCGCACGGCCGCGGTGACGCTACGGCTCGAGGCCAGCGCCGTGCGGCTCGGCGCCGTCGAGGTGCTCGGCGCCATCACCGAGGGGCAGGCCAAGGCGCTCAACGAGCAGAAGAACTCGCCCAACGTCGCCAGCGTCGTGTCGCAGGAGCAGATCCAGCGCTTCCCCGACCGCAACGCCGCCGAGGCGGTGCAGCGCATCCCGGGCGTGTCGGTGCAACGCGAGGAGGGGGAGGGGGAGCTGGTGCAGATCCGCGGGCTGAGCGCGGAACTCAACGCGGTGACGATCAACGGGCAGCGCGCGCCGAGCGCGAACCCCCGCTTCGGCGAGAGCGCCAACCAGCGCGCCACCTCGCTCGAGACGCTGCAGGCCGACATCGTGCAGGCGGTGAAGGTGAGCAAGGCGCTCACCCCCGACCTCGACGGCGACGCCATCGGCGGGCAGATCGAGTTCCGGCTGGCGACGGCGCCCGAGCGCGGGCGGGCCGAGTTCGAGGTCGGCTACGGGCCGGCCAACGCCCCGAACCTCGACCGCGCGCCGGGCTACGGCGACGGCATCGGCAACGCGCGCGCGACGCTCGGCCGGCGCTTCCTCGGCGACCGCTTCGGCGTGCTGCTCAACGGCAGCTACTTCCGCAACGACCGCGGCACCGTGATGGAGCAGGACTACTTCCTGGGGAACGACCCGGCCAACCCCGCGCAGTTCACCACCGTCAACCGCGTGCGGCGCGAGGACCGCGACTTCCGCCGCCGGCGCTACGGCGGGGTGGGGAGTGCCGACTACCGCTTCAACGACCGGCACGAGCTGCGGCTGGCCGTCACCGGCAACCGCTTCGCCTCCGACGAGATCCGGCGGCGCGTGGACTTCCGCACCGGGAGCAACGGGCAGAACGACAACTTCATCCGCAACCACGAGGAGGCGCGCTGGCTCGGCACCGCCGACGCGAGCGGCCGCCACGGCCTCGGCGCGGCGACGCTCGCCTGGTCGGCCGCCGTGGGACGCGGCGAGGAGGAGCAGCCCGACCGCGTGATCTTCAACTTCCGCCGCAACGTGCCGCAGCTCACCACCGCGTCGACCGACGCGATGCGCGCGCTGCGACTCGACCAGGCCTTCGCGCCGAACTACGCGCTGCGCTTCGTCGAGCACACGCCGATGTTCCACCGCGAGGACACCAAGCAGGGGCGGCTCGACCTCACGCTCCCGCTGCCGCTGGGGGCGCGGCGGCACGAGGTGGCCGTCGGCGCCAAGCACCTGCGGCGCGACAAGCTGTTCGAGCCGCGCTACTTCCAGCACCGCCCCGCCGCCGGCCAGACCATCGCCATCGGGAGCGACGGCTTCGGGCAGGTGGCGGACCGGCGCTTCGGCAGCGACGCCTACGCGACGTTCGCGCTCCGCCGCAACGCCGACGGGTCGCCGCTCCTCGAGGAGGACAAGGCGCGCGGCCGCTACACCGAGTACGACGCCGACGAGGACGTGAGCGCCGGGTACGCGATGGGGACCTTCCAGCTCGGCGGGCGCCTCACCGCCCTCGTCGGCTCGCGCGTGGAGCGCACCGACATCCGCATGCGCACGCTGCAGCCGCGGCGCGTGGGCGCGGCCACCGTCGACGACACGGTGCACACCCCGCGCGCCTACACCAACGTCCTCCCCTCGGCGCACTTCACCTGGCGGCTCGGCGAGCGGTCCAACGTGCGCGCCGCCTTCAGCACCGGGCTCGCGCGCCCCGACTACTTCGCGCTCGTCGACAGCCGGTACGTGAACGAGGAGGCCGACAGCATCCTCGGCAACCCGAACCTGCGTCCCACGCGCGCCCGCAACCTGGACCTGTTCTACGAGGTGTACGGCAGCGACGTGAGCTTCCTGACCGCGGGGGCGTTCGCCAAGCGCCTCGTCGACCCGATCGCCCGGACGCGCCGCCCGTACAACAACCAGGGGGGCGAGGTGCTCCAGTCGATCAACGGGCGGACGGCCGAGATCTACGGCGTGGAGGTGGCCGGCAACTACCGCCTGACGCGCCTCCCCGACGCGCTCGCGCTGCTGCGCCCGTTCGGCGTCTACGCCACCTACTCGTACGCCCGCACCGAGGCGGTCTACGACATCGGCGACCAGGAGCGCGCCCTCCCCTTCGTCAACACGCCGGCGCACACGGCCAACCTCGCGCTGACCTTCGACGACCGGCCACGCGGGTTGCAGCTCACCCTCTCGGGCAACTACCGCGGCAGCCGCCTCGACGAGATCGGCTCCGCCGAGCTGACGGACATCTACTACCGCGACGAGACGACGCTCGACTTCTCGGGGGCGTGGCGCTTCTGGCGCGGCACGGAGCTGGTCGTGCGCGCCAACAACCTGCTCGACACGCCCGAGCGCCGCACCTTCGGCGACCCGGCGGGCGAGCAGTGGCGCGCCCGCTTCCGCGAGACGTACGGGCGCACCTTCAGCGTCGGCGCGCGCTACACGTACTGATGGCGTACTGATGGCGTCCTGATCGCGGATTACCCCCACCCGGCCCCGCGCCCCATGCCTTCGCCCCACGACCGCCGCGCCTTCCTGCGCGGCGCCGCCGCCGCCGCGACCGCCGCCGCGCTCCCGCCGCTCGCCGCGCCGCGTGCGGCCGACGCCGAGACGCCGGCGTGGGCGCGGCGGCTGGGCGCCGAGCGCCGGCAGGCCAAGGTGCGCGAGGTGCGGGCGTACGCCGTCCCCGAGGCGATCTTCGTCCAGGTGGTCGCCGACGACGGCACGGCCGGGTGGGGGGAGGCGGGGCACGACGGGGGCACCCTGGTGGCGCAGGTGGTGACGCGCGAGCTGCGTCCGCTCGTCGTGGGGAGCGACGTGTTCGACGCCGAGCCGACGTGGGCGCGGATGTACCACGAGGCCGACGAGATGGGGCCCGGCGGGCTGGTGTCGCAGGCGATCGCCGGCGTGGACTGCGCGCTGTGGGACCTGCGCGGGCGGCTGCTGCGGCAGCCGGTGTGGGCGCTGCTCGGCGGGCGGTTCCGCCGCGACTTCCCGCTCTACGGCTCGTTCAGCATCGGCCCGGCGCGGCGCCGCCTCACGCCCGCGCAGGCGGCCGCCCAGGCGGCGCGGCTGCGGGCCGAGGGGTTCGGCGCGATCAAGGTGCGCCTCGGCATCCGGGAGGAGAACGCCGACCCGCCGCCCGACCAGGACCCGGCGGTGGCCACCGTGCGCGAGGTGCGCCGCGCCATCGGCGACGACGTCCCGCTCTACGTCGACGCCAACAACGGCTACCGCCCCGCGCGGGCGATCGAGATCGGGCGGCGGCTGGCCGGCGAGTTCGGCGTCAGCGTGTTCGAGGAGCCGGTGGCCGCGCACCACTACCCGTCGCTCGGCCGCGTGGCCGACGCCCTCGGCGCGACCGGGCTGGCCGTCGCCGCCGGGGAGCACGAGTACACGCGATGGGCGTTCCGCGACCTGATCCTGCAGGGGCGCCCCCACCTCCTCAACCCCGACGTCAGCAAGCTCGCCGGGCTGACCGACGGCAAGAAAGTGGCGGCGCTGGCGGAGACGTTCGACCTCACGATCTCGGTGCACAACGCGCGGCCGACGCTCCTGTCGGCGGCGCACGCACACTACGTCGCGTCGTGCCAGACGGCCACGCGGCCCCAGGAGCACCCCGGGACCGAGCGGCTGAGCGAGCTGTGGCAGTTCTTCCATAACCGGCTGACGCCGCGCGACGGGCGGCTCGCCGTGCCCGACGGACCGGGGCTGGGGCTCGACGTCGACGAGCGCGCCGTGCGCGCGGCGGCGCAGACGTAGGCGCCCCGCCGCCGGCGCCGCGTCAGAGCGTGACCCCCGCCTTCCAGATCGCGATCTCGCGGCAGCCGTGCCGCTCGTTGTTGGTGCGCGCGCGCCCGGAGGCGACGTCGAGCACGTGGTCCAGCAGCTCGTCGGCGAGCGCGTCGGGCGTGGGCGCGGCGCCGGCCGGCGCGAGCAGGCGCCCGGCGTCGAAGTCGATCCAGTGGGGTTTCCGCGCGGCGATCGCCGAGTTGGAGCTGACCTTGATCGTCGGCACCGGGAAGCCGAGCGGCGTGCCGCGCCCGGTGGTGAAGAGGAGGACCGTCGCGCCGCTCGCCACCAGCGCCGTCGACGACACGCCGTCGTTCCCCGGCGCCTCGAGCAGGGCGAGCCCGCCGGCCGCGGCCGGGGGCCACGGCTCGCCGTAGCGCAGCACCGCCCGCACGGGCGCCCGCCCGCCCTTCTGGACGGCGCCGAGCGACTTCTCCTCGAGCGTGGTGAGCCCGCCGTCCTTGTTGCCCGGCGACGGGTTCTCGTAGACCGGCTGGCCGTGGCGCCGGAAGTACGCCTTGAAGTCGTTGACCATCGCCGCGAGCGCGTCGAACGTCGCCGCGTCGGCGGTCCGGTCGAGGAGCGACTGCTCGGCGCCGAACATCTCCGGCACCTCGGTGAGGAGCACGCCGCCGCCGAGCGCGGTCACGCGGTCGGCGAGGTGCCCGAGCAGCGGGTTGGCGGTGAGGCCGCTGAAGCCGTCGGAGCCGCCGCACTTGTGGCCGAGCACGAGGTCGGACGCCGGGCGCGCTTCGCGCCGGTCGGCGGCCATCGACGCCGCGAGCTCCGCGACGAGCGCGACGCCGTGCTCCACCTCGTCCTCGACCTCCTGCGTGTTGAACCAGCGCAGCCGCGCGCGGTCGACGTCGCCGGCGAGCAGGAGGAGCTGCCCGAGCTGGTTGTTCTCGCAGCCGAGGCCGACCACCAGCACGCCCCCGGCGTTGGGGTGGCGGAGCAGCCCGGCGAGGACGCGCTGCGTGTGACGCAGGTCGTCGCCGAGCTGGCTGCAGCCGTAGGGGTGCGCGAAGGCGTGCACGCCGTCGACGGCGGGGGCGCCCCCCCTCGCGAGGCGCTCGCGCGCTGCGACGGCGATGCGCTCGGCGGCCGCGTTCACGCAGCCGACGGTGTTGACGATCCACACCTCGTTGCGCGTTCCCACGCGCCCGCCGGCGCGACGGTAGCCGTCGAAGGTGGGTGGCGCGGCGCGGTGGCGCGGCGCGGCGGGCGGCGGACCGGGCGCGGGCGTCGCGCGCCGGTACGTCGTCTCGCCGTCGAGCCGCGTGGCCAGGTTGTGCGCGTGGACCCAGGCGCCGGCGGCGATCGGGGCGGTGGCCGCGCCGATGGGGGTGCCGTACTTGCGCACGGGCGCGCCGGTCGCAAGGTCGCGCAGCGCGACCTTGTGTCCGGCGGCGACGGCCTCGCGCAGCGTCACGCGCGCGCCGTCGACGTCGAGCAGGGCGCCGGCGGGGCCGGGGAGCACGAGCACCGCGACGTCATCGTTCGGGTGCACGCGCACTGCGACCACCTCGCGCCGCTCCGGGGCGGGGGGCGCCGGCAAGGGCGGGCCGGGCATGGCGGGGATGAGCATTGTTCAGTCTTCGAACTATGGCGCGTGGAGTGTAGGGTCGGGAAGAGCAGGCCGCAACGGGACGCGCTCGCGCGCTCGCGACCGCCGGTGGAGGGGGACCCGGGTCAGGCGCACCATTGTCGCGCTTCCGGCGCCCCAGCACGATACGGTGCCCACTCGGATGGGCTCCCTCTTCCCTCGCCGTGTCCCGCCTGATGCGCCCGTCCCGCTCCATCCTGACCGCCGCGACCCTCCTGGCCGGGCTGACCGTCTTCGCCGCCGCCCCCACGCACGCCCAGGGCGGCTTCCTCCAGCGCGCGAAGCAGCGCGCTAAGGAGAAGCTGGAGCAGGAGATCGACAAGAAGACGGCCGACACGCCGCCGCCGTCGAGCGCCCCGACCGCCGCGTCGTCGGGCGGAAGCACCCCGGCCGCGCCCGCGGTGAGCCGCGCCGGGGACGAGGCGCCGTCGGTCAACGCGAACTACGACTTCACTCCCGGGACGCGCGTCCTCTTCGCCGACGACTTCGCGAAGGACAACCTCGGCGACTTCCCGCGCCGGCTCGAGCTGGTCGAGGGGAACCTCGAGGTCGCCGAGATCGGCGGCAAGCGCTACCTGCGCCAGGGGAACACGGGCGGGGGCGCGAAGTTCGAGATCAGACTGCCCGAGACGCTCCCCGAGACGTTCACCGTCGAGATGGACCTGCGCCTCCCGACCGGGAACCTCGCGCACATCTACTTCGACGACCCGAAGCTCTACTACTCGAACGACGAGGCGAAGCGGACGACGCGCCTGTCGCTCGTCACGCACGGGTTCACGGTCGAGAGCAACGGGCGCCAGAGCCGGGCGTCCACCCAGCACAGCCTCGAGGGGAAGGTGTTTCCCTTCAAGATCATGGCCGACGGCCGGTACGTGAAGATGTACGCCGACGGCCAGCGGGTCGGCAACGTGCCGAACGCGAACCTCGGCCGCTCGCGCACGATCCGCATCGAGCTGCCGTGGGCCCAGGACAAGGTCGGCCTGCTGGTCGGCAACGTGCGCGTCGCCGCCGGCGGGAAGGACCTGTACTCGGCGCTCGAGAGCGAGGGCCGCGTGACCGCCGAAGGCATCCTCTTCGACACCAACTCCGACCGGCTCCGCCCGGAGTCCGACGCCGTGCTCGCCCAGATCGGCGAGATGCTGACCACGCACGCCGAGCTGCGCCTCTCGATCGAGGGGCACACGGACAACGTCGGGCAGGCCGCCGCCAACCAGACGCTCTCGCAGAAGCGCGCGGCGGCGGTGAAGGCGTACCTGGTCGCCAAGCACGGCGTCGACGCGGCGCGCCTCGAGGCCAAGGGCTTCGGCAGCGGCAAGCCGGTGGCGCCGAACGCCGACGAGGCGGGGCGGCAGAAGAATCGGCGCGTGGAACTCGTGAAGCTCTGAGCGAGCCCGCTGCTCTGCGCCGTGAACGCGACGGGCCGCCCCGATGGGGCGGCCCGTCGCGCGTGCTACCCCTCGGTGCGCAGCGCCTCGGTTGGCTGCACGCCGAGCGCGCGCCGCGTGGGCACGACGCAGGCGAGCAGGCACACGCCGAGCATCCCCGCGGCGTACGCCACGACAAGCGCGGCCCCGCCGAGCGACGTCTTCACGTCCTGCATGGTGCCGAGGAGCAGCCCGGCGAGCACGCCGCCGGCCAGCGCCCCCGCGCCCACCTGCAGCAGCGGCCGCCGGAAGGTCGACGCGACCACGCGGCGCGCGCTCGCTCCGAGTGCGACCCGGATCCCGATCTCGCGCGTGCGGCGGGCGACGGTGAACGACATCACCGCGTAGATCCCGGCTAGCGAGAGCACCAGGGCGACGACGCTCACGAGCGCGGTCAGCGTGAACCAGAAGTCGAGGAACCGGACCGACGTCTCGCTCAGCTCGGCCATCGGCGTGATCTGGTCGAGCCGCAGCGCCGGGTCCACCGCGGCGGCGGCGGGGCGCAGCCGCGGCGCGAAGGCCCGCGGGTCGCCCCGCACGCGGACCGCGAGGTGCACGGGGGCCGCGGCCGTCGGCGCGAGCGGGTGGTAGATCCCCGCGACCTTGGGGTCGTCGCCGCGCCCCATCCCCAGGTCCGGCGCGACGCCGACGATCACGTGCCACGGGCCCAACATGGCGTCCTGCGAGGCGCGCGGGGACGTCTCCTCCTGGCGCAGGTAGCGCACCCGCCGCCCGATCGGGTTGCGGCCGCCGAGCACTCGGTGCACGAACGACTGGTTCACGATCACCACGCGCGCCTCCGCCTCCAGGTCGACGGCGTGGAACGGCCGGCCGGCGCGGAGGGGCGCGCCGAGCACGTCGAAGTAGTCGGCGTCGACCGCCGCGGCGCTGACGCGGTACGCCGGGTAGTCGGGGTCGAGCGGCGCGGCCCCGCCCGCGTCCACCTCGACCAGGCGCGCCGGGTGGTACATCCGCGGGAAGCGCTCGGCGACCGTGACCCCCGCCACTCCCGGTTCGGCGGCGAGCCGACGCTCCAGCTCCCGGTACCGGTCGCGGAAGCGCGCCAGGTACGCCGCCCGCGTGGTGTCCCCGCCCGGCGCCGGCTCGCGATCCAGGTCCACCCGCGCTGACAGGAACTCCCGCTCCGCGTACCCGACCCGGAGCGAGCGGAACTCGTCGGCCTGGCGCCGGGTGACGTACGCGGTGACCGGGAACGCGACCGTGACCGCCACCTGCGCCACGATCACCGCCGTCCAGATCCCGCCGATCCGCAGTCCGCCCCCGCCGGCGTTCGTCTCGCGCAGTCGGGCCCCGATCCCCCGCGTCACCTTGAGCGCGGGGACCACCCCGGCGACGGCCGCGCCGAGCAGCGTCAGCGCCGCGGCGTAGACGACGGTGGCCGGCGAAAGGCTCCCGTGAAACCAGAAGGGGAGCCGGTAGCCCGCGTCGGCTTCGACGATGGCGAGCATCCACCGGAGCCCCGCCCCCGCCGCCGCGAGCCCGACGGCCGCCGCCAGGGCGCCCAGCACCAGGGCCTCGGCGAAGAGCTGCAGCACGATCCGGCCGCGGCTCGCGCCCAGGGCGCTGCGCACCAGCAGCTCGGTCTCCCGGGTCGCGGCGCGCGCGAACGTCAGCAGCGCCACGTTGCCGCAGACGAGCACCAACAGCATCACGAAGAACAGGTTCGCCGACCGGAGCGCCACCGTCGCCTCCGACTCGAGGTCGAGGACGGCCCGCGCGTACGGGAGCACCTGCGGACGCAGGTGCCGGTGCGTGGCGGGGCGGTCGGCGGCCGCGCGCCGGCCGAGCGTGGCCAGCTCCGCCTGCGCCTCGTCGAGCGTGACGCCCGGCGCGAGGCGGCCGAAGAGGTCGAGCGGCGGGCCCTCGTCGCCCGCGTGGGCCGGCGGGCGCACCCGCAGCGGCACCCAGAGCCGCTGCGCGACGGGAAAGCCGTAGCCCGCGGGCATGACGCCTACGACCGTGGTCGTCACGCTCCCGAGCCGGATCGCGCGGCCCACCACCGTGCGGTCGCCGCCGAAGCGCTCCCGCCACACGTCGTGGCCGATGACCGCGACCGGCGGCGCGTCGGGGCGCTCGTCGGCCTCGACGAGGGCGCGCCCGAGCAGCGGGGGGACGCGCGTCAGCCGGAACGCCGACGCGCTGATCTCCGCCACCTCGACCGGCTCGGCGGCGCCGTCGCCGGTGATCAGGTTGCGCTCGAGCGCCCGGTAGGCGCCGAGCTCCGTCACCGAGCGCAGCGTCGCGCGCCACGCCACGAAGTCGTGCAGCACGCGCGGCTGCACGCGCCCGGCCGCCGCGTCCCACTGGCGCAGCGCCACCACCCGGTCCCCGCCGGGGAACGGGAGCCTCGGGTCGAGCACCTGCCCGACGAACTCGAACGCGCCGGCGCCCACCCAGATCGCGAACGCCATCGCGAGCCCGCCGACGACGGTGAGCCCCGGGTACTTGACCAGCATCCGCACGCCGAGCGTGAAGTCGAGCGACAGGCGCGGGAGCCAGGCGAGCCAGCGCGCGTCCCGCACCTCCGCCCGGTACTGCCGGACGGCGCCGAAGGCGAGGCGCGCCTGCCGCCGCGCCTCGTCCGCCGTCATCCCCGCGCGCAGGTTCTTCTGCGTCTCCATCTCGAGGTGGAACGCCAGCTCCTCGTCCAACTCGCGGTCGACCCCCGCGGGGTGCACGAGCGCCCGCAGGCGCCTCCGCCACCGCTTCGCCCAGCGCATCGCGTCTCCTCCTCAGTTGGTGCGCAGGATCAGCTCGACCATCTCGACGTAGCGGTGCCAGCTCGCCGTCTCCTCGCCGAACGCGCGGCGGCCGGCGGGGGTGAGCTCGTAGAAGCGGGCGCGGCGCCCCCGCTCGGTGGCGCGCCACTCGCTGTCCACCCACCCCCGCTCCTCGAGCCGCTGCAGCGCGGGGTAGAGCGAGCCCTGGCCGACGCGCAGCGCCTCGCGCGAGAGCTGCTCCAGGCGCTGCGTGATCGCCCAGCCGTGCATCGGCCCGAGCGAGAGCGCCTTCAGGATCAGCAGGTCGAGGGTGCCGCGCAGGACGTCGCTCGCGGCCGGCGGCGGCTTCGGGGAGGGCGGGGACATGGGCCTCGCGGTTGTCGTGTCGGGTTCCGACACCACGGTACGTGCGCGTCGTGTCGAAAGTCAACAACACGCGCCGCGGGCGCGGCGCCGGCGGGCTCTGACGTCCGTCGTGCCGCCGTGTAGCTTGGCGGCATGCCCAGCCTCCGACTTCCGCGTGCCGCCCTCGCCGGGGCGGCGCTCCTCGCCGCGGGCGCCGTCCCGGCGCACGCCCAGCCCGCGCCCTTCGGCGGCAAGACCGCCGGCTACGAGCGCCTCGACGGCTTCCTCCCGCTCTACCACGACGCGCGCACCGGCAAGGTGCTCCTCGAGCTCCCCGCCGACTCGACGCGCGCGCTCCTGCTCACGACGCTCGCCACGGGGCTCGGCTCCAACCCGGTGGGGCTCGACCGCGGCGCCGACGGCGCCAACCACGTCGTGCGCTTCGACCGCAACGGGGAGCGCGTGCTCGCGGTGTTCGAGAACTGGCGCTACCGCAGCTCCGACACCGCCAACCGCGACCACCAGCGCACGGTCGCCGAGGCGTTCCCGCCGAGCACCGTGGCCGCGCTGCCGCTGGTGGCGACCGAGGGGAGCCGGCTGCTGGTCGACGCCACCGACTTCCTCGTGCGCGACTGGATGGACGTCCCGCGCACGCTCGAGCGCGCGGGGCAGGGGAGCTACGCGGTGGCGCGCGACCGCTCGGGGGTCAACCGCGCGCTGACGCGCAACTTCCCGCGCAACACCGAGGTCGACCTCTCGCTGACGTTCGCCGCGGGCGGCCGCCCCGGCCCGATCGTCGAGCGCATCGCGCCGGACGGGCGGGCGATGACGCTGCGGCAGCACGTGTCGCTGGTGGCGCTGCCCGACGGGCAGTACCGGCCGCGCGCCTGGGACCCGCGCGTGGGCTACTTCGGCGTGCGCTTCCACGACTTCGCGCAGCCCATCCAGCGCCCGCTGGAGCAGGCGTGGATCGGGCGCCACCGGCTGACGCGCGGCGCCGACGGGCGGATCGCCAACCCGATCGTCTACTACGTCGACCCGGGGATCCCCGAGCCGGTGAAGACCGCCACCCTGCAGGGGGTGAAGTGGTGGGAGGAGGCGTTCGCGAAGGCCGGCCTCCCGGGCGCGTTCCGCGCCGAGTGGCTCCCCGCCGGCGCCGACCCGATGGACGCGCGCTACAACGTCGTGCAGTGGGAGAACCGCAACGAGCGCGGCTGGTCGATCGGCGGCTCGCTCGGCGACCCGCGCACCGGCGAGATCCTGAAGGCGATGGCGCGCATGGACAGCCACCGCGCGCGCACCGACTACAACCTGTACGCGGGGCTCATGGGCGCCGAGGCGGCGGCCGCCGACACGGCGTTCGTACTGGCGCGCGTGCGGCAGGTGAGCGCGCACGAGGTCGGGCACACGCTCGGGCTGGGGCACAACTACATCGCGTCGACCTACGAGCGCGGGAGTCTGATGGACTACCCGCCGCCGCGCGTGCGCCTGGCCGCCAACGGCGAGATCGACATCTCGCAGGCGTACGACGTCGGGCCGGGGGAGTACGACGTGTGGGCGATCCGCTGGGGCTACGGCGTCTTCCCGCCCGAGCACGAGGCCGACTCGCTGCGCGCGATCGTGCAGGAGGGGCTGCGCAGCGGGTGGCTGTACCTGGGCGACGGCGACGCGCGCCCCGAGTTCGCCAGCGACCCGCGCGTGAACCTGTGGGACGACGCGGCGACGCCCGAGGAGTTCTGGCGCCACCAGACCGGCGTGCGGCGCGTGGCGATGGCGCGCTTCGGCGAGCGGGCGATCCGCCCCGGCGACCCGATCGCGCTGCTGCACGAGCGCTTCGCCCCCGTGTACTTCATGCACCGCTTCGCGCTCAACTCGCTGGCCAAGACGGTGGGGGGGATGGAGTACGCGAACGCGGTGCGCGGCGACGGGCAGCAGGTGACGCGCGCGGTGTCGGCGCAGCGGCAGCGGCAGGCGCTCGCGCTCCTGCTGGAGGGCCTGCAGCCGCAGGCGCTGGCGATCCCCGACACGGTGCTGGCGCTGCTCGGCCCGGGCGCCGAGCAGGTGACGCCGTCGGTGGAGCTGTTCCGGTCGCGCACGCGCCCGGCATTCGACGAGTTGGGGGCGGCGCGCACGCTGGCGCAGATGACCGTCGACGCGCTCCTGCAGCGCGACCGCGCGGCGCGGCTGGTGCAGCAGCAGCTGCGCGACGGCGCGCAGCCCGGGCTGGAGACGGTGATCGACCAGCTGCTGGCGGCGACGCAGCCGGACGACCTCTCTCCCGCCGCGTCCGCGCGCCCGGCGGCCGCGCGCCCGGCGGCGCTGCGGCGCGCGGCGCACCGCGCCGTGGTCGACCGGCTGCTGGCGCTGGCCGCCGACGCCGAGGCGTCGCCCGAGGTGCGCGCGATGGCCGAGCTGCGGCTGGGGGAGCTGGCGGCCGACGGGCAGCGCGTGCTCGCGATGCGCGGCGGGGCGGGGGCGTCGGGGCTGGCCGCGGCGTCGCGCGCGCACTGGCGCGCGGTGATCGCCGACGTGCAACGCTGGCAGACGCGCCGCGAGCTGCCGACGCCCACGCCCGCGCTCCCCGCGCCGCCGGGCGACCCGTTCGGGACGCCGTGAGCGACGCGACGAACGCTCGCGCGACCGCGCCCCACGCGGCCGCCGCGCCGCCGCGCGTCACGCTCGACGGGATCCGCCGCGCGCGCGCGCACGTCGCGCCGGCGTACCTCGACTCGCCGCAGCTCCGCAGCGCGCCGCTCGACGACGCGCTCGGGGCGGCGCTGGTGCTCAAGGTCGAGACGCTGAACCCGGTGCGCTCGTTCAAGGGGCGCGGCGCCGATTGGTTCGTGGCGTCGCTGGCGGCCGAGGCGCGGGCGCACGGGGGACCGGCGCCGCACGTGGTGTGCGCGTCGGCGGGGAACTTCGGCCAGGGGATCGCCGAGGCGGCGCGGCGCCGCGGCGCGCGGGCGACGGTCTACGCCGCGCACTCGGCGAACCCGCTCAAGTTGGACCGCATGCGCGCGCTCGGCGCCGAGGTGCGGCTGGCGGGGGACGACTTCGACGCGGCCAAGGCGGCGGCGCGCGAGGCCGCGGCCGCGCTGGGCGTCCCGTTCGTGGAGGACGGGCGCGAGCTGGCCGTCACCGAGGGCGCGGGGACGATGGGACTCGAGCTGGCGCGCTGGCCGGAGCCGCTCGACGTCGTGCTGGTGCCGCTCGGCAACGGCGCGCTGCTGGCCGGCGTCGGGCACGCGCTGCGCGCGCTCTCCCCGCGCACGCGCCTGGTGGCCGTGTGCGCCGCCGGCGCGCCGGCGATGGCGCGGTCGCTGCACGAGGGGCGCGCCGTGGAGACGGCGCGCGTCGACACGATCGCCGACGGGATCGCGGTGCGCGTCCCGGTGCCGGAGGCGCTCGACGACCTGCGCGGGGTGGTCGACGAAGTCGTGCTGGTCGAGGACGCGGTGGTGGTGGAGGCGATGCGGCTCGTGCACCGCCACGTCGGCGTGGTGGTGGAGCCGGCGGGCGCGGTGGGCGTGGCGGCGGCGCTCGCGCGCCCCGACCTGGTGCGCGGCGCGGTGGCGGCGACGCCGCTGTGCGGGGGCAACCTGACGCCCGAGCAGATCGACCGCTGGCTGTAGCGCGTCGCGCCCGCGCGCTTGACAGCCCCGGCGCGGTTCCGGATGTTCGCCCGTGGAGGCGGCCGCGCGTGGCACCGGCCCTGCACCCCGCGGGGCGCGTCCCCCGCCGCCCCTCCGCCACCCGAGACCGCCCATGCCCAAGACGCCGATGCACTGTCCCTTCTGCGACATCATCGGGGGGGCCGGCGAGGTGTCCGTCTGCTACGAGGACCCGGTCGCGATCGCGTTCATGGACATCCAGCCGGTGAACGACGGCCACGTGCTCGTCGTCCCGCGCGCGCACTACGAGCGCGTCGAGGACCTGCCGCGCGAGGTGGGGCTGCACCTCTACCAAGTGTCGACGCGGCTGATGCCGGTGATCCAGCAGGTCTCGGGGTGCCACGACCTGAACATCGTCGTGAACTCGGGCTCCGCGGCGGGGCAGGACGTCTTCCACTTCCACGTGCACATCATCCCGCGGCGCGCGGGCGACGGCTTCGACGTGCCGCTCCCGTTCCCCGGCTCCGAGATGCCCGACCGCACGCGGCTGGACGCGATGGCGGCGCGCATCATCTCGGCGCTGCGCGACCCGCTGCGGGTGCCGCTCGCGCCGGCGCCGGCCGGCTGAACCGGGCGCGGCCGTGACGCGCCCGCGACCGGCGCGTCCCCCCCCCCGGGTGTGGCATGCAGGATGCTTTTTGTGCCGGTGGCGACGAAACCAGCGCACGGAGGGCGGATGCCGGGAGTGGCGCGCGAAGCACGGGCGGAGGCGGCACGACACGCGGGGGCGCACCCCGGCGGCGTCGCGGCCGCGCCGGCGGAGCCGCCGCCAGCCGCCCGCCGCCACCGGCGGCAGCATCCCGGGCAGCACCCCGCGCCGCGCAACGGCACGCCGTCGCACCGCACCGACCCCCACACCCCGCCGACGAGCACGCGCTCGCGGCGGGGTGTCCGCGTTCAGGTCCCGCACCCGCGAGGTCACATGCCGCAGTTGCCGTCGGAGCTTGCCGCGCCCGCACTCGACGCGACGTACGACGCGACGCACGACGCGACGCACGCCGCGCTGTGCGGCGGGGGGCGGTCCTGATGCTGCGCCACCGGACGCTCCGGCGCCCGCGCGACGGCGCGCGGCGGCAGAAGCGGGCCAAGGGCGGGCCGGCGCGGCGCACGCGCCCCTACGGCGCGATCCCGCGCTGGATCGTGCGCACGCTGCGCGCGACCACGCTCGCGGCGTGCGGGCGGCGCTGCGTCTACTGCGCGCGGCAGCTGGCGATCGAGACGGCGACGCTCGACCACGTGGTGCCGCGCTGCCTCGGCGGCCACACGGGGGAGGACAACGTGGTCGTCGCCTGCCGCGGCTGCAACCGGCGCAAGGGCGGCCAGGCGCCGTTCGAGTTCTTCCTCGCCTACCCCGAGGCGGCGGACAACTTCCTCCGCTACGCCGTGCGGGTGGCGACGGATGCGAAGCGCGAGGCGCGGCGCGCGCTGTCGCTCGGGCCGGTGTTCGCGCAGGCCGCGTAGCGCGCGGCCCGCACGCCGCCGCGGGGGAGGGGGCGCTACGCGCGCATCGCGCGCAGCGCCCGCACCCGCGGCGCGCGGCTCTTCGGCGAGTCGAGGCTGAACGAGCGCGCGTCCCCCAGCTCGTCGCGCACCCAGCGCTCGGTGCGCGCCACCGCCGCCTCGAGCGCGTCGTCGCGGCGCCCGTCGAAGGTCGCCCAGGCGACCGTCCCGGCGTCGGCGTCGAACTCCCACAGCCCCACCAGCCGCCCGCGGTCGAGGATCGCGTGGCTGGGCAGGTCGGACATCCCGCCCAGGGGGCGCGCCTTCCCGTCGTCGACCAGCACCGGCCGGTCGCGATCCGCCGCGTCGACCAGCGACGCGACCTCGCGCCGCGTCGCCGTGATCGCGTCGAGACCGCTCACGAGCGCGTAGCTCGGCCCGTCCGCGGCGGGCGCGAAGTCGCGCCACGCCGCCTCGTCCTCAGGCAGGAGCAGGCGGTCGCCCCCGGGTTCCGCGGGGCGCAGGTCGAGCGTGGCGACCGCGTCGCGCGCCGCCTTCACGCCGAGCCCAGAGAAGAACTGCCACTCGCCCATCGTCGCCGGGCCCACCCAGCGGAAGAAGCGGCGCGCCAGCTCGCGCTGCGCCTCCTGCGCGTCGGGGCGCGCGTCGGCGTGCGGGCCGTCGGCCCAGCGCGCGTAGGCGTAGCGCTGCTGGTCGAGGCGTCCGTTGATCGGGACGCGGCGGATCTCGCCGCGCGCCTGCAGCTGCCCGAGCGCCAGCGGGAGCGTGGTGCTCATCCCCTTCTTCTTGCCGGCGTCGCCGAGGGAGCGCGCGCGGTCGCCGACGGCGGCGCGGATCGCGTCGGGCTCCAACGCCGCAGGGCCGAGCGCGGCGAGCACCGCGTCGCACAGCGCGTCGACCTCGGCGCGCGTGACGCCGAGCTTCTCGGCGGTGCGCAGCTCCGGCTCGCGCCACCCGTCGCCGACCGCGAGGGCGAGCGCGAAATCCTCGCGCGGGAGCACGTAGGTGCAGCCGCGCGCCGCCGGCAACTCGTGGATCGCGAGCGCCGCGACGGCGGCGTCGGCGTCGGCGCGCGAGGTGCCCGCGCGCGCGAACAGCGTCAGGTACGGCCCCGCGCCCCCCACCGAGCGCGCCCACCCCGAGCGGGCGAGCACCTTGGCGGGCGGGCGCCCCGCCAGCGACCCGTCGAGTCCCTGGCGGCGCCACCACCAGGCGCGGAGCTTCGCCGCGTCCACGGCCGCCTCCACGCCCGCCGCGTTACTGCGCGCCCGCGGCGGCGGCCGCGGCGGCCGGGCGCTCCGGCCCGATCAGCCGGCGCGCCTCGGCCTGCAGCGCGTCGAGCTCGCGGCGCAGCACCGCGTAGCGCTCGGTGGCGTCGCGCGGCACGCGCTGGTCGGCCTGCGTCGTCATCCCGTACAGGTAGCCGATGTGCGCCTGCAAGCCGGGGCGGCTGTAGCGCACCGACGGCGTGATCAGCTTCTCCTCGAGCGCCTGCAGCATCCGCAGGCTGTCGTGCTGCACCGTGCCCGGGCCCGCGGCGTTGAGGCGGGCGCGCGCCTCGCGCACGCGTGCCGCCAGCCGGTTGGCGTCGCTCACCAGGTCGCGCACCTTGAGGTTGTGCGCGAGCTGCGCCCGCAGCACCGCCGGGGTGACGCCGTCGCGCAGCTGCCGCGGGTCGGGGCGCACGGCCAGCGGCTGCTCCATGCGCCACTGCGACGCCGAGCCGTTCGGGCCCTGGATGCTCAGGCGCGCCGTGTAGCGCCCCGGGGGCGCCATGGGGCCGTTGCGACCCGCCCGCTGCGTCTGCGCGTCCCACGGACCCGGGAGCGTGTAGTCCCACACGAAGCGGCGGTGCCCCGGGCGCACGTCGAGGCGCGGCGTCCCCGCGCGCTCGAACGCCGGCGCGCGCATCCCCCCCTCGACCGGCTGCGTGCGCTCGCCGGCGCCGGCGCCGGAGACGCTGCGCACCACCGTCCCCGCGGAGTCGAGGATGTCGAGTGTGACCGTCCCCTCCGGCGCGCGCGCGAGCCAGTAGTCGATCATGGCGCCCGCGGGCGGGTACTGCGGGTCGACCGTCGCCGCGCGCTCGGCCTCGAGCCCGCCGAAGCCGGCGCGGTAGCGCAGGCGCGTCGCCTCGCGCGGGCGGAAGAGGTGCGCCGGCGCCGACGCGAGCCGCGTGCGCTGCGCCGAGTCGGCGATCGCGTGCAGCGGGGTCAGGTTGTCGAGGATCCAGAAGGCGCGCCCCTGCGTCGAGATCACCAGGTCGTGCCGGTGCACGCGCATGTCGGTGATCGGGACGTTCGGGAGGTTGAGCTGGAGCGGCTGCCAGCGGCGCCCGTCGTCGAACGAGACGTAGGCGCCGAACTCGGTGCCCGCGTAGAGCAGCCCCGCGCGCGCCGGGTCCTCGCGGATCACGCGCGTCGGCTCGTCGGCCGGAATCCCGTTGTCGCCGGGCGTGAGCAGGCGCCACGTCCGGCCGTAGTCGTTCGTGGCGTACAGGTACGGCTTGAAGTCGCCGAGCAGGTAGCGCAGCACCGCGACGTAGGCGGCGCCGCGGCGGTGCGGCGAGGGCTCGACGTTCTGCACGCGCCCGCCCGGGCCGAGCGCGGGGGGCGTGACCTTCTGCCACGTGCGGCCGCCGTCGCGCGTGACGTGGATCGGGCCGTCGTTCGCGCCCGCCCAGATGACGCCCGGCTCGAGCGCCGACTCGCGGATCGCGTAGAGGGTGCTGTAGTACTCCTCGCCCGTCACGTCGATCGTGATCGGCTCGCCCGAGACCTTCGACTGGTACCGCGGGTCGTTGGCGGTGAGGTCGGGAGAGATGCGCTCCCAGGTGATCCCCTCGTCGCGCGTGCGGTGCACGTGCTGCGACCCGTAGTAGAGGGTGCGCGGGTCGTGCGGGCTCACGTCCATCGGCGAGACGCGCTGGAACCGGAAGGTCAGGTCCTTGCCGGGGTTGCCGTAGAGCGACTGCGCGCCGACCCACGACTGCCACTCGTTGCCGGTGCGCAGCGACATGCGGCTGAACTGCCCCTTGCACGAGCCGTAGACGGTGTCCGGGTTCGCGGGGTGCGGCATGATCGGGCCGGTCTCGCAGCCGGGACCCTGGCGCCAGCTCTGGATCGGGTCGTCGGGCGACGACGCGGTGGTCGGCAGCGACGGGACGATGAGCGTCGAGTTGTCCTGTTGCGCGCCGTACAGGCGGTACGGCCACTGGTCGTCGACCGCGACCTGGTAGATCTCGGCGGTGGGCTGGTTGTACTGCGTGCTCCAGGTGCGCCCGCCGTTGAGCGAGACGTTCGCGCCGCCGTCGTTGGCCTGGATCAGGATGTTGCCGTCGCGCGGGTTGACCCAGATGTCGTGGTTGTCGCCGTGCGGCGTCGACATGGAGCGGAACGTCTTCCCGCCGTCGGTCGACTTGAAGAAGCCCTCGGCGCCGGCGTACACGACGTCGGCGTTGGTCGGGTCGGCGCCGAGCGTGGTGTAGTAGAAGGGGCGCGTGATCAGCGACGGCTGCCCGTTGACGCGCGTCCACGTCTCGCCGGCGTCGTCGGAGCGCCAGAGCCCCGCGCCGCTGGCGGCCTCGATGAGCGCGTAGACGCGGCGCGGGTCGGCGGCGCTGACGGCGACGTTGCTCTTGCCGAACAGCCCCTTGGGAAGCCCGCCCTCGAGCTTCCTCCAGGTGGTGCCGCCGTCGGTGCTCTTGTAGATCCCGCCCTCGTACGCGCCCGAGATGATCGTCCACGGCTTGCGCTCGGCGCGCCACATCGACGCGTAGAGCGTGTTCGGGTCGTCGGGCTTGAACTCGACGTCGACGGCGCCGGTGCTGTCGGAGACGAAGAGGACCTTCTCCCACGTCGCGCCGCCGTCGCGGGTGCGGAAGACGCCGCGCTCGGCGTTGGGCCTGAAGCCGTTGCCGATGGCGGCGACGAAGGCGGTGTTCGGGTCGCGCGGGTGGACGCGGATGCCGCCCACGTGCCCGCTCTCGCGCAGCCCGACGTGGCGCCACGTCTTCGCGCCGTCGGTGGAGCGGTAGATGCCGCGCCCGGTGGAGACGTTGCTGCGCAGCCCGTCGGAGCCGGTGCCGACCCAGAGGACGTCGGGGTTGGACGGCGCGACCTCGACGGCGCCGATGGAGCCCTCGAGGATCTGGCCGTCGGAGACGTTGGTCCAGTTCTGCCCGGCGTCGTTGGTCCGCCAGACGCCGCCGCCGGTGGCGCCGAAGTAGAAGGTGTGGGGCTGCGACGCGACGCCGGTGACGGTGGTGACGCGGCCGCCGCGTGCGGGGCCGACCATGCGCCAGCGCAGGCCGTCGAAGAGCGAGGGGTCGACGGCGTGGGCGGCGGGGCGGGTGGGCGCCTGGGCGCGGAGCCCGGCGGCGGGGAGCAGGGCGGCGGCGAGCAGCGCGGCCGCGAGCGGGGAGCGGTTCGGCATGGGGGCGGGGGACCGGGGACCGGCCGGAACGCGGCGAGGGACCTGTCCGGAGGTCGGAGCAGGTCCCTCGCTGCGCTCGGGACGTCGGATCTTACGCCGCGCGCGCTCCGTCCGCTGCCGTCTGGCGCGTCCTCAGGGAAGGAAGCGGATCGGCGTGCCGACGGGTACCGCCGAGAAGAGCTCCTCGATCTCCCGGTTGGTGACGGCGACGCAGCCGTTGGTCCAGTCCCACGTCCGGTGCACCGGGCCCACGCCGCCCTGTCCGTTGGGGAGGCCGTGGAGCATGATGTCGCCCCCAGGCTCGACGCCGAGGGCGCGGGCGCGGGCGACGTCCTGCGCGTTCGGGTAGGAGACGTGCAGCCCGAGGTGGAACTTGCTGTTCGGGTTGCGGGCGTCGATGTGGTACAGCCCCTCGGGGGTGCGGCGGTCGCCCTTGCGCTCCTTGTGCCCGGCCGGGTTGCCGCCGAGGGCGACGTCGTAGGTGCGGACCGGGAGGCCGCCGGCCCACAGCGTCAAGCGGCGGAGCGACTTCTCGACGACCAGGCTGTCGGCGGCGGCGGCGAGCGGGGCGCGGCGGTCGTCGGTGAGCGTGGTCGCGGGGGTGCCGCGGGGGGCGACGGTGGGCGTGCCGAGCGGGCGCCCGGCAGGGGGGCGCGGGTTCGCGCGGGCGGCGGGGCGTGCGGGGATGCCGTCGCCGACCGAAGCGCGGAGAACGCCGGGTGCGGTCAGAGACGCGAGCATCGCCGCGGCGACGAGGGAACGGCGCATCGTCGTCGGGTGGCGCAAAGGGGATGTGGCGCCCGCCACGTGGTGTGACCGGCAGCATCAAGGTGACGACGGTGCGCGGGGGCCGCAACAGTCGACCGCGGGCTTAATCGAACGCTAACCTGTTGGTATGGCTGAGGCTGTAGTCCGGGTCCGCGTCGTCCGTTTCCTTCGCCCGTCTCAGTAATCGACGGGGCGCAGGTACGCCTCGCCGATGGCCGTCGGGCTGACCATCGCCACCGCCGGGAGGCGGCGCTTCCAGTGCGTGCCGGCGAGGCGTCTCCGCACGCGCTCGACCTCCACCGGGTCGAAGCCGCGGCCGGCGAGGGCTTCGGGGGCGTAGCCGTGGAGGAGCCAGTTGAGGATCAGGTCCGCGCGGGCGTAGCTGATGCCGAAGTCACCCTCGTCGGTCTGGCCGGCGACCAGGTCGGCGGACGCGGGCTTGCCGACGATCACGTCGGGGACGCCGAGATGGCGGGCGAGCGCCCAGACCTGCGTCTTGTAGAGGTCGCCGAGTGGGTTGACTGGGGGGGAGTCGTCGGCGTGCCAGGTGAAGTAGCCGAACAGGCGCTCGGTCTTGTTTCCCGTGCCCAGGGGGAGCGCGCGGTGTTTCGCCGAGAGGTCGAAGAGGACGATCATGCGCGTGCGCGCCATGACGTTCCCGCGGCGGGCCGGGTCGGCGTCGGGCTCGTGGGCCAGGTAGCCGTCGACCGCCGGTGAGATGTCGACCGTGCGGGCCTCGACGCCGAGCGCGTCGATGATCAGCTGGGCGTGGGCGAGCGAGTCGGGGCTCGAGGTGCGGTAGGGCATGCGGACCGCGACCACGTGCTCCGGGCCCAGGGCGCGGGCGGCGAGGAAGGTCGTGACGGCGGAGTCGACGCCGCCGGAGCAGCCGACGACCGCTTTGCGGAAACCGCGGCGGGCGAACTCCTCGCGAAGGAAGGTGACCAGCCAGTGCTCGAGGAGGGGGGCGTCGACGTCGAGGGCGGGGGGGAGGCCGTGGTCCGCGAGGGGGACGCGGGTGACGGCGATCGAGGGCGCCCCGCCGCGGGACGGCGCGGAGGCGTTCGGCGTCGCATGATGAAGTTGGGGGGGGCCCCCCCACGCGTTGCCGGTCGCCGCGGACGCGGAGTCTGCCGGATCCGGCACGCTCGGCGACCGCCGCGCCCCCGGCGAGCCGACGTCCGGCGTGCCGCGCCCATCCGCCGCGCCCGCGCCGCGCTCGTCGGCCGTCACCAGCCCGTGCGCCTCGTGGCGCGGCGCCGGCGGGTCGTAGGCCACCGCCGCCGGCGCGCCGCGCTGCACGTCGTCCACCACCCGCAGCAGGTGCGGCATCGCGACGCGCAGGTCGTTGAGCAGCGGCGAGTCCGCGCGCGCCCGCGTCAGGTCGGCCAGGTCGACCGTGATCGAGAGGATCGCCTCCTCGAACACCGGCGCCCGCACGCGCACGTCGCCGCGCGGGCCGCACACGGTGGAGCTGCCGCCGAAGCTCTTCCCGCCCTCGCTGCCGACCGCGTTGGCGAGCGCCACGAACACCCCGTGCTCCTCGGCGATGTCGCGCACCAGCCGCTCCCACCGGGCGACGCTGGCCGGCCCGGGGACGCCGTCCGCGCGCGGCCAGATCCCGCGCGCCGGCGCCGCGGCGCAGACGAAGACGATCCGCGCGCCGTCGAGCGCGGCGATCGTCCCGGTGAGCGAGTGCCAGGCGTCCTCGCACACCAGGATCGCCGCGCGCCCCCACGGCGCGTCGAAGGCGCGCAGCTCCAGCCCGCGCTCGACGAAGCGCTCCTCGTCGAACAGCCCGTAGGTGGGGAGGAAGTGCTTGCGGTGCACGTGGCGGATGCGCCAGCCGTCGCCGCCCACCGTGACGTAGAGCGCGCTGTTGTGCAGCGTGTCGCGCCACACCTCGTAGAAGCCGACCACCACGTCCAGCGCCTCGGCGGGCGCGCCGCGCTCGGCGCAGGCGGCGCGGTAGGCCGCGTCGAGGTCGCGCGCCGCGGTGCCGGCGGTGACGGCGAGCTCGCGCACCCCGCCCTCCACGAAGTAGCCCGTGGTGGCCGTCTCCTGGAACTGGACGACGTCGGGGCGGGGGTCGAGCGCCGCGCAGTCGGCGAGCAGCGCGCCCAGACGCGCGAGGTTCGCGGCGTAGTCGCCCTTGACGGGGCGGAACTGCACGACGGCGAGCGTGAGCGGGTGGTGGGCCATGACGGAAACGTGGCGGGCCCGCCCGGCCGGGGCAACGCGTGACGGCCGTCACGCGGCCGCGTCGTGACCGCGCGCGGCGCCGGCTCGGCCGCCCCCGCCCGGTGTATCTTGGCCGAGCCGCACTTCCCCCGTACCACCCCATGTCCCGCCCCCTCCGACTCCTCGCGCTTTCCGCGCTCGCGGTCGCGTTGACCGCGCCTGCCGCCGCCCGCGCACAGGACGACGCGCGCGCCCCGAACGAGCCCTGGCGCATCGTCCCGCTCCCGCAGTCGACGGTCGTGTACGCGCGCGACGGGTCGATGATCGGCGAGTTCGGGCGGCAGGTCCGCACCAGCGTCCCGCTGCGCACGCTGCCGCGCCACGTCCCGGCGGCGTTCATCGCGGTCGAGGACAAGCGCTTCTACCAGCACAACGGCGTCGACGTGATCGGCATCGCCGGCGCGCTCAAGGACGCGATCGGCGGCGAGGTGCGCGGGGCGAGCACGATCACGCAGCTCCTCGTCGGGAACATGCACCCCGACGTCATCGACCGGCGCGACCGCGGGCCCGGGCGCAAGCTGCGCGAGCAGCAGGCGGCGCTCGAGATGGAGCGCCACTACTCGAAGGAGCAGATCCTCGAGGCGTTCCTCAACACGATCAGCTTCGGGCGCGGCTGGCACGGGATCGACGCGGCGGCGCGCCGCTACTTCGGGAAGCCGGCGGCGCGGCTGACGCTGGCCGAGGCGGCGTCGCTGGCGGCGATGCCCAAGAGCCCCGTGCAGTACGACCCGGGGCGCCATCCCGAGCGCAACCGCGAGCGCCGCAACACGGTGCTCGACCTGATGGCGCAGCAGGGGTTCATCACGGGCGCGCAGGCGTCGGCCGCCAAGCGCGAGCCGGTGCGCACGGTGCCGAACGGCGGGATCGCCGTCGTCGCGCCCTGGTTCGTCGACGTGGTGCGGCTGCAGGCCGAGCGCGCGGGCGTCCCGGTGCGCGAGGGCGGCTACCGCATCCACACCACGCTCGACCCGGCGCTCCAACGGCACGCCGTGACGGCGCTGCGCGAGCAGCTCGACGCGCTGGAGCAGCGCCCGGGGTGGCGCCACCCGACCTACGCCAAGTACCACGCCGCCGACTCGGCGCGGCGCGGCGCGCCGGCGTACCTGCAGGGCGCGGTGGTGGCCGTCGACCCGGGGACGGGCGAGGTGCGCGCGCTGGTGGGCGGGCGCGACCACGCCGACTCCCCCTTCGACCGCGCGGTGAACGGGAACCGCCAGCCCGGCTCCTCGTTCAAGCCGATCGTCTACGCGGCCGCGCTGTCGGCCGGGCTGGCGCCGAACGTGCCGGTGGGCGACACGGCGATCGCGATCCCGCTCCCCGAGGGGCGCGTCTACTCCCCCGACAACTCGGACGAGCAGTACCTCGGCATCCTCCCGCTGCGCACCGCGCTGGCGCGCTCGCGCAACCCGGTGGCGGTGCAGCTGGCGCAGCAGGTGGGGATGGACTCGGTGATCGCGCTGGCGCGCCGCTTCGGCATCCGTGCGCCGATCGCCCCCTACCCGTCGAGCGCGCTCGGCGCGTCGGCGGTGCAGCCGCTCGACTTCGTGACCGCGTACGCGACCTTCGCGAACCTGGGCGTCGCGGTGGAGCCGCGCCTCGTCGACCGCGTCGAGGACCGCGCCGGCAAGGCGGTGTGGAGTCCGCCCCGGGCCGCGCCCGCGCTGGCGCTCGACCCGCGCGTCGCCTTCGTCGTGCGCGACATGATGCGCGACGTCGTCGACTACGGGACGGCGTCGAGCGTCCGCCGCTACGTGCCGGCGCGCATCCCGGTGGCGGGGAAGACCGGGACGACGAACGACAACGCCGACGTCTGGTTCGTCGGGATGACGCCCGAGCTGGTGGCCGGCGTCTGGATCGGCTTCGACAAGCCGAAGACGATCACCCCCGGCGCGGCCGGCGGCACGCTCGCGGCGCCGATCTGGGGGCAGATGGTGGCGCGCTGGTACGGCAACCGCCCGTCGGGGACGTGGACGCCGCCGGCGGGGCTGGTGGCGGTGGAGCTGGACCGGCAGACGGGGCTCCCCGCCGACTCGACGACGCCCCCGGAGCGGCGCTACGTCGAGCACTTCGTCGAGGGGACGGAGCCCGGGGCCGGCTTCACCCCCTGGTCGCTCTTCCGCGCCGGGCCGGTGATCGCGCCGCGCTGACGTCCGGAACGGCGCGCCACCGGGGTCACTCGGCGCGCAACGCCGCCCCCGGCGGCACGCGCGCGGCGCGCCACGCCGGCACGGCGCCGGCCAGCGCCGCGACGAACAGCAGCAGCGCCGCCACCCCGCCGATGACGCGCGGGTCGCGGGCGCCGGTGTCGAACAGCATCGGCCCGACCCAGCGCCCGACGGCGAGCGCCGCCGCCACCCCGAGGGCCACCCCCACCGCGGCGATGCGCACGCCGTGCGCGACCACGAGCCGCACCAGGTCTCGCGAGCGCGCGCCCAGCGCCTGCCGCACCCCCAGCTCGCGCGTGCGCTGCGCGGCGTCGTACGCGATCACGGCGTAGAGCCCGAGCGCGGCCAGCGCCAGCGCCAGCGCGCCGAACGCCGAGAGCATCGTCGCCCCGAGCCGCCACGGGCGCAGCTCGGAGTCCAGGTTCACGGCCAGCGGCCGCACCCGCACGCGCGGCGACCCCGGCGACTCGGCCAGCACGGCGCGCCGCACCGACGCCACGAGCGCGGCCGGGTCCCCCGCGCCACGTACGAACAGCACCCGCAGCGGGAGCGACCCCATGAGGCCCTGCCGCAACGCGAGGTACATCTGCATCGGCGCCGGCTCGCGCAGCTCCGCCCAGCGCGCGTCGCGCGCCACGCCGACCACCTGCGCGCACGGCCGCCCGGTCTCCTCTCGCAGCACCACGCACTCGCCGAGCGCCTCGCGCCCCGGCCAGAGGTGGCGGGCCATCGTCTCGTTCACGACGACGACCGGCGCTGCCCCCCGCACGTCCGAGGGGAGGACCCCGCGCCCGCGGAGGATCGGCGTCCCCATCGCGGCGAAGAACTCGGGGGTGACCGCGTTGGCGCGCGGCGGGCCGGAGGACGGGAGGGGCACCGAGTCGCGCCCCGGCAGCCCGACGTCGACGTCGAGCGTCGTGCTGAACGGCTCGGTCACCGCGAGGCTCGCCGCGCGCACGCCCGGGAGCGCGGCCACGCGCTCGTGCATCCGGTCGTACGCCGCGACCGCCTCGGCGGGGCGGAACCCCGCGCCCGCGAGGTCCACCGACACGGCGAGCACCTGGTCCGCCGCGTACCCCAGGTCCACCGCCAGCGCGCGCCGCAGCGACTGCACGAACAGCCCCGCCCCCACGAGCAGCAGGAGCGACAGCGCGGCTTGCAGCACGACCAGCGCGTTGCGCACCCCGGCGCGGCGCCCGCCCCCCTCGCGCGCGCCGGTGCGCAGCGCCGCCGCGACCGGCGCGCGCCCCGCCTGCAGCGCGGGCGCGAGCCCGGTCAGCAGCCCGGCCGCGACCGCGCCGAGCGCCGCGAAGGCGAGCAGGCGCGGGTCGGCCGCCCCGCCGTCCCACGCGACGTCGGGGAGCAGCGTGCGCCGCACGAACGCCCCGCCCCACGTCGCCACCAGCACGGCCCCCGCGCCGCCGAGCAGCGTCAGCACCGCCGACTCGGTGAGCAGCTGCGCGGCCAGCCGCCCGCGCCCGGCGCCGAGCGCCGCGCGCACGGCCTGCTCGCGCCGCCGCCGCACGGCGCGCGCGAGCAGCAGGTTGGCGACGTTGGCGCAGGCGATCACGAACACCACGACCGACATCCCGGCCAGCCAGACCGCGAGGCGCGCGTTCGGCGTGCGCTCCGGGCCGCGCTCGAGGAGCAGCGGCGCCAGGGTGGCGCGCGGGCGCAGCGAGTCGACGCCGGCCGCGCCGTGGCGCCGCGTCAGCACCTGCCGGTAGGCGCGCGTCGCCCCGGCGGTCGCGGCGGCGACGTCGCCGGCCCGGTCGTCGCGCACGCGCGTGAACGTGCGCAGCCAGCCGACGTTCGCAGCCCGCTCCCACCCGTCGGGCGCGAACGGCCCGATCACCCGCTGCGCGAGCGCGCTCGCCGGCACCCAGGCGTCCACGCGCGCCGCGTCGACGCCGGTGAAGCCCGGCGGCGCGACGCCGACCACGGTGAAGGGGAGCCCGGCGATCGTGAGCGGGCGCCCCACCACGTCGGGCGCGCCGCCGAAGCGGGTCCGCCACAGCTCGTGCGCGATCACCGCCACGCGCGTCCCCGCCGGCGGCGCGTCCTCGGCGCTCCCGAACGTCCGGCCGAGCGCCGGACGCACGCCGAGCAGCGCGAAGTAGTCGCCGGCCGCCAGCGTGACCTGCGCGTCCTGCACCCCTTCCCCCTCGCCGATCGCGGTGCGGTAGAGGGCGAAGCCGGCCGCGGGGCGCGCGGGGCCGAACGTTTCGCGCAGCGCGACCAGCTGCGGCCAGCCGACCATCGCGCCGGGCGTGTCGTCCTCCCCGGGCGCGCCGGCGCTGAAGTAGAGGCGCCGCAGCTCGCCGGGCGCGCGCAGCCCCGGCGGGGGGCGGAGCAGCAGCCGGTCGGCGACGTCGAACATCGTCACGTTCGCCCCCACGCCGAGGGCGAGCGTCAGCACCGCCGCCAGCGCGAAGCCGGGGCTGCGGCGCAGCCCGCGCAGGGCGAGCACGAGGTCGTGGCGGAGGGCCTGCAGCCGCTCGAGTCGCATCAGTCGTCGCTCCCGGCGCCGGCCCAGCCGGCGGCAGTAATCGCGCGCGTCGTCCAGGTCGCCGAAGCGGCGCCGCGCCTCGCGCCGCGCGTCGTCCGGCGCCCAGCCGCGTCCGACCAGCTCGCGCGCGAGCTGGTCGAGGTGGAAGGCGAACTCCTCGTCCACGTCCTCCGCGACCGCGCGCCGCGGGGGGCGCACGAGCGGGCGGACGCCGGGGATGCGGGGCACGGGCCGCTCGCCCCCGTCAGGCGCCGTCGAGGACCAGCGCCACGGCGGCCGCGTACGCGCGCCAGACCGCGCTCTCGGCGCGCAGCGCGCGCCGGCCGCCGGCGGTGAGCTGGTAGTACTTGGCGCGGCGGTTGTTCTCGGAGAGCCCCCACTCGCTCTCGATCAACCCGCGTTGCTCCAGCCGGTGCAGCGCCTTGTAGAGCGCCGCGTCCTCGACGTCGAGCGCGCCGCCGGTGCGCTCGCGCAGCCAGGTGGCGACGGCGTAGCCGTGCATCGGGCGCCAGGCGAGGGTGCGGAGGACGAGCACGTCGAGCGTGCCGTAGAGGAGGTCGGTCGGCGTGCGCACGGGCGGGCGGCTCCCCTTACCTGTTCCACATACCGGGTTGGTGGAACGAGAGTACGGGCCGGCGCGCGCGCCGTCAAGCCGCTAGGGTTCGGGCGCCATGCCCGCCCCCCGCCCGCCCGCCGTCGCCGTCACGCTCCCCGACTGGGTCGACCAGGTCGTCGACTGGGAGCGCCCCTACGCCGCCGACGAGGACGCGATGCGCCTCGCGATCGCCCTCGCGCGCGAGAACGTCGCCCGCGGCACCGGCGGCCCGTTCGGCGCCGCGGTCGTGGAGCAGGGGAGCGGGCGCCTCGTCTCGGTGGGCGTCAACCGCGTCGTACCGCTGAACAACAGCACGCTGCACGCGGAGATGGTCGCCTTCCAGTTCGCGCAGGCGCGCGTCGGCGCGTTCTCGCTCGCGGCGCCGCACCTGCCGGCGCACACGCTCGCCACCAGCTGCGACCCGTGCGCGATGTGCCTCGGCGCCACGCTCTGGAGCGGCGTGCGGCGCGTCCTCTGCGGCGCCACGCGCGACGACGCGATGCTGCTGCAGTTCGACGAGGGGCCGGTGTTCGCCTCGTCGTGGGCGTACCTGAAGCGCAAGGGGCTGGACGTGCGGCGCGGGCTGCTGCGCGAGGAGGCGGTCCGCGTCTTCGACCTCTACCGCGAGACGGGGGGCGCGGTCTACAACGGCTGATTGCTGGCAGTGCGCGCCGCCGCCGCGCATGCCTTGCCAGACGCGCGCGCGCCCGTAGAATGGTCGGTCCCCCACCCGCCCCCCGTACGGAGGACCGTCGTGCCGCACCCCCGCCGTCTGCGCCGCCCGCTCGCCCGCGCCCTGCTCACCCTCGCGACGCTCGCGCTCGGCGCCGCGCCGGCGCGGCCGCTCGCCGCCCAGGAGCTGCCCCGCGCCCGCACCCTCCCCCCCGCGTCGCAGATCATGCGGCGCGACGGGATCGCCCCGTACTCGCCGAGCGACCCCTCGCTCGCGCACGGCTTCGGCAGCGTGGTCAACGGCGTTTCGCTGGACGGCGTCGGCCAGATCATCACGCCGGACCCCGACAACCCCGGCTTCGGCTTCTTCTGCACCGCGCAGCGCATCGGGCGGCGCTCGCTGGTCACCGCGGCGCACTGCCTCACCAACGAGACGACCGGCGCCCTCCTCTCGACGACGCGTCAGACGACGGCCTGGTTCCGCGGCCCCGGCGCGGCCCCCGGGAGCACGGCCTGGACGCCCTTCGCGCCGTCGCGCGTCCACGTGCGCTCCGAGTGGACGGGCTTCGACCGCTCGTTCCTGCGCTACGACATCGCCGTGCTCCACTTCGACGAGATCCTCCCGTCGTGGATGACGACCTACGACCTGTACCGCGGCGACCCGAGCGGGGAGCAGGGGACGCTCGCCGGCTTCGGGCTGCACGGCGGCGGCACGGGCCCGATCGGCGCCGACGACCGGCGCCGCTGGGCGACGAACCGGGTCGAGGGCTTCTTCGAGGACCCGACGTCGGACCTCGACCTGATGCTGCTGGCCGACTTCGACGACGGCTCGCTGCGGTGGGACAGCTTCTGCCTCTTCCTCGGCGTGTGCGACCGCGGGCTCCCCACCGAGGGGGCGATCTCCAGCGGCGACTCGGGCGGCCCGCTGTTCGTCGGCGGCCGACTGGCCGGGTTGGCTTCCTTCAGCAGCGCGTTCTGCGGCAACGCCGCCTGCACGATCCCCTACTCGGCCGACCCGTCGCGCCCCGACGCCTTCGGCACCTTCGGCGGTTGGACGCCGATGGCCTACAACGCCGAGTGGATCGCCGGCGTGGTGCCCGAGCCGGGCACTTGGGTGCTCCTCGGCACCGGCCTGCTCGTGCTGGGCGCCGTCGCGCGGCGCCGTGTCTGACGTGAGCGATTCGCTGTTCAAGATCAACTGAAAAGCAGGGGGGATGAGAATCTGAGAACGGCTCGGACAGGGCGGGGAGAGCTGACAGCTCCCGGCTCCTCCGCGCCCTGTCAGAGTAGTTCTCAGATTTTCATCCCCCCTGCTTTTCTTGGTCTTACAAGAGCAGAAGCGAACCCTCAGCGCAGCGCCGCCTCCTCCTCCGCCACCTCCATCTCGGTCTTCGGCGTCGTCACCGGGCGCGACGCCGGGAGCAGCGCCAGGTCGAACACCTCGTCGAGCGTCTCGACGGCGTGGAAGGTGAGCTGCGAGCGCACCTCCTCCGGGATGTCCTCCATGTCGGCCTCGTTCGCCTTCGGGAGGAGGATGGTCGTCATCCCGGCGCGGTGGGCGCCGAGCACCTTCTCCTTCACGCCGCCGATCGGGAGGACCCGACCGCGCAGCGTGATCTCCCCCGTCATCGCGACGTCGCGGCGCACCGGGCGCCCGCTCATCGCGCTGACGATCGCCGTGCTCATCGCCGTGCCGGCGCTCGGCCCGTCCTTCGGGATCGCCCCCTGCGGGACGTGCACGTGCACCTCGATCGAGCCCAGGCGGTCCTCTGGGATCTGCAGCGACGAGGCGTGCGTGGTCGCGTAGGTCATCGCGGCGCGCGCGCTCTCCTTCATCACGTCGCCCAGCTGCCCGGTGAGGATGAGCGAGACGTTGCCGTAGCCGCTCACCTGCATCGCGTCGTCCGCCGAGTCGCCCGTGCGCCGCGGGCCCGTGAGCCGGCGGATGGCGGCCTCGATGAACATGATGTCGCCGCCCATCGGCGTGTAGTACATCCCGGTGGCCACGCCCACCTCGTTGCGCTCCCCGACCTTCTCGGGGTGCACGCGCGGGCGGCCGAGCAGCTCGCGCACCTCGTCGGCGTCGATCGTGTTGTCGGCCAGCACCCCGAGGTCGCCCCCGGCCACGCGGCGCGCCACCTTGCGGGCCACCGCGCCCACCTGGCGCTCCAGCTGCCGCACGCCGGCCTCGCGCGTGTACTCGCTGACGATGCGCATCACCGCGTCGTCGGTGAAGCGCACGTTCTTGTCCCCCAGCCCGCTCTCCTCCAGCTGGCGCGGGATGAGGTACGTCTTCGCGATCTCCGCCTTCTCGCGCTCCGTGTAGCCGGCGAACTCCACGACCTCCATGCGGTCCATCAGCGGCCCGCTGATGTTCTGCGGGAAGTTCGCGGTGGCGATGAAGAGGCACTCGCTGAGGTCGAACGGCACGCCCATGTAGTGGTCGACGAAGGCGTTGTTCTGCGCCGGGTCGAGCACCTCGAGCAGCGCCGCCGCCGGGTCGCCCTGGAAGCCGTGCCCCAGCTTGTCCACCTCGTCGAGCAGGAAGACCGGGTTCTTGGTGCCGGCCTGCTTCATCCCCTGGATGATGCGCCCCGGGAGCGCGCCCACGTAGGTGCGCCGGTGGCCGCGGATGTCGGCCTCGTCGCGCGCGCCGCCGAGGGCCACGCGCACGTACTCGCGCCCGAGCGCCTTGGCGATCGACTTCGCGATCGACGTCTTGCCGACGCCCGGCGGGCCGGTGAAGAGGAGGATCGGGCCGCGCGCCATCGCCCGCGCCTTGGCCTCCTTGGCGTCGGTGATCTGGCGCTCGCCGTCGTTGGTGCTGGTCTGGAGCGTCGGCGTGGCGTCGTCGCCGTCGGGCATCAGCTCCGACGCCTGGACCTCGCCCTCCTGCTCGACCTTCTCGGCCATCTGCCGCGCGCGCAGCTCGCGCACCGCCAGGAACTCCAGCACGCGGTCCTTCACGTCCTGCAGCCCGTAGTGGTCCTGGTCCAGGATCTCGGTGGCGCGCTTCAGGTCGAGCTGGTCGTCGGAGCGCGTGTTCCACGGCAGCTCGGCGATCCACTCGAGGTACGTGCGGATGACCTGCGCCTCCATCGACTCGCGCCCGGCGCGCTCCAGGCGCCCCAGCTCGCGCTCGACCTCCTGCCGCGCCTCCTTGGGCAGCTCGAGCTTGCCGAGCTTCTCGCGCAGCTCCTCGAGCTCCTTGCTCTGGTCGTCGTCGCCCAGCTCCTTCTGGATCGCCTTCATCTGCTCGCGCAGGAACATCTCGCGCTGCCGCTCGCCCAGCTCCTCCTGGACGGCGCTCTTGATGTCCTCCTGCGCCTCGAGCAGCCCGATCTGCCGCTGCACGTGCACCAGCACGCGGCGCAGCCGCTCCTCGACGCTCAGCGTCTCGAGCAGCCCCTGCTTCTCGGGCACGGTCAGCTCGATGTAGCCGGCCACCAGGTCGGCGAACTTGCCGGCCTCGGTGACCGAGTCGAGCACCTGGTGCACGACCTCCTCGGGGAGGCCGCGGCGCTCGCCCAGCTCGGCGGCCCGCTCGCGCGTCTCCTTGTGGAGCGCCTCGAACGCCGGGTCGCGCTCGTTCAGCGGGAGCATCTCCTCGGCCGGGATGACCACGGCCGTCAGGTGCCCCTCGGTGGTGCTGTACTGGAGCGCCGTGGCGCGCTGCTCCCCCTGCAGGAGGAGCTGCACCCCGCCCAGCCCGCGCTGGATCTGCCCGATGCGGGCGATCACGCCCGTCGAGTAGAGGATCTCGGGCGTGGGCTCGTCGGTGTTGTCGCGCTGCGCCACCGCGAAGACGACCCGGTCGCCCTTGAGCGCCGACTCGATCGCGCGCAGCGTCCCCGGGCGCCCGGCCGCGATCGGCTGGGTGACGCCCGGGAAGATGACCGTCCCGCGCAGGGGCAGGACGGGGAGGGTCTGGCGCTGTGCCATGGTGTGGTCCGGGGTGAAAGGCGGGCCGGCGGCCCGGGGGAGGTGTACCCCGGACCTCACCGCGCCCGCCTGCTGCTCAACGGATCTTGCACGAACCGCGCTCCCGGGGCCGGCCATCGCGGCGGGGCGGACCTTGGCGGCTGCAACTTTTCGCTGCGCCGCTGACGTAGTTCGCGCGTGCCCCTGCCGGATCGGCGCGTCGCGGCGTCGCTGCGCCGCGGCGGCGCGTGGCCTCCGGGCCGCCCGCTCGTCCCTGGTCCGGACCCCGCCGGGGTGCTACACTAGTTTTGCCCCCCGTTGCGGACCCCCGAGTGCCCGAGCCCGTCGTCACTACCTCTGAGAGCGAGCTGCGCACCGTCGTGGAGCGCGCGCTCGCGTCGGCGTACGAGCTCGATCGCGAGATCGGCCGCGGGGGGATGGGGATCGTCTACCGCGCCCGCGACCGCCGGCTGAAGCGGCACGTCGCCATCAAGCTGCTCCCCCCCGAGCTGGCCTACCGCTCGGAGATCCGCTCACGCTTCCTGCGCGAGGCCGAGACGGCGGCGCAGCTCTCGCACCCGCACATCGTCCCGATCTACGCGGTCGACGAGGTGGACGGCCTCGTCTACTTCGCGATGGCGTGCGTCGACGGCGACAACCTGGGGAAGCGCATCCACGACCGCGGCCCCCTCCCGGTCGACGACGCCCGCCGGATCCTCGCCGAGGTGGCCGACGCGCTGGCCTACGCGCACGCGCGCGGGGTCGTCCACCGCGACATCAAGCCGGACAACATCCTCCTCGACACCGACGAGGACCGCGCGCTGGTGACCGACTTCGGCATCGCGCGCGCGATCATCGAGGGGAGCGACGCGCGGCTGACGGCCACCGGGATGGCCATCGGCACGCCGGCCTACATGAGCCCCGAGCAGAGCGCCGGCGACCGCGAGATCGACGGGCGCTCGGACCTGTACTCGCTGGGCGTGGTCGCCTACCAGATGCTGGCCGGGGAGCTCCCCTTCCAGGCGACCAGCACGCCGGCGATGCTCGTCAAGCACCTCTCGGAGCGCCCGGTCCCGATCCAGCAGCGCCGCCCGGACGTGCCGCCCGACCTGGCGACGATCGTCATGCGCCTGTTGGAGAAGGAGCCGGGGCAGCGCTTCACGGGGGCGGCGGAGCTCGAGTCGGTGCTGCGCGGCGCGCCGGTGGCGCCGGCGTCGTTCGCGACCACGCAGCCGCCGATTCCGTCGGCCCATGCGCCCATCCCCCCGGGGCCGCTCGCGTCCGCGCCGGGTAACGCCCCCACGCGCGGCACGGCGCCGTACGGGGGCGGGTACGCGCCCGCGCCCACCGCCCCCGCGCCGTTCGGCGGGTTCGGCGACGCGCGTTCGTACGCCGGCGTCCCGGCCCCGGTCGGCAGCACGGGCGAGGCCGACGTCTTCACGACCACCGCCGACGAGCAGGCGCGGTGGGAGCACAAGCCGGTGGTCGAGTTCCGCAGCAAGCTGGGGTGGTTCGCGATCGTCGGCTCGGTGCTGTTCGTGGTCGCCGTCGTCGGTGACCCCGACTTCTTCGGCTTCCTCGGCCTCTGGGCGGTCTACATCGCCTTCAAGTACGCCAAGCTCTGGTCGAACGGCTACGACTGGCACGACGTGCTGAAGGAGCCGCGCGAGCGCCTGTTCGCCGACGTGGCCGCCGAGGGGGTCGAGAACGTCCAGGCCTTCTTCGACCGGGACAAGCGGGCGCGCCTGCGCGACCGCGAGCGCCGGCGCCGCCTCACCACGGCCTCGCACCGCGTCCAACCCCCCCCGGGGCAGGGGGGGCAGGGGACGCCGGCGAGCTACGACGGCGCCGCCCCCGCGCCGCGCGCCCCGGCCGACCTGGGCGCGCAGGCCGACGTCGTCCGTCAAGCGCTGGCCGACCGCGACGAGATCGTGCGCCTGCTCGGCACGATGCCCAAGCCCGAGCGCGCCCGCATCCCCGAGGTCGAGCCGTCGGCGCGCGCCCTCGCCGACAAGGTGCAGGCGCTGGCCGGGATCCTGGCCGACCTGGACCGGGACGGCGCTTCCGGCGACGCCGCGCGCGTCGAGCAGGAGATCGCGCGGCTGGAGGCCGAGGCCAACCCGCTCGACCGCGAGCGCAGCGAGGAGCGCGTCAAGCGCCTGGCGGTGCTCAAGCGCCAGCGCCGCGCCCTGGCCGACGTCGCGCGGCGGCGCGAGACGGCGGCGGCCAAGCTCGAGAACTGCCGGCTGGCGCTGCAGAACATGCGCATCGACCTGGTGCGGCTGCGCACCGGCTCGGGCGGCTCGCCGCTGCAGGTGACGTCGGTCGCCGAGCGGGCGATGGCGCTGGCGCGCGAGGTCGACGGGCTGGTGGGCGCCGCGGAGGAGGTACGCGGCGCGGTCGGCGCCGGCGCCCGGGTGCCGCAGCCGGGCCGCGGCTGACCGCCCCCCAGCTGTCCGCGGCGCCGCGCATGCCCGACCCGCTGCTCGACCGCGTGGTCGCCGCCCTCGGCGACCGCTTCGAGGTGGGGGACGAATTGGGGCGCGGCGGGATGGCCGTCGTCTACCGCGCCCGCGAGGTGCGGCTGCGCCGTCCGGTGGCGCTCAAGGTGCTGCCGCCGGAGCTGGCCTTCCGCAGCGGGGTGCGCGAGCGCTTCCTGCGCGAGGCGCAGACGGCGGCGCAGCTCACGCACCCGCACGTGGTCCCGATCTACGCCGCCGACGAGACCGCGGGCGTCGCTTGGCTGGCGATGGCGCTGGTCGACGGCGAGACGCTCGGGCAGCGGATGGCGCGCGCGGGGCGGGCGTCGCCCGACGAGGCGCGCCGCATCCTCGCCGAGGTGGCGGACGCGCTGGCGTACGCGCACGCGCACGGCGTGGTGCACCGCGACGTGAAGCCCGACAACATCCTCCTCGACCGGGAGAGCGGGCGCGCGACGGTCACCGACTTCGGGATCGCGCGCGCCGCCGAGGAGGAGCTGCGGCTCACCGTCACCGGGGTGGCGATCGGCTCGCCGGCGTACATGAGCCCCGAGCAGGCGATGGGCGAGGCGGCGCTCGACGGGCGCTCCGACCAGTACTCGCTGGCGGTGGTGGGCTACCAGCTGCTCACCGGCGAGCTGCCCTTCCAGGCGGCCAGCGCGACGGGGATGCTGATGAAGCACGTCGCCGAAGCGCCGCGCCCGATCGCCGCGCTGCGCCCCGAGGTGCCGGCCGCGCTGGCCGCCGCCATCGAGCGCGCGCTGGCCAAGAAGCCGGCCGACCGGTGGCCCGACGCGGTCGCGTTTCGGCGCGCGCTGCTCGACCCGCGGGCCGGCTCGGCGTCGGAGCCGTTCACGGTGATCGTGCCCGCGCTCGAGCCCCCCCCGCGGCCGGCGCCGCGCGAGCCGCAGCTGCGCGAACCGCAGCCGCGCGAGCCGCGCGACGTGCGCGACGCGCTGGCTGCGGCGCTGGAGCAGGCCGACCGCGCGCTCGCCGACAGCCAGCCGCTGCGCGCCGCGCGCCCCGCGCCGCCGCCGGCCGAGCCGGAGCCGCCGCGCCCCTCGCCCGGCCAGTGGCGCGAGACGCAGAAGCAGACGGAGCGCGAGTGGAAGGAGCACCTGCGCGAGCAGCGGCGTGAATGGAAGGACCGGCGTCAGGAGCAGCGCGAGCACCTCAAGGACCAGCGCGAGGGGCTCAAGTCGCAGCTGCGGCTCGACGTGTCGATCGGACGCGCGGGGCCGCCGTTCTCGCTCTCGCGCGGCGAGGTGCCGGGGAACGCGCCGCTCGGCGGGATGCCGATGGGCGGGCTCGCGGTGCCGGGGCAGCGCGGCGCGCCGTGGGGCGCCGCGCCGATCCCCGAGCTGCCGCTCGACCGCCGCGCGGAGCTGTTCCGCCGCAAGGCGAAGGGCGTGATCGGGCTGCTGATCTTCCTCACGATCGTCAACGCGATCCACCTCTTCATCCCGCCCTGGGTGATCTTCCCGGCGTGGGGGATGATCGGCGACCTGCGGCGCCGCTGGCGCCCGCTGCGCGACGAGGGGCTCGTCTTCTCCGAGCTGATGCTCGAGGGGGCGCAGGTGGCGGTGGCCGGCGCCGCCGTGCGCCCGGCGCGCCGGCGCCCCCGTTCGCTGGAGCAGCGCGCGCGGCGCTTCCGGCGGCGGGCGAAGCAGCTGGGGTTCATGCTCTCGGCGGCCATGCTCGCGTTCGGCGTCGCCCTGGCGAGCGGCGAGGAGGGGTTCTTCGGCGTCATGATGATCCCGCTCCTCGCGTCGCTCCTCCTGCTCGTGGGCGCGCTGCGCAACGGGCGCCACGTCTCGCGCGCCGGGATGACCTGGCGCGAGACGCTCGGCGACGGGTGGGAGGCGCGCGTGGCCGCCATCGAGCCGCGCCCGCGCGAGGAGGTGCTCGCCGAGGAGGCCACGCGCCTCGCCAGCGCGTCGGTGCTGGGCGGGCCGTACGGCGCGGTGCTGCGCGGCGCGCTCGACGACCGGCTGGTGGTGCAGGAGACGCTCGCCAAGCTCTCCCCCGCCGACCGCGCGCTGATCCCCGACGTGCGCCCGACGGTCGACGCGCTGGTGGACCGCGTGGCGGGCTTGGTGCAGTCGCTGTCGCGGCTCGAGGGGGACGTCCGCCCGGGCGCGGTCGAGGAGCTGGACGCGCGCCTCGCGCAGGCGCGCCGCGAGCCGCCGCACGCCCCCGACCGCGACCGCAAGGTCGCGCTGCTGGAGCGGCAGCGCGCCTCGGTGGCCGACCTCGCGCACCGCCGCGCGACGATGCTGGCGCAGCTGGAGAGCGCGCAGCTCGTGCTGCAGAACGTGAAGCTCGACCTGCTCAAGCTCCGCGCCTCGGGCGTCGGCGCGCTGGCCGAGGTGACGACGGCGACGCAGGAGGCGCGGGCGCTGTCACGCGACATCCAGTACGCGCTCGACGCGGCGGCCGAGGTGCGGGCGCGCTGAGCGGGCGCCGCGCGCTACCGCTCGTCCAGCTCGTCGATGCGCGCCTCGAGCTCGTTGGCCATCCCGACGTGGCCGAAGCGGTGCGACGCCGCGACGCCCTGGCGCAACGCGTCGCGCGCTTCCTCCACGCGCCCGAGCTGCGCCAGCGCCTCCGCCAGCCGCCCCCACCCGTTCCCCTCGTCGTCGTACGACGCCAGGTAGACGCGCAGCTGCTCGGCGGCCTCCTCCCACTCGCGCGCCTTGAGCAGCTCGTTGGCGAGCCCGAAGCGCGCGAGCGCGTTCTGCGGCTGCTTCGCGACCATCGCGCGGAAGGTGTCGATCCGGGGGTTGGTCATTCGCGGGCGAGGAGGCGGGTGACGGCGTCGGCGACGGCGCGCGGCGCGTCCTCCGGGAGGAAGTGGCGCGCGTCGGGGACGACCTCGATCGTCGCCCCGGGGATGTCGGCCGCCAGCCGCTCCGCCACCGTCGGCGCGAGGAAGGGGTCGTGCGCGCCCGCCAGCACGGCGGTGGGCATCACGAGGTCCTTGAGGCGCGGAGCCAGCTGCGCGGTCTCGGCGGCGTCGAGCGCCAGCACGTGCTCGACCAGCGCGTCGCGCCCCTCCGCCGACGCGAACGGCTTCAGGTAGCGCTCGACCGACCGCGCGCCCTCGTCACTCTCGGCGTAACCGCGCAGCAGCTCGCGCCGCAGCAGCGACAGCAGAAAGGTCGGCGGGAGGTGGCGCGTGAGCGGGAGCGCGGCGCGCGCCAGGCGCAGCTCGCGTGCCGGCCACTCGTCGTAGGCCACGGGGCTCACCAGCGCGAGGTGCGCGACGCGCGCCGGCCAGCGCACCGCCATCGCCTGCGCCACGCCGCCGCCGAGGTCGTGCCCGACGACGCAGGCGAAGTTGACGCCGAGCACGTCGAGCAACTCGATGACGCGCTCGGCGTGCGCGCGCACGCCGAGCGGGCGCCCCTTCGGCCGGTCGCTGCGCCCGTAGCCGAGCAGGTCGACGACCACCACGCGGTGCCCGTCGGGGAGCGCGGGGACGACGCGCGCCCAGAGGTGCGACGAGGTGGGGAAGCCGTGCAGCAGCACGATCGGCTCGCCGCCGCCGCGCGTCCCCGCCGCGTAGTAGTAGAGTCGCGCCCCGCCGACGTCGATGAACTCGCCGCGCATGTCGACGGCCGCTAGCGGGCGGACGCCGACTCGGGGAGCACGAGGCCGCAGCAGCCGCAGTACCACCCCCCGGCGTCGGGGTCCAGTCGGCCGAGCGAGGCGCCGCAGCGCGGACAGCGCGGGCGCGCGGGGGACGGCGCGCCGGCGTCGGGGTGGCGGACGGGGTCGGTCACGGGCGGGAAGATGTGCGCGCACGCGTCGCCGCGCCACACGCGCGCGAGGGCGGCCCCGCGCGATGCGGAGCCGCCCCCGTGCGTCAACGTCGCGCGGCCAGTCGCGCGCTCAGTTGCGCGCTCAGTCGCGCGTCGCCGCTCAGGCGCCGTGCGGGCCGTGCTGGTGGCCGCGCGGGCCACCGGTGCGGTCGCCACCACGCTCGCCGCGCTCACCGCGCGGCCCGCGCTCCTCACCGCCGCGGCCGAAGCCGCCGCGCCGGAAGCCGCGCTCGCCGCGCTCGCTCACGCGCTGCTTGAGCGCCGTGACGTTGCGGTCGAACGTCGTCTGCTGCTCCGCGGTCAGCACCGCGCGCAGGTCGGCGACCTGGCGATCGGTGAGCTGCTGCATCCGCGCGCGCACCTGCTCGCGCTCGGCGCGCAGCTTCGCGCGGGCCGCGCTGTCGGGGCGCTGCCGCTCGGCGCCTTCCTGGCGGGCCGGACGCTGGGGGAGAAGCTGGCGGCGCTCCTGGACGTACTTCTCCTGGATCTCGCGCACGCGGGTGCGCTGCGCCTCGGTGAGCGTGATGTCGCGGAAGAGGGGCCCGCCGCCGGCACGGCGCGCCGCACCCTGCTCGGCGCCGCGACGCGGGGGCTGGTCCTGGGTGCGCGTCGGGGCCTGGGCGACGACGGTCGCGCCGACTGAGAGGGCGGCGCCCAGCGAGAGGGCGCGGAGAGCGAGGGAACGCATCGGTGCTACTCCTGATGGATGGGCGGCGCTCGATTCACGGGGCGTTCAGCCCAGCTTCGGCGCCAGTTGCTCTACTCCATCGCGCCAACTCGGCGTCGCCGCCGCCGCGCGTGGACCGTTCACACGCTTACAGACGACGGCCCGGAGCGGGTGTTAAGGACGGGTCTGTGCAGGGACGATTGCCGCGGCGTGCCCGGCGCCTGGCTGGCGCCTCGCGGTAAACGGGGTAACTTGGCCCTGCCGCCGACGGGGCTGCCGATGGCCGGCGGCCCGCCGCCCGACTCCGCCACCGCGCCCGTGACCGCTCCCGTCACCCCGCCGACGGACCCACTGGACACTTTCGGTGACGCTCCCGCGCCGGCCCCGCTGGCTGTGCGCCCCCCGCCGCCGGCCCCGGTGACCGTCCCGCTGGGGTGGCTGCTCGACCACGCGAGCTACGCCGTCCGCGCCCGCGCCCTCCTCGAGTTCGGTGCGCTCGCCCCGGACGGCGTCGCGGCCGCGCACCGCATCGCCCTCGCGCACCGGCCGGCGGTCCGCCTGGCGCTCGGGCAGCAGCGCGACGGCAGCTGGGGGGGCGGGATGCTCGCCCTGCCGAAGGGCGACGACCCGGCCTTCACGGGCGTCGGTACCGTCCCGGCCGTGCGCCGCCTCGTCGAGTACGGGTGGCCCGCCGACGCGCCCCCGCTCGCGCACGCCCGCCGCCCGCTCTTCCGTCTCCTCGCTCAGGACGACGACCCGCGCTTCCTGTACGAGTTGGCCGCCGAGGGGCAGGACGCGGCGTCGGTGGCGCACGGGCGGCTCCGTCTGCGCGAGGCCGCGGCGGCGACGCTCGCCCACATGGGATTCGAGGGGGACCCGCGGCTGCGCGGGGCGGCCATCCGTCTCCTGGACCGCGTCGCCGCCTTCTTGAAGGGGGACCCGCCGCCGGCCGGCGTCCCGCTTCCCGAGTCGGCGGCACCGCCTTCGGTGGACACGCTGGCGATGCTGGCCCACATGCCGATCTTCCGCACCGAGCGCGCGGAGGACCTGGGCCGGCTCGCCGCCTTCCTCAGCCAGCCGGCGCCGGCGGGCGCGGTCAAGCAGCGCGTCGGCCGCGCGACCGTGACGCAGCCGCGCCTCGTGCTCGGCGACCCGCTGGCCGACGTGACCGAGCCCGACGCCCGCACGCTGCCGCGCGTCCTCGCCTGGCTGGAGACGCTGGCGCGGCTGGGACTGCTGCGGCGCCACGAGCCGTGGCGCGCCCTGCTCGACCGCCTGCTCGACCAGCGCGACGCCGACGGGCGCTGGACGCGCGCGGTGGGCGTCGCCGCGCCCGACCCGCTGACGTGGCCGCTGGCCCCGCTCGGCGCCCCCGACGAGCGCGCCGAGTGGCAGGCCGACGTCACCTTCCGCCTCGCGCTGATCGCCCGCCTCGCCGGGCGCCCGCCGGTCCTCGTCTGAAGCGATTTCCCGGGCGTCTGTCGGACGACGCCGTCTTTCCCGCCGGGCACGCCGGAATCGCCGTCCGCCGCGTCACCCTCGTCGAGGGGGAGACGGCGCGCGTCCTCCACGCCGAGCCGCCGCGCCCGGACCCCGACGCGCCGGTGGTCGTGCTGGTGCACGGCTGGGGGTGCTCCGCGTACAGCTGGAACCGCGTCCTGCGCCCGATCGCCGACGCCGGCTGCGTCGTGTTCGCCCCGGACGTGCGCGGGCACGGCTGGTCCGACAAGCCGCTCGACCCGGACCGCTACACGCCGGACGCGCTCGGCCGCTGGCTGCTGCACCTGCTGGACGCGCTCGACGTGCCGCGCGCGGTGCTGGTGGGGCACTCGATGGGGGGCGCGGTGGTGGTGCGCGCCGCGTTGCAGGGCGGGGCGCGCGCGGCGGGGCTGGTGCTGTTGGCGCCGGTGGGGTTCGGCGCGATCCCGCGCACGCGGCTGCTGCGCTGGGTCACGCCGTCGTTCCTCGACCCCGTCCTCCCGCACCTGGCCGCGCGGGCGCTGATCGAGGTCGGGCTGCGCACGGCGTACGGCGCGATCGGCGCGCCGAGCGCGCGCGACGTCGACGAGTACTGGGCGCCGACCGCCGACCCCGACTTCGTGCGCGCGACGCGCCTGGTGGCGCACGCCTTCGAGTGGGCGCCGAAGAACCCGGCCGACCTGGCGCGGCTCGCCTGCCCGGTGCACGCGATCCTGGGCGAGCGCGACCACCTGGTGCCGGGGGCGCACCTGCGCGCCCACGCGCCGCGCCTCCCCGGGCTGCGCGTCGACGAGGTGCCGCGGGCCGGGCACGTGCTGGCCGAGGAGGTGCCCGGGGTGGTGATCGACGCCGTGGTCGCGGACGCGCGCGCGTGGTGGCACGCGTCGCCGGGGGCCGGCTAGCTTTCCGCCCCCATGCACGCCCCCACGACTCCCGACGCCGCCGCGGACGCGCCCGACGCCAACGGCGCCGAGCCCGCGCTCCCGACCTTCGCCGAACTGGGGCTCGCGCCGCCGATCCTGCAGGCCGTCGCCGAGTCGGGGTACGACCGCCCGACGCCGATCCAGGCGCAGGCGATCCCGCTCGTCCTGCGCGGGCGCGACGTGATGGGGCTCGCGCAGACGGGGACGGGGAAGACGGCCGCCTTCTCGCTCCCGCTGGTGCACCGCCTGCTCGGCGGCCCGCGGCGCACGCGCGCGCTCGTGCTCACGCCGACGCGCGAGCTGTGCGTGCAGGTCGAGGCGAGCGTGCGGACGTACGCGGCGCAGTCGGAGTTGGACGTCGCGCCGGTGTACGGCGGCGTCCCGTACGAGCCGCAGGAGGAGGCGCTGCGCGCCGGCGTCGACGTCGTCGTGGCCACGCCGGGGCGGCTGCTCGACCACCTCGAGAAGGGGAACGTCGTCTTCGACGAGCTGGAGCTGCTGGTCCTCGACGAGGCGGACCGGATGCTCGACATGGGGTTCGCGCCGCAGATCAACCGCGTCGTCGAGCGCATCCCGCCGTACCGGCAGACGCTCCTGTTCAGCGCCACGATGCCGCCCGAGGTCGAGGCGCTGGCGCGCAAGTACCTGCGCAAGCCGGTGGTCGTGCAGGTGGGGCGGCGCAACACGGCGACGCAGACGGTGACGCACGCGGTCTACCCGGTGCCGCGCGACCGCAAGAGCAGCCTGCTCGCCGAGCTGCTGCGGCGGCCGGACATGGACTCGGTGCTCGTCTTCGTGCGCACCAAGCCGGCGGCCGACCGCGTGGTGCGCCACCTCGAGGGGGCGGGGGTCGCGGCGGTCGCGATGCACGGCGACAAGTCGCAGGGGCAGCGTACGCAGGCGCTCGAGGACTTCCGCGCCGGCGCGGTGCGGGTGCTGGTGGCCACCGACATCGCGCAGCGCGGGCTCGACATCTCGGGGATCACGCACGTCATCAACTACGACGTGCCGGAGCAGGCGGAGGACTACGTGCACCGCATCGGCCGCACGGGGCGCGCCGCGGCGACGGGCGACGCCTACACCTTCATGGCGCCCGACGAGATCGCGACGGTCCGCCTGATCGAGCGCGTGATCGGGCAGGAGATCCCGCGCGTCTCGGTGCCGGGGTTCGACTTCGGCACCTACGTCGCGGACTGACGCGGCCGGCTCAGGGGTGCGCTGGCGGCGGGGGGCGGGCGACGGCCCGCGCACGGGCTACCGCGGCCCGGCGGCGGCGGCGGACGGGGCGGGGCGGCGCGCGCTGCGCGGGGCGGTGCTCCTGTCGCTGCTCTGGGTCGTCGTGGCGCGACTCGGTGTGCACGACGCGGCCGGCTTGCCGGAGCTGCGCCACCTGCCGGTCGTCGCCGCGGTCGGGGCGCTGCTGGGCTGGTGGGGGTGGATCGCGCCGGTGTGGCTCATGGCCTCTGTGACGACGGCGTGCCTGCTGGCGGTGACGGCGACGCCGGTGATGCGCCCCGCGGTCGCCGCGCTCCTGGTGCGTGACCCCGCCCCGGACGCGGCGGGCGCCGACGCGGTGTTCGTGCTCTCCTCCGCGGTGACGCCCGAGGGGCGGATTGCCCGCCAGGGGCCGGAGCGGCTGCTGCACGGACTCGCGCTGGCGAAGGCCACGGGGGTGCCGCTGGTGGTGAGCGAGATCCGCCCGCGCTCCCGCCCGGAATCCAGTTCACTCCCAGACCAGCGCGCGCTCGCCGCCCTGGCCGGCGTCGAGGGGCGGTTGGAGGCGATCACCGACGTCGGCAGCACCCGCGACGAGGCGGTGCGCGTGGCCGCCCTCGCGCGCGCCCGCGGCTGGCGGCGGTTGGCGGTGGTGACCTCGCCCGTGCACGCGCGCCGCGCCTGCGCCACGGTCGCCCGTGCGGGCGTGGCGGTGCGCTGCGCCCCCGCGCCGTCGCGTGAGCTCGACCTGGCCGGCCCGCGCGCGCTCGAGGGGACGGAGGCGCGGGCGCACGCCTTCGCGCTCTGGCTGTACGAGACGATCGCGTGGGCGCTGTACCGGGCGCGGGGGTGGGTGTGACGCGGCCTCGTCATCGCACCCGTCCGAGCCGCGACACGACGACAGTTTCTGCCGCGGCGCCGCGCCGCACGAGCACGCGCAGGTTCGCGCCGCCCCAGCCGAGTCCGGAGGGGGCGTAGGCCGTCGACTCGCGGGTCGCCTCCAGGCGCACGCCGTAGAGCGCGCCGAGCGGGCGGCGCAGCACCGTGTCGGCGCCGAGGTGCACCAGGACGACGCCGCGCGGCGCGTCAATGCGCACCGCCGCCCGCTCGGCGCGCAGGACGGCCAGCGCCCGCGCCGTCCCGAACGCGCCGCGCAGGGCGTCGCGCGCCGTCCGCACGCGGGCCGCGTCGAGCAGGGGCGCCGTGGCGCGCCAGGCGAACGCCGCCAGCAGGCCGAGCATCGTGAGGGCGATCGCCAGCTCGGGGAGGGTGACGCCGCGGCGCCGAGCGCGGGGGGGAGTCGGCATGAGCGCACATTGGCGTATCGGGTGCGGCAAGGCCGGACCTTCATGACGCAGCGCGGATCGTTCGGGTGCAGTGTGGCGGGCCGACTTTCGTGAGTTTGGGACTACGGATCGAACGGATGAAACGGATCAGCCGGATCCTTTCCGCGCCGGCGGCGACGCCCCGTGTGCCGGTGAGGAGCGATCCGTTCAACCCGTTCTCCGAAGCTCTTCGAGGGTCGCCCACCCGCGGACCCGCGCGCCGCACGAGGCGGGCGCCCCGCAGCACCGCGACCTCCAACCGCGTACTCGGAGGAGTCGCTGCCACGTCGGCCCGATCTCCTACCGCGATCCCCTCATGCGCCGTCCCCTCCCCGTCCCACGCGGGCCCGCCGCGCTCGCCCTGCTGGCCGCCGCGGCGGCCCTCCCCGCGCCGGCGCCGCTGGCCGCGCAGCAGGGCGCGCAGGCGATCGACACCGCCTACACGCGCCGCATCCGCGAGCTCACCCCCACCGACCCGCGGTGGAAGTTCACGACGGAGCTGGTCGACTACCTGCCGGCCTCGGCGACCGTCCCGACGCCGCTGCAGGTGCTCGGCTACGTCCCCGGCACCGTCGGCAAGCTGTCGCACGTCGCGGACGTCAACCGCTACTTCCGCGCGCTCGCCGAGAAGTCGCCGCGCACCAAGCTGTTCTCGCTCGGCACCAGTGACGAGGGGCGCGAGGAGCTGGTGATGGCCATCGCCGACGAGGCCACGCTGGCGCGCCTCGACGAGTACAAGCGCATGAGCGCCCGCCTCGCCGACCCGCGCGGGCTGTCCGCCGAGGAGCGGGCGCGCCTGATTCGGGAGGCCAAGCCCATCTACTGGGTGCTCGGCTCCATCCACTCCCCCGAGACGGGGAGCCCCGAGATGCTGATGGAGATGGCGTACCGCCTCGCCGTCGACGAGGGTGAGTACGCGCGGAGCATCCGGCAGAACGTCATCACGCTCGTCACCCCCGTGCAGGAGGTGGACGGGCGCGACCGCATGGTCGACGTCTACAACCAGAGCGAGCGCCTCAAGCTCGGCCCCGCCGGCCGCAGCCTCGTGTACTGGGGGAAGTACACCGCGCACGACAACAACCGCGACGGGATGGTGATCTCGCAGCAGATCACCAAGAACTACCTCAAGGGCTTCCTCGACTGGAAGCCGATCGTCACGCACGACCTGCACGAGTCGGTGCCGTTCCTGTACACCAGCACCGGCACCGGCCCGTACAACGACCAGTTCGACGCGATCCAGGTGAACGAGTGGCACCAGCTCGCGTACCAGGAGATCAACGAGCTGACGCGGCGCGGGCTCCCCGGCGTGTGGACGCACGGCTTCTACGACGGCTGGGCGCCCAACTACATGCTGGCGATCTCCAACTTCCACAACGCGCTCGGCCGCTTCTACGAGACCTACACGTCGAGCGGCGCCGGCTGCCACACCGTCAACCTCGGCGAGCAGCAGACGCAGAAGGAGTGGTTCCGCCCCAACCCCGCCGTCAACGGCGTGCGCTGGTGCATCCGCTCCAACGTCAACTACCAGCAGAGCGGCGTGATGGTCGCGCTCAAGTACGTCGGCGACCACAAGGAGACCTTCCTCGAGAACTACGCCGCGAAGGCCGAGCGGCAGACGCAGAAGGGGCGCATCATGGCCCCGTACGCCTTCGTGATCCCGCGGGCGCAGCGCCACGCCGCCGAGGCGGCGGAGCTGGTGAAGCTGCTCCAGCTGACCGCGACCGAGATCCACGAGGCGACCGGCGACTTCACCGTGCAGGCGATGCCCAAGGTGGTCGAGGGGCGCAGCCCCGAGCCGCGCGCCGACCGCCCGCCGCAGATCCGCACCACGCCGGTGCAGGTGAAGGCGGGCGACTGGATCGTGCGCATGGACCAGCCGTACACGCAGTTCCCGCGCACCATCCTGGCCACGCAGACGTACAAGCCCACCGACCCGTCGCCGTACGACGACACCGGGTGGACGCTCGACGAGCTGCGCCACGTCGTCACGCACACCGTCGCCGACTCGGCCGTGCTCACGCGCCCCATGCGCATGCTGTCCGACGCGCCCGCGGTGGCCGGCGCGGTGCGCGGCGAGGGGCCGGTGCTGGTCGTCCGCCACCTCGGCGACTGGCGCTCGGCGGTGCTGCCGTGGAAGGCGGGCGGGCGCGTGCGCGTGGCCGACAGCGCGTTCAGCGTGAACGGCGCCACGTTCCCGGCCGGCACCTTCCTCGTCGAGTCGCCGCGCGGCGCCGAGGCGGTACGGGCGCTGGGGCTGGAAGGCGTCGCCGTGGCGAGCGCGCCCGAGGTGCGGACGCACGCGGTGACGCTCCCGCGCATCGCCTACGTGCACACCTGGCAGGAGACGCAGAACGAGGGGTGGGTGCGCTTCGCCCTCGACCAGATGGGCGTCCCGTACACCTACATGGCCGACCAGAAGCTCCGGAATCCGGGGGCGCTCGACCGCTACGACGTGGTCGTCTTCCCGCACTCGGGGCAGGGCGGGATGTCGATCGTCAACGGGCGCGCGATGACCGGCCCCGCGATCCCGTGGCGCGCCAGCCGGGAGACGCCGCACCTCGGCAAGTGGGACGAGACCGACGACACGCGCCCCGGGATGGGGCTCGAGGGCGCCGCCGCGCTGCGCCGCTTCGTCGAGCGCGGCGGGCTGCTGCTCGTCGAGGGGTCGACGGCGCGGCTGCCGATCGAGACCGGGCTGACGCCGCAGGTGACCGAGGTCCAGGCGCGCACGCTGCAGGCGCGCGGCGCGATTTTCCGCGCGCAGCCGGTGACCGCCGCGAGCCCGATCCTGTACGGCTACGACGACCGGGCGAGCATGCCGGTGTACTTCAACCAGACGCCGCTGCTGCAGGTCGGCGGCGGCTTCGGCGGGGGCGGGGGCGCGGCGCCCGAGGGGGTCGACCCGGCCATCGTCGCGGCGCAGGAGCGCGCCCGCCCGCGGGTGATCCTGCGCTTCCACGACAACGCCGACTCGCTGCGCGTCTCGGGGATGCTCAACAACCCCCAGGAGTTGCTCGGCCGCCCGGCCGTGGTCGACGCGCCGTTGGGGCAGGGGCACGTGGTGTCGTTCGCCATCCGCCCCTTCTGGCGGCACCAGACGCAGGGCTCGTGGGCGCTGGCGCTGAACGCGATCGCCAACTGGAACGCGCTCACCACCGCGCCGGCGGCCGCGCGCGCCACCGCCGCGGCCGGCCAGGGCGGCGCGCGCCCTGGCGGCGGGACGCGCCGGTGACCGCGGCGTGACGCCGCGCTGACACCCGCGTCGAGGCACCACCGGCGCCCGGGACTGGCCTTGGGCCGGCCCCCGGGCGCCGGTTAGCTTGCGGGCCGGTTCCCACCCCCTCGCCTCCTGATGCGCATCGCGATTTCCACCGGCGGCGGCGACGCCCCGGGCCTCAACGCCGTCATCCGCGCCAGCGTGCTCGCCGCCCTCCAGCGCGGCTGGGACGTCCTCGGCATCAAGCGCGGCTTCGCGGGCCTCCTGGGCGAGGACGAGGTCGTCCCGCTGACGCGCGACTCGGTGCGCGGCATCGCGCACCTCGGCGGGACGATCCTGCGCACCACCAACCGCGGCAGCCCGTTCAACTACCCGGTGGTGCAGGGGGACGGCTCGATCAAGTACGTCGACCGCTCGGACGAGCTGATCGCCAACGCGCGCGCGCTCGGCATCGACGCGATCGTCTCGATCGGCGGCGACGGCTCGCTCAAGATCGCGCAGCAGCTGGTGAACAAGGGGATGAAGGTCGTCTGCGTGCCGAAGACGATCGACAACGACGTCCCCTGCACGATCAACACGTTCGGCTTCGACACCGCGGTGAGCACGGTGGTCGAGGCGCTCGACAAGCTGCACACGACCGCCGAGAGCCACGACCGCGTGATGCTCATCGAGGTGATGGGGCGCGACGCGGGGTTCATCGCGCTCTACGCCGGCGTGGCCGGCACGGCGGACATCGTGCTCCTCCCCGAGATCCCCTTCTCGGTCGACAAGGTGTGCGAGGCGGTGGCCGCGCGCGAGCGCGCGGGGCGCCGCTTCGCCATCGTGGTGGTCGCCGAGGGGGCGACGCCGGTCGGCGGGTCGACGTCGGTCATCGGCGAGTCGCTCCCGGGGCAGGCCAAGCGCGTGGGCGGCGTGGTCGAGCCGCTCGCCCGGATCATCCAGGAGCGCACGGGGAAGGAGACGCGCTCGCTGATCCTCGGGCACCTGCAGCGCGGCGGGCAGCCGACGGGGTACGACCGCCTGCTCTCGACGCGCTTCGGCGGCGCGGCGGTGCGCGCGATCGAGGAGGAGAAGTGGGGGCACATGGTGGCGCTGCAGTCGCCGCACATCGTGTTCGTGCCGATCACCGAGGTGCTGAGCCACGAGAAGCGGGTCGACCCCGACGGGGACATCGTGATGACGGCGCGCGAGATGGGGATCAGCTTCGGCGATTGACCGGGCCGGGCGCCGATCGTCCTTGGCCCGGGACGCGTCTGTCTCCGGGGCCGGACGGGGGGCGGACCCCGAAGGCCGGACCGGTGGTATAAGTCGCCGTCCGCCAACAGCTTGCCTTCGGTCCCCGGGCCGCCTGCCGGTGGCACCCGCCGTGCCCAGTACCGGGGCGGGACCCGCCGGGTCCGGTCGAGTCGTCGAGAGGTGTGCATGGTCCGTTCGTTCTCCCCGCGGCGTCTGGCGTTCGGGCTCCTGGTTGGGTTGGCCGTCGCGGCCCAGCCCGGCGGAGCCCAGGCGCCGAAGCTGCCCAAGCTGCCCACCAAGCCGTCGATCCGGGATCTGGTCCCGGGGGGCGAGGCGCAGCGCGCGCGCGGCGCGGACACGGCGTCCATTCCGGTCGCCTACCGCCCGCCGCCGGGGATGTGCCGCATCTGGCTGGACAACGTGCCGCCGGCGCAGCAGCCGGCGCCGACGGAGTGCAGCGTCGCGGTGCGCAACCGGCCGGCGAACGGGCGGGTGGTCTTCGGCGACGACTTCGTCCGCGAGGACGAGCGCGAGAGGGAGCGCCAGCGGCGGCGCCCGGAGCGGCCCGGCGAGCGGCCGAGCGGGCCGAGCGCTGCCGGGCTCGGGTTCGGCGACGTCGACTTCTACGGCGACGAGTTCGGGGATGTGGTGCTCGGCGAGGCCGTCGCCGGGACGACGGCACCGGTGTCGGCCCAGCCGCCGGTCGACTCGGTGCGCCGCGACCCCCGCGCGCGCCGCCCCGCCGCGCCGCCCGCCCGCCTGCCGCGGGGCCGCCTGGAGCGCGAGCGGTTGGACGAGATGGATGACCCCGCCGACGAGTACGAGGCGGGCTACCGCGCCGGTTACGAAGACGCCCTCCGCGGCCGGGCCCCGCAGGTGCGTGGCGCGGCGGTAGTCGGCGGCGCGGCCGGCACGACGGCGCTGGTGGTCCCGCCCGCCGGCGACCCGCGCTACTTCAACAACGGCAGCTACCCGCCGCCGGGCCGCGCCAACGGCACCTGCCTGGACCGCGACCAAGACGGCTGGTGCGACGACCCGCGCTTCGGTGCCCCGGTCTGCCGCGACCTCGACGGCGACGGCCGCTGCGACGACTACCCCGCCGAGGCGTCCGCCCCCTACCCGAGCGCACTCCCGTCGATGAGCGCCGGCGCCGACGTGCAGGGCGGCCGCGGCTCGCGCGAGGCGCTCCGCTGGCTCGGCACGGCCGAGGTGGTGGCCCGGGCGAGTGGCGGTCGCGCGGGGGGAACGCCCTACCGCGTGCTCTGGTACGACGCGAACACGAACGCGCTGCTGCAGGCCTGGACCGACCGTGACGGGGACGGGGTGGCGGATCGGGTCGAGATCTTTCGGAACGGAAGGCGGGTGAAGTTGCTCGGCCGGTAGCTTCAACTCCAACGGCGGGAGTCGTAAGAGCGGGAGTCGACACTACGGGAGTCGCTACTGCGTCGCCTACAGCTTGAGGCCACGCAGTAGCGACTCCCGCCCTTTCGACTCCCGTAGTAACGACTCCCGCCGTCGAATGGCCGCCTCTACCGTCGCCTGGCGCCGTAGATGCATGTTCCGCCCCCGTGCGCCAGCCCATCGACCGCTACCTCCCGCCCGACCACGACGCCTTCGTCGCCGCCGAGCCGCCGACCGGGCGCGTGATCGTGATCGCGCCGACGCGCGCGGCCTGCGAGACCATCGAGCTCGCCGTCGGGCTCCACCTCGAGACCTACCTCGAGCAGCACCACGGCGCGCGCGTCCGCGAGCTGGCGCGCGGCGGGCAGGGGTTCGGGGTCGTCGCCGGGACGGGGACGGGGAAGACGCTCGCCATCCGGCCGATCGCCGAGGAGATCGTGGGGTCCGGGCTCCGCGTGGGGGTCATCAACCGCGAGCGCGAGGCGACGCCCGAGACGCCCACCTGGAACGTCATCATCGTCACCACCGGGATCGCGCGGCGGTGGTTCCAGGACGGCGACATCCTGCCGACCGACACGCTGATCGTCGACGAGATCCACCAGACGTCGGCGGAGCTGGAGCTGTGCCTCGCCCTCGGCAAGCGCGTCGGCTGCCGCTTCATCTGGCTCTCGGCCACCGTCGACCCGACCTTCTACGCGCGCTACCTCGGCTCCGCCGACGTGCTCGAGGTCTACTCCTTCGACCCGCGCAAGGCGGCGAAGGTGACGGTGGTGAACAAGGGGCCGCTCGACTTCCTCGACGACAAGTTCCTCACCGGCGTGCAGAAGACGCAGCGCGGCGTGGGCGTCTTCCTCCCCACGCGCGCGGGCGTCGAGCAGGCGGCGGAGCACGTCGGGACGCGCTACCCGCGCATCAACGCGGCGTACTACCACGGCGGGGAGCCGATCCGCGTCATCCGCCCCTTCCTCGAAGGGGGCGAGGCGCGCCCGTACGTGCTGGCGATGACCGCCGCCGGGCAGAGCGCGCTCAACGTGCGCGGGCTCGACACCGTCGTCATTGACGACACGCGCTTCGCGAACGTCGTCGAGCGCGGGCGCAACGTGCTCACCCGGCTGCACCTCGGCGCCAACGAGATCCTGCAGATGGCGGGGCGCGTGCACGGGCGCGTGGAGGGGGGGCGCGTCTTCATCCTCAGCGACCGCGACATCGACTTCTCGGCGCTGCGGCCGACCGAGCCCGAGTTCCAGCTGGCGGGGGACTCGGAGCGCGTCGCGCTCACCGCCGCGGCGCTGGGCGTGCGGGCGGACGAGCTGGACCTCCCCGTGCCGCTCGACCGCGTCTCGTACCGGCGGGCGCTGCAGCGGCTGCAGGAGCGCCACGTGGTCGACGAGCAGGGCAGGCTGTCCCCGTACGGGCGCGCGGTGGAGGCGCTGCCGGTGGAGCGCGCGTGGGCGGAGCTGATCGTCAACGCCGAGGACGAGCTGCTCCCCTTCCTCTCGGTGATGAGCAGCATCGAGAGCCTGCACCGGATGACGCGCGAGGAGCGCGACCTCGACGGGGTCGTGGTGCACGGCAGCGACAACCTCACGGCGTACAACCTGTACGCCGAAGCGTACCGCGAGGCGGGGTACATCGGCGAGGTGTACGGGCTGCCGCGCCACCTGTTCGACGCCGAGCGGATGGAGCGCTGGGCGGAGCGGCGCGGCGTGCTGGTGAAGTCGGTCGAGGACGCGGCGCTGGCGATGGCGAGCGTCTACCGCTCGGTGGGGCTCGACCTGCCGACGTCGATGCCGTGGGCGGGGGAGCGCGTGCACCGCCGCTTCGCCGACCTGCTCGCGCGCTACATGCCGTTCGACCTGGTGATCGACGAGGAGACGGCGTGGGGGGACAGCGCCCGCGTCTCGAAGACGAGCGTGTGCGGGAGCTGGGGCGCGATCGCCGGGACGCTGCGCTACTTCGCCGACCGCTTCGGGATCCCGCGCGCGTCGATCGAGGGGACGCAGGTGCCGCCGGACCTGCTGCGCCGCTACGCGCGGCGCGGGGAGCCGCAGCTCGACTACGACGCGCGCCGCAAGACGCTCGTGCTCACGCGCCGCGTCGAGTACTTCGGCTTCGAGCTGGAGCGCGAGGTCGAGGCGCTCGCGGAGTGGTCGGGCGACCTGGCGCCGCGGGCGCGCCGCGTGCTCGCCGAGGCGCTGGCGCGCGGCGAGGCGCGCCACGCCGGGGTGCGGCGCAACGAGCGGATGGTCGAGGAGGTGCGCGAGACGTGGCGCCGCTCGGGCGGGCGGACGGCGAAGCTCGGGATGCACGAGCTGGCGGCGCTGTACGAGGCGCAGCTCGACGGCGTCGACTCGCTCGACGAGTTCCGCGCGCGGCCGCTGCGGCTCGACCTCGACGCGCTGGTGCCGGCCGAGGACCGGGCGCGCTACGCGGCGCTCCCGGACGTCGCGAGCGTGCGCGGGCGCGAGGTGGAGCTGCAGTACGACGTGGAGGACGGCGAGGACGGCGCACCGATCGGCGTGGTGCGGCTGCGCCTCCCCGAGAAGCTCGCGCGCACGCTGGTCGAGGAGGAGCTGCCGGCGCTCGACCGCCCGCTGCGCTTCGTGGTCACGCGCGGGCAGCGCGGCGCGGTGCGCGCCGAGACGCTCGACGACTTGCAGGCGCAGCTCGACCTGCCGTGGACGCCGGACGAGGCGGACGACCCGCGCGGGCGCCCGCGCCACGCCGGCGGCCGGTCGCGCGACGAGGGCGCGCACGCGCGGGCGATGGGGCGGCACGCCAAGTCGGGCCCGGGTCGCGGGCCGAAGCGCGGGCAGTCGCGGCGTCGGCGGGGCTGAGCTCCGGCGGAGAGGTCGGGTGCGGGGTTTCGGCCCCGCCGGTTGTCTCCCTGGCAGTGGCGCATGCAGCGCAGCGGCTGCGCGCCCGATCCCCTGCCTCGGAGCATCCCCGATGTCCCGCCGTCCGCCCGTCCGCCTCGGCCTCGCTCGTCCTTCCGCGGCCGCGCTGCTGGTCGCCCTCATCGCCGGCTGCTCGTCGCCGGGTGCGCCGTCGGAGCACCCGCTGGCGGGGCGCTGGCGCGGCGCGGCGACGTTCGCGCCCAGCACGGCGGCCTACCGCGCGGCGACCGCGGACGTCGCGCTGACGGTCGCCGACGACGGAACGCTCACCGGCACGCTCGCGCTGCCGGGCGTTGCGCCGGCCGCGCTCGGGGGGGCGGTCGGCCGCGACGGCGCTCTGCGCGTGGCCTTCGACCGCTTCACCGCCGAGGGACGGCTGCACCGCGCGCCGCGCGACCGCGCGACCGGCTCGGGGGTGCAGCGCGAGGGCGCGGCGACCGTCGGCGTGATCACGCTCGACCTGAGCCGTCCCTGACGTGCGGGGCGTCGCCCTCGCGCCGGCGCGCGCCGCCGGCCTTCCTCCACGCGGCGCCCCGGCGCTCGCCCCCGCCCCCGCCGTCGCGCCCCCCGTCGTGTCCCTCCGCCGCCCCGCCTCGCCGCCGACCGACGACGACCTGGCCGCGCGCATCCGCGCCGGGGACGCGGCCGTGTTCGAGCGGCTGTTCCGCGAAGCGTACGCTCCCCTGTGCGGCTTCGCGGTCCGACTCGGCCACGAGCCGGCGGTCGCCGAGGAGGTGGTACAGGAACTGTTCGCCGACCTGTGGGCGCGGCGCGCGGAGTGGGCGGTGCGGGGGAGCGTCCGCGCGTACCTGTTCGCCGCCCTGCGCAACCGCGCGCTGAACCTGCGCCGGCGCCGGGGCCGCGAGCGCGACTGGGCGGCGCGCGAGGGCGTCGCCGAGGTGCGCGCGCTGCACGCGGCGCCCGAGGGGGCGGACGAGCGGCTGGAGCGGCAGGAGCTGCACGCGCGGCTGGAGCGCGCGCTGGACGCGCTCCCCGAGCGCTGCCGGCTGGCGATGCGGCTGCGCTGGCGCGAGCAGTGGAGCCACGCCGAGATCGCGCACGCGCTCGGCATCACCGTCAAGGGCGTCGAGAGCCAGCTCGCCCGCGGGCTGCAGGCGCTGCGCGCGCGGGTCGGCCGATGACGCGCCCGCCGACCTCTCCCACCTCCGAACAGGGTGCGACCGCGATGAGCGACCAGCCCGCGTGGACCGCGATCGACCGCTACCTCGTCGGCGAGGCCGCGCCCGAGGAGGCGCGCGCCGTGGAGGCGTGGGCCGCCGCCGCGCCGGAGCACGCCGCGCTGCTCGACGCGCTGCGGGCGGACGGCACCCCCGCGACGCGCGAGTCGGCGTGGGACGCCGACGCCGCGTGGGCGCGGCTGGCGCCGCGGCTGGCGGCGACGGGCGCGGTCCGGTCGACGCCCGCGCCGACGCGCGGCCTCGCCTGGCGCCTCGCCGCCGGCGTGCTGCTGGCCGCGGGGCTCGGCGCGGCCGGCTGGCGCGTCGCGACGCGCGCGGGTGACGCACCCGCCACCGAACTCGCCGCGGCGCCCGGCCGGCGCGTGACCGGCACGCTCGCCGACGGCTCGCGCGTCACGCTGAACGCCGGCAGCCGGCTGCGCTGGCGGGCCGACTACGGGCGTGGCGCGCGCGAGGTGGAGCTGGAAGGCGAGGGGTGGTTCGAGGTCGCGCACGACGCGCGGCGCCCGTTCCGCGTGCGGGCGCGCGGCGCGGTGGCCGAGGACCTGGGGACGCGCTTCGTCGTGCGCGCGTACCCCGAGCTCGCGCGCGTCGAGGTGGCGGTCGCCGAGGGGCGCGTCGCGCTGCACCCGGCGGGGGGCGCGGCGCCGGCGCTGCTCGACGCCGGCGACGTGGGGCGCGCCGAGGGCGCGCGCGCGACGGTCGTGGCGCGCGGCGTCACCGGCGCGCGCGTCGCCGCCTGGACCGCCGGCGTGCTCGCCTTCGACGGGCGCCCGCTCGGCGAGGCGCTCCCCGAGCTGTCGCGCTGGTACGACGTGGAGGTCGTCGCGCCCGACCCGCGGCTGGCGGCGCGGCCGCTCGTGGCGCGCTTCGACGGCGGGCGAGTGGAGGCGGCGCTCGACGCGATCGCTCTGGCGCTGGACGCGCGCTGGACGCGCCGCGGGCGCACGGTCACGTTGGAGCCGCGGCCGTGAGCGTCGCCGCGCGACTCGTCGCGACCCGACTCGTCGCGACCCGACTGGTTGCCGTGCTGCTCGCGTGCGCCGCCGTCCGATCGGCGGCCGCGCAGGCGCCCACGGGTGCGCACGCCGCCGGCTACGCGCCGCTGGCGCCCGCGGACACGGCGGGAGGGTTGGCGGCGCCGGTGACGCTCGCGCTGCACGACGCGCCGCTGGGGGAGGCGCTGCGCGCCGTCGCCGAGCGCGCGGCGGTGCGCCTCGTCTTCGACCCGACGCTGCCGGGGCTCGAGCGGCGCGTCACGCGGCGGCTCGACGGCGAGCGCGCGGCGGCGGCGATCGTCGCCCTCCTGCGCGGCGGCGCGGTGCGCGCGCTCGTCTCGCCGGCGGGGCAGGTCGTGCTGGTGGCGGACGCGCCCCCCGCGGCGCCGCGCCGGCGCGACGTGTCGGGCGCCGTGCGCGGCGACGACGGCGGCTCGCCGGTCGAGGGCGCGCGCGTGGAGCTGGCCGGGACGCGCTTCGCCGCCACCACGCGCGCCGACGGAACGTTCAGCCTCGGGCGCGTGCCGGCGGGGGCGTACGTCGCGCGCGTCACGCGGATCGGGTTCCGCCCGCTGGACGCGGTGCCGGTGCAGGTCGGGGACGACGGGGCGCCGGCGCTCGCGCTGCGCCTCGCCCCCGCGCCGGTCCCGCTGTCGGCGGTGGTCGTGACGCCCGGGTGGTTCGGCGCGCTCAGCCCGGGCACGGCGGGGTCGGCCACCATCGCACGCCAGCGCTTCGAGACGGTGCCGCACTTCGACGACGACGTGTACCGGGCGGCGACGCGCCTCCTCCCCGGCCTCGCCGCCGGCGACTTCGCGGCGCGCTTCAGCGTGCGCGGCGGGCGCGCCGACGAGCTGTACGTGACGCTCGACGGGCTGGAGCTGGCGGAGCCGTACCACCTGCAGGACCTCGAGGGCGGGCTGTCGCTGCTCGACGTCAACGTGACGGGCGCGCTCGAGCTCACCACCGGCGGCTTCACCGCGGAGTACGGCGACCGCCTCACCGGCGTGCTCACGATGCGCACCGTCGACCCGACGGTCGAGGGGGCGCAGACCTCGGTCGGGGTGAGCATGCTCAACACGCGCGTAACCTCGCGCGGCACCTTCGCGCGCGGCGCCGGGGGGTGGCTGGCGTCGGCGCGGCGCGGCTACCTGGATCTCATCCTGCGCGCCGGCGGCGCTTCGGACTCGCTGCATCCGACCTTCCACGACGCCTTCGCGAAGGTGCAGCGCGACCTGCCGGGGCTCGGGCGCGTCGCCCTGCACGTGCTGCACGCCGGCGACCGCCTGACGTACCTGGACGTCGACGACCCCAGCCTGCGCAGCCGCTACCGCAGCGGCTACGTCTGGGGGACGTGGGAGGGCGCGGTGGGCGCGCGGCTGCGGCAGCGCACCGTGGCGTCGCTCGGCCGCCTGCGCTGGGCGCGCGACGGCGAGCGCACGGAGTTCGGCCGCACGACCGCGCTGGCCGACGACCGGCGGCGCTACGCCGTGGCGGGGGTGCGGCAGGACTGGCAGTGGACGCTCGGCGAGCGCGCGCTGCTCAAGGTCGGCGGCGAGGTGCGCCGCGAGCGCGCGGCCTACGCTTACGAGGGGTGGGTGGCCGACGTGCGCGTGGACCGCGCGGCCGGGGCGCGGCGCTTCGTCGCCGACACGACGGCGGTGGACGTCGCGCCGTCGGCGACGCGGCTCGCGGCGTACTTCGCGCCGCGCGTGCAGCCGCTCCCCGGGCTGACGCTCGAGGCGGGGGTGCGCGTCGACGCGGGCGCGCCGGCCGACGGCGCGATCGTCGGCCCGCGGCTCAACGCGAGCTGGCAGCCGGCGCGCGGCACGACGGTGCGCGCCGCGTGGGGGCGCTACGCGCAGTCGCAGCCGCTATACGCGCTGCAGGCCGCCGACGGCGTGTCGGCGCTGGCCCCCGCGGAGCGCGCCGAGCACCGCGTGCTGGGCGTCGAGCGGCAGGTGGGCGGGGTGGGGCTGCGGCTGGAGGCGTACGAGCGGCGGCTGCGCGACCAGCGCCCGCACTTCGTGAACTGGACGGCGTCGACGACGCTCTTCCCCGAGATCGACCGCGACCGGATCGAGCTGCGCCCCGGCGCGGGGCGGGCGCGCGGCGTGGAGCTGCTGGCGACGCGCACCGGCGGCGCGCGGACCGACTGGAGCGTGGGGTACGCGCTGTCGTCGGCCGCCGACCGGTTGCAGGGGCGCGACGTCCCGCGGGCGATGGACCAGCGGCACGCCGCGCGCGCCGACTGGTCGGTGCACCCGCGCAGCAACCGGTGGCGGCTCGCGCTGGCCGGCAGCTGGCACACCGGGTGGCCGTACACGCCCACCGTGCTGACGCTCGACACCGTGGCGAACACGCCCGACCGCTTCGACGTGCAGGCCACCCGCGCCCCCGGCCCGCTGCGCGCCGAGCGGGTCCCGGCGTACCGGCGCCTCGACGTGCGGTGGACGCGCTACGTGGACACGCGGCGCGGGCGGCTGGCGCTGTTCGCCGAGGTGTACAACGCGCTCGGCGCCGCGAACGTGCGCGCCTACTCGACGAACGTGAACGTGTGGCAGCGGCGCGTGACCCTCGCCCGCCACACCAGCACCTGGCTGCCGCGGCTCCCGGCGGTCGGGGCGAGCTGGGACTTCTGACGCCCGCCCCGAGCGATCCTTCGCTGCGCTCAGGATGCCCAGCGGCCGGAAGCCCGCGGCACCGCTCACAGCCACCGCGACAACATCGACGCCGCGCGCTCCAGCGCCCGCTCGCGCGCCGGCCGGCGCCGGAAGGCGTCGAGTCGGAGCTCGCGCGCGAACCCCAGGTCCTCCTCGAAGCGCCGCTCTAGCTCCGCCGCGACCGCGCGGTCGTGCACCATCAGCACCGTCTCGTCGTTGAACACCATCGAGCGGTTGTCGAAGTTGTTCGTCCCCACCGACGCCCAGGCGCCGTCGGCGACCAGCGTCTTGGCGTGCATCATGGCGGCCCCGTACTCGAAGATCCGCACGCCCGCGGCCAGCAGCGACTCGAACTGCGTGCGCCCCGCCCAGTAGGTGCTCTTCACGTCGCTCTCGCGGTCGGGCGTCAGCACGCGCACGTCGACGCCGCGCCGCGCCGCTTCGACCAGCATGCCGCAGAAGTGCCCGTCGGGGACGAAGTACGAGTTGCTGATCCAGAGCCGCTCGCGCGCCCCGGCGATCGACAGCGCCATGAACCGCTCGGCGGGCGTGCTCCCCAGCGTGGGCGCGCAGTGCAGCAGCCCGGCCCAGGCGTCCTCCCCCTCGCGCCGCGCCGGCTCGGGCTCCCCGCGGCCGTCGAGCGGGAAGAAGGCGTCGCCGGCGAGCAGCTCGCCGGTGGCCTCCGCCCACCCCGCGGCGAAGGTCGCCTGTAGCTGCAGCACCGCCGGGCCGACGAAGCGCGCCGTCGTGTCGCGCCACTGGTCGCGGTGGCGCCCGTCGCCGTACCACTTGTCGTCGATCCCGAAGCCGCCGGTGTAGCCGATGCGCCCGTCGACCGTGACGACGCGGATGTGCGAGCGGTGCTGCACCTTGTGCAGCTCCCACGGGCGCGTGGGGCGGAAGGCCGCGACGCTCACCCCCCCGGCGCGCAGCCGGTCCCAGTACTCGTCGGGGATCGGCGCCGAGCCGAAGGCGTCGCGCAGGAAGAGGACGCGCACCCCGGCCGCCGCGCGCTCGAGGACGATCGCCGCGAACTCGTCGGCCATGCGCCCGGGCTGGCAGTAGTACAGCTGCAGCGTGATCGAGCGCCGCGCGCCGCGCAGGTCCTCCCACAGCCGCGGGTAGAGCTCGTCCCCGCACCCGAACACCGCCACCGCGTGGCCGGGGCGCAGCTCGGTCTTGGTGAGCAGCTCCACCGTGGCGCGGAACGCGGGGTCCGTCGCGCCGGGAAGCCCGCCCGCGCCCGGCGTGCGCACACGCCGCACCGGCGCGCCGCGCGTGACGTACAGCGCGCCGATGAAGGCGAACACGATCAGCAGGAGGGCGACGATCCCCAGGGCGACGTAGCCGAGCCAGGTCATGGGCGGGTGCGCGTGGCCGGGCCGGCGCGCGGCCGCAGGGCGCGGCGGCGCGTCGACGCCGAGCGGGCCCATGGGGAAGAAGTGGGCCACCCCGCGGACCGCTCTTGACGTTAGGACCGATCGGTCCTAATGTGTCGCGCGTGACCGACCGCCGCTCCCAGATCATCGACGCCGCCGCGCACCTGATCGGCCAGGGCGGCTTCGCGACGACGTCCGTCGAGGACGTCATCCGCGAGGCGCGCCTGAGCGGGAAGAGTCACTTCTATCACTACTTCAAGTCGAAGGAGGAGCTCGGCTACGCCGTGCTGAACCGGCAGTTCGAGCGGTTCGCCGAGCGCGGGCTGGCGATCCTGCGCGAGCCGATGATCGACCCGCTCGAGCGGCTGGGGCTGTTCGTCGACACGCTGGTGGCGCTGCAGGTCGCGCGCGGGTGCAAGGGGGGGTCGCCTTTCGGGTCGCTGGCCGCCGAGATGGCGGACGCGCACGAGGGGTTCCGCGAGCGGATCGAGCTCGTGTTCGCGCGCTGGTCGGCGCAGCTGCAGTCGCTGCTCTGGGAGGCGCGGCCGCAGCTGCACGACGAGGTCGACACGGGGCGCCTGGCGCGCTTCGTCATCGCGACGCTGGAAGGGGCGCTGCTGATGTCGCGGGTCGACCGCGACGCGGCGGCGCTCCGCGACATCGCCTTCGACCTCAAGCGGTTCGTGGCGATGCACGTGCGGGAACCCGCCGCCCTCCTGGGCGCCGGGGCGGGGGGCGGGATGCTGGGGGCGCCGGCCGCGTCGGAGGAGCCCGCGCGTTTTGCCGTGATGTCGGGGGGTTGAGGGGGAGCAGCAGCACGCGCCGTCCACCGGTCCGCCCACCCTGAGCGACCGCTGGCGACGCGACCTGAGGCAGGACGGGGGCGGCCCGCTCGGACCGCACTCGCCCGAGGGGGTTGGGAGAGATCATGGTGACGAGCGAGGATGTGCGCACCGCGCCGACGGCGCCGGTCGCGCTGGCCGCGCCGGCCGAGCCGGTGCTCGACCGCGGGACCCGGCGCGCCCAGTTCGAGCGCGAGGCGCTCCAGCACCTGGACGCGCTCTACAGCTTCGCGCTCAAACTCGCCCGCGCCCGCGACGACGCCGAGGACCTGGTGTCGGACACGCTCCTGCGCGCCTTCGAGCGGTGGGAGCAGTACCGGCTCGGCACGAACATCCGCGCCTGGCTCTTCACGATCCTCTACCACGTCTTCGTGAGCCGGAAGCGCCGCATCGACGCGCGCGAGGTCCAGCCGCACGAGGACAGCGACGGGTGGAGCGCGCACGAGGCGGTGGGGGACGCCGACCCGGAGGGGACCTTCTACGACTCCTTCCTCGACGAGGAGATCACGCGCGCCATCGCGGCGCTCCCCGACGAGTACCGCTCGGCGGTCCTCCTCAGCGACGTGCAGGGGCTGCGCTACGCGGAGATCGCCGAGGCGCTGCACGTGCCCGAGGGGACGGTGAAGTCGCGCCTCTTCCGCGGGCGGCGCATCCTGCAGCGCAAGCTCGCCAACTACGCCGTCGAGATGGGCTACCTCAAGTTGGCGCCGACCGCGGCTTGAGGTTTTTGCTCGGCAAGGGCAACTGCATTAGATGGGATGAAAATCTGAGAACTGCTCTGAAAAGGCGCGGATACGCTTGGGGCTCTGAGCTCATCCGCGCCCTTTCCGACCTTCTCAGATTTTCATCCCTGCTGCTCTTCTTGGTCTTGCAGGAGCCACAGCCCCTCAGCGCGGCGGCTGATGCCGGGCGCGATGCCGCGCGGCCTTGGCGCGGTTGCCGCAGGTCGCCATGTCGCACCACCGGCGACGCCCGTTCTTCGTCGTGTCGAGGAAGACGCGCGCGCAGCGGGGGTCGGCGCAGCGGCGCACGCGCGCCAGCTCGCCGGCGATGAGCGAGTCGGCCGCCGAGTCGGCGATCGGGACGACGAGCGCCGCGAAGGCGTCGCCGACGGTCACGAAGGTGCGCGCGTAGCCGCCGTCGGCGTGCGCCTCGACGCGGCGCGTGCCGGCGCTGCGGCCGAGCACGCGGTTGATCTCCGCCACCGCGTCGCCGCGCGCGCGGTCCGAGGCGTGGCCGCGTTCCGCCAGCGCGCGCAGCGCCGCGCGCACGCGCCGCGCGTCGACGAGCGACGCCGCCGCCCCCGCCGGCTGCTGGAAGGCGCGCCGCCGGATCCCGGCCGCGCGCTCGGCGTCGAGCACGTCGTTCGCCTGCAGCCAGTCGACGAAGGCGTCGAAGTCGGTGAGCACGTCGGCGCCGCGGCGGCCGTCGGCGCGGCGCAGGTCGTCGGTGTTGACGAACGCGAGCCACGCCGGGTCGGGCGCCCGCCCGTCGGCGGTCCCGTCGGCGGTCCCGTCGGCGGTCCCGTCGGCGGTCCCGTCGGCGGGCGCCGGCGCGCGGAGGGTGGGCGCGATGATCATGGGGCGGCTAGCATAGAGGCCGGTACGGGGGTCGGCAAGCACGACGGCCCGTCCCCGCGGCTCCCCCGTTCGGCCCCCCGATGCCCGACCTCTCGACCCTCCGCCGCGTCGCCGTCGGCTCCGCCAACCCGGTCAAGCTCGCCGCCGCCCGCGCGGTGCTCGCCCGCGTGGCGCCCGAGGCGGAGGTGGTGGGGGTGGAGGTCGCGTCGGGCGTGCCGGCGCAGCCGTGGGGGGACGACGAGACGCGCCGCGGCGCGCTCACCCGCGCCCGGCGGCTGCACGCGGGCGAGGAGCTCGGGCACGCGATCGACGCCCCCACCGGGGAGTCGGGGACCAAGCACCGGGGCGGGGCGGTGGCCGTGCTCACCGGCGGGCTGGTCGACCGGCGGCAGGCGTACGAGGTGATCCTCGCCTACGCGCTCGCCCCCTTCCTCGCGCCGCCAGATTGAGCGCGCTGACGCCGTTAGATTGCACGCCATGGCGAGCCTCGACTCCTCCCTCTACGTGCGCAAGGGCTTCGGCCTCAAGGCCGAGGTCCAGGCGACGCTGGCGGCCGACTACGACGGCCGGCTGGTGGACCTGCTCCGCGAGCGGGACTACACCCTCGAGGCCGGCGGGCTGACCGTGCGGCTCGCCCGCGAGTTCGGCTTCTGCTACGGGGTGGAGCGCGCGGTCGACTACGCCTACCAAACGCGCCACAAGTTCCCCGAGCGCCGCGTCTGGCTGGCGGGGGAGATCATCCACAACCCGCACGTCAACGCGCGGCTGCGCGAGATGGGCGTCGCCTTCCTCGCCGCGACCCCGCCGGACGCGCCCGGCGCGCGCGACGCGCTCCCGGCCTTCGACTACGCGCCGGTGCGCGCCGACGACGTGGTGATCCTCCCCGCCTTCGGCGTCACGATCCGCGACTTCGAGGTGCTGCGCGCGCTCGGCTGCGTGGTCGTCGACACCACGTGCGGCTCGGTGCTGAACGTCTGGAAGCGGGTCGAGGCCTACGCGCGCGACGGCTTCACCGCGCTGATCCACGGCAAGCACTACCACGAGGAGACGCGCGCCACCGCGTCGCAGGTGCGGAAGTTCGCGGGCGGGCACTACCTCGTGGTGCGCGACATGGGCGAGGCGCGCCTCGTCTGCGACTACATCGAGGGACGAGGGCGCAGCCCCGAGCAGCGCGAGGGGGACCGCGCCGCCTTCCTGGCGCGCTTCGACGCCGCGGCCTCGCCCGGCTTCGACCCCGACCTGCACCTGGCGCGCGTCGGCGTCGCCAACCAGACGACGATGCTGGCGCGCGAGTCGCTCGCCATCGCCGACGAGGTGGGCGCGGCGATGGAGCGCGCGGGCGGCGCCGAGTACCGCGCGGCGAACTTCCGCTCCTTCGACACGATCTGCTCGGCGACGCAGGACCGGCAGGACGCGGTGAAGGCGCTGCTCGAGGAGCCGCTGGACGTGATGCTCGTCATCGGCGGCTACAACTCGAGCAACACGATCTCGCTGGCCGCGCTCTGCTCCGAGCGCGTGCGCACCTACCACATCGAGGCGCCCGAGGCGATCGACGTGGCGCGGCGGACGGTGCGCTACCGCCCCGCCGAGAAGCACGCCGGCGAGGCCGAGCAGGGGGCGTGGCTGCCCGAGCAGGGGCCGGTGCGCGTGGGGCTCACCGCCGGCGCCAGCACGCCCAACAGCAAGATCGGCGAGACCGTGGCGCGCCTGCTGGCACTGCGCGGGGTGGACGCCGGCGCCCTGCTCGCGCCCGCCGCGTAGCCGCCTTGGTCCCCGCGTCGTCGGCGCGAGTCGTGCCCTGCGCCCGGGCATGACCTTCGCCCCGCTCACCCTCGAGGCGCACGGCGCCCACGTCGAGGTCGTCCCCGCGCTCGGCGGGAAGATCTCGTCGCTGCGGCTGGCCGAGCGCGAGTGGCTCTGGACGAGCGACGTGCTGCCGTGGGCCGCGCCCGACGAGCGGCTGGCGGCCGACGACGCCGTCTCGTACGTCGAGCTGGCGGACACGGGCGGGTACGACGAGTGCCTGCCGACCGTGGGCGCCTGCCGCCTCCCCGCCGACGTGCCCGGCTTCGGCGGGCTCGCGCTCCCCGACCACGGCGAGTGCTGGTCGCAGTTCGCGGCGACCGAGCGCGTGGAGCGCGCGGGCGCGGCGCCGCAGCTCGTGACGCGGTGGCGCGGGCGGCGCCTGCCGTACACGCTCGAACGCGCCGTCTCGGTCGAGGCGGACGGCGCGGTGTGCATGCGGTACGCGCTCGCGTCGCGCGGCGAGGTGCGCATGCCCTTCCTCTGGTCGTCGCACCCGCTGCTGCCGCTGACGCCGGACACGCGGCTGGAGCTGCCGGTGGCGGCGCGCGTGCGCGTCTGGGCGCAGCACGGCGTCGACCTGGGGGGCGAGGGGGCGGAGCACCGCTGGCCGGTGCTGCGCGTACGCGAGGATGGGCGCGTGCGCGAGCGCGACTTCACGCACCCCGCGCGCGGCGCGGCGCCCTTCGCGTGCAAGCTCTTCCTCGACCTGCGCGCGCCGGCGGCGGGACCGGTGCGGCTGGCCGTCGAGCAGGACGGCGCGCGGCTGGAGGTCGAGGTCGACCCGCGCGAGGTGCCGCACCTCGGGCTCTGGCTCAACCACGGCGGGTGGACCCCGTTCGCAGAGCGCGAGGGCTACCACAACCTGGCGTTCGAGCCGTGCATCGGGGCCGGGGACGGGCTGGACGCGGCGCTCGGCGCGTGGGACTCGGCGGCCTGGCTCGAGCCCGGCGAGACGCGGCGGTGGACGCTGCGCTGGCGGGCGCGGCGCCGCGTGACCGCGGACTGACCGCGGACTGACCGCGGACTGACCGCGGACTGACCGCGGACTGACCGCGGACTGACCGCGGACTGACCGCGGACTGACCGCGGACTGACCGCGGACTGACCGCGGACTGACGGCGGAGGAGCTGAACGGCCGCGCGGCGATTTTGTCGCACAGCGCGACCAATGGGCCGGCCGCCCGCGGAACCGCGTGGCCGGATTGCTGCACTAGGGGAGGGCAGGGCCGTGCCGGCGGGCACCCGGCTCTGCCGGCGAGGCCGGCGCGCGACAGGGGGCCCGCGACCCGCAGCACCGAGGCGACCCATGCGTCTTCAGCCGTCCGACCGCGCGCCGCGCGGTCCCTCCCGCCCCGTCCCGGCGCGCCTCGCGCGGACGCTGGCGCTCGCGCTCCTCCTCGCCCTCCCGGCCGCGCGCCCGCAGGCGCAGGCCCCCGCGCCGGCGCTCGCGCCCGACTCGGTGGTGGCGATCGTGCTCGACGCCTTCGCGCGCGTCGGCGACGGCGCGGCGACGCCCGCGCTCGACGTCGCGTACGCGTTCACCGCGCCCGCGAACCGCGCCGTCATCGGCTCGGTGGAGCGCTTCGTCGACGTCGTGGCCGACGGCGCGTACCGCCCGCTGCTCGGGCACCGGCGCGCGGCGCGCGGCGCCATCAAGGTCGACGGCGACCACGCCACGCAGCGCGTGGTGGTGACCGCGGCCGACGGCGGGCTGGTGGCGTACACCTTCACGCTGTCGCGGCAGTCGGACGGCGCGTACAAGGACTGCTGGATGACCGAGCGCGTGACGCGCGAGCCGCCGAGCCGGTTGGCGGCGCCGCAGCTCGCGCTCGGGCGCGCGGCGGTCGCGCGCGGGCGGGCGTGACGGCGGCGGGCCGGGCGGGGTAGCACCGGTGACCCCGCCCACCGGAGCCCGCTGATGCCACGCCCCGTCCGCCTGTCCGTCCTCGCGCTCGCCGCGGCGCTCGCGTTCCTGCTCGGGGCGTGCGCCGGTTCGTCTCCGGTGGACAGCGACGGGCCCCCGACGCCGGCGGACAGCGTGCCGCGCATCCCGGGCGGCGCGCCGCCGGCGCAGCTGACCGCCGCCGAGTCGCGCACCGTCGCGGCGTCGAACGAGTTCAGCCTGGCGCTCTTCCGCGAGGTGAGCCGCCGGCGCGCGGGGCGCACGCTCTTCATCTCGCCGTACAGCGCCTCGGTCGCGCTCGGGATGACGCTCAACGGCGCCGCCGGCGCCACCGCCGAGGCGATGCAGCGCGCGCTCGGCGTCTCGGGACGCGCGCCCGAGGAGGTGAACGAGAGCCACCGCCTGCTCGCGCACCGGCTGGCGTCGGCGGACGGCGGCGTCACGTTCGGGAACGCGAACGCGATCTTCTACGACCGCGGGCTGACGTTCGAGCGGGCGTTCTTCGACACGACGCGCAAGTACTTCGACGCGACCGTCGAGGGGCTGAACTTCGAGGACGAGTCGGCCGCGCTGGCGCGCGTGAACGGGTGGGCGCGCGACCGCACCGCGGGGCGCATCGAGCGGGTGCTGGACGAGGTGCGCGCCGGCGACCAGGCGATGTTCCTGCTCAACGCGCTCTACTTCAAGGGCGACTGGACGTGGCCGTTCGTGACCGCGACGACCGGCCGCGCTCCCTTCCGCCGCGCCGACGGCGGGTCGCAGACGGTTGACATGATGTCGCACCGCGCCAACTACCCGCACTGGCGCGCCGCCGACCTGGAGGCGGTGGAGCTGCCGTACGCGAGCGGGCGGTTCGCGATGACCGTGCTCCTCCCCGGGCGGGGGCGCACGCTCGACCAGCTCGTCGAGTCGCTGACGCCCGCGCGCTGGCAGCAGGTGGTCGACTCGCTCCGCCCGGGCGACACGCAGCTCTTCCTGCCGCGCTTCTCGCTCACGTACGAGGACGAGTGGAAGGACGTGCTGAGCGCGATGGGGATGGGGGTCGCCTTCGCGCCCGGGCAGGCCGACTTCACGCGCATGTCGCCGGCCGGGCGGCGGCTGTACCTGGAGTTCGTGAAGCAGAAGGCGTTCGTCGCCGTCAACGAGAAGGGGACCGAGGCGGGGGCGGTGACCGCGGTCGGCGTCGGGGTCGTCTCGGCGCCCCCCGAGCTGCGCGTGGACCGCGCCTTCGCCTTCGCGATCCGCGAGCGGACGACGGGCGCGCTGCTGTTCGTCGGCAAGGTCACGGCGATCCCCTGAGTCGCGCGTCTACCGCGCGGCCTTGCGCCGGCGCGTGACGACCGGGGAACGTACGGGGGTGGAGGGCACGGGGCCTTCCGCCCCCGCTCCGTCTCGTCGATGCCCCCTGCCGCCCCCGCGCGCGCGCCGCGCAACGCGCCGCGCGACGCGTGGCTCTGGCCGCTCGCGCTGGTCGCGGGCGCGCTCTTCTTCTTCTCGCTGGGGCGGCTCTGGCCGCTCTCCGACGCCGACCTGCTGCCGCCGCGCGACGCGCTGGTGGCGCGCGCGGCGCGGGCGCTGACGGCGCGCGGGGTGTTGGCGCGCGCCGCCGACACGGCCGGCTTCGCGGTCGCGACGCGGCTGGCGACGGACGAGGGGGCGCTGGACTACGTCGAGCGCGCGTTCGGGCGCGACGGGGCGCAGGCGCTGGTGCGCGGCGGTTCGGCGCTGGTGGAGCACCAGGTGCTGCTCAAGCGCGCCGGCGACCCGGACGTGCGCTGGGCCGCGCTCCACCCGAACGGCGCGCTCCTCGGCTGGTCGCGCGGCGTGCAGGACGACGCGCCCGGCCCCCGCCTTCCACTCGCGTCAGCGCGCACCATTGCCGACGAGGCGCTGACGCGCGGGCTCGGCGCCGCGCTCGCGCCGGCGGGAGCGTCGGTGGAGGCGCCGACGGTACGTCGCCCGCTCGCGGCGGCGTGGCGCGACGCGCCGTTCGTCGAGACCGGGGCGGCGTCGCGCGACCGGCCGGCGCGCACCGACCACTCGTTCACCTACGAGCGCCTGCTGAGCGCGGCGCCCGAGCTGCGCGAGCGCGCCGTCGTCACCGTCAGCGGCGACCGCGTGACCACGGCGCGCCGCTTCCTCGTCGTCCCCGCGTCGGGGGAGCGCGCGGCGCGCGCGCGCGCGGCCCCGGTGCGGGCGCTGCAGACCGCCGGCTTCGCGCTGCTGGTGGTGGGGGCGATCGGCGCGCTCGCCGTCTTCCTGCTCCGGCTGCGCGACGGCTCGGCGCGGCTGGGGCGCGCCGCGTACTGGAGCGCGCTCGTCTTCGCCTGCGCCTTCCTCACCGGCGTGCTGGCCGACTACGCGCTGCTCGCGGGGTGGGACCCGCTCTGGCCGCGCTGGGTGGCACGCTTCACGTCGCTGGCCAACCAGTCGCAGGGGACGGCGTGGATGTTCGTGCTCCTGTTCGCGTTCATCGCCGCCGGGGACGCGCTCGACCGCGAGGTGACCGGCGCCGGCGACGAGGGCGGGCGGGGCGCAACGCTCTGGCGGCTGGGGCGCGGCGGCGTCGCCGACCCGGCGGTGGGGCTGGCGTCGGCGCGCGGCTTCGCGGTGGGGCTGCTGTGCGGCGGGGTGATGGCCGCGTCGACGTGGGCGCTCGAGCGCGCGGCCGGCGCGTACAGCGGGATCCAGCCGACGGGGTTCTTCTTCTACGCGCTGAACTCGAGCGCGCCGTCGGCGGCGACGCTGCTCTTCTTCACCAACATCGCGCTGCTGGAGGAGCTGGGCTACCGCCTGTTCGCGGGGAGCTGGCTGCTGCGGGTGACGCGGCGTCCGTCGGTCGCGGTGCTGGTGCCGGCGGTGGTGTACGGGCTGACGCACACCGGGCTCTCCTTCCTCCCGCCGCAGGAGCCGTTCTGGGGGCGGGCGGTGGTGATGACGCTGGTCGGCTGCGTGTGGGGGTGGGCGTTCCTGCGCTACGACGCGCTGACGGTGGTGACGTCGCACCTCACGGCGGACCTGTTCATCTTCAACTGGCCGCGGCTGGCGGGGGAGCACCCCGAGGTGCGGGCGGCCGCGCTGCTGACGGTGGCGGCTCCCCTGCTCCCGGCGCTCGCCGCGCTTGCCGCCCGCGCCCTCCGGCGGCATCATCGGGCATGATCCGCGAGCACCTGATCAAGGCCCACCCGGCGCGCGACGGCGACTTCCGCTGGCGCGGCGACGGCGTGTCGCGCGTCGAGGGGCTCAGCGACGCCGTGTTCGGCTTCGCGGTGACGCTGCTGGTGGTGTCGCTGGAGGTGCCGAGCACCTTCACCGAGCTGGCGGCGACGATGCTCGGCGTCCCCGCGTTCGCGGCGACCTTCACGCTGCTCCTGCTGGTCTGGCACGCGCACTACAAGTTCTACCGGCGCTACGGGCTCGAGGACACGCGCACGGTGGTGCTCAACGCGGCGCTGCTGTTCGTGGTGCTGTTCTACATCTACCCGCTCAAGTTCCTCTTCCAGACGTTCATCGGGCTGACGCTCGCGCTGGTGGCGTCGGCGTGGGGGCTCGCGTGGCTGGCGCCGGTGCGCGAGTCCGCGGTGGGGGCGATCCGCCACGACCAGTGGCCGGCGCTGATGAGCATCTACGCCGTCGGCTACATCGCGCTCTACGGCATCTTCGCGCTGATGCACCGGCACGCGCTGGCGCAGCGGCACGCGCTGGGGCTGGACGAGGTCGAGGTGGCGATCACGCGGCACAGCATCCGCGAGCAGCTGGTGATGGTCGCGGTGGCCCTGCTCTCGATCGCCGTCGTGCTCGGGCTGCCGTACGGGCTGGGGTGGCCGCCGGGGCAGGCCGGCTTCCTGGCGGGGTGGGTGTACATGCTGATCTGGCCGGCGCAGGTGATCATGGGGCGGCGCCACGACCGCGAGCTGGCCGCCCTGCGCGCCCGGCGCGCCGTCCACGCCGCCGAGCCGCCGGCGGCGGTCGCCGCGACGATGCCGCTGGCATGACCGCGGCGCCGCTGCGCGAGATCCGCGACTTCCTCGAGGCGCGCGCCTACCCGCTGGAGCCGGCGCTGCTGCGGCACGAGTTCCGCGACCTGCTCCCCGAGCTGGCGGCGCTGCGCGCCGAGGTGAGGGCGCGCGGCCTCTGGGCCCCCCACCTCCCCACGTCGCTCGGCGGGCTGGGGCTGTCGCTGGTCGAGTACGCGGAGGTGAGCGCGGTGCTCGGCACCTCGCCCGTCGGGCACTACCTGTTCAACTGCCAGGCGCCCGACGTCGGCAACATGGAGCTGCTGCACGCGCACGGCTCGCCGGCGATGCAGGCGCGCTGGCTGCGCCCGCTGGCGGCCGGGGAGATCCGCTCCTGCTTCGCGATGACGGAGCCCGAGTACCCGGGCTCCAACCCCGTGTGGATGGGGACGCGCGCGGCGCGCGAGGGGGACACGTACGTCGTCGCCGGGCGGAAGTGGTTCACGTCGAGCGCCGACGGGGCGGCGTTCGCGATCGTGATGGCCGTGACCGACCCGGAGGCGCCGCCGCACCGCCGCGCCTCGCAGCTCGTGGTGCCGATGGACGCGCCGGGGGTGCGCCTCGTGCGCAACGTGCGCGTGATGGGGGAGGCGGGGAGCGACTGGGCGAGCCACGCCGAGGTGGCGTTCGAGGGCGTGCGCGTCCCCGTGACCAACCGCATCGGCCCGCAGGGGGACGGCTTCGCGCTGGCGCAGGAGCGGCTCGGGCCGGGGCGGATCCACCACTGCATGCGCTGGGTCGGGATCTGCGAGCGGGCGCTCGACCTGATGTGCCGCCGCGCCGCGACGCGGATGCTCGCGCCGGGCAAGGCGCTCGGCACGCAGCAGCAGGTGCAGTTCTGGATCGCCGAGAGCCGTGCGGAGATCGACGCCGCGCGGCTGTACGTGCTCGACACGGCGCGCCGCATCGACGCCGAGGGGGCGGCGGCGGCGCGCGACGCGATCAGCGGGATCAAGTTCCACGTCGCGGGCGTCCTGCAGCGCGTGCTCGACCGCGCGATCCAGGCGCACGGCGCGCTCGGGATGACCGAGGACACCCCGCTCGCCTACTGGTACCGGCACGAGCGCGGCGCGCGCATCTACGACGGCGCCGACGAGGTGCACAAGGCGAGTCTCGCGCGGCGGCTGCTGAAGCGCTACGGGCTGGAGCTGCGCGAGTGACCGGCGCCGCGCCGCCGGGCCCGCGGCTCGACGCGCCGCGCGCCGTGCGCCCCGGCGAGGAGCTGGACGCCGCGGCGCTGGCCGCGTTCCTCGTGCGCAGCGTGCCGGGGTGGGAGGACGCCGAGGCGAGCGCGCTGGTCGTCGAGCAGTTCGGCAGCGGCTTCTCGAACCTCACCTACCTGGTGCGTCTGGGCGCGCGCGAGCTGGTGCTGCGCCGCCCGCCCGCGGGGGCGCACGCCGGCGCGGCGCACGACGTGCTGCGCGAGGCGCGGCTGCTGGCGGCGCTGCGCCCGGCCTACGCGCGCGTGCCGCAGGTCGCGGCGCTGTGCGACGATGCGTCGGTGCTGGGCGCGCCGTTCTTCCTGATGGAGCGCGCGGCCGGCGTGATCCTGCGCGGCGGCCCGAAGGAGCCGACGCCCGACGCGGCGACGATGCGCCGCCTCGCCGAGCGCTTCGTCGACGAGCTGGCCGCGCTGCACGCGCTCGACTGGCGCGCGGACGGCCTGTCCGCGCTCGGGCGCCCGGACGGGTACGTCGAGCGGCAGGTCGCGGGGTGGACACGGCGCTGGGGCGCGGCGCGCCTCGACGCGGTGCCGGCGATCGACCGCGCGGCCCTGTGGCTCGCCGAGCACCGCCCGCCGGAGCGCGGGGCGGCGGTGATCCACAACGACTTCAAGTACGACAACCTCGTGCTCGACCCGTCGGACCTCGGCCGCGTGGTCGCCGTGCTCGACTGGGAAATGGCGACGCTCGGCGACCCGCTGATGGACCTCGGCACGAGTCTGGGCTACTGGGCGGACCCGGACGACCCGCCTGAGCTGCGCACGCTGGGGCTCGGGCTCACGGCCGCGCCGGGGAACCTGTCGCGCGCGGAGGTGGTGGAGCGGTACGCGCGCGTCACCGGCCGCGACGTGGGCGACGCGCTCTTCTACCACGTGTTCGGGGTGTTCAAGCTGGCCGTGGTGGCGCAGCAGATCCACGCGCGCTACGTGGCGGGGCACACCCGCGACCCGCGCTTCGCGGCGCTCGGCGCGGCGGTGCGGGCGCTCGGCGCGACGGCGGAGCGCGCGGTCGCGCTGGGGCGCATCGACCGGCTCGGGTGAGCGGACGCGTGACGCGCGACACGCTGGGTCGTGTACCTTGCGCGCGCGTCGCGCGCTATATTCCGAGCAACTCGAGTGGTCGGTCGGGGAGACTCCTGTTTTGACCCGACACTCTTGAAGCCGGGCGTCGTTCCACATTCCGTTGACGTCATGCCCCAGTGCGGGGAAGGCGGTAGGCGGAGGGCCGGTCGCCCAACTGATGCAACGCATCGGGGCTTCAAAACAACCTTCCCGGCAGACTCTCGAGCCTCGCGGCCCGCATCCGACAGCGTCGGAGCGGGCCGCGAGGCGTTTCGGGCCGAGCCGTACGCGGTGGCCCACTCCTTCCCCTATGTGGGCGTCCACGGCGACGGGAGGGAGGCGATGGCAAGACGGGCGAGCTCGGTACGCGCGGTCGGCGGGGTGGAAGGCGCGGCGCGTCAGGCGGCGGGCGCGGCGCAACGCGTCGCCGGCGAGGGCGCGCCCTGGCTCACGCGCGCGGCCCGCCTCGGCTACGCGGCGCGCGGCGTGGTGTTCGTGACGCTGGCGCTGATCGCGTTGCAGGCGGCGCTGGGACGGCGGCAGACGGAGGGGCAGTCGGGGGCGCTGCGCGAGATCGCGGCGCAGCCCGCGGGGCAGCTGCTGCTCGTGCTGATCGCGCTCGGCCTGTTCGGCTACGCCGCGTGGCGGCTGCTCGAGGCGGCCCGCGGCGCCGAGGGGGAGGGGAGCGACGCGAAGGGGCTCGCGGTGCGCGCGGGGCACGCGCTGAGCGGACTCGTGTACGGCGCACTCGGCGTGCAGGCGGTGCGACTGCTGCGCGGTGCGAGTGCCGGGAGCGGCGACGAGGCGCGCGCGGAGGACTGGACGGCGCGTCTGATGGCGCTCCCGGCGGGGCGGGTGCTGGTCGCACTCGTCGGGGCGGGCGTGCTCGCCTACGCCGGGCGCGAGCTGTGGCGCGCGGTGCAGGGGCGGGTCACGCAGCACCTCGACCTGCACGCGCTCTCGCCGGCGGCGCGCGCGAACGTGACGCGGCTGGGGCGTGCGGGGGTGGGGGCGCGCGGCGTGGTGTTCGCGCTCACGGGCGGCTTTCTGCTGCTCGCGGCGCTGCGCGCGGATCCCGGTGAGGCGACGGGGCTCTCGGGCGCGCTGGCGACGCTGGAACGCGCGCCGTGGGGGCCGTGGCTGCTGGGCGCGGTCGCGCTCGGACTGCTCGCCTTCGGGCTCTTCCAGCTGGTGCAGGCGCGGTACCGGCAGCTTCGGCCGGTGGCCTGACGGTGGCGCGGGCGCGCCCTGCGCCGCAGCGTAGCAGGAGCGTAGTACGGGCGCCCGTCCGCGCGGGGCGGGCGCCGATTCCCTCACGCGGAGGCGGACGTGGAACGGGATACGGTCGAAATGAGCACCATCGTCGCGATCCTGATGGGTGTGCTGTCGCTGGCCGCGCTGTACGCCGCCGTACGCGTCAACGACCGCTCGGAGGCGGGGCGCCGCGCCGCGCCGGGATACGTGATCTTCGCGCTCGGCGCGGCGCTGCAGGGGGCGACGCTTCTGCGCAGCGAGTACAGCACCCTCATGGCGGTGCTCGGCACCGTGGGGCTGGTGGTCGGGCTCGTGATGATCGCCCGCGGCTGGGCGACGCGCCGAGTCGCGAGCTGACTGCCTACCCGACCAGCGCCGGCAGCGCCTCACCCTCCGGGACGAAGATCAGCGCGACCCCGTTGTTGCAGTAGCGCTGCCCCGTGGGCTCCGGCCCGTCGTCGAACACGTGCCCCTGGTGCCCGCCGCAGCGGGCGCAGTGGTACTCGGTGCGCGGCCAGAAGAGCTTGAAGTCGCGCTTCGTCGCGACGTGCCCCTCGATCGGCTGCCAGAAGCTCGGCCAGCCGGTGCCGCTCTCGTACTTCGCGCGCGACTCGAAGAGCGGGTAGTGGCACGCGGCGCAGACGAAGGTGCCCGCGCGCTTCTCGAAGTTGAGCGGGCTGGTGCCGGCGCGCTCCGTCCCTTCCTCGAACAGGACGTGGTACGCCTCGGCGGGGAGGGCGGCCTTCCACTCGCGCTTCGGGCGGTCGAGCGTCGGGGTGCCGGCGCCCGCGGCGGTCTGACTCTGCTCGGACACGGGATCTCCTGAGGATGGACGCGTGTGATACCCTCGAGGGGCGCGCCGCGGTCCGAAGACGAGTCATCTGCTCGGGCTGCTCCTCGAGAACGTCGGCGTCGACCGCCCTCCGCTCTTGACAGCCGCTCCGACCGGCCGAATGGTCGAGCGTATGCGCCCCGCCTTCCTCCTCGTCCTCCCGCTCCTCCTGGCACCGTCCCCGCAGCCGCCAACGGCGGTGCTCGCGGGCGTCATCACACGCGACGTCGCCGACGGCCAGCCGCCCGGCGCGCCGCTGCGCGGCGTGACGGTCGCCGTGGCGGGGGTCGAGCGGCGCGCCGCGACCGACGCCGGCGGGCGCTTCGTGCTCGGCGGACTCCCGGTCGGGACGCGCGAGGTGGTGGTGCGCGCGGCCGGGTTCGCGCCGGTCGCGGTCCAGGCCGAGCTGGCGGCGGGAGACACCACCTGGATCGACTTCGCGCTCGCGCCGACGGACGTCGCGCGGGCCTCCGCTGCCGCGCGCGACACGGCGGGCGCCGACGCCGGGCTGGCGGACTTCGAGCGGCGGCGGGCGAGCGGCGGCGGGGGCGGCGTGTACATCACGCGCGCGCGGCTGCAGCGCTTCATCGGGCGCCGGTTGAGCGACGTCCTGCGGCCGATCCCCGGAGTGATGATCGTGAGCGTGGGCGGCGGGACGGTCGCCGCCAGCCGACGCGGGCGCACCACCGCGCTCTCGAACACCGTGTGCTACCTCCAGGTCTTCGTCGGCGGCGTGCGCGTGTACGCGTACGACCCCGCGTCGCCCGACGCCCCGCCGAACCTCGACCAGTTCGACCCGGCGAACCTGGCGGGCGTCGAGGTCTACCCGGGCGGCGCCCGCACGCCCCCCGAACTCAACGCCACCGGCGCGGGGTGCGGCACGCTGGTGCTCTGGCCGCAGACGCCGTCGTGAGCCGGCTGCCGGCGCGCGCGGCCGCCCTCGCCCTCTGGTGCTGCGGCGGCGCGGCGGCCGCCGGCGCGCAGGTCGTGGGCGTCGCGGTGCGCGAAGGCGAGTTGGGGGCGCCGGCGGCGGGCGCCGTGGTTTCGCTCACCGATTCGGCGGGGCGCCGCCGCGCGTCCGTGCTCACCGGCGCCGACGGCCTGGCGTGGCTGCGCGCGCCGGCCCCGGGCGCCTACGGCGTGCGGGCCGAACGGGTCGGGACGATGCCGTGGGTGTCGATGCCTCCGCGGCCGCTCGACCCGTCGGGGCGCGACACGCTGCGCTTCGAGGCGACGCTGCGCACGCGGGCGGCGCGGCTGACCGAAGTCGTCGTGCAGTCGAAGCGGACGTGCGACGCGCTGGCCGACGCCGACGCCGGCGCGGCGAGCGTCTGGCAGGCGGCGCAGGCGGTGCTGGCCGCGAACGCGCTCACCGAGGCCGACCGCCGCGTGCGGCTGCGCGTGCGTACCTTCGCCCGCGACCTGTCGGCCGACGGGCGGGTGCGCACCGAGGAGACGCTCAGCGACCGCGTCCTCGCCGGACGCCCCTTCGAGACGCTGGCGCCGACGGAGCTGGCGGCGCGCGGGTACGTCCGCACCGACCCGCAGGGAACGCTGTACTACGGGCCCGACGCCCGCGTGCTGCTCTCGGAGGAGTTCGCGAACACGCACTGCGTGCGCGCGGTGCGCGGCCGCGGCGCCGAGGCCGGGCTGGTGGGACTCGCGTTCGCGCCGCTCCCGGGGCGCACCGTCCCCGACATCGAGGGGACGCTCTGGCTCGACGGCGAGTCGTCGGCGCTGCGGCGCGTGACCTTCACCTTCGTGCACGTCCCGTCGGCGGAGCCCGCGTACGAGGTGCCCGCGGGCGTCGCGAGCGGGGAGGTGGAATTCGCCCCCGGCCGCGAGGGGGCGTGGATCGTGAGCCGCTGGTCGCTGCGCATGCCGAAGCTGGCGCGCCAGCCGGCGGGGACGCGGCCGCTCCGCAACCAGGTCGGGCTGGCGGGTCTCGAGCGCTACTCGGTCGTCGGCTTCACCGAGTCGGCGGGCGACGCGGCGCAGGCGTCGGCCTCGGCCACACCCACACTCGGCGCGCTGGCGGTGACCGCGTTCGACAGCCTCGCGGGGGCGCCGCTCGCCGGCGCGACGGTGGAGGCGGAGGGCGCCGCGCCGGGCGTCACCGACAGCGCCGGCCGCGCCACGCTCGCGCTCCGGGTGCGCGGCACGCTGGCCGTCCGCGCCGCGCACCCCCGCCTGCGGGCGGCCGGCGTGGGGCTCGCGCCCGACTCGGTGCGCACCGACGCCGACGGCGCGGCCACGTACGCGGTCGCGGTGCCGGGGCCCGAGCGCCTGCGCGCGCTGGCGTGCGGCGCGAACGCGGACGCGACGACGGCGGAGCGCGGCGTGGTCGCGGGCGTCCTGCTCGACTCTGCGGGCGCGGCCCCCGCGGCCGACCTCCCGGTGCGGCTCGACGTCGCGGCGCTGTCGGTGGCGCGCGCGGGGACGCGCACGGCCGTGCGGCGCGGCGGCGTCCAGCTGAGCGGGCGCACCGACGCGCAGGGCCGCTTCGCGTTCTGCGGCGTCTCGACGCGCGGCGCGCTGACACTCGTGCGCGGCGAGGGCCCGAACGCAACACGCCGCGCGCTCGAGCTGCCGGCGCACGGCGTGTTGTTGCTCACCTGGTGAGCGGCGTCAGGCCGGGTAGACCTCGAAGATCCCGGCCGCGCCCATCCCGCCGCCGACGCACATCGTCACCATCCCGCGCCCGCCGCCGCGCCGGCGCAGCTCGTGGATCAGCTGCGTGGTGAGCTTCGCCCCCGTGGCGCCGAGCGGGTGCCCGAGCGCGATCGCGCCGCCGTTCACGTTGACCTTCGACATGTCCATGTTCAGGTGGCGCGCGACGGCCACCGCCTGCGCCGCGAACGCCTCGTTGAACTCGATCAGGTCGATGTCGGCGAGCTGCATCCCCGCCTTCTTGAGCGCCTTCGGGATCGCGTTGATCGGCCCCACGCCCATGATGTCGGGGTCGATGCCCGCCACCGCGTAGGTGACCAGGCGCGCCAGCGGCTTCAGCCCCTCGGCCTCCGCCTTCTCGCGGCTGACCACCATGACGGCCGCCGCGCCGTCGGAGTAGGGGCTGGCGTTGCCGGCCGTGACCGTGCCGCCGGTCGGCTTGAAGGCGGGGCGCAGCTTGGCGAGCGTCTCGACCGTCGTCTCGGGGCGCGGCAGCTCGTCGCGGTCGAAGACGCCGTCGGTCACCGTCTTCTTCGCCCCCTGCCAGGCGACGTGCTTCACCGGCACCGCAACGATCTGATCGCCGAACGCGCCCGATTGCACCGCCTGCGCGGCCTTGCGCTGGCTCTCGGCGGCGAAGGCGTCCTGGTCCTCGCGCGTGACGTCGAAGCGGGCGGCCACGCGTTCGGCGGTGAAGCCCATGCCGATGTAGCTCTCGGTGAGCGCGGGGTGCAGGCGCGTGTGGTAGCCCGACATCGGGACCTGCGACATCATCTCGACGCCGGCGGCGACGACCACGTCCTGCATGCCGCTCATCACCGCCTGGGCGGCGCTGGCGACGCTCTGCAGCCCGGAGGAGCAGAAGCGGTTGATGGTCGCCGCCGAGGCGTCGACCGGGAAGTTGGCGGCCAGCCCCGCCTGGCGCGCGACGTTCAGCCCCTGCGAGGCCTCGGGCATCGCGCAGCCGACGATCACGTCGTCGATGTCGCGCGGGTCGACGCCGCCGCGCAGCGCGGACTCCTTCATCACCAGCGCGGCGATGTCGACCGGGTTCACGCCGGCGCGGGCGAGCGCGCCGTCGGACTTCCCCTTGGCGACCGCGGTGCGCACCGCGGAGACGATCACGGCTTCGGGCATCGGTCAGTTCCTCAGCGGCTTGCCGGTCTTCAGCGTGTAGGCGATGCGCTCCTGCGTCTTCTCGTTGCCGAGGAGCTTGAGGAACGACTCGCGCTCGAGGTCGAGGACGTCCTGCTCGGTCACGGTGCGCGGCGGCCCGTCGCCCCCGCACAGCACGTAGGCGATCTCGTGGCCGATCTGCACGTCGTACGGCGTGGCCTGGCCGGCCTCGTGGAAGCTGAACAGCGCGTACGACAGGTTCCCCATCCCCTCCTTGCCGAGCGCGCGGATCGTGCGCGGCGCCGGGGCGACGTAGTCGGGGGCGAGGTCGAGCACGCGCCGCTTCGCGTCGGCGATCAGGCGGTCGCGGTTCATCGAGACGCGGTCGTGCGCACGCAGGAAGCCGAGGCGGCGCGCCTCGAGCGCGCTCGTGGAGGTCTGCGCGGTGGCGATGATCCGGAACGCGCGCTTGACCGCCTCGAACGGGTCGGCCTCCTCGTACGGCTCCAACTCCTTGGTGAAGCGGAAGAGCAGCTCCTTGGTCCCGCCGCCGCCCGGCAGCAGCCCGACCCCCGCCTCGACGAGTCCCATGTACAGCTCCGCGTGCGCCTGCACCGCGTCGGCGTGCAACGCGAACTCGCACCCGCCGCCGAGCGCCATCCCGGCCGGCGCGACGACGACGGGGAAGGGGGCGTAGCGGATGCTCTGCGTCGCCTGCTGGAAGCGGTGGATCGCCTGCTCGATCACGTCCCACATCCCGGCGATCACGGCGCCCGTGCTCTCCGCGAGGTCGGCCCCGGCGCTGAAGAACTTCGGGTCGTCGTTGCCGATGACGAGCCCCGCCATGCCGTCGCGCTCGATGCGCTCGAGCGACGTCGCCAGCAGGTCGAGCACCTTGGAGCCGAGCGAGTTGGACTTGCCGCGGAACTCGAGCAGCGCCACGCCCTCACCGAGGTCGAGGAGGCGCGCCCCCTCGTTCTGCGCCAGCACCTTGCCGGACTCCGCGGCGACCTGCGACAGCCGCACGTTGCCGGCGATCGGCGCGACGGGCTGGTAGCGCCCGTCGAAGCCGAGCACCTCTTCGCCCTGCGCGCCCTGGCGGTAGAAGGAGCCCTGCACCTTGCGCAGCAGGTCGGGGATGGCGTCGCCGCGCTTTTCGAGCTCCGCCTTCACCCAGTCGACGCTGAGCATGTCCATGACGCGGAATGGGCCGGCGTCGTGGCCGTACCCCCACTCCATCGCCCGGTCGACGCTCGGGACGTCGTACGCCAGCGACGGCGACGTCTCGGCGGCGTAGCGGGCCGTGTCGAGCAGCACCGCGCGCACGAAGTCGCCGTACTTACCGGGGAGGGTCTTGAGCCCGGCGATGCGCTGCGCCAGCGGCGCGCGCGCGGCGGCCTTGAGCTCGGGCGTTTCGAGGCGCTGCTGCGGGACGTACTGGCCGGCGCGGAAGTCCCACGTCTGGATGTCCTTGCCGACCTTCTTGTAGAACCCGCCCCCGGTCTTGTCGCCGAGCTGCTTGTTGGCGACCATCTGCTCGAACCAGGTGGGGAGCGGGAAGCTCTCGCCGGTGGCCTGCGCCAGCCCGCGCGTGACGTGCACCAGCACGTCGATCCCGGACAGGTCGCCGGTGCGGAAGGTGGCCGACTTCGGGCGCCCGAGCAGCGCGCCGGTGAGGCCGTCGACCTCGTCGACGGTGAGGCCGAACTCCTCCATGCGCGCGATCGTGCGGTTCATCCCGTAGACGCCGAGGCGGTTGGCGATGAAGCCCGGCGCGTCCTTGCAGACTACGATCCCCTTGCCGAGCACCGCCTCGCCGAAGGCGCGCACGCTCTCGACCACCGCCGGGTCGGTCTCGGGCGTCGGGATGATCTCGAGCAGGTGCATGTAGCGCGGCGGCGCGAAGAAGTGCGTGCCGAGGAAGTGGCGCTTGAAACGCTCGCTCCGCCCCTGCGTGAGCACCGCCATCGGGATCCCCGACGTGTTGGACGAGACGATCGCGGTCGGCTTGAGCAGCTGCTCCAGCCGCTCGTAGAGCGCCTGCTTGGGGCCGGGCTGCTCGATGATCGCCTCGATGACGAGGTCGCAGTCCTTCAGCAGCGCGAGGTCGTCCTCGGTGTTCCCGGTGCGGATCAGCGTCGCGCGCTCGGCGTCCATGAAGGCGGCGGGCTTGGCCTTGAGCGCCTTCTGCAGCGCGCCCTTGGGGATGGCGCCGCGGTCGGGCCCCTCCGCCGGGATGTCGAGGAGCACGACCGGGAGGCCGGCCGAGGCGGCGAGGGCCGCGATCCCGCTTCCCATCGTGCCGGCGCCGACGACGCCGACCTTCCGAATGCGGGGGCGGGCGGCCGCCGGCGCGGCGGCGTCGCCGAGGTCGAGGCCGAGGTCGAGGCCGGCGAACGCCGTTCGGCTGGGCTCGGCCGTGAAGGTCTCTTGGGCCATGAGAGGCGGCACTCCTCCGTGCGGGGTGGGCGCGGGCGGCGCGGGCGCGCCGGGCCTGCGATCGGAAGATCCCCCGCGGCCGCAACGCGCGAAAGGGGGCCGTTTGGCGGGGACGCCGGGCATAACCGTTGCTTTTCGGGCGGGCAACTCGGGGGCGCCACCGCCCCCGGCTCACCCGGGAGACTTTCATGACGCTCCTCACCTGGCTCATCGTCGGACTCGTCGCCGGTCTGCTCGCCTCGTTCGTGATGGGCGGCGTCGGTTACGGCCTGATCGGGGACATCATCGTCGGCATCGTCGGCGCCTTCATCGGCGGCTGGCTGTTCAGCGCCCTCGGCGTCGCCAGCCCGCTCGGCGGGCTCGCCGGAACCATCCTCGTGGCGTTCATCGGCGCGGTCGTGCTGCTGTTCGTACTTCGCATGATCCGCGGCGGGCGACGGCGCGTCGTCTAAGACGCAACCGGTACGGCGGGAGTCGTTACCGCGGGAGTCATCACTGCGGGAGTCGTTACTGCGTCGCTTCGAGCTGAAGGCGACGCAGTAGCGACTCCCGCTTTTTCGACTCCCGCAGTCACGACTCCCGCCGTACCCGTTCCGCCTCACCCCACAGCAAGCGCGCGCGTAAAGGCATCGAGCTTCGCCGCATCGAGCCGCCCGTCCGTGCGCACGCCGCTGCACACGTCGACGCCGAAGGGGCGCACGGTGCGCACCGCCTCGCCCACGTTCTCGGCGTGCAGCCCGCCGGCCAGGAAGACCGGGATGCCGGCCCGGTCGCGGATGGCGCGGCTCAGCGCCCAGTCGTGCACGCGTCCGGTGCCGCCGAGCTCCTTCACCTTGAGGCGCGGGTTCCCCGAGTCGAGCAGGAGCGCGTCGACGAACGACGCGACCGCGAGCGCCTCGCGCACCGAGTCGTCGTCGAGCACGTGCACCACCTGCAGGAGGCGCACCGTCGGCAGCGCCACCCGCAGCCGTTCCAGCACCGGGCTGCCGACGAAGTCGACGAGCTGCAGCGTGTTCACCCCCGTGCGCCGCGCCTGCATGACGATCGTCTGCGCGTCGGTGCGCGGCGTGAGGAGCACGGTGGCGACCGGCGGTGGGACGTGCGGGACGACGGCGGCGATCGCCTCTTCGGTGATCGCGCCCGGCCCGCTCGGCATCGGCGCGACCAGGCCGACGGCGTCGGCGCCGTGGGCGACGGCGAGCGCCGCCTCGTCGCGGGAGGCGATGCAGCAGACCTTGAGCCGGACCCGCGCCGCCGCGCTCACGGCGGGGCGCGGTGCGCGGCGGCACGCGCGAGCAGGACGATCTGCCCGCCGTGGTAGGCGGCGTGCTCCGCCAGCCCGACGAGCATCCCGTGCACCGTGTGCCGCACCCCCAGCGCGGCGTCCGACGGCGGCGGCGCGCCCGGCTCCGGCGTCGGGCGCATGCGCTCGTCGAGCCGCGCCGGATCCAGGCGCGCGACCGCGGCCAGCAGCGCCTCGTGGGCCTCGCGCAGGGCGCGCCGGGCGTCCTCCCACGCGGCCGTGTCGGCGCGCGTCGGCGGCTCGGGCCAGTCGCCTTCGAGCGGCATGGCGGGCGTCGCGCCGTCGACGCGGCGCGCCCCCTCGCGCGTCCACGCCGTCAGGTGCAGCACGAGCTCCCAGACGGTGTGCGCGTCGGGGATCGGACGGGCGGCGGCCGCGCGCGCGTCGACGTCGTGCAACGCCTCGGCCAGCGACGGGCCGTGCCAGGCCTCGCCGTCGTGGGCGCGGCGCAGCGAGTCGAGGAGGCGCGGGATCGCGGGGTCGGCGGCGGAGATGGTCGTCATCGTCCCTGCTGCTGGCGGCGCGCGTGGCGGGCGCGGAGCCGCGCGGCGCGCACGCGCGACAGCCCGACGAGGACCACGGGGAGCGTCGCGACCGTCCAGGCGACGGTGAACCCGCGCTGGAAGTCGACGGAGCGCGACGCGACGTCCAACGCGTAGTAGAGCGCGATGGCGACGGCGTGCACGGCGACCACGCCGAGGGCCAGCCGGAGCAGGTGGCCCCGGAGCTCGCGCGCGGCGCCGGGGCCGGCCGGGGCGTCAGCCACGGGGGGCGACCTGCTCGGCGGCGGACGCGAAACGGGTGGCGAACATCGCGGGTGGCGGGGATGGGGTGAGGGCGGGCGCGGGTAAGGTCACCGTCGGGCGGGCGTCCGTCCAGCGCGTTGACAGCCGGCGCGGGCGGGGACGAGCTTGCAACTCCCCCCCCGCCCGCCCTCCGCGCCGCGTGTGGCGCCGACCCGCCCGTTTCGTCCTGCGACCGTGTCCCCCTCCGCGCGCGCCGGTCTGACGCTGTTGGAGCTGCTGGTCGTGCTGACGCTGCTCGGCCTCGCCGCGGCGCTGGCGGCGCCGGCGCTGCGCCCGCCCGCCGCGCCGCCGGCGACGCCGCTAGCGCGGACGGTCGCGGAGGCGCGGGCGACCGCGCTGCGCCGCGCCGAGGCGCTGCAACTGGACGTCGACTCCGACGGGGGGTGGCGCCTGCGGGCGCGCGACTCGGTGCTGGCGCGCGGGCAGCTCGACGCGCGTGCGGCGGGTGACGCACTCCCGCTGCGGCTCGCGATCTCGCCGCTCGGCGTGTGCGTGCCCGAGCCGCGCGACGACGCGCCCGTCGACGCCGTCCCGGCGGTGTGGGACGCGGCCGGCTGCGCGCCGGCCGCGGGGGAGGGCCGGTGACGCTGCTCGAGGCGCTGGCGGCGCTGGTGATCCTGGGGCTCGCGGCCGCCGGGATCGCGGAGCGCGTGCACGCGGGCGCGCGCAGCGCGGAGCGCGCGGCGGAGTGGGCGGGCGCGGTTGCGGCGGCGGAGGCGACGCTCGAGGGCGCGCTGCTGGCGGCGCCGCCTCCGGACTCGCTGGCGCGCTACCGGCCGCGCGTGACCGTGCGCGCGTGGGTCGGCGCGCCGCGCGCGGTCGACGAGGTGGCGGCGACGGTGACGCTCGCCGACGGCACGCCGTTCACGCTGCGGCGGCTCGTCCGCCGCACCCTGCGCGTGGCGCGGTGAGCGCGCGCCGCGGCTTCACGCTCGTCGAGGTCGTGGTCGCGCTGACGGTCACGGGGCTGGTCGCGGCGCTGGCGTACGGCGCGCTGCGCGCCGCGACCGACGTCGATGCGCGGCTGACGGCGCGCCGCGCGGCCGCCGACGCGGAGCTGGCGTGGCGCGCCGTGCTCGGCGACGCGGCGCGCCACGCCTCCACCGGCGTCGCGGACGACGACACGGTGTTCGCCCTCGTCCCGGGTCGGCGGGTCGGCGGCGACACGCTGCGATTGCGCACCCGCGGCGTCGTCCCGCCGCTCGGCGCCGGCGACGAATGGGCAGTCGAGCTGGCGCCAGGTGCCGACGGCGTGACGCTGGTCGCGGTCCCCGCCGGCGCCGCGGGGGGCGCGGCGGTGCGCGTGCGGGTGCCGGACGCGCGCGGCGTCGCGGTGGCGGTGCTGCCGTACGCCGGCGCGCCGTGGACGCGCGGGTGGACCCGCCCGTCGGCGCCGCCGGCCGCGGTGGCGGTGCGGGTGCTGGACGGCGCGGGGCGGCCGCTGGGCCCGGGGCTGGTCGCGCGCACGCGCCCGGCCGGGGAGCCGGAGGAGGCGCCGTGACGCGCCGCGTGACGCGCTGTGCGCTGCGCCGTGCGGCGCGCCGTCTGCCGCGCCGTGGCGCCGCGCTGATGCTGGTGCTCTGGCTGGTCGTGGTGCTGGCGTCGGTGGGGGCGGCGGTGGCGGTGCACGCGCGGCGGGCGTCGCGCGCCACCGAGAACCTGCGCGCCGGCGCGGTCGCGCGGTACGCCGCCGAGAGCGGGGTCGAGGCGACGCTGGCGTCGCTGGAGAGTGCGCTGGCCGCGCGCGAGGCCTCGTCCGCGCGCGCGGCGCTGCTCAACGCCGCCCCGCGCGCGCCGGCCACGCCCGGCCCGCAGGCGCTCGGCGACGCACGGTTCCAAGTGGCGGTGGTGGACGCGAGCGCGCGCCTGGACCTGAACCTGGCGGGGGAGGAGGCGCTGGCGGCGCTGTTCGCGCAGCTCGGGGCGCCCGACGGCGGGCGGACGGCCGCGCGCGCGATCCAGCGCTGGCGCGGCGCGGAGGGGGCGCGCGACTCGCGGTCGGGCCCCGCGGCGCCGGCGCGGCGCCGCGACCTGCGCTCCGTCGATGACCTGGCGCGGGTGCCGGGCGTCTCTCCCGAGTTGGCGCGCGCGGCCGCGCCGTACCTGACCGTGGACGGCGACGGGCGCCTGAACGAGGCGGCCGCCGCCGCTCCCGTGCGGGCGGCGGCGCGGGGCGAGCGCGTCGGCGCGCCGACCCGGCTGATCCTCGTGAGCCGCGGCTGGCTCGTCGGCTCGCCGCTCACGCACGAGATTCAGGCGGTGTACGCGGTGCGCGGCGGGCGGCTGGCCTTCGTGCGCTGGCGCGAGCGCGTCCTCTGACCCCACTCCCCCTCCGGATGCCCGACCGCATCGGCCTCGAGCTGCTCGCCGACCGCGTGCGCGCCGTGGCGACCGACCGCCGCGGCCGCGCGCCGCGCGCGACCGCCGAGGTGCCGTGGGACCCCGACCGCCCCGCGGAGGCGATTGCCGAGCTGCGGGCGCGGCTCGGCGCGGCGCGCGGGCTGGGGGTGGCGGTGGGGCTGTCGTTCCTCGACGTGCAGCGGGTGACGCTCCCCCCCGCGCGCGGCGACGCGCGGCGGCGCATGGTCGCGCTCGACCCGGCGCGCACCTTCCCGCTGCGCGAGCCGGTGGTGGTGGCGCTCGCCGACGACGCGCCCCCTACGGCGCCCGACCGCGGCGAGCCGGCCTTCGCGCTGTCGCGCGAGCAGCTCCGCCGGTGGGCGGCCGCGTTGGCCGAGTGGGCGCCGGTGGACAGCGTGGAGCCGGCGCCGAGCGCGCTCGCCCGCGCGCTGGCCGTGCGCGGCGCGGCCGCGGACGGCGAGTACCGACTCCCCGCGGGGGCTGGCGAGGAGGGGGTCGTACGGCTGGCGGCGGGGCACGTGGTCGAGGTGCGCCGCGCGCCCCGCTGGAACGAAGCAAACGACGCGGCCGCCGCGCCGTCCGGCGACCCGTGGCTGGTGGCGCTCGGCGCGGCGATCGGCGCGGAGGAAGCGCCGGCCGCGGTGCAGCTGCTGTCGGACGACCTGGCGCGGGCGGCGGCGCGGCGGCGCGACGCGCGGCTGACGCGGGCGGCGGCGCTGTGCGGGCTGGCCGCCGGGCTCGCGCTGGTGGCGGCGGACCGCCAGCGGGCGCGGCACGCGACGGCGGTGGAGCAGGCTCTGCGCGCCGAGCGCCCGCGGGCCGCGGCGGCGGAGTCGCTGTACGCGCGGCTCCACGCGCTCGACGCGGCGGCGCGCGCGGCGGCGGCGCTCGAGGGGCGGCGCGCCGACCCGCTGGCGGTGCTCGACGCGCTGGGCGAGCGGCTGCCGGCGGGGGCCGCGGTGACCGCGCTGCGGCAGGAGGGGGACGCGTGGACGGTCGACGGCACGGCGCGCGACGCCGCGGCGCTCGTCCCCGCGCTGGCGGCCGACCCGCGCCTGGCCGAGGTGCGCGCGCTGGCGCCGAGCTCGCGCTTCGCCGAGCGCGGCGTCGCAGTCGAGACCTTCTCGATCGCGTTCCGCGCGGCGCCCGCGGGGACCACGCCGTGACGGCGCCCGACGCGCTGAGCGCCCGCGTGGCGGCGTGGCGCGGGCTCGCGCCGCGCGAGCGGCGCACGCTGGCGTGGGGGACGGTGACGATCGCGGCGGCGCTGTTCGCGACCTACGTCGCGCTCCCGTTCGCGGACCGCTGGCGGGCGCGCGAGGCGGTGACGGCGGCGCGCGCGGCGCAGCTGGCGCGCGTGCGCGGCCTCGTCGCCGCCGAGTCGCGGCTGGCGGCGGCGGTGCGCGAGCGCGAGGGGCGCGCGATCGAGGGCGGACGCGGGCCGCTGGCGGAGGCGACGCCGGCGCTGGCGGCGGCGGCGCTCCAGGGCGCGCTGCAGCAGGCGGCGTCACAGGCGGGCGTGCAGGTGCAGCGCGTGGACGTGGCGCAGGACGCGGGCGCCGCCGGCGCGCCGGACGCCCCCGCCGCCGACGTGCCGGCGACGCTCACCGCGCTCGGCGACGTGCACGGCCTGGCGGCGCTGCTCGACGCGCTGCAGCGCGGGCCGACGCTGCTCGAGGTCACCGCGCTGTCCGCGCAGACGACCGTGGGCGCGCGCGGCGAGTCGCTCTTGCAGCTGACCGTGAGCGTGCGCGCGCCGTGGATGGCGCCCGCGGTCGCAGGGGGCGCGCCGTGACGCGCGCGGTGACGCGCGTCGCGGGTGGGCGGCGCACGCCGCGCCGCGTGGCCGACGCGCTGACGGCGCTCGCGCTGGTGCTCGGCGTGGGCGGCGCGGCGGCCTGGCTGTGGCCCGCGCGCGAGCGCGTGGCGCCGCTCGCACCCGAGATCCCCGCGCCGCCGCCCGCCGCGCGCGACGTCGCGCCCGACCCGACGCGCGCGCTGCGCGTGGCGTCGCGCAACCCGTTCGCCGCCACGCGCGAGGCGCCGCGCACGCGCTTCGTCCCCGCCGACGCCTTCGACCCGATGGCCGCCGTGACGACCGCCGAGCCGCTGCCGGGGCTCCTCCCCGACCCGACGGTGCAGCTCCCCGGCGACCCGCCCGTCAGGCCGACGTCGCCCGCGGCCGACGCGCCCGGAGCCGAGCAGTCGACGCCCGAGTCGCCGGCCGACGCCGCGGCGGCGCGCGCGCGCGACCGGCGCGCCCCGGCGCTGTTCGGCACCGTGATGGGTGGCGACGTGCCGCGCGCGCTGCTGCGGTTGGATGCGCGCGTCCCGGGCGCGCAGCTGTACGCCGAGGGCGCGCGCGCCGGCGGCTGGCGCGTGGTGCGGGTCGAGGCCGACCGCGTCACGCTCGCCGGGCAGGGGCGCACGGTGACGCTGCGCCTCCCGCGGGTGGCGCCGCCGTGACGCGCGCCCCTTCCGCGGCGGCGGGGCGCGAGGCGAACGTGCGCGCCCCGGCCGTCTCCCCCCGCCCCCGCCTCGTGGTCCGCTTCCCCCGCCGCGCCGCCCGCGCGCTGCTGCTCGCCGGCGCGCTGCCGCTCCTCGGTGCGGCGACGGCGCGCGCGCAGCAACCGGTGCCCGCGCCGCCCGCGCCCGCGACGCGCCTGAACCTGGTCGACGCGCGCCTCGCCGACGCGATCCGGTCGCTCGCCGCCGCGCTCGGGCTCAACGTCGTGCTCGCCGACGTCCCCGACCGCCGCGTCACCTTCACCTCGGCCACCGCGCTCGGCGCGCGCGAGGTCGGGGCCGTGCTCGAGTCGCTGCTGGAGGCGAACGGGCTGGTGCTCGTGCAGCAGGGCGCGGTGGCGCGCGTGCTCCCCGCCGAGCGCGCGCCGGCGACGGGACCGGTGGGCGTCGGGCTCACGCTGTCCGACCCGCCGCCGCTCGGCCTCGTGACGCAGCTCGTGCCGCTCCAGGCGATCCGCGCCGAGGAGGGGGCGGCGGCGCTGCGGCAGCTCGCCGCGCCGACGGCGCGCATCGAGCCGGTGGCGCGCTCCAACGCGCTGCTCATCACCGACCGCGGCGCCAACGTCGCGCGCTACCTCGAGGTGCTGGCGCGGCTCGACGCGCCGGCGCAGGGGGAGGCGGGGCTGCGCACCTACGTGGTGCCGCTCAAGTACGCAGGCGCCGAGGACCTGGCGGCGACGCTCGGGCAGCTGTTCGGGATCGCCACCACGACCGCGCGCGGCGGTTCGCTGGCCGACCGCTCGCTGGGACGCGCGCTAGACACCTTCCGGCAGCGCGAGCAGGACCAGTTCCGGCAGCGCCAGCTCGTGCCCGGGCTCGTGACTCCGAACGCGTCGCAGCCGATCGCGCCGCAGCCCGCCGGTGCCGTCTCCGACCCGGCGCCCACCGCCGGCGCGCGCGCCGACAGCGGCGGACCCGCGCAGCCGGGCGCGCTGGTGGGGCAGACGACCGTGGTCGCCAACGCGCCGACCAACGCGCTCGTGATCCGCACGCAGCCGCCCAACTTCCCGCTACTCCGCGAGACGATCGAGGCGCTCGACGCGCGCCCGGTGCAGGTGCTGCTCGAGGTGACCGTCGCCGAGGTCGCGCTCGGGCGGGGGAGCGAGTTCGGGATCGACTGGGCGGCGACCAGCCGCGCGGCGACGGGCGGCGTCGCCAACACCGCGGTGCAGCAGGGGAACCGGGTGGCCGACACGCTCCCGGTGACGAACGCGGGGCTGCTGGTGCGCCGGCTGCTGCGCTTCGACGACCTCGACGTGCGGGCGCTCCTGCGCGCGGTGTCGACGCGCAACCAGGTGCGCGTGCTGTCGACGCCCGAGATCCTGGCGATGAACAACCGCGAGGCGCGCATCCTGGTGGGGAGCAAGGTGCCGTTCGTGGCGTCGTCGCGGCTGGGCGACTTCTCGCGCGACCAGGCGGTGCAGTACCAGGACGTGGGGACGACGCTGACCATCGTGCCGACGGTCAACGACGACGACTACGTGAGCGTGCAGATCCTGCAGGAGGTGAGCGCGCTCACGTCGCAGACGCTCCCCTCGGCGCTCAACGCGCCGGTGATCACGACCCGCGAGGCGGCCACGCGCGCGGTGCTGCGCAACGGGCAGACGGTGGTGATCGCGGGGCTGATCGGCGACGAGCGGAGCGTCGAGCAGACGGGGATCCCGCTGCTGGCCGACATCCCCTGGCTCGGCAACCTGTTCCGGCGCACGAGCGTGACGCGGAACCGCACCGAGCTGGCGATCTTCGTCACGCCGCGCGTGGTGCGCGCCGACGCCGACGCCGACGCGCTGCGCGAGCGGGCGCGCCGCCGGCTGGAGGCGGTGCCCGCGCCGCCGCCCGAGCGGTGAGCGCGTGAGCGAGGGCGCCGTCCCGCGTCCCGCGCCCGACGCGGCACCCGACGCCGGCGCCGAGCTGCGCGACGCGGCGCTCGGCCCGCTGGCGCGCGAGCTCCCGTCCGCGTGGCTGGAGGCGCACCTCGTGCTGCCGCTCGGCGTCGCCGCCGACGGCGCGCTGCGGGTGGCGGCGGGCGGGCGCCCCGACGCCACGGTGCTCGACGCGCTGGCGCGGCGCTTCGCGCGCCCGGTGCGCCTGGAGCCGGTGCCGGCGCAGGACCTGCGCGCCGCGGTGCTGGCGGTGCGCGAGGCCGCCGCGGCCCCCGCCGACCCGCTGGCGGCCGACGACCCGGTGGCCGACGTCGACGACGGCGGCCGCCTGCGCGCGCTGGCCGACGAGGCGCCGGTGGTGACGGTGGTCGACGCGCTGCTGCGCGACGCGCTGCGGCTGGGCGCGAGCGACGTGCACCTGGAGCCGGCGGCCGACGGCGTGCGCGTGCGCTTCCGCCTGGACGGCGTGCTGCGCGACGTGCAGCGCGTCGCGCCGGCGCTGCGCGCGGGCGTGGTGGGGCGCGTCAAGGTGCTGGCGGGGCTCGACGTCGCCGAGCGGCGGCGCCCGCAGGACGGGCGGGCGCGCGTGCGCGTCGGCGGGGGCGACGGCGCGGCGCGCGAGGTCGACCTGCGCGTGGCGACGCTCCCCGCGCTCCACGGCGAGAGCGTGGTGCTGCGCGTGCTCGACCACGGCGGCGCGCGCGACCTCGGCGCGCTCGGGATGCCCGGCGCGGTGCGCGCGGGGCTCGAGCGGCTGCTCGCGCGCACGACGGGGCTCGTGCTCGTCACCGGCCCCACCGGGTCGGGGAAGACGACGACGCTCTACGCCGCGCTGGCGCGGGTCAGCGCGCCGGGCGTCAAGGTCGTCACGGTCGAGGATCCGGTGGAGTACCGGATGCCGGGCGTGGTGCAGGTGCCGGTGCGGCCGGCACTCGGGGTCACGTTCGCGGCGGCGCTGCGCGCGATCCTGCGCCACGACCCCGACGTGGTGCTGGTCGGCGAGATGCGCGACCGCGAGACCGCCGAGACGGCGGTGCAGGCGGCGCTCACCGGGCACCTCGTCTTCTCGACGCTGCACACCACCGACGCCGCCGGCGGCGTGGCGCGCCTCGCCGACATGGGCGTCGAGCGCTACCTGATCGCGGCGACGGTGCAGGGGATCCTCGCCCAGCGCCTGGTGCGACTGCTGTGCGACGGGTGCGCGGCCGACGGCGCGCCCGACGCCGCGGCGCTCGACACGCTGCGCGCGATGGCGGGCGACGGCGCCAGCGACGCGGCCGACGGTGTCACGTCGCGCTGGCGTCGCGCCGTCGGGTGCGCGGCTTGCGCAGGGAGCGGCTACCGCGGGCGCACCGGGATCTACGAGCTGCTGACGGCCACCGACGCCGTGCGCGGCGCGATCGCCGCCGGCGAGCCGCTGGCCGCGCTGCGCGCGCGGGCGCGGCGCGAGGGGCTGGTCCCGCTGGCCGCCGACGGGCTGCGGCTCGCGCGCGCCGGACGCACGACGGTCGACGAGGTGCTGCGCGTGGCGCACCTCGACGACGCCGGGTAGCGCGCGTGCGCTACCGCTACCGCGCGGCGGCCGCCGACGGCGCCGAACTCGCCGGCGTGCTTGACGCGCCCTCGCCGGCCGCCGCGCTCGACGAGCTGCGCCGGCGCGCCCTGGTGCCGATCGCGCTCGACGCGGCCGAGGCGCGGCCGCGCGGGGCGCGCCGCTGGCGCCCGGGCGCGGCGGGGGCGCGGCGGCAGGCGGCGGCGCTGGCCGCGCGCACGCTGGCGACGCTGCTCGAAGCCGGAGTGCCGTTGGAGCGCGCCCTCGCCTTCGCCGCCGAGCAGGCGGGCGACGACGCCGTGAGCGCGGCGCTGGCCGACGTGCGCCGAGCCGTGCGCGCCGGCGACGGGCTGGCGGCGGCGCTCGCGCCCCACGCACCCGTGCTCGGGCCGCTCGCGGTCGCGATGCTCGGCGCCGGGGAGCGGTCGGGGGCGCTCGCCGCCGCCGCGGCGCGCCTAGCCGACCACCTGGACGAGGGGGCGGAGCTGCGGGCGCAGGTGCGCGCGGCGCTGCTCTACCCGGCGCTGATGGCCGTGGTCGCGGGGGTCGGGGTCACGGTGCTGCTGCTCGTGGTCGTGCCGCGCTTCGTGGCGATGCTCGACGAGGTGGGAGGAACGCTGCCGACGTCGACCCGGGTGCTCGTCGCGGCCAGTCGCGTGCTGGTCGGCGGGTGGTGGGCGTGGCCGCTGCTCGCCGTCGCCGCGGTGGCCGGCGCGCGCGCCTGGCTCGCCGACGCCGGGCGCCGCGCGCGGCTTCACGCGGCGCGCCTCACGGTCCCGGTGGTCGGCCCGCTCGAGCAGCGCTGGGCCGCGGCGCGCGTGGCGCGCACGCTCGCCCTCCTGCTGGCCGGGGGGGAGCGGCTGGTCCCGGCGCTGCGCGTGGCGGCCGACGCCTCCCCCAACCTTGCCGTGGCCGCCGGCGTGTCGCGCGCCGCCGACCAAGTGTCGGCCGGGGAGCGGCTGGCCCCCGCGCTGGCCGGCGTCCTCCCCCCGCTCGCGGTCCAGCTGCTGGCCGCCGGCGAGGAGGCGGGCGGGCTGGCGCCGATGGCGGCCCGCGTGGCCGACGTGTACGAGGGCGAGGTGCGCCGCGCGCTGCGCGCGGCGGTGGCGCTGCTGGAGCCCGTGCTGATCGTCCTCTTCGGGCTGATCGTGGGGTTCGTCGCGCTGGCGCTGCTGCAGGCGGTGTACGCGGTGGACCCGGGCCGCCTCTGACCGACGTTAACGTCTCGACCGATGCCGCGTCCCATGCCGCGTCCCATCCCGCATTTCCCCGCCCGGCGCCGCCGGCGCGCCTTCACCCTCCTGGAGGTCCTCGTCGTGCTCGTGGTCATCGGGCTGCTGGCGGCGCTCGTGGCCCCGCAGATCTTCGGGCGGGTGTCGCAGGCGCGCGGCACCGCAGCGTCGGCGCAGCTGGAGCTGCTCGGCGTGGCGCTGGACGGCTACCGGCTGGACACCGGCCGCTACCCGACCAGCGAGCAGGGGCTGGCCGCGCTGCGCGAGCGCCCGACGCGCGCCCCGGTGCCGACGACGTGGCGGGGTCCGTACCTGCGCAAGGCGGTGCCGCTCGATCCCTGGGGGCGCCCGTACGAGTACCGCGCCCCGGGGCGCCGCAACACGGACGGCTACGACCTCTCGACCCTCGGCCGCGACGGGGTGGCCGGGGGGGAGGGGGAGGATGCCGACCTGATCGTCCCGTGACCCCCGCGGCCGGCGCACAGTCTTGACGCGGCCGCCGCCAGCGCCGGAATTCCCGTAGTCGATCGCCGCGCCGGACTGCAGCCGGCCGGCGGCCCCCTCACCGAGGAGCCGATGTCGTCCTCCGCCACGCCATCCGACCTCCCCGGCCCCACCGAGCGCCGGCGCTTCCTGCGCGACGCGGTGGCCGCCGCGGCCGCGCTGCCGGGCGCAGTGCCGTCGGTGCTGGCGGCGCAGCCCCCGCGCGCCGCTGCACCCGGCCAGCCGCCCCTGCTCCCGCGCCGCGTGGCCGGAGTGCGGCAGGCGCGGGCCCCCTGGCGCGAGCCCGAGGCGCTCTGGCACAACATGGCGCTCCGGCTGGCCCGCCGCACCGGCTACGGGCTCACCGCCGAGGAGGCGGCGCGCGCGCGGCGGCTCGGCTTCATGGGGTACCTGTCGTACCAGCTCGCCTACGAGCAGATCGACGACTCGGCGTGCGAGGAGTACGTCGCGCGCACCTACCCCACGCTGGCGATGGCCGGCCCCGACCTGGCGCTGCAGAACGGGGGCGTCGTGCAGACCGAGCTGCAGGACGCCGCGCTCTACCGCGCCGCGTTCTCGAAGCGGCAGCTCTACCAGCGCATGGTCGAGTTCTGGAGCGACCACTTCACGATCTACTACCCCGAGGTCGGCTACCTGAAGGTGCTCGACGACCGCGAGGTGATCCGCCGCCACGCGCTCGGGAAGTTCGGCGACCTGCTCAAGGCCAGCGCGCGCAGCGCGGCGATGCTCGTGTACCTCGACCAGAGCGTGAGCCGGCGCGGCGCCCCGAACCAGAACTACGCGCGCGAGCTGCTCGAGCTGCACACCGTGGGCGTCGACGGCGGCTACACGCAGCAGGACGTCGCCGAGCTGGCGCGCATCCTCACCGGGTGGACGGTGCGCGGGCGCGGGGAGTTCACCTTCAACCCGGGGCTGCACGACTACGCGCAGAAGACGTTCCTCGGGAAGGTGTACCCGGCCGTCGACCCGCGCGGCTACACGAACCCCGACGGCGTGCGGGAGGGGGAGGAGGTGCTCGACCTGCTCGCCGCGCACCCGAGCACGGCGACCTTCATCGCCACCAAGCTGCTGCGCTTCTTCGTCTGGTACGAGCCGACGCCGGCGATGGTCGAGCGCGTGGCGGCGGCGTTCCGCACGTCGGGCGGCGACATCCGCACGACGGTGGCGGCGTGCCTCCACCACACGGTGCTGTACCAGGGGCCGGCGAAGCTGAAGCGCCCGTTCCACTTCGTCGCCTCGGCGCTGCGCGCGCTGAACCCAACGGTGGGGACGGGCGTGCGCACCGCGACGCGGCAACTCGCCGCGCTGGGGCAGCCGCTCTTTCTCTGGCTCACGCCCGAGGGGTACCCGGACGCGGTGGAGTTCTGGGCGGGGAACGTGCTCCCGCGCTGGAACGCGGCCAGCGTGCTCGCCGCGCTCGGCGGGGCCGAGATGAGCGTCGACGTCGCGCCCTGGCAGGCGCTCCGCTCGGCGGACGACGCGGCGGCCGCGATCGCGACGGCGCTGTTCGGCGACGAGCGCGACCCGCGTCTCGTCGCGTCGCTCGCCGACTACCTGCGCCCCGCGCCGACCGACGCGACGCGCCTCCGCGAGACGCTGGGGCTCGCCCTCTCGTCCGCGCCGTTCCAGTGGTACTGACCGCGGTCCCGACCGCGCCGATTTCAGACCCATGAGCGACCACCACCATCACCACGACGCCTCGGGCCCCGGGTGCGACGAGTACCACCGGCTCTCGCGCCGGCGCTTCGTCTCCGGCGCGGCGGCGGCCGCCGCGGCCGCCGCCTTCCCGGCGTGGCTGCCGCGCGTCGTGCTCGCCGAGAGCGCCCAGAGCGCGCGCGACGTCATCGTCAGCGTCTTCCTGCGCGGCGGCGCCGACGGCCTGTCGATGTGCGTGCCCTTCTTCGAGGGGAACAGCTACTACGGCGCGCGGCCCACGATCGCGATCGCCGCGCCCGACTCGACGGCCGCCGAGCGGCTGACGGCGCTCGACGACCGGTTCGGCTTCCCGCCCGCGATGGCGGCGCTGCTCCCGGCGTACCGCTCGGGGCAGCTGCTGGTGACGCACGCGACCGGCGTGACCGTGGCCAACCGCTCGCACTTCGACATGCAGCGCTTCGTCGAGGTGGGGAAGGCGAACGACCCGGCGCTGCTCACCGGGTGGCTGGGGCGCCACCTGGCCTCGGTGCCGCCGCTGCGCACCGCGGCGCCGCTGCGCGCGCTCGGGCTGTCGGCGGGACTTCCGCAGACGCTGTACGGCGCGCCGCGGGCGCTCCCGATCGCCGACCCGACGACGTTCGGCGTCGCCGGGCGCGCGGCGTCGCGCGACGAGCGCGCGGCCTGGCTCGAGCGCGACTACACGGCCACCGTCGACCCGCTGCGCAGCGCGGCGCTCGACGTCTCCAACACGCTGCGCCTGCTGCGCACGATCGACGTCGCCGGCTACCGCCCCGCCAACGCGGCGGCGTATCCGAACAGCGCGTTCGGCCGCTCGCTGCGCTCGGCGGCGGCGCTGATCAAGGCCGACGTGGGGATCGAGGCGGTGCAGGTGGACGTCGGCGGGTGGGACACGCACCAGAACCAGGCGCCCAACGTCGCCACGGGTTCGATGTACCGCACGATGGCCGACTTCGCGGGCGCGATCGGCGCCTTCTGGGCGGACGTGCTGCAAGGCGGCACCGCGCACGGGGTGACGCTGGTGGCGGTGTCCGAGTTCGGGCGCAACGTGCGCGAGAACGGGAACGCGGGGACGGACCACGGGCGCGCCGGCGCGATGTTCGTGCTCGGTCAGCAGGTGGCCGGCGGCCGCGTGCTGACCGTCGACTGGCCGGGGCTGGCGCGCGAGCAGCTGGAGTCGGGGCAGGACCTGCGCGTGACGCTCGACCACCGCGACGTGCTGGCCGAGATCGTCGCCAAGCGGCTCGGCAACCCGAACGTCGCCGCGGTCTTCCCCGACTACCGGCCCACCTACAGGGGCGTCGTCCGGGCGTAACGCGCCGTCACGGCGCGACGACGACGCGCGACAACATCCCCGGGTGGATGGTGCAGTTCACCGGAAACTCGCCGGCGGCCGCGAAGGTGCGGCGCACGACGCTGTTGATGGTGTTCGGGATGTCGGCCGGCGCGCCGGGGAGCGGGGCGTCGGCGGGGTTGAGGCGGAAGATCGCGTTGTGCGCGATCCCGCCCTCGAAGACGAACACCACCGTGCCGCCGGCGCGGATGCGCAGCTCGGGCGACGACCACTGCGACGGGAAGGTGAAGAGCGTGTCCACCGACGCGACCGGCGTCGTGGGCGGGGTGGGGCCGTCGCCCCCGCCCCCTCCGCAGCCCGCGAGGGCGAGCGCGAGCGCCAGGGCCGAGGTCGGATAGGACAGGGAGCGGAGCACCGATCGGGAGGGCATGTCGGGCGGTGGGTGAGGGAGCGGTTCGCGGAGAGGACGCCGCGACCCCGGCCGCCGTCATCGCGCCGGTGCGCCCCTTGCCCGACGTCGCGGCCCCACCCGAGCGAGGAGAGCACCGATGGCCGACTTCACCAAGAACAGCGTGGCCGACATGGCGGCCGCGAACCCCGGGCTGAACATGGGGACGAGCGGCAGCCTGCGCGAGACGGACTACGCCTCCGAAAACCTGTGGGGGCAGCGGGTGCGGCGTGCGAGGTGGGGCGTGCGAGGTACGACGTGCGAGGTACCACGGGCGAGGTAGGGCGACAGCACGCCCCACCTCGCACGCCCCACCTCGCACGCCCCACCTCGCACGTAGGATCTCACACACCTCACCCTCCGCCTGCCCCCATGTCCACTCCCACCCTCCCCACGCGCCCCGCCGGCGACCTGGACGGCGCGCCGCTCCCGCTGCGCCCCGACGTGGCGTGGCTGCGCACCGCGATCGTGAACGTGGCCTTCCTCGGCGCGCCCGACGCGGGAGAAGGGCGCTGGATCCTGGTCGACGCCGGCATGCCCGGGAACGCGCACCGGATCGCCCGCGCCGCGCAGCTGCGCTACGGCGACACCCGGCCGGCGGCGATCGTGCTGACGCACGGCCACTTCGACCACGTCGGGTCGCTGCGCGCGCTCTCCGAGCGGTGGGAGGTGCCGGTGTACGCGCACCCGCTGGAGCTGCCGTATCTCACGGGACAGTCCGCGTACCCGCCCCCCGACCCGAGCGTGGGCGGGGGCGCGATGGCGCGCCTGTCGCCGCTCTTCCCGCCGGGGCCGTTCGACTTCGCCGGGCGCGTGCGCGCGCTCCCCGAGGACGGCACGGTGCCGGGGGCGCCGGGGTGGCGCTGGCTGCACACGCCCGGACACGCGCCGGGCCACGTCTCGCTGCTGCGCGACGCCGACCGCACGCTGATCGCGGGCGACGCGCTCGTGACGACGAAGCAGGAGTCGGCGCTCGCCGTCCTCACGCAGCACCTCGAGCTGCACGGCCCGCCCACGTATTTCACCTGCGACTGGGACGCGGCGCGCGAGTCGGTGCGCGCGCTCGCCGACTTCGACCCCGAGGTCGCGCTCACCGGCCACGGCCGCCCCTTGGAGGGCGCCGCGCTGCGCGACGGCCTGCGCGACCTGGCGCGCGACTTCGACCAGGTGGCGCGCCCGTCACACGGCCGCTACGTGCGGCAGCCCGCGGTGGCCGACGAACGCGGCGTGGTGTCGGTGCCACCGCCGGTGCCGGACGCGACGCCGTGGGCGCTGATGGCGGGGGCGGCAACCTTGGGGCTCGTGGCTGGAAGCCTTCGGCGCGACCGCTGATACCCAAGGGCGTGAACGGATAGGGCGTGAACAGGTGAGGCGTGAACGGATTGGACCTGACCCGCGCTGACGGACACCAACGTTCCCCCGGTTATGCTTCGGGGGTGGAGGTGTTCGGTGGCGAAGGTCGAGAAGGCGGCGAAGGGTGAGAAGGGCCGGCGCTTCTTCAGCGCCGAGT